>Ga0209117_1000035_pt1 | contig 124722 bp, 122 predicted proteins | sample BlaSpr_A8_OM2_M2_FD_187978 | JGI IMG/M metagenome (GOLD analysis project Ga0209117, IMG submission 187978) | Forest soil microbial communities from Thunder Bay, Ontario, Canada - Black Spruce, Ontario site 2_A8_OM2_M2 (SPAdes) (version 2) | ecosystem: Environmental > Terrestrial > Soil >... | reverse complement strand
GTATTCGTCGGTGGCAGCGAACTCACTCGCCAGATCTGAGAACTCGACCTCCATCACGTCACAGATGACACGGACCTGGCTCAGCTCGTGGCTGACCTGTTCCTGGGTGCGCCCTGTTTTGGGCCGCCGCCGGAAGGCCTCCACGGCCTCACGGAGCCGAGCCACATTTTCATTGAGGGGTGCAATTGCCTCCTCCGCGTTGATCATGAGATGATCATACGAACGTCTGTTTGTAGGTCAAGAGTTTGCGATGTTAATTTCACAAAGTTCGAAAACAAGGACTGCTGAGCGCATCCCTTGCCAACACGAGGCGCCCTCTCAGCCTCCGGGCCCGGCACTAACTCCCTCTTCCCAGCTCTTAGTCGAGCCAGCCCACGCGCTGAAGGACTTCGCGCGCGACTTCCGAAGGCGATCGATCTTCGTTGGCCACGGACGTGTCCTCCAGCCCCGCTTGATCCATGACGAGACTCATCGCGACGCTCTCGCCGAGATGATCTACCAGCTCCTGGCCCGCGTCACGTAGTCGCAACCGGCGTTCGATCGTGCTCGGCGCAGCAGTCAGACGGACGACGACGAGATCAGCTTCAGGCACCGCAGCCTGCAGAGCGTCCATCCGATCGCGGCCGAGCATTGCGCGAGCCAAGACCGCGTAACGCATGCCGGCCTCGCAAAGGTTGGGCCAGATCGCGGCCAGGTTGCGGGCGATGAGCTCGTCAGCCGTGAGCGTCGTGGAACGCAGGTGCAGCCACCCCAGCCAGTCCAGGTCGACCACGGCGGCCGGCTTGCCTTTCTCCTCGAGCATGCGGCCGGCCTCGATCGCGACCACGGTCTTGCCGGACCCGACCGTGCCGGTCAAAAGGAGTGTTGGTATCCGCGACGAGTTCACCCGCCGAGACTACGGCAGGGAGAGGATCATCGCCTCCACGATCGTGCCGGCCCTGACGCCCTCGTCGCCGGGCGCGATGCGAACCAGAGCGTGGGCTCCTGCGAGGGACAGGAGGCGCGAAGAGGACTGGGAGCCCGTGGTCTCAGCGACCAGCTCGGCGCCCTGGCGCCTGAGCGTCACCCGTTGGTACTCGGTGCGATCGGCCGTCGCGCGGGCGTCGTAGCCAAGGCGCACGGGCAGGGTCGGTCGCTGGAGCCGGGCGAAGCCCTGCATCTTGCGCAAGGCCGGCCGCACGAACACCTCGAAGGTCACCAGTGACGAAACGGGAAAGCCCGGGAGCCCGAACGCGAACTTGCCGTCCGGCAGCGTCGCGAAAGTGAACGGTTTGCCAGGCTTCAACTTGACGCGTCCGATGTGCACGGTTCCGAGCGACTCGAGCAGCGGCTTGACGAGGTCATGGGTCCCCACCGACACGCCGCCCGAGGTGACCAGCACGTCGGCGGCATCCAGAGCGTCGACCACAAGCCTTCGCAACGCAGTCGGTTCATCTGGGCCGATCCCGAGGATTCGCACCTCGACGCCCGCCTCGCGAAGCGCGGCGAGCAGCGCCCAGCGGTTGGAGTCGGTGATCTGGCCGGGGCCGGGCTGCTTCCCCACCTCGACCAGCTCGTCGCCCGTCGACATCAGCGCCACCCGCGGGCGCCGGTAAACCTCCACCCCCGCAAAACCGAGCGCCGCAGCCAGCCCGAGCTCAGCCGCGCCAAGCTGCGCTCCCGCTCGGAGCACGAGCTCTCCCGCCTTCACGTCCGCGCCGGGGCGGTGGAAGTTGCTCCCCGGACGCAGATCGCCTGGAACACTCACCGCCTCGCCCGCGAGGCGAACGTCTTCGACCATGACCACGGTGTCGGCGCCGTCGGGCAGAACTCCGCCGGTCAGGATGCGCGCCGCCGTCCCCGGCTTGACGCCCCCGGCGAAGGGCCGGCCGGCGGCCGACTCGCCGATCACGTGCAACGTCGCGCCCGCATCGGCCGCGCGCACAGCGAATCCGTCGACCGCGCTGGTCGGAAACGCGGGAAGCTCGGCGGGCGCGATCAAATCCACGGCGAGGACACGACCCACCGCCTCGCCGATTGCGACCCGCTCCGCCGGCAACACGGCGATGTGATCAAGCACCAGCGCTGCCGCCTCGACGGCGTCGACCAGCGGATATGTGGACGCCCTCAATGTGAGCTGAGGTTAGCTATTCGTAGCGAAGCGCGCGGCTGGGATCCTGGCGCGCTGCGCGCATCGACGGCAGCAGGCCGCTCACGGTGCTGAGCACGACCGCCAGCAGCAGCGCCGCGACAGCGATGCCAAAGTCGGTTCTGAAGACGTCGATGCCCGTGCCGGCGACGCTCTGCACGAGGCGATCGACAGCGGCGTTGCCGATACTGGCCAGGCCGACCGCGCCCAGGGTCCCGATGATCCCGCCAGCGAGGCCGATCAATGCCGCCTCCGCCACGAACAGCAGCAGCACGTCGCGAGATCGCGCTCCCAGCGCCTTCAGCACACCGATTTCCTTGGTTCGTTCCAGGACCGCGCTGTACATCGTGTTGGCGATCCCGAGGCACGCCAGCAGCAAGGCGACCAGCGCCAGCGCGAGCAGGGCGATGCGGAGCCGGCTCAGCAGATCCTCGAAGCCGCGAAACACATCGCCGAAGGTCTGGGGTTGGAAGCCGAGTGTCTCGAGGCGCTTGCGCACAGTGTCGACGGCGCCACCGGAGTCAGCGAGCAGAGTGATGTTGGCGAACTCGCCAGTCTTCCAGCCGTTGAACCCGGCCATCTTGGCCCAGTAATCCTTGGCCACCATGTAGGGGGCGAGCGCTCCCGACCCGCCGCCCGGCATGTACTGGCTCGACACCACGCCCACGACCCGAAGCGATATGAACAGCGGACTGGTGACGAGGTTGACGGGCGGCCCCGAGACCACCAGCGTGCCCGAAGTGGAGTTGAAGTCGATGGTGGAGCCCAGCGCGGTCGCTGCATTCTTGAAGCCAAGTGCCATTGCCGTCCGGTCGGTGAGAAGTATCTCGACCGCGGAATCCGAGCTCGGCAGCCTGCCCGCGATGAGCGTCATGTCCGGCGAAGAGCTGCGCGGCGGCAGCGAGACCAGGGCGCCCGCCGGCTTGATCGCCTGTGCAGGTGAGGCAGCGGCGCCGTCGACCGTGAACGTGCCTGGCATGGCGACCTGCCCCCAGGCAGCTCGAACGTGCGGCTGCTGGCTTAGGGTTGCCAGCGTGCCCGCGCTGAAGCCGTTGGCGTCACCGGCCGGATAGATCGCCACCTGGTGGAGCTGACTGCGTGCCAGCGCGGGTGAGGCGAGGGCGCCCTGGAGGCCGCCCGCCAGGGCGGCGATGAGCGTCATCGCCGCGATGCCGATCGCCACACCGGTCGTCGTCAGCGACGTCCGCAGAGGTCTTCGTACTGTCGCTCGCATTCCCACCTTGAGCGTGTCGCGCCAGGCGAGCCGGGTGGGCGGGATCACCGGATCCTGGATGCGGACTGTTTCATTGCCCTGTTCCACCTCGAGAGCCCGCCCGTCGATCATGCGGATCACACGCCCTGCGCGGCTGGCGACCTCGGGGTCGTGGGTGACGAGAACGACCGTGGCCCCGCGCCGGTTGAGGTCCTCGAGCAGGCCGAGGATTACCTCGCCGGCCGCCGAGTCCAGGCTGCCGGTGGGCTCGTCGGCGAGGATGAGCCCAGGCCGGTTCGCGAGCGCCCTCGCTACCGCCACCTTCTGCTGCTCGCCACCGGAGAGCCGGTTCACCCGCGTGCGGGCGCGGTTGGCGAGGCCAACCAGGTCGAGCAGATGCCGAGCACGTTTGCTCCTCTCCTCCAGTTCGATCCCAGCCAGCGTGAGCGGCAATGCAACGTTTTCCTCGGCTGTCATCGAAGGGATGAGGTTGAAGGTCTGGAAGATCGTGCTCACGCGCTGCAGGCGGTAGTCGGCCAGGTCGGCGTCGGACAGCTCATCGACCGGAAGGCCGGCCGCGTAGACGTGGCCGGAGGTCGGCTTGTCGAGGCCGCCCATGAGCGAAAGCAGGGTGGTCTTGCCGCACCCCGATGGGCCGACGATGGAAACGAACTCGCACGGGCCGATCTGCATGGAGATGTTCCTCAGCGCGCTCACGTGCATCTCGTCCCCGCGCCCGTATTCGCGCGAGACCGAGTCGAGCCGGAGCCCGACGGCCTGGCCCAGAAGATCGGAAAACTCTTCTGCGGGCGGCGCCTCGGTGTCGGGCAGGAGGACCGCCGGCTCGAGCTCCACGGCGGGGTCGTGGCCGTTCCCGTCCAGGATCTGAGGCGCGGCCGCCACGAGAGGGGTGGTCGGGGGAGCGGCCATCACGGCGACCGCCGTGGCGAGGGCTTCGAGATCGTCGATGCCGGCCAGCGGAGACGCCTCTACCGGCGGGCTCTCGGTTTCAGCCGAGTCGGAGGCCCGGCGCCCCTTAGGCACGGCGGCGCGCTTGCTCTGGCGGCGTTTGCCACCCGAACTACGCCCCCCGCGTTCGTCAACTGACGTCGCCACCCGGAAAGAGTCTAAGTGTTCAATTAACGCGCCCGCTGCCCGATATCGGCCTGGGAGCTGGCTACGAACGGGGGCGGTCGGCGACCTGATCGGCGAGCCACTGGAGGTATCTGGGCATGCCGTCGTCGATGGCAACCTCGAGGATCTCAGGCAGCTCATAGGGGTGGTTCTGGCGGACGTACTCCTGAACTGCCTGGGCGCGCGATTGGACGGTCTTCACCAGGAGGAGCGACTCGTGTTCTCGCTTGAGCTGGCCGTCCCAGAAATAAAAGGAGTGGACCATCGGGATCACGGTGCAGCACCCGGCGAGGTGCTCGACGACCAGGCCCTCGCCCAGGCGCTCGGCGTCATTGCGGCCGCCCGTGGTCACCATGATCATCACCGGGCTGTCAGCAGTCATCGGCTAATTCTCGCCTGCCAGCGGCCGGTCTAGCCAGATGGTCCCCGCCAACAGGCCGATGGCACCGAGCAGCAGCCCGCCCAGCACATCGGATTCCCAGTGCACATCGAGGTACAGGCGGTCGAAGGCAAGCAGCACTATGAGAGCGGTCGCAATCGGGATCGCGAGCGTGCGCGCGAGCGGCCAGGGCGCCAGGCGCTGGATCACGAACGCGATCAATCCGTAAGCGATCACAGCCCGCACCATGTGTCCGCTGGGGAAGCTGTTCGCAAGCGGCCCGGTGCCGGCCACGAGCTCCGTGATGCTGGGCCCGTCGGTGTGGGCCACGGTTGGTGGCGGGCCTGGGTGGTGAAGATTCGCTTTGTAAAGAACCTCGAGCACCTGAGCGGCGATGAACACGAGCACAACCCACGCGTCGGCGCCGAATCCCCGTCTGAGAAGAAAGACCGCGAGCGCGATCATCAGGAGGGTGGTCAGCTCCAGGCCGCCGAGCTCCGCGATGGCCTGGAACACCGGATGCAGCGATTCGCTCCACAAGCTCGACATTCCCCGCTGCACCTGCTTGTCCAGGGTGTCGAACATTCCGGCCGCGATCGCCATTGTCAGCGCGACGTACGCGACCGCAAGCGCGGCGGCGGCGACAAGCCGCGGCCTTAACGCTGGCAACGCGTGCAGAAGACGGTGGTGCGGCCCGCCAGTCGAACCACCGCCAGCGGGCGGCCGCAGGTGTAGCAGGGTTCGCCCGCGCGTCCATAGACGAGAAGCGATTCTTGCTGGTTGCCGGTCTCGCCCCATGCGTCGCGATACGTGTCGACCGAGGAGCCGCGATTGCGAATCGCGACCTCGAGCGAATCGCGGAGCGAAGCGTGAAGCCTGCTCACCGATTTGCGGCTCAGGCTGCCCGCGACGCGATCTGGTCGGAGCCGGGCGCGATGCAGCGATTCGTCCGCGTAAATGTTGCCCACGCCCGCCACGGTCGCCTGGTCGAGCAGCACCGCTTTCAGCGGCGCGCGCCGGCGTCTAAATCGCTTAAAAAGCTCTTCGGCGTCGAAGGTGGGATCGATCGGCTCCGGTCCCAGGTTGGGAAATGTGCCCGATAGAAGCAGCTCGTCCTCGGTGCCGAGCAGCAACCGCCCGAACCTGCGCGGATCGCGATAGCGAAGCTGTTTACCGTGGTCGAGGTCGAGGATCGCGTGCGTGTGGCTCGCGATTTCCGTGGTGGGGTCGACCAGGCGCAGCTGGCCGCTCATGCCCAGGTGGACGACCAGTAGGCGGCCGGCGCCGAGCGCGATGAGGATGAACTTGCCGCGGCGGCCGACCGCCTCGATGCGAAGGCCGGTGATCGAGTCGATGAACGTCTCCGGCTCGGGGTGCCTGACGATGGAGGGAAAACGCAGCTCGCAGCGCACGATCGTGCGGCCGACGAGGTGCGGCCGCAGGTCGGCGACGATGGTCTCGACCTCAGGTAGCTCCGGCATCAGTTCCCCCTCTCCCCTGCGGGGAGAGGGTTGGGGAGTGGGGCGTGAGTAGGCATTAGACGCGCACCACGGCGAGCTTTCTCATGTCCGCCCAGTTGGGCCCGACCTTGGCCTCGACCTCGATCCCGGTCTCCAGCTCGTACGCGCCGGTCATGATGCGCGGCACCGTTTCGGCAAACCGGTTCACCTCGCTCTCGGGCACCTCGAAGAGCAGCTCGTCGTGGACCTGCAGCAGCATGCGGCCCTCGATGTGGTCGGCCTCGATCTCCCGTTGCAGGCGCACCATCGCGATCTTGATGATGTCGGCGGCAAGCGACTGCATGGGGAAGTTGATGGCCATGCGCTCGGCCGCGCTGCGCAGCTGGAAGTTGGGCGACCGCAGGTCGGGAATCGCCCGGCGCCGGCCCGTCGCGCTGACGACGACTCCCTCTTCGCGCGCCTGGCGCCTCACCTTGTCGAGGTACTCGCGCAAAACCGAATAGGTCGACCAGTACTGGGCGAGGAACTCGCGCGCAACGTCGCCGGTGATGCCGAGCTGCTGCGACAGCCCGTACTCGCCCTGGCCGTAGATAGAACCGAAGTTGGCCACTTTCGCGAGCCGCCTCTGGTTCGGCTCGACCGACTCGAGGGGGATCTTGAACACCGCAGCAGCGGTCGCGGTATGGATGTCTTGTCCCGCTTTGAATGCGCCCAGCAGCTCCGGGTCGCCGCTGAGATGAGCGGCGATTCGCAACTCGATCTGCGAGTAGTCGGCCGAAACCATGACGTGGCCCGGACGGCTGGCCTTGAACGCGCGCCGAATGCGCTGGCCGAGCTCGGTACGGATGGGGATGTTCATGAGGTTGGGGTTGGATGAGGAGAGGCGGCCGGTGGCCGTGCTGGCCTGGCCGAATGACGTGTGCACGCGCCCGCTGAGCGGGTCGACCAGCTGCGGCAGCGCGTCGACGTAGGTGGATTTGAGCTTCGACAGCTGGCGGTGTTCGAGGATCAGGCCGACGATCGGATGCTTCTCGCGTAAGGCCTCGAGCGTATCGGCGTCGGTGGAGTAGCCAGTCTTCGTCCGCTTCCCGACCGGCAGCCGGAGGTCCTCGAAGAGAACCTTCGCCAGCTGCTGCGGCGCAGCAAGGTTGAACTTCTGGCCGGCGACCTGCTCGACCTCCGTTTCAATTGAAGAGAGTTGCGCGGCCATCTCTTGCTGCATTTGCTTCATGTAGGGGACGTCGATGGCGACGCCCTCCGACTCCATGTCCGCGAGGACGCCTGCCAGCGGCAGCTCGATCTCGTGGAACAGATAGTCGACGCCCAGGTTCCTCATCTCCGCCTCGAGGCGCGGCCGCAAGTTAACGATGGCTTCCGCGCGTCGTGCGGCAAACTCGGCCGCCTCTTCGACCGGGACCTCGGCCGGCTTGCGAGCGCTCCGCCCCGTCCCCAGGAGCTGCTCGGTGCTGATCAACGTCATGTCGAGGAACTCTCGTGCCAGATCCTCGAGCCGCGGATCGCGCGCGCCGGCGCCAAGAAGGTAGGACGCGAGGAACGTGCTGAACGCCCACTTGCGCGTGCCGCCGCCAAGCGCGCGCAGGGCTAGCTCGGTCTCCTTTGTATCGTGACCGCTGATCGGAGTGCCTTCGGTGAGCTCGGTCGCGACTGCGTCCATCGCGTCCTGACGCGCCACGTAAAAGGTGTCACGCCCGGTCGACACCCCGACGCCGCAAGTCCTCGCTCCGCGGCCGGCGGTCTCAGTGAATGTGAAGACTCCGATGTCGGTGGCGCCGGCCACCAGAGTCGCGGCCTCGGCCGCGTCATCGACAATCCTCAATCCGTCGGACCGCGGCGCCGCCTCAAACGTGAGAGTCGGCTGCACCGGCACCTGGTCTGGCGGCGGGAACCGGCTCAGCAGCTGGCGGAACTCGAACCGGTCGAAAACCGTGCGCACCTTGTCGTAGTCGTATCGGGTCCATCGGGAGCGCTCGAGGTCGAGGTCCACAGGGACGTCACGGACGATCGTCACCATTCGCTTGCCGAGCCGCACCTTGTCGGCGTGCTCCTTGAGGTTGTTCTTGAGGCGGCCCTCAGGAAGCTCCTCGACCCTCTCCAGGATGGCCTCGACCGAGCCGAAGTCCTGCACCAGCTTGGCCGCGGTCTTGTCGCCGACTCCCGGCACGCCAGGGATGTTGTCCGACGTGTCTCCGCGGAGCGCCTTGAAGTCGATCAGCTGGGCGGGCTCGAAACCGTAGCGCTGGCGGACCTGGTCGGGTCCATACATGAACGTGTCAGTGATCCCGCGACGTGGCACGAGCGCCTCTACCGAATCGGTGACGAGCTGCAGGCAGTCGAGGTCGCCGGACACGATCGTCACCGCGTGCCCGCGTTCTTCGGCGATGCGCGCAAGCGTCCCGATCACGTCGTCAGCCTCGAAGCCCTCGAGGCTGTAGATCGGGATCGAGAACGCCTCCAGCACCTCGCGCACCTTCTCGATTTGCGGGCGCAGGTCGTCCGGCATCGCACGCCGCCCGGCCTTGTACTCCTCGAACTCCTTGGAGCGGAACGTGGGCGCCGCCAGGTCGAAAGCGGCGGCGGCGAACTCCGGTCGCGAGGCCAGGACGATCGCGAGCATGGACGTGAAGCCGTAGACGGCATTGGTCACCTGCCCATCCGAAGTGCTCATCGGCGGCAGGGCGAAGAACGCCCGATAGATGAGGCTGTGGGCGTCGATCAAAACGAGCCGCCCCCGCTTCCCCTTCGCCACCCCTGGATTCTACGTAGGCCCAGCGAGGCATTCGAGTTCAAACCGGGGGGTGTCCCGAAGCCCCAGAGGTAGAATGGGGCGGAGGATGAAAAACCTCATCGAGGTCGCGGTCGACAGCATCCGGATCCACATGCCGACCGCCCAGCACCTGGTGATCCTGAAGGAGAAGGAGGCGGACCGGTACCTCCCGATCTGGATCGGATCCTTCGAGGCCCAGGCGATCGCGACCAAGATCTCAGGCAACCCGCTCGGTCGCCCCCTCACCCACGACCTGATGGCGACTGCATTCGGCGACCTCGGCGTCAGCGTGAAGCGGATCGTCGTGACCCGCCTGGCCGACCAGGTCTTCTACGCGCGCCTGTACGTGAAGCAGGATGGGCGCGACCTCGATTTCGACGCCCGGCCTTCCGACGCCATCGCGCTGGCGGTCCGCATGGAATGCCCGATCTTCGTCGCGACTGAAGTCATGGAGGCCGCCGGCATAATCCCCGAGGCGGACGAGGCTTCGGATGACAAGGACAAGACGGACACCACGCCGATCGACGACGAGCGCCTGGCGGTCTTCCGCGACTTCGTCAACAGCCTTGACCTGCCCGAGCTCCCCGACGAGCCCAAGGCCAAGGACGAACCCGGCGGCCGTCCGGGCCGGGGCTAACGCCGCTGGCTCTGAGCGGCGATCTGGATTTCGCCCTTCGCATCGTCGTCACCCTCATCCTCGCCATCGCGATCGGGACCGAGCGCGAGTACCACGGTCACCCGGCGGGGATCCGCACCATGGCGCTGGTCGGCGTCGGCGCATGTCTGTTCACGACGATCAGCCTCGAGCCATATTTCGGCAGCCGCACCGACCCGACGCGTATCGCCGCCCAGATCGTTACCGGCGTGGGCTTCCTCGGCGCGGGCGCCATCCTCCGGCACGGCACCGACGTCAGGGGCCTGACCACCGCGGCCACCATCTGGGTGGTCGCCGCGATCGGGATGGTAATCGGTTTCGGAGATTTCAAGATCGGGATCTTCACGACTGCGCTTGTGCTCGTCACCCTGGTGGCGATCAGGCCGCTGGAGCGCCGTTTCTTCCATCGCCAGGAGGGCACGCACATGGAGGAGGACCACTTCAGTTGAGCAAGGGCTCCGTCGCGATCGTTACCGACTCCACCGCCGACCTGCCACCCATGCTCGCGGCCGCCCGTTCGATATCCGTGGTTCCGCTGACGCTTCATTTCGACGGCAAGTCGTTGCTCGACGGCGTCGACATCACGCCGGAGGAGTTCTATCGCAAGCTCCCAACCGCGTCGACGCATCCGACGACATCGCAGCCGTCGCCCGGCCGATTCGCCGAAACATACTCGGCGCTGCTCGACGACCACGACGCGGTGGTGTCGATCCACATCTCGGAGAAGCTGAGCGGGACCTACGCGTCGGCGCGGCAGGCGGCAGACATGACCGACCCCAAGCGTGTGCACGTGATCGACTCGGAAGTGGTGTCGATGTCGCTCGGCCTCGTCGCGCTGGTGGCGTCCGCCCTCGCAGCGCAAAAACTCGATGCGGCGAGTATCGAGAGTCGCGTCCTGGCGATGAGGCCGCACGTGCAAACCTACTTCTCGGTGGCGACGCTCGAGTTCCTGCGGCGCGGTGGCCGCATCGGTCGCGCCAGCGCCCTCCTCGGTTCGGTGCTGCAGGTCAAGCCGGTGCTGTGCATCCGCGATGGGCTCGTGACGCCGCTCGAGCGGGTGCGCACTTTTGACCGAGCGCTCAATCGCGTTGTCGAGCTGACGCGAGAGGTCAACACCGGCAAGGGCGTGTGTCTCATCGTCGGCCATGCGGATGCGCAGGCCGACGCAGAGCGGGTGGCGCGAGACCTGGAGCCGATCGCCGACACGTTGATGATCCAACCGCTGGGGCCGGTCGTCGGGGCGCATGCCGGACCGGGGGTCGTCGGCGTCGGGTGCTATCCCGCCGAGCTTTTTCCGCTTGGGATCAAGCCTTCGCTGGTGGCGGCCGCCACCGAACCGCGGCAGGGCTGACCAGCTTCTCCAGGCGGCCTTCAACCGCGAGCGCCTGCAGGTGCGCGAGTCCCTCCTGGAGGGCCAGCCTCTTCTCGTAGAAGTGCTCGCGGGGCCCCCACAGCTCCAGAGCGACCTGCCACGCGCGCATTCCTTCGTCCGAATGCGAGTTGGTTTCTGTGGAGACAATCTCCACGATCTGGTCGAGCCGGCGAGCGTGGTGCGCGGCGAGCGTCGCCACCCGAGCTGCCGCCCCGCTGAAGGGCCGTCCATGCGCGGGGAGGATCAGTCGCGGTTCGTAAGCGGCCATCCGCCGCAGCCCGTCGAGGTATTCATGCAGCGGGTCGGGTGTGCTTTGCGGGTGAAGGCCGATGTTCGGCGACAGGTCCGGCAGCATGTGGTCGCCCGCGAACAGCAGCTGCTCGCCGCTTTCATAAAGGCAGATGTGTCCGGGCGAGTGCCCCGGCGTCCATTCCACTCGCAGCTGCCTCCGCCCCATCTCCAGCATTTCGGCGCCGTCGAGCTGCACCGCCGGCTCGGCTGGCGTCACCCAATCGCTCAGTGCCCGTTGCGAGTTGCTGAGAACGTCTGCCTCGGCGGCGGGTACGCCGTTGACGAGCAGGTACGTGTGCACCTCTTTCACAAGGTGCTCGAGCTCGACGTATCGCGGATTGACGAGCGGGGCCTCGAGGCGGTGGAGGTAGAGGTCCGCGCCTCCATCGCCCGCAAGCGTCCCCGCGGCGCCGTAGTGGTCGGGATGGATGTGCGTGACGACGAGCCGGCGGATCCTTTTCGCGCCTACGTGAGCAACGGCGGCGCGAATCGCGCTTACCGACTCGTCGGAGTTCATGCCGCAGTCGAGCAGGTCGACCGCGTCGCCATCGGCGAACAGAAACACGTTGACGAGGCCGTCCTCGAATGGGATGGGCAAGCGAAGCTCGAACACACCCTTCGCGACTTCGCTCAAGCCCGTCTGCAGCATTCCCGGCATTGTCGCCGACGCGGGTAAACTGCATCTATCGGCTGCTGTTAGTTGCTCAGGAGGAGCGCATGTCTGAAGTCCAGCTGTCACCCGACGATCTGTTTCAAGCCATTCCCTCTCGCCTCATCCCGGAGAAGGCGGGCAGCACCAATGCCACCATCGCGTTCGACCTGAGCGGCGATCAGGCCGGCAAGTGGTGGGTCAAGGTTAACGACGGCACGGCCGCTTCCGGCAAGGGTGAGCCTCCTGAAGCGGCGAAGCTGACCATCCTGGCGGACGCCGGCGACCTGGTGAAAATAATGCTTGGTCAGATGGACGGAACCTCGGCGTTCATGCAGGGCAAGCTCAAGATCAAGGGCGACATGGGTCTGGCGATCAAGATGCTGACCATGTTCAAACGCTCCTAAGACACGGACGAATCCTCTCTCCCCTGCGGGGAGAGGGTTAGGGAGTGGGGCGTGAGTTCAGTACGCGAACTTCCACGTGCCCAGGCGGGCCGACATCGGCGTCTCCAGGTCGAGGAGGTCCAGCCCGGAACGCAGCTCGAGGATGACCACATGGTGAGGCGTGAGGGCGATGCGCTTGCCGTCCGCCATCTGCGCGGCGTCGGTCGCGTTCCCCCACTGGATCGGCGGCAGGGACGGCTGCGGGGTTGGCGACGGGCTTGGCGACGGGGCTGACGACGCGGTTGGGGATGGGCTTGGCGCCGGCGGGCTCAGGTTGGTCTGGATCCAGGAGGCCAGGCTTGGCGAATCGCCGCGCTCGTACGTCGAGATGATCATGAAGGCGAAGCGCCCCACGTCTGGGGGCGCGGGCACGCCGGGCGCCGGTTTCGAGCACGGGAGCTCGGCGACGCTCGATGCGCAAACGGTGATGTTGAGGGTCAGATCGAGGCCGGGCGGGTTGGCGCTCGCCTGCGCGCGCTCGTTGTACCTCCAGAACTGGGGGTAGCAGAAGCCCCAGCCGGCCTGGCTGTCCGAGAACCCGTGGTCGCCACCGGTGCATTTGAGATCAGCGCCGATCTGGGCTACGCTTGGGACGGGGTGAGTGTTGGAGCCTGGCTGGCACCCTGCAAGTGCCAGCGCCAGGAGCGCAACCGTAAATCTTTGCCTGGTCGTCATCACAGGCGACTAATTGTGCGCGACCGGGTATGGATCTCATCCCATGCGTTGTGTCAGCGAATCCGAACGTATCCGGCTGCGGAATTACAGAGGAAGGGGAACTTCGATGGCAATTCGCAAACGACCTGATAGCGCGCCGGAGGTGATGCTCGAAGCGAGCCGCAGGCAGCTGGAACAGCTGGCGAACGCGTGCGGCGAGGAAGGCGGCCTGCACAAGCCCCTGGCGGATGTCGTCGGCGGCGTGATCACCGGGATCCCCGAGGACACCGACCTGGCCCAGGCCCTTTCCGACCGCCAGACCACCGACATCCTCGTTCACCTGCTGGACGAGAACCGGGAGCAGGTCGAGCGGGCTCTGGAACGGGTGCGCGAGGGCGCCTACGGGATCTGCGAAGCCTGCGGCCACCGCATCCCGGCCGACAGGCTTGCGTATCAGCCGGCGGCCACTCGCTGCGTCGAGTGCCAGTCGCACTGGGACCGCCTGAACGGAAGAACCGCCTAAAAATCCCCTCTCCCCGAAGGCAGGGGGGTGCGTCGGGAACTGGCTCCGCCAGGCCCGACGCCCTGAGGGGGGAGTCCCCCTCAAAACAAGACGGTTAGGGAGAGGGGCTCAAGCGCTCTTGGGCCGTCGCAAGAAGGTGACAGCCAATACGGTGAGACCAACCACGACCATCACGCCGCCGATCCAGAACCATTTGATGTCCCCGGTCATGATGCTGCCGGGTATGTAGCCCAGCCCCTGGCCGGCGAACACCCCGCCCACGAGCACGACCAGCACGCCCACCACCGCGGCGCCAGCTTTCACGGTTCCTAGTACCGCACGCGGTTACTGACTATTCACACGCCGCCGTAGACGACCGACTTCTCCTCGGTGTACTGCAGGAATGCCTCGACGCCGTGCTCTTTGCCGAACCCGGACTGCTTGGTGCCGCCAAACGGCAGCTCGTCGTGGGCGATGACCAGTGCGTTCACCCACGTGTAGCCCGCCTCGAGCTCGTCGACGGCGCGTCGCGCGGCCGCCATGCTCGAGGTCCAGATCGAAGATCCCAGGCCGAACGGCGTGTCGTTGGCGAGCCTGAGCGCCTCGTCGAGGTCCTTGATCCGCCGCACGGGCAGCGCCGGCCCGAAGACCTCCTCGGTCCACATGCGCGCGCCGTCGGGCACGTTCTCGAGGATCGTCGGCTCGATGAACCAACCCTTCTCGTACTCGGCGCCCTTGGGCCTGCCGCCGCCGTAGACAACCTTGGCGCCACGATCGATCGCGTCCTTGACCTGCGCCTCGACCTCGGCCCGCTGCGTCTGCGTGTGCATGGGTCCCATCCGGGTGTCCTTGTCGAGCCCGTTGCCGGGCTTGAGCTTCGACGCTCGCGCGACGAGCTTCTCCATGAGCGCGTCGTACACGCCTTCCTGTACGTAGAGCCGCTTGGTCGAGAGGCACTGCTGGCCGCAGTTGAAGAACCGCCCGACTCCGATCGCCCGCGCGGCGCCCTCCAGGTCGGCGTCGTCGAGAACGATGCACGGATCGCTGCCGCCCAGCTCGAGGGTGACCTTCTTCAGATGCTCGGCGGCCTTGGCCATGACCAGCTTGCCCGTGGGCGTGGAACCCGTGAGCGCGATCTTCCGGATCAATGGGTGCTCGACGATGGCCTCGCCGGTCGCCTGGCCGATGACGACATTGATGACGCCTTCTGGCAGGCCGCCTTCGATGAGGGCTTCGATGCAGGCGAGCGTCGAAAGAGGCGTCGTGCTCGCGGGCTTGAGCACGACCGTGTTTCCGGCCGCGATCGCCGGTGCGACCTTGTTGGCGGCCAGGGTCAGCGGAAAGTTCCAGGGCACGATGGCGCCGCAAACGCCGATCGGCTTGCGCACCACCAGTCCATATGTGGTGAGGTCAGGCAGCCGGACGTGCTGGCCGTGGATCTTGTCCGCGAGGTCGGCGAACCAGCCAATGTTCTCGCCAAAGCGCTTGGCCTCGAGCCGCGACTCTAGGAGCGTCTTGCCCTGTTCCTTGGTCAGGATCACCGCGATCTCTTCGACCTTGCCAAGCATGTGCTGGGCGGCTTTGTGCAGGATCTCGCGCCGCTGATTGGCCGGAAGCTTGGACCAGGTTGTGAACGCCTTGGCCGCCGCCTGGGCGGCCTTGTCGACATCGGCCGCACCGCCGGCGGGTACCTCGTCGAGGAGCTCACCCGTCGCAGGGTTGCGGACCTCGTACGTCTTGCCGGACGCAGCCCGCGTCCTCTCGCCTTCGATGATCATCGTTGCCATTCGGGCACCCCTCTTCGGTTGGATTGAGTCAGTGGTTCAATTATCCGCGTCGTCGGCCGTGCGCCGTTGGGAGGGCTTGGGATGTCTGTGAGGCTCGAGAAGGAAGGCGGCGTCGGAATCATCGTGCTCGACCGTCCGCCGGCGAACACATATGACTATGCATTCCTGCGCGAGTTCGCGGGCGCGATCGACGATGCCCGCATCGACCTGGGCATCCGATCCGCGATCGTCGTCACGAGCGCGTCCGAGAAATTCTTCTCCGCGGGCGCAGACGTTTCCGTGTTCGCCGCCGGCTCGCCGCGGTCGCGTTTCATGCTCGCTCTGCTGGCGCATGAGTCGTTTCGGAAGATGGAGAACACGCCGCTGGTGTTCATTGCCGCGATCGCGGGCCACTGCCTGGGCGGCGGGCTCGAGCTGGCGCTGGCGTGCGATTTGCGCTTCGCGGCCGAAGGCTCGTATCAGATCGGGCTGCCTGAGGTGAATCTCGGGCTGTTTCCCGGATCGGGTGGCACACAGCGCCTGCCTCGATTGATCGGACGGTCTAAGGGCCTGGACCTGATCGTCAACGCCACCACGCTCAGGCCTGCCGAAGCCAAAGACATCGGCATCGTCGACCAGCTGTTTCCCGACGCCGCCTCGTGCCGGGCGGGCGCGGTCGAGTATGCGGCCAAGCTCGCCGCCGGGCCGGGCGTGGCGATCGGGCACGCCAAGCTTGCGATTGCGCAAGGCCTCGGTGGGCCGCTTGACCTCGGTCTGGCGATGGAACGCGAAGCGATCGGCCGGGTGTTCGTGTCCGACGACGCCGATGAGGGGATCGCCGCGTTCAAAGAGAAGCGCAAGCCCGACTTCAAGGGCCGGTAATTCCCCTCTCCCCTGCGGGGAGAGGGCCAGGGAGAGGGGCGTGAAGCAGAATTAGCCGCATGCAGCTCAAACCGCTGTACCAACTGCGCTATCGCTACACGGACGAGTGGGGGATCGGCCTGACCGGATCGGCGGGCAGGGAGGAACAGCATTTCTTCTTCGCCGAAGGCGCCACCACCGGGAGGATCACCGGGCGGTATCGAGCCGCCAATCACCCGCGCAGGCGCACCGATCTGACCTATGTCCCGGACATGCAAGGCGTCATCGAGACCGAGGACGGGGCGATAGTCTTCGCCGACTGGCACGGCTATGGGCGCGCATATCCGGCGGGACGGCGCCAGATCGTCGGGGCTGTCTATCACCTCAGCGAAGACGAGCGCTACAAGTGGCTCAACGACTCGGTGTGCGTCCTTGCGGGCGAGGTGCGGTATCCGAACCCGCCGCCGCAGGAGTATCAGCTGGGGGCGATCGAGCTCGTGATCGACGTCAGCGAGCTGGTGTGGGAAGCCCCCGCGGACTAGAGAAATAGTCGCCTCCCCACGCAGTGGGGAGGTCGGCCAGATCGCGAAGCGAGCTGGCCGGGTGGGGAGGTTCAGTCAGGTTATTTCGTCCGGTGGTGGATGCCGTTCCAGAACGGGATATGGCCCTTCGAGATCCGCTCCAGGGCCTTGTCCGCCTGCGCCTGCGTGATCACCTTGTGGTCGACGAGCGCCGCCAGCCTCGGCTTGACGCTGACGGCGAGCTTCGCGGCGAATTGGTCCTTGGTCATGCCCCTGTCCTTGGCGAGGTCGCTGACCTTCTGGCCCTGCCGCAAGTCCTCACGAAGCTGCGCCGGCGTGATGTGAAGCACGTCGGCCTCTGACTCGAAGACCGCCAACGCGATCGCGCGACGGTCCTTGTGCGGGCCGGGCTTGGTCGGCGTGGTCGCGGCTGCAGGCGTCGGTTTGGGGTTCGGTGACGCGGCCTGCGCCAGGACGCCGGCGACGCCAAGGCTGAGTAGCGCGGCGGCCGTGCCAGCGCCAATCGTCTTGAGTGCGAGTGCTGCGAGCGGATTCATGTGGTCTCCTCGTTTGTTGATATCGACCCCTGCGGGCCGATGTTCACGATGAGGAGGCGCTGTTAGCGCCTGGTTCTGGCGCCGTCAGGCTTTTGTAAGTGCGGGGCCAAGGACTGGGAAGAAGGAGTTGGGGTTGCGATTGGGTGATGTAGGCACGCATTCTGGAACTGCTTTTTTCGTGTTAACGTATTGACGCCCAAACAAATGTTTGGTAGTCTTACATCATGGTAGGGGTAGGGGTCACATCCCTCTCGAAACTGGAAGAGGCGATCCGCGATTTCCATCGCGATCATGAGCCGAGCGACGACGACCCCAAGCGTCTGCGCGCCGCCGTCGACGCCTTGGAACTCGAGTTCTCATCCATGGTGCGGCGAGTGCAGCAACGGGGTGATCACCTTTTAGCGGGGAATATCACCGCCGCCTCGTGAGTCAGCCGCACCTGCGGCATGTCGGTACCCTCTGCGGCCGATCGGCTTTGTGTCGGCGAGCAGGTGGAGTCGCTGCCCATGGTTGCTGAAGCGCTCTCCAGCGGGGAGATCGGCTACCAGTCGGCGTCGGTGATCTGCCACCTACGAGAGAAGCTGGGTGAGAAGCGCGATGGCCTCGACGAAGAGCAGTGGATCGGCTTTGCGCGCGAGCATTCAGTCAAGGACCTGCGTTGGCTCTCGGCGCACACGCGCTACGCCTTGGATCCGGACGGGTTCGAGCGGGACACCGAGGAGAGCTACGAAGAGCGCTTCCTCCATATCAGCGAGATGAATGGGATGTACCACCTAAGTGGGGTGATCGATCCCGAAGGCGGCGCCGCCCTCAAGAGCGCGGTCGACGCACTGGCCAAGCGACTCGGTCAAGACGATAGCCGTACGCCCAAGCAGCGCCGGGCCGACGCCCTGACCGAGATCGTCTACCACGCCATGGATGAGGGCAAGCTGCCCAGGCGCAACGGGGTCCGCCCGCACATCACGGTGAGCACCACTCTGGAAGGCCTGAAGGCTGAGCTGGGCGCGCCGGCCTCGGAGCTGGAGTCCGGGATGCCAATCTCGAGCAAGACGGTGCAGCGACTTGCCTGCGATGGCACTTTGAGCCGGGTCCTGAAAGCAGACTCGATGGTGGTGGATGTCGGCCGGGCAACGCGAGCAATCTCACCGGCCCAGCGCCGAGCGCTCAAAGCACGGTACCGCGGCTGCTGCGGGCCGGGCTGCGAGCGGCCGATCAACTGGACGACGCCGCATCACATCGAGTTCTGGTCTCGGGGCGGGCCGAGCAACCTGCCCAACTTCCTTCCCCTCTGCTACTACCACCACCGCCTCGTTCACGAGGGTGGTTGGCAGGTAGTCAAAGTAGGCACGGAGTGCCGATTCCTTCCTCCAGAGCGCGTGGTAATGAGGCGAGCTCGAGGACCAGGACTGCGCTGGGCGGCTTAGGCCGACCGAGTCCAGAAGCCGTCGGGATCGAAACGCCGGATGGCGGCCAGCTCAGAGCCGCTGGGCGGCGGAGTGTCTGCGACATGGTCGGCGACCTTCAGGTCCCAGCCAGTCAGCTCACGCACCTCCTCGACGGTGTGGCCCCGGTGAACAGAAGCGAGGTACGCCTCCCCGCCTTGCTCTGGAAACCGAAGCACGCAAAGAGTCGTGATGATCGCCGCCGGACCGCCGCCCACCAGGCCGTTTCGCTGACGCCAACCCGGCGTTCCATCGCCGTGGCCGGGCGACGTGACGAAAGACACCTTCTCGACCAGGCGGCGCCGTTCGTGGCTCATCAGGGTGACCCAACGCCGGCTGAGGATCGCGATGTCGGCTCCTCCCCCGCTCCCCGGCAGCTTGACCTTGGGTTTCGCCGGATCGCCGATGTACGACGTGTTGAGGTTGCCGAAACGGTCGACCTCCGCGCCCCCGATGAACCCCAGGTCGACGTGACCTTGAGCCATCAGGGCCATCACATTCGACATTCGGGTCGCCCATAGGGCTCCGGCGACATTCGGTGGATCGCCCATCGTGCCGAGGAAGCCCGCCGCGGGCTGGTCGCGCATGAGACCAACCTCGAAAAGGCCGCGCGCGCTTGGGGCGTGCGCGTTGCGCGCGACTGCGTACGCGAGGATCGGCAGCCGCATCCCGACGAACACCAGGTCGCCGTCACGAATCTCGCGAGACGCCACGGCCACCATCAGCTCCTGCGGCGTGTAGGCCTCACTCATCGCCGAAGTCGGCCGGTGCTGAGAACTGGTGGTGATGAATCCGCAGCGTCTCCGTATCCACACGCTTGAGATAAGCGGTCCGATCCGGCACGTCGAGGACCCAGGTCTTCAGCCACGCCGCGAAGCCCTCCACGGTGCGCGACTGCTGCGCGTAGTCGCGATAGAACCCGTGGTCGCGTTTGAAATATCCCTGCACCGGCGACGGGTGCGCGCCGCCGGGCTCGTGGACGACCGCGACGACCTTTGTCTCCGGAAACAGGATTCGGTTTGGGTCGCTCAAGGTGACGTCAACGTCGACAAGTTCTTCGCAGGTCACGATCACCTTGTCCGCCGCGAGCCCGGCCTCCTCGGTGATTCCGAGCGGCCCCCAAGCGTGCGCCCGGCCCATTGCATCTGCCCTCTGCACGTGGACGACGGCGACATCTGGTCGCACCGCTCCGACGTGGACGAGGCCGAAGCCCACGGACAGATTGGGGTTCGTGTGAAGGATGTCGCTCCCGAGCAAGGTGCGCGTCGGCAGGTTCGGAACATTCCATGCCGCCGCCCACAATGCGAGCGAGATGGAGAAGTTGGTGTGGTCGTGTACCTCGAGCGGGCGCGGGATGTCCTGCTCGCATGCGCGCCGATAGCAATGGCCCAGGCCCTCCGAGACGTTGCCCACCCAGGCAGCCGTCACGCGCCTGACACACCCCGCGCCGATCAGCTGATCGAATAGCGCGTCGGAGATCGGTCCGACGAGCTCGAGGTCTCGACGCTGCTGCCGGATCATCTCGTGGCCCGCGGCGAACGGAATCAGCGGTTCCAGCGCCGTCCCCATCGCCACGGTCGAGCCATCGGGGACGAAGCGCGTGATGGCCTCGGCCATCGACATCAGCTTCAGAGGCCGATGGACTCCATGTACGAGCGGTAGTTTCGTTCCAACTCTGCCATCGAGTCCCCGCCGAACTTCTCCAGAAAAGCATCCGCGAGCGTCAGCGCCACCACCGCCTCGCCGATCACGCCCGCCGCCGGCACCACGCATACATCGCTCCGCTCGTAATGCGCCTCGACCTTCTCCTTGGTCTTGAGGTCGATCGATTGCATCGGCTTCTTCATGGTTGAGATCGGCTTGATGGCGACGCGCAGGTCAATCGGCTCGCCGTTCGTGACGCCGCCCGTAAGGCCGCCGGCGCGATTGGTGAGGTGCCGGAACTTGCCGCCCTCATAGTCGATCTGGTCGTGAAACTCCGAGCCTGGCCGCGTCGAGCCCTCGAAGCCGGCGCCGAACTCCACACCTTTGATGGCGTTGATCGACAGCACCGCCTGGGCCAGGCGGCCGTCCAGTTTGCGGTCCCAGTGGACGTAGCTCCCGAGCCCCAGCGGCACGCCACGAGCGATGATCCGGAAAGTTCCACCCAGCGTGTCGCCCCTCTCGCCCACCTCGTCGATGTCCGCGACCATGCGCTGCGACGCCTCGGGGTCCGGGCATCGCACCGGTGACGCTTCGATCTCCTCGACCGTGACCGTGTCCGGGTCGACGCCCTCGAAGCCGATGTCGGTGCGGCCGATCGATTGGGTGAAGCTCAGGATCTCGACCCCGAAGTGGCCGAGCAGCTTGCGCGCCACCCCGCCCGCGGCCACCCGGGTCGCGGTCTCGCGTGCGGAGGAGCGCTCCAAAACGTTGCGCACGTCGGTGTGGCCGTACTTCAGCGCGCCGGCCAGGTCCGCGTGCCCAGGTCGCAGCCTCGTGATTGGCTTCGGCGCGAAGCCCTCGGTCGAGGCGGTCATCTCGGCGGTCCAGTTGACGTGGTCCTTGTTCTCGAGCACCAGCGTGACCGGGCTGCCGATGGTGAAGCCGCCGCGCACTCCACTGACGATGCGCGCGAAGTCGGTCTCGATCTTCTGGCGCCCGCCACGCCCGTGCCCACCCTGGCGGCGGGCGAGGTCCCGGCGCAGGTCGTCCTCCGAGATCGCAAGCCCCGCAGGTAGGCCTTCGATGACGACGGTCAGCTGCGGGCCGTGCGATTCGCCGGCTGTGAGCCATCTGAGCATTGAGCCGATGATAAGACCCACCGAAGGCATGCCTGAGTTCACGCCCCTCTCCCAACCCCTCTCCCCGAGGCGGAGAGGGAGAACATTGGACGCCGCCCTCATCGACGTCGGCGGCACGCTCTGGCCCAACTCGTGGCCGTTTCGAGCCACAGACGCCGACGGACGGCGCCAAAGAGTGGCTCTCGCGCTTCCCGGGCTCGCCCCGGCGACCGTCGAAGCGCTGGTAGTCGACCTCATCGAAAGCAGCCGCTTCGGGGACGAGGCGCGAGCGGTCACGACCGAGGTGGACGTCCCCATCGATGCCGTCAACCTCGTCACCGGCTGTCTTCAGCGCCATGCGATCGCCACGGATGCGGCCACCGTTGCGCGTATCCGCCGAGCGATGGCGCTTCCAGTCCACGACCGGCTGCGCCCGCTGCCCGGCGCGGTCGAGCTGCTCGCCGAGGCCCATGCGCTCGGATTACGCACGGTCATCGCGAGCAACACCTACTGGCGCGACGCCGAGAGCTACTGGGAGGACTTCCGCTTGCTGGGCATGGCAGACCACGTCGACGCCATCGTCACCTCGAATGACGCGGGCCGCCTCAAACCACATCCGGCGGTGTTCGAGATGGCCATCCGCGAATCGGGAGCTGAGCCGGGTCGGTGTGTCGTGATCGGGAACCGGGAGGAAAACGACATCCTTCCCGCGCTCGCGCTCGGGATGCGCACGATCCTGGTCCACCCGGACGATCCCGTCCCGGAGTCGAGCCGCGCCGACGTGGTCGCCCCCGACCTGTGGGCGTGCGCCAAGGCTCTCAGGCTTATGCTCCACGTGCCTTGAAGCACGAGGTAGAGCGCCCGGTCGACCGTCATGTGGTGGCGCTCCACGTGAACGGCGAGCGGACCGAACTCTTTCTTCCGGTGCACAAGACGCTCCTCGAGGTGCTACGCGAGGACATGCAGCTGACCGGCACCAAGCACGGCTGCGAGCTCGGCGAATGCGGCACCTGCACGGTGCTGGTGGACGGCCGGCCGGAGCTGAGCTGCCTGCTGCTGCCGATCCAGATCGAAGGCCGCGCGATCACGACCGTCGAGGGGCTGGCGAGCGGGTCGCAGCTCCATCCTCTCCAGCAGGCCTTCGCGGAGCTGGGAGCTGCGCAGTGCGGGTACTGCACGCCCGGCATCCTGCTCGCTTCCAAGTCTCTGCTCGACACGAATGGCCGGCCGTCGCGCGACGAGATTCGCGAAGCGCTCGCCGGCAACCTGTGCCGCTGCACGGGCTACGCGAAGATCCTCGACGCGGTTGAACTTGCTGCGGACAGAATGGCATGACTGAACGTCCCCACCCGGCTGGCCCGCTGCGCGGGCGAGCCGACCTCCCCGCGGGGCGGGGAGGCGAGTTTGCCGTGATCGGAAAGCCCCTGCCCAAGGTCGACGCCGTTTCGCGAGTGACAGGGCAGGCGATCTACGCCGACGACATGCTTCCTCCCCGCACCCTGCACTGCCGCATCCTTCGCAGCCCCCACCCGCACGCGCGCATCCTTTCCATAGACACGTCGGCAGCGCGGCGCATTCCCGGCGTCGTCGCCGTGATCACCGGCGCGGACCTGCCGATCAAGTTCGGCATCCTCCCGGTCACGCAGGACGAACGTGCCCTGGAGCACGAAAAGGTGCGCTATGTCGGCGATCCCATCGCCGCCGTCGCCGCGACCGACGAGGAGATCGCTGCGTCCGCGTGCGACGCCATCGTGGTCGAGTACGAGGTGCTGAACCCGGTCATGTCCATCGACGCAGCGCTCGCGAGCCCGAAAGACGAGCGCATCCAGGATTACGGCGGGCCCAACAACATCCACAAACTGGTCGCGCTGGAATTCGGCGACGTCGAGGGAGGCTTCGCGCGCGCAGACCACGTCCGCGAAGATGTTTTCTTCTTCCAGGGCAACACGCATCTGCCCATGGAGCAGCACAGCGCCGTCGCGACATATGTCGATGGCAAGGTGACGTTGTGGTCGTCGACGCAGGTCGTCCACTACGTGCACCGCGCTCTCGCCAAGGTCCTCGAGCTGCCGATGAACCGCATCCGCGTGATTGGCGCGGCCCACGGCGGCGGGTTCGGCGGCAAGACCGACCCGTTCGCGCACGAGATCGTGGTGGCCAAGCTCGCGATGATGACCGGACGGCCGGTCAAGTGCACGCTAACGCGCGAGGAGGTCTTCTACGCGCATCGCGGCCGTCACCCCGTGCTGATGTGGGTGCGCACCGGCGTGACCAAGGACGGACGGATCACCGCCATGCACTTCAAGACGGCGCTCGACGGCGGCGCATACGGCTCGTATGGAGTCGCGTCCACTTTCTACACCGGCGCGCTGCAGACGGTGACGTACGACATCCCCGCATACCGATTCGAGGGCTGCCGCGTCTTCACCAACAAGCCGCCGTGCGGGCCCAAGCGCGGCCACGGCACGCCCCAACCGCGATTCGCGATCGAGCTGCACCTGGAGAAGATCGCCCGCGACCTAAGCCTGGACCCGGTCGACATGAAGCGCCGAAACTTCGTCAAGCCGATGACGCGCACGGTGAACTGGCTGCGCGTTACGTCATGCGGCCTCGAGGAATGCACCGCCCTGGTCATAGAAGCGTCCGGCTTTCGCGCGCGCAAGCGGCAGCCCGGGCACGGCATGGGATTCGCGATCTCATCCTATCTATGCGGCGCGGGGACGGCGATCTACTGGAACGACATGCCCCACTCCGAGGTCCAGATCAAGGTCGACCGCGGCGGCGTCACCGCGTTCTGCGGCGCCATGGACATCGGCCAGGGCTCCGACTCCGTGCTTGCCGCGGTCGTGGCCGAGGAGCTCGGCCTGCAACCGAAGGACATCCGCCTCGTCACCGCGGACACCGACAGCACTCCGATCGACCTCGGCTCCTACTCGTCGCGTGTGACGTTCATGGCCGGCAATGCAGCCCTCGAGGCGGCCCGGAAGATGCGCGCGCTGCTGGTCGAGGCGGCGGCGGCAAAGATGGGGCGACCGGGGGATTCTGTCCGCGTCGGCGCAGGCCGCATCGGCGATTTCAGCTTCGAGGAGGCCAGCGTCCTCGCCGAGGCAAAGTTCGGGACGCTGACCAGCGCCGGGAGCTACACGCCTCCGAAGATCGCTGGCCCGTACAAAGGCTCGGGCGTCGGTCCGAGCCCGGCCTACAGCTACTCGGCCTGTGTGGTCGACCTCGATGCCGACTCGCGCACCGGGCTGGTGCACATAAACAAGGTATGGATCGCGCATGACGTCGGGCGTGCGATCAATCCGCTGCTCGTCGAGGGCCAGGTCGAAGGCAGCGTCTACATGGGACTCGGCGAGGCGCTCATGGAGGAGCAGACGTTCCGCAAAGGCCTCCACAAGTGGCCTTCGATGCTCGAGTACAAATCGCCGACGTTCCTCGACATGCCAGACGTGAAGACCTTCATCGTCGAAACCAACGACCCGGAAGGCCCATACGGTGCGAAGGAGGCAGGGCAGGGTCCGCTGCTGCCGGTCATCCCCGCGGTCAGCGCCGCAGTGTTCGATGCGCTGGGCGTGTGGATCGATGAGGTTCCGGTCACGCCCGAGAAAATCGTGGAGGCGCTGCGCCGCCAGGGCAAAGGCGAGCCGGCTCGGTATGGGCCGCAGGGATTTCCCGACATCCCGTACCCGGCGTTGATAAAAGTCGAACCGCCACCCAAGGAACTAGACCTTGCTGCGCCTGCCTCGATTTAGATACCTGCGCCCGAAGACGGCGCGTGAAGCTGCGCGCATGGCGTCCGAGCTCGGCCCGCATGCAATGTTCGTCGCGGGCGGGACCGACCTCTTTCCCAAATTGAAACGACGACAGTTCGATGTCGATGCGCTGATCGGTCTCGACTTTCTTTCACGGGGCATTCATCGAGGCGAAGACGAGACGGTCATCGATGCCGGCGTCACGCTGGCCGCCGCATCTTCCGACGCAGACCTGCGCGCCGGTTATCGCGGCTATGCGGAGGCTGCCGGTCTCGTCTCGTCGCCGCCGCTGCGCAACGCGGGGACAATCGGCGGCAACCTGTGTGTGGACACGCGCTGCAACTACTACGACATGACGTACGAGTGGCGAAAGGCCGCCGGCTTCTGTATTAAGAAGGACGGGGACATCTGCCTTGTCGCCCCCAGCAGCCCGCGCTGCTGGGCGGTCTCGTCGTCCGACACCGCACCGGTGGCGATCGCGCTCGGCGCCCTCGTCATGCTCGCCGGACCGGACCACGAGCGCGAGCTGCCCGTGGCCGCGCTGTATCGCGACGACGGCATCGACTACCTGGCCAAGCAGGCCGCCGAGGTGGTCACGTCGCTGCGGTTTCCCGCTGCCGCCGGAACCAGGACCGCCTACGTCAAGCTGCGGCGGCGGGGTTCGATCGATTTTCCGATCGCCGGCGCCGCGGTGGCCTTGAGGCTGGACGGCGATACGGTGACGAGCTGCCGAATCGTGCTTTCAGCGGTGGCATCACACCCGCTGGAGGCTGCCGAAGCCGGCGAATTCATGATCGGAAAGCGGCTCGACGACGAGTCGGTCCGAGCTGCAGCTGAGATCGCCGCCCGGCCGGCCAAACCTCTGGATAATGCCGATCTCAGCCACTTCTGGCGCAAGCGGATGGTGCGCGTGGTCGTCGAGCAAGCCCTAAAACGTGCCAGCGACCAGAACGCCGGGCTCGCGGGTTAAGCTACTAGGTTGATACCGAGATTGATGTTTACCCAACGGCGGCAATCAGGACAGGGAATGGTGGAATACGCCCTCATTCTTGCCCTGGTCGCCCTCATCGTGATCGTCGCGCTGATCGCCACGGGCGGGCAGCTCATCAACCTGTTCTCCAACATCAGCGCCACCATGTGCAACTACCACGTAGGGTGCTGACCGAGCGCTAAGCCGCTCTGGCCGCCGCGGCGGCCTGCGCCGCTCGACTCGCCTTCTCCTGGATCGCCGCCATGTCGCGGCGGGCCAAGTCTTCCGAAGAAAAGAGGGCGCCGGTGAGCCCAACCGCCTTCACTCCGAGCCGGAGGTAGGCCTGAATGTGGTCGATCTCGACGCCCCCTGAGGCCCAGAGCGGCACACCACCCATGGGCCCCTGGAGCGCCTTGATGTAGTCGGGGCCGCCGACGGGCCCCACCGGGAAGACTTTGACGAGGTTCGCGCCGGCGAGCCGGGCGTGATAGATCTCGGTCGGGCTCAGGGCGCCGAGCACGCACAGGATGTCCTGCTTCCGGCACGCCTCCGCCACCTCCGGCAGCACGACCGGCGTGACGACGAAGTCGGCCCCGGCCTCCTTCGCCTCGCCCACCGCGCCTGGGTCCCACACGGTCCCGACTCCGATCGGGGTCTTGCCAAGCGTGGTTCCGATCAGGCCGCGGATGATCTCGTACCAGGACGGCACCGTGGTCGTGACCTCGATGGTTCCGATGCCGCCCTCGATGGCTGCGAGGCAGGCCTGGAAGGCGATGTCGGAGTTGTCGGTTCGAATTACCCCACAGAGCCCAGTCGGAAATACACGATCGATGCTCTTCACGCGCGATTGATTATGGCGACACCAGGCAACCCCCTCTCCCCTTCAGGGGAGAGGGTTGGGGAGCGGGGCGTGAGCTGGCATGGCATTTCTCAGAACGAGCTAGAGTAGTACATACGTATGACCGGGGCGACTGCGACTGAGAGCACCCGAGACCTGATCATCCATGCGGCCGCCGAGTCGCTCCTCGAAAACGGCTATTCCGGGACGAGCGTCCGCTCGATCGCCTCCAAAGCGGGCGTCGCCATCGGCAACCTCCAGTACTGGTTCCCGACCAAGTCCGAGCTCCTGGTCGAGGCCTGGCGCCACTTGACCGCCCGTTCGGTGGAAGAGCTTCGCGCCACCCTCAACCAGCTCAGCGACCCGCTGGAGGTACTCGAGGTCGGTGTGGAGTCGTTGTGGGACTCGCTTCGGCGCCTGGGCGATGTGCAGCTCGCCGCCTTCGACCTCATGGTGCAGGCGCCACGAACAGAGCGGCTGCGAGCGTACATGCCCGAGCTCTTCACCCGGTACCGCGAGGTCATCCAGGAGCAGCTCGACCGGCTCGAGGCTGACGGCCGCGTCCGGCTCACCGTACCCCGCGAGGTATTGGTTCCATTGGTGCTGAACACAGTGCTCGGTTTTGGCCTGTACTACGTCGTCACTGGGGACGACGAATCGTGCCTTCGCGCACTTTCGGCATTCGGTCAGCTGGCCGGGACGCTGGTGGAGCCGATATGAACGTCCAGGTCCTCGAACGCGAGCTGGACAGGCTCGAAGGCCTGTGGAGCGAGGGCCTGTCGGACACCTACCGGTCGTACCTCGAGACGGTGAGCGACTACGAGCCCGAGATGCAGCCCAAGCTGGCGCTGGCAGCGGCGCTTATCGAGGTGGGGATCCGCCTCCAGGGGCTGGGCGGCCACGCGGCCCCGGCCACCACCCTGCTCATGGGCGACCTCTGCCTCGCGCGAGCCTCGCGCCTCCTTGCAGACAACGCCACCCAGGCCGTGCAGGTCGCTTTCGCCAGGGCGATCGAGGGAGTCTCGGCCGCGGCCGCGTCCGGGAAGCCGAGCCGGCCCGTGCGCGAGCTTCTCGTGCACGCGTTCTCGGCCACCGCATGATCGCGGGGCGGCTGCGCTTCGCAACGTCGCACGCCACCGAATTCGTCGACGTCACCAAGATGGTGCGCGACGAGGTGCACAGGTCGGGCTTGCGGACCGGCCGCGTCCACCTGCAGTCGCTGCACACGACAGTCGGTCTCGCCATCAACGAAAACGAGCCGCTCCTCCTGCGCGACTTCCAGAAGCTGCTCGAACGCCTTGCACCCGGCGACGCCGGCTACGAGCACGACGACTTTGCGCGCCGCTACGAGATCTCCGTCGACGAGCCGGTCAACGGCCACGCGCACTGCCGGCAGCTGCTTCTCACCGGGTTCGCAACGCTGCTCGTCGAGGATGGCAAGCTCGTGCTCGGGCGCTGGCAATCGGTGTTCGCGGTTGAGCTCGACGGCCCGCGCCATCGCGAGCTGGCGCTGCAGCTAGACGGGGACTTCGTCCCCCTCTCCCCTGCGGGGAGAGGGTTTAGGGGGGTGCGCCGGGAGCTGGCTCCGCCAGGCCCGGCGCCTCAAGGGGGGAGTCCCCCATCAGACAGTGGGGCGTGGGCTGGTACATCCTCAGACCTGATCGAGCTCGAGCTGGCCCGCCAGCTCATGGTCGACCCCGAACCGGTTGCCGTCCCGATGCGTCGCCTGATGGAAGCGGGCGGCAAGCGCCTCCGCCCCAAGCTCGTGCAGCTCGCTTCGCAGATCGGCCCGCACCACGACGCGCTGCGGGCCGCATCTCTGGCCGCGGCCGTGGAGCTGCTCCACAACGCGACGCTGGTCCATGACGACTACATCGACGAGTCGACCCACCGTCGCGGGCGGCCAACGGTCGCGGCGGCAGAAGGCGCCGAGCGCGCCATCGCTGTCGGTGACTATTACTTCGCGAAGGCGACCCGGTTGATCGCGGAGATCGGCAACGGCGAGGTGACCTCAACGATGGCGGACGCCCTGGAGGCGATATGCGCCGCGCAGATCGACGACGTCGCACTGCGTGGAGCCTTTCCGGGCGACCACGACTCGTACCTGCGCGTTGTGCGCGGCAAGACCGCCGCGCTGTTTGCCGCATCCTGCGCATCAGGCGCGCTCCTGTCCGATGCGCCTCCCGAGGTCGTCGAAGCGCTGCGGCGATTTGGAGACCTGCTCGGGGTCGCCTTCCAGATGGCCGACGACATGGTGGACTTCAGCCCGAGCTCCGGCAAGCCGGTCGGGCTCGACATCCGGCAGCGGGTGCTCTCGCTGCCGCTGATCTACGCCGCCGAGGACCGCTCAGTTGGACCCGAGGTCCGCCGGCTGCTGGCTGGCTCGCTCGGAGACGAGGAAGTGGATCGTGTCACCGAGCTCGTCACCTCGAGCGACGCGCTGCGACGGGTCGGCGACGAGGCGCGCGGCCTGGTCGACGCCGCGGTTCGCGAGCTTGAATCGATCGAGCTCGACGGCCTGCGGCCCACGCTTGTGGGCATCGCCCGGTCAGCGGTCGACCGAACCGCCTGACATGAGCCCGACGGTCCCCGCCCCCATCTGGATGTAGCGCACGCCCTTCCATCCCGCCACCTCCGCGAGCGCCCGCAGCTCATCGCCTGTGCGATACGAGTCAATGCTCTGGCTGAGGTAGTTATAAGCGGATAGCTGTCCCGACAGCGCGCCGCCGATGGCCGGCAGGATTGTTTTCAGATAGACGCGATAAGTGGCGCCGAAGAGCCCTCTCGGCGGCCGCACGAACTCCAGCACCACCGCCCGTCCGCCAGGTTTGACGACTCGCAGCAGCTCGCGCAGGCCGCGCACCGGGTCGGCGAGGTTGCGTAGCCCGAACGCAATCGTGCTCGCGTCGAAGCTCGCGTCGTCGAATGGAAGGTTCAGCGCGTCGCCTTCCCAGAACTTCATCGCGGGGTGTTCATGGCGGGCGACCTCCAACATCTGGGTGCTGAAGTCCAGGCCGACCACGCGGCCATTGGGTCCGGCGATGCGGGCCAGCTGCTCGGTCAGCTTCCCCGAACCGCACGCGACGTCGAGAGCCGAGCCGCCGGGCTTGACCTCGGTCGCGTGCGCAGCCCGCAGGCGCCAGCCGGCGTCGGCGCCGGCAGACAGCACCGTGTTGACGAGGTCGTATCTCCTCGCGATGCGATCGAACATCTTGCGCACCGCGGCCGGGTCACGTTCCGCCAGGGCTAGACCCTTTGCCAAATGGAGGCGATGCCCTGGCCGACCCCGATGCACATGGTGGCCAGGCCGTACTCGGCGTCGCGGTGCGCCATCTCGCGCACGAGCGTACCGACCAGGCGCGCGCCGCTGCTGCCGAGCGGGTGGCCCAGGGCGATCGCCCCGCCGTTGACGTTGACCTTCTCCTCATCCAGCCCAAGCAGCCGCACACACGCGAGCGACTGCGAGGCGAAGGCCTCGTTGAGCTCAACGATGCCGATGTCTGACGCCTGCAGGCCGGCCTTCTCGAGCGCCTTCATGGACGAAGGCACGGGGCCGATGCCCATGTAGTCCGGATGGACGCCCGCCGGGGCGGCGGCCACGAGCCGCGCCAGCGGCTGCAGGTTGCGCTCACGCGCTTTGCTTTCGGACATCAGCACCAGCGCGGTCGCGCCGTCGTTGAGCGGCGACGAGTTGCCGGCGGTGACGGAGCCCTTCTCAGAGAACGCCGGCTTCAGCCTGGCCAGCGCCTCAAGTGACGTGTCTTCGCGCGGGCCCTCGTCTACGGTGAGCCGCAAAGCGTCGCCCTTGCGCTGCGACACTACGACGGGGACTATCTCCTCCGCGAGTCGCCCTGATTTCTGCGCCGCGACCGCCCGCTGGTGGCTGCGCAGCGCGAACGCGTCCTGGTCCTCACGCGACACCTCGTACTTCTGCGCGACGCGCTCGGCGGTCTCCCCCATCTGGAGGGTTCCGTACATCTCGGCCATCTTCGGGTTGACGAGGCGCCAGCCGAGGGCGGTGTCGTAGGCCGTCTGCGGTCCGCGCGGGAATGCGCCGTCGGGCTTGGGCATCACCCATGGCGCGCGGGTCATGCTCTCGACGCCGCCGGCGATCACGATGTCGGCTGCGCCGGTCTGGATCTCGCGAGCGGCGGCGATCGCTGCCTGCATCCCCGACCCGCACAGACGGTTGACCGTCTGGCCCGGCACCTCGACCGGAAATCCCGCCAGCAACAGGGCCATACGCGCGACGTTGCGGTTGTCCTCGCCCGCGCCGTTGGCGCAGCCGAGGATGACGTCGTCGACCTCTGCCGGGTTCATGTGCGCGCGTTCACAAGCTTCCTTGAGCACGATCGCGGCGAGGTCGTCAGGGCGGACATCTTTCAACTGGCCGCCGTACCTGCCCATCGGGGTCCGGGCGGTCGCGACGATGACCGCCTCGCGAAGCTCGCGCATCACCCCCTCTCCCCTGCGGGGAGAGGGTTGGGGAGTGGGGCGTGAATTGGCATCAGCCCTTCTTAGATCGTCTGGCCAGGAAGGCCGCGACGCCTTCCGCAAACTCAGGGCTCGCCGCCTGCGCCTCCTGCAAGTAAGACTCGAACTCCAGCGCCTCCTCGAAGCTCGAGTCAAGCGCGTGATTGACCGCGCGCTTGGCGCCGGCCAACGCCTGGCGCGGCTGCGAGACGAGATGAGCGGCGAACTCGCGCACCTCCGCCTCGAGGCGATCCGCGGGCACCAGGCGGTTGATGAGGCCAAGCCGGTGCGCATCGGTCGCGGACAGCGGTTTGCCGGTGAAGAACATCTCGTACGCGATGCCCGTGCCCGCTATGCGCGGAAGCAGCCAGCTGACACCACCGTCGGGCGCGAGGCCGATGTTGATGAAAGCCTCCAGCAGGTAGGCCTCGGGCGTCGCGATGCGGATGTCGCACGCAAGCGCGTAGCTCACGCCGATGCCGGCCGCCGGGCCGTTCATGGCCGCGATCACAGGCTTGGGCATCGTGCGCAATCGCGTGAGCATCGGCATGTACTCATTGCGCAGCACGTTGCCGACGTCCTCCGGCGTCCGCATCCCGCCTTCGGCGGTCGGCAGCTCGGTGACGTCGGCGCCCGAGCAGAAAGCGCGACCGGAGCCGGTGAGCACCACCACGCGCACGGCATCGTCGCGCTCGACCTGCTTGATCGCCTCGCCGAGCTGCTTGCGCGTGAGCGCCCCGATGGCGTTCATCTTCTCGGGCCGATTCAGCTGGATCAGTCCCACCCCGTCGTGGACGTGGACGTTGACGTGAACCTCGACCTGGGTGGCCATCTCTCTATTACCTGCCTTTGAAGTTTGCTTTGCGCTTCTCGAGGAAGGCGTGCATGCCTTCCTTCTGGTCTTCGGTGGAGAAGAGGAAGTAAAAGCTCTTGCGCTCCGCCACGAGCCCTTCGGCGAGCGGCGACTCAAATGCTTTGAGGACCGCCTCCTTGGCCATGCGCAGCGCGAGCGGGGCCTTCTCGGCCAGCTGGCGTGCGACTCGCTTGGCGATCTCGATCGTCATCTCGGACGGCACGACCTTGTTGACGATACCGAGCTCTTTGGCGCGCGCCGCGGTGATGGGCGTTCCGGTCAGCACCGTCTCCATCGCTGCGTACTTGCCCGCCGTGCGCGGCCATCGCTGCGTGCCTCCCGCGCCGGGGATGATGCCGAGGTTGATTTCGGGCTGCCCGAATCGCGCGGAGTCGCCGGCGATGATCATGTCGCACATCAGCGCGAGCTCGCAGCCTCCGCCCAGCGCGTAGCCGTTGACGGCCGCGATCAGCGGCTTGGTGAAGGCGGCGATGCCCGCCCAGCGTCCGGTCTGGTCGCGATTGAGCTGGTCGACTGCGGTCCGCTCGGCCATGTCGCCGATATCGGCCCCCGCAGCGAAAACCTTGGGCCCACCGGTCAAGACGACGGCGCGCACGCGATCGTCGGCGTCGACCTCGCGGAGGGCCTGGCTGACCTCGCCAATCAGGTCGGGGCTGAGGGCGTTCAGGACCTTGGGCCGGTTCAGGGTGATCGTGGCGATGGGCGGCTCGACATCGACGGTTATGAACTCGTACCCCACGGCGTCTATGATCGGCCATGTGGGGACCGCTACGCTCCGGGACACGTACGGCCGGGTTGCCGACGATCTCCGGATCTCGATCACCGACCGCTGCAACTTCCGGTGCATCTACTGCATGCCCGCGGAGGGCTTGAAGTGGCTGAAGCGAGACGACCTCCTCCGTTTCGAGGAGATCGCCCGGCTGGCCCGCCTTTTCGTCGAGCGCTATGGCGTGCGTACGATCCGGATCACGGGCGGAGAGCCGCTGGTGCGGATCAAGGTCGAGGAGCTGGTCGGAATGATCAACGAGGTCGATCCCACCCTCGACATCACGATGACGACCAACGGGGTCCTGCTGCGCGAGAAGGCTCAGCTGCTCAAGGATGCGGGGCTCAAGCGCATCAACATCTCGCTCGACACGCTGCACATGGACCGCTTCCACGAGATCGCTCGCAGCGACGCTTTCGAGCGCGTCATGGACGGCATCCGGGCCTCACGCGAGGCGGGACTTTGGCCGATCAAGTTGAACATGGTCGTCATGAAGGACAAGAACGACGACGAGGTCGTCGACTTCGCTCGCCTGGCCCGCGATGAAGGCTACGAGGTGCGTTTCATCGAGTTCATGCCGCTGGACGGCGACAACATCTGGACCAACGAGCAGGTGGTGCCGAGCCGGCGCATCCAAGAGCAGATCGAGGATCTGTTCCCGCTGCAGCCCGTCGCGGATCCACGACCGGGGCCTGCAACGCGCTTCAAATTCGCCGACGGCGCGCCCGGAGGCGTTGGCTTCATCTCCTCGGTGAGCCAGGCTTTCTGCACGACCTGCAACCGCATCCGTCTCACAGCCGAGGGCGGCCTGCGCACGTGCCTGTTCTCGCTGCAGGAAACACCACTGCGCGACCTCATACGGTCCGGCGTGTCGGACGACCATCTCGGCCGGGTGATCGAGACCGCCGTCTGGCGCAAGGAAGAGGGCCACCTGATAAACCAGCCAGGGTTCATCAAGCCGGCCAAGAACATGTCTCAGATCGGGGGATGATTCAGGAGCTCCACGCGGGGGCGACCAACCTCGTCTATCGGGCGATGCTCGAACTTCGACCGAACATCGGCCCGGAGTCTGTTTTCGTCGAGCACGTCGACGCGGTCCAGAGGCCAGAGGGTTACCGCGTGGTCGGCTTCTTCGTCGAAGACGATGTCCAAGCCGTCGCGGCGGCCGGATTCCGCATCATCCATATGCTCGCCTGGGGCCGCACTCTGTATTGCGATGACCTCGCGACTCGTGCCGAGCATCGAGGGAGAGGGCACGCAGGCAAGCTGCTGGACTGGATGATCGATGAGGCCAAACGCCTCGGCTGCGACCAGTTTCACCTTGATTCCGGCGTGGGCCCTGACCGCACCGACGCCCACCGCCTGTACTTCAACAAGCGGATGCGCATCGCGGCGTTCCACTTCTTGCGCCCGGTCTGAACGGGTAACTTCGGCCGCCCGCGCCCGTTTCAATTAACGAGATGCGCGTCGCCGGCCTGGCCCTCCTGCTCCTGATCTCCGCGTGCAGCTCGCAGAGCAGTGATAACCCGTCTCCGTCACCGCACCCAGGGTCGCCGACCCCTGCGGTGTCGGTTTGCCGTCTTCCTGTCGTCTGGGATCACGTTTCGACGTCTCACAGCGCTTTCGTGAGCTATCCCGGGGGTGACATCGCAGAGTCCGCTGATATCGGAGACGTCTACGACGCCCAGTACCAGCGTTGGGTGCCCGGCCCGCGAGAGCTGGTCTCCCCCGACGGGTCGCGCTACACGTACTGGTCGTTTTCGAACGCCACACCCGGCAACACCCAGGTTCACGTGGTCGACGTCGTGTCTGGAGTGGATCGGATCATTTATGACGGAGCTACAAACTACTGGCCGATCGCGTTCTCGGGCGACGGCATTTATGCGCTGCATGCCATCAACCTCAAGCAGAACTCCTTCGAATTCCTGTTTCGCCTCGACCCCGCGGGCGGGACGCCCGCGCAGGTGCGTGGCAGCGAGCTCCTGCCGCAGGCGAGGTGGACGCTGATAAGTGGCGGATCGGCCTGGGGTTGGGATTTGCAACCTGGCACTCAACAGTTCGTCTTCAGGATCCACCAGCTCGACCTGACGACAGGCACAATGACCGATTGGCTCCACGAAGCGCCGAACCTCCAGCTGTCGCCGATCGGACTCGATGCGAAGGGCCGCCTGTACCTCAGCGATTTCTACGAGCTGTGGCGACTGGACGCGCCCAACGTCGAAGAGCGGCTTTTGAAACCCCCGCTGGTTTCAGGCCGGGTCTCTTTGAACATTTTCGTCGCCGATGCTCATGGGGAATGGATGGGTAGTTGGGGCGGCCTCTGGCACTATTCGGATGCCGGCGGCGCGCAGCGCCTCAGCGTCGCCACCGACCAGGACATGGTGAATCCGGCCGGACCTTGTATGTGAGCCCGTCATAAGCTAAGCGCCTTGCTCAAGCCCGAAGAAGCGCAGCGCCCCTACACCGTCACCGAGCTCGCCAACGAGATCCGGCGCGAGCTGCGCCCGCTCACGGCCATGCTCGTCAAGGGCGAGGTGACCGGCATGAAGCAGGGCGCCGGCGGCCATTACAACTTCTCGATTCGAGACGGCGTGAGCCGGCTCGATGCGGTGCTGTTCGCAGACGACGCGCGGCGGGTGACTATGCTGCCCGAGGACGGGCAGGTCTTCGTCTTCCGCGGGCGGGTCGACTTCTTCGGCAAGACCGGACGCCTGAGCTTCATCACCGACCAGGTCGAGTTCGACGACGTCGGCAAGCTGCGCGCCCGGCTCGAAGAGCTGAAGCGGCGGTTGGAAGTGGAAGGCGCGTTCGCACCAGGGCGCAAGCGCCGGCTGCCCTTCTTGCCTCAGGTGGTCGCCCTGATCACATCGCCGACCGGAGCCGTCATCCACGACCTGCAGGAAACGATCTGGGAGCGCTATCCGAACATGGGCGTGGTCGTGTATCCGGTGCAGGTGCAGGGAGCGGCCGCGCCCATGAGCGTGTCGCGCGCGCTGCGCCGCTGCAACGACGAGGCGCTGGCGCAGGTGATCGTCGTGGCTCGAGGCGGCGGCAGCTTCGAAGAGCTGTACGCATTCAACACGGAGATCGTGGCGCGGGCGATCCTCGGTTCCAGGCTGCCGGTCGTCACTGCGCTTGGGCACACATCCGATCGCACGGTCGCCGACATGGTCGCCGACGTTGAGGCGCGCACCCCGACCGAGGCCGGGTCTCGCGTCGTGCCCAAGAAGGCAGACCTTGTCGCGTTGCTTCGTGAGCGAGGGCGACGCCTCGACCGCGAAGGCAATCAGCGCGTGGCGCGCGAGCTGGAGAGGCTTCAGACCAAGAGGGCGAGATTGGTGCAGATACTGCCGGCGATGGTCAGGGTTCGTGTGGACCGGCTCGCGCACGCCGCGGCGAACCTGGCGCGGCTGAGCCCTGTGCAGCAGGTCACGCGCCGCCAGGAGGCGCTTCGCGAACGGGCTCGGCGTTTGGCGGCGGCCGGCGCGGCACGCATGACGCGCGCTCGCAATGCGCTCACGTCACGTCGAGCCCAGGATCGTCTGGAGCGGGCCCTGGTCGAGCGGTTTTCGACCGAGCAGCGCCGTCTCGATCACCTGAGGCAGCAGCTGGTCGCATTCAGCCCGGAGGCTGTGCTCGCCCGCGGTTACAGCATCACGATCGACGCCGAGACCGGGCGCGTCGTGCGGTCAGCCGCGGAAACCGCTGTGGATCGCAAACTGCGCATCCGGCTCGCAACCGGCCGGCTGGGCGCGCGGGTAGAACAGGTCGAGCCATGAGCGAGCAACTGACGTACGAGCAGGCGCTGGAGAAGCTCGACGAGAAGCTGAAGCTTCTCGAGGACGGTGACCTTTCGCTGGAAGATGCGCTGAAGGCGGTCGATGATGCACGCGTCTACTTGAAGGTCTGCACCGAACGGCTTGAGGCGGCCCGCAAGAAGATCGAGATCCGCCCCGAACCCACGGAGTAAGTCGCCTCCCCACGCAGTGGGGAGGTCGGCGCGCGCAGCGCGCCGGGTGGGGAAGTTCAGGAGCCCACGACCGAACCCGAAGCTGCTTGAGTCCCGGCCTCCAGCTGCTCATTCATGACCCGGATCCGCTGGCTCAGGTTCTTCACGAACTCCAGCAGGACCTCGGGGTGCTCGTGCACCAGCGCCTGCAGACGGTCCCGGCGCAGCACCCGCACCGTCGTGTTGTCGCTCGCCTGCGCGCCCGCCGACCGCGGCTGATCGTCGAATACCGCCATCTCACCGACCACCGAGCTCGGCCCCAGGCGGGCCAGCGTGACCTCCCGGCCCTCGTGGTCGACATGGATGCGAATCTCTCCCTCGAGCACAACGAAGAGCTCCGACCCCACGTCGCCTTTTAGGAAGATCGACTCGCCCTTCGCGTAATGCCGGGTGACCATCAAGTGGTCGATGCTCGAGAGCTGCTCCAGGGTCAGCGTGCTGAAGAGCGGCACTCGCTTGAGGGCGATCAGCTCTTTCATGCCATCGCCAAGGCCGTTGGCGGCTGCGCCGGCGGCCTCATGAATCCACTTGTCCGCATGGTTCGCAAGCGCCTCGAGCTCGGCGTCCGAGAGAGCGCGCGCCGATGCCCCATCAAAGGCGTCCGGGTCGAGCAGCTGCGCCAGTGGTGCGGCGAGCCATCCGGGGCCGAAGTTTAACAACGTTTCCAGGCCCTCGGCCCTCGCTTGCGGCTCGGTCGACAACACTCCGCGTTCGACGGTCGCAAATCCCCGCTTGCCGTGCAGCGCGCGCATCGCCCCCAGGCCGGAGTCGGTCGCGTGGCCCGCGTAATCGTCAAGGGCGATCCGCAAGAAGGCGTAGGCCGCGGCCGCATCGCCGTCGACTCGCAAGCGCGCGCTCGCGGCCGCGTGCGTCGACATCCGGGCCGACTTCACGCCGTCGCCCAGGTGCTGCTCGAGGTGGGCTTTGACGCGGCGGAACAGATCCGGACGCCCGCTGCGGATGAGCGCCTCGACGGCGGCAGCAGCAGCGTGCTCGCGAGATTCGAGAAGTGGCAGCGTCAGGGCCAGCGCCTCGGGGGCCTGCGCAGCCATGGCTTCGGACGCCAGTCGCCTCACCTCGCGATCGCCGCTCCCCAGCGATGCCACCAGGGCCGCGGCGAACGCCGGCCGCTCGTCCCCCGTGGGAGCCCACCGCACCGCCTGCCGCAGCGCCTCCCGCCGCACCTCGAGGTTGTCGTCGCGCAGACAGGCGACCATCGGGCCGGCGGCCTCGGGCACGTCCGCTTTCAACTTCGCGAAGCTGCGAATTGCCTCCAGGCGCACGACCGACTCGCCATCTCGCATGCCATCGACCACCGTTCTGCGGTCGCCCGTGAGGGCCGCCGCCCACACCGCCGCAGCGCGGCGGTCGGGATCGGAGGAGGTCCAAAGCTGGTGCAGCAGCAGAGCCGACTGGTCCCACGGTGGGTCATGCGCTGCTCCGGCGACGGCTGCGGCGGCGACGACCCAGCCGTCCGGGTCCTCTACGGCAGCGTGGAGCTGCGCGTCGGTGACTGCTTTGGGCGGCGCGAGCTGAAGGGCGAGCCGTCGCACCGACGCGTCCGGCGATGCGAGCAGCTCGGGCACCATGGCCGCGAACGTTTCGGGGGCCAGCCTCCCCAGCGCCGCAGCGGCGAATGGCCGCGCCCTGTCGTCACCGGTCCGGACGAAGCCGCGCAGCTCGTCGATCTGCGCCGGCGTAGGCCTGCCGAGCGCGCGCTGGAAGTCGTTCAAAGAAACGGCGTGTGTTCGCAACCGCTCATAAATGGCGTCGACATAGAGGCTGCGGACGCGCAGGGCGGCGGCGATGAACAGAACCGCCAGCACGATGCCGATCACGGCCAGCACCTGGACCGTGGCCGAGACGAACTGCTGCACCAGGAGCAGGCCGATACCGGTGATCACGGCGGCGCCCGGGAGCACCGCGTTGTCGAGCAGCACCTTGAGCTTCGGGCCTACCTGGGCCGGGAGGGCACCGCCCAGCACGCTTTCGGCGGGATCGTCGAGCCCGGTCTGCAGCCCGTTGCGGACGATGAAAAGGAACAGCGACGTCGCCAGCACCGGGTTCACGGCCACCGCCACAAAGCCGATCAGCGTGAAGATTGGCAGCGCCATGATCGCGTTCTTCACGCCCAGCTTGTTCAGCACCAAGGGTGTGATGAAGAGGCTGATCCCCAGCTGGACCACGTAGCTGGCAAGCCACGCGTTGCCTATGAGGATCGTCAGCTCCTGAAGGTTGTTGTGCGTCGCGCCGACGAAGATGAGCGCGACAAGGTAGTCGCCGACGCGGCTCGTCACCTGCATCACGAGGGCGAGCAGGACCAGTGCGAGCACCAGCCGGCTGCTCGTCAGGTACCGAACGGCTCCGCGCAGGACTCTCAACGCGCCCTGCCGGTGACGCACCACCTGCTCCTGCGCGAACAGCTCGTCGGCGTCGTCGACAAAGCTTGGCCGGAACAGCCGGCGCTCGACCCATTCGGCCATGAGCGCCGCCGCCGCCGCTCCAAACGCCCACACGAAGAGCAGCGGCTCGGTGGCGTAGATCGCGATCAGCGTGGTCGTGAATCCGGCGAGGATGTAGCCGATGCTCAGGCCGGCCGCGATGACCGGGAAGATTCGCTTGCCTTCGAGCAGGTTGAAATGCTGGCTGACGAAGCTCCAGAAGTTGAGCATCACGAGCTCGAAGGCGATCGAGTAGATGACGTAGACGGTGAACGCCACGGTGGGCGCCTCGGAGATGAAGTAGACGATGTAGAGGATCGGCGCGATCACGGCGTTGAGGACGAGGGTGAGGCGAAGCGCGCGCCCGACTCCGAGCCGGCGCGTGAGCACGCCCTGCAGTGCGACCATCGGCCACACGGCCAGCGCCAGGACGACAAAGAACAGCGGGTAGGCGTGCGGGCCGGCCTTGTTCAGGAAGATGGCCTGGGTCGCGTTGAAGGCCGTGTACATGGCCCATCCGAGGAGGATCGCGAAGCCCGCGACCTGCAGCGTGCGGTCCAATTCGCTGCGCCGGACGTGCAGGAACTTGGCCAGGAGCGGGGCGGCGGTCACGCTAGGGGATTATCGATCTCCTGCCGCGAATACCATCCACAAGGTAAAAAGTGATCGTGAGAACGCCACTGTTTGGCTGGGCGCTCTGCCTCGCCATGCTGGCTTGGTCTTGCACCGGAGGCTTGAACGCGGCGATCAAGTCGCCGAACCCGGTCACCGCGTCCACGGTACTGGCAGCCGATCGAGGCTCCGTCATCTTCACCGACGACTTCAGTGATCCGGCCGCGGGCTGGGCAACCAAGCCCACCTCCGACTTCAGGGCATCGTTCACGGGGTCGGGTTACGTGGTCGTCGCAACGAACTTTGTCGACCACGAAATCGCCGCGCCGTATCTGCTCCCCAAAGACCAGCTGTCGGTAGCGGTTAGGGCGACCGAATCCTCAAACTCGCCAGACGGGTCCGGCTTTGGGGCCGCCTGCTCTCGCGGGCTCAAGGAAGCGACCATCAGCTACGACTTCGTCGTGCAGGTCGGACGCACGTGGGACATGTTCAGGCACGACGCCCGTCCCGGGGCCGCCAACCCAGACACTTCCTTGAAGATGGGAACGTCGCCGAAGGCTCCTGGCGCCGCATCAATCACTGTGGAGTTGGTGTGCGCGACCCTGTCTGATGGGGTCACGACCCGGCTGGTGATGTTCGTCGACAACACCCAGGTCGCCGACATCATCGACCCGGTGAGCGACCTGCCCCGCCTGGGTTGGGTGGGCGCGTTCGTGGTCCGCGGTGTGGATGCCGGACCGACGACCGTCACCGCGACGCACTTCCAGGAGCGCGACCTGACGTTGTAGAGCCGCAGCGGCTACTTCAGCTGCATCACCCCAACGCAATTCTTGCCTGGATCGATAAACCAGGCCATCAACGCAAACCCGATGTCGGCGACGCCGTTCACCGTTTTCAGGCCAGGCGTGTCGTATTCCTCGATCTTCACGCCTCGCGAACGAAGCTCGGCGAGCTCGGCCGCGAGATCCTTGACCCGAAAGGCTGCCTGGGTCTGCTCATCGGCCGTGCCGGTCGTGCTCTTGCTGATGGCCAATCGCGATTCGTTGCCGCATTTGAACTGGACGCCAAAAGGGCCCTCGCTCGCGATCTCGAGGCCGATCTTGTTGGCGTAGAAATCCTTCGAGGCGTCTAGGTCGGTAGCCAGGAGCACTACGTCGAGCGGATGGTCGCCTAACATGACGCCTCCTCGCTGATCAGGTTTGCTGGACGCTCGCGATCTTCTCCAGGGCGGCGATCCGCTCCTGGATGGGCGGGTGGGTGTCGAACAGGTGGTTGAAGAAGCTGCCGTGGTGCTCGGTCGGATTGTCGATGCACATCGCCGCCACGGCGTGGTTGAACTGCTGCATCGGTTTCTCGTTCTGCGCGATCTTCTTCAGGGCATTGATCAGCCCCACCGGATTGCGCGTGAGCTCTACCCCGCTGACGTCGGCCAATGACTCGCGCTGTCGCGACAGTGCCAGCTGCATGAGCGGTCCGACGATGAAGGCGATCAGCGTGAAGACGGCACCGATCGCGAAAACGATCAGGAGCGCGCGGGCGTCACGGGTTCGAAAGCGCAACGCGCCATTCCAGATGACGCTCGCGATGATCGCGGCCAGTCCGATCATGGTCGTGACCACGAGGAGAAGGCGGACATCGAAATTCTTGATGTGGCTCATCTCGTGGGCCAGCACCCCCTCGAGCTCCTCGCGGTTCATCATCTGCAGCAGGCCGGTGGTGACGGTCACCGCGGCGTGCTGCGGGTCGCGGCCCGTCGCGAAGGCGTTTGGGCTTGGGTCCTCGATGATGTAGACCTTCGGCACCGGCAGGCCGTCGCCGATCGACAGCGTCTGGACGATGTTGTAAAGCTGCACGTACTGCCGGGGGTCGGCCTCTTTGGCGCCCACCGCCGACAGGACGGTGGCGGCCCCGAAGTAATAGGAATAGAGGGCGGCGAGCACCCCGAGGATGCCCAGGACGATGGCTCCCGCAATCGCGTAGCCGGTGCCGCCCGACAGCTCGCCGATCACGAATCCGGCGGCCAGCCAGACGATCAGAAACAGCGCCACGACGACGATGCTGTTGCGCTTGTTCCGGGTGATCTGGTGGTACATCCGGGTCAGATATTACGAGGACGTGCGCCGCTCCCTTCCCAGGGATTGGCTCACCGACCTCGCCAGCCACCGGCCCCAGATCTGGGCCCAGACCAGCCCGTTCCCGAACGCTGACTGATCCTCGGCGTGGTGCTTGAAGTGGTAGGTCCACATGGCGCGGTGCTCCTCGTACAGCATCTGACGCTTGTCGGAGCCGTCAGGAGCCTCGCGCTCGTGGTGGGTGGCGACCGCCGTCGGTAGGTAGAAGACCTTCCAGCCGCCCATCTTCAGCCGGTAGCAGAGGTCGATGTCCTCTCCGTACATGTAGTAGCGCGGGTCGAAGAAGCCGACGCGATCGAGAGCTGCCCTGCGGATCATCAGGCAGTCGCCGCTGCCGGCGTCGATCTCGTGGGCGTCCGAGTCGTCCATGAAGCCCATGTTGTGGCGCCCAAAGCGCGGACTCTTCGGGAAGAGCCGGCTCAGGCCGATCGTGCGGTAGAACAGAGTGCTCGGGACGGGGAAGGCGCGCCGGGAGTTCGGATCGATCTTGCCGTCCGGCATCTGGAGCCGAGGACCGACCGCTCCGGCATCGGGTCGTGTCAGCAGGAAGTCGGCAAGGCGGCCGACGCATTGCTGATCGACCATGACGTCGGGGTTGAGCAGCAGCACGAACCGACCGGTGCAGCGCTCGAGGCCAACGTTGGCGGCGCGGCTGTAGCCGATGTTCTTTTCCTGAATGAGAACGGTCGCCTTCGGGAACTCGGCTGTGACGGCCGCGGCCGAGCCGTCGCTGGAGTCGTTGTCCACGACCACCACCTCGATCGGCACTTCCGCGCTCGCAAGCAGCGCCTGCATGCACTGGAGGAGAAGGTCCTTGACGTTGTGGCTGACGATCAGTGCGGAGACGATTGGCTTGGGCGCGTCGGGCATCGCTGGTGAATTATCAACTCCAGGGGCTTCGCGACGCCTCAAGTAGAATTCCGGGGACTGTGCAGACCGGCGCCAGATCGGACCTCTTGGAGCGCCTGGTCCAACTCAGCAAGAACCGGCTGATCCGGCAGAACGCGATCCTCTTCACGGGTGGTCTGATCGCGGGAATCGGCGGTTTCGTCTTCCACGCCATTGCCGGTCGCATCCTGGGCCCGGCGATCTACGGGCAGGTCGCCTTCCTGATCGCGCTGTACGCGGTCGGCACCGCTCCGGCGTTGATTCTCATCGTCGTCCTCGCCAGGTACACCGCCACGCTCACGGCCCGCGGCGATGCCGGCGTGGGCTCGCTGCTCACGCGCACCAGTCGCCTGATCGCGATTCCCTGCCTGCTGGCCGTGCTGATCACCACTTTGATGGCACGCCCGGTGGCCGTCTTCGAGCATCTCGGCTCGCCGATCCCAGTGCTCATCCTCGGTTTCTCGATCGCGCTGATCTGGCAGGTGGCGATCCCCCGCGGGATCCTGCAGGGCCTGCAGCGGTTTACGTCGCTGTCGCTGAACCTTTCGCTCGAGCTGATCGTGCGGACGGTGATGGTGTTCATCCTCCTCACGGCCGGCTATGCCGTTTCGGGCGCGATGGCGGCGGTGTTCATAGGCCTCTCTTTCGCGTTCGTGTTGGGGCTCTACACGCTCCGCGACCATTTCCGGCGCACGGCCTTGCGCGTGCGCCTGCGCGTGATGGCTGGTTTTTCGCTCACCGCGGCCGCCGGGATCATCGGGGTTCAGATCCTCTACAACCAGGACGTCATCCTCGCCGAGCACTACCTCAGCAGCCGCGAAGGCGGTATCTACGGCGGGCTCAACAAGATCGGAACGATTCTCTTTTTCCTCACCCTGAGCGTCAGCCAGGTGCTGTTTCCCCGAGTCGTGGAGGCAGTGGCCAAGGAGCAGCACCCAGGCCGCATCCTGCTCGCGTCCGCCGGCATCCTGGCGGCGCTGGGAGCGGGCGCGCTGCTCGTCTTCGCGATCGTGCCGGGGCTGGTGGTGGGCGTGCTCTTCGGCTCGCGCTTCAGCGATGCCATTCCTTACGTCTTCCCGGTCGGCGTGATCGGGCTGGCGCTGTCGCTCGACAACCTGCTCGTGCAGTTCTTCATGGCCGTCCACGATCGGGTCTTCGTGCCGATCCTTTTTGCCGCCTGCATCGCCGAGGCAGTTCTCATCGTCCTTTTCCATGCGCGGGTGGGCCAGGTCGTCCTGGACGTGCTGGGCGTGCTGCTGGGCCTGCTGGTACTGCTCGCCGTTCGGTGCTACCTGCTCCTCCCCACCCTCCACGCCGACAGCCTGGCCGAGCCAGAACTCTCCCTCTCCCCATAGGGAGACAAGGGGGGCGGACAAGCTTCAGGTATCCTTTGCGGTTGTGCGAATCGTAGTCAAGGATCCCGAGGAGTTCGAGCAGGCGCTTCGGGAGTTCCGCCGCAAGGTGCAGGAACAGGGGCTCGTGCGCGAGATGCGCCGGCGAGCCCACTACGTACCGCCCGCGGAAGCTCGCAAGATCAAGAGCCTCCGCGCCCGGCGGCGCCGAACCCGCTAGCTGGCGCATCCCCTCTCCCCGAAGGGGAGAGGGTTAGGGAGAGGGGCGTGAAGCACAGGGTATAATCGACGTGTTCGGTGACTATGGCGGAGGGGAAACACCCGTTCCCATTCCGAACACGGTAGTTAAGCCCTCCAGCGCCGATGGTACTGTCGGGGTAACCCGATGGGAGAGTAGGTCGTTGCCGAGCGTTCTTATAAGTCCCGCGACCCGCAAGGGTGGCGGGACTTAGCTTTTCTCCCCTCTCTCCTCCGGGGAGAGGGTTAGGGAGTGGGGCGTGAATGGTTCTCGCGGAGCGTGGAGAGGCCACGCCCGAGGGGGTCGGGCGCAGCCTTGGAGTAGGGGAAGCGTCTAGATGTTCGGCCCGGTCGTCAGGGTCACGCTCTTGGTGTGCGACGCGCCGTTCTGATCGACCCACGTGATCGCCACGCTCGCGCCGGGCTTGTAGGCGTGGAGCGCGTCGCCCAGGGTCGTCGACGAGTCGACCGCCGTGCCGCCCACCGCAGTGATCACCGACAGCCGGGTGATCCCGGCCTGCTCGGCCGGCGAGCCCGCCTGCACCGCCCACACCAGCGGGCCGGCGGTGGCGCTGATGCCGACCTGCGCGGCGATCGCCGGGGTGAGGTCGCGAATCGAAACGCCCATGTAGCCGACCGGACCGATGAAGACGCTGGCGGTGGCCTGGCCGGAGCGGATCTGGTTGACAACCTCAAGCGCGCTGTTGGTGCTGATCGCGTAGCCGACGGTCGAGGAGCTCGAGCGAAAGCCCTGGGCTTCGCCGGCGGTGATCATTCCGATGACCTGGCCGGACGAGTTCACGAGCGCGCCGCCAGAGTCGCCCGGGCTGATGGTGGCGTCTTCCTGGATCATGCCGGACAAGGTCTCGGATCTGCCGTTGCCCTCGCTGGCGGTGATGGTCTGGTCGATCGCGGTGACCTGGCCCTGGGTGAGCGAGGGCGTGCCCCCCGCTCCGAGGGCGTTGCCGATCGCGACGACCTGGTCGCCCGGCTTGACGCTCGACGAGTCGGCGAGCGTGACGGTGGGTAGGCCCGAGACGCCTTCGATCTGGATCAGCGCGACGTCAGCCGAGGGCGAGACGCCGATCACATGCGCCGTGTAGCTGCCTGAGCGGCCGGCGATGGTGACCGAGATGCTGGTCGATCCGTCGACGACGTGGTTGTTGGTAAGGACCTCACCCGAAGAGGTGATGATCATCCCGGTGCCGGCCGCGGCGCCGGAGCCGGTGCTGGTCTGGATGACGGTGTTGATGTCCACGATCGCGGGATCGACCTTGGCGGCGATCGCCTGCGCGTTGAGCGTCCCGTTCTGGTTGGGAGACGGGTTGACGGGCGAGATCGGTGCCGTGGAGGTGGGCGGCTCGCTGGTCTTCGGCAACGTCGCGCTCTGGGTTGCGTGCGAGGAGTGAAGGTACTGGGACATCGCGAAGCCGATGCCGATACCTCCGCCCGCGGCGAGGATGGTCGCGACGATGGTGCCGACGGCAATCCAGCGTCCCCACATCGGGCGGGGCGCGTTCGACGGCGGCGTGTATGGAGGCGGTGGTGCGACCCAGCCTTCGGGCGCAGGCGGCGGCGCGGGCACGTGCTGGTCCTGCGGAACCAGCTCTCTTGACTGCGGATCTATCTCTGACATCGGGTCAACTCCATTCTGCTCTCGGTAAGTTGCCCATCACGATGCCGCTCGAATGTTCGAGGACTATCAGAGAATCCTTAGAGTTCCCTGAGTCTCCATCTCGCCTCCCCACGCAGTGGGGAGGTCGGCGCGAAGCGCCGGGTGGGGACGCTCAGTAAAGATCGAACTCTCGTAGGACTTCTTCTGTGTGTTCGCCCAACTTCGGCGCCGGTTTCGGACGCACCGCGCGGGCCGCGCCGAACCGAAGGGGCGAGCCCGGGGTGGGAAAAACGCCGAGCTCCGGGTGATCGATGTTGACGAACATCGGATTCTCCGCAGTCGCGCGCGGATCGCCTGCGACCAGTTCCTTGAACGTTTGATACGGGCCCCACATCACGTTCTGCGCGTCGAAGGCTGACGCGACGCCGCTGAGGTTGCGCACCGAAATCCACCCCTGCAGCAATTCGCAGATCTCCTGCCGCCCCCGCCACCGATCGCCCTCGTTGTTGAAGTAAAGCCCGAGCCGAGACTCCAGGTTGCGAAACTCCCCGCTCAATCCCGTCGCCTCGACGAGGCTGCGCCACTGCCGCGCCGTGAGGGCCAGCACCACAATGCGCCGGCCGTCGCGGGTGACGAAGTCGCGGCCGAATGTCCCGTACACGTGGTTGCCGAAACGGCCGCGCGGCTCGCTCTCCAGCACGGCCTCGCCGATCAAACCCAGATGCCCCGCCACCGCGAGCCCGACATCGGAGAGGCTCAGCTCGACCAGCTGCCCCTCGCCGGTCAGGCGCCGGTGGCGCTCGGCGGCGAGGATGGCGGTCGACGTGAGGAAGCCGGTCATGGCGTCCCAGGCCGGCAGCACGTGGTTCACGGGACCTTCGGTCCCTTCAGGTCCGGTGATGAATGGGAAGCCCAGGGCCGCGTTGACGGTGTAGTCCACCGCCGTGCTGCCGTCGCGGTTGCCGGTGATCACGACCATGATCAGGTCGCCTCGGAGCTTCTTGAGCTCGTCGTACGAGTTCCAGCCGGACACCGGCAGGTTGGTAAGGAAGATGCCGCCGCCCTCGCCTGGGGCCGTGATGAGCTTCGCGACTTTCTCCTGTCCCAGCTCGTGGCGCGTATCGATCGTCACCGAGCGCTTGCCCTGGTTGAGGCCGGCCCAAAAGAGGCTGCGGCCGCGATGCAATGGCCAGCGGCCGATGTCGATGCCGCCGCCAGGCGGGTCGACGCGGATGACGTCCGCGCCCATCGCCGCCAGCGTGGCGCCACCCAGCGGCGCGGCGACGAAGGCTGACATCTCGACGATGCGCAGCCCGGAGAGGATTCCCGCGCCCATGGAAACGTCATGCTAACCGGGGCGTGCGCACCAACCTGACCGTCGACGACCTGGGCGACCTGCTCTCCCTGCCGATCGTGGGCACGCTCGCCACCTACCGCAAGGGCGGCGACGTACTCCTGTCGCCGGTCTGGTTCGAATGGACGGACGGCGGGTTCAACATCGTGATCGGCCGCAACGACGTCAAGGCCCAGCACCTGCGGCGCGACGCGCGAGCCAGCGTGGCGGTATACGAGAACAACGAGCCGCTGCGCGGACTGGAGCTACGCGGGACCGCCAGGCTCTTCAGCGAAGGGCTGCACGAGCTGCGCGAGCGGATCTACCTCCACTACATGGGCGAGAGTCCGAAGACGCCGGACGAGGCCGAGATCGGCGTGCGCATCGAAGGCACGATCCGCGCCTGGGACTTCGCGGACTAGGATCACAAGGTGGACGCGGGCTGGTTGCGCTCGGGCCGGTGGTTCGCGTGGGGATACGGCGGCCTGGCCCTGATTGGCGGCGCTCTGGCCTTGGTGGTCAGCTCCGGCATCCCCTCCACCGATGACCTCGCGGTTCACTACGCGTACGTACGCAAGATCTGGCCCGAGCTCTACCCCGCGTTCTTGCTGCTCATCGCGGCATTCCTGAACCTCGCCCCAATCGGTTTGGTGTTGCGGGCACGATTGGGTCAAGGCCTGCGCGGCGAGCTGCTGTACGCGGCTTTCCTGGCTGCCGGCCTCATCGGCATCCTGTGGATGCTGATGCAGATCGGCTCGGCGCAGGCCGTGGTGCGCGACACCGCGAACGTCGATGCACAAGGCCTCGCCTCGATTGGCTATGCATCAGGACTCTGGTCCGGAGTGATCAACTGGATGGAGCGCGGCTTCCTCATCTTCGCGGGCATCGGCGCGTACTGGACCGGGCGCGCCGCCCTCGACCAGCGCGTTTTCAGTCGGGGCCTGGGCTGGATGAGCCTGGTCCTCGCGGCGTTCTATGGCCTCGGCTTCGCCAGCCTGGCGCTGCGGGACGCCGGCCTTCCCCTACCTGACGCCGTCGGCTCGGCCCTGGTCGGGCTCGGTTCGCTCATTTCGAGCGTCTGGGCGGGTTGGCTGGGCTGGGAGCTGGGCCGCCCGCCGGCCGCGTCCGGCTAGACCGAGCGCGCTATCGGGGGTTGGTCGCTTCCCAGCTCGCCTGGCAGGCCACACAGCGTGTGGATTCGGGCAGGACCTCGAGCCGTTCGGGCGCGATCTTCTGGCCGCAGTCCTCGCAGGCGCCATAGGCGCCCTTGGCCTTGAGCTCGCGCGCGTGCTCGGCCTGCTCGCGATCCCGCTCGAGGACGTGTTCGATGGACTGGCTCGTGGCGCGATCGCTCAGAACCTGGGAAAAGTCGGAATCCCCAAAACCTTTACTCATGTCTCTATTCAGTATGCCCCCGAGGCACCCGGCCTAGCGCCGAGGCAGGAAGTCGATCAGCAGCTTGTTCAGTTGATCCGGCGCGTCGAGGGGCACGAAATGGCCGATTCCCTCGAGGCGCTCGTATCTCCACGGCCCGCTGACCCTCGATGCGGACTTGACCATCGCGTCCTCAGTCAAGGCCACGTCGGCGGTTCCAAACACACCCATGGTCGGAGCGGCCACCGGCGGCATCGGCGGCGGTGGGCCGAGCAACCGCTGCACGGGCGTGTTGGCTCGGTACCAGTTGAGCGCGGCGGTGAGGGCGCCGGGTTCTGACAGGTTGGCGATGTAGGTTTCGAAATTCTCTCCACCGCCCTCCAGGAGCGTGCGGGCGAGATACCAGTCATTGCGCTGGATGAGGTCTTCGGCGACTCCTGGCATATCGAAAAGGATTCGGTACCAGCCCTTCTGGAGAGCCTCGAGCGTGGGCGGGCCGGCGGCGCCCGGTGCGCCCACCGAGATGACCACCAGGTGGTCGACCCGCGTCGGTGACAGCATCGCTACCAGCCAGGCCACCACCGCGCCCCAGTCGTGGCCGACGACGTGCGCACGTTGGACCCCGAGGGCGTCCATGATCCCGGTCACGTCGCCGACGATCTTGGTCAGGGCGTAGTCCGCGACCTCAGGGGGCCGGTCGCTGCGGCCGCGGCCGCGCATGTCGGGGGCGATGGTGCGGAAGCCGGCGGCGGTGAGCGCCGCCACCTGGTGACGCCAAAGCGCGGAGGTGTCAGGAAAGCCGTGCAGGAGGATCACGGGCGTGCCCGCGCCCTCTTCGGCGACCTCGAAGGTGAGACCGTTCGCCTCGATGCGCGCCATCAGTTCTTGGCCGGCTCTGGAGCCGGCGCGAACATTTTGCTGATAAACGCGGTCTGGCCTAGCGCGGCCGGCGCAAGCAGGGTCGGGAGCTGCGCCACGATGCTGTGAGCGATCGCCCGGGTCGTGCTGGGACTGAGGAACAGCGCCTTCAACACGTTTTGCTCGGCCGGAGCCATGTCACGCATGCGCGTGAAGGCGATCGTCGCGTCGTAAGCCGGCTTCATGACCCGATCCCGCTTCTGCTGGAACGCCGACATGGTCGCCTCCCAGTCGGCGCCATCGAACCAGGCGCCCAGCGCTTCGGCAAGCATGAAGGCCTGTGCGAGCGCATCGCCGATGCCGAGCCCGGTGCTGGGATCTTTGAGGTAGCCGGCGTCGCCGGTGAGCGCCCAGCCTGGCCCATGCGGCTTGCGGAAATGGTTGTCGATGCCTTTGACCCCGATGACCTTGCCCTCCAGATGGGCGTTTTGCATACGGCGCGCCATGTCGGGCAGCTCGCGCAAGCGAGCCTCGAAGAAGGCAGCATGGCCGGCTCGGAACTCGTCGAAGTCCTCTGGCTGGATCTCGATCGCGATGCAGTCCTCACCGTCCCGCATCGGAAATAGGAATCCGATCTGGTCTCGGCCGAAGAAGATCTCCAGCGTGGCCTCGGGGCGTGGCTCGATGCCGTGGAAGTAGCCGTAGTAGGCCGGGCGGAGCGCAGGGACGGCGTCGTATTTCTCAGCGCCGACCCATTCGGCGACCTTGGAAGACTTGCCGTCGGCGCCGATCACCACTCGAGCCCGCACCTCTCGGCGCTCGCCGCCTGTAGTCTGCAGCACCGCGCCGGCAATACGCCCGCCGTCATGAAGCAGGCCGTCCACGCGAGTCCGCTGCTCGAATCGAGCGCCGGCCCTCACTGCGTGGTCGAGCAGCATCGAGTCGAGCACGATGCGCCGCGGGCAAAGCGAGAAACCGCCGGGCGGGGCGGCAGGGCCTTCGAAGCAGCAGTCGTCGATCCAGGTGCGGTGCCTGGTGATGCGCCGGAAACCGACACTGAGGATGTCGTCAAGCACGCCGAGCCGCTTGAGCGCGCCCACCGCGGGCAGGCCCATGAAATGGGTCGACATCGTGTCGCTGGGGAACTCGTCGCGGTCGACAACCAGCACCCGCCGGCCCTGACGGGCCAGCAGGAGGGCGAGGCTGCCCCCGGCTGCGCGGCCGCCAACGATCAGAGCGTCGTATTCGGGGTGCGTGCCCATGACGCGCCGATGGTATCCCGTCTCCCCTGCGGGGAGAGGGTTAGGGAGTGGGGCGTGAGATCTCGCACGCCTGCCCGGCCGGCCCTATGCTTGCCCGGTCGCTTCTCGATCGGGTTGGGGGTGTGTGAAAGATGGCCTGGAAGTTGGACGGAACCTATTTCGAGAATTGCAACTGCGAGATGGTCTGCCCGTGCACCACGTCGGGCATGTCGGCGAAGGCTTCGTACGACCGGTGCAAGGTCGCGCTCATCTTTCACGTCGACCGCGGTCAAATTGAGGGCATCGATGTCAGCGGACTCACGCTCGGGGTGATCGGCGACACGCCGCCCGTCATGACCGACGGCAACTGGCGTCTGGGCGTGCTCCTCGATGACAAGGCGACGAAAGAACAAGAGGACAAACTGGTCGCCGTGTTCTCAGGCCAAAAGGGCGGCCCGATGGGAGCCGCAGCCCCTCTGGTAGGCGAAATACTGGGCATGAAGCGCGTGCCGATGAAGTACACGAACGAAGGGCGCGAGCACAAGGTTCAGATGGGCCCCGACGTCCACGTCGAGGTCGAGGACTTCGTCGGCGGCTTGCAAAAGGAGCCGGCGCAGCTGGTCGGCGTCGCCCACCCCGCGAACACGACCCTCACGATCGCGCGCGGCACCGATTCACACATCAAGGCATTCGGTATCGACTTCACCGGGAGCGGCAAGAGCGCGTTCTCAGCGCCCTTCTCTTGGCAGGGGTAAGCGGGAGGCCGATCCGGAGCCTCCTTCTCACGCGCGAGGCGGCCGGCCTGCTGGTGATTGCCGGCCTTGCCTGGCTAGCCGTGATCGCCCTGGCACGCGGCATGAGCGCGATGGGTGGAACCATGGGGTTGGGGCTGGTCGCCTTCATTCCTGTGTGGACGCTGATGATGGCGGCGATGATGCTGCCGTCGGTGGCGCCCGTCGCAGTGCTGTACGAGCGGACGGTCACCGACAACCGCGTGCGCAGGTTGGGCGCGTTCGCCGCCGGCTACATCGTGGTATGGGGCCTGGCGGGCGTACCCGCCTTCGCCATCGCCGCTCTTTTGTCCTCAGTGGCGATGGATCATCCGCAGACCGCGCGTTACATGGCCGCTGGCATCTTCCTGGTCCTTGGCCTCTACCAGGTCAGCCCCCTCAAGGATCGCTGCCTGAGCCACTGCCGGTCACCGTTCTCATTACTCATGCATTACTCCAGCTTCCATGGAGCACTGCGAGACCTGCGTGCCGGGACTCACCACGCTCTCTACTGCCTGGGCTGCTGCTGGGCTTTGATGCTCGTGCTGGTCGTCGCCGGGATCATGAACCTGCTCGTCATGGTCGCCCTGGCGGCGGTGATCCTCATCGAGAAGTACTGGTCGCGAGGCCCAGCCTTTTCGCGGGTGGTCGCCGCCGCGGCCGTGGTCCTGGCCGTGGCGGCGATCTTCATACCCGCGTTGTCGCCGGGTCTCAGCAGCTAGTCGTTCGACTGCGGGGCAGGCACTAGCGAGCCGAACAGGCCGTCCGTCTCGCCGTTGATTCCGGCGGCGAAGAACAGGGTTCCGGTCGGGCCCGCGGTGTGACCGTTGCCAAACGCGATGCCCCACAGGCCGTCGATGGCGATCGGCTTCTCGTTGCTGTCGCGCAGCGTGCCCTCGAGCTCACCCGAGCTGATGTTGTAGGCGTTGATGCGGCCGTCGCCGAAGTTTCCGACCAGCAGGTCTCCGCCAAAGTCGCCAAAGCCGGCCGGCGCGAGGGCCAGGCCCCAGGGAGAGTTGAGCGCGCCGCGGCGGATCAATCGCTTGAGGAGCGCGCCCTTGTCGCTGAACACGTCGACGAAGCCGTGGTGAGGACCTTTGAGGTCATCGTGCTTGACGTCGTTCTGCAGCGCGTAGGTGACATAGATGCTGGTGCCGATGGCCTGGATGCCGAACGGCGCATAGCCTTTGGGGATCCGCTTGTCCGTGAAGGCGCCCTTCACGCGAACCGGATTGAACTTCGAGTCGAACACGTCGACCGTGCCGGCGCGGAAGTTGGAGGCGTACAGCCGCTGCCCCGCGTCGGTCAGGGCGATCGCGAGCCCCTTGTACACGGCGCCATTCGCCGCACTGGGGATCACCGAGTTGTCGACTGCGATGATGGCCTGGTTTCGGTTGACCGTCGGGTTCCAGCCGGCGATCGTGCCGTCCTCGGTGGCGAAGATGAAGGCACTGGGGCCGGACTTACCGCCGGCGCTGACGACGAAGTCGGTTGTCACCCCGTTGAAGACGACCCCAGTCGGTGTGCCACCCGTCTTCTGGCCGGGCAGCGGGATGTTGACGACCAGCGGGCCCCCCGCCGCCTTCGGCGGGAACAGCGCGCCAGTGCCGTCGTAGAGCGTGGAGACGTTGCCGTTGTTGTCGGAGACCCACCAGGGACTGGTCGGGCTGTGCACGATGCCCCACGGGTTCTTGAGGTTGGCGTCCTGGTTTGCAGCCCCGCTGAGGTTGGAGACGAGATTGGTCTGTACGAACCCGTTTCCGTTGTCGCCTCCGCCTCCGGCGGCCTGAGCGGGTGATGCGGTGGCGAGCTGGAGGGCTCCAAGAAGGACGATCGCCGCGAGTGTGAGCCTGGGTCTGACGCGCAGCCGAAGTCCGACAAATGTCCCTGACATGACTCGTTTTCTCCCCGAGCCGGCGGAGTCACAAGACCCCCATCCATCCCGGCTTCGATGGGGTTACTGGTGCGGGTTACGCGCGCCGAAATCCTTAACCCACACTTCACCTGAAAGGGTCCACAATGGGTCTGTTCCCTGCCTGTGTATTCAACGTCGGTAAGGGACGGGAACCAACTCACTCGCCGTTTCAAGGAGGCTCTTATGGCGGAAGCCAAAACTGCAGTCGCGCACAAGCCGGTATGGGTCGATCTTTCAAGTGGCGATGCGGCCGGCTCGCGTGACTTCTACTCGAAGCTCTTCGGCTGGAAGGTGGATGTCAATCCTGACCCGCAGTACGGCGGATACGCGCTGGCGAAGATCGGCGGCAAAGATGTAGCCGGCATCGGGCCGAAGCAGATGGACGAGGCGCCGACGGCGTGGTCGGTGTACATCGGAACGGCCGACGCGGCCGACACAGTCAAGCAAGCGGAAGCCGCGGGCGGGAAGGTCATTGTGGCTCCGATGGAGGTAGGCGACCAGGGGACGATGGCTTTCATCGCGGACCCCTCCGGCGCGGTCATCGGCGTATGGCAACTGAACAAGATGACCGGTGCACAGTCGATGGGCGAGGCGAACACGTACGGCTGGGCCGAGCTCAACTCGCGCGGCGTCGACAAGGCCATCCCCTTCTATAAGAAGGTGTTTGGCTGGGGCGAGAAGAAGAGCGAGATGGCCGCGGGCATGGACTACACGGAGTTCCTGGCCGGCGGCGAGAGCATCGCGGGCAGCATGGAGATGAACTCCATGGTTCCGGCCCAGGTGCCGAGCTACTGGCTCGTGTACTTCACCGTCGAAGACGTCGACAAGTCGCACAAGAAGGCGGTCGAGCTCGGCGGGAAGGAGATGTTGGCGCCCCAGGACTTCCCGGGCGGCCGATTCTCAATCCTGAGCGACCCACAGGGTGCCTCGATCGGCCTCCTGAAGATGAAGGAGTAGCGAGAACCGTTTGATCGCGGGCCGGCACCTCGCCGGCCCGCACCCAGCTCTGGCTCCGCCTCTGGCTACTTGGCCGGAAACGCGATCGCTAGAACGTGATGAGCTCGTCCGATAGCGCTCGAGTCGAGAATCTGGGACGCGGTGATGAGCTTCTTGATTGACTTCTTGCCCTCGAGCCGGACGCCCTGGAACTCCTCCGGTGGCCACAAGAAGGGCCACTCGCCATCAACGAAGCAAAGCACTGGAGTTACGGGCGGCGCCGGCTCCAACCCCGCGGCGGCGATGGCCTTCACAACAGCCTCCACCTGCCAGCCCATGTTCTCGGCCAGATGCGAGCAGTCACGACGGCCTACGAAGAGCCGTTTGTCGGACTTGAAGAGCCCACCGACGTCACGTACCTGGATCAGCCCTCGATAGAGCTTGGCGTCGACCACAAAGACTCCCGCTGGAGCAACCAGAATGTGATCGACATTTCCCCGGGTGTGTGGAACTCGGCGATCGTGGAGCGCTTTGAGTTCGGGGACATCAGCGAGAGCCTGGGCAAGCTTCTCTTCTCCTTTAGCCCCCTGAGCCCAGGCGCGCGTTGACTGCGGCTCGTCGATGATGGCAAGGGCTACATTTCCGAGTAAGTTGCCTAGGCCACGTTTGACGCGCGCCCTACGGGACGAACGGCGATTTTCATACTCGCGCCGGGCCGATGTGCCGGCAACACCCGGCGAGTCGGGACTCTCGGCCGGATCGCTTGACGGCGGAGGATGCGGTGCGTCCATCGTGAGCCGGTGAAGTATGTCTGAGGTTGGCAAGCCCGAGTCGTACCAGCACTCATTTGCCGAGCCTGTTAAAGGGGTTGACTGTTTGGCCAACTGGGCCGATCATATGTTTGGGCTCGATCGGTACGTAATGTTGTGGGCTGCACCAATGCAATCCCCATATCTTGGGCCCTAGAACTGAAGATGGCTAAATCCGAACTATCCGTACTCGAGATCTGTGCCGGGGCCGGCGGACAATCGCTCGGTCTCGAGCGGGCGGGCTTTCGTCACGCCGCAGCCGTAGAGATAGACGAGCAGGCGTGTCAAACGCTTCGGCAGAACAGGCCAACGTGGCACGTCATCCAGCGTGATGTCCGCGAAGTAAGTGGTCGCGACTTTCAGGGCATTGATCTTTTGGCTGGCGGCGTTCCGTGCCCACCCTTTTCAATGGCTGGCAAGCAGCTTGGGGCTGATGATGAGCGCGACCTCTTTCCTGAGGCTCTTCGTCTGGTTCGGGAAGCCCTGCCCGAGGCTGTGATGCTTGAGAACGTTCGAGGCTTCGCGAGCCCTCGCTTTGCTGAATACCGCAGGCAATTGTTGGATCATCTCGGCACCCTTGGGTACGACGCGACCTGGAACGTCTTGAACGCGTCATCATTCGGAGTCCCACAACTTCGTCCGCGTTTCGTCTTGGTCGCGATGCGTCGCGAGTACATCGAGCGGTTTCGCTGGCCTACAAGGTTCGTAAAGCCCAAAACCGTCGGCGAGTCAGTGGCTGATCTGATGGGCGAACGCGATTGGCCCGGCATACACAATTGGATCCACCGAGCCAATTCAATCGGACCCACAATCGTGGGAGGTTCCAAGAAACATGGAGGACCGGATCTCGGGCCCACTCGCGCACGAGCTGAATGGTTGAGGCTCGGAGTTGACGGCAAGGGCATCGCAGATCAGGCGCCAGGACTAGATGCTGGGGTCGACTCGCTTCCAAAGCTCACCGTACCCATGGTCGCCCGCCTCCAAGGGTTTCCGGACGAGTGGAGGTTCGCTGGCAGAAAGACCGCTGCCTACCGTCAGGTCGGAAATGCCTTCCCTCCGCCGGTGGCGGAAGCGGTTGGAAGAGCAATCCAAGCGGCCATCGCCGGCGTCAACCAGCGCGATGGTCAAATGAATCTACTAGAATCGTTAGCCGGGTAGTCATCACCCATCTTGCCGGAACATCTTTATGGGAATATCACCCTAAAGGATGCGTCGACCATGCCACACGCTGATGCAACGGTCGCGCACCGGACGCCATGCCAGGTTTGCGTAAGCCTAGAAATGATCCGGGAGACGTTCGCTGGCTCAGGCGACGCCTATTCGCCTGGGGCAGAGCGCACTACCGCGACTTTCCATGGCGCCGGGACCGCGACCCTTACCGAAACCTAGTTACCGAGATCCTTCTGAAGCAAACTCGAGCCGGCGGGGTTCAGCGGGTTCGGTTCCAGCTACTGACGAAATACCCGTCGACCGCGTCGCTTGGTAAGGCGCCCCTCCGCGAGATTGAAGGCCTCATTGCATCGCTTGGGTTCGGACAACAGCGCGCCGCCCAGCTACAGGCTTTGGGCCGAGCGCTCCGTGAGGCTCCGATTCCGCACGTGCCAGCAAAGTTGGCAAGACTTCCGGGAATTGGGCCTTACGCGGCCGCGGCAACGTCGTGCTTTGCTTTCGGTCGACGCGAGATTGCCCTTGATGTGAACGTCGCTCGAATCATTGGACGCGTGTACGGAGTCGAGCTCGCTCGCGGTGAGCTCCGAAAGAGTCCGGAAGTGATCTGGTTCGGCCGACGGCTCATCCTTGGTCCGAATCCGCGGCAGCTCAATTGGTCCCTACTTGACCTAGGCGCTCTCGTTTGTCGTCCTAAACCCAAGTGTCACGAGTGTCCACTTCAAGAAGTGTGCTCGTTCGCACGAAACCGGTACAGCTTACCAACCCGCGACAATGGTGATGAAGTCCGCTAAGTCAATGACCCCCTTTATGCGGCCGTTGATTCCCATTGCGGTCAAGGCCTCGGTATGGACATGGACAACCCCGTCCAGACAATCGTCATCGAGCATTTTCGCGAGCCGTGCAGGATTGCTCTCATTGGTGACCACGTAGTGCTCAAACGGCTTCAAGCGCAACCTCCCGGCTGCCGCCTTGTACACAGGGCACTCGTTTGTGATGTCGCTTATGCGGTCGTGGCGTACGGTCCATTTGCACGAAATAACTGCGCGGGGCTGATCCCCGCAAATGACTAGGATGTCAACACGAGGGTCCCTGCTGGCACCGGGAAGATGGATTCCCGGAAACCAGTTCTTGGAGGGAGCTTCTTCGATGAAAGTGCAGGCGGAGCCTGACTGTCGCAAAAGGTAGGCCACCAGAGTTCTGAACCCGTGCCCCCGAACGTTGTTTATTTGTTTGCCCTGCCAGAATTTGTGCTGCATGATCTGGCCGACCAAGCCCACAACATCAGCCACTGGAACCTTCAGCTTGGCTGCGAGATATTGCTCGAATGCCTTAGCTCGCCCTCTCGACGTACCCGACTTCAACGAGTCTTTGTCGGAGACCTGAGGGACGCCATATTCGTATGTGAGGAGGACCTCATAAATGCCTAGCCAAGCGGTGGTTTTGGTCGGCCCGGCACTGTTCGGGTAGTACGCCTCGCGGAACAACCGGACAACTTCCGCATAAATGGGACCCGGCATCATTTCCTCCGCTGGACTCGCAGTGTCGTTACTCAACCTACCAGCTGTTGACTAGTCTGTGAGATCAAGAGTGGCTTGTCTCGGTTAGGCGACTTCCAAGTAAGGGCGCAACGCAGGGTGCACTTCGAACCTGATTGGGCGACCCGCTGCCACCAGATCGGATAACCGCCTAAGCATCATTGAATTGTCGGCGCCGTCTCTTACGTACTGAAGCCCTTGTCCCACATCCGTACCCAAGCAAGACAGAAGCACCAGGTGCTGGATCACTAGAGGCCGTCGGTCCGCGGCGATACCAGCGTGCGTTGTGACTTCTAGAAGGGCGTTCAGACTGAGTTCACGGTGGCCGCCGTATAGCTGATACAGACACTCGTCGATCTCTGGCGAGTAGCCCACTTCCACACGCATCGCCTCGACCGCAAACTGAGAGTACTGCCGAGCGGCCTCGATCCAATCCTCTGGTTCGATTCGCGCGTGCGATCGATTAACGGCGGTTGCCAACGCCGACCGGCAGATGTATATGAGATCTCGTGGGCGGTGAAAGATTTGCTGCTCGACAAAAGTCCTGACAGGTCTGCCTTCAATGGATGCACAGCTCACCCGCGACCAAAAGTCGCTTCCCGTTACATCCTCGACTGCAGCTTCATAGCGTTCTTCCACAACGCGTAGGAGAAGGGCAGGATCATCCCAGCTGAGCCGTGCCACCGGCAGCTTATCGGGTTCTCGAGCCTGGGAGCGTACCGCCTCAAAGATATCCCCGCGTAGGAACACACCGAGAGTTACGCGCGGGCCACCCTTTTCTGACCGCGGGCGAGACAGTTCGCCCTGTATGCGGCCAATCACCGAGAGGAGTCCGAGCACAAATTCGCTCAACTCATCGATGCCCGTGCTGCGCGTCCAAGCCTTGTCAAGGTTATCCACGAAGATTGCCAGCCGCACTCGATTCCTTAGAAGTTCGCGAAGCTGGTTTACAAGTTCCCCTAAGAATGACGAATGCAGTCGCTCAGCGATTACGGCTCGCGAGGTCGCGACGTCTGTATGGGGAGCCGACGCCATCATCGCGCTCGATACGGCGGAATCCAGCCGCACAGAGAAGTCCTCAAGTATCAAAGCGTCATGGTTCCGTACGAATTCTTCGAATTGAGGGCTGCGCGTCCGTTCGCTCCAGGCTGGCTTGTCCTCAATGAGGCGATATGCGGCTTGAGCAATCTCGGTGTAAACGAGCAACTTCCAAAGCGTCTCTATTAGGTAGTCCTGCTCGCCGAGCCTTTTGAACGCCGCGATCAACTTGATTACGCCTTGAAGCTCGTACGCAGAAGGCTTGATTACGACGACCAGGTTGCGTGTGTCTCCTCCTAGCTCCCCAGCCGCTTCCATCATATTCGCCGTTTTCCCCGTTCCTTTGCTGCCTACGAATATGGAGAGTTGGGACGATAGGAGATCGCGGTAGCTGGCCGTTTGGACGAAGTAACCGCCTAGAGAGTCGGCTTCGTTTTCGGCGACGGGATCACCAAGAACCAGCTTGCGGAGGTCTCCAGCAAGCGACCGCTGCCTCTGTTGCACGCCCGACTGCAGCCGCCGAAGCACCGAGAGGTGCTGGTCGAGCCATTCATCAATTACCCGCTGGGCGTTTGTTGCGGATGTGTATTTCTCAAGGATGTCGCGGTAATCAAGCGGACTCCAATAATCCCCCGACGCAAGCATTAGTAGCGGCCTACCTAGTCCCTCCGCCAACCCGGCAATGAACGCGCAGCGAGCATTGTGCAGATGCGACCCTTCGCGTTCGTCTTCGGTAATGTGTACAACGACAATTCCAGCTCTGGTGATCTGTTGCGCATACCAGCCCAGCGGCTCAAGCGCCGCCTCTTGTGGGTCGGCGACCACCACCTTTAGGCCAGTTCGACCCTCCTCACGAATTCGTTTTGAAATTCGGAGCTCAGCGTCAGTGTCGTATAGAGCCTTTAGATAAAAGATGGATGCAGAGGGCGCATCCACAATGGCATGGGCGATCGATGCCTCGTAGACGGTCTGCCGGACCAGATGGGGCTGTTGTTTGTAGAACTCGGCGACGAGGTCGTCGGAATTCACGTACGGGCTATAGCCAACTGTAGTCAGGAACTGGACAGCATTCCAGTCGCGGGTTTCGACTGTCTTGTCGCGGAAGATCCAGATTCGGCGATTGGCGCCTATGGCGTAACCCAGCTCAAAGAGCACATTGAGGTTGATAGCAGTCAAATCGAAAGCGCTCACATCCGAATCCCGGATAGCTTCAAGGATTGAGTCAATCAGATATCGACCGCCGGTACGCAGCTCCTCCCACGACTTCGGTACCACGGTCCCGTCTGTTCGGAGTTTGGACATGGCATCGTGAAGGGTGGCAACGCGATGCTGTGGGCGCCCCGGGAACCCGAAAAAAATGCTCGGCAGAGGTGCACTAATCATTGTTCAACTCCAGCAAAATCACGCTCGCCAAACCGGAGTCGATCGTGCACTCGGCGAGTGTACTCGTGGGCCGATGCCTAATCCAGGGCTTGGGTTGCAATGAGCTCATCCGAGGCGTTCGACCAGGGCCCAAAGCCGACGCCTGCGGTAACTCGTTCTCATAGTGAAGGCTTGTCCGAACGAGGCAATATCAGCTGAAGCACCGATGAAAAGAAACGCCAGCTGTTCACGGAATCGCGGTTAGACATGGTCCCAGTAGTGGAAACCCTCAGAATGTGCTCGAAACGATGAACGTGGAGCCCACGCCCGGATTCGAACCGGGGACCTTTTCCTTACCAAGGAAATGCTCTACCGCCTGAGCTACGTGGGCGCGCCGTAGGCCAACGATTCTAGTTAGCTTCCTGACTCCACCCGGCCCACGTCGGTCAGGATCTCAGCCCGGCCTCGGATCTTGATCGCCGCCGTCAGCTCCGTGAACTGCGCCACCATCACCTCGCCGGCGTCCAGCCGCTCTGAGTGGTGCGAACGCGTGTCCTTGCCTCGCGTCAGGCCCATGATCACCACCCCGTCCTCCAGCGCCTTCACGACCACGTACCGGCCGGTCGAGGCACCCTCTTCTTGGCTCATCTCCACTCCTCTATCTCCTCTCCCCTATCTCCAACTCGGCTTGCCGCGGCCGTTGCCGTTCGACTGCGCCTTCGGCCGCACAGTCTCCAGCCTGGTCGACGCCGGCCCGACCAGCTCGTCGAGCTCGGCCTCCAGCGCCGCACCAGCCTGGACATGATAGCGACCGGCATGCACGGTCACTTCCCGGCTTCCCACGAGGACGTGCAGGACCACCTCGTCGCTGCCCGGGTGCCGCGCCAGCACCGCCTCCAGCCGCTCCGCCAGGCCGTTGTCGCCGCTAGGGACTCGCACGTGCAGCAGCTGGCGGCGCGCCACCGGCATGCACTCGGGGTCGTCCCACAGCCACGCCATGTCGGCCACCACCGAGGCCGTCTCGACCTCGGCTTCAATTTCGGGCTCGACCGGAGATGAGGACGCGCCCGTCGCTCGCGTGGTCCCCGCCCGCGCGTCCACCTTCCCCGCCACCACCACCACCTTGTCCGGCTCGAACAGCAGCCGCGTCTCCTCGAACACCCGCGGGAAGAGGACTATGTCCACCGTTCCCGTCAGGTCCTCGAGGGTCGCGTACGCCATGATCTGGCCCTTGCGCGTCACCACGCGCCGCACCTCTCGCACCAGCCCCGCCACCCGCACCTCGGTGTCCTGAAGCGCGCTGGTCACCTCTACCGCCTGCGTGTCCGACAGCTTCGCCAGCTCGGCTGAGATCCGCCGCAGCGGGTGATCGCTCAGATAAAGGCCCAGCAGCTCCTTCTCAAGGCGCAGCTTCTCCTCTCCCGCCATCGGCGCGACGTCGATGGCGAGGCCGTAGTCGTCGGCCGTCACCTCCTCCGATCCCACCATTTCGAGCAGCGAGGTCTGGCCCGACTCGCGGTCTTTGCGTGCTCGCTCGGCTCGCGCCACCACGTGTTCCAGGACGTACGCAAGCCGTGCCCTCTCGCCCAGCGAGTCGCACGCGCCCGACTGCACCAGCGACTCCAGAACCCGTTTGTTCACGTCCTGGATCGCCACGGTCCGCTCGCACAGGTCCTCGAGCGACTTGAACGGACCGTCAGTGTCGCGAAGGGTCACTATCGACTCCACCGCGTGCTGCCCCACGTTCTTGATCGCCGCGAGGCCGAACAGGATCCGCGAGTCGCTCATCGAGAAGTCGGCGCGGGAGCGGTTGATGTCCGGCGGCAGCACCTCGATACCTCTGATCCGGCAGTCGACGATCGCCGTCGCCACCTTGTCCGCGGACCCCTCCATGTGGATCAACAGCGACGTCATGTACTCGAGCGGATAGTTGGCCTTCAGATATGCCGTCTGATAAGCGATCACGCCGTACGCGGCCGAGTGCGCGCGGTTGAACCCGTACTCGGCGAACTTCGCGATGCCATCGAACAGCGTTTCCGAAGTCGACGACGAGATCCCGCGCTCCACCGCCCCCGTCACGAACTTCGTCCGCAGCTTGGCCATCTTGGGCTTGTCCTTCTTCCCCATCGCGGCGCGCAGGATGTCCGCCTCGCTCATCGTGAACCCGGCCAGCTCGCGCGCGGCCATCATCACCTGCTCCTGGTAGATCATCACGCCGTACGTCTCGCGCAGGATCGGCTCCAGCCGCTCGTGCATGTACTCGATCGGCTCGCGCCCCTGCTTGCGTGCCACGAATGCGGGGATGTTGACCATCGGGCCCGGCCGGAACAGCGCAACCGCCGCCGATACGTCGCCAAACGACTGCGGCCGCATGTCCATCAGCATCCGGCGCATACCCGCGCCTTCGAGCTGGAACACGCCGTGCGTGTCGCCCGCGGACAGCAATTCATACGTCTTGGCATCGTCGAACGGCACCGAATCGATATCGATGTCGACGCCACGGTGCTCGCGCACCAGTCGCCGGCACGTGGCGATGATGTCCAGGTTCTGCAGGCCGAGGAAGTCGATCTTCAGCAGGCCGATGTCGCCGACCGCCTTCATGTCGTACTGGGTCACCACCGCCTCTTTGTTGGGCCCGAACTGAAGCGGCGTGTAGCGCACCAGCGGCTCGGGCGCGATCACTACGCCGGCCGCGTGCGTGCTGACGTTGCGCGACACGCCCTCCAGCGCTCGGGCCACGTCGATCAGCCGCTTCTGCTCCTCATTCGACTCGTACGCCTCGCGGAACTCGGGGACTTCCTTGACCGCGTCGTCCAGCGTCTTCGAGCGCCCCTGCCAGACTGGGATGAGCTTGGCCAGCCGGTCGGTGTCGCGCAGCGGCACCTCCAGGACCCGGCCCACGTCGCGGATGGCCGCCTTCGAGGCCATCGTCGTAAAGGTGATGATCTGCGCCACGCGATCCGACCCGTACTTCTCTGAGACGTACCTGATGACCTTCTCGCGACCCTCCACCGAGAAGTCGCAGTCGATGTCGGGCATCGACACGCGGTCGATGTTCAAAAAGCGCTCGAAGATGAGGCCGTGGTGCAGGGGATCCAGGTTGGTGATTCCCAGGCAGTAGCTCACCAGGCTGCCGGCGGCGCTGCCCCGGCCCGGACCCACCACGATCTCGTGGGAGCGCGCGTACTTGTAGAAGTCCCACACGATCAGGAAGTAGGACGCATAGCCGGTCGCCTTGATCACCGCCAGCTCCTGGTCGGCGCGTTCCCTCGCCGCCGCGCTCGGCGTCTCGTACCGCCAGCGCAGGCCGTCGGCTACCAGGTTGGTGAGGTACTGGTCGGGCGTGAGCCCGTCGGGGACGTCGAACGGCGGCAGCAGCGTGGCGCCGAGGTTGATCTTGAGGTCGACCATATCCGCCACTTCGAGCGTGCTCGCGAGCGCCTCGGGCAAATCGGCGAACGCTGCCGCCATCTCTTCCGGCGTCTTCAGGTAGTTCTCCTGCGTCGAGAAGCGCCAGCGGTTGGGATCGTTGAACCGCGCGCCGGTCTGCAGGCACAGGAGCACGTCGTGCGCCTCGGAGTCGTGGCGGTGGACGTAGTGGAGGTCGTTGGTGGCGCAGAGCCTCAATCCGAACTCTTTGCCAAAACCTACCAGCGCTTCGTTGACGCGGTCCTGCTTCTCGATCCCGTGGCGCTGCACCTCGAGCAGGAAGCGGTCCTTGGTGAAGATGTCGCGGAACGCGGCCACGGACTCCTTCGCGCCGTCCATGTCGTTGTCGACGATCCGGCCCGCCACCTCACCCTGCAGGCAGCCCGAGAGCGCGATCAGCCCGGCCGAGTGCTCGGCCAGGATCTCCTTATCTATGCGGGGCTTGTAGTACATCCCCTCCATCTGCCCCACCGTGCAGAGCTTCATGAGGTTGAGGTAGCCCTCGTGGCTCGCGGCCAGGAGCGTGAGGTGGCTGGGGTCGCGGTCGACGCGGCCCTCTCTCAGCAGCCGCGATCGAGGCGCGACGTAGACCTCGCAGCCCACGATCGGCTTGATCCCGGCCTCTTTGCACGCCTTATAGAAGTGGATGGCGCCGTACATCACGCCGTGGTCGGTGAGGCCGAGCGCCGGCATCTCCAGCTCGGCCGCGCGGGCGACCATGGCGGGGATGCGGCTGGCCCCATCGAGCAGCGAGTACTCGGTGTGGTTGTGGAGGTGAACGAAGGTTTTGGGGGCGTGCTGCATCATTTGGCTTGGGTTGGCGGCCCCGAGATAGTCTAAAGGGCTCCGGGTGAACTCCTCATAAGCCGCCGCGGTTACCAATCATCGGTCGGGGGTAGGACCCCTCTGGGCTTGACCGGATGGCCCGGAGAGCTTGCCGAGTGCCTGCGTTGATAACGTGGTTAGATTTCCCGAATGGCCGGCGTCAGCAACCAATCAACAATGACCGGCGCTGAACCACAGACCACGCCTCCGGTAGCCCAAACTCAGGTTCGACCGAGCTCCCTTGTAGACGCCCTTTACTCGGACAATGGCAAATGGGGACTCATCTATGTGGCGATCGCCTCAGCCGCGGCTACCTTTGTCTTGGCTGGGAGGCTCGGTTGGGAGATCGGTGCTGGCGTCATCGTCATCCTCATCATCACCGCCCTATGCGTCACGGCATTGAGAGAGATGCAAGCGCGGAAAGCCGCTGAACGGAGAGTGGAGGAACGCCAGTTACGGCCCGTTGCCAACGAGATGTCTGCGACAGAAAGTGCTACGGCCTCAACTCAAGAGCCGGGGTCTAGCTACGAAACATCATCGACCCCGCCGGGCCCCGATTCTAAATTGACGAAAGGGGCGGACGCCCAATCATCCGGTTCCCCAACAGCAGAAGCGCAATCTGTGACAGGCGCCGGTGACCAAGAGAAGGTCGAAGACAAAGATCCCGAGTCGAAGGCGATTAGTGCGGCCATCGACCGCGATCCTGAGGGTGTGGACGCTGCTCTCAAGGGCTTCGTAGACGGGGCCGACTCTGAAGAGCTGAGAGCAGAACGGGAGTCTCTTCACCTTTACTTCGTCGTCCTTGCGGGGCGTGTGCCGGCAGTAAACCAACTTCGTGCTCTGGCAGACAAGCATCCCGCACAGTCGAAGATCGTCGAGCGCCTTGCCTACGCTTTGGAATCCATTGGAGAGAACCGGCAAGCTGCAGACGAGCTCCGGACACGTCGAAAGGAACTTGCCGATGGACAGCTGACGACTGCGGTTCTGGAGGCGCGGCTGCGATTGGCTCTGGGTGAGCCGGAATCAGGCTTGGACCTTGCCCGCTACGCCCTGGAACACACCACAGATCCAAACGATCGCGCAGCAGGCCTCATACAAGAGGGCTACGCGTTGGAAGCCCTTAAGCGCCGCATCGAGGCGTTTGCAAGCTTCGAGCAGGCACTGGTTCTTACGCCAGGGAATTCGGAACTGAGGTTCCACTTGGCCTACGAGTACTCCCAGGACGGATTCGACTCAGTAGCTCTTAGCCACTACGAAACTCTCACCAGTCAGGGTCTTAAGGGCTCGACCGCTAACAATCTGGCGGTCGCACTCCGCAAGTTCGGCATGCCAATTTTGGCTGTAGAGCGCTTCAAGCGTGCCGGAGACGACTCGGCACAAGCGCATGGCAACTTGGCCCATCTGTTGATTACTGACGGTTTCGTTGACGAGGCCCTCAAGCACATAAAGGCTGGTGAAGCAATCGAGGAAATGAATCAACGCGTTGCGTCGGCTGCGGTAAGGATCGGCGCAGAGCGCGAAACTGAGGCAGCCAAGCACTCAGACATATCGAAGGTTGGCACGCAACTCCGCGACATCTTCGTGCACATGGACACTCGAACCCCAGGCGAAACACCTGCAGGTGTATTCACATCGCAGAATGGCCATAACCTTGTAATTGAGGGTGTGCCCGACGGTCTGAAAGGAAAATTAGACGATGAGTGGGACGTAGAAGCGAAGTCATTGAGTCCGTATCTCGAATTCAGCCTGTCGAAAGGGGCTCTAGTCAAGACACGTGCATCTGGGCGCGGGATTTGCCGTGATGGGGTGTTGTTTGCTTACTTTCAAGACTGGCCATCAACCGGCATGACAACTCCGTTTATCGGCTCCCTTACAAAGCCCAACTCGTCGGAGCAGTCAACACTATCGCTGCAAGAGACGAGAGACGCCTGAGAGCGAGCTGATGGCGCCACCGCCACACGGTGCCCGAGATCGTAGACGCCCGGACCAGCCACTAGGATGAATTAGCTTTGGCTCGACTTTCCTTGCCTGCTCTCTCCCACCTGCCCGCTGAAGCCGCCCACTCCGGCATTCGCGAGCTCGCCAACGAGGCGCTGCGCACACCCGGCGCGATTCGGCTCGACGTCGGGCAGCCCAACTTCCCCACCCCCAAGCACATAAGCGAGGCCGGCAAGCGCGCCATCGACGAGAACAAGACGTTCTACACGCACACCCAGGGCCTGATCTCGCTGCGCGAGAAGCTCGTGGCCAAGCTCGAGCGAGTCAACGGAATCAAGGTCACGCCTGACCGCATTGCTTGCGGGCCCGGTGGCGTGGGCGCGATTGCGGCCGTCTTCGGCGCCGTGCTCGAACCCGGCGACGAGGTGCTGATGCCCGACCCCGGCTGGCCGAACACCCGGCTGATGCTCACCTGGATCGGAGCCAAAGGCGTCTTCTATCCGTGCGCGGCGGCCGACGGATTCCAGCCCGACCTCGATGCGATCGCGCGTCTCATCACGCCGCGCAGCAAGCTGCTGCTGATCAACAGCCCCAACAACCCGACCGGCGCGGTTTATCCGAAGGCGACGATCGAGCGGCTGGTCGACCTCGCGCAGCGCCACAACCTCTGGCTGCTCAGCGACGAGTGCTACGACCAGATCATCCTCGACGGCACCTGGACCAGCCCGGCCAGCCTCGCGCCCGACGACCCTCGCATCGCGAGTGCGTTCACGTTCTCGAAGTCGTACTCGATGACCGGCTGGCGCATCGGCTACGTCGCCGGCTCGGCCGAGCTCATCGACACGGTGACCAAGGTCCTCGAGTCCAACTCCTCATGCGTGTCGACCATCAGCCAGGTCGCCGCGGAGGCCGCGCTGGACGGCCCGCAGGACTGCGTCGGCGAGATGGTGGCCGCCTACCGGCACCGCAGGGACGTGGTCGTGGACATCCTTCGCGAGGCCGACATGCTCATCAGCGAGCCCACCGGCGCCTTCTACTGCATGGCCGACATCTCCCGCAGCCGCCTGCCGGCGCGGGACTTCGCGTTCAAGTTCCTGCGCGAGCGGGGCGTCTCGGTGGCCCCCGGAACCGCCTTCGGGGAGGTGGCCGCCGGCGCCGTCCGGATCAGCCTGGCGAGCTCGGACACCGACCTCAGGGAGGGCGTGGGCCGCCTGGCCGAGTTCGTGGACCAGGCCAAATAGAGGTTGCGGAGCCCGGGGCCGTAACCCTACACTTCCGCCCGCGTTGTTGAGACTGTCGTGCAGCTGCTGAAACCGATCCTGAAGCTGGCAGTCAGGAACCTGGGTCCCGGACGGCTTCGCCTCGCGCTTCTGCGCCTCGGGCACGGCCTGAACGTCTTCTAGGCTCGTTGGCTCAAGACCCGTCCGGCCCGAGCGCCGCGGCGGGACAGTCAACGACGGCGGGTCAGGTCACCCAGGCGCTCACGCTGGTCGTGAGCGTCGCGCTCGCGATCGGCGCGGTCTACATGGTTGTCGTCCTCGCCAGTGGGGGCGGTGAATCGGGGTTCTACAGCTTCCTCGCCTACCTTTCCGTAATTGGAGTAGTTGCCGGCGTCCTGGCAGGCTACGTGGCGGAATATCGGCTGGTCACTGGAATGGTTCAGTTTCTTGGTTCCGTTGGGACCTCAGTCGTCGCCCTCTTCACTTTCGTCTCGCCCGATTCGCTCGTCCGTGACTTTTCTTTCGGTGTTTGGGTGGTTGCGGGCGTTGCCAGTGCGTTGCCCCGCATCGCCGAAGCAGCTTCGGCGGCGGCAATGCTGCTCGTGAGTTTGTTTGTCTTCGAGGCGACGCGACGCGGCTACCTTGTCGGAGTGGCCTTCGTCTGCGCCCCGGCGTTCATGACCGCGGCGGCATTGCTCCTGGGCAACGCGTTCGCGGAGGCATTTGCCCCGCCTCCACCGCCTGAGGCCGTAGATAAGTAGCAAGTCCTACAGACATCGGGGCCGAGTAGTCGTACCTTGTACCCGGGGAAGGGCGGGCGTCGGGGCCGCGGTCTGCGTGCCGAACCACGAGATTGGGGTGGGGGCGTCCAGCCCTTACCTTTTTAGCTGCGCTGGAGCAGGGCCACGCTCTCGATGTGGTACGTCTGCGGAAACATGTCGACGATCGCAGCTCGCCTCACCCGATATCCGCCGCGCACCAGCGCGATCAGGTCGCGGGCATGCGTGGAGGGCTCGCAGGAGATATAAACGAGGCGCTCGGGCCCCAGCCGCAGGATCTCCGCGAGGGCGGCCGGCTCGCAGCCGGCGCGAGGCGGATCCAGGATCGCGGCCGCGTGGTGCCCGAGCCGGACCTGTCGCAGGGCCGTCTCCACCTTCCCCACCAGGTACTCAACCTTCGCCGAGTTGATCCGCGCGTTGAGGCGGCCCAGCTGCACGGCTCGCGGGTTCTCTTCCACCGCCGTGACGCCGGTGGAGTTGCGCGCGACCGCGACCGAGATCGTGCCGATGCCGGCATAAAGGTCCAGCACCCGGTCTGCGCTCACGTCGCCGAGCATCCCGAGCGCCGTCTCATAAAGGACGAGCATCTGGCGGTAGTTGGTCTGCACGAACGTGTCGCTGCCGACCCGAAATGTCAGGCCCGAAAACTCCAGGCTCATGGCGTCGTCCAGCAGCACCTGCTCCGGCAGCAGCTCCCCCACGCGGCGCGCGAACTCCTCGCGTGGCCACTTCGGTTCGCGGCCTTTGTGACGCAGGCGCCAGAGCAGCCCGCGCCCTTTGGGCTCGATCGTGAGCAGCAGGTTCTGCAGGTCGGTGAGCTTCAAGTCGTTGGCGGTCTGAGCGAAGGCGGGCAGCGCCTCTTCGATGCGCAGGTCGTGGATTGGGCACGTGTCGATCGCCAGGACCGAATGGGAGCGCAAGCGGTGAAAGCCGAAGCGCCAGCCGCCCGCCGTCGGCACGGCCTCGAACTCGCCTCGGATCCGGTAGCGCCACGGATCCTCCATGCCCAGCACGGGCGCGTCTGGAGGCAACCGCAAACCCGCGCGTGCCCACGCCTCCTCGACCACCTGACGCTTAAGCTCCAGCTGGTGGGTATAGGCCGCGTGCTGCAGCTGGCAGCCCCCGCAGTCACCGAAGTGCGGGCACTTCGGAACTACACGATGAGGGGACGCCTCGACCACACGCGTGGTGGTCGCGACCGCCACGCCGCCCTGTTTGCCCCTCGGCTCAGCCTCGACCACCTCGCCCGGCAGCGCGTAGTTGACGAGCCACACCTTGCCTTCGTCGCGCGCGATGGCCGCCCCGCCATGGGCCGGCGACACCGGACGCAGAATCACCGCCGCCAGAGATCCGTGGGGTCGGCTGCGGGCTTGAATCCCGCCGCCTCGACCATCTGGGTCGCCAGCAGGAATCCGTCCGCGACGTTGGCCGGGCGGTGGGCGTCGCTGCCGAACTGCACCGCCTGGCCCCCCTCCTCGCGCCACCACCGGACCACCGTGATGTCGGGGCACAGCGTGTGGCCGCGCGTGGTGTTGACCTCGAGCACGCGCCCGGTGCGAGCTGCAGCAGTGAGGATGGCCCGGATTTCCGTCTCGTAGTCCTTCTCGCGGTAGGGCGCCAGGCCGTCGAGCCAGTAGCGCTTCGGGTAGTCGAGGTGGGCGAGCGTCTCGAACGGCTGCCCGCTGTCGACCATGGCCAGCGTCTCGCGGAAGTACTCGCGAACCGCGGCCGGAAAGTCGAGCCCCGCGCGCTGGCGAAACTGGCTGGCGTCGAGCATCTTGCCTTCCCAGCGGATGCAGTGGATGGATCCATGCACCCGGTCGAGGGGACCAGACGCCAGAACCTCCGCGGACTCCTTCGGAAACCAGTGCGGCTCCCCGAGCTCGACCCCGGTCTGGATGCGCAGTCCTTTGAACTTCGAACGGCAGCGATCGATCGCGTCGAGGTAGCCGGCGATGTCGACCGCATGCTGGCCCTCGTGCACCAGCGCCCAGTCGGCGTGCTCGGTGAAGGCGATGGCCGGCAGCCCGAGCTCCAGCGCCCGCTCGCAGCTGCGTTCCATGTCGCCCTTGGGGGCGTCCCAGGACCATTCGGTGTGCACGTGGAGATCGGGCGGCAGAGGCACCCGACAAGGCTACCCGGAGTCACCCGCCGGCACGGGGTTGTCTAGAATGGCGGGCTTATGGCGATGTACCTGGTCATGACGGCCGCTTTCGTGCTGGGAGGGGTGCTGCTCGGGGTCGGCCTCTACCTCACCCGCCAGGACGACTTCCCAAGCTGGTGGCAGGCCTGGATGCTCTGGCCGCTGATCGAGGTGACGCCGAGGGTGACCCACCTCCAGGGCTGGGCGGCGGTCGCGCTCGGCGTGTCGGTCCTGGCGATCGGGTTCACGCCGGTCGTGCCGGAGATTCTCGGCGGGTTGTTTGTCCTGATTGCCATGGTCGGGTACCTGACCGGCGCGGCGCTGTTCCTGTACGGCACGTACCTGTCGCGCCGGGTCGCGCGCTAGAGCACAGGCGGCGTCGAGACCGCGACCACGCCGCCTGACGCATCAACGACCACCCGACCGCCAAGCACACTCGCGAGCTGGAGTGTCACCGAGCGAATTGAAGTCTCTGAGTAACACGCGTTCGGACCGGCTTCGACTCGGCCGGGGGACGACTGCACCGCGAGCGCGACTGCGTGGCTCGACTCCGCGATCACGCCGCTGTAGCTCTGGGCGCATTGCCCGTCGGGGGGCGCGCCGATGAAGTTGAACGTAAGCGCCCGGCCGTCGCGGCTCACGCTCGCTGCGCTCGCCAACGACATCTGGGAGAGCCCGCCGCCCCAGATCGAGGAAGTGGCGATGGCCGGGTAAACGAAGTCGGCCTGGGCTCCGGTGGCGGTGAAGAGCCACGCGGACATCTGGGCCATGCCGCGGTCAGTCGCAAACCTGGCGATCCCGAGGTGCGCGGCCGTCACCGTAAGGGGCACGTACGCCGAGCAGATTTCGCCCGTCAGGCGAGACATGCCCTTCATCGCCGCAAACGCATTGGCCGCAGAGATGGCGGGATAACTCGTCGTGGTGCTTTCCGACCAGCTTGCTGTTGAGTGCTCCGGTGTATCGAAAGGCAGGCTGATGCCGAGCGTAAATAAGCCGCAGAGGGGCGCTATGTTCGAACCGGTGGTGAAGGACTGCCCCGGCCAACTGGTTCCGAACAATACGATCGGGCGCGGTACCTGGTCGGACGGGAAGTCCTTCCAGCGCGTCAACGCGTCGGTGGGAGGGCTGATCGTGCCGGTGCGCGGGCTCTCGAGGTTGCCGCACCCGGAGACCAACAGCATGAGCGCAGCGGCGATGGCTGGCCGCATGCATGCAGTCTAGATCTGCCCTACTCCGCGATTCTGAGCCGGCCTTCCTCTCCGAGATGGGCCGGCGAATCGAATTCCGGCAGGTCGGTGTGCGGCTCACCAGGATGCAGCCTGTGCTTGATTTCGACGGAATGCGCCGCCAGCGCGGCAGCGGCACAGCGCTCACAGCACCAGGTTTGCTCCGGCAGGCCAAACGTAGCGAGTAGCCGGTTGAGGCGGCCCACCTCATCTCAACGCCCCGACGGGGCGGGATGGTCGCTAGACCGAGGCCCCCAGGATCCTGCCCACCAGCAGGGCGCCCGCGATCACGATCAGCACCGCCCCAGCCAGGCGCTCCGCGCCCTCGCGGGTCGCTTCGCCAATCCTGCTCCCCAGGGCGAAACCGACCTGCGAGACGACGAACGACTGGGCGGCTATGAGCACGATCGCCGGCACGATGGGCACATTCAGCAGGCCAAGGCTGAACCCGATCGCGAGCTCGTCCAGGCTGACGCTCAAGCCGAGGGCGATCACGGCCAGACCGCGGCTCTCGGCCAGCTTCTGCACGCGATGCTCGTCAGCCTTGTCGGCGCGGGCCCAAAGCATGTAGGCGCCAAGGCCCACGAGCGCGACGATCGCGACGGACTCCGACCAATCGCCGATGACCCGGCCGAGCCCGGCCCCGACCAACAGTCCGATCACCGGCATCCCACCCTCGAACGCCGCGAACAGGAGGCTGAAGCGAATCCGCTGGGCTCCCGTGGGTCGGGTCATGCCGAGGGCCGCGGCCACCGCAAATGTATCGAGGCACAGCGGCAGGATCAGGGCGATGACGCGGGCCATCGGCTGCACTCTAGGTGCTTTACGCCCCTCTCCCCAACCCTCTCCCCTCCGGGGAGAGGGGTTTACTGGAGCAGTTCTTTCAGCAGGTCGTTGGCCAGGCTGCGGTCGATCTGCCGGTCTCGTTTGAGGACCTGCGCCACCAGGAAATCCAGCACGCGGACCTTGCCCGCCCGGTAGTCCTGGACCGCCTTCGGGTTCTCGGCGATGACGGCCTCTACGGCGGCGCGCACGGCGGCCGGGTCGCTCACCTGCGCGAGCCCGCGCCTGGCCACGATTTCGGACGGCGATCCGCCTCCGTTCGTCGACTCCGCCAGCACCTCACGGCCTTGATCACGGGTGATCTTGCCGGTGGCGACCAGCGTTACCACTTCGGCGAGGTGGTCAGGGGTAGGGGGCTTTTCGCTATGGGCCACCTCGCCGATGACCCAGTTGGCCGTCCGCTTGCTGTCACCGCTGGCCCTGGCGGCCGCCTCGAAGAGGTCGGCGAGGTCGCGGTCGGCGGCGATGGTGGCGGCGTCGGCCGCAGGCAAGCCGTAGTCGGACTCCAGCCGCGCTCTTCGAGACCCAGGGAGCTCGGGCAGCGCGACACGCAGCTTCTCGATCCAGGCCCGGTCGAGCTCCAGGGGCGGCAGATCAGGCTCGGGGAAGTAGCGGTAGTCCTCAGCGAACTCCTTGCTCCGCTGCGAGAAGGTGCGCTGCTCGGCCTCCGACCAGCCACGGGTCTCCTGTACGACCGTCCCGCCCGCCTCCACCACCTCGATCTGCCGCTTGACCTCGAACTCGATGGCTCGGTGAAGCGCGCGGAACGAATTGATGTTCTTGAGCTCGGTCTTTACGCCCAGGTCATCAGTCCCATAACGCCTGATGGAGATGTTCGGTTCAGCCCGAAGCTGTCCTTTTTCCATCTCGGCCTCGGAAGCTCCGATCGTCCGGAGGAGCGTCCGCAGCTCCTGGGCGTAGTCGCGGGCCTCGTCGGCGGACCGGATGTCGGGCTCGCTGACGATCTCCATCAGCGGTACGCCGGCCCGGTTGAGGTCGACGAACGACTCCCGGGCCTTGTGCAGCTTGTCGCCGGCGTGGATCAGCTTGCCGGTGTCCTCCTCGAGGTGGACTCGGCGGATGCGTACCTTCCGGCCGTCGAGCTCCAGGAGCCCGTTGACGCTCATCGGCAGGTCGTACTGGCTTATCTGGTAGCCCTTGGGCAGGTCCGGATACATGTAGTTCTTCCGGTCGAACTTGGTGTGGCGGGGGATTTCGCAGTTGAGGGCGAGGGCCGTCTTCAGGCACGCCTCGACGGCCGCCTTGTTGATGACCGGGAGCACGCCCGGCATGCCCATGCAGACCTCGCACACGTTGGAGTTGGGCGGGTCGCCCAGCTGGCCGATCGCGCAGCCGCAGAACATTTTCGTGCGCGTGCGCGGCTGCACGTGGACCTCCATACCGATCACGACTTCCCAGCTCACGCCCCTCTCCCCTACCCTCTCCCCTGCGAGGAGAGGGGGTTCGCGACCTCTGCCTTGACCCCGCTCGCCACCTCATACGCGCGCGCGACCCGCAGGGCGACGTCCTCGCGCCACTGCGGCGCCAGCACCTGCAACCCCACCGGGAGTCCCTGCGACATCCCGCACGGCACGCTGATCCCCGGCAGGCCCGCGAGGTTGCCGCCCAACGTGAGCACATCGCAGAGGTACATCGACAGCGGATTCTCCGTGCGCGAGCCGATAGGAAACGCCACCACCGGCGAGGTGGCGCTGACGATGGCGTCGCATTTCGCGAAGGCGTCGTCGAAGTCGCGCTTGATCAGGGTCCGGACCTTCTGCGCCTTCAGGTAGTACGCGTCGTAATAGCCGCTCGACAGCGCGTAGGTGCCGAGCATGATCCGGCGCCGGACCTCGGTCCCGAAGCCCTGGCGGCGCGTACGCATGTACATGTCGGTGATGTTGTCGACGTCCTGCACCGCCATCCCGTACTTCACGCCGTCGAACCGCGCGAGGTTGGACGAGCACTCGGCGGGGGCAATGATGTAGTACGCGGCAAGCCCGTAGTCCGTGTGCGGAAGCGTGACGTCGACGATCTCCGCGCCCGCCTTCTCGAGAGCCTTGATCGCCTCGCGCACCACTGCGTTGACGCCCGGCTCCATGCCCTCGACCTCCGAGTACTCGCGTGGCACGCCCAGGCGCATGCCCTTGACGCCCTTGTCGAAATCTCGACGCACGTCGTTGGGCCGGTCGGAGCTCGTGGCGTCGAGCGGGTCGTGGCCGGCCATGGCCTCGAGCACCAGCGCCGCGTCCTCGACCGAGCGCGCGAACGGCCCGATCTGGTCGAGGCTCGAGGCGAATGCGATCAGGCCGTAACGGCTGACGTGGCCGTAGGTCGGCTTCATGCCGACTACGCCGCACACCGCCGCCGGCTGGCGGATCGAGCCGCCGGTGTCGGTGCCGAGCGCGATCATCGCCTCGCCCGCCGCCACCGCCGCGGCGCTGCCGCCCGAGCTCCCGCCGGGGACGCGGTCGAGGTCCCAGGGGTTGTGCGTGGGGAAGTAGCCGGAGTTCTCGGTCGAGCTGCCCATGGCGAACTCGTCGCAGTTGGTGACGCCGAGCATCACCGCGCCGGCGTCGAACAGCCGCGACACCGCCGTGCCCGTGTAGGGCGGTTTGAAGCCGCGCAGGATCTGCGATCCCGCCGTCGTCTCCACACCCTTCACGCACAGCACGTCTTTGACCGCGAGCGGGATGCCGGTCAGCAGCCCTCCTTGCTCGCGCTTCAGCTTTCGATCGGCCTCTTCCGCCTGCTTCTCGTACAGCTCGGGCGTGAAGCGGAGGAAGGCCTTGACCTGCGGGTCCACGCGCGCGATGTGCTCGACGTGCGCGGTCACGAGCTCCGTCGCGGAGATGGAGTGCAGACGCAGCAGCCGCGCCGCCTCGGCGATGGTCAGCTCGGTCAGCTCGCTCATGCTTCTTCTTGGATCGAGGGCACGCGGAAGAAGCCGTTGACCGCGGCGGGCGCGTTCGCGAGCGCCTCCTCTTGCGTGAGGCCGGGGCGCGGCACGTCGTCGCGCAGAGGGTTCGTGACCTCGACGACCTGCGCGGTCGGCGGGATGTCGTCCGTGGGGACTTCCTGCAGCCGGTCGATGTGCTCGAGGATGCCGCTCAGCTGCTCGGCGTAGAACTCTTCGTCGCCGGGCTCGAGGGCGATTCGCGCGAGCTGCGCGACATGGCGGACCTGTTCGCGGGTCAGTGGCATCCCGATTAGCTTATCGGGGCTCGGTTGTCCCCTCACCGCCGCTGCGCGGCGGAGCTCCCCACAAGTGGGGAGCCTTACTCCCGTATTAGTTCCAGGAACTGCTGCTCGTCCAGGATCGTGAGCTTCAGCTTCTGCGCCTTCTCGAGCTTCGAGCCCGCGCCCGGCCCCGCGACCACGTAGTCGGTCTTGGAGCTGACGCTCGACGCCGCTTTTCCACCGAGGCGGCGCACCAGCGCCTCGGCCTCGGGCCGGCCCATCCCGTCCATCGTCCCCGTGAAGACGAACGTCTTGCCAGTCAGCGGCCCCTCGCCGTGAGCCTCCATCGCCCGCGGCTGCACGCCGGCGGCGAGCAGGCGCCCCACCAGCTCGCCTCCCTGCCCCTCGAAGTACTGCTGCACCTCGCCCGCCATGCTCGGACCGATGCCTTCCACCGCGTTCAGCTGGTCGGCCGTCGCGGATCGCAGCTTCTCGATGCTGCCGAACTCCACCGCCAGCAGGTCCGCCGTCGCCTCGCCGACCTGCGGGATCCCCAGCGCATACAGGAACCGGCCCAGTGATGGTCGCTTGCTGTCCGCGATCTTCGCGATGAGCTTGTCCGCGGACTTGGCGGCGAAGCCATCGAGCTCCAACACCTGCTCCTTCGTGAGCCGGTACAGGTCGCTTGGGTCCATGACCCACTTCCGGTCGATGACCTGGTCGATCGTGGCGTAGCCGAGGCCGTCGATGTTCATCGCGCCGCGGCTGGCAAAGTGCCGCACGCGCTCCAGGCGCTGCGCGCCGCAGAACGGGTTGATGCAGCGGTGCGCAATGTACGGCTCCTCGCGCACGACCTTACCCCCGCATTCCGGGCATTTGCGCGGCATGCGCCAGCCCTGCTTCGGCTCCTTGACGCTCACGATCTCGGGGATCACGTCGCCCGCGCGGTGGATGACCACGCGCGCGCCGACGTAGACGCCTTTCTCGTTGACCTGGGCCTCGTTGTGCATGGTGATGTTGCGCACGGTCACGCCGCCGACGACCACCGGCTTCACATGCGCGACCGGCGTGAGCACGCCGGTGCGGCCCACGTAGCACGCGATCTCCTCGACGTCGGTCTCCGCTTCCTCGGGCGCGTACTTGAACGCGATCGCCCACCGCGGCGAGCGCGCGACGAAGCCCAGCTCGAGCTGCTGGTCGAAACGGTCGACCTTGATGACGACGCCATCGATCTCGTGCTCCAGCTCGTGGCGCCTGCGCTGCCACTCGGCGTGGTACCCGACCACCTCTTCGATGGACGCGAGGCGGCGCCGGTGCTTGTTGACGCGAAAGCCCATCTTCTGCAGCGCGGTCAGCACGTCCCACTGCGACCGGCACGGACCGCCGGGGTCGAGCGTATACATGAACGTCTGCAGGTCGCGGCTCGCGGTCACGTTGGGGTCGATCTGGCGCACGCTGCCGGCCGCGGTGTTGCGCGGGTTGACGTAACGCGGCTTGCCCTGAGCCTCGACCTCCGCGTTCAGCCGCTCGAATGCGGCGATGGGAAAGTACACCTCACCGCGGACCTCGAACACGGGAGGCAGGCCCGGGACCGGATCGACGGTGAGCGGTACGCTGCGGATGGTGCGCAGGTTCGCGGTCACGTCCTCGCCCACGGTGCCATCGCCGCGGGTGGCGGCCCGCACTAGGCGGCCGTGCTCGTATGTGAGGCTGATGGCGAGGCCGTCGATCTTCAGCTCCGCGCAGTAATGGACGTCGCTGCCGATGGCGGCGCGCACGCGGCGGTCGAAAGCCCTGATCTCGTCCTCGTCGAAGGCGTTCTGGAGGCTGAGCATCGGCGAGCGGTGGCGGACCTTAGCGAACTGCTCCGATGCCTCGCCACCCACTCGCTGCGTCGGCGAATCGGCGGTGACCAGCTGGGGGTGCTCTTCTTCCAGGCGGCGTAGGTCGAGGAAGAGCGCGTCGAATTCGGCGTCGGAGATCTCGGGCAGGTCGAGCACGTAGTACGCGTGCTCGTGGTGGCGGATCTGCTCGCGCAACTCCTCCGCGCGCGCGGGGGGTTCGGCCGCCTTGACGGTCGTCTTGGTCGCGGCCTTCTTGGTCACTTCGTCAGCGGGGCGAGCATGCCGGAGAGGATTTTGAGGCCGACCTTGTCGAACTTGATCACCAATTCCTCATCGGTGCGCGTGAGGGTGCTCTTGACCACCGTGCCCGAGCCGAAGGCCGGGTGGGAGACGCGATCGCCGCTTGCGAACCTCTGCACCGGCGGCGGCGCCGGGGCGGCCTGGACCTGGCGTTCCTGGTAGCGCTCCTTGTATCCCTGGCGTGGCGGCGCTACGGGTGCGCTGCCACGCGGGGCCGCGAGCATCGACTGCGGGATCTCGGTGAGGAACCGGCTCGGGAAGGCGGGCTGCGAGCGGCCGTAAAGGTGGCGGCGGAACGCGCAGCTGAGGTACAGCCGGTCCTTCGCGCGCGTCATGCCGACGTAGCAGAGGCGGCGCTCCTCCGCCATCTCCGTGGCTGCGCCTACAAGCGAGGGGTTTTCCTCGTGCTCAGCCAGCGCCCGCTGGTGCGGCAGCAGCCCCTCCTCCATCCCGACCATGAACACGACCGGGAACTCCAGGCCCTTGACCATGTGCAGCGTGATGAGAGTCACGCCCTCGCCGTTCTCGTCATAGGCGTCGACGTCGGACACGAGCGCGACCTCGGCCAGGAAATCCTCAAGGCCCTGCGCGGGCTCGCGGTCGTCGAAGCTCTCGGCGAGGCCGCGGAGCTCGTTGATGTTCTCCATGCGCGCCTCGCCTTGCGGCGTGCCATCGAGATAGTGCTGGCGCAAGCCCATCACCTCGACCACGTGGTCGAGCAGCTCGCTGGGCCGGAGCACGCCCATCACTGCGCGCAACGATTCCAGCTGGGCGCGGAATTTCTTGAGCGGCTCGATGGCGGGGCGCGGAAGGCCGGGCACGCGCGCGGGGTCGGCGAGCAGCGTGAGCAGGTCCACATCGCGTTCGCGCGAGGACGCGCTCAGGGCGTCGACGGTGACGTTGCCGATCTTTCGCGACGGCACCGAGACGATCCGCCCGAAGCTGATCGAATCCCTGGGGTTGAAGCAGAAGCGCAGATACGCGACGACGTCCTTGACCTCGCGGCGCTCCCAGAACCGAACCCCGCCCACCAGTCGATAAGGAATGCGGCGGCGCGCGAGCACATCCTCGAAGGAACGCGACTGCGCATTGGTGCGATACAGGATCGCGAAGTCGGAGTAGCCGCGCTCCTCCGTTTTGTGCAAGCGTGCGATCTCATCGGCGACGAACTCCGCCTCCTCGATCTCGTTGTACGCCTGCATCGCCATCACCTTCTCGCCCCCGGCGCGGCTCGTCCACAGGCGCTTCTCGGCCCGCTCGGGATTGGTCCTGATCACCTGGTAGGCGGCGTCGAGGATCGCCTGGCTCGAGCGATAGTTCTGCTCGAGGCGAACCACATGCGCGTCCGGGTAGTCCTTGCGGAAGTCGAGGATGTTGCGGACGTCGGCGCCGCGGAACCGGTAGATCGACTGGTCGTCGTCGCCGACCACGACCACGTTGCGATGCTCCTGCGCGAGCTGGTTGACAAGCACGTACTGCGCGCGGTTGGTGTCCTGGTACTCGTCGACGAGGACGTGGCGGAAGCGATCGCGCCATTTGGCGAGAGCCTCCTCGTCGGTGTTGAAAAGCTCGACCACCTTCATGATCAGGTCGTCGAAGTCGAGTCCGCCGGAACGCCGCAGCACGTCCTGGTACGACTCGTAGACGCGACGCACGATCTCGTCGTGATAGCTGCGGTTCGGGTAGTCCTCCGGCCGCTTGAGCTCGTTCTTGGCCTGCGAGATGGCGTTGCTGAGGCCCGGGATCGGGTAGCGCTTGGGGTCGAGCTTGAGGTCGTCGAGGACGCGTTTCAGCGCCGCCCGCGTGTCGTCCTCGTCAAAGATGACGAAGCTCGGGACGATGCCGATCCGGGCCGCCTCGCGGCGCAGGATCTTCACCGCGGTGGAGTGGAACGTACCCACCCACATCTTGTCCGCCCCTTCGCCGACCAGCGCGCCGACCCGGCCGCGCATCTCCTTGGCGGCCTTGTTGGTGAACGTGACCGCGAGGAGGCGGTCGGGCCAGACCCTGCGCGTGGCGATGAGGTAGGCGATCCGCGCCGTGAGCACGCGCGTCTTCCCACTCCCGGCGCCGGCGAATATGAGCAGCGGGCCTTCGCCGTGCGTGACGGCTTCCTGCTGGGGCGGGTTCAGACGCTCGAGGAGGGCCTGGACGTCGGGCGTGAGTGCTTCTTCGGTGGGCATCCAGCTTCGAGTTTACCGGCCGCCCTTGGTGCTCCACGCCCGCCCTTTTTGGAGGGGGGACTCCCCCCTAGAAGACGTCGGGCCTGGCGGAGCCAGATCCCGACGCACCCCCCTGCCGACCCTCTCCCCGAAGGGGAGAGGGGACAACCGGTTTCCGCCTACTCGTTCGTTAGACTGCTCGTGCCTTTGACTCGAGAAGTCGATTTCGGCATGCGCGACCACCTCCTTTACGAGCTCGCTCGGGATCTCAGCTCATCCCTGGAGCTCAAGGAAGTTCTACGCAAGGTCATGGACCGCGTGATCACCTTGATGAAGGCCTCGCGCGGCTTCATCGTGCTCGTGGACCCGGTCACTGGAATCATGTCGGTGGAGATGTCGCGGGGTGAGGCGGATCCCGAAAAGGCGAGCCTCTTCCTGGGTTCGCGCACCGTCATCGAGCAGGTCGTCAGGACAGGGCAGGCGGTCGTCGCCACCGACGCGACGCTCGACGACCGCTTCAAGGGCCAGCAGTCTGTGATCCTGCAGAACCTGCGCTCGATCATCGCCGTGCCGCTGGTGACCAAGGACAAAGTCATCGGCGCGGTTTACGTGGACAACCCCTTTCGCGCCGCGATCTTCGAGGAGAAGGACAAGGAGTTCCTGCAGGCGATCTCGGACCTCGCCGCAATCGCCATCGACAACGCGCGCCAGTACGAGCGCTCAGAGTTCCTGCGCTCGCTCTTCGAGCTGCACGTCAACAAGCAGGTGACTGACTACGTGCTCGAGCGCTCGGACGGCAACGCAAAAATGCTGGGCGGCGAGCGCCGCCAGGTGACCATGCTCAACTCCGACATCGCGGGCTTCTCGACCCTCTCGCAGACCATGGGGGCCGAGGAGCTGGTGCGGTTCCTCAACGTCTATTTCTCGCGGATGATCGAGGTCGTCCTGGAGCATGGCGGCAACATCGACAAGTTCCAGGGCGACGGCATGCTGGTTGTCTTCGGAGCGCCCAACCCGATGACCGACCACGCTCCCCGCGCCCTGGCGGCCGCCCGGGCGATGATGAGGGAGGTCGAGCGGCTCAACCTCGAGCTGGTCAGCTCAGGATTGCCGCCGCTCGCGGTCGGGATCGGCCTCGACACCGGTGAGGTGGTCGCGGGCCATGTGGGCTCGGAGCGGCGCCTCGAGTTCACGCTGATCGGCGTCCCGGTCAACAACAGCTCCTACCTCTCCAAGGTGCGGCCGGCGAAGGTGCTGATGTCCGAGACGACACGCGACTCGCTGCCGGCCGGGATCGAGGTGGTTGCATACGAGTCGCTGCAGCTCAAGGGCTCGAGCAGCAAGCAGCCGATCTATCAGCTGCTGATCACGGTCCTCGCCGAAGACTGACGCCTTAGCCCTGGCAGGTCCAGCGCCCTGGACCGTAGTGGCTGTAGAGCCACGCCGCGGCCTGGGCGTTGGCGACGGGGTCGAACGGCGACTGGCCGGCCCACGGGGTGCCGCTCCAGGTGCCGGGCATGAATTGGAACAGGCCCGAAGCGCCGCTGTCGGTATTGACCGAGTTCGGGTGGTAGCGCGACTCGCAGTAGGCAACGTTGATCGCCCATTGGACCGCCCGAGCCCCGAGCGGGCTGAAAGCGTCGTAGATGATCTTCCCGATCCAGTCCGGGGGCGGAGGGTGGTTGCTCAGCGCCGCGTAGCGCGCGGCCTCGGCCTGCGCCTGGGCGATGCGCTCCTGCTCGGCCTGGTACTGGGCGATGCCCTGGGACAGCTCGGAGGTCCACTGCTGCACCTGGGCGGTCTGGGCCGCCTGGGTTCGCTTCGCCTTCAACTGGGTGAGCGCCGACGTGCGGTCGAAAGAGCTCAGCTGGGTCACTGCAGCAGTCGACACCGCCGGCCCGTCCGACGGGCCGATGTGCGGGAGGATCACGGTCGCCAGCACGATGGTCCATACGACCACCGCTCTCAGCAGCGGTACCACCCCTGGACGCTCCTATCCTTCGAAGTCGCCCTACCCCTGGGGCGCTGGTCAGGCCTGAGCGCGGAGCGAAGACGTCTGGTGGGACGGGCTCAGGAAGCCGTTACGTTAGCACTCCGGCGGCAACTTTGAGTAGCCGTTAAGCCCGAATTCCGGCCCCTGCCGATGCGCGCACCCTGAAGGCGATCACAGGGGCTCCAAAACCCTTGAGCTCAAGCTCCACCCGCTCCACGGAGATACCCCTCTCGGCCAGCCATGCCTCCACCCTGCGGTGGGCCTCGGCCGACAACGTGACCTCTCCGGCCGCGGACTGCGACTGCAGCCGGGCGGCCAGGTTTGTTACCTCGCCCAGCACGCTCACGTTGCCCGCTTCCGTGAGCCGGCCGACGACCGCCGGGCCGACGGCGACCCCGGCTCCCACCGGCAGGTCGATCAGGGAGGCCTTGTCGATCATGCCGATCGCCGCCTGCAGCGCTTGCAGCGTGTGGTCGACGCTCTCCCCCGAGATGTTGAAGGTCGCCATGACCGCGTCGCCGGCGAACTTGTCGACCCGACCGTGGCGGCGCGCCACCTCCTGCGACGCCCATCGCTGCAAGCTCGCGATGCGTTCGGCCATCTCGGCGGGCGGGTTGCTGCTGCTCATCTCCGAGTAACCGCGGACGTCGGCGAACAGCACCGACACCATGCGCTCGCCGGTGGCGACGCGATCCGAGTCATCTGAAGGGACAGCGGGCTCCGGCGCCGCGGTCACCTCAAGGCCAAGCGCAGCAGCGGTCTCGCGCGCGAGCTTCGCCGCCAGGCGAGCCCCAGCGCCCTCTGCGTCAGACGCAATTGCGTTGAGCCTCCGGCGTGCGTCCTCACCGTTGCCACTCCGAGCCTCGGCCTCCGCCAGCGCCCGGCCGAGGTGCCAGACGTCAAGATTCAGGCCTTCCTCTCGGAACTTCGCGTCCGCCGCCCGCAGCTCCTTCAGGGCATCGTCGATGCGGCCTTCGTATAGAGCCAACCTTCCTCGCGCGGCTGCCAGCCTGGGGGACTTCAACGAGTCACCCTGGACCGGCAATCCGTCGAGGAACGAGCGCAGCCAGACCCGATCTGCGCTCGCCACCTCTGCGATGGCATCTGCCGGAGACACCAGATCACAGACCTCCGGCGACACCGACCGCGCGACTTCGAACGCAGCATCGAGGTCGCCCTGGGCCAACTTTGTACGCACCCGTGCCGCGGTGTCGTAGACAAGATCCTGGCCTTCGATTCGGCTCGACAATGGAGGGAGCTCCGCAGCGGCCAGCTCAGGCTGCAGGTTTTCAGCCAGGGCGTGGGCCAGCAGCACAGCACTCCTCCAGACCTGTTTCTGGTGACCCGCGTCCCGCGCCCTATGGCCGGCCAGCCGGGCCAGGTCCAGGGCCTCACGCACCCGACCGAAATGCAGGTTCGCAAGCCCTAGGGCGTAGGGAGCCCAGACCTCGCCCGAACCTGACCACTCGGGCGACCTCCCTCTGTCGTACCAGGTCCGAGCAACAAGCCCTTCTCCCAAATGCACGGCCAGCCAGATGGCATTGAAGATTGCGTTCTGGGCCTGGAAGCGATGGCCGCCTTCCATGGCCGCTCGATAGCTGTCCTCTAGATGTTGGAAGGCGATTTCCACCTGGCCCAGGCCGACCTCCGCAATAGCCATGAAGTTCCACGACCAGGCGAGCGCCATGTGCGCCCCGGCCTGCTCGGCGATCTCCGCCGCCCGACGTGCGTCCTGAAGGCTCTCAGGAGTGGCGCGATCGAACGTGGCCATACCCGACAGCCGGATGTAAGCGATCGACAGCGCTTCGCTGGGACCCGCCGCTTCCAGTACGTCGCGTGCCTTCTCGAACTGAGCCCGCGCAAGGTCACTCCGGAGCAGCTCCCAGTAGCAGCGTCCCAGGGTCAGGCGATGACCTGCGGCCTCGACTGCAAAGCCAGCCGCCTCCAGGTCGGTGATCCCATGTTCCAGGAGCGGCCGCGCGGCTCCGGGCTCGGTGTTATTCCAGTACGCATCGCCCGCTCGACACAGCAGCCGGCCGCGCTCGGCGGGGTCGCGGACATGCGGTGCGGCGCGTTCGAGGAGCGCCGCAGCGTCGTGGTAAGCGCGCGACGCCATCGCGCTTTCGGCCGCGGCCACGCACATGGCAACTGCATCGTCGTACTTGCCCGCCGCGAGCAGGTGGTGGGCCATGTCCACGGCGGCCCGGTCCGGTCGCGAAGCCAGGACCTCCGCAACTCGCGCGTGCAGCTGCTGACGACGCGGAACGATGAGGTCCTCGTAGACCGCCTCGCGGGTGAGCGCGTGGCGGAATTGGTACTTGCCCGGCGTCCTCTCGTCCTCTTCGAGCAGCTGGTAGGTCACGCATGTTTCCAGCGCCGAGTACACCGCGGACTCATCCATTCCGGTCACGGCGATGAGCGTGGTGACGTCGGCCGCCCGACCGACCACGGCGGCCGCGGACAGCACGTCCACGGCCTCTTTGCGCAGCCGCTCCAACCGGTGCAGGATAGCGGCCCTGACTGTGCGCGGGATTCGCATCTCGGTGAGCGCTTTGCGGTCCCAGCCGGAGTCCGTGGGGTAGATGTCGCCGCGGTCGACCGCATCGCGAAGCATCTCCTCCAGCACGAACGGGTTGCCCTCGCTGCGCTCGTGGAAGAAATCGCGGAATTCATCGCTCACCTGACGCTCCTCGAAGATTGCGCACACCATGTCGGCCACGGCGGCCGGCGGCAGCGCTTGCAGCTCGATGAACTGGGCTTGCCCCGAGCGCCGCCAGCCCTGGATTGTCGGCACCAGCGGGTGCTTCCGGTGCATCTCGTCCATGCGATATGTGGCCAGGACCAGGAGGTTGGTCGAGCGCAGCCTGCGCGTCATGTAGTCAAGAAGCTCGCGCGTGCCGGGGTCGGTCCACTGTAGGTCCTCCAGAACCAAGAGCAGAGCGCGGTCGCGTGCGGCATCGCGCAGCAGCAGGAGGATGGCTTCGAACATCCGCAGCTTCGCCTGCGTGGCGTCGCCACCGGGCGCTGACGGGCGCCCGAGCTGAGGGAACAGCTGGGCCAGCTCGTCGGCGGCCGCGCCGAGACGCTGGCGAAGCTCGTCCGTGTTCTCTGTGGTCAGGCGGTTGCCGATCGCCTCCAGGAAGGGCAGGTACGGCAGCGACAGCTCAGCCTCGCTGCACGCACCGGACATGACGACGCAACGCAGCCGCTGCGCGCGCGCCGACAGCTCGGCGACCAGCCGGGTCTTGCCCATGCCCGCCTCCCCGCCCACGATGACCACCCCACCGTCGCCGCGCAGCGCGGCCAGAAGGGCGTCTTCCAGCGCCGACAGCTCGGCTTCGCGACCGATGAGGGTGGGACAGAGCACGCGGGCAAGCGCCATATTTAGTGGCCCGCCAGCTAGCCTTTGGTTCCCTCCGCCTCTCGCAGGCGCCGGCTGAGGGTCTCGAGCAGCCGGTAGGTGACCTCGGGGTGGTCTTGCAGGAACGGCTTGAAGCCCCATTCCGGCACGGCGGCCAGCACGAGGTCGCTGGCGGCCGTCACGCTGGCGCTGCGGCCCTGGTGGTCGAGCATGGCCATCTCGCCGAAGTGATCGCCAGGCCCGAGCTTGCGGCGCCGTCCGTCGCCGGTCTCGACCTCGGCCTCGCCGGACAGGATGACGAGGAACCCGACGCCCCCCTCGCCCATGATCATGATCTCGGCTCCCTTCGGGTGCCGGATCTCGCGCATCTGCTTGCTGATCTTCTTGAGCTCGGCCGGGGGCATGCCTTGGAAGATGCCGATCGGCTTGAGATCCATCCGCGCCAGTCTAGAACAGGTTCGTGAGCTGCTTGCGAAGAAGCTTGCGACCCGGTTCCTCGTGATAGGCGGGCATCAGCCCCTTGATGCGCTGGTACGCAGCGTCGGTGAGCGATTCCGGGGTGTGGCCGGCCGGCAGGATCGGCTCGCCGATCACGACCTTGATCCGCTTGCGAAACCACAGGTCCTTGGTGCCGGAGAGCGCGACCGGGATGACCGGCACCCCGGCCTTGATCGCGAAGTGGGCGAATCCTTTCTTGAACGGCAGGAGCTCACCTTCGGCCGGCCCGTAGCTGCCCTCGGGGAAGATCCCGACCGCGCCACCCACCTCCAAAGCTCGGTCCACGTGGTGGAACAGCGACTGATCGCCGTGCCGCTCTTGAACGACTGGAACGAAACCGCCGGTGTGTCGAACGATCCACCACTGGACTTTTCGCGTGACCAGGATCGTCGGGTTGGCCAGGAAGTGGATGCGGGGTTCGACCGGAAACAGCATGAGCAGGGTGAACTCGTCCAGCCAGTTGAGGTGGTTGGCGATGACGATGTAATTGCCCGACCGCGGGATGTTCCCCTTCCCCACAACATCGAACCGGAAGATGAGGCGCATGATCGGCACCGCGACGAGCCTGACGGCGCGGTAGGCGAGTGTCGCTTTGCGTTGCACAGGAAGGAGGTCGGCCGGAGGGAGGGAGGGCGAGGCCACTCGCCTTACGGGAGCACCCGGCGAGTTCGACCTCGACCCTCGACGTGCGGCGCGTACGTCCGGTCGCCGATCCACTCCGCCGGGATGATCGCCAGGCGGTGCGCCATCTGGATCAGCTGCGAGGCGTACTTACCGCGGTGGTGCGAGAAGCTCGTCCAGGCCTCGTCAAGTGGCTTGACCTTGTAGCCCGCCTTCTTCAGCCGCGCGATGGCCTGCTTGAATTCCGCGTGGTCCACGAGCGGCTCTTTGGAGCTGGTGTAGCGGAAGTACCACGCCAGGTCCTCGATGAGATGGTTGCCGACAGTGAACATCAACCGCGCCGGCCCCGCCTCGTCCTCGTCGACTGTGCTGATGACCAGGCTCGCGGCGTCCATGACCGCCCCGAAGGAGTTGAGCCACGCCTCGTTGTCGTGACTGGATCGAAAGTACAGGAGGATGGGATAAGCGAGGTGGCTTTCAAGCACCGCCGCCGACCACCTGCGCCAGTCGTCGAAAGTCTTGACGAGCTCATCTCGCAGCCCGCGCTCGAATACGGTCTCGAGAAGCTGAACGCCTGATGGCGGAGCGCCTGCAATGGCGTCGAGCTGGACCACCAGCTCCTCGCGCTCCTGGAACGCTGCGTAGAGCGAGAAGAGGAGCGTGATCACCAGCGCCGCGATGCCGACGCCGGTCGCGCTTTCGAGGAGAACCGTGATTCGAGCGCCAACGCCCTCGGGCACGAAGTCGCCATAGCTGAGCGGCACGATCGTGCTCGCAGAGAAGTAAAGAGATTGGCCGAAACTGTCGAGCGCCGGATGGATCTGGTTCCGCAGCCCATCGAGAATGAGGGCGTAGCCGAGCAGGAAGGCCATCGCCCAGGTCAAGAACATGGCGATCACCGCCGTCGGCCCGAAGGTCGCCAACCAGGTTTCTCTTCGGGCTGCGTTCGTCATGCGCCGGCTGACCCAGCGCCAGAACGCCCAGAACACGAGGAAGAGGAGCCGGACCATGATGAAGCGGTTGACGGACGGCCGCGGGAGGACGACCGACTTGAACAGGTCGTAGAACGACGCCACGACGATGATCAGGCCGGCGGCAACCTCGACCCATCCGAACGCGGTCAAGATGCCGCCTTGCGGTGACCTTCCCCCGATCCCACAACGACGATCCTAAAGCCCGGCCGTGACTTAAAGTGGCTCGCGATTCTATGGTGCCCGTGTCGCGCGGGAGCGTGACAAATCAGCCGAAGTAGGTGTGACACATCAACCGAAGGTGTGTAACCCATCAGCCGAAGGCCTTTTGGGACCTGTCGGCCGAACTTGTACATTCGAATGGTGCCGGCGCGGGGACTCGAACCCCGGACCCTCGGTTTAAAAGACCGCTGCTCTACCAGGCTGAGCTACGCCGGCGCAAATGAGATTGTGGCTTCTCAGGGCCCGCTGACGCCAAACGCGGGTAATTCGAAGAGTGCAGGCGGTGCGGTGGCGCCAAACGTGTGGAATTTCGACTGATGTAGCCTTCCCCCGGTGAAAGCCTGGGTCGTTCGCCAGCTGGGCGGGCCTGAGACCATGCGATTCGAAGACGTCGACGCGAGCGCGCCGGCCAATGGACTGGTTCGCATCTCAGTTCGCGCTTCGGCGATCAACTATTTCGACGCCCTCATGATCGCGGGCCAGTACCAGGTCAAGCCAGAGTTGCCCTTCGTACCGGGAGCCGAGGTCAGCGGCGTGGTCGAAAGCGCGCCACCAGGTGCGGGCTTCAAGGCCGGCGATCGCGTCACAGCGCTGCTCGACAGCGGGGGCCTCACCCGCGGCGGCTACGCGGAGGTGTCGGACGCCGCTCCGGCCAGCGTCCAGCGAATGCCCGATGCGATGTCATTCGATGACGGCGCGGGCTTCACGCTCATCTTCCAGACGGCCTGGTTCGGCCTCCATCGGCGCGCCCACCTGCAGCCGGGCGAAACCTTGCTGGTGCACGCAGGCGCGGGCGGGGTCGGCAGCGCGGCGATTCAGGTCGGCAAGGCGGCCGGAGCGACGGTGATCGCCACCGCCGGTTCGGACGAGAAGACCTCAGTCTGCCGGCAGGTCGGCGCCGACCACGTCATCAACTACAAGACGCAGGATTTCTCGGAAGAGGTCAAAGCAATCACCGGCGGTCGCGGCGCGGACGTCATCTTCGATCCGGTCGGCGGCGATGTCTACGACCGCTCCACCAAATGCATCGCGTTCGAGGGCCGGATCGTGATCGTGGGTTTCACCTCGGGCCGCATCCCGCAAGCAGCCGCGAACCACGTCCTGGTCAAGAACTACTCGGTGGTCGGGCTGCACTGGGGCCTCTATTCGAAGCGCGCGCCCGAACTGCTGCCGGCGGCGACCAGCGCGTTGATGGACCTGTACGCATCCGGCAAGATCAAGCCGTTGATCTCCGCGCGCGTACCGCTGGCGGAGGCGCCGAGCGCGCTCGCGATCGTGGCCGGCGGCAAGAGCACCGGCAAGGTGATCCTCACTGTCTGACCCGGGGGCGCCGTCCCCGCCTGAGCCTGTAGAGCCGTCTCTACCCGAGACTGTGGAGCCGCCTCTAGCTGAGACTGTGGAGCCGCCTCCGCCTCAGCCCGTAGAGCCATCTCCGCCCGTGCCGGTGGCGCGGTCCCCACGTCCCCGGCCCCAGCGTCGCCATTACGTCGTCGCGAGCATCGGGGTAGCGGTGGCGTTGATTCTCCTGTTGCTCGTGGTCGTCGTAGGCCCGCCGGAAGGAACGTTGCCCCCGGCGGTGGAACACCTCTCCACCGACCAGACGCTGAGCTTCCCAATCGCCCGGGACGTGGCGGACCTCGACCCAGCACAAATGTCGAAACCCACCGACATCGACATCTTCCGCAACGTCTTCTCTGGCCTCTACAAGTTCGACCAGTCCCTGCACGAGGTCCCCGACCTCGCGGTCGGACCGGCGGATCTCTCGGCCGACGGGCTCACCTATACCTTTCATATCCGGCACGACGCGGTGTTTTCGAACGGCGACCCGCTCACCGCGGACGACTTCATATACAGCTGGAGCCGCGCCGCTGCCAAGCAGGGCGATTTCGGGGGGCTCTTCTCGCTGGTCGCCGGCTACAACGCGATCGCGAATGGCCGTGCGACGACGCTCAGCGGTCTGGCGAAGATTGACGCCTACACGTTCACGTCGACGCTCAGCAAACGCGCCGCTTACTGGACGACCCTCGTTGGGCTGTGGCCGTTCTGGGTGGTGGATCGCAAGGTGATCGCAACCGCCGGCGAAGACACCTGGTTCACGAAACCCGAGACACTGATCGGCAGCGGACCTTTTCGGATGACTGCGCGTGCGGTCGGCCAGTGGCTGAATTTCGAACCCGTGCCGGCCTGGTTTGGCGGCAAGACCGGAGCTTTGCAGCGCATTCACATCGATGTCCTGCCGGACCAGCAGGCTCAGATCACGCGGTATGAATCCAATGCGTACAGCCTGATCGGGTACGGCCGCCAGGGCCTGGCGCCGACGGATGCGGTTCGCTATACGTCCGATCCCAAGCTGAGCGCCGAACTTCAACTGGTTCCCGCCGGCCTCACCTATTGGATCGGGTTCAATCTCAAGACCGGACCATTCGCCGGGATCGATGCCGGGCGGGCGGGTCGCCACGCGTTCAGCACGGCGATCGACCGCAAGGCGCTGGCCGATGCTCTCTGCTCGTCTGGCACCAGCTGTACCGCGGCCACCGGCGGGCTGATCAGCAAGGGGCTCGACGGCTACCTGGGCGATGGGACCGATCCCGGGGCGAAGTTCGACGCCGTCGCTGCCAAGGTCGAGTACCAGGCTTGGGATCCGAACGGGGCCAAGGTCAAGGGTCTCGTTTACACATACGACACGAACCCCTTCAACAAGGCGGTCTGCACCAACCTCGTGGCCCAGTGGCAGCAGAACCTTGGCGTCACGGTGCAGTGCGTGGAGGTCGATACCGGGAACTTCTTCGACCAGCGGAGTCGCTGCGCATACGGCGCGTTCAGGCAGAGCTGGAGCGCCGACTACAACCACCCGCAGGACTGGTATGACTACCTGTTCGTAAAGAACGCGCCCTCGAATGGTTCGTGCTACTCAAACCCGGCGTTCGATACGCTGGTGGCTGGAGCCGACTCCAAGCCGCTACCGATAGCGCAGCTCGATTACCAGAGCGCCGGCAACATGCTCGTCAGCGATTCAATCTTCGGCGCGCTGGTCTACGGCGAGCAGCAGTACCTCGCTCATCCTTATGTGAAGGGCGTCGGTGGCAACGCGCTCTACGACTTCGACTGGAAGCTCGCGAGAATCCTCAAGCACTAAGGTCCCCTCTCCCCGAAGGGGAGAGGGTTAGGGAGAGGGGCGTGGTCTTCTACAGCTTGCCCGGGAAGTGGCACGCCGCGACATGCCCGTCAGCTTTCTTTTCCAGCGGCGGCTCGACCTCGCTGCAGATCGGCTGCGCGATCGGGCAGCGCGTGTGGAAGCGGCAGCCACTGGGCGGGTTGATCGGTGACGGGATCTCGCCCTTGAGCAGGATGGGCTTGCGGCGCGCCTCGAGCTCAGGGTCCGTGTAAGGGATCGAGCTCAACAGGACCTTCGTGTATGGGTGGAGCGGATTGTCGTAAACGTCTCGGCTGCTCGCGACCTCGACGATCTTGCCGAGGTACATGACCGCCACCCGGTCGCTGACGTGGCGCACCACGGAGAGGTCGTGGGCGATGAACAGATAGGTGAGCTTGTACTCGTTTTGCAGGTCCTCGAGCAGGTTCACGATCTGGGCTTGAATCGATACGTCCAGGGCCGAGATCGGCTCGTCGGCGACGATCAGGCTCGGGGTCAGAACGAGCGCGCGGGCAATCCCGATCCTTTGCCGCTGGCCGCCCGAGAACTCGTGCGGATATCGGTTCGTGAAGTTGGGGTTGAGCCCGCAGACCTTCATGACCTCCTGCACGCGCTTCTCGCGCTCGCGCTTGTTGCCGAGGCCGAAGTTTTTCAGCGGCTCGGCGACGATGTCGCCGATTGTCATCCTGGGGTTGAGCGAGGCATACGGGTCCTGGAAGATGATCTGCATCCGCTGACGCACCTGGCGCAGTTCGTTGCCGCGCATCTTCGTCAGCTCGCGATCCTCGAACTTGATCGAGCCGGAGGTCGCCGGCTGGAGCTGCATGATGACCCTGCCCAGCGTGGACTTCCCGCATCCCGACTCGCCCACCAGGCCGAGCGTCTCGCCTGCCGCGATGTCGAAGGTCACACCGTCCACAGCCCTGACCACGTTTCCGCGGCCGAACCCGCCACCGGTCGGGAAGTGCTTGTAGACGTCTTTGACCGAGACCAGCGGTCCTTCCCTGTGGGTCGGGACCAGTCCGAGCTGCTGTTTCACGTTCTTACTGCTTGGGACTCTTTGGAGACGTTTCTCATGAGCACCCAGCAGCGCGCCTCCTGGTCGGCCGCAACCTCGACCAGCGGCGGCTCTTCACGCAGGCAGCGCTCGACCTTGAACTGACAGCGAGGGTGGAACGTACAGCCCGTCGGCAGCCTGGAGAGATCGGGCGGCATGCCCTGGATGCTGATGAGCCGTTCGTGCCGGCGCTCATCCACGCGCGGGACCGAGCGCAGCAGCGACCACGTATACGGGTGCTCAGGGTGGTCGAACACCTGTCGGGTCGGTCCCGACTCGACGACGCGGCCCGCGTACATCACCATCACCCGCGTGCACAGGCTCGAGATCACCGCAACGTTGTGGCTGATCAGGATGATCGCCGTACCCAGCTCGCGATTGAGCTCCTTCAACAGCTCAAGGATCTGAGCCTGCACGGTCACGTCGAGCGCCGTTGTCGGCTCGTCCGCGATGAGCAGGGAGGGCTCGTTCGCAAGGCCCATCGCGATCATCGCGCGCTGGCGCATGCCTCCACTGAACTGGTGCGGAAAGTCCCGCGCGCGCTGCTTGGGGGAGGGTATGCGCACGCGCTCCAGGAGCGGGATCACGCGTGCCTTCGCCTGCCGCTTGTCGAATCTCGAGTGGGCGCGCATCGCCTCCTCGATCTGGAAGCCGACCCGAAGCACGGGGTTGAGGGAGGTCATCGGGTCCTGGAAGATCATGGCCACGTCGCCGCCGCGGTACTCGAGCAGATCGCCAGACGTCATGGTGACGACGTCGCGGTTCTTGAACAAGATCTGGCCGCCGGAGATCCGGCCAGGCTCCGGGACGAGGTTGAGGATCGAGAGGGCCGTCATCGATTTGCCGCTGCCCGACTCTCCGACGATCCCAAGCGTCTCGCCGGCGTCCATCTCAAAGCTGACTCCGTCGACGGCGCGCACACGTGCGGCGGCGGTGCCGAACTCTGTCGTGAGGTTCTTGACTTGGAGTAGCGGGCCGGCTATCGACGCATCCTCGGGTCGATCGCGTCGCGCAGCCCGTCACCGACCCAGTTGAAAGCGAGCACGGTGAGGGACAGGGCGAGGCTGGGCATGAGCACGATGTGCGGCGCGATCTGGAGCGCCTTGTAGCCCTCGCTCGCCATGCGGCCCCAGCTGGGTGCGGGTGGTGGGATGCCCAGGCCGAGCAGGCTCAAAAAGGCCTCGAAGATGATCGCCGCGGGCACCAGGTAGGTGGCCTGGACGACGATCGGGCCGAGCGCGTTCGGCAGGATGTGGCGGGTCAGGATCTTGAGGTTCTTCGTCCCGATCGAGCGCGCAGCCTCTACGAACTCACGCTCCCGGAGGGCCAGGGTCTGCCCGCGGACGAGCCGCGCCATCCCCAACCAGGCCGTGACCGAGATCGCCAGGATGATGTTCTGGATGCCGCGCCCGATCAGGACCACCAGGATCAACGCGATGAGGAGGTCGGGCACGCCATAAGAGATGTTGATCAGCAGCGAGATGCCCACGTCGATCTTGCCGCGGTAGAACCCCGCCAGCAGGCCGAGAACGATCCCGATCGTCGAGGCGAGCAGGCTCGCGCCCACGCCCACCCCGAGGGCGATCGCTGCGCCCCCCATGACCCGGCTCAAGATGTCGCGGCCGTAGTCGTCGAGGCCGAGCGGGTGGCCCAGCGTCGGGCCCTGGTAGGTCGGCCCCAGCGCTTGCTTCCAGGTCGGATACGGGGTCCAGAAGAAAGACAGGATCGCCGTTGTCAAGAAGACCCCGATGATCACCAGCCCGATCACCGCCATCCGGTTCCGGGTCAGCCGGCGCCAGGCGTCCTGCCACAGGGTGACCTGCTCGGGGAGCTCGTCGGCCGCAACGATTTGAATCTCGTCTGGGAGTTCAATTGTGGTCGGGACTGTCGCCATCTAATTACTCCGTCACCATCAATAGCGTATCCGTGGGTCGAGTACCGGGTAAAGCAGATCGACGGTCAGGTTCGCCAATCCGATGAGGATGGCGTAGAACGTGAATACGCCGATCACGATGTTGTAGTCACGGCTCAGGATGCTGGTGACGAACTCTTGCCCCAGTCCCGGGATGCCGAAGAGGAACTCGATCACAACCGAACCGGTGATGATGCCGGTGACCAGCGGGCCGAGGATGGTGGCGACCGGGATGAGGGCATTCCGCAACGCATGGCGCAGGATGACGACCCTCGCGCTCAGGCCCTTCGCCCAGGCGGTGCGCACGTAGTCCTGGCGGATGGTCTCCAGCATGCTGGCCCTGGTGAGCCGGGCGACGATGGCGGCGTAGGGCAGCCCGAGCGCGAGCGCCGGGACAGGAATCTGCTGGATCTTCCCCCACCCAATGTCCTCATAGATCGTCCCCCCGCTCCAGGCATAGAAGCCGGTGACCGTGAGGATGATGAGCAAGAAGGCCCACACGAAGCTGGGCACGCTGTAGCCGACCACGGCCGCCGTCGACGCCACGTAGTCGACCCAGGTGTTCTGTCTGATCGCTGCCAGCACCCCCAGGGACATCCCGATGATGACCGTGACCGCAACCGCGGCGAGGCCGAGGGTCACGCTCGTCTTCGCCTCACGAAGTAAGAGCGGGGTGATCTGGGTCCCCTCGTTGACGAGGGACTCGCCGAGGTCGCCGTGCACGAGGCCCCCGAGCCACAACGCGTACTGCTGAGGCCAGGGCAGGTCGAGGTGGTAGTGGTGAAGGAGGGCCGCCTCGGTGGCGGGGTTGATCCGGCGCTCGCGCGCGATGGCGTTGCCGGGAAGCTGGTGGATGCCGATGAACACAATCGAGGACACCACGATCGCCGTGAACGTGATCAGCACAAGCCGCTGCGCCGCGTATACGAGGGTTCCTCGGCTCACATCCCTCCTGGCCAACGATACAGCACAAGGGGGGTCCGCACAAACTGCGGAACCCCCCTTTTTGAACTCAAAACTGACGGGTTAGTGCTGGAGGAGGCGAATCCCCTCCCAGTTGAAGTCGTAGAGCGAGTTGTAGCCGGAGCCCTTGACGTAGGTCTGAATCATGTAGCTCTGGGTGCCGTAGAACATGGTCGCCCAAACCACGTCGTTGACCATCAGCTTCTGAGCTGCGATGTAGTCGGGGACCGCCTGGGCGAGCGGCTTGGCGTCGGCGGCGGTCACGATCGTGTCCATCGCCGGGTTGCAGTAGGCCTGGTCATTGCCGCGGCCGATCGGGGCCTGGGCACAGGTGAACAGGTTGTCGAACCAATCCTGGGGGTGGTCGTAGTCCGCGCCCCAGCTCTCGCGTCCGACGATCGGGAGCTTCTGCTGGCGGTCGCGCTGCAGGGTCGGGAAGTCCGACGGTGCGAGCTTGACGTCGATGCCGAGGTTCTGCTTCAACTGCGCCTGCACGTTCTGGTAGACCTTGTCGTTGCCGGCGTTGGAGTTGTAGCGGATCTCGAGGCCCTTGACCTTGCTGCCGGTCGGGTCCCACTTCTTGTAGAGGGCCATGGCAGCGGTGGCGTCGAACTTCGAGTACGGGTCGGCGCCATCGCCGAGGTATCCCTGCAGACCCTTAGCGATCGGACCGCCGGTCGCAGGCGCGCAGGTGATGGAGTGTGCGCAAGCAATGTCGGTCAGCTGTGCGCGGTCGATTGCCATCGAGAACGCCCTGCGCCCATCGAGCCCGGGGTCGTTCGGGTTGGTCGTGTCCTGACCCGGGGTGGCCCCAGGCTTGGATGCGAACGGGCCCTTGACGAAGTTGAAACCGAGGGCCGTGCTGCGGGCGCCTGGGAAGACGGTGAGCAGCTTGCTCTTGGTCGGGTCGTTCTTGTAGCGAAGCACGTCGTCCGGTCCGGGTCCGTTGTTGGCCATGCCAACGACTTCGTAGCCGCCGGACTCGAACTTCTTGACGCGGGAGACATCGTCGATGCCGATGTCAACGTGTACACCGGTCAGCTTGCCGGTGTCGCCGCCCCACCAGTTCTTGACGGGCGCAAAGTCCATCGACTGCTTGGGGATGCGTGCGGTCATCTTCCACGGGCCGCTGCCGATATAACTCGAGACGTTCTCGGTCCAGTGGTCGTCACCGCCACCGGCGGCGATCGCCTTCTGGTCCAGGACCTCGGCGGCCGTGGGCATAGCGAGCTGGGTCAGCCAGTAGCCGGCGGGCGCGTTGAGCTGCGCCTTGAGCGTGTAAGCGTCTGGCGCGCTCAAACCGGAAATGGTGGTCGCCTTGCCGTTCTCAACATCACTGGCACCCTTGAGTGCCTCGAGGTTGCTGGCGTAGGCGTCGTTCAGCCGCAGCGTCCGGGTCCAGCTCCAGACCCAGTCGGCGGATGTGACCTTGTCGCCGTTGGAAAAGACCACGTCGTGCCGAAGTGCGAAGGTCCATGTCAGCCCATCGGCTGAGATGGTTGGTAGAGCGCTGGCGCCATCGGGCTGGATCTTGAGGTTGTTGTCAAAGCGGTAGAGCCCTGTGAACACCTCATTGAGGAACGTGATGTCGACAGCCGAACTCACGTGCGCGGGATCCAGGCTAGTGACGTCGTTGCTCAAGCCGAAGCGAAACGTCTGGTCCGCGGCGAGGGTCTCGGACGACCCACCTCCGCCGCCGCCACAAGCGGCGACTACAGACAATGCTCCCAACGCGGCGGCGAGGGAACGGAACTTGGAGCTTCCAGTCATACAACCTCCTCAGGAAACAAAGCCGAGGAAGGCGCTAAGCTCCGGTGCCATCCTCGACATCCATCGCCCTCTTCCCGGAGGTCCGGGGCGAGAGTGCGCCGGCAATGGATTTCGCCATCTCGCGATGGCACCGCTTACTCCATGGTCATCTTGGGGCCTAGACCCCTGTCGGGTCAAGCTCCCGGGGGGTTCGGGCGGCCTGGCCCCCGTGCCCGGCTCACCGGGCGTGGCATGATCGGTCGGTGAGCATGGTCGGGCTGGGCAGACGGAGGCTGGAAGGCGGCGAAAAGGTGACCGGGGCGACCCGGTTCACGGCCGATATCGAGCTGGCGGGCCTGCTTCACGTCCAGCTGGTTTTGAGCCATCTGGCGAGCGCCCGCATCCGCAGCATCGACACCGCTGCCGCGCGCTCTGCGCCGGGCGTGTTCGCAGTGTTCACCGGCGCTGAGCTGGCGCCATCCAGTGGCTCCGGGCCCGACCAGCCGCTGGCGGTCGACCGCGTGTTCTATACGGGCCAGCCTGTCGCGGCCGTCATCGCGGTGAGCGAGGCGGCGGCGGCCGACGCTGCGGATCTGATCGACGTCGACCTCGAGGCGCTGCCGGCCAGCGTCGACGCCGAGTCCGCCATGAAGGAGGGCACTGCGGCCGTGCTCGAAGCCGGGGAGGAAGCCTCGGAAGAAGACGCGGCGATCCACGGGGCTGCGACGAAGTCCGAGTCCGAGCCGGTGCGCCGGCCACCGAACGTCACAGCGGTGGCGAGCCTCAAGCGGGGACATGTCGCGCCGGCGATGTCGGGCGCAGACGTGATCGTGAAAGAGACGTATCGACTGGCGGGTGTCCACCACTCGCCAATGGAGCCGCATGTATCGATCGCCCGCCCCGAGCCCGACGGCGGGATGACGATCTGGGCGCCGACGCAAGGACCGTTTCAGGTGCGGGAGGAGATCTCCAAGCTCCTTCAGGTACCGACCCAAAAGGTGCATGTCGTGCCCATGCCTGTGGGTGGCGGGTTCGGCGGCAAGGTTTCTCTGCTCGAATCGGTGCTGGCCCTGCTCGCGCGGCGCACGGGCCGAACGCTGCGGCTGGCGCTGACCCGGCAGCAGGAATTCACTGTCGCGCACCCGGCGCCCGCGGCGGTCTTCGACATCGAGCTCGGCGCCAAGCGAAACGGAAAGCTGGTGGCCCTGCGGGCCAGGTACCACTACGACAACGGCGCCACCGCCGGTTGGCACGCAGGGATCACGGCTTCTTTCCTCGGAGGGACGTACCGAATCCCCAACTTCGAGCTCACCGGGTACGAGGTCTCCACCAACAAGACGCCGGTCGACGCGTATCGGGCCCCAGGCGCTCCCCAGGCTTACTTCGCGCTCGAGTCGGCCATGGACGAGCTGGCCCTGAAGCTAGGCATGGACCCGATCGAGCTCCGGCTGCTCAACGCTTCGAAGGAAGGCGATCCGGACGCGGAGGGGGAGCCGTGGCCGCGAATCGCCATGTTCGAAGTGCTCGAAGAGGCGCGACGGCACCCTCTGTACACGGCGGCGGCCGGACCAGGCGAGGGCGTCGGTGTCGCGATCGGATCCTGGGGCGGCGCGCGCACCCCGGCAGCGGCGGGATGCCGTGTCGAGCCGGACGGGACGCTGTCGGTCCTCATCGGGACCCCCGACGTGAGTGGAGCCACGACCGGGCTGGCCATGATCGCGGCGGAAGCATTTGGCGTGTCGACCGACCGAGTCACCATCGAAACCGGCGAAACGGGCATCGCGCCATTCGGACCGATCGCCGCCGGCAGCCAGACCACTTACAGCATCGGAGGCGCAGTGCGAGAGGCCGCGCTCGAAGCGCGGCGCCAGCTGTTCGAGATCGCCACCGAGGAGCTCGAAGCCGGCCCCGAGGACCTCGAGATCGTCGACGGCCGCGTGGCTGTCCGGGGCGTCCCCGATCGATTCGTGGAGATCACCCGGCTGGTGACCCTCAGCACCGAGTTCATGGGCCGCCACAAGCCGATCCAGGCCAGCGGCCGGTCCGCGGTGCTGACCGCGTCGCCGCAGTTCACCGTCCAGATCGCGCGTGTCAAAACCGACCCCGAGACCGGAGCGTTCGAGCTCACAGCCTTCGCCGCCATCCAGGACGTGGGCCGGGCGATCAACCCCCCGGAGGTCGAGGCGCAGATCCACGGGGGCGCCACCCAGGGGCTCGGGCGGGCGCTCGGCGAGCAGCTCGCCTATGACAGTGAAGGACAGCTGCGCTCGGGCAGCTTCCTCGACTATGAGCTGCCGACGGCCGACCAAATGCCCGACATCGACGTCCGCCTCATCGAGGTCCCGTCAGCCGGGGGTCCGCTCGGGGCCAAGGGTGTGGGCGAGCCACCCGCCATCCCCGGCCCGGCCGCGCTCGCCAACGCCCTGGCCCGAGCAACCGGGATCCGCGTGCGCGAATTGCCGATCGATCGCTCGGCGTTCGTCCTCAAGGTGCACCCCAAATAGGCGCATTGAGCATCGCGCACAACGCGCCTGCATCCGTCGACAGAGGCAATCCCGGCTCGTCGATGCGCTCCTACGTGGCCCACACCCTGCCCGACGTCTCGCCGATCGTCGTCTGCAATCGCGCACCTCGCGAACCCAGGCCGGAAGGAGGGTTCAAGCGCGGAGCCGGCGGCGTCATCACCGCCTTGCTCACCGAGGCAGAGGCGCTGGAGGCAGATTGGGTAGCGGTCGCGCGCAACGACGACGAGCGCCAGATGGCCACCAGCCACGACGCGACCGTCATGGTCGCCCTCCTCAACTCCACCGGGCGGCTCCATTACGCGATGCCCACGAAGGAGCAGTACGAGATGTATTACGGGGTGTTCGCCAACCCCGTGCTCTGGTTCATCCAGCACTACCTCTGGGACCTCGGCAATGAGCCGGTCATCGACGACCGCATCCATCAGGCATGGTCGGACGGCTACGTCGAGGTCAACCGCCTGGTGGCCGCGAAGGTGGTCGAGGTCGCGCGCAAGGCGCCGAGGCGGCCCCTGGTCCTCGTCCATGACTACCAGCTGTACCTGGTCCCCGGGCTCGTGCGCAAGGCGTTGCCAGGGGCGATGCTCACACATTTCGTGCATGTGCCCTGGCCGACGCCGCAGTACTGGAAGGTCCTCCCGAAGCCGATGCGGGACGCGATCCTCGAGGGGCTGCTCGGTTGCGACATCGTCGGCTTCCAATCGAGCCTCGACGTGCGCAACTTCCTACTGACCTGTGAGGAGAACGCCGGACTCCAGGTCGATGAGCGGGAACGGGCGGTGTTCTACGGCGGTCGCGTCGTCTATGCGCGCCATTACCCGATCTCGATAGATGTCGGGACCACTTCGCGGCTCGCCGCGTCACGTGGCGTCAAGCGTCAGGAACGCGACCTGGCATCGTGGCGCCCGCCGCGCCTGATCGCGCGCATCGACCGTACGGACCCGTCCAAGAACATCGTTCGAGGATTCATCGCCTATGACAAGCTCCTCCGCTACCACCCCGAGCTGCGGGGCGAAGTCGAGTTCTATGCGTTTCTGCAGCCGTCTCGTCAGGACGTCGCGGTGTACAGCCGGTATTTGCGTCAGATCCGGCAGACGGTGGGGCGCATCAACAGCGAGTTTGGCTCCGAGACATGGACACCGGTCCGGCTGGAGATCGGCGAGAGCGAGCGCAAAGCGGTCGCATCGCTCAAGAACTTCGACGTGCTGCTGGTCAATCCCGTCTACGACGGCCTGAACCTAGTGGTCAAAGAAGGCGCGTTGGTGAATGCGACCAATGGGGTCATCGTGCTTTCCGAGAATGCAGGCGCCCATGAAGAGCTGCAGTCGCACGTGTTGTCAATCAACCCGTTCGACGTGGAGGCGACGGCGGCGGCTTTGTATGCCGGCCTGACGATGGGTCTGGAGGAGCGACGGCGGTTGAACGATGGCGCGCGCGAGGTCGTGCGCAGCAACGACATCACTCGGTGGATCAGCCGGCAGGTGCAGGACATACGGGACCTGGTGGCCGCCAATCCCCGCTCAGCGGGTAGAGAGGCCTAAATCGCCTCCCCACCGTGTGGGGAGGTCGGCTCCGGTCGCGCAGCGACCGCAGCCGGGTGGGGAGGTTCAATTGCCAAGGGCCGTTCGGTTTCGGTCACGTTGGTTCGTAACCAACGGGCCTGGTAAATCTCGGGCGAGTGTATCGGCCCACCATCTACGAGCGATGCCTTGCAGGCAAGGGCGCTTGTTAAGAGGGTTCTACGTCCGACCCTGGAAGATTGCACATCCCCACCCGGCGCGCTGCGCGCGCCGACCTCCCCACTGCGTGGGGAGGCGATGCTGCGCACAGCTTCTGGAAGACTGCGACTCCCCACCCGGCGCGCTGCGCGCGCCGACCTCCCCACTGCGTGGGGAGGCGATGCTGCGCACGACTTCTGGAAAAACTGCGACTCCCCACCCGGCGCGCTGCGCGCGCCGACCTCCCCACTGCGTGGGGAGGCGATGCTGCGACTGCGATTCGCCATCCGGCGCCGACCTCCCCACTGCGTGGGGAGGCGAGCCTAGCTCGCTCGCGGATTCGCCCAGTCGGCCAGCATTTGTAGGAACGCGGGCGCGTGGCGCGGACCGTCGAGCACGAGGTCGCAGCGCGCGAAAAGGTTGGCCGGTACCTCGGGCGAGCTGACGCCGATGCACATATGAGCAATCGGATGCGCACTCAGCACCTCGAACGCCGCGCGGTCGTTTTCGTCGTCGCCCATGGAGACGACGCCGGCAGGATCGACCTCCTCCAGCAGCGCGGCGAGCGCCGAGCCCTTGCCGGCGAAGGGCGTGTGGACTTCGATCACCCTGCGTCCCTGAGCGCCGGAAAGTCCGGTCGCTTTGAGCAGCGGGCGCAGCAGCGCCATCGCCTCTTCGCCTGTGATCTGGGCGCTGCGTAGGTGAACCGTGGAGCTGGCGGGCTTGATCTCGATCCTCGCGCCTGGGACGGAGCCCACGAGCAGTGCGGCCTCAGCATTGAATCTGTCCAGGGCCCTCTTCTCCGCGGGGTCCGGTGCCGGCAGCCCGCTGTCGCCGATGAGTCGCACGCCCCTGACCGGTACCAGTCGCGATAGGTCTGTGTTCGTGCGGCTGCTGAGAACCACGACCTGCTTGAGCACCAGCGAAAGGCGCCGCAGGGCATCGAGCGCATCGGCCACCGCGACGGTCTGGGCCGGATCGGGTCCGATGTCCGCAAGGGTCCCGTCGAAATCCGTCACGAGCAGGATCTCATGCGGGGAAATGGCCGAGACAGGTGATTTTCGCCAGACATCCGCGATCTCGTCGAGCTCGGCGCGCATCACCTTTATCTAAACCGAAACGCCGACAGGGGTCAGATCTGCGGCTGGTGACGCCGCACGATCCCCGCGAGCTCTGGGCTCGGCGGCAGCGTGCCGAACGATCGGCATCCGTTGGAGTCGAGACGCGATGCGCAGAAGGCCTCGGCGCCCGCGGGATCGCCGTGGCGGACCAACAGGGACGCCTCGAGGGTGACGGCCATCAGCTCTACGATCCTCCGTGCACGAGCCTCCGCGTCCGTCTGGTCCGACAGCTGGCGCTTTAGCTCGTCGACCGCGTCGTCCAACCTTGAATCCGATCCGCGGGCCTCTTCGACCTCGTCCACGAACGCTGTCAGCGCTTCCGGCTCGCGAGCCATCGCTCGCAGCACGTCCAGCGCGTTGACGTTTCCAGAACCCTCCCAAATGGAGTTCAGCGGCGCCTCGCGATACAGGCGCGGCATGATCGATTCCTCGACGTAGCCGTTGCCGCCATGACATTCGAGCGCCTCGGCCACAACCGCGATCGCGCGCTTGCAAGTCCAGTATTTCGCGACCGCGAGAGCCAGGCGCTTGAAGGCCGCTTGCTCCGGATCGGAGACGCGGTCGAACGCGCCGGCCAATCGCATCATCAGCAGCGTCGTCGCCTCCGACTCCACCGCGAGGTCGGCGAGAACGTTCACCATCAGCGGCTGCTCGCTCAACAATCGCCCGAATGCGCTCCGGTGGGCGGTGTGATGTGTTGCCTGCGCGACCGCCTGGCGCATCAGCGCGGCCGAGCCGATGACGCAGTCGAGGCGCGTGTGATTGACCATCTCGATGATCGTCCGCACCCCTCTTCCCTCTTCGCCGACCAGCACCGCCGAGGCGCCATCCAGCTCGATCTCGGCGGATGCGTTGGAGCGGTTGCCCAGCTTGTCCTTCAGGCGCTCAATGTGGAAGCCGTTGCGCGCACCGTCGTCGAGGACGCGCGGCAGCAGGAAGCACGACAGGCCACCCGGCGCCTGCGCGAGAACCAGAAACGCATCGCACATCGGCGCGGAGCAAAACCATTTGTGGCCGGTGAGCAGATGCTCGCCATCGGCGCCTGCCGGCACAGCTCGGGTCGTGTTGGCGCGGACGTCCGAGCCGCCCTGCTTCTCCGTCATCGCCATGCCGACCAGCGCGCCGCGCTTGCTTGCAAGCGGCCGCAATCCCGGGTCGTAGTCGAGCGTTGTGATGAGCGGCTCCCAGCGCGCGGCGAGCTCGGGCTGCTTGCGCAGGGCAGGGACCGATGCGTAGGTCATCGAGACCGGGCAGCCGTGCCCCCCCTCCACCTGCGACCAGACATAGAAGGCTGCCGCGCGGGCCGCATGCGCGCCCGGTCGCGGCTCGCGCCAGGGCAAGGCGTGGAGCCCGTGGCCGATCGCGACCTCCATCAGGCGGTGCCACGCGGGATGGAACTCGACCTCATCGATGCGATTGCCGAAGCGGTCGTGGGTGTGAAGCTGCGGCGGGTTCGAGTTGGCCTGGAAGCCCCACGCGATCGCCTCCTCGGTGCCGCCGAGATGGCCGAGCTCGTGGACCATGTGGTGCGCCCACCAGGCGCCTTCGCGCTCGAGAGATTCGCGCAGCGGCAAGTCGGATTCGAAGAGGTTGTAGTTGACGAGCGGTGGCGGCTGGTTGGTCACGTCGTGGGTGCTGGGCGCCACCAGTACAGGCTAACGCTGCCGGGCCGCGCTCCCCACTCCGTCAGCGCCGGCGATTTCGCGCAGGGCGGCCAGGTGGCGGTCGAATGTCCGTCGCCCCTCCTTGGTCAGCGAGAGCCAGGTCCGAGGCCGCTTGCCGACGAAACCCTTGTGCACCTTGATGTAGCCGGCCTGCTCGAGCGCACTCATCTGCTTGGACAGCATCGAGTCGGTCACCTCGACGTGATCCCTCACGAAGCTGAATTCAACCCTGTCCGCTGCCGCCAGCAGCGCTGCCATCGAGAAGCGCACGGGATGGGCGAGGAGGTCGTCGAGCTCATGCCGCGGGTGGCTCAACGACGCCCGATCAGCCAGGCCGCGACGAATAGCGGGATCACACCAACCAGCACGCTGACCCCGAAGTGATAGCTGGGTTGCTGTGACCCCCACCAACCTGTGGCGATGCTGACACCGCAAACAATCGCGTTCCACCAGGTGAATGCCGCAGTGGCGACGGTGAACCAGAGGACGCCCACGCGGCTGTAAGCGCGAAGCCTGGTGATCATCATATGGTTCCCACCAGGCCGCCGACGATGATGACAACCACAGCGAGCCCCGCAAAGGGCCAACCTCCGTGCCAAGGCGTCGCGCTCATGATGCCTGCGACCAGGAGGTAGATGGCGGCGATGCCAAGCAGAATCCATCGGAACTGGCGGTCTGCTTTGCGCACCTGCGCGGCTTGACTGCCTGCTTCCGCCAACGCGGCCCGAGCTTCTTGCGGGGTTGGAGGGTTGCCCGTCATTTGGGCAACATTAGCACTTACTTTCCAAATCGGCAAGTATGTGCCGAAGTGGAATCAGTCGCGGGTCAGCCGACCTGCTCGTTGAGCTCGGCCACCAGGCGGAGCTGCTGCTGGCGCTCATCGGGGTCGAACGTCATCGGCGAGACGATGAGGGTTTCCACGCCGGCGTCCCGGAACGCCCGCAGCCTTTCGCGGGCGCGGTCCTTGGGTCCCGCGATGGTGGTCATGTCGATGAGCTCATCCGGGAGCGCTTCCATCGCGGCGGCCTTCTGGCCGGTGAGATAAAGGTCCTGAACCTCGCGCGCTGCGTCCTCGAACCCATACGACGAGACGAGACGGTTGTAGAAGTTCTGCTCGCGCGAGCCCATGCCTCCTACGTACAGGGCCAGCACCGGGCGCATGGCGTCACGTGCGCTCGCGACGTCGTCGTTGATCAGCACGTTGACCTGTGGGCAGATCCGGAAATCGTCGAGCGCGCGCCCCGCGCGAGCCGCGCCTTCCTCGAGCGGCACCCGAAGCTTGGAGACGTGCTCGGGCGAGAAGAACACCGGCAGCCAGCCGTCCGCGATCTCGCCCGCCAGCGCGACGTTCTTGGGGCCGAGCACGGCCAGGTAGATGGGAATGTTTTCCTGGACCGGCCGGATGGTGAGCTTGAGGACCTTGCCGGGCCCATCGGGCAGCGGAAGGTCGAGCGTCTCCCCGTGGTACTCGACCTTCTTGTGGGCGAGCGCCATGCGCACCACCGCGACGTAGTCGCGCGTCCGCTCGACCTGATGCGGAAAGCGCACCCCGTGCCAGCCCTCGGAAACCTGCGGCCCGGAGGTGCCAAGGCCGAGCAGCATGCGCCCGTTGGAAATCTGGTCGATGGTGGCGGCCGTCATGGCCGTCATCGCAGCGCTGCGGGCGGGGATCTGGAAGATTCCGGCCCCGAGCTTGATGCGGCTCGTGCCGGCGGCGAGCCACGCCAGCACTGAGGCAGCGTCGGAGCCATACGCCTCGGCCGCCCAGATGGAGTCGTAGCCGAGATCTTCGGCGGTGCGCGCGATCTCGAGCTGCTGGGCCGCCGTGACCCCCATGCCCCAGTAGCCGACGCTGATCCCGAGCTTCACAAAACCCTTCCTTGCCCGCCGAATCCAACCGACCCGAATCGAGTGTATTGTCGTCTGGGGGGTCGCATCATGGGCCCCGGGAGGTTGCGCATGGATGTTCAAGGTCCCGGCTTTGTCGGATTTCACCTCCTCTGGGTCGTGCCGCTACTCCTGCTCGTGGTGGCCGGTGTGACGGTTCTGGCCATATGGGCGATCAGGGAGTCGGCGCGGCCGCACCCCGTCGGACCCCCGCGCATGCCTATGGACCAGATGGCGACCCAGACATCGCGTGAGACGCCGCTCGAGATCCTGGCCCGCCGATTCGCCTCGGGCGAGATCAGCGCGGAAGAGTACGAACGCGCTCGGGACCTGCTCGGAGGCGGCCCGAAGACCTAGGACGATTCGCCGGCCTGATCAGTGCCTGCTTACGAGCAGGAAGATCAGGAATGCGTTCAGGCTCAGGATCACGCCGATCACGAGGGTCGCGATCCACGTCGTCGACATCCGGTTGACCAGCGTGCCCATCAGGTCGCGGTCGCGGCAGAACAAGAGGAGGGGGATCAGCGCAAACGGGATCCCAAACGACAGCACGACCTGGCTGAGCACGAGCGCGCGGGTGGGATCGAAGCCGACCGCGATCACGACCAGAGCTGGGGCCATCGTGATGGCCCGCCGCAGGAAGAGCGGAATCCGACGGTGGATGAAGCCCTGCATCACAATCTGGCCGGCCAGCGTGCCGACCGACGAGGACGAAAGGCCCGAAGCCAGCAGACCGAGCCCGAAGAAGATGTCCGCTCCATGGTCGAGCGTGTGGCCGAGCGCATGGAAGGCATCGTCAAGGCTCTGGACGTGGATGTTGTGCGCGTGCAGAGCGGCCGCGGCGATCGTCAGCATCGCGATGTTGATGATGCCCGCGAGACCCATCGCGATGATCACGTCCCACTTCTCGAAGTTGAAGATCTTCTTCTGCTCGGCGTCAGTCGCCCCGACGACACGCCGCTGCGTGAGGGCCGAGTGCAGGTAGATCACATGCGGCATCACCGTCGCCCCAAGGATGCCCACGCCCAGCAGGACGCTCTCGGTGCCGTCGAACCGCGGCACGAGGAGGCCGGTCGCAACCGCGCCGACCGAGGGCCGCGCCAGGACGACCTCGAAGGCGAATGCGGCCACGATCACGCCGACCAGCGCTGTGATCACGGCCTCGAAGCCGCGGAAGCCGCGCGACTGCAGGGACAGGATCCCGAACGCGGCGAACGCCGTGATGATGCCCGCCGTGAACAGCGGGATGGCCGGAAAAATTAGATGGATGCCGATGGCGGCGCCGATGAACTCTGCGAGGTCGGTCGCCATTGCGATGACCTCGGCCTGGACCCAGAGCCCGACCACGACGGGATAGGGAAACTTCAGCCGGCACACCTCGGCCAGGTTCAGGCCGGTGGCGATGCCGAGCTTCGCGCTCATCGACTGGACGAGCATCGCCATGAGGTTGGCCGCGAGGACGACCCACAGCAGCATGTAGCCGAACTGGGCCCCGCCGGCCATGTTGGTCGCGAAGTTGCCCGGGTCGACGTAAGCGACGGCGGCGACGAAGGCCGGCCCGAGGAACGGCAGCAGGGCGCGCAGCCCGTGGGTCTGGCCGGACAGCGCCTTCTCGGCGGCACGTAGGACACGCTCTTCGCCGGGGAGGGCGACGACCGCCGGCGCGGCCCTCACTGGCTTGGGCGGGGGTTTCTCGATGACGGGGCGGGGCGCCAGCTTCGCCAAGCGCTAGTGGCGCCCGACGAATATAGCCCGGGCCAGCCCGAGCGGAACGCTTACCCGGCGACCTTTGATGCGGACCTCGATCGGGCCTTCGTACTCGCTCGGCGCGACCACTTCGATATGCGTGCCGGGCACGAGGCCTCGGCGGTCCAGCTCGCGGAGCTTGGCGGGATCATCGTCGGAAACGACCTGGACGATCACCTTCTCGCCGGCGCGACATTCGGTCAAGGCGCGATCGCTGGGCGGCCGCACCTTGCCGGTCAAGCTCGGGATCGCGTGGCCGTGTGGGTCGAGCTCCGGGCGGCCAAGCAGCTCGAAGATGCGCTGCTCCATCCGTTCGGAGATCACATGCTCGAGTCGCTCTGCCTCTTCGTGGACCTCGTCCCAGCTGTAGCCGAGCACCTGGACCAGGAACATCTCCAGGAGGCGGTGGTGGCGCACGAGCTCGAGGGCCACCTTCCTGCCTTCCCGTGTCAGCTGCTGCCCGCGGTACCGGTCGTGCTCGACGAGTCCCTGGGCGACCAGCCGGTTGACCATCTCGCTGACCGACGGCGAGGAGATGCCGAGGCGCTGGGCGAGGTCGCGCGTGGGCACGGGACGCGTGTCGCCATGCAGGTGGTACAGGGCCTTGAGGTAGTCCTCCTGGGATTGGGTGAAGGCGCTGCGTCGGGCGAGCTCGACCACGGCCTAGGCGGTCCTAAGTATCGGGGTCGCTATGCCTATCACAAAGTGTAGGTTAGCCTAACTTTGCCCCGCGCTGCAACGACTTATCTAAGTTGCTCCCCCATTCCCGCCCTGGAACTTAAGCGCAGGAGCCCGTGGAGGTCGACGCCGGGTTGTAGGTCACGCCCACGTTTGGATTGACGGTGATGTTGCTGGAGGACGTGAAGACCACCACGTAATCAGCGCACCCCTCGGCTGCGTGGAAGTCGTAATTGACTGAGGTCACACTGGTCCAGGTGTTGTAAGGGGTCCCGGAATGATGCATGCAATAGTGCGTGGTGCCGGCGCCGTTCTGGACACAATCGATCGCTTTGACGAAGTCCTCCAGCGTGAGGATGCTGATCGACATCGGCCCGGTCGATGTGGCGCGCAGGTGGTAGGTGAAAGTGTCCGGGGCGCCGCCGGCGAGATACCAGTTCGGGCCGTTGATCTGCTGCGGCACGTTCCAGATGGTCAAGTTGGGGTGCTCGAGCTCGGCCCGCACGGTGGCCAGCTCCCCGAGGGTGGCCGAGAGGTTCGTCTGGGTGGTGAGCAGCTGCGCCTGCAGCTGCTTGCTCTGGCTCTTCAGCGCCTGGTTCTGGCTGTTGAGCTGGTTGGCGGCGTTCTGAGAGTTGGTGTCATCCATGTAAAGGAGCGCGAGTCCGCCCAACGTGAAGAGGAGCGCGCCGGCAAGAGCCGCGGTCCAGAGGCGGGGTCCCAGGTCCCTCGAGAAACGGACGGGTCGCGGGGGGCGGGGCCCCGGGCGAGGCGGCACCGGCCAGGGCGTGGCATCGAAAACAGGCGGCGGCGGGGGCTCCGGAATCGCCTCCAGCGCCGGCGGCGCGCCATTGGTCGCAGGTTCGCCGCTCTGGCCCGGCTCGGTCTCTGAAACGGTCTCGTCCATGTTGCTCGGGGTCATCATCCCATCACACTTGCCCCGGCCGCGGCCATGTGCCCAGGACCGATGCGATCGAGGACGGCGTTTCAGTTTGCGCGGCGATGCTGTACGTGAACCGGTTCTGGTCGGGCTGAATGGCGGGGCCGATGCCGCAATTGGCGCCGCAAGGGGCCTCCTCGACCAGGAAAACAGTGCCCGCATTTAGAAATGACGGAGACGAGCGCGCGTTCGGAAGCTGGGCACCCGCCCTCCCACCATGTCCGTTCAGCCACACCTGTGGGCTTCCCGCCGAGTCGCGCACGGTGAAAGCCAGGTAGTCGTCGCCCGCATCGGCCCGAGGCCGGATCCAGGCCAACTGCTGGTTGAAAGCCTGCGAGCGATTGCCGGCCGGCCCGGTCGAGTCCCAGACATAGACCACCGAGGCGGTCGGCTGGCGGAAGTAAAGCTTGCTGCCGCTGCTGCCCCAGGTCGCCATGGTGGCGTTCGCCTGCGAAAACACGGTTCCAGAGCGGTTCCAGACGATCAGGTGATCACCTGCGCTCGTGAAGGTCTGCTCGAACGCGAAATACGCGCCGTCTGCCGAAAAACCGATGAAAGAATCGTCCTCGATCGGATTCACGCCCCGGCCCGGCACGGGGCCAAAAGAGGACAGCAATCGATCGCCCCCGCCCGTCCGCAGGTGGACGCCGACCGCGGTGGAGTCTGAGCTGACGTAAACGAGCTGGAAATGGTCCGGACTCCAGGCGTGAAGGCCGTCCATGAATCCGCCACCGGTCCAGCTGGCCGCTACCGCACTGGTCCCCGTGATCACGTCCAGGGTTGCGATCACGCTTGCCCCGGGCGAGGTGGGGTCACCCTGCGAGGCCCACCACGACACCATCTCTTGACTCACGAGCTGCGGCGTCCACGACCCGGTGATCGTGCAGATGATCCGCGGGTGAACTGGATCGGTTACGTCGGCCAGGACCGGGTTGCTCGAGCCTTTCATCGTGAGCAGTGCCTCCTGCGTGGCCAGCCCGCCGGAGCAGCTGGCGTGCATGGCGGCCCAGGACGGAACGGCGACCGGGCTCGCTGCCGGGCTGGGCGTTGGCAAAGGGGTGGGCGTCGGGCTCGGCGCCAGGCTCGGCGAAGGGCTCGGCGCCGCGCTTACAACGGCCGACGGAGATGGGCTGTTGCGTGAGGCCGTGGCTGAGCTCGAGCAGCCGGCGAGGGCGAGCATCGCTATGACAGCCGCCAGCCTGATCCCCACCGCGAATTGAAACGGCGCATCCCACAACGGCGTTACGGCGGCAGGAGGCTTGGCCACAGAAGTCCACAATAAGCCCGCCAGTTTCCGGCCACGATGAGCCGCGGATTTACGAAATGAAAGCAGGGGTGGTGTTCGCCGTGATCGTCTTGTCCGCCTGCTTGGACACCCCGCCGCCTTTCACGGCCGACGTTACGGTGTCGGCATCGCAGACCGATTCCGTGGGCGGACGCGCGCAGCTCGTCGTCAACATCACGAACACAGGCCCCGCCATCCCGCATATCGGCCTGACCTTCATGTCAGCGGACAAGTGGTACGAGCGCCACACCATGACCGACCCCAGCGGATGCACCATCGCCTCCGACTATTCGGCGCTCGATTGCGGCGACCTCGCAGCAGGCGCGTCGGCAATTTTCTCAATCACCGGCACCGCGACTCAGGCGGGCACCTTCCATTACGAGCTGGCCCTGCGCGCTCTGGTGCGGCCTTTCCACTTCGTCAACGACCACCCGAACGGGGCTGACGTCCAGACGTGGGACGAAACGATCAATACGGCCTGAAGCCCATGCGCATCGTCATCACCGGTGGAAGCGGGCAGGTCGGACAGATCCTCGCCCGGCATTTCCATTCCGAAGGCATTGCAGTGGCGGTCATCGCGCGTCACCTCGAGCCGGCACCTTGGTCGACGGTCAGGTGGGATGGAGAGCACCCCGGGGAATGGGGCAAGGAGCTGGACGGAGCGGATGTCGCCATCAACCTGGCGGGTCGCAGCGTCAACTGCAGATACAACGCGGCCAACCGTCGCGAAATCAAGGAATCCCGAATCATCACCACCAAACTGGTTGGTGACGCGATCGCCAGGTCATCGCAGCCGCCGAAACTCTGGCTGAATGCCAGCACAGCAACGATCTACACGCATCTCACTGATCGACCGATGGATGACATCGACGGTGAGATCGGCGGTACGGAGCCTGGCATTCCTTCAACGTGGCGTTTCAGCTACGACGTAGCGACCAGTTGGGAAAGAGCATTCTTCGAAGCCAACACTCCGCGCACCCGAAAGATCGCGCTGCGAAGCGCAGTTACGATGAGCCCGGACAGAGGAGGTGCCTTCGACACGCTCCTCAACCTGGTGCGACTGGGCCTGGGAGGGACGTCTGGATCTGGGGATCAGTTCGTGTCCTGGATCCATGACGCGGACTTTGTGCGCGCAATCGAATTCCTGGTCGCGCGGAGCGATCTGGACGGCTGCATCAACATCACTTCTCCAAACCCGCTGCCAAATCGCGACTTCATGGCAGCACTCCGCCGGGCTTATGGAGTCTCTCTAGGTTTGCCCGCCACCGACTGGATGCTGGAAATCGGCGCCATCTTCCTGCGCACTGAAAGTGAGCTCATCCTCAAGAGCCGGCGAGCTGTCCCGAGGCGGCTGGTGGATGCCGGCTTTGGCTTTCTCTTTCCGGATTGGAGCAGCGCCGCCGCGGATCTGGTGCAGCGCTGGCGGACCGCCCGGAGCTCGCCCTCGTTACCGCGAAATTAGGCCGGCGGGATCAGGGGAGGCGGATCGTGCCGTCCGCGGCCAGGGTCCAGTCAGGGTTGGTGGCGACCTCCCACACATAACCGTCGGGATCGGCGAATGCGCCGGTGTAGCCGCCCCAATCGGCGCGAGCGGCGGGACGGACTATGGTCGCGCCGGCCCGGTGGGCTTCGGCGATGACAGCATCGACCTCCTCGGGTGTGCGGACGTTGTGCGCCAGCTCGATCCCCGGCGCGCCGTGGCCGCCGAGCGAGGTCCAGAGACCGAAGACCATCCCACCGGCCTGGAAGAACGCGATTTGGTCGTCGGGCTGCTGGGCGCCTGACCATCCGAGCGCCTCGTAGAAAGCCCGCGCACGGGCGAGGTCCTTGACCCCCAGCGTCACCAGGCTGATGCGGTGTTCCACCGGCTCAGTATCGTGCGTAGGCCCCACGACCGCTATCAGCCGGCATCCCTCCGTAACCTCCTGTCCCGTTTTTGCATTCAATGACCAACGGAATCGCCGGGCGACCAGGAGGTGAAGCCAGGCACTTGTCGTCTAGCCCGCTCGCGTTTGGTAAGGGGGTCCACCGTCATTCGGAGTTCTCGACATGCCTTCTTTGATCAAAAAAGTCACGCTCGTAATTTCCATCGGTTTCTGCGGTTCGCTGGCGCTGGCCGCGGCCGCAATCGCCGCCGGGGGAGGCGGTGGTCTCGGCCCAGGCGATTACCGTTTCGTGAACACGACCGCGGCGGCCCAGTTTGGGTTTCCCAACGATCCCAGCCAGACCACCGGCTTCGACGTCTTTGTCAGCCAGGGCTTGAACTCGGTCGAGCCCGACCAGGGAAACAACCAAAACGATCCCGTCATCAGCAACTCGACCCTGGTCCAGCTGCAGGTGTTCGGCGTAAAGGGCAGCGGGTTCTTTTGCTTCGTCCTGAACAACCAATCGGATTTCAAGGTCAGCAAGGACCTGAAGAGCGCCTCGCTGCATACGAACTTGACTGCAGACGAGATGTGCAAAACCGGAGCGCCGGTTACCGGCAAGGCCGCTGGAGTGACTCCGTTCGCGGGCGGTGGCGGACCCGGCCTGCAGCCGCCGTTCCAGGTCGACATCACCTGGACCGGAACTGGCGTTACCGGTTCGGGCAAGGACCACAACACTTTCAAGTGCGGGAGCTACTCGACCGACGGGACGACCGTGACAAAGACCGCCGGCGAGAACGCGTCCGGCACGATCTCGGCCCTGGGCGGATCGTTTGCCGCCAACACGGCCGGCATCATCTTCAACGACACGCACGTCAACATCAGCGGATTCCCTGCGCAGGGCTGTTTCGGTTTCTAGATCGGCATCGTCCGGCCGGCGCGGTCAACAACCGCGCCGGTCTGGCCCAAGCAGCCAAACGTCCCGAAAGCTGATACGTTGCCGGCGTCTGGGCGGCGTAACTCCTTCCTTCACAGATCGCTAAACCAACCCTTGCCGCCCGTTAAACGCCCGTCAGTTCGGGAGGTATAGGCGAGGTGGATTGCGATGAATAGGAAACGGTTGTTCACAGCGTTCAGTGTGGTGGCGCTCTTCAGCGCCGGCGTTCTGGCTGTCTTCGCCGACGAGGGCTTCAGCCAGGCCAAGCCCTTCATCTACGACCCGGGCAAGACCTACCTCGTCCAGGGCACGTGGCTGGACGGAATTGGATGTCCGACTGGGGCCAAGGTCGCAACGTATCCCGCCACAACCCCGACCGGGACGTTCACGGCGGCCGGCTGCCAAACGGGTGATTCTTCGGACAAGACCAACCAGGGGCTGCTGCTTGTGAAGACCGGTCCAGGTTCGAACAACGCGTCGGCCGGGGCTGTCTTGACGAACGTCAAAGGCATCACGCTGACCGATATCGGCTACGACCTCCGGAAGCCTGGTGCGCCGGGCGATGCCGCCGGCTCGCACTGTGGAGCTGGAGCGCCGCGATTCAACGTCACCACATCTGACGGTTTCTGGTTCGTCGGCTGCAACTCCCCGGCAGCAACAGTCATAGCTTCCGGCGATGGCTGGATGCGGCTGCGCTGGACCACGGGCTTCAAGTCCGGCGACACGAGTGGCCTTCCATCCCCATTCACCGGCACGGTCAAGAGCATCTCGATCGTCTTCGATGAAAGTCAGGACACTGGACCGGACAACTTCGGCGTTGCCATCCTCGACAACATCGACGTCAACGGAGTGTTGGTGGGTCAAGGCAAGGCGGGCGACCACAGCAATAGCGGCGACAGCTCAGGAAACGACAACTCGGGAAACAACAACCAGCAGTAACGACACAAATTCACGACGCCTCCGAGCAATCGGAGGCGTCTTTTTTTTAATTCCTGACGGGAGTCATAAACAAACCGACCGTCGGTCTGTTATAGTTTGAGTATGGCTCGGACAGTCAACGCAACCCTCCACACGGTCCGCCGGGACGCCTTCCTCGATGTAGCGCAGCGCCTCGTGCAGACCAAGGGTTACGAGGCGATGAGCATCCAGGACGTGCTCGATGAGCTCGAAGCGTCGAAGGGTGCCTTCTATCACTACTTCGATTCGAAGCAGGCGCTCCTGGAGGCCGTGGTCGAGCGGTTCGCCGACGGCGCCATGGCCTCGCTGGCGCCGGTCTTGCACGATCCCAAGCTGCCGGCGCTCACCAAGCTGGAGAAAGTCTTTGCCGGCATCGCCAGCCTGAAGGCGGAACAGAAGGAGCTGATGCTGGCGATCATCGAGGTCTGGGACTCGGACGGCAATGCGATCGTCCGCGAGAAGGTCCGCCGGCTCTCTGAGCGAATCATGGTGCCGCTGTTCTCGGCCGTCGTGAAGCAAGGTGTCGACGAGGGCACGCTCCACGTCGACTCGCCAGACGAGACTGCGAGGGTCCTCGTCTCCCTCATGCAGGGCTTTCAGCTGCAGGCCACCGATCTCTTCATTGCGCGCCAGGCCGGCAGCATCAGCTTCGAGGTCGTGCAGCGAGCTGTCGCCGCCAACACTGACGCGTTCGAACGGATCCTGGGGGTTCCGAAGGGTTCGGTGAAGCTCACCGACGAGCCGACCCTGCGTTTCTGGTTCGGATAGTAAAGAGGGGAAACATGCCAGCGATCATCGAAGTCGAAGGACTCACCAAGAGCTACGGCAGCAAGCGCGGAATCGCCAACGTCTCGTTTTCGGTCGACGAGGGCGAGGTGTTTGGCTTTCTGGGCCCGAACGGGGCCGGCAAGACGACCACGATCCGCGTTTTGATGGCATTGCTGCACGCCGACTCCGGCACCGCGCGGATCGCTGGGCTCGACTGCTGGAAGCAGTCGCTGGAGATCAAGCGCCTAATCGGCTACATGCCCGGCGAGCCCGCGCTCGATCCCAACCTGACCGGCGGACAGATCCTCGAGTACTTCGCGAATCTGCGCGGAGGCGTTGACCAGTCTTACCTCAAGCAGCTGATTCAGCGCTTCGATCTGGACACCAGCCGAAAGTTCCGCCAGTACTCGACCGGCAACAAGCGCAAGGTCGTTTTGATCCAGGCCTTCATGCACCGCCCGCGCTTGCTGATTCTCGACGAGCCGACCAGCGGCCTCGATCCGCTGAACCAGCAGGAGTTCGACCACATGGTCAAGGAGGCGCGCGAAGAGGGGCGCACGATCTTCCTGTCGTCGCACGTGCTGAGCGAGGTCGAGAAGACCTGCAACAGGGTCGGCATCATCCGCGATGGAAGCCTCGTGCGCATCGGTGATGTGGCCGAGGTCAAAGCCATCAAGCGCTACGAGATCACGATCACTTTCTCCAGCGCGGTCCCGGCGGAGACATTCAAGACTTTGGAAGGCGTCACCGACGTGGAGGCGCTGGACCACGGCCATGCCGTGCGCCTGGCGATGCAGGGATCCGCGGATGCGGTGATCAAGGCGGCCGCGCGCTATCCGGTCGTCTCGCTCACCAGCTACGAGCCCAGTCTCGAGGACATCTTCCTGCGGTACTACGAAGGCGACGGGGTGGCCGCCAAGGAGACCAGTGGTGTTGCTTAAGAGCGTCTTCCTCAAGACCCTCCGCGACTATCGGGTCGCAATCCTGGGCTGGGGCATTGGAATGGGACTGGTCGTGGTGTCGCCCATGGCGAGCGTGTCCGCGCTGGTCACGACGCCTCAGGCGCGAGAGCAGCTGGTCAGCCTGGCGGCGTCGTTCGCCTGGAATGCCGACGCGATCGCCGTCGACACCATCGGTGGCTATGCGACTTTCAAGATCGGCATCTTCATCTTCCTGATCGTCATCTGGCCGCTCCTGGCGGGCAGTCGAATGCTGCGAGGCGAGGAGGACCGCGGCTCGATGGACGTGCTGCTCTCCCTTCCCCGCCCCCGATTGCGCGTGGCGATCGAGAAGCTGGCGGCGATGTGGATAGCGCTGTTTGCTATGGGCGTGCTGATCGGACTGCTGGCGTTCGCGGGCGGCAAGCAGTTCGGCGCCGACTTCGGCCTTGGTGGTGGGCTGCTCTTTGGCTTGAACCTCGCCTTGACCTGCGCCGTTTTTGGCGGCCTGGCGCTGCTGATCTCCCAGTTCACCCAGGAGCGAGGCCCGGCCGCGGGCTGGACCGCAGCCCTGCTCCTCATCTTCATCGTCCTGGACATGATCCACCGGGTGGTTTCCGGCACCGAGTGGATCTCGCGCCTCTCCCCCATCTACTACTACAACCTGAGCAGCAAGCCACTGGTGCCCGGTCATGGCGCCGACGCCGGTGCGATGCTCGTCCAGCTCGCCCTGGCCGCGCTCCTCAGCGGCGCGGCGGTCTGGCTGTTCGTGCGCCGAGACGTCGGCGGAACGGTCCCGCTGCCGCGATGGCTCCGGCTGCCGGAGCGCCGCCCGAGCCGGGCGCTACCTGTTGGAGACTGGTCGCTCCGCTCGGTCTACGCACGCAACCTGGGCACGATCGCGATGCCGACTCTGTGGTGGACGCTGTTGATCGCGGGCTGGGCCGGCTGGACGGCTTACGTCGTCCAGCTGATGGAGACGAGGCTGTCCACATTGCTGTCCAACTCGCCGGCATTCAGCAATCTGATCAAGAACCTGGGCGGTGCTGACGCCAGCATCAACGCGGGCTTCTTGAGCGCGATGTACATCTTCCTGCCTCTCTTTCTGATGGCATTTGCGGTCACCCAGGTCAACCGCTGGTCCGCCGACGAGCAGGACGGCCGCCTCGACCTCGTGCTCGCCGCGCAGCAGCCACGCCTCGGGGTGCTCCTGGGTCGATTCGCCGCGCTCGCGACGGCGACCGTCGTCATCGCGGTGATCACCCTGGCCGTTTCGGCCGCCGCGTCCGCCGCCGCAGGACTCAGCCTCAATGCGGGCAACCTGGTGGCGGCGACCCTCGGCATGATCCCGCTCGGGCTCTTGATCGCCGCCATCGGCTACCTGGCGTCGGGCTGGCTGCGCACCGCGGCCGACACGGGGCTCTTGAGCTTCGTGCTGGCGGCGTGGTTCTTCATCAGCTTCATCGGACCCGAGCTCAAGCTGCCCGACGCCACACTCCGTCTGTCCGCGTTCTATTACTACGGCACGCCATTGCTGCACGGACTGTCGACTACGTCGGTGGTGGAAGTCGTCGCAGTCACCGTCCTGGCGCTGGGCCTAGGCACGCTTCGGTTCATGCGCAAAGATATCGCCGTCTAACAAATGTTCGAACGGCAGCGGATGGCGCTCGACCCTGGCGCGCTGGAGACGAACCGGGCTGGAAGGATCTCTAAAGGCCAACGATCCAAGCTTCGCGCGCGCGCAACTGGTGCGCTCCTCGCATGTGTGGGCTGCGCCGTGTTTGCGTTGATTGCGTGGTGGTCCGCCGCCCTGACTGGCGCGCCCGGGTACTTGGTGGCGCCTGCGGCCATTGCTACGTTCGGAGCCCCCCTCGCGCTGTGGGCGTTCGACCGCATCCTCACAGACTTACGTAACGGCCAAGTCATCAGGGTCACTGGAATCGCCGTGGTGACAGCCGAACCCGATTCGGAGGACAACTTCTTTCGAGTCCGGCTCCAGGGACGCCGGCTTCGCGTGCCGTCCGGAGTGGAGGGCGTCCTACGCGCCCCTGGCCAGGTTACGGCGTTCTTCACGCCGTGGTCAGGCATGCTCGTCAACCTCGCGCCCGCCGAGGACTGACTTGTCTTAGAGCGCGCCCGGGATCGTGCCCGCAAAGAATCCCTGCGCCTGGATGGGAGTCTTGGTGAAGGCCCGAGCATCAACGATGCTCAAGTCCGAGTTGGACGCGCTGAGGACGAGATGCATGTTGTCGATCCATCCAACCGGCGTCCCGGAGTATTGGGTCGCGATCTGCGTCCCGTCCAGGACCACGAGCGTGACCACCGCCGGGCTGCCCTGGCAGTCGGCGATCATCGAACCGTCCGTAGAGAGGGCGCCGCCGTTGCACCCCTGGTCCGCCGGCGCGGGCCGTGTCGTGCCGCTCCAATCGGAGACAACGAACTGGGGGTAGTTGGCGCAAACCGTGCCCGCGGGCACTGGCGGGACGGAAGCAAGGTAGCCATCACAGATGGTCGCCAGCCGGGTCCCGGTGGAGGCGTCCGCGACGTGATAACCGCTGGATGCGTAGATGAATCCATCAAAGGAGTTTTGCGGCGCCGAGTTAGCGCCGACGGCGATCACCAGGTGGCCCTGGTGCCAGCCCACCGGCCATTCGAGCACGGTGCCTGACGAGAAGAGGTCGACGTGATGGCCCCCGCCCGCCAGGTCCTCCACGTAGATCCGGGTCCTGGCCGGATACGGGTACGTGATCACGGCGACCGCTATCCGCGAGTCGTCTGGACTGACGGCAAACGCGGCGGCGGAATTCGTATCCACGGAAATGGTCGTCGCCGCCCCGCTCGTCCCGTCTGGCCGCAAGTACATGACGCTCGAGTCGCCGTCCAGGTAGTACAGCCGTGTGCTGGATGCGGAGATGCTCGACATCTGGACGAAGGTCCCGGCCGGCTTGCTGCGCTTGCGGCCGGTGGCAGTGGCTGCCACCCGCCCGTCTACGCCAACCAGGTTGATGGTGTAGGTGGTGCCGCCATCGATGATGAAATCCTTGACGACGATGCCGAGCGGCAGCGCAACGGGCTTCGGCGTCGCAGACGGCGTCGCGCCGCTTGTGGGGCTAGGCGACGGGCTGGCGGTTGCCATTTGCGATGCAGTCGGGCTGGGGTGCGTGCCCGATGCAGGCCCGGGTCCACAGCCGACGACCAGGAAGATCAGCAGCGGCGCCGCCCAACGCATGACGAGGAAAACGTAGGCCACCTACAGCCGTTACGCGCATTTCTCAGACGGCCTGGGAAGCCAGTTACGGAGGCGGCGTCCCTGCCGGCAGAACCTCGAGGTTGATGGTGCTGTTGAGCAGGCTGTTGGAGCTCAAGGACAGCCGAAACGTCCAGCAGCCCGCCGTCGGCACGTCCGTGATGCTCGGGCCACCCGGAATCGTCACGACAGGTTGCGACGTACCCAGCGGATGACCTTCGACCATCAGGTTGGCTCCAGACGGGCTGTCCTTGGCTTCCCAGAGAACCTTGTTCTGGCTGCCATCCACCCGAGGGCTGGTCCCGGCCACGAGTTGGATGGCGAAGAGGTATGCCACCGTGTCGCCCTGTGTCCCGAACGCCCACGGCACGGGCCAGGGCGTGCCCTTGGCATGGCTCCAGCCACCCTGCGCCCACAGCGGCGGCTCGGCATCGGTGACCACCGTTCCCGCGCAACCGCCATTAAAGGTATGAACGGTTGCCCTCGGGCTCGGTGGGGCCTGCGCTTGCGTTGGAGAGGTCGTACAAGCAGCCGCCAGAATCAGGATCAGAGCGGCAAGTCCGGCGGCGCCCCACTCGGTTCGATTCACAAGGTGACTACACCGGCGAGTCGGAGATCGTTCCCGCCGGCATCGGCGTGCCCGTCAATTCCTCGCAGGCCGCCAGCAGCCGTTCCTGGACGGTCACATCTCTCGCGGCGGGATGAACATTTGATGGCGTTTTGTGAAAGAAGTACACGCCGCTGACCATCGCCGCAGAGTCCTGGCTGACCGCGAGCCATGCCTGCGTTTCGGAACCGAGATCGAGATCGTCTGGCGCGCCCCGCCCACCCATCTTGGTGGCGACCCAACCCGGGTCCACGGCATTGGACCGCACCTGAGGCCAGCGCCGCGCCAATGCAAAAGCCAGCATGGAGTCGAACAGCTTGGAATCGGAGTACGCCTGGGACCCGTTCCACCGCCGGCGCTTCCACTGCAGGTCGGTGAAGTCGGGATCGCCGCCCCTATGCATGCCGGAGCTCAGGTAGACAAGCCGCTGGGGTCGTCTTATCAGCGCGGTCAGCAGGTAGGGGGCGAGCACATTGATCGCAAAGATGTGCTCGAGACCATCGACTGTCTCGACTCGGCCTTGGCGGTTACCGACACCGGCGTTGTGAATGACCGCGTCGAACGACCCTAAACGGTTGGCCTGATCGGCCAGCGCGCGAGTCTCCGCAATGCTCGCGAGGTCGCCTATAACCACGCCGTGCGCCTTCGGCGCCGCCGCTTGCGCGTCTTTAGCCCGCCCCTGGTTGCGGGCGTGGAGTACGACTTCGTGACCGTCGGCCAGCAATCGGCGCGCTGCCAACAGGCCGAGACCGTCGGATGACCCGGTGATCAGCACCCTGCTCATCGGCACTCCAAAATAGCCATGTGGCGCCTCGAGGGATCGACGAATACCTGGCCGGGCTCGACGAGCCGAGGCGGGCCACCCTGCAGAAGTTGCGGCAGACCATTCGCGGCATCATCCCGGACGCCGAGGAATGCATCTCGTACGGCATGCCCGCCTTCCGGCTGAACGGAAAGGTGATCGCGGGGTTCGCCGCCTTCAAGAATCACCTTGCCTACCTGCCTCACAGCGGATCCACGTTTGCAGCGCTCTCGGATGATCTGGCCGGCTACCAAAGCACGCCGGGATCTTTGCATTTCCCGATCGACAAGCCGCTTCCGAAAGCCCTGGTCAAGAAGCTCATCGCCACGCGCCTCAAGGAGGTCAGGACCTCGTCCTGATCCGGTATTTGATGTGCGTCACTGCGGGTGACGCGACCACCTTGATCGGCTCCAGGATCGGATCGCCGACGTCCTCGAGCAGTCGCTCGCCGGCCCCAAGAACGACGGGCACGACGTGAAGGTAGAGCTCATCGAGGCTGCCGGCTGCGAGGTACTGCCTGATCACGCTGGCGCCACCGGCGATCGCCACATCCTGTTCACCGGCGGCGGCCCGGGCCTGCTCGAGCGCTGACGATATCCCGCCCGTGATGAAATTGAACGTGGTCCCGCCCTTCATCGACAGTGGTTGGCGCTGGTGATGGGTGAGCACGAAGACCGGCGTGTGGTAGGGCGGCTCGTCGCCCCACCAGCCCTTCCACTGCTCGTCCCAGGGTCCTGACCCGCCGCCGAACATCTTGCGGCCCATGATGTAGGCGCCGACGCCCTGCACGACCTCGTCGGCGACCTCGGAGTCGACACCGTCGACGCCACCATCCTCGCCCTGCTGCCGGCGCCAACTCGACGTCGGAAACACCCACTCGTGAAGGCGCATGCCACCCTCACCGATCGGGTTTTCGAGGCTCTGATTGGGCCCGGCGACAAAGCCGTCGAGCGAGATCGAGATGTGCGAGGTGACTTTGCTCATCTACCTAGCTTGACGGTCTGGGGTATCGATTAGTTTTGAGCCGGCATCGGTCTAAAGAGATAACGACCATGCGGGAGGTTCATGCGATGAGTCCAACGGCGGCTAAGACCGGGGCCTTGAAAGTGCCGGGCGCCAACCTTTACTACGAGGTTCGGGGGTCAGGCCCAGTGCTGCTCATGATGCCGGGCGGACCGGCTGATTCCTCGTCGTTTCGGACCATAGCCGGCCACCTCGCCCCGCACTACACGGTGGTGACGTATGACCCGCGCGGCCTTTCACGCAGCAAGCTCGAGGGCCCGCTCGATGAGGAGCGAATAGTCGAGGTCTTCGCGGATGATGTGCACCGCCTACTGGCTGCGGTCACCGATGAGAAGGCCGACGTGTTTGCCAGCAGTGGCGGCGCAGTGATCGCGCTCGAGCTCGCGGCTCGTCATCCCGAGCAGCTGAACACGGTGGTCTCACACGAGCCGCCTTCCCCGACGCTACTGGCCGACTCGGCCCGAGTGCGAGCGACCATGGAAGAGATCACCGCGACATACCGCAAAGCGGGACTTGGACCGGCCGTTCAGATTTTCAGCGATCTGATCGGCGGCGGACCTCCGCCGGCTCCCGAGGGCGAGCCGACCCCAGAGATGCTCGAGGACATCGCTCGGATGCAGGGGAACATGGACCTTTTCTTCGGACCGTACGTGCTGGCCATCGCGCGCTATGAGCCCGACTTCGCCGCGTTGAAGGCGGCTTCATGCCGGATCGTTGCGGCCATCGGAGACGAGTCGCGTGGCGAGCTGGCCCACGATGGCGGGCTCGGATTGGCGAAGCGGCTGGGGACGCAGGCGGTCGAGTTTCCCGGAGATCATGGAGGGTTCGAAAGCCGCGCCCCCGAATTCGCGGCCAAGCTCCGCGAGGTGGTGGCGCGTTGAAGTCGAAGACAATCGACGCCATCACGCTGTTCGTTGAGGATCTTGAGGAGTCGAAGCGCTTCTACCAGGATGTCTTCGGCCTCTCGGTCTTCTTTGAGGGCCCGAACTCGGCCGTATTCAAGTTCGAGAACACTCTGATCAACCTGCTCAAGATCCCGGCGGCGATCGATCTGATCAAGCCGGGAGCGGTCGCAAGCCCCGGGGCCGGGTCGCGATTCCAATTCACGATCCCCGTCGAAGACGTGGATGCGGCGTGCGCCGAGCTGGCAGCCCGCGGCGTGCAGCTTCTCAACGGCCCGATGAATCGACCATGGGGAATCCGCACGGCGAGCTTCACCGATCCCGGCGGCCACATCTGGGAGATCGCGCAGCCGCTGCCCTGACCGACAGCTGACGGGGGAATTCGAGATCCCGGCCCTCAATTTGCAGTGGGCATGCCCCCGCCTTTCGAAGGTAGACGATGACCAGGCCTTGGCTTACATCTTGGTCATCACAACCACTGACCGAAAGCATGTCGACGATCCAGGCGTGGATCCGCGGGATCCGCGTGCCCAGGACGTCCGCTGGGGATTGGGGCACGGGTCCTGTGAGCCAACTGGAGGCAGATCTTCGAATTTGACAGAGCCGCCGGAAGACTAGAGCGTCGGGTCGGGCCCCGCGTCTTCGGAACCGTCTCTCTTGCGATCCTGATCGCAGCAGGAATGCTGGGCGCCTTGCCCACACCCGCGCTGGCTGCGACCCCGCCCTCGCTGGGTTCAGCCGCAAGCTTCGCGGTCCTGAGTGCAGCTGCCGGGGGTCTGGGAGCGGTGACCTGCACGAACGGCACAATTACAGGCGGAGACGTGGGCTCGTCGGGCGCCCCGGCCTCGGTCGTTCAGACCACCTGCTCGATTTCTGGATCGATCATCGCGCCGGTCTCAGCCCAGGTCATAGCCGATTTCAACAGCGCGTACGCCGCGTACCCGGCCATCCCATGCGACCAGGTGCTCACCGGCACCCTGGCCGGCGTCATCCTCGCCCCCGGTGTCTACTGCTTCGACGCAGCAGCCGCGCTGACCGGCACCTTGACGCTTAACGGCCCCTCGACTGGCACCTGGATTTTCAAAATCGGGACTATTGGGACGGGCGCGCTCACGGGCACCGGCTTCTCGGTGGTCATGGCCGGCGGCGGGCTGCCATGCAACGTGAGTTGGCGGGTCGCCGAGGCCGCGACCATGACGGATTCGAACTTCATCGGAACGATTCTCGCGGGTGCGGACCTCACCCTCACCCGTGGAACCTTTATCGGCAATGCCCTTGCGACGGCCGGATGGACGACCACCGGCACGACCCTCACCGGTTGCCCAGCGCCCCCGCCGCCCGGCGTAATCGCCATTCTCAAAACCCCCGACGCCGCGAGCGTCTCGGCGGGGACACCGATCGGCTTCACGGTGACGCTGAGCAACACCGGAGCCGGCACGGCGACCGGGGTCACGTTGACCGACGCCCTGCCCGCGGGCAACGTACCCACCCCGGTGCACTGGAGCATCGACGGCTCGACCGGGAACCCGGCCGCATTCAGCATCTCCGGCCTCGACGGCAGCCAGGCCTTGAGCCTGGCCGGGCAACCTATCAGCCTGGCGGCGGGTGCGAGCCTGAGCGTGCACGTCACGGCGCCGACGACGGCGCAGAACTGCGCCGTCTACAACAACACCGCCAGCGTGAGCACCAGCGACGCCGGCAGTGGCTCATCCCCGGCCTCGGAAACGGTGCTCTGCGCCTCCATCACCGTCACCAAGACCGCCGACGCCACCAGCGTCAACGCCGGCGACACAATCGGCTTCACGGTTCTGGTCAGCAACCCCGGGACCGGGACCGCCAATGGGGTCA
>Ga0209117_1000034_pt1 | contig 125719 bp, 116 predicted proteins | sample BlaSpr_A8_OM2_M2_FD_187978 | JGI IMG/M metagenome (GOLD analysis project Ga0209117, IMG submission 187978) | Forest soil microbial communities from Thunder Bay, Ontario, Canada - Black Spruce, Ontario site 2_A8_OM2_M2 (SPAdes) (version 2) | ecosystem: Environmental > Terrestrial > Soil >... | reverse complement strand
CGCCCTCCCCTAGTTTAGAGTTTGTGAGCAGAGGCGCCACTCGCAGCTGCTGGCTGTCGAATAGTGCGATGGGATGCTGCGCGAAGTAGACCGTGAACCAGCGGTCGTCCTCCTGCAGCAGGCCCACTCGCTCGCCCCACAGCACTTCACTCAAAAACACCTCGTCCTGCTTCCAACGAAAATGACCCTGGCGCCGCACGCTGCGCACCAGCATATTCGCTGGATACTCCGGTTCGCGCACCTGCTCCGGAAATTTTCGCGCGGACGGCTCATAAACCTCCGCCGGCGTGCGCATGCCCAGTGCTTCGTGCGGACGCACCTCATTGTATTCCTGGCGAAAGCGGTCCAAAGCGCGTTGCTGCTTGCGCCGGTTGGCTGCCGGCGGGTCTGCGGTCTCCTGTTTCAGCGTGCGATGCATGCGTTCGTGTCGGCCATTCTGCTCCGGATGCCCTGCTGCGATGCGCTCCGGCACGATGCCCAGCTTGATCCACCATACCGCCAACCGCGACAGTCCGGCCAGCGCACGGCTCGCAAACGGCGCGCCGTTATCAGTGCGGATCGCCTCCGGCATGCCGTACTCGCGGAAAGCCGCTTCAAACAGGGCCTGCACTCTGGCCGTGTCGGTCTTCTCCACCGCTTGACAGCGCAACAGGTACCGGCTGTGCGCATCCGAAATCGTCAGGGGATCGATGCGCTCTCCGTCCGCGGTGCGGAACCAGCCCTTGAAATCCGCGCACCACACGCGGTTGGGTCCATCGGCATGCGCCAGCGGCTCGCTGTACGGGGCGGTGCGCACGCGCTTCCGGCGGGGCACCACTAAACCTTCGCGCTGCAGCAGCGCTCCAATGGTGCTGGTCGCGGGCCAGTTTCGCCCTGGCTCATCGCGCTCCAGAATGCGCTTGAGCTTCCGCGGTCCCCAGCGCATATGCGCCTGCCGCAGCTCCAACACCCGCTGCTCGATCTCCTCCGGCATCTGGTTACGATGCCGGCGCGCGGCGCGGCTCTGCTCCAGCAGCCCGGCGGCTCCCGCTTCCCGGTAGCGCCGTAACCACACATACCCGGTCTGACGGGTGATCTCGTAGCGTTCACAGAGTTCGCTCATGGTACGTTGCCGCAACTCGTGCTCAAAGACAAAGCGAAGTTTTTCTTCCATAACACTGCTCGTTTTCCATGGCATGCGCTTGTTTTACACGCAATTGCCAAAGTTCCTGCAGTGTCAGGGATGCTCCCGGTCTGTTCTGTCAGGGATGTGCCCGGTCTGTACCAGCTTCGAGACGCCCCCCTCCCCCCTATTTTTCCATAAGTGTTGATTCTAAAGGGAGTTAAAGTCGTTTGTTTTGATACACTTTTACAAGTGTTGCTTATAGAAGGGTTAGGTCCTAAGTCCGAGGTGAAGAGGGATTCCTTCGCTGTGAAACGCGAAGGTCGTGTAGATGCGCCTCATTGAGTGGTGAGTTTTCGCGCGAGGCCTTCCTGGCTTACGGCTGGATGATGTTCCGGGGCGTGAAGCCCCTGGCCTACACGGGAAAATAAAAAGCGCCACATCAGAGTGGCGCAGAACGCAGTAGTAACCAGAAGTAACTATATACAGGTGACTAAGGTTTGTCAAGGGGAATGCCGAAAATCGGATGGCCAGATTGGGGCTTGCGGGTCCGTGGGGTGGGGGCTAGGCTGCGGGGATGAGCGAATTTACTCCTACTGAAAAAACGAAGGTGCGGCGGAAGGCGGACCGCGCGCATTACGACCGGGAATTCATCTACCGCATTCTGGATGAGGCGTTTGTGTGCCAGGTGGGATTTGTGGTGGACGGGATGCCGTTTGTGGTGCCGACAAATTACGTGCGCGTGGGCGATAAGCTGTTTCTGCACGGATCGCCGGCGAGCCGGTTGATGAGGACGCTGGCGAGCGGCGCGCCGTTCTGCCTGAGCGTGACTTTGCTGGACGGGATCGTGTTCGCGCCTTCGGCGATTGGGCACTCGCTGAATTACCGGTCGGTGGTGGTGATGGGAAAAGCGGAGGTGGTCGAGCAGCCGGCGGCGAAACTCGCGGCGATGCGCGATTTTGTGGAGTATGTGATCCGCGGGCGGTGGGCGCAGGTGCGGCCCCCAAGCGAGAACGAATTGAAGGCGACGATGGTATTGGCGGTGCCTTTGGTGGAAGCCTCGGCGAAGACGCGTACTGGATTTGCAGTCGATGACGAGGACAAGGATTACGAGACACCGGTCTGGACAGGAGTGCTGCCGCTGAAGTGGACGCCGCAAACGCCGCTGGATGATCCGCGCAGTAAGAGAAAGATTCCGGTGCCGGCCAACATCGTGAACTATGCGAGGCCGCAACCGGGCTGACTTGCTCGGTCGCGCGCCATGCAGGCGCATGGTTGCGTGCAGAGCCGTACCACGGGGGAATGTTCCCCTTGACATTCTACTAGAAGCCTCTTACCCTCACCTAGAATGCCTACTAAAGAGCAAAAAGAACGTATTGAGCTGCTGCAGGGCACCCTGGACCTGCTGATTCTGCGCACGCTGCTGGCGGGGCCTGCGCACGGGCACGCCATCGCCAAGGCCATTGAATTCAACTCCGACGAGGTATTGCAAGTGGAGCAGGGGTCGCTGTACCCAGGGCTGCACCGGCTGATCAAGCGAGGATGGATTGCGGTCGAAGAAGGCACCTCCGAGAACAATCGTCGGGCGAAGTTCTACCGGTTGACGGCCAAGGGGCGGCGGCAACTGGCGGTCGAGACCAGCAAATGGGACAAGTTAGCGGGAGCGATCGCGCGGATTCTTCGGCCAGCGGAACGGGAGGGCGAATCATGAGGCGCCGCAAACGCATGATGGAAGAGCTCGAGCAGGACATTCGTGACCACATCGAACGGGAGACGCAAGACAACATCGAGCGCGGCCTGTCGCCCGAGGAAGCGCGTTATGCGGCTGCGCGGAAGTTTGGCAACGTGATGCGAGTTAAGGAAGATACTCGTGAGGTATGGAGTTTGGTTTGGCTTGAGCAGTTCCTGCAGGATATTCACTTCGGCCTCCGCATGCTCCGCAGGTCTCCCGGCTTTGCGGCGGTCGCGATCCTGACGCTGGCACTAGGCATTGGCGCAAACACAGCCATTTTCAGCTTGATCGACGCGGTAATGCTGCGGTCGCTGGCGGTCGATAATCCGTCGCAGTTGGTCCTGCTTAAGTGGGGCGCGCGCAATGCGCCAAACATTCACGGCTACATGACGTCGGGAGATTGCCCCACGGACCTGAGGCCCGGCGCCGCGAATCCCTCAGGCTGCTCGTTCTCCGAGCCACTGTTTCGCGAAATAGCGCAAGCGAATGTCTTTTCGGCGACAGCGGCCTTTGCCAACTCGGGTAGGTTGACGGTGACAGGGAACGGCTCTGCCACCGTTATCAATGGCCAGCTCGTTTCCGGGGACTTCTTCCGCACGATGGGTCTCAAAGCCGCCGCAGGCCGGCTGTTCGACGCAGCGGACGACACGACGTCCGCCGCACCTGTCGCGGTGTTGAACTATGGCTACTGGCAGAGCGCCTTCGGCGGGTCGCGCGACGTGGTCGGCCGAACGATTGAGTTGAACAACGTGCCACTTACGATTGTCGGCGTAGCGGAACAGCGATTCACTGGAATTACTCCGGGCAGCGATTATCACGTTTGGCTGCCGCTCTCTGCGGCGCAACGTATTTCCGATCCCATGCGATGGCAAAACCGTTCTGGCGACGCCAGTAACTGGTGGCTCACGATTATCGGTCGGCTCAAACCCGGAACAGAACTTGCTCAGGCACAAGTGGCGGTGAGCGGCCTCTTCCGCAACGAGATGCTGCATGGGTCCGTCCCGCTTTTCCATGCCGGCGAGACGGCGGGAACGCCTGGGCCGCAAATGGGAGCACCCGTAAGAGGCAGGGCCGGAGTCCAGCGCCAGATGGTGATTGGCGGAACGCCGCCCGCGCAACCGGCGCTGGGAAATGGCCCGGTCCCGGCTCGACGCGAAGCGCTTGGCGCCCCGATGCCGCAATCCGCGGGAAATAAACCCGTCGTCTCAGCCCCGCCACAAGGTGCAGTCGCAGCGGGCCCGCCCGCATCCGATGGCGGTCCGCGAACCTTGTCCACGGTGACCGATAACCCGCACGTCACGCTTCTGCCGGCGCAAACCGGCCTGACCGGCGCGCGTACCCAGTATTCCAATCCTCTTTACGTGCTAATGCTCGCTGTCGGAATTATTCTGCTGATTGCTTGTGCAAACATCGCGGGACTGATGCTCGCTCGGGCAGGCGCGCGGGAAAAGGAAATGGCCGTGCGATTGGCGCTGGGCGCGGGCCGCGCGCGAGTTGTGCGCCAGCTTTTGACGGAAAGCGTGATGCTCTCCGTGCTCGGCGGCGTGCTGGGAATTCTGTTCGCGTACTGGGGAGCGCACGCGATCATCTCGTTTGTGTCCAGCAATCAGGCCGCGCCCCTGGGATTCGCGACCGGCGTCGATCTGCGTATGCTCGGATTTACAGTCACCGTTTCGCTCCTCACCGGAATTCTTTTCGGTATCGCACCGACCTTGCGCAGCGCGGATGTCGTCTTGACGCCGGCGCTCAAAGAAGGCCAGGGAAGCTCCGCGAGCTTGGGACATTCCGGCGGAAAATGGTTCAGCATCGGAAACGCGCTGGTGGTGGCGCAAGTCGCGCTGGCGATCGTCGTGCTCGTCGGCGCCGGACTGCTGGTGCGTACGCTACAGAATCTGCGCAGCATTGACGTCGGGTTCGATTCGCACAACATCTTGATTTTCGGAATCGACCCGACGGTGATCGGCTACAAGGGTCCACAGGTGGACAGCTTCTACCGCGACTTGCAAGGCCGCCTCTCGGAAACGCCTGGAGTGAAATCTGCAAGCTATTCGATGGTGCCGCTATTGAATGATGGGTTGATGATTACGATGTTCCACTGGCCGGGCACTCCGCAGGATCAAAATTCCGAAGCGGACGTACTGGGCGTGGGGCCGAATTTCTTCGAGACGCTCCATATTCCATTTCTTGCCGGCCGCAGATTCAATGCTTCGGATTTCAAGTTGTCCGCATTGAACGGCGGAGCCACACCCACTTCGGCGCCGACTCCCGTGATTGTGAATCAGGCATTCGTCGAGAAATACCTTAGTAAGGAAAATCCGCTCGGGAAACAATTCGGCGAGTCAGCAGGAGGCGCAGGCGACCCACCGAGTCCCGGCTATGAAATCATCGGCGTGGTGCGCGATGCGAAATACAACAGCCTGCGGCGCGAGATTCACGCCATGATGTATATGCCGCAGAGCGCCGGGGGAGCGTCATTTGAATTGCGCACGGCGGCCGATCCGCAGGCCATCCTTCCCGCGATACGCGAAGTCGTGGCCCAAGTAAACACGAATTTGCCGCTCTTTGACGTGAAAACGGAATCGGAGCAAATCGACCGGCTGCTGTTTCAGGAGCGGCTGGTCGCGCGGCTATCCGGCTTCTTTGGTTTGCTGGCGCTGGTGCTGGCGTGCGTGGGATTGTACGGACTGCTTTCGTATGAAGTTTCGCGACGCACCCGTGAAATCGGAATTCGCCTGGCGCTTGGCGCGCAACCGGGAAGCGTGCTGAAGCTGGTCTTACGGCAGGGAATTGTGCTGGCGATTGTCGGAGCCGGAGTGGGCATCGGCGTGGCGGTGGGCGTAACGCGCTATCTGACCTCGATGCTCTACAACGTTCACGCCAACGATCCGCTAACGATGATTGCCGTCGCGGTACTGCTAACGCTTGTAGCATTCGCTGCGTGCTACATACCCGCTCGCCGCGCAATGCGGGTTGATCCCTTGGTTGCGTTGAGATATGAATAGTCCTTCGCACGGGACAGCGAGCCAGCTCAACACGTTTCATCCTTCTTACCCATTGCCGAACGAGGCTGGTTGCGATAGCGGCTGCGTGCTAGGATTTGCCGGAGTAAGGAGGAGAGATGAAGAGTATCGCGAAAATTATGGTGGGAGCGGGCGTAGCGGCAATTTCACTTTGTGCGTCGGGAGTTCTTTTGCATGGGCAGCAGAAGAGTGTTTCGGTGGAAGGATACGTATTGGATTCGGCTTGCGCGTTCACGAAGAACCTGGATAAGCCGATCAGCCGGGATTGCGCGCTGAAATGCGCGAAGGCGGGTTCGCAACTGGTGATTCTCAGCGACGACGGATCCATCTACTGGCCGATCGCGGATACCACGCCGGCTACCGGACAGAACGCGCGACTGCTGGAATTCGCGGGCGGGCGCGTGACGGCGAAGGGCAAGTTGTATGACCGCGGCGGATCGCATGCGCTGGTGATCGAGCAAATCGCCGCAGCACCCGCAAAGAAGTAGATTTGCGTCGCCACGTTTAGAGTCCGCGTGAGAACTCAAAAGCGAGGCCCTCAGCGGCTAAAGCCTTGTTGATTTGCGTCAGCTACGGCACGGCTGAAGCCGTGCCCTGACGAACAACATGGGGCGCGACACAGACTCTTTAGTTGCTCTTGTCGCGATGGGGACGCGCGCTGGCTTTGATTTCGGCTCGGCAGGCGTGCAGCACGTGCTCCGTGTTTTGCGCCGACAAACCACTCAATTCGTCGGAATCGTCGGGAAGGCGCCCGATCACGTGCCCAAGCTCGTGAAGGAGGGTGGTGATACGCGCGGGCAGGGTGCTGCCTTCGTAAGAGCCTACGCGGAGTGTGCGGCGTCCGGCAAAGCGCGCCAGACCGCCGGCGGTGCGGCGCTCCAGAACATCCGCGGCTGTGGCGAAGAAGGGGCCGTTAGCGTTGAGCAACACTACGGCGTTGTATCCAGCATTCTCCTGAACACGGGCGGAATAGGGATGCTTAAAGAGCATTTCTCCGAACGTGGACTTGGACGCCACGACGTGCTTGGGGCCATCATCGACAAAGAAATCGAGGGACTCGAAAATGGCTGCGGAGTCGGGATGGACTTCGCGAAACCAGGCGCTGCAGGAATTTTCGGTGCTCAGAATGGCGATGACGTGTTCGCGGGCTTGCTCGATGGCCAGGCCACGCGCACCCAAGGCTAGAAGCGGCAGATGGACGGAAGCTTCCGCGGCTTCGGGCACCAGGGAGTTGCAGCGGGCTGCCGGGGAACGAAACGGAGCGGGGAGCCCTTTGGCTTCGCCGGCGCATTCGGGGAGATCGGGAGGGAACGCTACAGCCGGCCGCGCGGGCGTAGCGGCTCTGAGGGAACGAATTTGAGACAGCGCGGGTGAACTGGACAAGAAGAAATGTGCGGCAGCCAGCATGACGGCTGCGCAACGAACGCGCGCGAAACGCATCTTACTCTCCCGCCCAGACGCCAACCACCACGGACCGTTCGCAGGAGAGCGTTTCGCGGCGACCACCTAACCGGTGCATCGAACGAACGGCGGACCCGATCTGGGTCGCCTAGTGATACGAAACGCCGGAAGCAAAGATTCCCCGGCGGTACCTAAAATGTTTGTGATTTAGAGGAAGCCGGAACGACGCGGGAAGGTTTTACCTAAAGCTTTGATAGCGGCGCTAGCCGGTTTAGGCGCCAGCGGACGTAATGAAAAAGCCGGTGTGAAGACAACGCTGCGCCGAATGGGTTAATCCTGCGAACACCTTGACGGTGAAAGAGAGGAAGGCGACACTTTTGGCTGCTACAGCGAGGATCTTTGCCTACTTTGCCCAACCGCAAGCGACTTGAGCCAACTCCAGAAATTCTGATTTTCGATGTGGACGGCGTTTTGGTGGACGTGCGCGAGAGTTTCTGGCGGTCTGCGCTGGAAACGATGCGGTTTTTGACCGGGAAGCGCGTGACGTGGGCGGAGCTTTACAAATGGAAGAACAAGCCGGGAAACAACGACGACTGGAGCATGGTCTCGAACTGGGCGACGGCGCTGGGGCAGCCGACGACGTATGAGGAGGCGCGGGACGCATTTCAACAGTTTTATTGGGATTACGATGGACGGCCGGGAAACGTGCGCCGGGAAAAAATGCTGGTGACACCAAAGCAAGTGGAGCGGTGGGCGCGGCGATTTGAGCTGCATCTTTTTACAGGGCGGACGCGGCAGGAATTTACTTACACGTTTGAGCGCTGGACGGGCACGAGGCACTTTCGCACGGTGGTCACGATGGATGATGTCGCGCGGAAGAAGCCTTATCCGGATGGACTGCTGAAGATTTTGGGGGAGCGGGACCCGGGAACCGCGCTGTACGTGGGGGACAACGTCGATGACGCTTTGGCGGCGCGCGCGGCGGAGGTGCGATTTATGGCGATATTGCCGACGAAAGTCTATGGTTATCGGCAACGAGCCGCGAGATTTCGCGAGCTGGGGGCTCTGGCGCTGCTTCCACGTGCTACAGCTCTTAGGGCATGGCTGAAATAATCCCACCGTTGCGCAGAAGCTATCCTCTCAGGCAACCCTTCGGTCCTCAGTACTTCTAATGATGGAGGGATCGCTGCACTCTAGGCGGTCATCCAGCGAGCTCCAGCCCGCCAGGAACTTTCGGCAGGGAAAACGGGAACGTATAGCGAGAGCTGTGCACCCGAAGAACCACGCACAAGAGATGGTCACCATGAAATTCAAACATCTAAGGATTTGCATTGCGACCGGCACGTTGGGACTTATTGCGTTGTGCTGGCCGACAGGCACAAGCGCGCAGGCGCCGGCAGGTCCGTTGCCCGCGGCACAGCCTCAGCCGCCATCGTCTCCTGAGGCGCGGCCGCAAGAGCAGAGAGCGGCAGTGAAGCCACGAACTTCGATCTTGGGAGCTTGGAAGCTCAATCGCGATGAAAGCGACGACGCGCGAAAGAAAATGCAGGAGGCACGGGGCGCGGACGGCGGAAGAGGCGGACGGGGAGGAGTGCGCATGGGCATTCCTGGAATGGGAGGAGGTCCATACGGCGGACGAAGGGGCGGAGGCGGAAACGAAAGCGACGAAGACCGCGAGGGGATGCAGGAATATCTGAGTCCCTCACGCGCGCTGAGTGTTGCGGAGGCCAAGAAGGACGTCGAGATCGATATGTTTGATGACCAAGAGCGCAAGCGAGCGTTCTTTACCGACGGGCGCAAGCTGCAAAAGACGCAGGGCAGCAACTACGAGGAGATTACGGCGCACTGGGACGGCAACCGGCTGGTGACGGATGAGAAAAGCGCCAGCGGACGAAAAATGAGCAAGACGTACGAACTCTCCTACGATGGCACCCAACTGTATGAAACGCTGCGGCTTACCAGGGGTCGCTCGAATTCACAGATCAGTATTCGCTACGTGTACGATCAAGCGGATGCGCGAACCACACGCTCGACACAAACACGCCAATAAACCCCGTTGTAAACCGCCATTTTGCCACGCGGATGAACCGAGCCGCATTGACTGCGCAACGCGGCGAATGCTATAAAATACTGTTTCACTAGGCAGCTACCGGCCCACCGTGAAGCTGGTTGCGGGCCGAGACACGGCGGCTGCCTACCACTGTGGCCCGCGCGGCCAGACTTGAAGGGGTTCAGGCGACACAACTTAGATGCAAGAGATTGTTCACCAACTTGGGGAACTGTTCCTTCAGGCTGTGCCTACAGTCCTGATTGTTCTGGCTTTTTACCTGATTCTGCGAGCGCTATTTTTCAAGCCGCTGCTGGCGGTAATGGCGGAACGCGATGCCCGCACGGTGGGCGCGCGCAAAGCGGCGGCAGCCGCGGAAGCCGCCGCAGCGGAAAAAGTGAAACAGTATCAGGAAGCGCTGAAACGGGCGCGCGCGCAGGTGTACGCGGAGCAGGAAGCGGCTCGGAAAAAGGTGCTGGACGAGCGCGGGGCGCTGCTGAAAGAAGCCCGGATTGCGGCGGCGGCGGAAGTTGCGGACGCCAAAGAGCACGTAGCCAAGGAATTGGCGGCGGCGCTGCTGGAGCTCAAGTCTTCGGTGGAGCAGTTGGCGGCGGAAATTGTGCGCCGCGTGCTGCAGATTGCGCCGCGGCCGGGCGGTCCCGCGAGAGAGGCCCGATGACGCGCCGCAGCGTGTGGAAACTTTTTGCCGGCACGCTGCTGGTTTTGCTTTTTACGGCGATGAGCGCGCATGCCGCAGAAAGCGGCCATGCGACGACGGAGCGCGCGACTGAGATCTTCAAGTGGATTAACTTCGCGATTGTCGCGGGCCTGGTTGCCTGGGTTTTTCTGAAGCTCACACCTCCTTTTTTCCGCAAGAACGCCGAAATTATCAGCTCCGCGATTACCAAAGCGACAGCGGCGAAAGCCGAGGCGGATCGCCAACTTCGTGAGGCGGAAGAGAAGCTGGCGCGATTGGAGCAGGAAGTGGAGCAACTGCGAGCGACTGCGCAGAGGGAAATGGCGGCGGAGACGGAGCGGTTACGGGCAATCACGAAAAGCGATATACAAAGGATCGGGCTGGCGGCAAGGGCGGAGATTGAGGCAGCGGAGCGGGCTGCACGGCTAGAATTGAAAAAGATTGGGGCGAATTTGGCGGTGGACGGCGCGGAATCGCTGCTTGCGAAACAGTTGACGCCGCAAACGCAGGAATCGCTGGTGGCGGCGTTTGTGAAAAGCCTCGAGGGGAGGCCGAATTGAAGTCCGCGAGCTTGCAGTATGCCAACGCGCTGGCCGACGTCGCCCTGGCGCAAGGCGCGGCAGAACCGGTGACGCAGCAACTCATCGGATTCGGCGCATTGTATGCGGAATCAGCGGAGCTGCGGAATTTTCTGTCGAGCCCGGCGGTGACAAAGGAAGCTAAGCACCGCGTGATCGAGAAACTATTGGCACGCGTTGGCGGAAGCAAGGTTGTGCGCAATTTCTTGCTTGTGGTGGTGGACCATCAGCGCACACACGTTTTGCCGGAAATGATCGCGGCGTTTCAGGAAGTGATTCGGCAGCGGCTAGGCATCACGGAAGCGCAGGTCTCTTCCGCGGTAGAGTTGAGCAAGACGCAGAAAGCGGAAATGGAATCTACGCTGGAGCGGTTGACGGGAAAGCGCGTGGAAGCGAAATTTTCACTCGAGCCGGGACTGCTGGGCGGCGCGGTGGTTCGCGTTGGCGATACGGTTTATGACGGCTCGCTGCGCACCCGGTTGAACGATTTGCGGGCGCGCCTGGCGTCGGAATAGGGAGCGGGAGCGGGAATGGCGAAGATCAAAGCGGACGAAATCAGCAAGATTCTGCGCGAGCAGATTGAGAATTACGAGCAGACCGTCGCTGTCGATGAGGTGGGCGCGATCATCAGCGTAGGCGACGGTATTGCGCGCATCCATGGCCTGGAAAAAGTGATGGCCGGGGAGATGCTGGCGTTTCCGCACAACGTTTACGGAATCGCGCTGAACCTGGAAGAGGAAGAAGTCGGCGCAGTGCTGCTGGGCGAGTACACGGAGCTGAAAGAGGGCGACACCGTCAAGCGCACGAACACGATCATGTCCGTGCCAATCGGCGATGCGCTGATCGGTCGCGTGGTGAGTCCACTGGGCGAACCGCTCGACGATAAAGGGCCGATTAATTCGAAGGAGCGGAATCCGCTGGAGCGCATTGCTCCGGGCGTGCTGGACCGCCAGCCGGTGCGCGAGCCGCTGCAGACGGGCATCAAGGCCATCGATTCGATGATCCCGATCGGGCGCGGTCAGCGCGAGTTGATCATCGGCGACCGGCAGACGGGCAAGACGGCGATCATTCTCGACACCATCATCAATCAAAAAGGCGGCGACGTAATTTGCATCTACTGCGCCATTGGTCAGAAGAGGTCCACGATCGCGCAGGTGTTAAAGGTACTGACGGATGCCGGTGCGATGGACTACACGATTATCGTTGCGTCGTCCGCAGCCGAGCCCGCTTCGGTGCAATACATTGCGCCGTACGCGGCTTGCGCTATGGGCGAATATTTCCGCGACAATAAACGGCACGCGGTTACTTTCTACGACGATCTTTCCAAGCACGCGCAGGCCTATCGAGAGATTTCGCTGTTGTTGCGGCGGCCGCCGGGACGCGAAGCGTACCCGGGCGACGTCTTTTATCTGCACTCGCGCTTGCTGGAACGCGCGGCCAAGCTGAACGATAAGCTGGGTGGCGGCTCGCTAACCTCGCTGCCGGTGATCGAAACGCAGGCGGGTGACGTTTCCGCGTACATCCCCACCAACGTCATTTCCATCACGGACGGACAGATTTATTTGGAAGCGGACTTGTTCAACGCCGGCATTCGCCCCGCGATTAACGTGGGCATCTCCGTGAGCCGCGTGGGCGGTAACGCGCAGATCAAGGCCATGCGGCAGGTAGCAGGCTCGCTGCGCTTGGACATGGCGCAGTATCGCGATCTGGCGGCGTTCGCGCAGTTTGGCTCGGACCAGCTCGACAAAGCCACGCAGGCGCAGCTCGCGCGCGGCCAACGTTTGACGGAAATTTTGAAGCAGGATCAGTATTCGCCGCTGCCAGTTGAGAAGCAGGTCCTTATTCTTTACGTGGCGACGAGCGGGTCGTCGGACAGCGTGCCGGTGAATGAAGTGCGGCGGTTTGAGCGCGAGCTGCTGGAATTCGTGGATGCGAATCATTCGTCAATCTTGAAGACGATTCGCGAAAAGAAAGCGTTGGACGACAGCATCAAGGCAGAGATCAAAAAGGCGGTGGATGCTTTTAAGGAGCGGTTCACGGCTGAAGTTGCGGCGGCGGCGAGCTAAAGCTTGCCTGGCAGCGGCGCGTAGCGAACATCAATGCCCACACTTCTCGATTTCCGGCGGCGCATCCGCTCGGTAAAAAACAGCCAGCAGATCACGCGCGCGATGAAATTCGTGGCCGCAGCGAGGCTGCGGCGCGCGCAGGAAGCGGCGCTGGCGGCGCGCCCTTACGCGCGGGAGCTGGTGCGCGTTCTGCGCTCCACGATGGCGCGCATTCAGGAGCCGCAGCATCCACTCCTGGAGCGCCGCGAAGAAAAGAGGATACTCGCAATTGTGCTTACGGGAGAGCGCGGACTAGCGGGCGCGTTCAACTCAAATATCCTGCGCAAGGCCAATGAATTTTTCCGAACGAATCGTGACAAAAAGGTCGTGACGGTTCCGGTGGGCAAGAAAGGCCGCGACGCGCTGAAAAAAGCGGGATTCATGTTTGCCGGAGAGTGGGTGAATGTCCTTTCGCGCGTCGAGTTCAAGACGGCGCGGGAAATCGCCAAGCTGGCGACCGACTTGTACACCGAGGAGAAGGCGGACTCCGTTTACATCATCTTCAGCGAATTCAAGACAGTGATGTCGGTGAATCTGACCGTGGAGAAGCTGCTGCCAGTGGAAGCGATTGGCGAGGCAAAAGGCAGCGACAAAGAAAAAGAATCCGGAAAGAAGGCCGAGGTCCAGGTCGATTACATCTACGAGCAGCCGGAAGCGCAATTGTTGGACAAGCTGCTTCCGCGCTACGTGGAGACGCAGATTTTGCGCGCGATGCTCGAATCTTCGGCGTCGGAGTACGCAGCACGCATGACAGCGATGGAATCGGCGACCAAGAATGCTGGCGAGGTAATTGAGGCGCTGACGATGCACATGAACAAGGTGCGGCAAGCAGCAATTACGAAGGAAATCATTGAAATCGTAAGCGGCGCGGCATACGGATCACAGTGATCCGTCGCTGGTGACTAGTAGCTAATGAAATAACAAGTCGCGAGTGACGGATTGAGGAGCAACATGGCAGAGAAAAACGTGGGGCGGGTGGTGCAGGTCATCGGACCGGTACTGGACATTCAGTTTGAGGCCGGCCATTTGCCGGCGATTTACAACGCGGTGCGCATCACGAGCGAAGGATTTAACATTCCCGTACCACTCGATGTGACCGTCGAAGTAGAGCAGCACCTGGGGGAAGGCCGCGTGCGCGCGGTGGCCATGGAGCCGACCGAAGGCATGGTGCGCGGGATGAAGGCGGTCGATAGCGGCAAGCCGATCGAAGTTCCGGTGGGACGTCCGACGCTGGGGCGCGTGATGAACGTGCTGGGCAAACCGGTGGATCAGCTTGGCCCCATTGTCAGCGACAAACATTATCCGATCCACCGGCCGGCGCCGAAACTGGAAGACCAGTCCACGGCACTGGAAATGTTCGAGACGGGAATCAAAGTTGTCGACCTGATTGAGCCGTACCTCAAGGGTGGAAAGATCGGACTCTTTGGCGGCGCGGGCGTTGGCAAGACCGTGCTGATCATGGAACTGATTCACAACGTGGCCATGAAACACGGGGGCGTTTCCGTGTTTGCCGGCGTCGGGGAGCGCACGCGCGAAGGCAACGATTTGTGGCTGGAAATGTCGGAGGGCGGCGTGATCGTTCCGGGCAACCCGGAGAAGTCGCGTGCGGCGCTGATTTACGGGCAGATGACAGAACCGCCCGGCTCGCGTCTGCGCGTCGGGCTGACGGGCCTGACCGTTGCGGAATATTTCCGCGACGAAGAGCACTTGGACGTGCTGCTCTTCATCGATAATATTTTCCGATTTGTGCAAGCGGGCGCGGAAGTTTCGGCACTCCTGGGACGCATGCCTTCGGCCGTGGGATACCAGCCGAACCTCAATACAGAAATTGGCGAGCTTCAGGAGCGCATCACTTCGACAAAGTGGGGGTCGATCACCTCCGTGCAGGCGATTTATGTGCCTGCGGACGACTACACGGACCCCGCGCCGGCGGCAACCTTCGCGCACCTCGACGCGACCACGAACTTGAGCCGGCAAATCGTGGAGCGTGGCATTTATCCCGCAGTCGATCCCCTGGCCAGCTACTCGCGCATCCTTGATCCGCGCATCGTCGGGGCCGAACATTATGCCGTGGCGCGCGGAGTGAAATCGATTCTGCAGCGCTACAAGGATTTACAAGACATCATCGCCATTCTGGGTATTGAAGAATTGTCGGACGAGGACAAGCGGACCGTAGCGCGCGCGCGCAAGATCGAAAAATTCTTGTCCCAGCCGATGTTCGTCGCGGCACAGTTCACCGGACTGGAAGGCAAGTACGTCAAAATCGAAGACACGGTACGCAGTTTCAAGGAAATCGTGGAAGGGAAATACGACGAAGTTCCGGAGCAAGCCTTCTACATGGTTGGCACGATTGACGAAGCGCTCGAAAAGGCGGAGAAAATGAAGGTGGGCGCTTAAGCAGAGCAATGCTTCCTGAATCCATTGAGCTGATCATTGTTACGCCGGAGCGGCAGTTGCTGCGCGAGACTGTTGTAGGGGTCACGCTTCCCGGCGGGGACGGCTGCCTGGGCATCCTGCCCGGACACGCGCCGTTGATCACGGAGCTGGGCATCGGCGAGTTGACCTATCGCGCGAAGGGTGCGGGCGAACCAGGGCACCTGGCAATCATCAGCGGGTTTGCGGAAGTTTTGGGCGACCGCGTCACGGTGCTTGCGGAGACCGCGGAGCGTCCGGAAGAGATTGATGTGGCGCGCGCGGAGGAAGCGAAGAAGCGCGCGGAGCAACGGCTGACCACGGCTGCGAGCGATCCGGAAGTGGATTGGGCGCGCGCGGCGGTTGCGCTGCAGAGGTCGCTCATTCGCATCCAGGTGGCGCGAAAGCGGCGAGGCGCGCCGGTATCGAGCGAGTGAGCCCGATGGAACCGGTCACGATGTACACCACGCATTGGTGCCCTGACTGCCGCCGCGCAAAATACTTTTTAAAGCAGCGGGGAGTGGAATACCTCGAGGTCAACATCGAGGAAGATCCATCGGCGGAAGATATCGTGCTGAAAGCAAATCACGGCAAACGCAAAGTTCCCACCTTGAAGATTGGGGATCGCTATTTCGCGTGCAGTCCGTTCAATGCCGTGAAGCTGGCGTTGGAATTGAACGTGCCACTGAATCCGTAGTTAATTCAGCGGCAGGCCGCGCGTCCACACGTTTGTCACTTGAAGATTTTCATCCAGCAGCACGATGTCCGCATCCGCGCCGGTCCGCAGCACGCCCTTCTTGAACTCAATTCCCAACAATTTTGCAGGATTCACGGTGAGCATGCGCACGGCGTCCTGGAACGGGATGCCGAGCGCGATTACATTTCGCAGGGCGCGGTCCAGGGTGAGCGTGCTGCCCGCCAGTTTCCCTTCCGAATTGCGGCACACACCGCCGGACACGGTGACCTCAAATTTGCCGAGCATGTATTTTCCGTCAGGCATGCCGGTCGCGGAAAGTCCGTCGCTGATCAGGATTACGGAGCCCGCGCCCTTGGCTTGCAACAACAGGCGCATGGCTGCCTCCTCGACATGCACGCCGTCGGCGATCAGCTCCGCGGTGACTTCCGGCGAAGTGAGCACGGCGCCTATAACGCCGCTGTCGCGGTGGGAAAAGGGCCGCATGGCGTTGTAAACGTGCACCGCGTGGCGAGCCCCATGCGCAATTGCCGCGCGAGCTTGCTCGTAGGTCGCATCGGTGTGCCCCATGGCGACCACTACGCCCGCATCGCGAGCGGCCTTCATGCACGGCACGGCTCCGATCAACTCCGGCGCGATGGTGAGAATGCGAGCGTTGCCGGCCGCAGCTCGCAGAAAACGATGAAGCAGTTCGGCGGAGGGCAATTGGATCCACTCGGCGGGATGCACGCCGCGGCGAACCTTGTTGAGAAATGGGCCTTCGTAGTGGATGCCAAGTACTTCCGCTTTCGGCTGAAGGGCCTCGAATTGTCTGGTGATGTAGCGCGCAATTCCTTCGACGCTGCGACAAGTGTCGTCAGGGCCGGCGGTAACCGTGGTGGCGACAAAAGAAGTCGTGCCGTGACGCGCCAGCGTGTTTGCCACGGTGGACATGGCTTGCTCGGTGCCTTCCATTACGTCGTGGCCACCGGCGCCATGGATGTGGACGTCGATGAATCCGGGAATGGCGGTCTGGCCACTTGCGGAGATTTCCGCGGCGCCGGAAGGCAGGCTCATGTCCTGGCGAGGGCCGATGGCTTCGATGACGCCATCTCGAATCAGTATTCCGGCATCCAGTATTTCTGTCGTGGGAGTTAAGGCGCGTGCTGCGTGCAGCAGGATGGTGGACATAGGCAGGCCAACATCGTAGCGGAAATTTCTCGGGCGACAAAACGAAACGGGCGGGAGCAAATCCCGCCCGTGTTGAATGACAAATTCATATTTTAATTACTTGCTCTTAGCTGGAGCCATATCGATGCTGGCAACTGTCATAGTGTCGCCCTCGACCGAGCCCTTTACGGCAACGTGATGACCGGCGTGGGCCGCCACTTTGTCTTGGTCAGTGATCGCGTACACTTTCTTGTCGGCATCGTTCACGAAGACCAGCTTCGCGCCTTCCTTCACGCATTTTACGGTGCATTCGGCTGCGCCTTCATGCGCAGCCTTAGCGCCGCACTTGCTGTCTGTGATGTAGCCGGTCCAACTGCCGTCACCGGCGAAAGCCAATGTGCTGACACAAAGGGCGACGACTAGAATTAAGGCAAATCGTATCTTCATGACATTCCCTCCTGAGACATCACCACTGTTTCCTGCACCGAGCCCGCGGGTAAGGTACTCGTGGCTGCGGTTCCATCCAGCCTCGTTATAGTACGACTTTTCCGCGGCGCGGGATGAGCACAAAAGATAAGGGGAGGATGCTCTGGAATCCTCCCCTGGTAGATTGCCCCGCATGGAGCAGCTTGAGTTGTCTTATTGGCCCGAGGTGGAAGCGCTCGCCGACGTGCTGCCAGCAGCCTTGGGTACGCTCAGATAGCCGGAAGCGGTCGACTTGGTGACTTTGTTGATGACCAGCTCGAGGGCCGCGTGGCTCCCGCCGGTGTAGAAGAAAATCGGCTCGTTTACGGAGCGGTTCTTCTTCTCGAAGCTCTTGTCATCGGCCAGGACGTTGATGGTGAATTGATTCTTCTTCGGGTTAGCGCTCTTCAGCTCGACCTGGACGGCGCCAACCTTCTGAGCTCCAGCCTTGCGCGTGACGGTAAATTCATAATAGTCGCGCGTGCCCATGCGGCGAAGCTGGTCGATCTCATCATGGTTGCGGGCGATGAGCGTGCCCATTTCGCTGCGCGCCATTTGCAAATTGTTCTTCGTGGCGTCGAGGTCGGTCCTCACGCCGGTCACGTCGGTGTTGAGCTTGTTGACGTCTTCGGCGTTGGCCTTGGCAGCGAGCTGCGTATTCACGGAGTTCTCGAGGCCTGCGATCTTCTTATCCACGGCGACCGAGGACTGCCGATTCTGCTTGCGGGCCTTGATCAGATCCGCTTGCGTAACGTTCAGCTTGTCGGTGACGACCTTGAGGTCGCTCTGAAGTTGCTGATTAATCTCGTCTTCCTTGGCGAGCTTTTGCGCCAATGCATCATTGGCTTGCTTCACCGAGGTTTGCGTCGTCTGCTCCACGCTATTTGCATGGCTGAGGGCGCTCCATCCAATTCCGATACCAATCAGCGAAACAGCCGCCAGCACCACCAGGGCAATTCCGACCCAGCGTGGCGTCGCGGTCGAGGTCACCTGAACCGGTTCTTGATACTCGCTCATCGAGTTTCTCTCCTTGTACAACAATACCCTGCGAGTTAGAAACGAGCACCTGCTACACCAAATGCTCCAAAGTGAATCTGAATGCCCGAAGTGTAAGAATCGGCGGTACTTAGTAGCATATTTTACGGAGAAAGTGAGGGGCCTGCAGCGTACTAGTACCAGTAAAGTTTACGCGGTTGCGTGCTGCGCGGTAATTTACCCCACTTCAAACACTGAACGTGAGGCGAGCCAACGCACTTGTTAACAGTAATCCTCAGCACGTCTCGTAACTGAAGGTGAATGCTAGGCTTACCTTTGAGACCTTAGGCGGCTTTTATGTCTGTGGCGATTTCTGCGGTGCGGGCAGGCCCGAAATAACGGTCCAGCGTGCTATTGGCGGCGTCCAGAACGAGATGGCAGTCGGGGCAATCCCGCAGATGCTTCTCGATCTCGGCTTCGACCGAGGGCGAGAGCTTCCCCTCTAAGTACCAGCAAATCAAATGGATAGTGTCCCGACAACTCATGTTCACGTCCCCTGGTGCCCCTTTTAAAGCCCCCATCTGTGTTGCTGGAGTGGTAGCACTTGGTTTACCAAAGGATTGTGAGTCCCTGGCAGGCCATAACCCACACGGAATCAAGCACGTACGAATTTAGGTGACTATAGGAGAAGCCTTTTCCGGGGCAATCTTTACACGCGGGGAGGCTTTTCCATACGCCGGGGCTGGGAACTTGTCCAGGGTGGCGGTGTCCAACGCAGGGAGGACGCGCGCAACCTCACATCCCTGCGAGCGCGGCGCCGGTGTCCTGCAGAAACAGGCAGGCTCCGGCGCCGCAAATTCTCCGAGCATTGGCTCGCACCATTTTCCGTGGAGGTGTGTGATGTCGCTCGATCCTGAATCCGTCCCCCGGCAAAATCTAGGTTCGCTGCAAAGTTGTTTGGTGGAAGGCAATCCTGAGCAGCGTGCACGGGAGCGGCGACTACGCCGCAAGGCATTGATTACATCGGTGCTTGTGCAAGCCAGTTTTCTCGCCGCGCTAATACTTGTTCCCTTATTTGCCAAGCCTGCGCACTTGGTCATGGCAATCGCAACGCCAATTCCGCCATATAGGCACGTTGCTGCACGCTCGCAAAACACGCCAAGGCCGCAAGGTGAAAGGCGAGTTTGCCTTGTGTGCTTTAATTCGCGGCCTGCGGACCTGACATCTACCTCGAGAACTGAATCGAACCAGCCCGTCGATCCTCTTGCAAACTCGGCCGGGGATGCCATCCCCGCAGCTCCGTGTCCGGGTTGCATCGAGATCGGGAGAACAGAAGGGCCGCGCCCACCTGTCGTGCCGGAACCACGGCGAGAGAGGCCGCGGGTGGTGCAGACGCAGATCAGCGCCGCGATGCTTATTCACCGTGTGGAGCCTGTGTACCCGATACTGCCGAAGCAAATGGGTCGATCCGGGCGCGTTGAACTCCGTGCGGTCATTGCGACGGACGGCACAATTCAGTCGCTGCAAGTTGTCAGCGGGGATCCGCTCTTTTACCAATCTGCTATGGATGCGGTGCGTCAGTGGCGCTACAGGCCGACGGTGCTCAACGGCGAGCCCGTGGAGGTCGACACCTTCATCACCGTGATCTACAACATCGATCGTTGAGGAGGAAACCTGAAGAAATACCGAGCGGTGCATAGGGCCGCGCGCTGCCCGCACTGCCGCGCGGCCCTTCTGCCAGCACCGTGCAACCGACGCTTGGTCGCCGCTTCTGCGGTTACGTTAGAAGCGGAAAACGATTCCCGTCGACACCCGCAGATTGTTTTGACTCCTTGCGTTGGTGGTGTTGAATTCGTCGAAGCGAGTCAGCAGGTAATCGACTTTGGCTGGCCGGATCGAGAAATGCGAGCTGAGGCGATAATCGAGCCCGCCACCCACGGTCATCGCAAAGGCATTCTGGCTGTTTGATGTGTTGAGCAGGTTCGCGCCAGTGTGCGCAACACCGAAGAGCACCTCGCCGAACGGTGTCACGCGCCCAAAGCGGTGATAGGAAACGCGAGGACCGAATAGGTACGTTGAGAGTGTACCGTCCACGCCGCTGCCTAGAATGTTGGTGTTGTGATAGCCGCCAAAATCAGCGACTCCGCTTAGCCAACCATTAAAGTTGTATGCGATGGATGCACTGCCGCCGTGCAGATTAAAGGTGTCAGAACCGGACGTCGCCGGATTCGCACGAACGTACGAGTAGCCAGCGAAAACATCGATGGTCTTGCGCTCCTGTGCCTGCGCGGCCACGCCGAAGAGCGAAGCAAAACCGAGTAAAGACACAATGACCCTCAATTTCATAGAACCTCCATTCAAGTTGGTATTTCGGCGCAGGCCGACAGAAGCGTCGCGCGGCCGCGCGTTTCGCGGCGTGCCTCAGGCAGGGAGGCAGCAATCCGCATTTGCTTATGTTTTTTCTGCTACATACAGATGCAGGGAGGGCGGCGAAAGTTACCTGAAATTACTTGAGGGCCGTACGCGGAGCGCAGCCAGGATTCCACCTAAAGCAGCGGCTCTGGGACATGGCGCGCGATTGCCGTGCGCGTCGCATCTCGAAGACGGATGAGTTCATGCCAGTCCGACGATTCGGTGCCATCCGTGGGATTGCCCTCCTGGTGTGGATAAATCGGTGGAGACAAAGTGATTGTCACGCTGGTCGGCCGCGGCAAATACGTGCCGTCGCGAAGAAACCTGCGCGTTCCCACAAGCGACACAGGAATAATCGGCGCCCCTGCGGCGACTGCCGCCTTGAATGCGCCAAGTTGAAACGGGCGAATACCCTCATCTGAAGTAAAGGTTCCCTCGGGAAAAACGAACACCGATTCGCCGCGCCGCAGGATTTCCTCCATCTCCTCCGATTGCCGTAGTCTTGAATTCGCATCCGTGCGATCGAAAGAGAGGTGCCCCATCCGCCGCAAAAACGTTCCGATGAACGGCATCCCGTGCACTTCCGTCTTGGCGACGAAGCGATACGGCACGCCGAGCCCCAGCATCAACGGAAGCACGTCGAAATAACTGGTGTGGTTTGAGGCGAAGATTTTCGCGCCGGGCGTATCCATGTGCTGCTTGTCGATCACCCGCACACGGCAGCCAACCAGGGCAAACAAAGTCTTCAGCGCGGAAGATGTAAAGCGCCCGGCCGCGTGCGGGTCCTTGATTAGGCTTACGATCGCGCACGACGGCACGATCCACAGTAAAAAGACGATGCCGAAGTACAGGCCATAGAGAATCTCCAAGCTTCGGCCAATTGCGCCGGCCACGGTTTTGCCGAAGCTTCGCATGACGCTTCCCGCGCCGAGCCGCACGATCTGCATCCACGCAGGCGGCTTGGCGACAGAAAGCTGGCCCTTGAGAAAGAGCTGCTTGGTCTCTTCTCGGCGCAGTTTTCCACTCGATGTTTTCGGGAGGCTTCCCGGTGGAATCAACTCGACGCGATCTGGCGGAAGTCCCAGTCCTTGCGAAACTTGCTGCGTCACGGCAGCGGCGATTGCCGGGTGTCGCCTGGAATCCCGTTCGCGCACCTCCGCGACAACCACAAGCTTTTCGGTGCCCGAACCTTCGTCCTTGATTCCAAATGCGACGATGCAGCCTTTGCGAAGAGCGTCGACCCGCGCAGCCAATTCTTCCACTTCGTGCGGATACAGATTTCTACCGCCCTTGATGATGATGTCCTTTACGCGGCCGGTGACGTAAATCTCTCCGGCTGCGCGATAGGCGCGATCGCCGGAATTCACCCATGCGAATTCGTTTTCGCGGGTTGCTCGACCGGCAGGAAACAGGTCTTGCGTCGCGGCGAGATTTTGATAATAGCCGGACGTGGCCGAGGGCCCACGAAACCACAGGAAACCCTCGGTGCGATCGGGGACTTCGTTTCCTTTTTCGTCGACGATGCGAACTTCGTGGCCGGGAAGGGCGCTCCCGGAAGAAACAAACGAAATAACCGATGCGGATGCGGATTCCGCCGGCAGGGCGCTTCCATGCGTCGTAAAGGCCTCGCGCTCGACGCGGTCCACCAGCGGGCCGCGGTTGAGCGGCGGAACAGTGACGGCCAGCGCGGATTCCGCCAAACCGTAGACCGGAAGCTGCGCTTCGCGCCGAAAGCCGTAACGCGAGAAGCGCGCCGCAAAACGCTCCAAGGTCTCGGGATTAACGGGTTCGGCGCCGTTCAGCGCCGCGCGCCACGAACTGAGGTCAAGCCCCTCGATATCCTTGTCCGCAATTTTCCGCACGCAGAGCTCGTACGCGAAATTCGGCGCCGCGGTAATCGTTCCACGATGTTGGTGAAACCCCCAGAGCCACCGCTCGGGCCGCGTAAGAAAAGCCAGCGGCGACATCACGGCCACCGGCACTCCATAGTGCAGCGGCGTCAGCCACGCCCCGATCAGTCCCATGTCATGGTAAAGCGGCAGCCAGCTCACTCCAACATCGCCGGGGCCGAGCTGCACCGCCTCGCCAATCGCTCGCATGTTCGCAAGCAGATTTTGGTGCGTAAGTACGACGCCTTTGGGGTCGCCAGTCGATCCGGAAGTGTATTGCAGCAGGGCAATGTCCGCTGATTTACGCGCGCGGGCGCCGCTCAAATGCGCCGGCAGAGCGCCCGGCGCGGGGGGCGGCGCTTTATCAGCCGCGTCAATCAACTTTTCGGCGTCGACAACCGCTGCCAGCGAACGCACGCGCGGTTTGAGCAAGTGCGCCACGGTTTCGGCGCGGCGGAACGTCAGCAGCAGGCAGACTTCTGCATTGTTGAGAATGGCGGCCTGCCGCGCGGCGTACTCTTCGATGCGGTCCGCTCGGAAGGGCGGATAAATGGGAACGGGGATCGCGCCGGAGAGGAGAATGCCGGCGTAAGATACAAAAAATGCGCGCGAGGTGGGCAGCATCATCGCGACGCGGCCGCCTGCTGGCACGCCACGGCGGGCCAATTCGGCGGCGACGCGCTGCGCTGCCGCGTAGAGCTCGCCGAACGTTAGTGTTAGATTGCGAACCCCGTCTTCGGCGTCTTCGCTGATGAGCAAATGCGCGCGCTCTGCGTCGTGCGCGGCACGGAAGCGCAGAACATCGATCAGCGTCTGCGCGGCGAAGACTCCGGTTTGCGCCGCTTCCCGATGCAGCGTTTGCGCCGCGGACGAAACGCGAAGTGCCGAGGAGGCTTGTTCCTGGCTGGAATCTGCCTGCGGCGCATCCAAAATTGCGCGCGCGAGGTCCTCCAGAGTATTGGCTTCAGACGCCGCGCGGTCCGGGAGACGCACGCCGAATTCGGTCTCCAACCGGACCAACAGCTCAACCCGCCCCAGACTCCCGAGTCCTAGCTCGCGATCCAGGTGCGAACCGGCGTGCAACATCGGCAGCGCGCCGAAGCTGCCCAACTCCTGCAGCACTTCGCGCACTACTTCAAGAACGCGTTCTCGCGTGGCCGAGCGATCGAGCTGTGCAGTGGTAGTGGCCACAATTATATTCCGGAGGACTGCTACTCTCGCGCAGGCTACCACGCAGCCGTGTCGATTGCCATTGGCAACTACCGCCCGCAGTCAAAACGTCAGCACCAGATGCGAGTGTCTAAGCGCTCTTTTGCTTGGTCTGCTGGGCCCAGCCCTTAGGCATGAGGGTGGTCGAGAGGTCCACACCTGAAAGGTCAGCGCCGCTCAGATCCGTTTCGCGCAGGATGGCCACGCCCAGATCGGCACCCATGAATTTGGCACCGTTCACATTCGCGCCGCGAAGGTTGACGTTGCGCAGTTGCGCCTTCTGAAAATTTGCATGCGACAAGTCACAGCGGAAAAACTCGATGCCGCTTGCTTGGGCTTCCGAAAGGTCCGCGCCGGGCAGAATTGCTTCCGTCAAGTCCGCGTTGCGCAGGTCGGCTTTGCGCAAGTTCGCGCCCGAGAGATCGGCTCCGGGAAGCTTCGATCGCCGCAGATCCGTCCCTTCGAGATTCGCATTCCGCAGAATGGCGCCGCTCAGGTTCACGCCGCTCAAGTCGGCGCGCGAAAGATCCGCGCCGGTGAAGTCCGCCCTTGCGCCGCCGTCTTTCCCCTGGAAAAACAGCTGATGTGCCTCGAGTATCTCGGCCACGGTCTTGCCGTTGTGCCGAATATTTTTTGCCTTCCGCAATCCCATGATCGTTCCACCATCTCCTGTGATTCGCGCGTCTATTCTACTGAAGCCAGAGGCAACCGGAAAGCGGGACGCCGCACCTATCTAGGCATCGAGTGGCCCGCAACCGTACTGCCGCTGGATAATTCTTGGTATCGGCTCGATGGCTTCTGGCCTTACGATATAACTGTAATGAATCACGACAATCATCTGCGGCATTCTTTTTGGCTTGCCCGTAGCTTTGCATTCGTTCTGGCGTTGGTGTGCTTGTACACTGGGGCGGCTGCCCAGACGCAAGCGCCTGAAGACGAGATCGTCGCCAATCTTGCCGGAGGTCGCGTAATCGTTCATGTCGCACGCGACGGCAACATCGTTTTCGCCGCCATCAATGAACCCGTGGAAGCTGGCGGCGTCCCTCCTCGCGTGGTGGAACTCGACTCGACCCACGTCGCCGTGCTGCTGGGCGCATCCGAGTGGCGCCTTCCCGCGGATCCCAATCCCGTGCGGCTGGACCGCAACTTCGAGCGCATCCGCGCGCGGGACCCAAAATATCAATACGATGCCAGCGAAGCGGAGCCGGACCTTGAAACGATTGGCGTGGCTATTCTTGAGAAATTGCGCCCCCTCACCGCGCAGCTCCATCACAAGATCGACCTGCCGCCGGATGAGCCGCTCCTCGAAATGGTGCTCATCGGCTATGCGCCAAACAATTATGGCCCCGAGGTTTGGACCATCGAATACCGCGTGCAGCAGGAGCAGGTAGCTATCCGCGGCGAGTATTGGCAAACGCGCGTTTTGCGGCCGCGCTTCACACAACTCTATCCACCGGAAAAACATGCGCCGCGCATGATCGTGGAGGCTCGTTATCCCGCGGACCTGAAAGGGCCGACGCTTATGGCGCTAATCCAGGGAAACGACCCAACGATTGCGCAACTTCGCGGCTCGGACGCGCGCTTTGCAAAAGTGCTTGAGGCGGTGGACAAGGGACAGGCGCAAAAGGCGGCTCCGACCGATGCCGCCGATTTTCTCCGCGCCGCACTACCCCTTATTGCCGGCAAACAGACCTTTATTCTCGCCAAAATGGAAGAGCAGCACGGCTTTGACTGGATTGTTCCGCCAGACGAACCTGTGGAACGGGCCAAGAAAGGCGAAGAAGATAAGAACCGGCCACCTGACGCGCCGACGTTGCGCCGGAAACCCAATCCCCCGAACCGTTAGGAAATCCTTTCGATGCTGTCCCCGCGTCGAATCATCCCGCTGGCGATCACTTGGCACAACATCCCGCGCCTACCGCGCAGCTCCCGGCGGAGTCCAGGCCTTATTTTTTCCAGTAAATCGCAGGGCGTGCATGGTCCGCTCACTTCCAGTTGCGCTTCCCCGACGCGAAGGCGCTCCCCCGCAGTTAGGCCATTCACGTTGATTCCACGCGTGGTGATGTTTTCCCGAATGGTTCCCGGACGCAGGTCCATCAGCTCCAAGGTTTCGCTATCCACGAGCAATACCTGGCGTGGACTGCCGGTCCTCGCGTGCGCGCACCCCTCAAGCCCTGAATCCTCCAAAGCGCGAATCTCCGCGGTCTCCTCCATCGGCAATCGCCTTCGCGGGGCCCGGAATAACTGCAGAACGTTTGCCATGCTTCAGTCTCCGGCAGCCTGCACTCGGCCCGCATGGGGCCCGATGTCCTTACGATAATGCATTCCATCAAAGCGAATCTTTTCAGCGGCCTGGTATGCCGTTGCCAATGCTGCTTCGATGGAAGCGCCTGCAGCGGTCACACCGAGAACGCGGCCGCCGCTGGTAACGATTGAGTTGCCTGCCCGTTGCGTTCCGGCGTGAAATACCTTCACACCGTTAACTCGCTCTGCATCGGTTAGTCCCCCGATCGTCTTTCCGGTCGCAAACTTGCCAGGGTAGCCTGCGGAAGCGACAACGACGCAGACACTGGCGCCGGGTTTCCACCTTAGCCTGGAAGGCTCCAAGATTCCGGCGGCAAGCTGCGCAAGCACCTGCGCCAGGTCGAAGTCCATACGCGCAACGATTGCTTGTGTTTCCGGATCTCCAAGCCGGCAGTTGAACTCGAGCACTTTGGGTCCGGAAGTTGTCAGCATCAAACCTACGTAAAGGAATCCCTGATAACGAATTCCTTCGGATGCTAGCCCGCGCATGGTGGGCTCAACAATGGAATGTAGGATGTGTTCTCGCAACTTTGGGGACAGGAGATCGTCTGTCGAATATGCGCCCATGCCGCCTGTGTTGGGGCCGCGGTTGCCGTCAAAAACTCGTTTGTGGTCGCGCGTCGGCACGAACGGCACATGCCGCTGACCATCTGTAACTACAATGAAAGACAGCTCTTCTCCCTCGAGCGCTTCCTCCAACAGCAGACGCTTGCCCCCTGCTCCCAGCTCATTCTTGTCCATCACTCGCCGGATAAAATCTTCCGCGGAAGCCGCGTCCTGAGCGACAAACACTCCCTTGCCAGCACACAAACCATCGGCCTTCAAGACCACCGGCCAATCCACTTCGGAGAGCGCAGCCACAGCATCCTGCGCGACGTCAAAAGCCCCATATATTTGCGCGGTCGGAATGCCGTGGCGCTGCAGAAACTGCTTCGCGAAGATTTTGCTACCCTCGAGTTGCGCAGCTTGCCGTGAAGGTGCGACTATCGGCCAACTGCGGCTCCGGAATGCGTCGCCAATCCCGTTCACCAAGGGCAGTTCCGGCCCGACGATGGTGAGGTCGGGACTCAGTCGCTCGGCGAGAGCAACCAGTGCCGGCACATCTGCGGGATCCGCGGGCACACACTCCGCCTCCGCTTCGATTCCCCCATTACCTGGCGCACACCAAATCTTCTCGACTCGCGGGCTCTGTTTCAGTTTCCAAACCAGTGCGTGCTCGCGCCCTCCCCCGCCGATGACCAAAATCTTCATCCCTTGCCTCTTTTACAGGACTCTTCCCGATTTCCGAACGATAGAGCCAGTCCCCATTTGTGTCAACCTAGTCGGAGTCGCCACTCTGGGACCAAAGCGGCACCGGTTCCGGAAGTGTTTCGTATCGCTTAACGGTTACTTATTGTAGGAACTGCGCGGGAATAAGCCTTCTTGCGGCAGGGCGTGCTCCTAAACTGAAGATAACATTCCTGGCGCTTGGGGCCAGGCGGGGTCAAGCCGTGCTGATTCCTTTGCGCCACGAGAGTATGAAGGGCCGCCGCTGGCCGATCATTTCGATCGCCCTCATCGTGATCAACTTCGCCGCTTTTCTGGGAACCCACTGGCAAATCGACGCGCAGAATCCCAAGCGATCTGAAGTTCGCGCGCACATTCTTCTGCTTGCTGCCATGCACCCGGAACTTAGCATGAGCCCCGATGTGCAGGAATTCGTGACCACCTTCCGCGAAAAGAATCCGTCGGTCTGGAGTCGAGTCGCTTCGCAAAACCGGGAAGTCGCAGACACCTGGGACGCGAAAATGCGCCTGATCGAAGACCCCACTGAGTTGCAGCGAGAGATGGATTCGCTCGCGAGGCAATACGCGGAACTTGAGCACGACTCGATTCTGACGCACTACGCGTTTATTCCGGCGCACCCGCAACCAATTGCGTACGTCACCGCGAATTTCCTCCACGGCGGCTGGTTGCACATTATCGGCAACATGTGGTTTTTGTGGCTCGCCGGTGCGATTTTGGAAGATACCTGGGGGCGCATTATCTACCCCATTTTTTACTTTCTCTCTGGAGCGATGGCGCTTGAGTTCTATGCCTGGGCGAATCCCGGCAGCCTGGTCCCCACGCTCGGTGCATCCGGCGCTGTCGCCGCTTTGATGGGGGCGTTCCTGGTCCGGTATCCAAAAACCAAAATCGAAATGCTGTGGCTCTTCGGCTTCGGTGTTCGGTCCTATCGATTTCACGCGCGAGCCTATTGGCTTCTTCCTATATGGTTGCTGATGGAAGTATTTTCGGGGGCGATTTTTGGGAGTTCGTCGGGAGTTGCCCATTGGGCGCACGTCGGAGGTTTCGCCTTCGGCGCCGTGGCCGCGGTCGGGCTCGGCTACTCCGGCCTGGAGCACGTCGCCAATCAAGCCATCGAGGCAAAAGTCACCTGGACCGCGGAACCTGCCATCGTGCAAGCCACTGAAAAAGTGGACGAAGGAAAATTGGACGAGGCCATCGCCATCCTGCAAACACACACTGCCAACAGTTCGGCCTCGGTTGACGCTTGGACGCTGTTGTCTCAGCTTTGCTGGCGCAAGAATGACATTCCGAAGTATCACGAAGCCATCATCAAGCTCTGTCAGCTGCACTTAAAAGCACAAAATATTGACGCCGCTTGGCAGGATTTTGGCGAGTACCTGAATTCCGGTGGCGAGCGCATGCCTGCCTCCACTTGGCTGGAGCTTTGCCGTTCCGCGGAAGGCCAGGAGAATTTTGAGCGCGCTGTGGAGGAATACGACAAGTTGGCGCGCGCCTATCCGAACGAACGACAATCGCTATTGGCGCTGATGGCTGCGGGAAGACTGTCCCTGAAGAAGTTCAACCGGCCCGCAGAGGCGCTGCGTTTTTACAAGGCTGCCGCCGATTCGCCCGTTTCCCACGTTGATTGGGACATGAACATCCAAGGTGGGATTTTGGAAGCACAAAAGGCACTGACAGCGGCCGAACTTCCCGCCACGAGATCCTAAGCTTCAGCTTTGCAGCCCCAAAATCTATCCAGTCAACCCGTTTGCCAACTCGCGGCGTCTTCAAATTACGCGACTGAGTCACTAACGTGTATACAAGTAAATACAGGTTAGCGACAAAGGGTCTGGCTTAGGCGGAGCTGGCTGCGCGAATGGGGATTGTTACGCTTGAGACGGCGTCCGAGGATGCTAGCATGTGGCAGCGGCCGTCAAAGATGCCGCCAGGGTCGATCACCATGCAAGGGGAGTGAACTTCGCCGGTGACTACGCCTTTGGCTTCAATTTCGACGCGGCCCTTGGCAAAGATCACGCCATCAAAACGGCCGGAAATGACAACGCGATTCCCCTCGATCTGACCCTCGACTTTAGCGCGTTCGCCCAAGATCACTGTCTGCTCCGAGATGATGTTCCCTTTTACGTTGCCGTCAATGCGGAACGTACCGGTGACCGTCAAGGTTCCCTCAAGAGTCACGCCTTGGTCGATGAAACCTGTCCACTCTTCGCTGCTCGCGCCCTTTGCTGCTGCGCCGGGCCACTTCCACGCCATGGCAACCCCCAAAGAGACTTCTCCCACTTTAACGACCCCCGCAGACAAGTCAACGCGGCGTTGCAAGGCAGTTGTCGAATCAGGCGATGGTTGGAAAGCGTCCGCGCCGAACGCGGGCCGACAAGCGATCACTACTTCATCAAGCGATCATACAAACCCATCAACTGGGCGTCTTCGTAGTACTCCAGCACGAGCTGTCCGGGCCGCACCTTCGTTTTTTCTCGTAACAGAACTTTGGTGCCCAGGTGGCGTTGCAGTTCGTCAAGGGCGGCGCGAATGTTCGCATCGTGCGGTACGCTCGCTGCTACGCTACCGGTGCGCGCACGGCGTGCGGCCAGACGTTCGATCTGACGGACTGTCAAACCTCCTCGCGAAGCGCGGTGAGCATAGCGCATTCGGAGTTGCGTATCGGCAACCGCCAATAGCGCACGGCCGTGCCCGGCACTCAGTTTACCTTCTTCAATCCACTCCTGAATCGTTGGCTCGAGCTTCAGGAGACGAACCGCATTGGCTACCGTCGCGCGGTCCTTGCCCGTACGTTCGGCGACAGCTTCCTGCGTGAGCTGAAATTCTTCCATGAGTCGCTCGAAAGCTCGGGCCGTCTCGATGGCGTTCAAGTCCTCGCGCTGGATGTTCTCCACCAAAGTCATTTCCAGCGCCAGCTCGTCAGAAACCTGCCGGACGATCGCGGAAACCTTGGTCAGGCCGGCGCGTTGGGCGGCGCGCCAGCGGCGCTCTCCGGCAATAAGTTGAAAGCGCCCCGCGATTGGACGGACAACGAGCGGTTGAATGATACCGCTGGTTTTGATCGACCGCGCCAGCTCATCGAGCGCTTCCTCCCGAAATCGCGTTCGGGGCTGGTACGGGCTGGGCTCTATGAGGTCAATATCGACCTGTTGTGGGCCCGCCGACATCGGTTCGCGCGCGGGCGGCGTCACGGCTCCCACGGCAGGTGGACCAGTGGGCGGCAGAACCTGCGGTTCAGGCTCCCGAATGAGCGCTCCGAGCCCCCGTCCCAGCGCGTTTCTCGGCATTGGCGATTACCTCCTGAGCCAGTTGTGTGTAGCCTTCGGCTCCCTTACTGTGCATATCATAGAAAATAATAGGCTTACCAAAACTAGGTGCTTCCGCAAGGCGGACATTACGCGGAATGACGCTCTGAAAAATTTGCGTACCGAAAAAGCTACGCAAATCCGTGGCGACTTGACGCGATAAGGTCGTCCGCTCGTCGTACATCGTGAGCAAAATCCCCTCAATCTCAAGGCTCGGATTCAAAGTTCGACGTATTCGCATAAGCGTGTCGAGGAGTTCCGAGACGCCTTCCAGCGCCAAATACTCGCATTGTATTGGCACCAGCACAGCGTCGGCAGCTACTAGGGCGTTCAAAGTCAACAAATCTAGTGCGGGAGGGCAATCCAAAATGATGAAGCGGTATTTTTCGCGAAGGCCATTCAAAACGGCTTGCAGTTTGTATTCGCGGCCTTCTGAAGAAACCAATTCGACCGCGGCACCCGCAAGATTCTTATCAGCGGGCACGACATCAAGGCCCTCGACTTGCGATTTCTGTGTGATACGATCGAAGGGTTCGTTCAAGATCAGCGAATGGTAAAGCGTGCGCCGGGCGGGATCCTTCTGAAAACCAATTGCGGCCGTTGCATTGGCTTGCGAGTCGCAATCGACAAGTAAGGTGAGTTGGCCAGCGGCCGCCAGGCAGGCAGCTAAGTTTACAGCGGTGGTGGTCTTGCCCACACCACCCTTTTGATTGGCCACCGCGATAATGCGTGCCACCGAACCCCCGCTGGGCGAAAACCTAGCAAAGGTTGGAACCAGATGCAAGATGTTTCACGTGGAACAGAACGGACGCTGTGAGAATTCCTTAGGTAGAAAGGGAGCCGACTAATGAGGGACAACGTTCCACGTGGAACACCGAATAAGAGCTTCAGCAATCGGTGGTGTTCCACGTGGAACACTCGATAGCATTAGCAGCGACTGCGGTGAATCCTTGCTGGTTTGTTCCACGTGGAACCCTACGCCGTGAACCTATTTGGCAACCCCTATTGCCTCGTCCCTACCAAGAGAAACCGCTGCAAGGAGTGGGGAACCGAAACTGGCTCCCTCCACGTCCATCCCACTAATTTCTTGATCTCGTCGATGTCGCGGCCACCAACCCAAAGAACAGCTTGGCTTGCTGCGACGCGCTCGGAGCGCGCCCAGCTCAGAAATTTGTCAAATTCACCCAAGGCGCGCGAGCAAACAAAATCCAGAGGCGCGACCTCCTCTCCGAGCTCCTCGTACCTGCTGACGAGCACCCGAGTATCGGTCAGGTCGAGCTCGCGTACCACCTCGGCCAAAAACGTGGCCTTCTTCACGTTTGATTCGATCAAAAACACGTGAAGGTCTGGGCGCGCAATTTTGAGCGCCAAGCCCGGAAAACCTCCGCCGGATCCCACGTCGGCTAGCCGACCCGCGGATAGCGGCACCGCAACCGCAGCATACATGGACTCGCAGAAGTGTCGGTACAACACCTCCACGGGATCGCGAATAGCCGTCAGGTTCACTTTTTCATTCCAGGCCAACAGCATCGACATGTATCGCTGAATTGAGGCCACTTGCTCGGGAGTAATCTGCAATTGGAATTCGCGCAGCGCCTTGTTGATAACTTCCGCCGACAATGGAGCCGCACTATTAGTTAACATAATATTGCACTTCAATCGCGCTGCTCTGTAACTGCTTTTGAGTTAATGAGATAGCGAGGCCCTGCAATTCCGGCAACGAAATCCACGCCCATGTGCCACGCGACGACGGGCACCAAGCTGCCAAGAGCAACTCGCGAAATTCCGAACAAAATCCCTAGCAACATCGTGCTGACAAATCCGGAACGGCCCTGGTAGAGATGCGCTAGTCCGAAGATGATGGACGAGAACAGTATCACCACTCCGACTGGCAAGCCCGTGCGACTGAGGACGGCCATAGCAAATCCGCGGTACAAGAACTCCTCGCACAGTCCCGCCGTGACAGCCAAGGCGAAGAAGGGAATCAGTTCCATCTTGCTTTGCGGAAGAATGCGTTCCGCGAGGGCCTGGAGCGGCCTTCGCAGCGGGCTTGTCGACCGCCCCATGCGTCGGAGGTTCATCCATTGGAGCGTCACGATGAGCGCGGCGCCGAGCAGCGTAATAACGAAGAGCCTGAAGCGCTCCGGAATCGCCAAACCGAGCTGTGCGGCAGTAAATCCGTGCGCCCAAGCACGCCAGACGGCCACGGCTGCCACGATCCACTGAAACGCGATGGTCGAGCAGTACAACGACAGCCGCTCTGCCGGTTCGACTCGTGGCTTGGCCAGAAGATGCTGCAGTTTCGCGCGGCCGCGCCACGGCACAATCACGACCAACACGAAAAAGATCAGCAGAATGTCCCAGGGCATCCGGCGATAAGAGCACGTTCCGGCGCAAATACGCAATACTTGAACGGATGTTACGAGCAGCAAAACAGTGGCATCCTTATAATGCAATCAGTGACGAAGTCAGAGAGGTGTTCCGTTGGCGACGCAAGTGAAACTGACCTCCATGGCTAAGGCGGCGGGCTGTGCCGCAAAACTGAATCCCGCCACTCTCGAAGCGGTGCTGCGGAAGCTGCCGCGGCAAACGGATCCCAATGTCCTGGTGGGCTTTGATACCAACGACGACGCCGGAATTTACAGAATCGCCGAGGACCTGGCGCTCGTACAGACCGTCGACTTCTTCACTCCGATTGTGGATGACCCCTATCTATTCGGCCAAATCGCCGCCGCCAACGCGCTTAGTGACGTATACGCGATGGGCGGCAGGCCGATATCGTCGCTTTCCATCGTAGGTTTTCCGGAAAAGGGTGACCCTGCAATTCTCGAGCAAATCATTCGCGGCGGTCTGGCGAAAATGAGCGAAGCGGGCTGCAGTGTGATTGGGGGTCACTCGATCCGCAACGAAGACATGTTGTTCGGCTATGCGGTCACAGGCTTGATCAATCCGCAGCGAGTGTGGCGCAACGTTGGCGCGCGCGAAGGCGATGCGCTGTTGTTCACGAAGCCGCTCGGAACAGGCGTTATCACCACGGCGCTAAAAAAGGATCGGGCCACAGCAGAATCTCTGGCGGCTGCGGTTTCGGCGATGACTATGCTAAACCGGGATGCCGCGGCGGCGCTGCAAAAAATTGACGAGAAACTCAGCGACTCACCAAGTGTTCACGCCGTCACCGATGTCACCGGCTTCAGCTTGCTGGGTCATGCGCGTGAGATGGCGCTTGGTGATCCGACGCACGGGATTGCGGCCATGTCCTTTGAAATTGACCATTCTGCCTTTGCCTATTTCCCCGGCGCGGTCGAGGCGGCGCGCGAAGGTCATCTCCCCGCGGGACTCAAGAACAATCGCGCCTTTGTGAGCGACTGCGCCGGATTCGCGCCGAGCGTCGCGGCCGAGTATCAGGATCTGCTTTTCGATCCGCAAACTTCCGGCGGTCTGCTTGTCGCCATCGCTCCAGAAGCGGCGGAAACCGCTCTCGCTACTTTGCAAAGTCACGGCGTTGCCGCGCGGCGAGTTGGCAGAGTCGTGGCCAAGCGCTCTCCGCTCCTCGCGGTGGGCTGAAATGCGCTCGACTGGGGCAATCCGGTAGACTCCCCCGCATGGATACCATCACTCACGGCATCGCCGGCGCGCTTATCGCGAAGGCGGCTTTTCGCGGCCAAGACATGCTCGGAGCAAAACCGCTGAATCGCGAACGAATCATTACCTGGTCGCTGATGTTAGGCGCGATGTTCCCGGACTCCGACGTCCTTCGGGAATTTGTCTCGCGCAACGATCTCCTCATCGTGACCTGGCATCGCAGCATCACGCATTCACTCGTTTGTCTTCCCATTTTTGCGGTGGCTCTCGCTGCGCTGACGCGCTGGTTTGTGCGCTGGCGCAAATGGGACTCGCCGTCCTTTGGCACGCTGATCGCAGTCTACGCCGTGGGCATTCTCAGCCATATTCTTCTCGATCTGGTCACGTCTTTCGGCACGATGATCTGGTCGCCTGTGAAATGGTCGCGCCCCGCCTGGGACCTGATCTTCATCATCGATTTCACGCTGACTGCGATTCTTCTCGCGCCGCAGATTGTCGCGTGGGCTTATGCAAAAGAGGAAGGATTGCAGCGGCGCGCGCTCGGAAGCTGGATAGCGTTTGCGGTAGCCACGCTGGGGGTCGCGGCGATTGGGCGTGCCGTGGGCGCACCGCTCTCCTTGAGCGGTATTCTAGCGGCGGTTGTCATATTTGCTGCCGCCTTCCTTTTGCCCGCGGTTCGCAAGTGGGGGTTGCGCGTGCGGCTCGCGTCGTGGAATTTGGCAGGCTTGTTGATCGCGTTCGGCTATATCGGAGCTGCGGCTTACGCGCATCGCGTCGCACTTAAACGCGTCGACAAGTTCTCGTCGTCATTGCACCTGGACGTGCAATCGCGAGGCGCTCTTCCGTTCCCGCCGTCGATGTGGCATTGGGACGGATTGATCCGCGCGCCGCGCGGCGTCTACGAGCTGCGCATGGATCTCAGCGGCGACTCCACAGAGGTTCAGGCAGCCTCTGCCGGCCCTGACGCGGGTTCATCCTTGAGTTACCGCTTTTATCCCGACGCCGCTCCTAATCCTTACATCGAAGCGGCCAAGCGCCTGCCGGAAGTTCAGACCGTTCTATGGTTCGCCCGCTTTCCGGTGACGCGCTTTCACAAAGAGGGCGCTGACGCCATCGTTGAGATCTCCGATTTACGTTTTCCCCAAATGAGGCCCGACCGGCCGTCATCATTTACTTACAGAGTGCGTCTCGCCGCCGACGGAACAGTGCTGTCGCAAGGCTGGGTCAAACCCAAATAGCACAGGCTCCGGCCCATCGCGTCGCGGGGCAAGTCTATCTGTGGAAGTACAAGCTTAGCTCGAGGGTTTGTGGTCCGCTGGATGGATTACCACTTGGCGGTGCTCGCCGACGCCCACGCTTTCCGTGCGCACACCCGGCATGTCCTTCAGCGCAAGATGCACGATGCGGCGTTCGCGCGAGGTCATCGGATTCAGCCGAAAGGGCTGCTTGGAGGTCTGCACGCGCTCGGCAGCCACTTTCGCGGTCATGCGCAGTTCTTCAAAGCGCAACGCGCGATAACCGCCGCAATCGATGTGAATCTTTTCGTGATGCTCCGGCTCCAGCCGCAAAGCGCGAAACGCAAGATGCTCGAGGGCCTTCAATACCTCCGCGCCTCGCTCCAGCAAGATCTCTTTGTCGCGGCCGTCTACGTCGGCGAGGACTTCCGCGTCGCCGCCAGCACCGGGGGCAACGACGCTCATGGTGACCTTCAATTGAAACCCTGCCGCGCGGATAATCTTCTCCAGAAAATCGCGCAGGGCGTCCGCTGCAGCTTGCCGATCGAGTTTCCCGTTCTGAATAAGTTCTTGAGCCATGACCTCAAACAATCAAAGAGAGTGGAGCGACCTGCAGAGCCCGATTGCGATTCCGTTACTGTTTCTTGCCCTTCTTTCCTTGCGTCTGGATCGCCGCCGCCGGCAGCGGATGCGTGCGGTTCAGCCACCACTGCTGCAGGATGCCGACCAGGCTACTGGTAAGAATATACACGGCCAGGCCGCTCGAGATGGGGGAGATCATGAACAGCCCGGCCATGGTCACCGGCATGATCTTCATCATCATCTGCTGCTGCGGGTCGGTGGTGGTCATCGGGGTCATCTTCGACACCAGGTACATGGAAAGGCCCATGATGATCGGCAAAATGTAATACGGGTCTTTCGCGGACAAGTCCCTGATCCAGCCAAACCAGGGCGCATGCCGCAGTTCGATGGCGTAGCGCAGCACGGTGTTCAACCCGAACCAAATAGGCATCTGCAAGAACATCTGGAAGCAGCCGCCCACGGGGTTGATTTTCTCGCGGCTGTACACCGCCATTACTTCTTTGTTCATCTCCGCTTTGCGCGGATCACGCATGGAATATTTTTTGTACTTTTCCTGGATCTGCTTGATCTCAGGAGCCACACGCTGCATTTTCAGCGTCGTGCGATAGCTGGAAATGCGCAGCGGAAAGAGGAGCATGTTGACGACGAGCGTCAACACGACGATATCCCAGCCCCAATTCGGGACGTAGGTGTGCAGCCATTTCAATGCGTGGAACAGCGGATCAGCGATAAACTCCAGCCACCCGAAATTCACCAGCGAGTGCAGCGGCGGGTTCATCTTCTTCAGTTCGTCGTAGTCCTTCGGGCCCACATAGATGCGCAGGGCCAAAGGCTGCGCCGAAGTTGCCGTCTGGATTTGCGGAACGGGTTCGTCCGTGTCTTTACCTTCTACCTGAACGGTGCGGGGAACCTTCCAGTAGCGAACTTCGAGACTCCCAGGAGGCGCGCCGCCCGGCGGCAGAAACACCGCGGTGAAGTAACGGTCCTGGATTCCGGCCCAATCCTTGCCGCCCTGCCATACTCCATGCGGCCACTTCTCCGGCCCCTCCAACTTCTTGGCCATGATGTTGGTGAGCTTGCCGTTCTCGCTGTAGAAGAGGGAAACGGTATCGATTGGCGCGGGATTGGACACCGTCAAATCACCGAAGCCGCCCAGCCAACCTATCCCGGCGACGATGGGCGCGCCGTTGAACTTCGCCGACGTCTCGACGCGCACGACGTAGGTATGGTCGAAGTGAAAGCGTTTAGTGACTTCCAGGTGACCGTCGCTCCAACTGAATTCGGCATCGGCTGGCGCGTGCAAATTGCTCGCCGGGGTAGATACTTGATACAGCGCGCTGTTCGCTGCGGACTCCTGCTGCTCGTCATTCAACGCCACTGCAAACGGCCATCCTCCGGTCTGCTGCGCGGCGTCGGGATGCACCAGATCGAGAATGCGGGGCGGCTTCGAGTCGTCCGTATATTTTTTGAGCTGCCAGCTCTTCACAACCGCGCCGTGGTTTGAGAACTCCACTCGATAGAGGTCGTTCTCCACTACGATGGTCCGCTCTTGCGCTTCGCTCCTAGGCGGAATGGCCGCTTGCGCAACGCCGGACATACTGGTGGCCGCCCTTTTGGAAGCTGCCGGGCCAGGAGCCGATGGCGCAGTGGCGCTCGGCGTGCCGCCTCCCGGAGTTGTGGGTGCAGGCGCCGTCTGCGCTGGGCGGTTCGCCTGCGGTAGATTCGTCGGCGGCTTCGGCCCAAAGAACTTGGCCCAAAGCAAGATCACGACTAGGGACAGGAGCGAGGCCACGACGATGCGCAACTCGTGCGTTAGCTTGAACTTCTTCTGCGGTTCGCTCACGAATGCGCCTCTTCCGTTGTGGCAGCTGTACAGCGAGGGGTGGCGTCAGGAACGGGGTCGTATCCGAACTTGCGCGACAGGGGGTGGCAGCGCAACAGGCGCTTGAGCGTTAGCCATGCTCCATGCGCGACGCCAAAGCGCTCGATTGCCTCGTACGCATACATCGAGCATGTGGGCTCGAATCGGCAGCTTCCGCCGACCAGCAGCGACAAATATGCCTTGTAAAATCGCAGTGCTCCGAGCGCGAGGCGCACGCCGCGGCTTCGCGGTGAGTTGCTTATGCACTCGGCATGAGGCGCAACAAGTCCGCTGTCAGCGACGCAAACTCCGCCTTCGCCACATTGCTCTTCGGGTGTATGACGATGTCCCATCCTGCAGGTATCTCCAGACGATGGCAGCGCACAACTTCCCGCACGCGCCGCCGGATGCGATTGCGCACTACCGCGCCGCCGAGTGCCTTCTTGATGCTGAATCCAAAGCGGCTGTGCGGCAGTTGGTTCGCGCGAAGAAAAACGGTGAAGTGTGAATTCGAGCGGCGTTTCCCGGCACGGTATACGGCGTCAAACTCTCCGCGCCGCACCAGCCGCGCCTCGCGCGGAAAATCCAGGCGCTCCGCGCTATTCGGGAGTGAGCCGATGACGGCCCTTCTTGCGGCGCGCCGCAAGCACCTTGCGGCCTCCTGCGGTCTTCATGCGCGAGCGGAAGCCGTGAGTCTTGGCGCGCCGGCGCTTGCGCGGTTGATAGGTGCGCTTTGGCAAAGAAATCCCCCTTATAGAATACGAACCGCGGCCCTCACAAATTTCGGCCGCAGGCCCACAAGCCGCGTCCGCGGCGTTCTGCGAATCAATTAGTGTAGTCGACCCGCGCGCACACGGTCAAGAAAGCGGACAGATCAGCGTTTCTTGGCCCAGTATTCGTCGTAGGCCGCCAAGTAGCGATCCACATCTTTGCGCAGCAAATAGTATGGGGTAGACAGGCGAATCTTCGAAGGCCCGCCGCCGCGAATGCGGATTTTCTTGTTCTGCCACATCCATGTTTCGATCTCCATGATCTGGATGGGCGGCACGTTGACCGATGCAATCGCGCAACGTAGCGCGCTATCCGGCGAGGTCCAGGACTCGGCTCCGCGCTTCACCATTTCGCCCAGGATGTAATCGGCCATCTTTCGGTGCCGCCGCTCGATGCGATCCAAGCCGATGTCATTCGCAAGCTTTACGGAAGCGCGCATTCCCCACAATGACGGCACATTCGAGCTGCCGATGCGTTGAAAGCGTTCGGCGCGCAGCTTGGGCTCGTCCCACCCGGCGGTGACAATTGTGTTCCAAAGGCGATCGATCACCTCGTCGCGCACATAGAGAAAGCCGCTGCCCTTCGGCGCCTGTAGCCACTTATGCGGGCTGGACGAGTACATGTCGCAGCCCAGGTCATGAACGTCCAGCGCCATCATTCCCACGACGTGCGCGCCGTCCACTGCCGAAAGAATGCCTTTCGATCGCGCCAATGCACAAAGTTCCTTGGCTGGCAACACCACTCCCGTAACTGTTGTGATGTGGCTGAAGAACAAGACCCGCGTCCGCGGCGTGATCGCATCGTTGACGAGATTTAGCACCGCTGCCGCGTTCGGCACCGGCTTCGGCAGCGTGATCTTCTTCACCACAATGCCGTAACGCTTGGCGCGCAGGTTGAAGGGATGCTCGCCGCCGGGATGCTCCTGGTCGGTCATCAGCACCTCATCGCCAGCCTTCAAGTCCACGCCATTTGCGATGTAGCTGTTCGCCTCGGTGGCGTTGCGCACCAGCGCAATCTCATCCCGTTTGCAGCCGACAAACGCCGCCAGCGGATCGCGAAACTCGTTCCAGGCACCATAGCCCCAGATCGGGTAATCCTCGGGATCGCTCTGCGCCATCTTCTCCGTCTCGTTGTAGCCATCGAAGATCGCCCGCAACACCGGCGCAGGCGAAGACCCCACCGTGCCGTTGTTCAAATACACTTCGTCCTCCGGAATCAGAAACTGCTTGCGCAGCTCCGTCCAGTAAGCCTCTTCGTTGGAATCGTACAGCCCGCGATCCGGCAGTTGACCCGGCGCCTGCGCCAGTTGCGCAAGAAGCTCGCCGCCAAAATTCAGCGCCGCTCCCACGGCTGCAGCGCCCGCAAACGACGACAGAAACCCTCGACGATCGACCATCTCGCATCCTCCGGCACAAAACATGCGCGGATTCTATCCGGATTGCGTCATTACGACAACGAATGCTCTGAGAAAGCTTGCGGCTCCCTGTCAACCGCATTACTGTACGTAGCACCAGTTCCTCACTGAGAAGATCGAAGTGCCTTTTGCGGCAGGCTCCATGCTGCACGCCAAGGAAGATGCAGGTCATATCGAGAGGACGTGAAAATGATTCTGCGTGCGCGTAACGCCGCCATGCTGGCAATTCCGCTGATGTTTCTGGTATCAAGCTATTCCGTCGCCCAAGAAAAAACCGGCACCAAACAGGACGTCGAAAAGCGCCTGAAAGCCGCACAGAAGCCCCAAGCCGGAACGCCACTCGATAATGTCGTCAAAACGCTCTTCGCTGCTCACACCTTTGAACAGGTTGCTCTTTCGCCTGACGGCAATTCCATCGCCTGGGTGGAAGCCGTGCATTCTAAGAGTGGCGCGGGGTCCGGCAGCACAGTCATCTACGTAAAAAATCTTAAGTCGAGCACGCCGCCAAGGCGCATCGGTGCAGGCGTTGCCGATTCACTCCACGCCGAAAGCAATGTCGCCTGGTCGCCCGACAGTCAGAAAATCGCTTTCCTCTCCGACGCCGCTAAGAAGGGGCAGTTCCAGCTCTATGTCACCAATCCCGCAGGCGGCGCCGCAAAAATGCTCACGAATGTCAAAGGATTCCTGGCCAAGCCCGGCTGGTCGCCCGACGGCAAGACCATCGCGATCCTCTTTACGGAAAACGCCACGCGCGCCTCCGGTCCCCTCGTCGCGGAAACCGCGGCAACGGGTGAGATCAAGGATGCCTTCTTCGAGCAGCGCCTAGCCCTGGTCGATGTCGACGCCGGCAAGCTGATCCAAATCACCCCCTCCGACACCTATATCTACGAATACGACTGGTCGCCGGACGGCAAGCGCTTCGTTGTCAGCTCTGCCCTCGGCAACGGCGACAACAACTGGTGGATTGCCGAACTCTCCACGCTCGACGCCGCCACCGGCCTGATGAAATCCATCTACAAACCCAAGCTGCAAATCGCCAATCCCGTCTGGTCCCCCGACGGCAAACAAATCGCCTTCATCGAAGGCATCATGAGCGACGAAGGCCTGACCGGCGGCGACATTCACATGATCGCCAGTGACGGAGGCGAGGCGAAAAATCTCACGAAGGATATGAAAGCCTCCGCCGCATGGCTCGGCTGGCAACACGACAAGAGAATTCTGATTAGCGAATTTGTCGGCGGCAACAGCGCCATTGCCACGCTCGATCCCGCTAGCGGCAAGATTGAGCAGCGCTGGTCCAGCGACGGCATGCTCACCAGCAGCAGCACTTTCAGCTTCACGCTTTCGGCCGCTAACGACGGCACCAGCATCGCTGGCGTTTTCCAGTCCTTTGCGCATCCGCCCGAAGTGGTTCTGATCAACGGTAATCCTGCCAACATGACTCCCGTGACCTCTCGCAACAAAGGCCTTTCGCCCGCCTGGGGCGAAGCGAAGAGCATTTCCTGGAAAAATGATGGTCACGAAGTGCAGGGCTGGTTGCTCTATCCACGTGGCTTCGACCCGGCGAAAAAATATCCCATGGTGGTCAACGTCCACGGCGGACCCTCGTTCATTTCGCTTTCCCACTGGCCTGGCAGCCACGACTTCGCCGCCGGCCTTGCCGGCATGGGCTATTTTGTCCTCTACCCCAATCCACGCGGGAGCTACGGTCAAGGCGAAGCCTTCGCCCGCGCCAACGTCAAGGATTTCGGCTATGGCGATTTCAAGGACATACTCGCGGGCATCGACGAAGCCATTCGCGTGGCCCCCATCGATCCCAACCGCCTCGGCATCACAGGCTGGAGCTATGGCGGCTTCATGACCATGTGGGCCGTCACGCAGACCAATCACTTCAAGGCCGCCATGGCCGGCGCGGGCCTCTCCAACTGGCAGTCCTACTATGGCCAAAACTTAATTGATCAGTGGATGATCCCATTCTTCGGCAAGTCCGTTTACGACGACCCTGAGGTTTACGCCAAGAGCTCCCCCATCAACTTCATCAAGAAGGCCAAGACGCCTACGCTGATCTTGGTGGGCGACAGCGATGGCGAAGTTCCCGCCCCGCAGTCTTATGAATTCTGGCACGCCCTCAAGACCCTCGGCGTTGAAACCCAATTCGTGGTCTACGAGCACGAAGGCCACCTCTTCGCCAATCCCAAGCATCAGCGTGACGTTATCGCTCGCACCCTCGCCTGGTTCGACGCTCACCTGCGCCAATAGGGGGAGACTTTTAGGATTGCGACGGCTTTGCTGGGGAACTTAAGTTGGGAGCTGGCTAGACAGACGGGCGCGGTGTTTTGCGCCCTACGTGGAGAGAACAGGACCACCCACGGGAACCGCTAACTAACCACCCGAGAATGAAAAAGGGGGCTGGTGCAAGCCCCCTCTTTCCTTAGAACTGACCCCCCAAAAACCGGAATCCCAGTCGAGGTTGGGTTCCAGCCACCCCGGGAAGCCAATCTTTTTAACAGCGTTGGTTAAAAGAGAGCAAACCGTGTGCCAGCATTTCATCGGAAATTCACAGTCAAGCACCCGCATGAAACTACGGGAGTTAGCCTGACTGCAGAGCCTGGCGTCGTAAGACTGCTGGTTTTGACCTACAAAATCCCACAGGCAAACCCGCACCTGCATCCATTCTTTGGGAGAGACACGGCTGTTACACCGATGTGACACCGCAATTCTTCGTAAGGGGTCGAGGCGGTCTGACGAAAGTAACTGAACCGACGCGACGCACAGTTCCGATGGGACCACAACACGACGTTGCGGCCAACGATCAGGCACCGATGGAGGCGCGCAACGCGTCCGCTAAAGACTGGCTATAACGTTGGACGTCCGCGTCGTGCTCGGCTTCGACCATGACACGGGCCAGCGGCTCCGTCCCCGAATAGCGCAACACCACCCGGCCATTGTCGCCCAGCGCCGATTGCGCCTCGGCAAGCGCACGAGACACCTGCGGCAGGGATTCCAGCGGCGGCTTGGATTTCACCCTTACGTTCACGATAGTCTGAGGGTAGTCTTTGAGCCCGGTGATTAAGGATTCCAGTCTTCCATTCATCGAAACCAGGGACGCAATTTTTACCGCCGTCAGCAAACCGTCTCCGGCGGGCGAATCGTCAAGAAAAATGACGTGGCCGGACTGCTCGCCGCCCAGCACGTTGTTGCTGCGAATCATTTCCTCAAGCACGTACCGATCGCCGACAGCGGCGCGGCCCAGCTCGATTCCCTCCCGCGCAAGAATCCGTTCCAGTCCAAGGTTGGACATTGAAGTTGCCACCACGCGATTGCCCTTCAGCTTTCCAGCCGATTTCAAGTGGCGTGCCGCAGCCAACAATACGCCGTCTCCGTTTATGACCCTACCCGACTGGCACACGAACATGGCACGGTCCGCATCGCCATCAAATGCGACACCCAGCGCCGCCCGCTCCGCTACCACGCGCTTTTGCAATCCTTCCAGGTGCAGCGACCCGCAATCCGCGTTGATGTTGCGCCCATCAGGCTGGGCGCCCATAGCAATAACCTTCGCGCCGAGGGACTCAAAAAGTTCCGGGCCAAGTTTGTACGCAGCGCCGTTGGCGCAGTCCAGAACCATGCGCAGGCTGGAAGGCTTGGCGCCCGGAATCACCCGGCTGCGGAGGAAATCGAGATACCGAGCGTCTAAAGATTCGTCCGCCACGAGTGCCGGCGGACTTTTGGGCGCCGGTTCGTCGCGGTATTTGAAGATTTCTTCTTCTAGTATTTCCTCGACGGCATCCGGAAATTTCATCCCGGCACTGGAGAAGAGCTTCACGCCGTTATCGTGAAAGGGATTGTGAGAGGCGGAAATGACCACGCCGGCTTGGAAGCCCCTTTGGCGCACTAAGCAGGCGACGCCGGGCGTAGTGATAATGCCGGCGAAGTCGACCGCCACTCCCGCATGGCCAAGGCCCGCGGCTAGAAGCGCCGCGATGTGCGGACCCGACTCGCGGGTATCCATCCCAATCAGCACGCGAGCTGCGGGACTGGTCTGCTTTAAATAGGTCCCGAGCGATCGCCCGGTGGCATACAGCGTAGCGTCGTCCAAGGGAGACGTGCCTGGCACGCCCCGAATACCGTCAGTTCCGAAGAGCTCTTTGGGCATTAGCAGAGGCGGTCTTGAAGAAAGACCGCGAGAGGGCCGACCGCAAATGGCTGGCCTAGATTGAGTCTAGCATGGGCTTCGGCATAACTTGGCTCGCGTGTGTTGTGAGTCACTGTACGACCGCGAGCACTACATGCTTTCTCATTTCAGCCCATACTTCTTACGCTTTTCTAACAGCGTCTTGCGGCTGATGCCAAGAATCGTCGCGGCCTGGCTGATTTTGTAGCGCGTGGCTTCCAGCGTTGCAGCGATAACTTCCTTCTCCACATCCTCCAACGACCGCAGCCCCCCGATCATCCCTGATGTTCCGGCCGCGGCAGCTCTAATATTTTCCGCAAAATGCTCGGGCTCGAGCATTTCCACGCGATTAAAAACGACCGCGCGCTCCAGCGCGTTGCGCAATTCGCGAATGTTGCCCGGCCACGGGTATGCGGCCAGCATCCTCCGGGAGCCCTCGCTAAGCTGCACGCCCGTTCGTGCGTGCACCAGTGACAGCGCCGCCAGAAAGTGGTCCGCCAGCAGCAGAATGTCGGCACGACGTTCACGCAGCGGTGGCACCGCGATGGTTAACACGTTCATGCGGAAGAACAAATCTTCCCGGAAACGGCCGGCGGTCACGGCTGCCGGAAGATCCACGTTGGTCAACGCCATCAGCCGGGCTTCGATGCGCAGGGTTTCCGTGCCGCCCAGCCGTTCGAAGGAGCGCTCTTGCAGTACGCGCAGCAGCTTGCTCTGCGCCGCCGCCGAAAGTGCGGCGACTTCGTCGAGCACGATCGTTCCGTTGCCGCCAAGTTCAAAGCGCCCGAGTTTGCGCTCGACGGCGCCGGTGAACGCTCCGCGTTCGTGGCCGAATAGTTCGCTCTCGACAAGCTGTGGAGGGAGGCTGGCGCAATCAATCTTGAGAAACGGCGCGTCGCGCCGCGGCCCCAACTCGTGGATCACGCGCGCCAGGTAATCCTTGCCCGAGCCACTACCACCGATGATCAGCAGCGTGCTGGGTGCGGCGGCAACTTTCTGCGCCAACTCGAAGACGCGTTGCGACGCCGGATCCGCGGAGATCCACGGCAGCCGCTCCGCCGTCATTTTGAAACCGCTTCGCCGGGAGCGTGAGAACCGCCCATCGCCACGTTTCGCGTGCCGTGGCCGGACCCGCCTTCTGGCTCATCGGGAATTTCCAGCTTCTGCGCCGACCTCCACAGCCGTTCGAGGTCGTAGTAACGCCGCGCCTGCTCGCTGAACACATGCACGATAAAACTGCCAAAATCGAGCAATGCCCATTCCGACGAGCCATGCCCTTCGCGGTGCTCCGGCGAGCGCCCGAGCTGCTTGTAAAGCTGCTCCTCGACCTCCGTACAGATCGCCTGCACCTGCGGCGTGCTGAACCCTGTGCAAATCACGAAGTAGGAAGTAAACGCGCCCACTCCGCTGAGATCGAGCACGGAAATGGCCGATGCTTTTTTGTTCTGCGCCGCCTCGACTGCGAGCCGCACGCCTTGTGGCAATGAGTTGTAGTTCACCGGTAAAGACCCTGTTTCAAAATGTATTCCTCGACGCGCGCCGCGACAAGTCCGTGGATGGATTGTTCGCGATGCGCGCGCCGCCGAATGTCTGTCGCAGAAACTTCGCTGGCCACATTTTCCAGCAAGTACACGCTGGTGCGGTTCAGGTGCGCAACCACGCTGGACTCGTGCATCGCTTCGCCCTCTTTTCTTTTTCCATCGCGCGCCATCAGCTCTGGCGGAATCACCAGCCGCAGCGCTTCCGCGCGAATGCCCGGCCGGTTGGCCACCACAAAATCGCAAAGGCCCAGGAGCGTCTCGTATTCCTTCCACATCGGAATATCCAGAAACGCGTCCGCGCCAATAATGAAATAGATGCGGTCGCCATGCCCATGGTACGTGTGCCGGAAATAGCGCACTGTATCAACGGAATAGTGCAATTGCGCGCCGCTAAAATCTTCTCCCGCCTCGGCCACCGACGGAACAAAGTGAGGATGCTCCGTGCACGCCAGCGCCACCATCGCAAACCGATGCGGAAAAGGCGCAAGGTGCTGCTTCAATTTGTGCGGCGGCCTGCTCGCAGGAATGAAATGAATTTCGTCGAAATTGAATCGCCGGTCGGCGGCCCTGGCCACCGCCAGATGCCCGGAGTGAATCGGGTCGAAGGAGCCTCCAAAGAGCGCGATGCGGCGAGGATGATGTTTTGTGGCGGTGCGCTGCGCTTGCGCGGTGGTCAATACGCCTCCAAGAGCTTATGACCTGCATCTTCTCACAAATTCTCGAAGCGCGCGGAGGATGTATCGGCCGCATTTTCGTGTGAGGCACGCTGGATCTCGGATGTCGATTCCGGCGCCGCTTTGGGGATCTTATCGAGCGCGTCCGCAATCGACCTCACCAGTTCTCGCACGCCTTCGCCCGTCGCCGCCGATATCGAGTGGAACTCCAGCCCTCGCTCCCTGCAAAATTCGCGCAACGCGTCCAGCCGCGTGCGGTCCGTCGTGGCATCAAGCTTCGTCGCCACCACCATCATCGGCTTTTCGGCCAACGAATCGCTGAACGCCCGCAGCTCTCCCGAAATCACCTCGAAAGAATGAATAGGGTCCGCCTCGGAAGCATCACTCGTATCGATTAGATGTACCAGCAGCCGCGTGCGCTCGACGTGCCGCAAGAATCGGATCCCCAAGCCGGCGCCCTCATGCGCGCCTTCGATCAATCCCGGCAGGTCGGCGACGACATACGTTCGCCCAATCTCTCTCCCCTCGCTGCCTCCGCCGCCATCCGCGTTAACAACTCCAAGGTTCGGCTCGAGAGTCGTAAACGGATAGTTCGCAATCTTCGGCCGCGCCGCGGAAATGACGGAAATCAGCGTCGATTTCCCTGCGTTCGGAAACCCTACCAATCCCACGTCAGCCAGTAGCCTTAACTCCAGCCGCAGGTACCGCTCTTCGCCGGGATGCCCATCCTCATGTTCCCGCGGAGCCTGGTGCCACGGCTTCGCGAAATTCTGATTCCCACGCCCGCCGCGCCCGCCCTTCGCAACCAGCACGCGCTGCCCCGGCGCCGCTAAATCCGCGATCGTCTCTCCGCTTTCGTCGAATACCAGCGTGCCCACAGGCACCCGCAAAATCATGTCCGCGCCCGAATGTCCCGTGCAGTTCGAACCTTCTCCGTGGCGCCCGCGATCGGCCTTGAATTCGCGGTTGTACCGGTAGCGCAGCAGCGTGTTGTCGTTCGGATTCGCTTCCAGGTAAATGCTGCCACCGTGCCCGCCGTCGCCCCCGGACGGGCCGCCGCGCGGCACGAATTTCTCCCGCCGGAACGCGACGCAGCCGTTCCCGCCGCTCCCGGCCTTCACAAGAATTTTCGCTTCGTCAACAAACACAGTCCCTACTTCCTCTTAAAAAACGATAACATAGGCGTTCGGCATCAGTGCAAATCATCAAATCTTCGGAGGTCAATCAGCGTGTCTCGTATCCGTGTGTGGCTGCGTCGCGCCGCAATCCTGCTCGTGCTCCTGGCTATTCTCTTCGGCGTCGGCGCTTACGTCTTGTACTTCCGCCGAGACGCGCTGCCCGCCGCTCCCCCACACGCCCGCGTAGCGCCCACAGTCTCTCCGCTGAAGGGCCTCGCCGCCTGCTGGGTCGAAACCGGCAGCACCTTCACCGGATATTCCTTCGCCATGACGGCCGGAAGCATTCTCGTCAAGCATCCCGCCGGCGATCTGCTGATCGATACCGGAAATTCCATGCATTTCGACGACGAAATCACTGGTTATCCGTTCCTGCTGCGCCTCAAACTCAAAAATCTGGCGGGTCAGCTAAATCCCGAAGTGCCGCTTCCGGAACTTATGCGCCTCGTCGGCGGTGACCCGACCAAAATTCGCTGGGCAATTCTCTCTCACGCGCACCTGGATCACGCTGGAGGTTTGATGGATCTGCCTCGCGTTCCGGTTCTCCTCACCCGCGAAGAGTTGCAGTTCGCCTTCGATCCCGCCGTGCAAGCCAAAGGCTTCGTGATTCCCGCCCATACGCGAAGATTTCCGCCTGCCGACTCACCCACGCTGAAATTCGATCCCCATCCGTATGAGACTTTCGACGAAAGTACCGACCTCTACGGCGACGGCTCGGTCGTGGTCGTGCCCCTGGGTGGTCACACTCCCGGCAGCGTTGGCATCTTCGTGAACGTGGACCCGCATCACCGTCTTTTCTACGTCGGCGATGCCGTCGATGAGGAGCGCGGCTTCGAGGACCGCGTCGGCAAATCACTGTTGCTGCGAGACAGCGACAACGATCCCGCCCGCGCTAACGAAATCGTCGCCAAGCTCAACCAACTCCACAAAATGGTTCCGGAGCTCGCCATCATTCCCGCGCACGGTCGCAGCGCCTATCTCAAATTCTTCCCCGGCGGCGCGCTAAGCTGCGTTTCTTCTGACGCCCCTCGGTAAAACAAAAACGGCTCAGCCGGAGCCGAGCCGCACAATTTGGAGTGCGGCGGTCTTGCCGCCGCTTTTCCGCACGCAGCGCTTGAGCTATCTAGGGCAAGCCTACTGCAGACGATCTAGTTGACCGCAGCCGCTTTCGCCTGCTCAGCCGGTGTCACGCTAATGAACCGCCCATGGCGGCCCTTGTCCTCAAACGTCACGTAGCCGGTCACCAGCGCGTACAGCGTATCGTCCTTGCCCTGTCCGACATTTACGCCAGGTTGATGCTTGGTGCCGCGCTGCCGAACCAAAATCGTTCCCGCATTGACAAGCTGCCCGCCAAAGCGTTTCACACCCAGCCTCTGTCCGTGGGAATCCCGGCCGTTCGTCGACGACCCGCCGCCCTTCTTATGTGCCATGACTCAATCCTCTTCTCTGAATTTCTCGCCGCTGCACCTCAAGCCTTCAGGCCCGAGGCGTTTCGTAGCCCGCGCTACAACTTAATATCGCTGACCTGCACAGCCGTAAAATTCTGCCGGTGTCCGCGCGAAATCTTATACTGGTTGCCCTTCTTGAACTTAAGCACCGTCAATTTCTTCGCGCGCCCCTGGTCAACAATTTTGCCCGTGACGGTCACTTTCGACGCGTCCGATCCAAGAACCACCTTCTTGTCGTCGGTATGCACAGCGAGCACGGAGCCGAAGGTCACCTTCTCTCCCACTTCTCCGCTAACTCGCTCAATTCGTATGGTGTCGCCGGGCGCGACGCGATACTGCTTCCCCCCGGTCTGAATGACGGCGTACATCTCTCCTCCAAGCGCTAAAGACAAACGTTAATTATAGGGGCTTTACACCGAACCCGTCAACGCACGAAAATCATGGCCATGAATGAACCGATCATTGCTCCACCGCTTGCGGGAAACATTTTAGGCTCGCCGAACGATTCCTTCGTCATCGCCGAGTGGCAGGATGCGGGTGGGCCTGCCGAGCCTGCACGGCTGATTGCTCCGCGTCACGTACACCACCACGACGACGAAGCATGGTACGTGTTGGAGGGGACGCTTCGCGTTCAAGCCGGCGAAAGCGAAATCGAGGCAAGCGCCGGTTCCGGTGTGCTCGTCCCGCGTGGAACCCCGCACACCTATTGGAACGCAGGCCCCCGGCCCGCCTTCGCTACCTGCTGATTATGAATCCCAACATTTTCAGCCCGATCCAGGGAATTCACGCCCTGAAAGAGCGCACTCCCGCCGCCCTGCAGCAACTGTTCCGCAAGCACGATTCCGAGCTCCTCTAGGCACCATTCTGCGGCACTGCCTGCCTAACCTATTTTAAAACAATACCTTACAAGCCCCTTTGCAACTTTCCTCGTCCGCGCGGGTTTCTTAAATGTAGCGAATGTAGCGGTAAAAGGATCTAAGAGGGTCCCCAGATGCGATATCTAAGGTTCTTCGGTTTGCTCGGCATTTGTCTCGGTATTTGTCTCTTCGCGGCTTCTAACGCGAACGCCCAGCGCGTCACCTTCGGCGTCGGCATTGGCGCTCCTGCCTACTACGGCCCCGCTCCAGTCTGCAGCTATGGCTACTACGATTATTCTCCTTACGCCTGCGCCCCCTACGGATACTACGGCCCTGACTGGTTCGTCGGCGGCGTCTTCATCGGCGCCGGCCCCTGGTATCACAGTTATTACGGACACCGCAGCTATGGCTACAATGATCGTGGTTACTATGGCCGTAGCTATGGCTACTACGGTCGAGGTTATGGCCGAGGCGGATATGAGCGTCGCGGGTACGGACGTGGATTCGATCGAGGGTATCGCGGCGGTTCCAGCGGCGACGGCTACCGCGGCGGTGACTTTCACGGCCGTGGCGACTCTCATGGCGGCAGCTACCGCGGTGACGGTAACTTCCACGGAGGCGGTGGTTCCCACGACGGAGGTCACGGCGGTGGCGGCTCTCACGGCGGTGGCCACGGAGGCGGGCACCACTAACCAAGCTTGATGGCGCCGGGGGTCTTCCCGACGCAAAACGGCTGGCCGCAAAACGCTGCCAGCCGTTTTCATTTTCTTAAAGTCGGTGTTTAAGCTTCCAGGTCTTCAGTGCCTAGCTTCCGCTCGAGTCAGCAACACCGCCGTGGCCGTCGACATCGAGTCATAATATCCAACGAAACGCTGCGGCTCCGGCGCATTGTAGGGGCTTAGATTGTGCGCCCAGCGAAAGCCAATCGGCTGATACCACAGCTCGGCTTCAACGTGGAAGGGGCCCTGCGCATTGCCGGTGCTCACGGAATAGCGCACCAGGCTTCCCGCATCCGTGAAATTCGGATCTTCCGCGGCATCCCCCACCACCGCAATATCTTGCTCGGCAGTCTCTTTCTTGAAGCCGCTTGGCAGCAGTCGATTGTCCTTGAGATATCCGACCGCCGATAGCAACCCGGTCGTCACGTGACCAGCCGCGTCTTTCAAAATTGGTTCGTAGATTTGTACCTGATCGCCGCTCGTAATTTCGCGGTAGTGCGGCTCAAATCGCACCGGATCGGCATCATTGTCGTTCCCCTCGATGGACCCATCCGCGTGCAACGCGCCCGATTCAAACACCTTGTTCTCACGCGCATCGCGAATCGTTACATGCAGCCACGCGCGACGCGACGGATAAGCCGTTGGCATCTTGTGACCGCTCAAATTCTGCACCAGCACTTGCACCTGAAGACGGTCCGAGACCAAGTCGATGCTCCGAATGCTGACGCGTGCCGCCTCCGACTGCAGAAACGCAACGGTCCTCTCTGATGCCGCGGTCATCTCCGTCGGCAGCGCCGCCACGCTCAAGTCCTTGCGATACAGATTCAGCATCCTCAGCATGAAGAAATTTGCCGCCACGAACGTATGCCGATGCGCTCCCTCACGCGGCACGCCAAGCACCGCTGTGATGGGCACCTGTCCGTGTATCTCCGGCATGTGGCACGACTGGCAACTGCTCCTCTCCCGATAGTCGCTATGCAGCCATTCCAGGTAAGGCATCTGTTCAGGAAACGTGCCGATCTCTTTCCCGCCCGGTCCAAGAGCCTTTGTTTTTAAGGTGTGGCACGTGCCGCAGAGCGCGGAATCCCGAATATGCGCATCTTCCGTCGGGCGGAACCCTCCGGATGACGTATGCATAATGCGTTGACGTCCGGCGTCGATCGCAAAGGGGCCATATTCCGCGTGCTCGCCCTTCGACGACGGCGGATTGATAACGAATCCCCCGTTGAAACTTTCGGGAGTGCCCAGCTTTTCCTGTGAGATTTGGTGACACACCGAACATGACACGCCATCTTCGGCCTTCGCGTTGTTCTTCTTGTCTTGATCAAATGGAAGATGCGAAAAAATTTGGCCCTTGCGGCCTTCCAACTTTGCCTCGAAGCGCGTAATTGGCATATGGCAGATTGAGCATTCATCCTCTATGGCCGCTTGCGATTCTGGATGATCGATCGATTCGCGCCGCACGCTCCCCTGCCAATAAGGATCGCGCGACGAATTACCCATCATGCTCGACCGCCAATCGAACCCTATGGAAACATCCTCACCCGAAGGCGTCACGATTCCGTTGTGGCAAGCCAGGCACCGGTCCGACGTCTGAAAGCTCGGCTTGGGTGCCGCATGCTGCCCGCCGCCGCTGACCAATCCTGCTGAGCAAGCCAGCACTCCCAACAGCGCAATCGCGTAAAGGGCCCTTTTTCCCATCACCAACCTTCGTTCAGCCGCCCGTCCTGCCAGTCCCACAGAAGGTAGAAGACAATTTGTATTTGTCGTCCCGCTGTGTTGTTGACCGGGACGCGGACACCGAGATTGGCGCGGACGTGTTGTCTCTTGCTAATCGTCACTTGCATTTGCGGCAGCACGTCCCAATTCGTCTTCGCGTTGTCCACCAGGTCCCGGGCTCCCAAAAACTCCACCATGGGCGACCACAGTCGCCCCAAACCGTGATTCGCTGCAAAACTCTGGCCGATGGCGGTATTGAAAAATATGGATTGCGGGGCAATCTGCGTGTGACGCGGCAAGTCTGCGCCGAACTGCGTCTGCACAAAAGTATTCGTCCGAAAAAGCTGGTCAAAAGCGGCAAAGGTTTCGAACGTCGTTGTTCCGGTTCCGAAGCCTCGCGCCTTGTTGCCGGTCGGCAAAATAGCACCGCCGAACAAGCTCAGGATCGATCCCGACGGCAAGCTCGAAAACATAGTCCGCTTCACACCGAGCGTGGTGTCGCCAACACCGCCATACCAAGTGTGATTCTGATCCTGAAAATTGATCGGGACGTCGACCTCAATCTGATTTTTCACTCCGAAACGCTGCTCATGAATGATGTGAGTCGTGCCCCCTGGCGCGCCCTGCGCATTCAGCGCCGTGGAGATCACAACTTCGTCTTCCGGATAGGCCTTCTCGGTAACCAGCGCCCGCGGCAAATTCAATTCCCCACGCGGCCAGTGCGGATTCCGGCAGAAGCTACGCAAGTACGCGATCACGTCGTCGATCTGTTCAGAGGTCAGCGCCTCCCCGAAAGACGGCATAATGTCGGAAAATCCGCGTGTTGGTCCGCCGTGAAGGATTACATCTTTCCAGGTGGTATTAGGTTCGGGAGTAGTCTGGTCGCACGCGGTGAAATCCGGGAACGTGCGCGGCCGCTCAAATCCGGCAATCTCTTTCGCTGTCCCTGTCCCATCAGCGCCATGGCAAGCAGCACACGCCGATTTGAAAATCTGCTCGCCGGCTTGTGTCCGCGAACTGCCGTGATTCCCCGTTTGCCCGAACATCACTGCAAGCGGCACGAGAGACCAGAACGCCACCAACCTGATCACTACCCGCATATGGTTATGCATATCGATGGCGAGCGATCATTTCCCCTTTGCCCTCTGGTGGTCGTACCTGTACACCTACACCTCATAGTCCTGAGAACGCGCGCCAACCGCCGCCGCAACTGTCCTGAAGTCAAATGCGCAAGCATTATTCATCACTTGACCGCAATCGCGCGCAAAGACAGTAACTCGATTGTTTCAATGCCGCAAATCGCTCCCGTAAATCCTTGGATATCCTCAAATTTCCACGTTTTGCTGGTTGCTCTTCGCCTATTCATGTGGTAGTAACATGCCCCATCCAGACTCCGCTGTGGGTGGGGAGTCGGTTTGTGTGGTGGGGTGACCTTCGCAGTCTTCTTCGATGTCCCCTTCGATGTAGCGCACTGTGCTGTGAGCGGTGTTCTGTCCGTTATTTTGGGAGGCTCTCAAATGAGAAGCAGAGCGAGTGGATTTTCGATCGTGGGATTTTTGGCGGTGCTGCTGGCATTTTTCGTGGCGGTTCCCCGCGCGGAGGCGCAATCTACGACAGATGGCGCTATCGGCGGCACGGTCACGGATCCGTCCGGCGCCGTAGTGCCCAATGCCGCGGTCAGCAGCCGCAATCTCGGCACGAGTAGCAGCTCAAGTGGTGTCACGGACGGCGGCGGCCGTTACCTTCTCATTCACCTTCAGCCCGGCGTGTATTCACTTGAAATCTCCGGCAGCGGTTTTGGCGTCTTCAAAGCGACTAACATCACCGTGGAAGTTGGGCGCGTCACAGCGATCGATGCCACTCTCACCGTGAAGGCTCTCGCCGAAACAATTGTCGCCACCGCAGAACTTCCTGTCATCACCACCGATCGCGCCGACTTCACGACCAACATCAACCAAACCACGATCGACAATCTGCCCATCAACGGCCGCCGCTGGTCCACCTTCGCGCTGAGCACGCCTGGCGCTGTGCCCGACGGCGGGTTCGGCCTGGTCAGCTTCCGCGGCATCTCCGGCTTGCTCAACAACAACACGGTCGACGGTGCCGACAACAATCAGGCTTTCTTCAGCGAAGAGCGCGGCCGCACGCGCATCAGCTATTCCACCAGCGCCGCCGCCATCCAGGAATTTCAAATCAACACTTCCAACTACTCTGCTGAGTACGGGCGCTCCGCCGGCGGCGTAGTCAACGCCGTCACCAAGAGCGGCAGCAACCAGCTTCACGGCCAGGCCTTCTGGTATGACCGGACTAGCGACCTCGGCGCAGTCAATCCCTTCTCCTTCAAGAGTCAACTTGTAAACGGTGTGGCTACACGTAGGCCCTTCTTGCCGCCGGATAAAAGGCATCAATTTGGCGGTGGCATTGGTGGCCCCGTTATCAAGGACAAGCTCTTCTTTTTCTTCAGCGGCGACCAGCAATTGCGCGGGTTCCCGGCCATCGCTGATTCGGGTACTCCGGGCGCAATCGTCGCGCCTTTGACTGCTGCGGAGCTCACAACTTTGTCGGGGCGCGGAGTGTCAGCGGCGCAAGCGAATGCCGGCGTGGCATTCCTTCAAAGTCTCACCGGCGAAGTACCTAGGACAGGCGACCAGCTCATTTTGCTTCCCAAGATCGATTGGAATCTCACTTCCAAGCACCACGTCTCGGTCAGCTATAACCGGCTTCGTTGGGCTTCCCCGGCTGGCGTACAAACCGCCGGAGTAGTAAGCCGCGGCATCGAGAGCTTTGGCAGCGACTTCGTCAAAGAAGATTGGGGAATCGCTCGACTCAATTCGAGTATCTCTTCGACGTTCACAAACGAGTTGCGCTATCAGATTGGCCGCGACTTCGAATACCAAATCGGCCAGAATCCCATCTCCGGAGAGCCCGTCTCCGCCCAGGGTGTTTCGCCGCAAGTGTTCGTCGGGGGCGTGGGTAACTTCACTTTTGGAAAGCCCAACTTTTTGGATCGCCGCGCTTTCCCAAAGGAGACGCGCAACCAAGTTGCCGACACGCTCTCATGGAGTCACGGCACGCACCTGCTGCGGTTCGGCTTTGACTTCAATCATGTGAACGATGTGGAAGACAACCTCTTTCGAGAATCGGGCGACTACTCGTACAGCACGCGAGCGGATTACCTCAGCGACTTCGCCGCGGCAGCCAACAAGTTGACTCCGCGTTGCACGTTTACTCCGGCCGCACCCGCTCCGCCTTTCGCCGTTCCTTGCTACTCCTCGTTCAATCAGCAGCTTGGTCCCAGCAAGTTCACTTTCTCTACAAATGACCTTGCGTTTTTTGTTCAAGATGACTGGCGTGTAAAGCCTTATTTTACTGTGAATTTCGGCCTGCGCTATGAGACAGAGCTGATGCCTTCGCCACAAATTGCCAACTCAGCTCTGCCCCTCACCAGGAAACTCCCGAATGACTATAAGGGTGTGGGCCCGCGCCTTGGCTTTGCTTGGGATCTGACTCATAACGGCAAGACGATCGTTCGCGCCGGCTATGGCATCTTTTATGGACGAATAATCAACTCTACGATTGCCAATGCCATTACGAATACCGGTGTGCTGTCGTCCTCACAACTCGGCTTCTTCTTCTTGCCTTCAACGGCGGGTGCGCCAGCCTATCCGAACGTCCTGTCTACAGCACCACCGCCGGCCAGCTTCACACCTCAGGTGGTTCAGTTTGCTCCTCACACAAGCAATCCCATGGTGCATGAATTCGATATCGACTTTCAGCGTGAGATCGCCGCGAACACTGTGGTGTCGGTTTCCTATCTAGGCAGCCTCGGCGGAAATCTACCGCGCTTTGTGGACATTAACCTGAATGCGCCTGCCTCCACAGTCGCGTACACCATTAGCGGCGGCGCCCAAAACGGACAAACAATTAGTGCCCCCCTGTTCAAAGGTCCACGCCCAAATCCAGCCTTCAATTCCATCACGGATATCTCGAACAGCGTGACTTCCAAATACAACGCCCTCGTTGTCGCTTTGAATCGGCGTTTCTACCAGGGCTTCCAAATCCAGACGTCGTTCACCTACTCGCACGCACGTGACGCCGGCCAGAGCTCGCAGACATTTACCGTAGCAAACAATGTCCTCAACCCCTTCGACTTGAGCCAAGAACAAGGCCGCTCCAATTTTGACGTCCGCGAGCGTTTTAACTTCGGGGCCGTGTGGACCCCCGACCTTTATAAGGGCAGCCGCCTCATCCTGAAGGAGCTGGTCAACGGCTTTACGATATCGCCGCTAATCTCCATCTCTTCTGGTGCGCCCTACACGGCTTTGATCCAAGGCAATGCGCCGGGCGGCGTGTCTTCGGGCGTCCTCGGAGCCGGAGGGACGAATCGCGTCCCCTTTCTTGCTCCGAACTCTTTCCAGATGCCTCGCACCGCAAACGTCGATCTGCGTCTCGAGAAAAGCTTCCGGTTGACAGAGGGCAGGAGGTTCACTTTGACCGCGGATGCGTTCAACGCGCTCAACCGCACGAATTTCACCGCTCTGGACAACCAGATTTATACGATTTGCGCAGCCAACGCGAAGTGCTCCGTGACCGGATTGACGCCCACGGTAAACCAGTTACTTTTCAACAGTCACTTTGGCATACCGACTTCTTCTTCCAACTCTCTCCTGGCGCAGCGCCAAATACAGATCGGCGCGCGCCTGGACTTCTAGCCCGGATTGTAAAAAAAGAGCGTCTCGATTCCTCGGGACGCCCTCTTTTTCGGCTTGGTATTGAACTCGCTTACGCGTGCGGGTGCGCCTTGTCGTAGATCTCCATCAGTTGCCGGATAGAAGCATGCGTATACTTCTGCGTCGTCGAAAGCGATTGGTGCCCCAGCAGCTCCTGAATCGCCCGTAAGTCCGCTCCATCCGCCAGCAAATGCGTCGCAAACGCGTGCCGCAGCGAATGCGGGTGCAAATCCCAATTGATGTTCACCAGCTTCACGTATTTCTTTACGATTCGTCCCACAGACCGCTGCGTCAGTCGCCGCCCCGCATAATTCAGAAACACCGCATTGGTTCGCGGCGCCGCCCGCCCCATCCCTCCGCTGCCCGAAGTTTGCAGCAAGAGCTGTTCGCGCAGAGGCCAGTATTTTTCCAGCGCCTCTTGCGCCTTCGTCCCGTACGGCACGATGCGTTCCTTGTTGCCCTTGCCGCGCACGCGCAGCATCCGCTCCTTCTGCTCCATGTCTTCCAGGTTCAGGCCCGTGAGCTCGCTCACACGCAGCCCCGCGGCATAAAGCATCTCCAGCAGCGCCCGATCGCGGCGCAACAGCAAGCCTTCGCCTCCCGCCGCTTTGTTCCCCACCGCTGCACCACCCTCACCCGTCTTCGCAGGCAGTCGTCCGCCCGCCGCCGGCCCCATGCCAGCCAGTTCATTCAAGAATCCATTCATCTCCTCCGCGGAAAGCACCGAAGGAATCCGCTTTGGCAGCTTCGGCGTCGGCACCAGCCGCGCCGGATTTTCCTTGATCATCCCTTCGCGCACACAATACTTGAAAAACGACCGCAACGCGCCCAGCTTCCGCGCAATCGAGCTTTTCTTCAGCCCTTGCTCGTGCAAGTGCCCCACAAATTCACGGATGATCAGATGCGTAATCTTCGGCAGCGCCGGCGGCTGCATGCCGGGAGGGGAAAGATATGCGACGAACTGCTCCAGATCGTTCCCGTAATTCAAGATAGTGTGCGGCGAGGAATTCCTCACCGACTGCAGGTACTGCAAATATTTTCCAATGGCCTGCTTCATTTTCTGCGGAGCCGCTCCGAGGGCACAGCAAGTATAGTCGCGCAGAATTCCGCGAGCTCTAATTCGCAAACGCGTGCTGCTGAGTTGTTAACGGGAACTTACGGCTTCGCGCCCACCGGCGTCGCGGCTTCTTCCGGCTGCTGCGGCATCGGGTCTGCCACTACGGACTCCCAGTCGCAGCCTTCCTTCAAGCAACTGCGCACCGTGCCGATTTTGGTCTTCTTCTCCACAATGAACGGCGCGCCGCACTTGGGGCACGGCTCGGCCAGCGGCATATGCGGCGTCGTGAAATCGCAGTCGGGATACCGCGAGCAGCCGTAAAAAACGCGCGGACGTCCGCGGCCGCCCTTTCCTGCGCTGCCGCGCCGCACGAATTCGCCTTCATTGCATTTCGGGCATTTGATGCCCATCGTGATCGGCCGCGTGTACTTGCACTTCGGATATCCCGTGCAGCCGATGAACTGGCCGAAACGTCCGCTTTTTTTCACCAGGTGGTTGCCGCACAGCGTGCACTTTTCCTCGAGGGGTTCGTCCGGCTCGTGCGCGATGCGCGTTCCCTCCACCAGCCGCCGCGTCGTCTTGCAATCGGGATAGCCCGTGCACGCCAGAAACGCCCCAAATCGCCCGCGCTTGATGGCCATTTCCTTGCCGCAGTTTTCGCAATACTCCGTCTTGCCTTCGCCGCTGGCGTCGTCGCTCAGCTCCGGCGGCATATCCTGGATGAAGTCGCAATCCGGATAGCGCGAGCAGCCCAGGAAAAATCCATGCCGGCTGATGCGCTCCAGCAGCTCGCCTTCGCCGCATTTTTCGCACTTCTTGCCCGTCGGGATCCCGGCCTTGTACGACACCATCTCGTCGCCGGCCTTCGCTAGGTCAACGACAAATTTCCCCCAGAACTCCCTCACCGCGTCGCGCCACGGCAGCTTGCCTTCTTCAATTTCGTCCAGCTCTTCTTCGAGGCGCGCCGTGAACGTCACATCAAACACGTCATCAAAACTCTTCACCAGCAGCACGCTGACGCGTTCGCCCAGCATCGTCGGAGTGAACCGCCCCTGGTCTTTGCGCACGTACTCGCGCTCGACAATCGTCGAAATAATCGAAGCGTACGTCGACGGCCGCCCGATGCCCTTCTCTTCGAGTTCCTTCACCAGCGTCGCTTCCGTGTACCGTGGAGGCGGCTCCGTAAAATGCTGGTCCGGCCGGATCTGATCGAGCCGCAACACTTGCCCTTCCGTCACGCGAGGCAGGGCCTTGCCTTCACCCTCATCATCCTTTTCATCATCTTCGCGGTCCGCCCCGGCCACCGGCATTTGGTACACACGCAGATAGCCGTCGAATTTCTGCACCGAACCGGTCGCGCGGAAAGTGTAATCGCCCGCGGAGATGTCGATCGTGGTCTGGTCGAAAATCGCCGGAAGCATCTGCGAGGCCACAAAACGCTGCCAGATCAACTGGTATAGCTTGAACTGATCGTCCGGGAGATACTTACGCACATCTTCCGGCGCACGTGAAACGTCCGTGGGCCGCACCGCTTCGTGCGCTTCCTGCGCGTCTTTTTTTGATTTGTAGTAATTCGGTTTCTCGGGAAGGTAATTCGATCCGAAACGTTCCGGAATCAGCTCGCGCACCTGCTGCAGCGCATCGTTCGAGACGTGCACGGAGTCCGTGCGCATATAAGTGATCAGCGCGACGGAGCCTTCCTCGCCGAGTTCCACGCCTTCATAAAGCCGCTGCGCCAGGCCCATGGTGCGCTTGGCGGTGTAGCGCAGGCGATTGTAAGCGGCCTGTTGCAGCTTGGAAGTGGTGAACGGCGGCGGCGGGTTGCGCTTTTTTTCTTTCTGCGTTACCGAAGTGACCTGCCACTTTGCCTTGCTCACCGCCGCGACGATCTTGTCCGCCGCCTCCTGATTCCCAACCTCGATGTCCTCGCCCTTGTACTTGCTCAGCTTGGCTTCGAAGATGGGTGGCTCGCCGGCATCCAGCATCGCGTGGATCGTCCAATACTCCTGCGGCACGAACGCGCGTATCAGCTGTTCTCGCTCGACAATCAAACGCAAAGCAACGGTCTGCACTCTGCCTGCGGACAATCCGCGCCGTACCTTGTCCCACAGGAGCGGCGAAATCTTGTAGCCCACGATGCGGTCCAGCACGCGCCGCGCCTGTTGTGCATCGACGAGGTTACTGTCCACCTGGCGCGGCTTTTCGAACGCCGCGCGAATAGCCTTCGGCGTAATCTCGTTGAAGGTCACGCGGAAAATCTTTTTCGGATCGATGGGTGGAATGCTGATTTCGTCGCGGTTCTTTTTGACGGCTTTGGACTTGCCCTTGGCATCCGTCTTGGCTTCGGCCTCTTCTTTTTCTTTCGCTTCGGCGGCCTTGTCGCCATTCTTGCTGGACGCTTCTTCTTCGTATTTGGTGGGCTTGGAGAGCACCATGGCCAGGTGCGCCGATATCGCCTCGCCCTCGCGGTCCGGGTCGCCCGCCAGATACACCGCCGTGGCGGTGCTGGCCGATTTCCTCAGATCATTGATAATCTTGCCCTTGCCGGAAATAATCTGCAGCGTGGGCTCAAAAATCTTGGCATCGTCCAGGGTTATCGGTTTCTTGTTGGATTTCTCTTTGCCCTTCTTGCCCTTTTTCTTTTTCTTCGGGTCATCATCGGGCATACGAAGACCAATCGTCTTTTTCGGCAGATCCATCACGTGCCCAATGGACGCTTTGACGGTGTAGTCCCGTCCCAAATATTTATTGATTGTCTTCGCCTTGGCAGGCGATTCCACTATAACCAGCGAACGTGCCATCTTGTCTTTGTAACCCCGGATTCCTTTGCAGGAAGGCCCATGTGGCGGGGCGTGTGTCCTTCTCGCTACCTTAATGAAGATGCGCAAACGCGCTCTACGGATTCATCTCTCTGTTTGCGCGTCAACTAAATGCCTGCGTATCAGTAGTTTCCAGCAGCAGACTTCCTGCCTCGAGAGCTTAGAGCAGCACTTTGTTGAACTGCTTGCCCGGCATCTGCCGGATGATCCCCTTCATCTCCAAGTCAAACAGCGTAGCCAGAACTTCGGAAGAGTTCAACCCCGAACCCTCTACAATGTCGTCGATGTGCTTTGCTTCGTCCGTGCTCAGCAGGTCGTAAATCTTCTTTTCCGACGTATTGAGCGACGCCGCGGCTAACAGATTCCGCTGTTCTGCCTCGGGTTGCTCTGCCTTCACCAGCGCAGCGCGCACCGGCGTGGGCAGCTCCTCGATCACATCCTCGCCGTTGGTCACCAGCTTCGCTCCCTGCTTGATCAGTTGGTTCGGCGCGAAACTAACCGGCTGCGTCACATTCCCTGGCACCGCGAACACTTCCCGCCCAAACTCCATCGCCAGCCGCGCGGTGATCAACGAACCGCTGTACTGCGCCCCTTCGACCACCACCACGCCCAGAGGCATTCCTGCCACAATGCGATTGCGCACCGGAAAATTCTCCGGTGCCGGATGCGTACCCAATGGGAATTCGCTGAGGATCGCGCCCCGCTCCAGCACCTTCTCGTACAGTTTCTTGTTTTCCTTCGGGTAGCAGACATCCACCCCCGTACCCAGCACTCCGATCGCCCGGCCGTTCACCGCCAATGCCCCCTGATGCCCGATAGCATCGATTCCGCGCGCCATGCCGCTTACCACCACCAAGCCCCGCGCCGCCAGTTCGCGCCCCAGCCGCTCCGCCATCTGCGTTCCGTAAAGCGTTGGCCGCCGCGTGCCCACCATTCCGATGCTCGGCTGGTTCAGCACCTGCACGTCCCCGCGCACGTATAGCATCACTGGGGGATCGTAGATTTCTAGCAGCGTCTGCGGATATTCCGGCTCCGTCCAGTTCACTAGCCGGCAGCGGTCGATGCGCCGCGTCAGCGCAAGCTCTCTTTCAGCCCGTTTGAAGGATTGCTTCTTGAAGACTGCTTGCGCTACTGGGGCCGGCAACCTGCACGCTTCCAATCGAGGCAGCGGCGCGCGAAACACTTCTTCCGGCGAGCCAAATTCACGCAGCAGCCGCGCGGAAAGCCGCGAAGCCAGCCCAGGGGTAAGCGCCAGCGCGAGCCAGGAGAGGGATGCGTCCAGCTCCATTGCTCCGCGAGCCTACGCGCAGAATAACGCTATTGTCAACTACCAGATTTCTGAATACCAATGCGACGCCTCTTCTATTGCGCTTTAACGTGTGGCGCCCCGAAACCGATTTCGAGAGGCGTGTCCTTCGGTAAAACGACATCGTGGCCTCGCGAAAGGAAATTTGCGTAAATCGAAGTCGAAGCGCCGTAAGCGCCAATCGCTACTGACACCGGGGTAGACTTCGCCACCAGGCTCAATAACGCGCCGGTCAAGCGAAACCCAGACCCGCCGGCGGCCGTCCGCACGCCCGGACCCGCCGTCTCCGTCGCGCCATGTTCGACTTCTGTGTGGGAAGCGGCCGCGGCCAGCAAAACCGCAAGCCCGCTGGACAAATAGCGCGTCTTGCTGTCAGTGGTGTGCGCCCCGCCCTCGTCATCGAGCTGCATGTTAGCGCGGCGATCCACTTCCACGCCCTCCAGGTTCCCCACCATCGCCTGCGAGCGCTCTGCTTGCGCCTGCGCTTGCATCTGCAATTGCGCCAGCGCCTGTACCGCCTCTTCGGAAGTTTCAATCCGCTCGAAAACCACGCGCAACTCGCCATTGCGGTGCAGTTTACGCGCGGACTTGGCTTTCACTACCTCGCCAACCAATCGGCTGTTCGCCGGAAGAATCAGTTGGTGCGTCGGAGAATACAGCGGCTCTGTGAGAATGGCCGTAACAGTAGTGCCGCGGGTAGCCGTCGCCGAGCTGACTTCCGCAACCAGGCGAGCCTTCAGCGTGCTGTCCGGCACCGGCTCGCTTCCCACGGCGGCCAGTTGCTCACTCGTCCGGGTGGTTTCCCCAAAGGCGAGCGGCGCGTCGAGCTCCGCCACAAAGCGCGTCCCAGGTTGCACATATTGCCGCCGATAGGGCGACTGCGCCAGCACAAATTCTTTTAGCCGATGCATTTTGCCGGGCGCGGTCAGCTTTTGCCACGATTCGTGCGCTTGCGCCTTCGCTTCCTGGATCTTGCCCTTCGCTTCGCCCTTAGCCCGGTCCGTCGCGCGCCCCGCAGCCCCTTTCTGATTTTGCTTGGCGGGATTGCTAACCAAATGCACCACCTCCGCCGTCCCCGGCATGACCGTAGTCGTTATTGGCACCTGCCTGCCGTCCGGAAGCGTAACCATGTCAAACGTCACTTCGTACTTATGGAACGGCGAGAAATCTCCGTTCGCATACGCCATGGTGCGTTTCACCCCAGAAACCGGAGCGATGCTCTTCACATGACCCGTTGCCACGCTTCCCGCCGGAATCACCTCTTGATCGAATGCGTACACCGCTTCCACAACCTTGCCATGAACGACTTCGTCGGGATGATTGATGCGCACCCGCTGGTCCACCGCAATGCGTAGCGGCGTTCCCGTCGGGAGCGTCAGCGGAATCGTGGCCGGCGCCGCGGGCTCAACTGCTCGACGTTCTTCCTCTGAGGAAGGCAGCGCGCACAGCGAAGCGCTCGCGTCTTCCCGCGGAGTTTCATCGCAGGCTGAAATCATCTGGGCTCGCGGTGACGCGCTTTGCGGAGTATCTGGGGCCGACTGGCCCAGCGCCGCCGAAGCGCAAACCAGCAACGACGCCGGCAGACACTTAGAGATTCGAGCAAGATGCATAATCTTTTACCTCGACGTCCTCGCTTGGGGGCGGGAACCCGCGTTTGTTTTCAGAAATTAGATATTCGCGCAGCCAACACGAATTGTCTACGCTCGCTTTGAATCACAAAGCTCTTGCCGCGTTGCCTGCGCCTTTTGGCTATACTCTGGCCTACGCTCGCGCTGCGTCCTCTTGCAGAATTGATTCCAGAGTCGTTACAAACAGGTCCGCATCCGATTCCGAAAATATAAGTGGCGGCCGCAATTTTATGACGTTGTGCTGCGGCCCATCCGTCCCTACCAGAATCCCGCATTCCCGCAGCCGGTTCACCACGTAATTCGCTTCTTCCGTTGCCGGTTCGCACGTTTCCCGGTCGCGCACTAGGTCAATCCCCAGGAAAAGCCCCGAGCCGCGCACATCGCCGATCAGGCGATGGCATTCTTGCAGTTTCCTCAATTCAGCTATCCAATACTTTCCAACGCGCAGCGCCCGATCCTGCAGCGCCTCGTCGCGCACCACATCGAGCACCGCCAATCCTGCCGCGCACGCCACCGGGTTCCCTCCGAACGTGCTGAAAAACTCCATCCCGTTCGCAAACGACCCGGCGATCTCTTTTGTGGTGACCACCGCCGCCAGTGGGAACGCGTTCCCAATCGGCTTCCCAAACACCACAATGTCCGGAACCACGGCTTGCGTCTCAAATCCCCAGAAGTGCGTTCCGAGTCTGCCAAATCCGACTTGCACTTCATCAGCAATGCAAACCCCTCCTCCAGCGCGTACCCGGCGATACACCTCCGCGAGATAATTTGGCGGAAACACAATTTGTCCTGCGACGCTCGGCAAAGTTTCTGCGATAAATGCCGCAACCTCGTGGCCTTCCCCTCGCGCGCGCTCCAGAATTTCGCCGACCGGCGCGGCGTACTTCGCGCCCGCTTGCGCATCACCACGCCGGTACAAGCCGCGATAATCGTCCGCAATCGGCGCCACATGCACCCACGGCTTTCGCCCGCGTCCGCCCGGCCCATTGAACTTGTAAGGACTGATATCGATCAGTGTGTTGGTATGGCCGTGGTAGGCATGCTCGAGGACGATTATGTCTTCACGCCCGGTGTGCGCGCGAGCGAGCCGCAACGCCAGCTCATTCCCTTCGCTTCCCGAATTCACGAAATAGCAAACGCGCAGCGCCGGTGGGCAAAGTTCCGTCAGGCGTTCCGCGTAACGCAGCACGTTGTCGTGCAAATACCGGGTGTTGGTGTTGAGCAACGCAAGCTGTTCCTGCGCAGCGCGCACTACTCGCGGATGGCTGTGCCCCACCAGCGGCACATTGTTGTACACGTCCAGGTACGCGCGGCCCGTATCGTCGTAAAGATATTGCCGCCAGCCGCGCACAATCTTCAGCGGCCGCCGATACGAAACGCTGAGGTTCTTTCCAAGCAGCGACCGCCGCGCCGCCAAAGTCTCGCCCGCGTCGGCGTCTTTCGTCGGAAAACGATCCGCGGGAATGCCCAGCAGCAGGTTGGGATCCGGCGACAAGCTAGTCCAAACGCCACGCTCCGAAGCCCTTCCGACCCCCGGGAAATCCGTCCCGTGTTCCAGTAAATCGCTAATGATCTGAAAGTGCAGGTGCGGCGTCCATCCGCCATTTTCCTGGGTCGTTCCCACTTCCGCGAATTTCTCGCCGCGCGCAAGTTTTTGACCCACGCGAAGTCGGCCCAGCGTTTGCAACCTCAAGTGCCCGTACAGCGTAAAGAATTCCTGAGCGCCGCCGGAACTATCAATCCTATGCCGCAAAATGACGACCGGCCCGTAATCAAGAGCCGCCTCGTTATGCGCCATCGCGTGCACAATGCCATCGAGCGGAGCGCGCACCGCACTGCCCGGCCGGACTTCTAAATCGATCCCCAGATGAATCGTGCGCCGCTCGTCGGTTGGATTTGCGCCCGCGCCAAACAGCGCCGAGGAGTAGATCGCGCGCGCCTCGTCGTACCGCCCGACGCCGACTGCAGCACCGGCACGTTTCATCTCCGCAAAGATCCGCTCGGTTAGCACCGCAGGATCCGCAGCCGCAGGATCGGCCCCCAGAAATTTGCTGCCTACGCTGAAGTCAAACACCAGGCTTGGTACGGTGCGCAGGTCCGCATCGAGCACGGACGCTGCCGCATGAGCGTTTTCCGCAAGCCATTTCTTCAGCGCGCTGCTCTGCGGAACCGCCTCCAGCCCGCACGCCTCGCGAAATGTGTAATGCGCAAAGCGAGGATGAATTTTCGCCAGCCGCCCCAGAGCCTCCCACGCGGGCCTCTCGCTGATTCGCACGTAATAATCGTCCGGCTTGACCGTTGCGCGTTGCGCCGAGTTCACCACGCTGACCGCCAGCCGCGTTCCGATCAGTGCAAATAAAACCTTCAGCTCCGCTTCCGTAAGCGGAAACGCGCGGTGATAACCGCCAACCACTTCCGCGGCCGCACGCAGCGGATTCTCCTTCCCCAAAATGGCATAGGCCGCGGCAATCGCTACTTCCGAAACCGTCACCGTCTCGTGCATGTCGCCGAAATCGATGACATTGACCACTTTTCTCGGCAGTGGCAGCGCTTCCCCCGCCAGCACGTTGTAATCGTTGGCATCGCCGTACACGACGCTGCGTCGCAGGTGCGGCAGGGCCGGCAAAACCTCGGCTTCATAGAGTGAGAGGAATTTCTCAACGAGCGCGCGCTGTGACGTGTCGCCGATTTGATGTAGATGTGCGCGAATCCAGCTAGCGCGCGCTAAATCCCATTTCAACTCACGCCGTGCGGCACCATGGGAAAAATCCGACAGCGCCGCGTCCATTTCGCCAAGAAACCGGCCGAGACTTTCCAAAAGTTCCGGCGAGTGGGGGCGCGCCTTCGCCAGCATCGTGCCCCGCACGTAGGTGAGCAGCCAGACGAGTCGCTGCGATCCATCCGTCGCAGTCATCGCGGCAAACGCCTCGCCGTTCCGGTTGAGTCGCACGCGCGGCAGGGTGAGCTGTGGTGCGCGCTGCGCCAAATGCTGCAGCGCCCGGCACTGCATATCGATAAACGACCGCTCGCGCGCCGGGTGCATCACCTTCAGCACAAAACCGGCAGCCTCGCCGTGCGAGGCGGTCTCCTTATCAACCGCTGTTAAATGGAAATTGTCGTCGTACTCGCCAGGCAGCGACTTAGCCGTGACCGCCAGTCCATAGAGGTCACGCGCCAGCTCTGCCGCTTCCGCTTCCGTCGTCGGCCGCGCAACGCGCTCTTCAAGCAGCATGCGGAAATCTTATCCGCAACGCACCAGCGCGTCCATCCGCCGCCCTAGCTAAGAGAGATGCCTTAGTCGGCCACAGAAATCGGCCCATTCTCCGTCGATAGCCGGATCACCGGTGACCCGCTGCCATACTCAATCCGGCGGTGATCGTCATCCCAGGTTTTTCGCGCATCCGAGCAAATACTCGCATGGCAGCTTACCGGCGAATTCCCATTGGACTCCACCAGAAAGCTCGACCTGAATCCGGAAGGCACGCGCAACGTAAGCGGCCCATTCACCGCGTCTGCTACCAACTCCGAGCCATCCCAATTCGCGCCCAGCGAAACGGTAATCGGTCCATTCTGCGTATGCAGCCGCAACTTACCGCTAGTGCCGGAAAAACTGATCGGCCCATTCTGCGCCGAAATGTTCGCCTCGCCCGAGCAATCCTTCATGCTGATTGGCCCGTTCGTGGCCCGCGTGGTGATCTTCCCGTTCACGCTGTAAAAGCTGACCGGCCCGTTATGCGCCGTCACTTCAATTTCCGCCGAACGCGGCGTGCGAATCAGCAGGAACACCGTCCAGTCGTCGCGGTCCCCGTGAGGTCCGCTCACCGAAACCTCGCCGCCCTGCACCGCCAGCCTGATCTGCGACAAAAGCCGCGCCGCATCGCCGCCCACCGCCGCCTTGCACGCGGTCACCGAGTACACATCTTTGTCCCAGCCCTGCACCTGCACGCCGCCGTTTTCAACCTCACGAACGCGCAGCACGGGAGCCTCCGCCTTGCTCACCGTCCGCTCTTCGGACTCGATCTTCGGCCGCTCGCCATCCAGCCGGATGTGCAAGTCGGAGCAATCCGCAACCGGGCCATCGCCCCAGTGTGTGGATCTTCTCCGCCCATACTCGCCCCATCCCGGCGCAGCGGGAGCCGCTGGTTCGGCCGGAGCCGCGGGCGCAGCAGGCATCGCGGGCATCGCCGGAACCGCCAGTGCCGGCGGCGCAGGGACCTCGGGAACTTGCGCGCGAACCCGCCCCATCGGCAACAGCAACAAAACATAAGCGATACTCGCCCCAACCATTGAAACCGTTGTACGCATCTTCATGGACATCCCCTCCACCGCTATAGACGCCGGGCCCACCCCTACGGTCTTGCCCGCCCCGGACAAATCCGTGACAACCAAATCCGCTTTCCCCCTATCATGGACTGGGGAGACCGCAATGAGAGCAATCACAGCTGCGCTAACGGCGGTGTTATTCGCTCCGCTCACGGTGGCAGCGCAGGGCACTGGGCCCTATTCCATCGATAGTGCGCAAAGCAAGATGGAGATCAACGTCTACAAAGAAGGCGTTTTCAAGGCCTTCGGCCACGATCACTTGATCGCCGCCAAGCAACTCTCCGGCCAGGTGCAGTTTGACGCGCAGAAGATCGACCAATCCTCCGTACGTCTCCATGTCCCCGCCAAGTCCCTCGCTGTCGTCGACCCCGGAGAGTCCGAGAAAGACCGTCGCGACGTCCAATCCACCATGGAGGGAGAAAAGGTCCTCGACGTCGCCAAATTTCCGGAGATCACCTTCACTTCCACCAGCGTCTCCGTCGTCAAGAAAACTCCGGCCGGATGGGAGCTCACCCTATCCGGCAAACTGAAACTCCACGGCGTCGAAAAGCCCGTGAGTTTTCCTCTCCGCGTCCACGCGGAAGCCGGCGAGTTGCGCGGCGAAGGTACAGTTTCGATCCTGCAAACCGATTACGGCATCACGCCTGTAAAGGTGGGCGGCGGCTCCGTAAAAGTAAAAGACAAACTGAAAATCACCTTCTCAATCCTGGCGCACAAGGACCACTGATCGGCACTCAACGTAACTCTAGGTTGGTCAGTTCCTCGCACACGTCAACACCCCGAGACGAGTCGCCCATGCGGCGTGTGAGTTCTTGCTGAGCGCCTCTCCATTGGTGCACAATGGGCCGAGTGAAACCGGCCCCTGTTACATGAAGCGATATGGTACTTCATAAAGTATTTACCGTTGGTCATTCGGCGATGGAAGCTTCGGTGTTGGTAAAGCTTCTCCATCATTTCGAGATCAGCTTGCTTATCGATGTGCGCAGCAATCCCCGGAGCCTTCGGTTCCCGCAATTTGATCGCGAAGAGCTGGCAAGCACGCTTAAGCTCTCCGACATCCAGTACCTATTTTTGGGTGAGGAATTGGGTGGGCGTCCCGAGGACCTCAAAGCATATCGCAGCGATGGATTGGTCGATTATCGAGCGCGGCGAAACTCCGCTTGCTTTCGCATGGGCATCGACAGAGTTATTCAGGAACTCGAGCGACGAGACTTGGCTTTGATGTGTGCTGAGGAAGATCCGCTCAGTTGCCATCGCTTTCTGATGATTTGTCCGGAACTCGTAAGTTTGGGGATGGAGCCAAAGCACATCCGCAAAAGCGGGATCGTTGAAACCCAACAGGCCGCTGAGGACCGGCTGTTGAGGACGCAGAAGCTCGCCGCCGTGGCCGGCTCGTCTCTATTTGCCGATGATAGGCAGAGCGCGCTGGAAAGCGCGTATTTCGAGCAGTCAAGGAGATGTGCATTTCGTATCGATCCCGGCGCGCTCGAGCTCTGGTAAGGACGGATGGGAACCACCATCTGTACGATCGGGTTTGCCGGCAAAACCGCGGAGCAGTTTTTCACCTTGCTCAAGAATGCAGGCGTTCAAAGGCTAATTGATATTCGCGAGAATCGAATTGGCCAACTTTCTGGATTTGCGAAATACCCTGATCTCGCCTTCTTCCTGGATCGCGTAGCCGGTATAACTTACTCCTACGAGCCGCGCCTCGCGCCCACCTTGGAAATTCGGGCAGCTTATCGCAGCACCGGGGACTGGGCGGCGTATGAAAGCATGTTTCGACGGCTCATGCTCGACCGTGGTATTCCAGAACGCCTCGACCTCGCCGATTTTGACTGTACCGTGGCCCTTCTCTGCTCCGAAGCCGAACCAGAGAAGTGCCATCGGAGGATTGTGGCAGACACCCTATCGCAATTTTTGGCCACTCATGGCTATAATGTACCTGTCGTTCACTTAATCTCGCAGATAAACAAGAGTAAGAAACGGAAGGCGGCATCCCCCGACCATGCCCCCAAGGACGGAATTGCTGATTAGCGAAATCACTCTCATGGGCCCGGGATTCTGTGTAATTGGATTGGAGCGCGTCAACCAGGGGTTTCGCTCGCTACGCCCAATTCCACGCAGTTCTTTTTCATGGCCCTCGTTTGGATACAAACGGGGGGACAGAGTTGCCTTCGAGTTGTCGCGTATCCCTGCTAGACAACCGCACACCGAAGATCGACAAGCCGGAAATCATCACAGCATGGGTTCGTTGAGCGACCATGAACTGCTGCAGCGCCTCAAGCAAGCGGAAGTGGCTGGCTCCATCAGGGAGTTGTTCAGTTGCGATGTGCATCCAAGCCCTCGCGGTGGAGATGCCGTCTATGTAAGTCCGAACGAAGCGACGCGCTCTATCTGCGGCTGCGCTATTACCGCGGTTACTTTCTCGTTTCGATTCTTCCCGAAGATCCGCGTAGCCTTGGCGCTCACTTCCGGGGAAACCCTTCAAAGTCTGCCTCTGGTCGACACCGAGTGGACTAAGTTCGCCCTCGAAATTGGCACCGATATCGAGAGCGGACAACATGATCAAACACGACTGCAACATTTCTTTGATTATTTCGTGCAAGAGGAAATCAGCTCGAGTGAACTCCGGTTCGCAAGAATAGGCCTCAGTCGCCCGGACAAGGACGGTTTTTGCTGGCTGATGCTCGATTCATTGTTCCCTTTGCCGCAAAAACATTGGTTGAGCGGCCAAGATGTCTAGTGCAGCCGTCCGGCTATTCCCATGAAGGCCACGGACGAGAATCGTGGGCGAATCCGCGGCACGGTTGAGAAGTGCCTGCGCGGTGTGCTCCCGCCGGAAACCCCTCTACCGGGCTATGACGATGACTGGATCGACCGCGGCTTGCTCGATTCAATGGCACATGTGGACGTGCTGCTGGCCATCGCGAGTGCGCTCAATGTACCCAAGCTCTTTGGCCAGTCTGGTGGCGCGCTGCCGACGACACTGCGAGCAGTGGTCGAAACAATTTGCAGCGCCCTTTCGGCCTCTGCGGCCACCGAAATACCGAAATCGTGGCTTGTGACCTCCAACGAAGGGGCCTCGACGGGATTCGCAGGCTGGGGCAGCGCGTTGGGCTCCGACCGCGTCTCCATCCTTGAGGTGGAGCAAGATTTTCAGCTTTCCAACGCGGTACTCGCGAAAAACGCTGGGATTGATTCCGTTTGCCGTGCCTCTGCCATCGAGGACGAGGTCGTCCTTGGGAAACGTGCCGCCCAACAAGCTCTCCACCGAGCTAGAGTCTCAGTCCAAAACCTTGATTGGATCATCGCCACCAGCGAGACCTTCCTGGGTTTTCCATCCTTTGCCGCCTCGCTGCATGCAACGCTCTTGGCTTCCGCCACCTGCCAGGTTCTCGATATTGGCGGCGCGTGTATTGGGTTGCTGAACGGGCTCACTGTTGCGAGCGCGCTGTGCACCAATCCTCGTGTTCAATGCGTTTTGATTGTTTCATCGGACATGCACAGTCGAATTCTTAGCGCCGCGAAAGTGCCCGGAAAATTCGGAGGACTTTTTGGCGACGGGGCAAGCGCGTTCCTGCTGCAGCGCCGCTCTCAAGACCTCGACCAGCAACCTTACGTGATCTCCGGATCGTTAGGTGGTTGCGCCGGTGCCTTCTCTTCCCTCTTGCGCATTCGGCCTGGTAAAGATGCTTCGATTTGCCTTGAATTTGACGGCAAAGGATTGGCGCGGGCCGCTGTCGATCGAATGGAGAGAATGATCACTGATGTCGAGAAAGCCTGCGGCGTGGATCGTGCGGCGTTTAGCGCTTTCGCCCTGCATCAGCCCAACCCGCGCTTGCTCGACACATTGATCACCCGCACAAGTTTGCCGGCGGACAAGGTCCCGCTCGTTGCAAAATACTGCGGCAACCTTGGATCGTCTACGTGCGGAGTTGCGCTGAGCATGGCATTGGACATTCACGGCACCAAACTCCGTAACGCTCGTGGCCCCATCTTGGCTGCGTCCTTGGGGCCAGGAATGGTTTGGACGGGCCTAGTCTTAGGCTGATTTGCGCCGACCATAGAGCAGCGACGGCAGTCGCGAAGCCTCCAAATTCGCAGCCCTCATCGCAGCCGAAACGGTTTTGCATCAAATCCGCGCCACATGTTGAGAATGTTCCGCAAAATTCCCTCTGCTATACTGACCCCGCGAGCCGCTCTCCTGCACTTATAGCGGCCGCTTTCGGAAGCGGGCCGTTTGCGTCCCGAATGATTCTACGGGGCGGGCTCTTTGACTTCGGACGATCACCTTGAGCAAACTCCGCGTCTCCATCGTGCAATATCTCAACACCGCGCCGCTCGTCCGCGGCTTCACCCACGGCGCCCTCCAGGGCAAATATGACCTCTCCTTCACCGTCCCCTCGCAATGCGCCGAAGCCCTGCGCGCCGGCGCCGCCGACGTCGCCATCATTCCCGCCATCGAGTACCAGCGCATCCCCGGCTTGACCATCCTCCCCGGCCTAGCCATCGCTTCCAAGGAGCGCGTCCGCAGCCTTCTGCTCATCGCGAAAGTCCCCATCCGACAAGCGCGCCGCATCGCCCTCGACCGCAGCTCCCGCAGCACCCAGGCGCTAACCAAAATCCTCTGCGCTCGCCGCTGGCAGATCGCCCCCGAATTCTTCGAAGCCGATCCCCCTGATACCGATGGAAAAAGTGCCGCCGCCATACTCGACCACGCCGACGCCGCCCTAGTCATAGGCGACTCCGCGTTACGCATAGCGATCGCCGCGGAAGCTCGCGGCGTGAAGCCCGGCCCCGACGGCGCATGGCTCACGCCCGCTGCGGCGCTAGCCGACTCCTTCGTAGGGGCGCAGCAATGCTGCGCCCCTGCTTGGCGCGATGTCACCGTGGAGCAGCAAAACTCGCCGCAGCTCCACATCTACGACGTAGTCAAAGAATGGTGGCACCTAACCGAAAAGCCCGCCGTACTAGCCGTCTGGGCCGCCCGCACCGAAGTCGTCACTGCGAACCCGGAGCTCGCCGAAGACTTCCTAGCCTCCCGCGATTTCGGCGTCCGCCAAATCCCCGAAATCTGCGCCGAAGCCGCCCACCAGATGCAGCTCCCCGAAAACGAACTCCGCCTCTATCTCGAAAAAAATATCGACTACAGCCTCGACGACCAAAACCTCCAAGGCCTCCTATCCTTCTTCCACCACAGCCATGCCCTAAACCTAATAGGCCCCCTAAATCCCATCGCCATAGCCGCCGGCCCCAACTCCCACGCCCGCTACCTCGACTTCACCTTCGCCCGTTCATCCTGAGCCCTCGAAGGGCCAATCCGCCGTGTAGCTCAGGCCCGCTTCTTGGGCCTGAGGCCTTTCGCCGTGCAGGAGCACGATAATTCGTGCCCATCAAGGTGGCCCGGCACAAGGTGGCCCGCTGCGTCAGCGCTTGTGCTTACTTAACCACAGACAATTAAGTCACGAAGAATGCCTAAGATTAGACTTGACAAGGGTTAGTTAAGTGACGTACGTTGGCTACGTACAACAGAGGCAGAACGGCAATCTGAGTTGACACGAGTTATCTGAAATTGCCTTCAGGACAGCTCTAAACATCGAATGGAGGCTTACATGAGAACTATGAATCGCTGGGAACAACCTTTCCGCGGGGCTACGACCCTGCAGGAACAGATCAATCACTTGTTTGGCAATGGGTTAGGACATACGGGCCAGGAGTCGAATTTGACCCCTTGGGCCCCAGCCGTCGACATCTTCGAGACCGAGAATGAACTGGTCGTTAAGGCCGACCTGCCGGACGTTAATCCGCAGGACCTGGACATCCGCGTGGAGAACAACGTCCTCACCATTCGCGGCGAGCGCAAGTTTGAGACGAAGGTCCACGAGGACGACTATCTGCGCATCGAACGCGCCTATGGCTCGTTCAGCCGGAGCTTCTCGCTGGCCAACTCCGTAAAGTCGGACGCGATCAAGGCCGACTATCAGAATGGCGTGCTGACGCTAAGCCTCCCGAAGACCGAGGAAGCAAAGCCGAAGCAGATCAAGGTGAATGTGGGAACACCGTCCTTGAATCAAAGTGTGCCGCAACAAAAGTATATGGCGGCCGCCGCAGGCGCTCGCTAAAAGAGCGCAGACCGAAGACGAAGTAGCGCCAAGGGGCTGGCGACATCGCCAGTCCCTTTTTTGTTTCGTCTTCGTCTTGCTCGTCATTTCGACGCATCGGAGACCGCCGCCCCATCCCGCGCTTTCTGCGGGATGAAATCTCTCTTTTCTTCCGCTTGGACTCAGGCCCGCGGACCGGCACTCGGCTCCGGCCCAGAAAATCCCTGCGCCGCCTGATCTACCGTGGGGAACATCTCGATCACCTTATCCACCTTCGTTAATTTCAAGCTATGGTCAATCATCGACTGCGCCGCGGCGATGCGCAGCCCGCCGCCCGCGCTCTTGAGCTTCGCCAAGCAGCGTACGATCGCTCCAATCGCTGCGCTGTCGGCATGCGTCACGCCCGCCATGTCGAAGATCACCCGCGTCTCGCGCGCCGCGATCATCTCATCCACTTCTCGCTCCAGCCGCGCGCATTCCGGACCGCAGTGTATGCTGCCTTGCATCGCGAGCACGGTTATACCTGGTGGCAAAGCTCGTTTTGTGAAGTCTAAGATCACGACGCCGCGCGTTCCTTGCCCTCATACGGAAACTGCCGAATCAGCCGCACGCAATCCCCCAGCGCCGAAAATAGCGATGGCCCCCACCCGCAGGGCACAAACGAAGCCGTCTTCTGGTTCACCGGCTTGTCCGCCTCCGCATAAAACCGCAGCCGTTGCCCCGGAGGCGGCACCGCAAACTCCTTCACCGTGATCGCAAACGTCACGTCACCGCCGGCCTGCTGCTTCACAATCGAGAAGTGATGCAACTGCATCAACTGCTCCCCGGAGTCTGCCTGTATGTGTACCCAGTCGCTCATCCGCGCATTCCTCGCAGCCGCCGCCGCGTTTAGCCGCGGATACTAGGCCACGGACAGACCCAAGTCAACGCCAACCGGCGCGCCCTACTTCTGTCGAGGGGACCAAGCTACATGCCGGCTTTAAAGCTTGTCCCATTCGGGACAGTTTCGCTCCCTTTGCCAATGCTACCTTTCTCTTATCAGCATGGTGAAGCGAGGCCGACCCTCGCTGACCCAACGGGTGCCCTGCCAGTGCCTCCAAATATCTCAAGCCGGGCACCCGTCCCCCTTTTGGTACCGATCGCTTTCCTCCCTATAAATCGTGGCCCAATCCGTCCCGTCCTTCGTAACGGCGAGTTCACCTCACCATCCTAATTTTGTTGGCTGGGTACCCCCCCTCCCCCTGTTTTGCATAAGTGTTGGTTCTAAAGGGAGTTAAAGTTGTTTGTTTTGATACACTTTTGCAAGTGTTCATTCTAAAGGAACTTAAAGGTGGACCTCTTCGTGACCGACAAGAACGGGATGAGGTGGGTTCAACAAGCTGGATGGCTAAAAGTCCCGAAGGGGGTATGCGATTCCGGGGCGTTTTGCAACCCGTCGCAGCTTGCGCTCTGGGCAAGAAAGAGGCTGTAAGCTGTTGAAAACAAAGGACGGGAGTCGGAAAAAGAGAGGCAAGAGGCTGCAAGGGATTGAGGGGTCGAGGGTTAGGGGTGGAGCGGCGGGAGGAGTTTTGGAGGTTCGTTCGAGATAACACGCGCAATCATACTACAGATCTGGACGTTTGTCAATAGTAAAGTTGCAAGTGCAATTACGTGAATGGCGTAAGAAGGCAAAATCGGTAGCCGAAATCTTGCGGCGATGAAAAAGCGAATAATTTATCTTGCCCTCAAGCGTTTCGGGGTGTAGCTTTTCCACAGATGGGAAGCGGTCGGCGTTGTACGTCGGCCCGGCGTGGGGTACCATCCGCGAAAATAAGAAATGGCTCGTTACGGCAAATGGACACGCTTACGCGGACTGAGCGCAGCAAGCGGATGGCGCTCATCCACGGTAAAAACACAAAACCGGAACTTTTGGTGAGGAAAATAGCCCGGTCTTGCGGATATAAATTCCGGCTCCACGTTCCCTACCCTCCGGGAAAGCCGGATATGGTTTTCCCCAAACTAAGGAAGATCATCTTCATGCATTGCTGCTCTTGGGCAGTATGCTCACTTGCGCACCTTACCGAAATCGAAGGTACCCTTTTGGATCCCCAACTTGGCGGAAAATCGTGGGCGAGACCTTCGGAACACCGTGCCGCCACTAGCCTTATACAAGATGCCTGGTCTAGATGATGGAAGAGCTGGTTGTGGGACAACTTTATTCTAACGAAGAGATCTTTAGGTCCCTCAAGGTTTCCAACGCTGGCGGTATCCGCCTTTCGCTGCAGGACAAGATAGTCCTGAGAGCCGTAATCATGACTTCAGTGCAAGGCCTCCACGGGGTTGGTGAGAACCCCTATCACGACAGGCTCGAGGGCGACATCCTGACCTTTACGGCGGCAGGAAAGACTGGCCAACAGACGCTTGCAGGCATGAATAATCGGTTGATTGAGCAAAAGACATTCAATTTCCCCATCCACGGGTTCGTCTTGATTGCCAGCAGGAGAGATGGCTCAGTCGGACCAAAACGCTGGAGGTACCTGGGGCTACTCGAATATCTTCGCCACTATCCGGACACACAGCTCGACGCGGATGGTAAGGTTCGCAAGGTTTGGCTTTTCGAATTCAAGATTCACAGTGAACAACACATCTTGCCGCTCTCGATCGAAGCCGCTGTCTCGAAACAGTTGCTTGCCGCGTCGAGACTGCGCGCCGCTAGTAATTCCGAGGATGACGAAATCGTAGACGGAGGCGACTACCAGAAGACTGAAAACATGGAACGGATCGAACACGTTCGGGGCAAGCTGCTAGCGATGGAGCCGAAAAACTTTGAGCTGTTTATCAAGGACTTGCTCCTTCACTGCGGCTTTTCGGATGTCTGTGTCACAAGATTCAGCGCCGACGGCGGCATTGATGTGAACGCGCGAGCTGGTGGCAGGATTTGGATTTTTGAAAATACCCTAGTGCAAGTACAGGCGAAGCGTTGGCTGCACTCTGTCGGACGCAAAGAAGTTGCGGAGTTGCGGGGAAGCTTGCAGCCGTTCGCCAGGGGTGCAGTGGTCACAACTAGTCATTTCTCGAAGGCAGCCATCAATGAGGCTTGTGAGGAAGGCAAGAATCCAATTGCCCTTGTCGACGGTCTTAGGCTTTCTAGGGTTGTGCTAGACGAACAATTTCAGCTAGCACTATGACGTGCATGAGTCAGGAGTATCCAACGCTAGCTTCACGACGCAACAACAGGAGAAACCCCATGAAGAACGCCGAATGGTTTCGAAACCGCGCGAAGGAGTTGTATCACGAAGAGGGCGAGATTGAAGTGGACAATGACGCACGCGTCTCTACCGGAGACGATGACGGGGCGTATGTCGCGGCGTGGGTTTGGGTACCTTTGACAAAACAAAAACCAACTCACAAGTTCGGGACAGACAGTACTCGAGGAAGAAGAAAAGAAGGAAGAGGAATAGCTCGCCCCGTTCGCCGCGAACTCCACAAATGAGTGCCAGATTTCAAATTTTTACGGAGTCCGATTTCGACCTCGTAAGTCGCGGGCAATTCGAGAACCTACGGACGCGGATTTATCGCGAGGACCAAAACTATCTTTTGAACGTAAATCGAACCGAATATGTTGCTCACGTCCTGTCGGAATTTGCAATCGTCCCGCTCGAACTGCATTTTGACAAGATGACCGTCTCTTCTTCTGAGAAGATGATCCCAGCCGAGGCGTTTCCCCGAGACTTCAACGTATTCGGTGGGAAATCTTATCCCAAGCAAGTGGTCAAGTATCACATCCCATTCACAGGTGAACAGCAACTCCTGAGGTGCATTCCCAACCCGCGAATTGTAAGTTCGTATCCTGTATCTTTGGAGGGGAATGAGGTGTGTTTGGAGTTCCGCGATTTTTACGGTGATCCGGAGCGGATCAAACGCGATGCGGATTCAGCCGTTAATTTGATCCGACAGCAAGCCGGCCACCTAGCAAAAAATGTCGATCAGCATAACCAGCAACTGCAGACACAAGCCGAATCCGTGTTTGACGCCCGGAAAGCCGAGATCATGAAGCAGCTGCAGGTCATAGCTTCGCTCGGAGTGCCAGTCAAACGTTCCGAAAACGTGCCACCAACGTTTGCTGTTCCTGCCGCCGCTCGCAAACAAGTTGTGCCGAGACCCACTGCACCATCCGGGAAGTATGCTCCCGAGCCCACTCTCGATGAGTCGATTTACGAGGAAATTCTTCAGACGATTTTCGATACCGGCCGTGTATTGGAGCGTCTCCCGAGCACGTACGCTGGTAAAGATGAAGAGACTTTGAGAGACCACCTCATCCTGAATCTCGAACCGCGGTTCCAGATCAGCACGACAGGGGAAACCTTCAACAAGTCCGGCAAGACGGACATTTTAATCAGATACGAAGGCAAGAACGTCTTTGTGGCGGAGTGCAAATTCTGGCGGGGACAGAAGCAACATCACGCGACTATCGACCAGCTACTTGGCTACCTAACCTGGCGCGACTCCAAGACTGCTATTGTTTATTTCGTTGACACGCGCGAAATGGTAGCGCCACTAAAGGTCATCGAAGATACGACTGCGACTCACCCTTGCTACGTTGCCAGTAGAGGCAAGCGCGAGGAGTCTTGGTTCCGCTATGAGTTTCACTTGCCGGGAGACTCGAGTCGTCCTGTCCACGTGTCGATTCTTTGCTTTCACCTGCCACGGTCGTAATCTTTTCGGCTCTTTCACAACCATCCGCATTGTCGGCAGGTATACCCCCAAGCGCCCCAAATTCCAACTCCTTCCCAACGGTTCGCAACGCTCAAACTTTCAAACGTTCCGACGCGGTTGCGACGCTCAGACCTTCCGACATTCCGACCTTACGACGTTTTCAGCTAGAATGCTTGTGACACTATGAGACTGACCAAACAACAAGCGATTGAGATGCGGAGGAGGTCGCCGTTGGGGAGGATTCGGCGGATTTGGCGACGCAACGACCACAACCGAGACCTACACTGTGGGGACCCTGGTGGTCGATCTCTTCGATGCAAAGACAAAGGGATTGATATGGCGAAGCTCATCGAGCGATACGCTCTCCGATAAAGCGGACAAGAACACCAAGAACCTCGACAAAGGCGTGAATAAAATGTTCAAGCATTTTCCTCCTGCCCCGTCGACCAAACACTAAGAGCGACGTGAATGGCTATTTGACCTTTCACTCGCTATCTCAATGACGGTGAGTACCCTGGCCATTCCTCTGCGCGCGGCAAGCAAGCCGCGCGCGGAGCAGTTCTTTGAAACTAGTACCGATGTTCACAAAACGTGATAATATGTACACAGGGCTTCAGCCGGACTCACTATGCCTATTACGAAAAATCGCACGCACAAGCATTTTCGTCTCGACGCCACGAAAATCCGGCGCGCCAAGAGACTGCTTCACGTCGATACTGAGACGGAAGCGATCGAGCGAGCTCTTGATTTTATAATCGCCGAGCACGAGAGAAACGAATTGGTGGCGGCGGCCAACGATCGCTTCTTGAGAAGTGGCGCACAAATCACGGATGTATACGGAAAACTCCGGGAATAGATGAACCCGATTCTTTACGATTCGTCCGTCTACATTGCCGCGCTGCGCGCCGGAGAGCAGTCTGCTGCGCTCCTTCGACGATTTGCGGGAAACGCGCCTGTCTGGCTCAGTTCCGTGGTGTTAGAGGAGCTCTACGCGGGAGCGAGCAAGAACGCGCGACGGATGGTCGAGCGGCTTGAGCGCGATTTCGACCGAGCAAAGCGAATTCTGGTCCCCAATCTCAGCGACTGGACGGGAGCGGGCAGACTTCTGGCCCTGCTAGCGGCAAAGTACGACTATGAGCAAATCGGCCAAGGGCGACTGACCAATGATGCTTTAATCGCCATGAGCGCGCGACGTGTGGGAATCACCGTGATTACTGCCAATGCCAGGGACTTTGCCACACTGGCCCAATTGCGGAGTTTTCATTGGCAAGTGAGCGAAGCTATTCGGTCTACCTCATGAGCCTGACCAAACAGCCAGCGATTGAGATGCTCGAATCCGACGACCTGGTCGGCATTGGCATGGAGGCGCATCAGATGCGCCTGGCGAAGAACGACCCGCGCGTGGTCACTTACCAGATCATTCACCTCTGACCTCCCTTCGAGTACCCAGGCATACACCGGAAATAGCTATCGGCTAGACATCCCCTTTGGGGTTCAAGCGCTGGCGCGATGCGCGTAACTTGTCTTCAAGAAGCGGCTTCTAGAAGAAGCGGGCTTCAAAACGCGAACTTCTCGTAAAGAGTTTGCGGACTGGGAGGCAGAGATGGAAGCGCTTTATTCAGGATTTGCTGGCAGCGTCGGATTGGCTCTCCTTGCTCTCCTTCTCGTGAGGGTGGCGGAAGGAATCGGACTAATTGTGGAACCCGACGGCGCGGACGACGCCTGGCGAGCACAAGAGATCGCCATGATCGGCTCCGACGCAGCTAACCCCAAAGACCAAACCGGAGAAACAGCAGTAAATCCAAAAAATAAACAGGAGGCAGTATGAAGAATCTATCCAAAATAGCAGCATCGATCGGACTGAGCCTAGTTTTGGCGGGTGCTTTACTGGCACAAAGCGTTAAGACGGACTACGACCACAATGCGAACTTTAGCCAGTACAAAACGTACTCGTGGGAGAAGGTGCAAACCAAAGACCCACTCCAAGTCGACCGCATCAAGAGCGCAGTGAACAGCGCCCTGGCGGCAAAGGGCATGACGGAAGTTGCGTCGGGAGGGGACGTCGAGGTCTTTGCGATTGAAACGACGCAGAATCAACAAACACTGAACACGTTCTATAACGGGTTCGGAGGAGGTCGGCGGTGGGGAGGATTCGGCGGATTTGGCGACGCAACCACAACCGTCGAAACCTACAAAGTCGGGACGTTAGTTGTCGATCTCTTCGATGCAAAGACAGAGGGATTGCTATGGCGAAGCTCAGCGAGCGATACGCTGTCCGATAAGGCGGACAAGAACACCAAGAACCTCGACAAAGGCGTGAATAAAATGTTCAAGCATTTTCCTCCCGCCCCGTCGACCAAACACTAAGAGCGACGTGAAGGGCTAGTTTTCACTCACTAGCTCAATGACGTGAGTACCCTGCCACATCTCCGCGCGCGGCAAACAAGCCACGCGCGGAGATGTGTAAAAGAGCTCGGAACTATGGACGAACGTTTCAAACGTTCTGACATTCCGAGCTTCGGGCGTTTTCAGATAGAATGAGGGCTGACCGGAAAGGCAAAATCGCCCGCCACGGTCGGCGGCCGCTACATAGAAGAACCCATGAGCCTGACCAAACAGCAAGCGATCGAGATGCTCGAGTCCGACGACCTGGTCGGCATCGGGATGGAGGCGCATCAGATGCGCCTGGCGAAGAACGACCCGCGCGTGGTCACTTACCAGATCGATCGCAACATCAATTACACCAACTTCTGCACCGAGTACTGCTCCTTCTGCGCGTTTTACCGGCCGCTGGGCGCCAAAGACGGCTACATCCTCTCCTTTGAAACCATCTACGAAAAAATTGAAGAGATGCTGCAGCTCGGCGGCACCGGCATTCTCCTGCAAGGCGGCCTGCATCCCGACCTGCAAATCGGCTACTACGAAAATTTGCTGCGCTCGCTGAAAGCGCGCTTCCCGCAGGTGCATCTGCACTGCTTCTCCGCGCCGGAAATTTTGTGCATCGCGGAGGTTTCCGAAATCAGTGTGCGCGAAACCATTCAGCGGCTGATGGACGCCGGGCTGCAATCGATTCCGGGCGGCGGCGCGGAAATCCTGGACGACGAAATCCGCTCCAAAATCGCGCGCCTGAAATGCACCAGCGACGATTGGGAAGAAGTCCATCGCATCGCGCATTCGCTCGGACTGCGCACCACCGCGACCATGATGTTCGGCTGCGGCGAAGAACTCCGCCACCGCGTCAACCACTTTGATCGCATACGCCGCATCCAGGAAGATACCGGAGGCTTCACCGCCTTCATCCCCTGGATGTTCGCCGCGGAAAACACCGCGCTCGGCAAGAAAGTGCAGGAGACCACCGCGGTCGATTACCTGAAAACGCTCGCCGTCAGCCGCCTCTACCTCGACAACATCGACCACATCCAGTCCAGTTGGCTCACGCCCGGAATCAAAGTCTGCCAAGTGGGACTGCAATTTGGCGCCGACGACGTCGGCAGCATCCTGATCGAAGAAAACGTAGTCTTCGCGGCCGGCGTAAGAAACCGCACGAACGAGAGCGAGCTCCGCCGCATCATTTCCGATGCCGGGTTCATCCCCGCGCAGCGCGACACCCTCTACCGCTCCTACGCCCTAAAATGAGCGCCCACATGGCAAAGAAAATCTAAGGAGAATCTAAAGCCGACCTAAAACCCCTCATAACCATAAAGAAAACGCGCTCTCTCCTTGCATACCGAAAGGTCACGTACTATGAGATAGTACAGCCCAGCATCCTTCGATTAACTGGGGCAAGCACGCGGATGGCTCGGCAAGATCGTAACCCTTCCAATCAAGAGTCGCAGACGAGTTCACTGCGCGCCGACTCGCACACAAGCCGCGGAACGGGCGGGCAGCGCAGTCAATGGCGCGCCGAGTATCTGCTGCAAGATGTGCGCTTCGCGCTGCGCACGCTGCGGAAAAGTTGGGGCTTCACACTCACCGCGGTGCTCACCCTCGCTCTCGGGATCGGCGCCAACACAGCGATCTTCCAACTCCTTGACGCGGTGCGGCTGCGCAGCTTGCCGGTGTCCAATCCGGACATGCTGGCCGGCGTGCAGGTGAAAAACGGCAACCGCGGCTTCGGAATCACCATCGCCGACGATGAAACGTCGCTCACGTATCCGCTTTGGGAGCAGATTCGCCTGCATCAGCAAATTTTTTCACATGCTTTTGCGTGGGCCGACAGTGGCTCCGCATCGTTGGGCGAGGGCGCGCAGGAGCGTCGCGCGCGCGGTTTGTGGGTCAGCGGCGACGCTTTCACCACGCTGGGCATCTATCCGCTTCGCGGCAGATTTTTCTCTGCGCAAGACGACCGTCCCGGCTGCGGCTTGCCCGGCGCGGTCATCAGCTATGGGCTTTGGCAGAGCGAATTCGGCGGGCAGGACTCCGCCATCGGCAGCAAGCTGATGATAGATGGCAGGTCAACCGAAGTTATCGGCGTGACGCCTCGCAACTTTTTCGGCCTCGAGGTTGGCAGGAGTTTTGATTACGCGGCGCCCTTCTGCTCACTCGATGCCTATTTCCCGAGTGCGAGAACACTCTCACGCAAAGACTATTTCTGGCTTCATGTCTTGGGGCGATTGAAACCCGGCGTCACTTCGCAGCAGGCTTCCTCCGAGCTCACCGCGATGAGCCCAGGCGTCATCGAAGCAACGCTTCCGAACGGCTATGGCCCAATTCCACTCAACATCTATCGCAATTTCCGACTCACGGCGTTCCCCGCCGGTAACGGAGTCAGTTGGCTGCGCGAAACTTATGACACTTCCTTGTGGCTGCTCCTGGCCATCACCGCACTCGTGTTGCTGATCGCGTGCGCCAATCTGGCCAACCTGATGCTGGCTCGTGCCAGCGCACGAGAGCGCGAAATGGCCGTGCGTCTCGCGCTCGGTGCTTCGCGCTGGCGGCTCATCCGTCAGCTTCTCTCCGAAGGCTTGCTGCTTGCCGCTGGCGGCGCAGCCTTGGGCATTGTGCTGGCCGAAGTCTTCAGCAGGAGCCTGATTCGTTTTCTTAGCAACGAAGGCGATGTCATCCGCCTTGATCTGAGCCTGGACTGGCGGGTGCTTCTTTTCACCGGGCTCATCGCCGTACTCACATGCCTGGTCTTTGGGCTGGTGCCCGCCTTTCGCTCTTCGCGTGCCGCGCCCGGCTCCGTGCTTAAGTCCGGAAGCCGCGGGACTACCGCGGGGCGTGAGCGTTTTTCGTTTCAGCGGCTGCTCGTTGTTTCTCAGATCGCTGTGTCCGTCGTGTTGCTGGTGGGTGCGCTGCTATTTGTAAGAAGCTTCTGGAACCTCGCGACACTCGACCCCGGCTTTCGCCAGCGCGGGATTTTGATCGCCACCCTCGATTTCCGACGCTTGACGTTTTCGCCCGAGCGCACTACTGCCTTCATCCGCGAACTGCTCGCCCAGACTCGCGCGCTTCCCCAAGTGGAATCTGCCGCCACCTCCACGCACATTCCCTTGAATGGCAGCAGTTGGAATTTGGGAGTGCACATCAACGGTGCGGAAGGCGGCTCGAAATTCACCTGGGTCAGCCCCGGATATTTTCAGACCATGGATATTTACCTGCTCGCCGGCCGTGACTTCAACGAACGCGACACGCGTACATCGCCAAAAGTTGCCGAAGTCAATGAGGCTTTTGTCCAGAAATATATGTACGGCCAAAACCCCATCGGCAAAATCATTCGAACAAACACGGAACCTGGATATCCCGAATCTGAATACGAAATTATCGGAATGGTCAGAGACACCAGGTATAACCAACTGCGCGAGCCTCCTCCTCCGATCACCTTTGCTCCCGCCGAGCAGTTTCCCGATCCTGGTCCGTGGGCCGCCTTGTTTATCCGCTACTCTTCGCCGCCGTCGGCGGTGATGAGCGCCGTCCGAGAAAAAATCAGCGCTTTTAGTCCCGCGATATCCATAGATTTTCATGTCTTGCAAACCGACATTGAAAACGGTTTGGCGCGCGAGCGGCTGATGGCCTTGCTCTCCGGATTCTTCGGGGCCTTGGCGGCGCTGCTCGCCATGATCGGACTATACGGGCTGATTTCTTACATTGTGGCTACGCGCAAGAATGAGATCGGCATTCGCATGGCTTTAGGCGCGAGCCCCGGAAGCGTAATCCGCATCATCGTGCGGCAAACGTTGACGCTGCTTGGCGTGGGTGTTGGCGCGGGCTTGGTGCTTTCCATGGCCGCGGCAAGAGGGGCGAACTCGCTGCTGTATGGCTTGCAGGCCAATGATCCGCTCACGCTATTTAGCGCAGCGGGATTTTTGGCCGCGGTCGCGCTGGCAGCCAGCTACATTCCGGCGTATCGCGCTTCCCGCGTCGATCCCATGAACGCGCTTCGCTACGAGTGATCCATCCGGCACCTCTGTGGATTTTCAGCTGCTCTTCAGGGCTTGGCAGTAGGCCGCACGAGAATTTCTACTTCAGAGCCTTCCGGTAAATCCAGAGGATCGATGGGCACGAGCGCGCCGTTACGGAAACGCGCGCGGACTTTGCTCGCCTGCGTCGGCTGCGGCTTGGCGGCCTGCGAATCGCGCTTCGACGGTGCCGGGGCTCCCGAAGTCTCATCCAGCGCTTCGTTGGCCAGGGCGTCGGCTTCGGCGTTCTGGTTGCGATACACGTGCTCGATTTTAAAGGAATCGAAGCTCTGGGCCATTTTTCGCGCGCGTTCGAACAGCGGGCGCAGCTCCGGGCTTTTCACTTTGTACTGGCCGCGCATATGGCGGACCAGCAGCTCCGAATCGCTCTCCACACGCAGCGCCCGGATGCCGTGCTGCTGCGCATAATCGAGCGCGGCGATGAGCCCATAGTATTCGGCCACGTTATTGGTCGTGCGCCCGATATATTTTTTGAGCTTGGCGACGACTCCGCCGCGCGGATCGCGAATTACTACGCCGTACGATGCGGGTCCGGGATTTCCGCGCGAACCGCCATCAATGTTCGCGCGGTAGGCCGCAGCCGGAGCATTCGATTCGGCGGCGGCATCGGCGAAGAGTCTCGCACCTCGATTTGCGGATGGGGGCTTGGACATCACGACGAGCTGGAGGCGGAAGAGGCGGTGCTGCCGGAGCCGGTTTCCGGACCGGGCGCGGGAATAGGCTCCAGCGAGTACAGAATCAAGCCACAGCTTTCGCAGCGAAATAGTTCATCGTTGGCGTCCTGGAGGAGTTGCTGAAGGATGTGCGGCAGGACGCGCATGCCACAGCCGCGGCACTGGCCGTCGCGGGCTTCGGCTAGCGCGACTCCGTGGTGGCGCTTGGCAATGCGCTCGTAGAGATCGCGCAAATCCTCGGGGATGGGCACGATGGCGCGCTCGCGCTCGGCGAGAGACGCGTCCAGATCTTTTTTCTTGGCGGCATGCTGCGTGTGCATTTCCTTGCGTTCCGCGGCGATGGATTGTTCCGCTTGCTTGAGCGCGGTTTCCGTGGATTTCAAGCGGCGTTCGGAATCTTCTCCGGCCATCATGATTTCGAGCTGACGGTCTTCGGCCTTGGCGACTTCCGTTTCGGCGTTGGTGATTTCGTGCTGCAGCGCCTTGTAGGCTTCATTGGTTTTTACCGCGCCGCTTTGTTCGCGGTATTTCTTGGCGCGCTCTTTCCACTGTTGCACGTCGAGCTCGAATTTCTTGCGCTCGGTAAGACCGTGGGTATGAGCTTCGCGCGCGGCGGTGACGGCGTTGCGCGCCCCGGTCAGCTTTAGGTCGGCATCGCGAACGCGCTTGGGAAAAGCGTCGAGCTCCGCGCGCAAGGCGGCAATGTGCTGGTCAATGGTTTGGAGGTCGAGAAGGCGCGGAATTGAGGGATGCATCCGACTCAAGTTTAGCACAGCGCGGCGTTCGGACGTGCCGAGCGCGGATTCGAGCGGCTTCGTATCCAATGGCGGCTACTGGTATTCTTGACGAGCCCTAGTTCCAGGAGAATCTTCAGAAACTTGCCACCGATCATCAGCGCACAACAACTATCCAAGCGATACGGGGCCGGTCCGCTTTTTCAAGATATCTCTTTCACGGTATCGGAGGGCGAGCGCATCGGCATCATCGGGCCGAACGGTTCCGGCAAATCGACGCTTCTGGCAATGGTGAACGGCCAGGTAAAACCGGACAGCGGAGATGTGGCGATCCGCAAAGGCACGCGAGTCAATTGCGTGCCGCAGATATCGGAATTCGCGGCCGGCGAAACGATCCGATCGGTAATTGACAGAGCTTTGGATCAGGTAAAAATCCCTGAGAGCGAACGACTCTCGCGCATTGCGGAAATCCTGGGACGCGCCGGCTTTACAGACCTCGACGCCGAGGCGGCAACGCTGTCCGGCGGCTGGCGAAAGCGCCTGGCAATCACCGAGGCACTTGTGCAGAAGCCGGATATTCTGCTTCTCGACGAACCGACCAACCATTTGGATCTCGCCGGTATCAAGTGGCTGGAAACACTTTTGCAAAGTGCGCCATTCGCCAGCGTGATCGTCAGCCACGACCGCTATTTTCTTGAAAACGTGGCGAACGAAATTGTCGAGCTTAATCCCGCTTATGAAGAGGGAGCGCTGCGCGTCTCCGGAAACTACAGCACATTCCTGGAAGCCAAGGAGCTATATCTCCATGCGCAGCGCAACCGGCAAGAGGCGCTGGAGAATCGCGTGCATAGTGAAATCGACTGGCTGCGGCGGGGTCCAAAAGCGAGGACCACGAAATCGAAAGCGCGCATCGATAAAGCGCACGAAATGATCGGCGAACTGGCGGAAATGAATACGCGCACGCGCAGCACTAGCGCGAAAATTGACTTCTCTGCATCGGACCGGCAAACCAAGCAATTGATCACGCTCGATGACGTGAGTTATGCGGTGGGCGGGCGCACGCTTTTTCGCGATGTTCATTTCATTATCACCTCCGGCATGCGCGTGGGGCTCGTTGGTCCAAATGGCAGCGGGAAGACTACGCTGCTGAGGCTATTGAAAGGCGAGCTCAAGCCAACGCGCGGCAGCATGCGCCAGGCGGAATCCTTGCGCATCGTGTACTTCGACCAGAATCGCGAGCTGGATCCGGATATCACGCTGCGTCGTGCCCTCGCACCGAACAGTGATTCGGTGATTTATCAAGACCGGGTGATTCACGTGGCCGCTTGGGCGGCACGATTCCTGTTCACGGGAGAAAACCTCAATCAACGCATCGGGCGGCTTTCTGGGGGCGAGCGCGCCCGCGTGTTGATCGCGCAGCTCATGCTGCAGCCTGCCGACGTCCTGCTGCTGGACGAGCCCACCAATGATCTGGATATTCCCACGCTGGAGGTGCTGGAGGAGAGCCTTCTGGAATACCGAGGCGCCTTGGTGCTGGTCACGCACGACCGCTACATGCTTGACCGTGTGTCAACGGTTGTGTTGGGGCTCGACGGCCTCGGTGGCGCAGAGCGTTTTGCCGACTACTCGCAATGGGAGTCTTGGCAGCGCTCCCAACTGGCGACTGGCAAGATCAACCTGTCGGTCGAAACGCAGAGCCCCAGCGGCCCGGCAAATGCGCCCAAGGCGTCCCTAACCAAGAAGAAGTTCTCCTATAAAGAGGCGCGCGAATTAGAAACCATCGAGCAGCGCATAGCGGAAGCCGAGAAGGAACTGCAAGCCAAACACGACGTCCTGCAAGACCTCGCGATCATGAGCGACGGCTCGCGCCTCCACGCTGCCTCCATCGAAATGGACGCGGCCCAGAAGACAATCGATCACCTGTACGCCCGCTGGGTCGAGCTAGAACAAAAAAAAACTGAGTCTTAGCAAGCCCGGAGCCAGGAAATCGACCGGGGTCCCCTCATTGGCTCTTGCGATCGAGAGGCTGCAGCGTGGCGTTGACCAGGTACGGGTCGTCGAACTCGGTCGTGTCGCCTGCTTTTTTTCCTGCAACCGGCAGAAGCCTCGCGGAGAGCGGCTTATGCCATTTGACGGCGAGGCTGGCCATGTCTCCGATGATCAACTCGAGTTGCTGCTCGGTGATATCGCCGGGCAACGGAACGGTGTCGAGGCCGGTGCCGCAGACGGCGCTGTAGCTCAGCAAAGCGTCCAGCGAGAGGCGGCCTTCGCTCCAGCGCTGGGCGAGGCGCGAATCTTCGAGGACCGGCAACATCAGTCCGGAATAGCCGGTTTGCTTTACCTGAATGTCGCGGATGGCGGCGGTGATGGTGGCGGCCCCGGTCAGAGTTCCAGGAGAGCCGATCGACTGCGAAGTCAAAGTTTCGAGCGCGGCGGCGATTGAGACATTTTTCATGGGCGCAGGAGAGAGATCGATGCCCATGTAGGTCCAGCCGGTGTCTTGATCCACGCGGCCAGCGAGTTCCTGCACGGCGCGCGCTTCGCTACCAAGGCGATCGGTCAGGCGTTGGCGGGCGGTGGCGAGGTCGGGGGCGCCCTGGAAGGCGGCGGCCACCGTGTTTGCGGACTCCAACGCGATGGCGAACTGATGGCCGAAGCCGGTGTGGTAGGAGCCGGGAAAAAAAGGCGTCAGAGGCGGCACCAGAGCAATCGCGGAAAACTTGAAATTGCCCTGGCTGTGCTCGGTGGCGGAAAGCCTTTGCATGGCGCGCGCCGCGGCGCCTACGGAGGGCCAGCGCACGCCGTTTTCATCGGCGACTACGAGGCTGGCGTTGATCGACTTTGTGTTTTTGAGGACGTCGACGAGGAGGTCGGCTTGCGATTCCGGGTCGGAGGCGTTGAACATGGCGGGGCCGATGGAAGCCGCGAATTTTTCTTTCGCGGCCAGCGCGTCGTAATTCTTGAAAAACGCCAGCCCTTGTTCGGCGGTGAGGCCCTTAGTGTACTCCGGAAACGGCTGCGTCGAGATGCGGATGGTTTCCACTTCAAAATCGCGCGATTCGAAGATGGTGCGAGCTCGCTTCAGCATCGTCATGGCGTCGGCGATTTGCTGTTGATATTGGGCGCGATCGAGACTGATGAAGGCGGTGATGGCGCGGATTTTGGGGCGCGCGGGGTCGGGGGGAGCTTTGCGCTGCGCGTGGACGGGCGAGGTAAGGATCAGGGCGGCGCAGAGGAGAAAGCAAAAACGGATCGTGCCAAGACGCATCAGTTGCCTCCAAATGGGGCGCAGCAGTGCTGCGCCCCTACAAGATACAGGAATCGACGCGGCGGATTTCGAGAAATCGATGGTTAGGAGCGTCGCCTAGACGAAGGCGGAGATGCCGGTGATGCGCTCGCCGATTACGAGCTTGTGTATGTCGTTGGTGCCTTCGTAGGTGGAGACGCTTTCGAGGTTGTTCATGTGGCGCATGATGGGGTAATCGTCGACGATGCCGTTGGCGCCGAGAATGTCGCGGGCCTTGCGTGCGGTTTCGAGTGCGATGGCGACATTGTTCATCTTCAGCATGGAGATGTGCGAGGGGTCGACCTTGTTCTTATCTTTTAGCCGGCCGACGTGTAGGGCGAGCAATTGCCCCTTCACGATTTCCGTAATCATCCAGGCGAGTTTCTCCTGCACGAGTTGGTGTGAAGCGATGGGCTTGTTGGCGAATTGCTTGCGCGTTTTGGCGTATTGCAGCGCGGTGTCGTAGCAGGCCATGGCCGCGCCGAGCGCGCCCCATCCGATGCCGTAGCGGGCTTGGTTGAGGCAGCCCAGCGGCCCTTTGAGTCCGACCACGTTGGGCAGGAGATTTTCCTGGGGGATTTCGCAGTCCGAAAAAGACAAGCCCGAGGTCACGGAAGCGCGCAGCGACCATTTGCCGTGCACGTCCCAGGTTTTAAAGCCAGGGGTACCTTTTTCAACCAGGAAGCCGCGAATCTTTTCGTCTTCGCTTTTGGCCCACACGACAGCGACATCCGCGATGGAGCCGCTGGTAATCCACATTTTTTCGCCATTCAAAACATACTTGCTGCCTTTTTTTACCGCGCGGGTCAGCATACCGCCGGGATTGGAGCCGAATTGCGGCTCGGTCAGGCCGAAGCAGCCGATGGCGGTACCCTGCTGCAGGAGCGGCAGCCACCTATCTTTTTGCGCGTCGCTGCCATACGCGTAGATGGGATACATCACTAGCGCGCTCTGCACGGAGACAAAGCTGCGCAAACCGGAATCGCCGCGCTCCAATTCTTGCGTCACCAAGCCATACGCGACGTTGGACATGCCGGCGCAGCCGTAACCCTGCAGATTGGCTCCAAAAAAACCGAGTTCACCTAGCTGCGGGACCAGGTGGCGGGGAAATGTTCCTTCGCGGCTGTGCTTTTCGATGATGGGGATGACTTCGTTTTCGACGAATTGGCGTGCCGTCTGGCGCACCAGCTTTTCTTCGTCGTTGAGTTGCGAGTCAAAGTCGATGAAGTCGACGCCGCTGTATCCGGCCATGCCTGCTCCTCACTTCATGCTGCGCGGTGCCTTTATTTGTATTGCGGGCGCGGCTGCGGGATGCGTCCGGTTCCGTCGCGGCTTTTGCCTTGTCATTGTAGCAATGCGCCGGAATGCCCAGCAACTTGAGGGCGCGCGTGCGAATGCTCGGGCAGAGGTTGGTGCGTCTAGAAGAGTGAGGGGTGGATAAGTTCAGCTTTTGCGGTGCTTGAAGAATTCCACTTGCTTGAGCCGCTTCTCGGCTTCCTTCTTGGTTTTGTATGGACCGCCGAGATTCTTCTTGCCGTTTTCCGAGAGAACTTTATAGCCGCCAGCGACCTTCTTAATCATCGTGCACCTCTTGCATTAGATGCGGGAGGTTGATGCGAGTCGTGCGACAACCTTGCGGCGTCGCTTGACAATGCTTCGCGCGCGCCCTAGGCTCCTCGACTCTTGAGGGAAAACGTGTGGCTGTCAGCCGTCGCCGCCAGATCGCGGCACCGTAAAGGGGGCGCCATGAGAGCGGAACATGAAACTCGCGAGAATGTTTGGAGCCGGGCCGCCGGTGTTTCGATTGTGTTTCTGCTGTTGCTACTTATGCCGGGGACTGATCGGGCGGAAAGCTATGGAGTGACCGTGGAGCACAATGCCACGGCGGTGATGCGCGACGGCACGAAGCTGCGGAGTGACATCTATCGACCGAAGGCGGAGGGAAAATTTCCGGTGCTCCTGGTACGCACGCCGTATGACAAGACGCGGGAGATGGAGTTTGGCGTGAAAGCCGCCGCGCGAGGTTATGTGGTGGTGGCGCAGGACGTACGCGGGCGCTTTCAATCGGAAGGCGAGTGGTATCCATTCGAGTATGAATCGCAAGATGGTTACGACACGGTGGAATGGGCAGCCGCGCTTCCCTACGCGAATGGCAAGGTTGGGATGTTCGGCGGCTCGTATGTGGGAGCAACGCAATATCTTGCGGCCATCGCAAAGCCTCCGCACCTTGCGGGCATTTGCCCCAATGTCACCGCGTCCAATTATCACGATGGCTGGACATATCAGGGCGGCGCGTTCGAGCAATGGTTCAACGAATCGTGGACGACAGGGTTGGCGGAGAACACGATGCAGCGGCGCGTGGAAGCCGGACAGAAAGCGGTGGCGTGGACGCAGAAGCTGCCGCTGACCGCGTATCCGATTCTGGAGGCACCGCCTGCCGCAGGTCTTGCTCCATATTTTGCCGACTGGCTTGCGCATCCAAATTACGACGAATACTGGAAGCAGTGGTCGATCGAGGATCACTACGCGCAAGTTCACGTGCCGGTTTTCAGTCTCGGCGCGTGGTATGACATTTTTCTGGGAGGAACGCTACGGAACTATGCGCGGCTGAAAAAGGAGGCTGGGACCGAGGAAGCGAGGCGCGGGCAGAAGCTGATGGTTTACGTTGGGGGACACGCGGGCGGATCGGACAGCAAAAAGGTCGGTGCCGTGGATTTCGGGGACAAGCTGCCGTTCGATTTCGACGAGGTGATGTTGGGTTGGTACGACGCGCTGCTCAAGGGCCAAACGAGCACTGCGTCAGCGGAGAAGCCGGTCAAGATTTTTGTGATGGGCAAGAATGAGTGGCGCGACGAAGAAGATTGGCCGCTTGAGCGCGCGAAGAGCACGAAGTATTACCTGCACTCGGCAGGAGCGGCAAACACAGCGAGCGGAGATGGGACACTGAGCACGGCGGCCGCTGGAGCAGAGAAGGCCGATCAATTCACATACGATCCCAACGATGCGGTGCCTACTTTGGGAGGGCCGCTGTGTTGCGGACCTTTCCCTCCTGCCGGGCTGGGGCCGCAGGATCAGAGCAAAGCGGAGTCGCGCGGGGACGTGCTGGTATTTACGACCCCTGCGTTGGCGAAGGACCTGGAGGTCACGGGACCTGTTTCGCTGGAGCTTTATGTGAGCAGCTCGGCGGTCGATACGGATTTCACGGGCAAACTGGTCGACGTGTGGCCGAACGGGTTCGCGCAGAATCTTACGGAGGGAATCCAGCGGCTGCGCTATCGCAACTCGCAAGAGAAGCCGGAGCTTGCCAAGCCCGGCGAGACTTATCACGTCATGGTGGATCTTTGGGCGACCAGTAACGTGTTCCTGGCCAGGCACAGGGTGCGGCTGGAAGTTTCCAGTAGCAACTTTCCGAGGTTCGACCGCAATCTAAATACGGGCGAAGAGCAAGCCAGCGGGACGCGCATGAGCAAGGCCACCAACGTGGTTTATCACGACAAGACGCATCCGTCGGCGCTGGTTCTTGCGCTGGTGCCGTAGCACACGCGACAAGGTGAATCGAGTAGGCGCTCTGCAGCATCTTATTGCGCGAACTAGATTTTTCCATTTAGGCGCGCGCCTTGACACCAAAAAACACGCGGCCTAGACTATGGAGTTTTTAGATGACCCCGAAATCGACACAGAAGGGCCAGGAATTGGCAATGGACAAGAAAAGGCTCGACTACTACAAGAAGAAGCTGGTATCGCGACGCGAAGAGCTGATGAGGACCATCGCGCGCACCGAGGAAGAAGGACGGCAGGCCGACGACGATCAGACCGTGGATTTGGCCGACAAAGCGGCGAACTCCTACACCAAGGAATTTTTGTTCGGGATGACGAACACAGACCGCACGATCCTGAACATGATCGACGCGGCACTGAAGCGCATTCAAGCGAACGAATACGGGCTGTGCGCGAACTGCCAGGAAGAAATGCAACAAAAACGGCTGGAAGCGGTTCCCTGGGCCAAGCACTGCATCAACTGCCAGGAAAAGGCCGAGCAAGGTTTGCTGTAAATTCGGCAGCCGGTCGCGGCGTCCTCCTTGTTATACTTACCTGAAGGGTACAATTCCTCTTTGTTTATCGGATGAAGTGGGATAGGCTTCGCCAGCGTGGCGGCTCGATTCACTTTCGAGAAACGCGTTGGCGCATGGATGTCCGGAGCGGGCGACGCGCTCGTCAGCGTGTTGTTCCCGGCGGGGTGCCGATTGTGCGAGCGAGTGCTGGTGCATGCCAGCACTGTGCCGATTTGCGAAGAGTGCCTTGGGTCCTTCCCGTCGCTGGGAGGAGCGGCGTGCGAGACTTGCGGCCAGCCGCTGGCGGCGTGGTCGCTGGGCGACACACGGGAAGAACACGCTGCTGAAGGCTTAGTTTGCCCGGAGTGCCAGAGCAGGGAGTACGGGTTTGATCGCGCGCGCAGCTACGCCATATACAAAGCGGGACTGGTGCGGGCGATTGTGTTGCTGAAGTTTGAGCGGGTAGAACCCCTGGGTCGCTGGTTCGCCGAGCGTCTGGCAGAGGTTGTCAGGCGCGAAGGGATCGCGGCTGACGTCGTAGTTCCAGTACCCCTCCACCGACAAAGAGAGCAGGAGCGCGGTTACAATCAGGCGGACCTGATCGCCAAGCCGCTGGCCCGGAAACTGGGCTTGCCGTACCGCGCGGTGCTGCTGGTGCGCACCAAGCCCCGCCCGGACAAGCACATCCTTAGCCTGGAGGAGCGCTGGGACTCTGTACGTGGCGCTTTTGCCACACGTCCGGGCACGCAAGTTGACAACTTACGTGTGTTGCTGGTAGATGATGTAATGACGACGGGAGCCACCCTCGACGCTTGTGCCAAGGCGTTACGGGGCGCGGGAGCCAAGTCGGTGATCGGGCTGACCGTAGCCCGGGCGGCGCGGCATCCAGTGGTAGGCTCCGGTGAGTCTAACCCGAGGGACGCGCGGTGAGCGCAAGACGGCTAGAATCGTTCGAGTCCCGGGGGCGCAGAGCCCCGGAAGCTTCGGGGACGGCCTCGGCTGGTTCAGAGAGTCCCGCAGGCAGTAGGATCCACAACTCAATCATGATGCGGCGTCCGTCGCTGATGCAGGAGCCTGTGCTGGTCCTGAATGCGACCTACGAGCCGATCAATGTGACAGCGGTGCGGCGTGCGATGGTGTTGCTGTTGAAGGGCGTGGCGCAGGCCGAGGAGATGCATAGCGCGGAGGTGCACTCTGCGGCGCACGCGCATCGGGTACCGTCGGTAATTCGGCTGCTTGCGTACCGCCACATCCCGCAGCAGAGCCGGGCGCTTTCGCGCAAGAATATTTTGTTGCGCGACCGCAACACCTGTCAGTTCTGCGGCGCGGTCTTTCCGAGTTCCGAGTTAACGCTTGACCACGTCGTGCCGCGCTCGCGCGGCGGGCGCTCCTCATGGGAAAACTTGGTGGCGTGTTGCTACCAGTGCAATAACAGCAAGGGCGACCGCACGCCGGAAGAAGCAGGGCTGAAGCTGGCCCGACGCCCTCGGCCGTTCACGCTACATACGTCTCGGCAATTGATGCGGCTGATTGGGCACCGTGACGAGCGCTGGCGTAAGTATCTTTTTTATTAAGGGTTTTCAACTAATGGTTTTCAGTTATGCCGAAAGTTTAGAAAATTTTCGGCTGGATGAAACCTTTTTCACTGGCCGGCATCTAAATTAATAACTAACCACTTCGAGGACACACCCCGGGAAGCAGTTAAGGCCAAAACCTTAGCTGCTTCTCTTCTTTTGTAGAGCTAATTTTTGTTAGGCCGGACAATCTCCAGCAGCGTCTTGCGCTTGGTGCCGTTCTCCGGAAAACTCTGCAGCGCGGACTGCTCGTCCTGAAACTCCTGAAATACCTGATACAAATGCGTGATTTTAAGGATTTCCTCGACTTTGTCGGTCAAGCCGACAACTTTCATTTCGCCGCCGCGCTTGATGACGCTCATGTAGGTGTGCACGAGGTCGCCGATCCCCGAGCTGTCCAGGTACACCAAGCCGCTCAGATTCAAGAGGATCTGCTTGCGTCCTTCCTTGAGCAATCGCGCGATGCTATTACGCAGCGCGCCACTCTCGAAGGAAGTTAGTCTGCCGGTGACTTCGACAACAGAAACCTGTCCTACTTGCCGGATGGTGGCTGAAAAATTCACGGGATGGCCTCGTAGATGGGACATCACAATTCTACCTTCGGCCGGACAGCGGACAAAAAGAATTGTGAGTTAAGAGAACGATAATTTTTGAGTCTTGTGGATGCGTTTATTACTGGCGCATGACTACGCGCACGCCGCGCCGCCAACTCTCCGCGAGACCGACGCGTACGATTTCCACTTCAGGCGCCAGATAGCGCAGCAATTCGTCCGTAGCTGGATGAAAACGCAGCGCCGGCGCCACGAGGTAAACCAGCGGAGCGGCCACTTGCAACTGCACTCCCGGGAAATATCCGTAGCGCGACAGATCATCGCGTTCCAGGTGATGCCGCACGTGCCGCCAGTAGCCCGCAGCCTGCAAGGCCAGGTGAATATGCTCCGTGGCTTTCAATTCCAAAATCGCCAGCCGTCCACTTCGCGTTACGCCAAGCAAATCGAGAATGCCGTGCTCGCCACCGGCATTGGCGAAGACTTGCGTGTAAACGAAGCACGCATCAAGCTGCGCGTCGACGCGCCTGACGTCCGTTCGAACGATCGCTTCCAACCAGCGCTCCGGCTGCGCGCGATACAACGCGTGCCGCGTATCGGTGGCAAGTGGCTGCCGATAAAGTGCCAGGTCACTGAGTAAATTCTTCAGCGCCGGCCAAGAGGACGCGCTGAGCTCTTCGCGCTGTTCACTGGTTCCAAAGAAGACGTGGCCCTCATCCCACCTGGCAATCGCAAGGCCGCGAAAGCGCACCCAGACTTCCGCGGACGCCACCGACGGATGCAGGCTGATCGCCTGCGGCGCCAGCGCGACGATTGGGGCGAGGGCCGCGCGAGCCCGGTCGAGCAGCGATTGCGTCTCTCGCTGTGGCACGATCCAGCTGTCGATATTTCCCGCCGCGCGCGGGTCCAGTCTTTCCAGCACTTCGCGCACGGGATCGCGCTCGTAAAGTTCCAGAGCCAGTTGCGGACGCAATGCCCCGATGCGTTGCGCTACGACGCGAGCACCGCCTTTCGGCAGAATGAGACGAAGGCCCGCGATGGTTCCGCGCCTGCTCGATTGACGCGCGCGCTCCAGCCAGAGCAGCGCAAACGTCAAGCTGTTTTCGACAGTGTCCGCGGACTCGTCGTCGGCGACGCCCAGCACTGCCCATTGCGCCGAGCCGCGGCGAAGAATGCCCCGCACGTAATTCCCAGAAAGCGAATGCTCGAGGTCGGCTGAAATGGTCAGCGATTCGACGATTTCATCGGGGAATTGCTCGGCGAGAATGCGGCGAAGCTGCTCACAAAAAGCCTGGCGGGTCATCTCGCGAGCTGAGCGGTCAAAATTCATGCGCACAAATTCGAGCCTGTCTGGTTTGCTCCGCCCAAAGCGCTCCACGGCCAGGGTCAGGCGCTGCTCGGAGTGATCAGTGATGGCAAGAACGCGGCGTGTGAGGTTGTATTCGGCGGACCACAGGTGGAGCAACGGCTTCTCCGCTGCGCCGCGCACCTCCCAGGACAACCCAGCGAGAGGCGCCACGCGTCCGCCGTTTTCGCGGACCTCCACGGGCGCGGCCGCGGCAAACTCGCGGAGAGTGGCTTCCAATTCTGCGGCAAGCTCCACGTGCAGGATTATAAAGCAAGTTATCTGGGATGGGTATTACTTACAGGGAATCATTGTTTCGACGGAGCGAAAAGCAAGCCAGTCACGCGGACCGCGGGCAGCTGCATGTTCCACGAAGTGGGAATATGTTCGAAAGAAACCTCGAAGGATCGGCGTTCCCCCGGCCCAAAAGGCGGGCTGGCGGAGTTTAGGGCCAGCTGCGACTCGCGTAGCGCAATCTGGTTCATGTCGTCGTAGAACTCCACGGTCAGTTCGACTTCGCGCAGCGTGCGCTCGCCTGTGTTAACGAGCTCGCCCGAAAGAATAGTTACTTCCTGGTTCAGAAAGTTTTCCGCACGGCTCAACGCCAGGTTCTCAATCTTGATCTTCGAGGCATATGCGCGTTCGGCGGGGCCGAAAGGCGGATGGACTTCTTGTGCGCTGCCGCGCGACGGTGATTGCCGGCCCGGCCACAAATAAAATCCTGCCAGCACGATTACTACCGCCGCGGCCGCTACCACCAACGCGAAGTTGAAGGGTCCGCGGTCCGGCTGCTGTTCGCCAGGGATTTCGATTTGAGGCTGCTCGTGCATCCATCCAGAGTAAAACGTGCCTCTGGGATTCGCACGCCAAATTTTAAGCAGGCGGGAGTCTGCGCGGCTATCGGCCGAGGCTGAGTCGTTGCACGAGCGCCTCTGGCAGGCGCACGGCGCGCATGCGCGATTGTACGCCCTCGATATCATAAGAAACGCGCCAGAACTCCACGACGTCGTGTTCCAGATCGGCGATCGCAAATCCCGCTCTTGGGTCGGCGTCGCGAGGTTGTCCAATCGATCCGGGGTTGAGCAGGTATCGGGAGCCTGCGTCGATGCGCAAAGCAGCGAACGGTTCCGAGGGGCGCGGCCGCAGATTCAATATTTCCAGATTGTTGCCGGCATCCGAGTAAGAGAATCCACCCTGATGATGCGTATGGCCGAAAAATGTGAGTCCGGCAGTGGAGTCCAACAGCCCCTCCAGCGCCTGCGCGGGCGTAAAGACGTATTCGTCCTCATCTTGAAGCGCGCCGTGCACCAAAACAATTCCGCTGACCTCCAGCGGGCCGTGTGGCAACTCCGCAAGCCACTTCAAATTGTCGGCAGATAGTTGCGACCGCGTCCAGTCCACCGCCGCTTTCGCAACGGGATTGAAATCGTCGGTGGGCATCACTCCAGTGGCCGCTTTGTCATGATTTCCGCGAATCGTTTGGGCGCCCAGCTCGCGAATTTTCGAGGTTACTTCATTGGGATCCGGGCCGTAGCCAACCACGTCACCCAAGCACACAATTTGCTCCCAGCGTCCCTGAGCCGCAGCCAGAGCCGCGTCTAGAGCCGTCGCATTCGCGTGCAAATCACTAAGAACGAGAATCCGCATTTCCGGAAACGTCCAAAAAGAGCAACTGAGTATAGATGAAGTGATTGGCAATGCACAGAACCAAGCGTTGAGTTGGACCGAATGCAAAGCCCAATCGACGCAAGCATGAAAAGGCACCAGAAGCGGATGCTAGTTCTAACTTTTTAGCAAGCGTTGAGAAAAGCGTCAATTTACAGGCCAATTCGGCTCTCCGTCGATGACAAAAACAAGACAAGTAAAGAAGGAATTTCACCCGCGCGCGCGAAACATTCGATGGGGGAGCTTCGTCTATACGAGTGCAGCCGAGTAGCAAGACGGCATTGGGTCTGTCAGGGCAACCATCAAAAAACCCCGCGGTGGCAGCCGCGGGGCGGTGACACGCATCTTTCCGGCCGTTAGTCCAGGAAGAGGAGGTGTCGTTCGGGGAAATCTACTCGTTCCCCCGCCTGCGTGTCAACTCCGCCCTACTCCTAGCGTCGTTCGTTATTCATTCGGCTGACTCGATCCAATCGAAAGGAAGTTTACACGCATGAAATCCAATTTGTTCCTCCGAAGTGTCGCGCTGCTGGCGGTAACCGCGCTGGCCGTGCCGGTATTTGCGAAGCCCATCAGCAAAACCATCAGCATCACGCAAGCCGCAAGATTCGGCAAAGCGGACCTGCAGGCCGGTGAGTACCGCCTGCTGATTGATGGCAACAAAGCCATCGTGCAAAAGGGCAAATCCGTTGTGGCTGAAAGCGAAGGGCGCTGGGAAGATCGCGACACGAAGTCCAACTACGACGCCGTGCTGCTCGGCGAAAACGGGCAGGTGAAGGAAGTGCGCTTCTCCGGACAAAAGCGCGTTTTCGTTTTTAGCGAATAAGGGAAAGCTTCCGTGAACTGCTCTCATTGGACGAGAGGGAGACTGCCGTTGGGCGGTTTCCCTGCTCGTCATCTGGCTTGATCCTCCCCCGAAGTACGTACCGAAAATTCCTACCATTATCGAATCAGCATGCAGTCTCCATAGCTGTAAAAACGGTACCCTGCCTCGACCGCATGCCGGTAGACGGCCAGCGTCCGCTCACGCCCAGCGAAAGCACAGACCAGCGCGAGCAGCGTCGATCTGGGAAGATGAAAATTCGTAAGCAGCGCGTTCACGACGCGAAACGGAAATCCGGGGACAATGAATAAGCGTGCTTCGGCTTTGCCCGCGCATACCAGAGTATCCGAGCTCGACTCCGCGGCGCTCAATGCAGCGTCCTCCAGCGCGCGGACCACCGTCGTGCCCACTGCAAGGATGGGCCGCAGCGCGGAATGGGCCGCCTGGATCTGTTGCGCAGCCTGCTCCGAAATCTCGTACGACTCAGCATGCATCACGTGACCCTCGAGTGTGTCGCTGTGGATGGGCTGAAACGTGCCGAGGCCGACGTCCAGGGTCAGCTCGCATACTTCGACCCCGCGCGCGCAAATCGCTGACAGAATCTCGGGCGTAAAGTGCAGCCCGGCGGTGGGAGCAGCGACCGCGCCGGGCCTGCTCGCAAAGACCGTCTGATATCTTTCGCGGTCTGCCGATTCGTCTTCGCGGTCGATGTAGGGTGGAAGCGGCACGTGGCCGAGCCGCTCAATCTGAGCGGACACTCCGCCCGGGTCGCGCGAACTGAATCGCACGGTGCGCAGCCCAAATTCGCCGTGCGCGATAATCTCGGCTTCGAGCTCGCCTTCGCCAAACGCAACGCGCTCGCCCGTTTTCATCTTGCGCCCGGGACGCACTAATGCCTCCCATACGTCGGGACCGATTTGCCGCGCGAGGAAAACTTCCACAATGCCGCTCAAATGCTCGTGGCGCGTCGCGCGCGAGGGCGCATCCGAAAACACTCCCAGCCGGCGGCCGAACAGTCGCGCAGGAATCACGCGCGCGTTGTTCAGCACAATGAGTTCGTCGCCGCGAAGCAGGGCGGGAAGCTCGGCGAACATGCGATCAGTTATCTTGCCACTGGCGCGGTCCACGGCTAAGAGGCGAGAGCCATCGCGCCGCTGTAGCGGGCGTTGCGCGATTTGCGCGGGCGGAAGCACATAATCGAGTTCGTCGAGGCGCATGGCCTCAGAGTCTAGCAAATCCAGCTAAGCGGGTGAAAACTGGCCACTTGCGTCCGTTGTAGTCATGTTTCGTGTCAATTCTTCGGTATGGGATACACCCGATTGACGGGCTGCTTGCAGCAGCAAATAGTTGAATCATTAATGACTTACGGGAAAGGGTAGAAGGCTCAGAATAGGACTTGACAATGCTACGCGCATATTTTATGATTTTATCGCAATCATTTATTACAGGAGGCACATAACATGAGAACTTTGAGCCGTTTCGAGCCCTTCCGCGGGGCCTCTACTTTGCAGGAACAGATCAATCGCGTGTTCAACGATGTGTTTGAACGGACTGGCGATGAATCCAACCTCACCAGTTGGGCGCCAGCCGTCGATATCTTCGAGACTGAGCACGAGTTGGTCGTGAAGGCAGACCTTCCGGACGTTGATCCGAAGGATCTAGACATCCGCGTGGAGAACAATATTTTGACGATTCGCGGGGAGCGCAAGTTCGAGAGCAAGGTGAGCGAAGACAAGTATCTGCGCGTGGAACGCGCCTATGGTTCGTTCAGCCGGAGCTTCTCGCTGGCGAACACTGTGAATTCGGATGCCATCAAGGCGGACTACCAAAACGGGGTCCTCACCTTGACCATTCCGAAACGCGAAGAAGCCAAGCCGAAGCAGGTCAAGGTCAACGTCGGAGCACCGGCGATGGCTGCTGCGGCCGGCGCGAGGTAAGGGGCACAAGTTGTGAAGCACAGCGGGGCTGGCGAAAGCCAGCCCCTTTTGTTAGAAGTAGGATTTGAGGTGCTGTCATGCTGCGATTCGACAAAATGACGGTGAAGGCGCAGGAAGCCCTGCAGAGTGCGCAGGAAATCGCCGCGCGCCATGAGAATCAACAAATTGAGCCGATTCACCTGCTCGCTGCGTTAGTGGCACAAACCGACGGCGTGGTGCCCCCGCTGCTCGCGCGTCTCGGGATTCGCGTGGAAACCCTTTCGCAAGACATCGAGCGCGAGATGGGGCGCTTGCCGCGCGTGACAGGCTTCGCCCAGCAGCACATGGGCAAGCCGCTGAACGACGTGTTGGAGCGCGCATTCGATGAAGCGCAAAGATTCAAGGACGAATACGTTTCGACCGAGCACATGTTCCTGGCCATTTCAGGACAGGATCGCGATCCTGCCGGCCAGTTGCTGAAGAAGCACGGAGCCTCTCACGAAGCAATCCTGCAGGCGCTCACCAGCGTGCGCGGGACGCAACGGGTAACCTCGCAAAATCCGGAGGCAACTTACGAAGCGCTGGAGAAATATGCGCGCGATTTGACCGAGCTTGCGCGCCGCTCCAAATTGGACCCCGTCATCGGCCGCGATGAAGAGATTCGCCGCGTGATGCAGATTTTGGCACGCCGCACCAAGAACAACCCGGTGCTGATTGGCGAACCTGGCGTCGGAAAGACCGCGATTGTGGAAGGCCTCGCGCAAAGAATCGTGTCCGGCGATGTACCGGACGTGCTGAAGACCAAGCGCCTGGTGGCGCTGGATTTGGCGGCGCTGGTGGCCGGCGCAAAATTCCGCGGCGAGTTTGAAGACCGGTTGAAAGCGGTGCTGAAAGAAATCACCGAAGCGGAAGGCCAGATTATTCTGTTCATCGACGAGTTGCACACGCTGGTGGGCGCGGGAGCGGCGGAAGGCGCCATGGACGCTTCCAACATGTTGAAGCCCGCGTTGGCGCGCGGCGAGTTGCGGGCCATTGGCGCAACCACGCTGAACGAATACAAGAAATACATTGAGAAAGATCCGGCGCTGGAACGCCGTTTCCAGCCTGTCATGGTCGAAGAGCCGACCGTTGAAGACACTATCGCCATTCTGCGCGGCCTGAAGGAGCGCTATGAGGTGCACCACGGCGTGCGCATCAAAGACGCAGCGATTCTGGCCGCCGCGACGCTTTCGCACCGCTACATTTCGGATCGCTTTCTGCCCGACAAGGCAATCGACCTGATTGACGAAGCCGCGGCCAGTTTGCGCATGCAAATCGATTCGCTGCCGGTGGAAATCGACGAGATCGAGCGCCGCATCATGCAGTTGGAAATCGAGCGCCAAGCGCTGCTGAAGGAAAACGACGCGCACTCCAAGGAGCGCCGCACGCAAATCGAAAAGGAGCTGGCCAAGCTGCGCGAAGATTCAAGCGCGCGGAAAGCGCGTTGGCAAGTCGAGAAAGAAGCCATCGGCAAGATTCGCAAGCTGAAGGAGCAGATTGAGCAGCTCAGAGCGGAAGAGCAGCGTTACGAACGAGCCGGCGAACTCGCCAAGGTGGCGGAAATTCGCTATGGCAAGATCGCTGTCGCGGAGCGCGAGCTGAAGGCAGCCGAGGAACGCTTCCGGTCCATGCAAAAAGAAGCGCCGATGCTCAAGGAAGAGGTCGACGAAGAAGATATCGCCAAACTGGTGAGCAAGTGGACCGGCATTCCCGTCGGGCGCTTGCTCGAAGGGGAAGCGCAAAAACTTGTGCACATGGAAGAGCGCCTGCGACAGCGCGTCGTCGGCCAGGACGATGCTCTGGCGCGCGTAGCCAACGCGGTGCGTCGGAGCCGTGCCGGGCTGTCTGATCCCAAGCGGCCCATCGGCTCGTTCATTTTTCTGGGACCCACCGGCGTGGGCAAGACGGAGCTGGCGCGCGCCCTAGCTGAATTTCTGTTCGATGACGAAAAGCTGATGATCCGCATCGATATGTCCGAGTACATGGAGAAGCACAGCGTTTCGCGATTGATTGGCGCGCCTCCGGGCTACGTTGGCTACGAAGAGGGCGGGCAGCTCACCGAACAGGTTCGGCGTCATCCGTATTCGGTGATTTTGTTCGATGAAATTGAGAAGGCGCACCCGGACGTGTTCAACGTGCTGTTGCAAATCCTGGAAGACGGCAGGCTTACGGACGGCAAGGGCCGCACGGTGGACTTCCGCAATACCGTTTTGGTTATGACCAGCAACGTTGGCTCCACGGCGATTTTCGAGCTTTCGCATCGAGACCCCGAGCGCGCGAGGAAAGAAGCGATGGAAGCGCTGCGCGCCGCGTTCCGGCCGGAGTTCATCAACCGCATCGACGAAATTGTGATTTTCAATCCGCTTGGCAAGGAGCAACTCGAGCACATCGTGGAATTGCTGCTGCGCGGAGTGGAGCAGTTGCTGGCGGAGCGCCAGATCACGCTGGAACTCACGCCCGCGGCGAAGGAGTTGCTGGTGAAAGAAGGTTATGACCCGGCCTACGGCGCCAGGCCGCTGCGCCGCACGATTCAGCGCCTGGTGCAGGATCCGCTGGCGCTGCAGATCCTGGACGGCAAGGTGCTCCCCGGCGACCATATTCGCGTCGACCGCGACGGCAAGAGCGACTCCGTGCGCTTCGAGCGCGTGCAGGCCAAGAAACCGGCTACCGCGGCCTAAAGCGCCGGTGCGAGAGGCCTTGCGATCTCGCACTAGCCCACGAAAGAGGAAGGTCCGGGTTTACGTATATAGTGATAGGGAAATCTCATGAGAGTTCTTCGCACGACATTTCTATTGACCGCGCTGACGCTGGTGCTCATCACCCTGGGCGCGTACTTCGGCGGCCGCAACGGTATGAAGTCGGCGCTGATTATCGCCGTGATCCTCAACGCCTTCGCGTATTTCTTCTCGGACAAAATCGCGCTTTGGTCGAGTGGCGCGCAACCGGTCAGCCGCGAGCAGTTGCCCCGGCTTTATGAAGTCATGGAGCGCCTAGCGGCTAAGGCTAATCTTCCGGTGCCGAAACTGTACGTCGTGCCCGAAGCAGCCCCCAACGCATTCGCCACCGGCCGCAACCCGCGCCACGCTTCCGTCGCTGTCACGGAAGGACTCCTGCAGCACATGACCGATGACGAGCTCGAGGGCGTCATTGCGCATGAGCTTTCACACGTGCGTAACTACGACATCTTGATTAGTTCCATTGCCGCCACCATCGCTGGCGCCATTACTTACCTTGCGCGAATGGGCTTCTGGTTCGGCCGCGAAGACGATCGTGAGGGCGGCGGTGGCTTAGCAGGAATTCTGATGCTGATTCTCGCGCCGTTTGCTGCGTTTCTTTTGCAGCTTGGCATCTCGAGGCAGCGCGAATACTCCGCCGACGCCACGGGCGCTCGCATGGTCGGCCAACCGTACGGTCTTATCAGCGCATTGCAGAAACTTGGCGCTTACAACAAGCGGATCCCGACGACGGCAGTATCTCCGACGACAGGCGCGCTGTGCATCGTCAAGCCCATGTTCGGCTCGGGGACTTTGTCGTCTCTGTTCAGCACTCATCCCCCCTTGGAAGACCGCATCGCAGCCCTGCGCGAGATGACTGTTGTGCCGCAGCGCTGAATTTGCCGCCTGGCGGATATGCGGTCTTGTCCTGACCTCAACTGAACGGCTAAGGAAGCAGGTTCTTGCTGTCTGCGGAGGGGAACGAAAGGCCGACTAGGCGGGCCAGCGTCGGCGCGATATCGCGCATACAACGATGCCAGGAGAATGAGGTAGGTTAACAAACGCTTAGCGCAAGTCAATCGCCGCGCGATGCACTGCTAAATTTTTCAAACGGTATATCGCCTCGTGCCTGGAATGATGTAGAGTTTACTGCCAATAAGCAGCGTGCTGGTGGCCCGCTGCATCTTAAGAACTTTGCGAGCTTTCCGGCGTCTCCGGGAGTTCTGCGTCCATTAGGCAGGGGAAACTTTGATTACAGATCAGACGGCCACGCACGCGCCGTCGCAGCAGACCAACTCGACACACTGCTCCATCGCGGCCACCGCCACGGCGCTTCCTCCACACACCATCACCCGCGATGACGTGAAGTATTACATGGGACGTGTCTTTGACATTCCGGAACGCAAGCTCGAAGCCATGATGAGCATTGTCGACAATGCCCAAGTGCATAAGCGCCATGCCATTTTCCCGATCGAGTACACCGTCGAGCCGCGCGCTCTGTATCAGACCAATCAGGAATACATCGAGCACGCGGTCAAGCTCGGACAAGAAGCAGCAGAAAAATGTTTGCAGCGCGCGGGTGTGCGCCCTGATGAAGTCGACCTGATCATCACCGTTTCCTGTACCGGCTTCATGATTCCTTCGCTCGATGCCCATCTCATTAATCTGATGGGCTTCCGCTCGAACGTCCGGCGCATGCCGTTCACCGAGTTGGGCTGCGCCGCCGGAGCTATGGCCTTGGGCCGCGCCGCGGATTTTCTAAAGGCAAATCCCGGCGGGAATGTTTTGATTATCGCTGTTGAGCTCCCCTCGCTCACGTTTCAGCGCAAAGACATTTCGCAGGCCAACCTGATTTCGTCCATTTTGTTTGGCGATGGCGCCGCCGCGGTGCTGGTCACCGGGAAAGAATCGCACGGTCCCAAGATCATGGTGTCAGAAACCTATACATTTCCTGATTCCCTTGGCGCCATGGGCTTCGACCTTCGCGACTCGGGCTTTCACATCCTGCTCGCCAAAGACGTTCCGGAGATGATCGGGGATAAAATCCACGGCTTAATTGACGGATTTCTGGAGCGCCATGGCAAAACATTCCAAGATATCAAGGGATGGATCCTGCATCCTGGAGGCGCGCGCCTGCTGGGCAATGTAGAGACGGCTCTCGGACTTACAAAATGTCAGACGCAGCCCTCCTGGGATGTCCTCGCCAATGTAGGCAACCTGTCCAGCGCTACCATCCTCTTTATTCTTCAGGAGTGGCTGGAAAAGCGGCCGTTGAAGCCCGGTGACTATGCGCTGGCTGCCGCTTTCGGGCCCGGATTCAGCGCTGAGTTTTTGCTGCTGCAATGGACATAACCGTCGTCGCATACCTTGCGCTCTTGCTCGCCGTCGCGCTGTTGCGCATCTTCGAGCTCGGTGTATCCCGGCGCAACCAGCAGCAGATGATCGCGCAGGGCGCGACGAAAGTGAACAATCCGCGGTTCCGTTGGGTCGTGCTGGTTCACACCGCCGTTCTTATCGGCGCCGCCCTTGAAGTTGTTCTTCTTCGCCGGCCGTTTATTCCCACTCTTGCTGCCGTGATGTTTTTCCTTTTCTTGGCGTCAAATGCGGTCCGTTTGTGGGTTGTGCGAGCGATGGGAAAGCACTGGAACGTGCAAGTAATGAACTCCATGGGCCTCGGTGTTGTTACGTCGGGGCCATTTCGTTTTGTCAGGCATCCAAATTACGCGGCGATTTTCGTGGAGATGTTTTCGCTGCCATTGATTCACACAGCATGGATAACCGCCTTGCTAGGCTGCGTTGGTTACGCGATCACCATCTCGCAGCGTATCGCTGTGGAGGAGAGCGTGCTTTTTGCCAATCCGGACTATCGTGCGGCCATGGCCGGCAAACCGAGATTCTTGCCGGGTCTGTTTTGATTTTCGAAAAGCGAAAAATGCACAAGAGCACCTGCATCCTGGTTTTCTGTGTCCTGCTTGCGCCGGCAGTCATTGCCGCGCAGGAAACCGCGGTTGTTTCGACACCGGCTTTCTACCGCGTGCCGGAGCTCATCGCCGGATTCAATTTGCTCTACCAGCAAAAGTTTACCGAGGCTCGCGAAACCTTTGGCGGTTGGCAATCGCGCAACCCAGAAGAACCGTTTGGTGAAATTGCGGTAGCCGCCTCCTATCTTTTCGAAGAGCTCTACCGTCAAGGCGTGCTGACCAGCGACTTTTTCCTGAATGAAAAGAAATTTCTGCACGGCATCGACGGCAAACCCGATCCCGTTCGTATGAAGAATTTCCGCGAGGCATTGACCCGCGCGCGAGCTCTAGCGAAGCAACGCCAGAAAACAAACCCGAAGGACCCGGAAGCTCTGTTCGCGCTCACCCTCGCCGCTGGAATGGAATCTGACGCCTACGCGATCCTCGAAAAGAAACAGCTTGATGGCCTCAAGCGCATGAAGGAAGCCAACGAGTACGCGAAGCAGTTGCTCGCGCAGCGCCCTGACGCCGCCGATGCCCACGTCGCGCCCGGCATTGCCAACTACATCATTGGCTCGCTGAACCCAGGCTACCGCTTCGCTCTGTGGTTCGGTGGGATTCACGGCGACAAAAAACTCGGCATGGAACAAGTTGCCAAGACCGCTGAAAATGGCCGCTATCTTCGCCCGTTCGCGAAAATCATGCTAGCTTTGGCGGCGCGGCGCGAAAAACAGAACCCGCTGGCTCAAAGATTATTGCGCGAATTGAGCGAAGAATTTCCCTCCAATGACACATTTGCGGCCGAGTACGCCAAGGCCATGGGTTTGCCGGTCCCCGCAATCCTGACGCGCTGATTCATTCTCAGTGATCTGCACGCGGAAATCCGCAGCTTCTCGTACGCGAATGCACTAGAATCCGGTTGCCGCAAAGAAACAGAACTGCGGCAGTCGCAAACTCAGGTGGTGAACTTTGTTTCAACAAGACATGCTGAAGGATCGGGCCATATTTCTCACCGGGGGCGGGACGGGCCTCGGACGTTCGATGGCGCTGCACTTCGCCATGCTCGGCGCGCGTATATTTCTGACCGGCCGTCGCGAACAGCCCCTGAAAGACGTCTGCGACGAAATTCACCGCGGCGGAGGCTCCGCGGCCTTTGCCACCTGCGATGTTCGCGACTACGGCGCCGTTGAAACCGTGGCGAATCTCGCCTACGAGCAATTCGGGCGCATCGATACGGTCATCAACAACGCTGCGGGAAATTTCATGGCCCGCACGGAAAAACTCACGCCCAACGCCTTTAACGCCGTGGTCGGCATCGTGCTCAACGGCACCTTTAATTGCACGCAAATCTTCGCCAAAAAATGGATCGCGGAGAAACTCGGCGGCAACGTGCTGAACATCGCCACCACCTACGCCGCGGCCAATTGCGGCTCCGCTTTCGTGGTGCCATCAGCCTGCGCAAAAGCGGGCGTGCTTGCCATGACCACTTCGCTGGCCGTGGAATGGGCGAAATATCACATTCGGCTCAACGCTATTGCTCCTGGTCCGTTTCCCACCGAAGGCGCGTGGTCGCGGCTTATGCCTTCAAAGCAATACGAGGAGCACGCGAAGGAATCGCATCCGATGAAGCGATTCGGCCGGCACGAAGAACTGACCAGCCTCGCGGCGTTTCTGCTGAGCGACATGGCCGAATACATCAACGGCGAATGTGTGGTCATCGACGGCGGCGACTGGCTGCGCGGCGCCGGCGAATTCAACGACCTGCTGCTGATTCCAGATGCCGCGTGGGAGAACATGGAGGCCGCTCGCAACAAGAAGTGAGTGGAACAGCCATCTACGGCTGTGTGGTCGTCACATTCACGTCCGAGCAAACGGGAACTACTGTGGCAGGGTCCGCTTCCTCAATTCCACCCGCAGTTTCGCTACACCGATACTTTGCCCGTTCGATTCAGCGCGCACGGTAACATCGCGCAACTCCTGCTTCCCGTGCGCCGCGTCATCTAGCAGCGGTAAGTCGATTTCCACGCGTGCTGCGGCAACCTGCCTTGCGGCCACCACAAATTTCCCCGCTCCGCTCTGGAGCTTCCAACCTGCCGGCAGGTCCGCGATGAGTGTAACTTCCCGCGCGCTGGCGGTCTGATTTCGCAACCACAAAGGAATCACTACCGTCGTTCCCGCTTGTAACGCGATTTCAGGCGGCTCCGGATGCCACAAGTGTGTGAGGCCGTGCTCACGGCGAAAGTCATCGTAGAAACTCCACGGCCCGGCTAGCTCCGCGTAGAGCTCCGGTGGCTCAGGCTTTGGCGAAACTGTTGGACGCACAAACGGAATCGCTTCCGGTTTGATGTTCTCAAAAATGTCCCCGGTCGCAGTTCCGCCCACCAGCGATTTCCCGAGCACGAAGCGCTGCGCGTCGCCCCAGCCGTCCGCAAGCGCCTTCTTTTCGAGCTCTGTTTCGCTCAATTTGCTAAAGGAGTCCAGATAGCTCTTCGCTTGCGTCTGGTGCGCGAGAAACGACGCCAGCGCCAAACGCCAGTAAGGCTGCTTTGCTGTCTTCGAAATATCCTTTACGGAGTATTCGGGCCCCTTGCCGCGAAACATTTCGTCGTTCGTGGCGTCGGGAAAATAGTAGATTTTCTTGGGCTGCCACGGCCGCAAGTTTTCGAGGAAGGGCTCGAGCCGCCGCATCGCCGCCGCCAATTGCTCCGGAAAACCGGCAGGATCGCCTGCGGTGTCAAACGCCTCCGTAGTTAGCACGCCGGCGGCTTGATGATCGCCGTGATCCTCTCCAATGAATGTTCCCGGCAAAAACGTCAATATCACTTCTGGACGGGTCAACCTAACCAGCCGTAACAATTGTTCTAGGGCGGCACCGTGGTCCCAGTTGGCAAGCGACTGCAGCACGTTTTGGCTCGCCGTGTCCTTTCCGCCGAGGAACCATACATTCGTTATTCCCAACGTGGCCAGCGCCCTTCGCGCCTCAATTTCACGGATGGCTCCCAACGCCGCAGCTTGTTCACTGCCTGCTTCGTTTGCCCCGCTGCTGCCATGCGTCCCGAACACCACTGCGATGTGTTTGCCTTCATCCAGTGCCCGCGCGAGGTAAGGCGTGGCCGCGCCTTCGTCGTCCGGATGCGCCACGACCAGAAGAATATCCGCCTTGTACCGCTCGTCCGGTGTTGGGAGAGGCTTTGCCTCTTGTGCAAAAGTTGGCAGCGCAACAAGCAACAAAGCAAGAACGCACAGCAAGAGTCGTTTCATGAAAGAGCCTTTAGAAATCGGCGTGCTTCAATGTCAAAAACCTCGACACCCATCGGAATTTAAAGAAGAAGAGTTTACCCTGCCTTATCACCCTGGGCAAAAAGTGTGACGACATGGCCTGCATGAATGCTTCGACGGTACGTAGTACAGAAGAGGCATCGATCGCACAACTTGACCCTGTGCACGCTGCGCCGATAAGCTTGTGGTTTCTTCTTCCGGGCGGATACGCATCATGGACCCTATTCACGTCACATTGCCGGACGGCAAAGTCCAGGAGGTGCCCAAGGGCACCACACCCGCGGATATCGCGAGAGGGATTTCGCCTCGCCTTGCCGACGCCGCGCTGGTCGCGCGTGTAGCCGCGCCCAACGACGGCGCTGGAGAGCTAATCGACCTGCGTCGTCCGCTCGACCACGACGTCAAGCTCCAAATTCTTACCGAAAAAGATCCCGACGCGCTTTTTGTCTTTCGGCATTCCGCCGCACATCTCCTCGCGGCAGCGGTGATGGACCTTTATCCCAACGTAAAACTCGGGATTGGCCCTCCGATCGATACTGGCTTTTTCTACGAATTTCTCCGCGACGAACCTTTCACTCCGGAAGACCTGGCGAAGATCGAAGCGAAAATGCACGAGCTCGCCGCCCAGGATCTGCCCAACGAGCGCAAGCTCATTCCCAAACCCGAAGCGCTCGAGCTTTACAAAAAAAGTAACCAAGTCTTTAAATGCGAACTGGTCCAGGAAAAGGCCGAGGAGCCCATCGTCTCTTTTTACACCACAGGCAAGTTCATCGACTTCTGCCGCGGACCGCACATTCCTTCCACAAAACGCATCCAGGCGTTCAAGCTGATGAGCGTCGCGGGGGCGTACTGGAAAGGCCAGGAAGGCAATCCGCAGCTTCAGCGCATTTACGCTGCTTGTTTCTTTACTCAGAAGGAGCTGGACGAATATCTCCATCGTCTGGAAGAAGCCAAGCGCCGCGATCATCGCAAGGTCGGTACGGAACTGGACCTTTTCAGCATTCAAGACGAAGCGGGCCCCGGCCTCATCTTCTGGCATCCCAAGGGCGGCCTGATCCGCAAAATCATCGAAGACTGGCTGCGCGACGAGCTCCTGAAACGCGGCTACGATCTCGTCTACACCCCGCATATCATGCGCCTGGATCTCTGGAAAACCAGCGGCCACACCAATTTCTACAAGGAAAGCATGTTCGGGCCGATCGAAGTGGAGAAAGCCGACTATCAGCTCAAGCCCATGAACTGCCCTGGTCATATCCTGATCTACAAATCGAAGCTCCGCAGCTACCGCGACCTTCCCGTGCGCCTGGCCGAACTCGGGACCGTGTATCGCTACGAGCGCAGCGGTGTCCTGCACGGTTTGCTGCGCGTTCGCGGCTTCACCCAAGACGACGCGCACATTTTCTGCACGCCATCGCAAATTGAAAAGGAAGTGGAAGCCTGCGTCGATTTCGCTTTCGCGGTGATGAAAAACTTTGGCTTCGACAAATTTGAAGTCGAGCTCTCCGACTGGGACGCCGCGCACCCCGAAAATTACGCCGGCAAGCCCGAAGACTGGCACCGCGCGTCCGCCGCGCTCGCCAACACTATGCAACGCCTCAATATTCCCTACAAAAAAATCGAAGGCGAAGCCGCTTTCTACGGCCCGAAGATCGACATTAAGTTAATCGACGCCATCGGCCGTCCCTGGCAGCTCACCACGGTCCAGTTTGATTTCAATCTCCCCGCCCGCTTCGGCCTTGAATACGTCGCCGAAGATGGCGCCCGCCACCAGCCGCTCATGGTCCACCGCGCGCTGCTTGGCTCCGTCGAGCGCTTCTTCGGCATCCTGGTCGAGCACTATGCCGGAGCGTTTCCGCTTTGGCTTGCTCCCGTGCAGGTAGAAATCTGCCCGGTCAGCGAAAAAGTTTCCGACTACGCCAAGCACGTCACCGAAACCTTCAAGCGCCACAACATTCGCGTTCATCTCGACGACCGCAACGAAAAGCTGCCGGCCAAAATCCGCGACGCGCAAATGCAAAAAGTCCCCTACATGCTCGTGGTCGGCGCAAAAGAAGCTGAAGCCGGCACTGTCTCCGTCCGCCACCGCAGCAAGGGCGACCTCGGCCCCAAGCCCCTCGCAGAAGTCGTCACATCGCTCCAGCAAGAGATAGAATCTCGCAGGACCAGCTGAGCGTTTTTATCGATGCGACAGCTCAGGCTTAGCTGCGATTACCGGGATTCGTTGTGACGAGGACAAATGGAGACGATCAGGCGGAGGTCCTTTATCGCAGTCGCGGTGGGAGCAGCATGCACGCCGCTCTTAACATGGGCTGCCAACGAAACTCCTTCTCAACTCGATCACTTTCTCCTCGGCTGTGATGATCTCGATCGCGGTGTCGATCTCGTCGAGCAGCGTACTGGCGTCCGCGCCGCGATTGGCGGTGTGCATCCCGGCCGCGGCACACGCAACGCACTCCTCTCTCTCGGCGAACGTCGCTACCTCGAAGTCATTGCGCCCGACGCCAAGCAGGACCAAGACCAGCAGTTCGCGCTCAAACAACTCGCGCACCTTAAGCAATTGACCTCGCCGCGTCTAGTGGGTTGGGCTGCACACCCCGGCGACCTCGAAAAGTTTTCCGCGCGCCTTCGCGATGCCGGCATCGCCTTTATGGGGCCCTGGCCGGGCTCTCGGCAGCGCCCCGACGGTAAAGTTCTTCACTGGAAGAGCCTTACACTCAAGGATGCTCAAGATGGCCTACTTCCTTTCTTCATTGAATGGAGCGCCGACTCGCTTCATCCTTCCGAGGATGCGCCCAAAGGTTGCAGGCTCACCCATTTCGGTGCGGTCACTCCAAATACGGATGACCTGAACAAAATCGCCGACCTACTTCAACTCGACATCCTCATCTCGCCCGGTGATAAGGCCGCACTGCAAGCAACTATTGTCGGTCCCAAAGGCGAGCTAACCTTGACCTCCTGAAAATATTTTGCGGCGCGAACCGTCAGCTAGCCGCGGACATCAAACCCCTTGTCGACCGAACGTAGGCACGTGCTATACTTTGTAGCCCGTCCCTCAGTGGTTTCGCACCGTGGGCCGGTGCAATAAATTCGGGCCCGTGCCCGGCGAGGCGCGCAGCTTGGCGCCTTACGTTAGTTAGGGGGAATTATCGCAGAACGCAGCTTCCGGCAGAGCGACCGTACCCGCGTCAACGAGCGGATCAGGGCGCGCGAAGTCCGGGTGATTGATGAGGAAGGCGCCCAGCTTGGGGTGATGCAGCCGTACGAGGCTGTTCGTCTGGCGCGAGAACGGGGACTCGACCTGGTGGAAATCTCGCCGACGGCGGACCCCCCGGTTTGTAAGATCACCGACTACGGCAAATTTCTCTACCAACAAAATAAACAAGCGCACCAACAACGCAAGAGCAGCCGTGGCTCGCAGCTTAAGGAAGTCAAATTTCGGCCGGCCACCGCGGAGCACGATTATCAGGTTCGGAAGAACCAGATTATTCGCTTCCTCGGGGAAGGCCACAAAGTGCGCGCCATGATTTTCCATCGCGGACGCGAGATGGCTCACCAGGAAGTGGGCCGCGCCAAGATGACGCGCTTGCTAGGTGAAATCGGCGAGCACGGCCAGATCGAAACGATGCCGCGCATGGAAGGCAACGTTCTAGTCGCGCTGCTGGCGCCCAAGAAAGGTGCTCCAGCAGCAAAACCAAGTTCGCAGCAAGCCGCGCAACCGGCGTAACGATTCGGTTTCGCGTAAAAATTTTGTGGAGAGATTCCAGCAATGCCGAGAAATTCGACTAAGCCAAAGAAGAAGCTGAAAACGCATCGCGGCGCCGCCAAGCGCTTCAAAATCACGGCGACCGGCAAGATCTTGCGCATGCATTCCGGCAAGCGCCACTTTACCGGCACCAAGGCCCACGGCCGCATGCGCAAGCTGAAAAAGCGGACGCTCGTTAGCCCTGCCGACGTTCCCGCAATCAGGCAGATGCTTCCCTACGGCTAGCTTTTGTTCCCGCTGTCGTTCTGAGCGCATCCGTTGAGGCGGCGCGAAGAATCTCAGCGAAATCCTCAACCTCGGTTTCGCCGGCGTTGAGGCGCAGTATCGCGGGGCGTAAGCTCCGCCATCGTGCCAGGCAGCGCTTCACGGGTGCCTGCCGGCCGATACGAAACACCAACCGAGACAAACCCGTTGCGTCGGCGAGTTTCATCGCGCCTGATCGCATCTCGTTTGTCTCGACTAAAAAACTAAGGAGAAACCCATGGCACGCGTAAAACGCGGCACAAAGCGCCGCGCTCGCCGAAAGAAGTATCTCAAGCGTACAAAAGGCTTCTTTCTCACAAAGAGCAAGCTCTACCAGTCCGCGCAGGAAGCCGCTAATCGCGCGGACCGCTACGCCTTTCGCGATCGTCGCGTTAAAAAACGCGAATATCGCAAACTCTGGATTCAGCGCATCGGCGCCGCCGCGCGCCAGAATGGTTTGACCTACGGCCAACTCATTCACGGCCTGAAAGCCGCCGGCGTGTCGCTCGATCGCAAGGTCCTGGCCGACCTCGCGGTCCTCGACGCCGTCGCTTTCACCCAACTGGCCGCGAAGGCAAAAGCCGCAGCGCCACCGCCGAAAAAGGCGTAGGGGCGCTGCCCGCCTGCGGCAGGCAGGCATTGCTGCGGCCTCATCTCGGCTAGGTCATTGTCATGAGCACGCCCGAAAACAAAACAGCGCTGCCTCTCGTACACCTCGGCATCACGCGGCCTGAGGAGCTTGCGGCCCTCTTCGCCGATCTGCGCGGACGTTTCGACGAAGAGTGCGCGTGCGCTTGCGACGAATCTTCCTGGAAACAATTTCGCGACGCCTGGCTAGGCCGCAAGTCTGGGGTGCTTACCCAAATCACGGACAACTGGCTCAAGCCCGCCACGCAGGAACTCAAACGCGTCGTCGGCCAGGAACTCAATCAGCTTCGCGCTCATGTCGAATCCAAAATCGAAGACCGCCGCAAGGAAATCGAAGCCGGCGCTGACGAAGGCGCGCTTGTTCGCGAGCGCGTCGACCTCTCTCTTCCCGGCGTCACCCGCCCACTTGGCTCTCACCATTTGATTCGACAGGTTCTTCAGCAAATCGAAGACATCTTCTTCTCTATCGGCTTTTCCGTCGTGGAAGGCCCGGAAATCGAAACGCCCTACTACAACTTCGAAGCCCTCAACATCCCAGAATTCCATCCCGTCCGCGACGATATGGACACTTTCTATCTTGATCTGCCCAAGGGCTCTGCGCAGCCTCTGTTGCTCCGCACGCACACTTCGCCCATGCAGATTCGCACCATGGAAAAGCGCCAGCCCCCCGTGCGTGTCATCGTTCCCGGCAAGGTGTATCGCCGCGATAATCCCGACGCCACGCACTCCTTCATCTTTCACCAGGTCGAAGGTCTCGCGGTCGACAACGACATCACCTTTTGCGATTTCACCGGCACCATCGAATATTTCGTCAAACAATTCTTCGGCCCCGGCGTAAAAACGCGCTTTCGCCCCAGCTATTTTCCGTTCACCGAGCCTTCCGTTGAATTCGACGTTTCCTGCATCTTCTGCGGAGGCAGCGGCTCGGCCGCAAGCGGTGGCACCTGCTCGAAATGCAAAGGTTCCGGCTGGATTGAACTTTTCGGCGCCGGCATGGTCGATCCCGCCGTCTACGGTTTTGTCAAATACGATCCGAAAAAAGTCAGCGGCTTCGCTTTCGGAATGGGCATCGACCGCCTGGCTATGCTCAAGTACGGTATCGACGACATCCAAGTCTTCTTCCAAAACGACGTCAGATTCCTGCGCCAATTCCCATGACCTTTACTGACGCAAAACAGCGCTTCTCCGATCGTGTCGCCGACTACGTCCGCTACCGCCCGAGCTATCCGTCCGCTCTGCTGGACCTCTTGCGCAGCGAATGCGCTCTTCGCCCCGGTCACGTGATTGCCGACATCGGTTCCGGCACCGGCTTCTTGAGTGAGCTCTTCCTGAAAAATGGCAATCGCGTCTACGGCGTCGAACCCAACGAAGCCATGCGTCGAGCCGGCGAAGAATATCTCGCCTCCGACGATGGCTTCTCCAGCATCGAAGGCTCTGCCGAAGCCACAACGCTCGATGACGCCAGCGTGGACTTTGTCACCGCCGGCCAATCCTTCCACTGGTTCGAGCACGACAACGCCCGCCGCGAGTTCGCCCGCATCCTCAAGTCTGGTGGCTGGATGGTCATCGCCTGGAACGATCGACGCATGAACGAAGCGCCATTCACGCGCGCGTACGAAAATATTCTCGAGCGTTTTGGCATCGAGTACAAAAAGGTTAAAGACTCCTACCCCGAAGCGGACCGCATCCGGGGTTTCTTTAGCACGTTCTCGCAGCGGGACTTGCCGAATTATCAGATCCTCGATTGGGACTCTTTGTGCGGCCGCCTTCGCAGCAGCTCTTTTACTCCTACGGAAGGCCACCCGAATTTCGCGCCCATGATGGAAGAGCTCCGGAAACTCTTCGGCGCCTGCGAACAAGACGGTCAAGTGCGCATGGAATATTTCACACGAATCTATTTCGGTCAGATAAAGGCCGGCGCATGAAAATTGTCTACAACTGGCTGAAAGATTTCGTCGAAGTGACCGCGACGCCCGACAATCTCGCCTCTCGTCTCGCATTCTCTGGCACAAACATCGGTAGCATCGAAAATGGCCCGCACGGCGCGGTGATTGACGCCGAAGTTTCCTCCAACCGTCCCGATTGCCTCGGGCACTACGGCATGGCTCGCGAGGTCAGCGCCATTTATCAACGTCCGTTGAAGCCCGTCTCCCCAAAACCTCCCGAAAGCGCTGCCGCAAAAGCCAGCGACGCTGTGCGCGTCGAAATTCAGTCTCCTGAGCTCTGCGGCCGCTTTACCGCGCGAGTGATTCGCGGCGTGAAAATTCAGCCGTCACCGCAATGGCTGAAAGATCGACTCGAAGCTTCCGGCGTCGCGAGCATCAACAACGTCGTCGATGTCACCAACTACATCATGCTAGAGCTTGGCCACGCGCTCCACGCATTCGACTACGACAAAGTGCGCGACCACCGCATTGTCGTTCGCCGCGCGAAGCCCTCAGAAAAAATTCGCACCCTCGACGGCATCGAACGGACCCTCGACCCCGGCATCTGCATGATTTGCGATGGCGATGGCTCGCGCGCCGTTGGCATCGGCGGAGTCATGGGCGGCGCCGATACGGAGATTTCCTTCTCCACCAAAAATGTCTTGATCGAGTGCGCCTGGTTCGATCCCATCGCGATTCGCCGCGCCACGCGCTTCCTCAAGCTTCACACCGAAGCCTCCACTCGTTTCGGCCGCGGCGCAGATCCCGAAATGGCCGAGCTCGCTTCGCGCCGCTGCGCCGAGCTCATCCTGCAACTTGCCGGAGGCGAGCTCCTCGCCGGAGTTGTCGACGCCTATCCCGCCAAGCGCACGGCCAAGAAAATTCTCCTCACCCGCGCCGAACTTCTCCGCGTCATGGGCGCCGACGTTCCCGACAAGCAAATCGAATCGAGCCTCAGCGCGCTCGGCTTTGCTCCCGTTCGCGTCGATCAAAATCGCGGCGCCGAAGGCTCCCTGCTCGCCACGTGGGAATGCACGCAGCCCTCCTGGCGCGCCGAAGTCGAACGTGAAATTGATCTCATCGAGGAGGTCGCCCGCATTTACGGCCTGGACAAATTTCCCCCGCGACTGCCTGCCGCTCGCCAGGGTGCCGCGCGTCTCCCGCACTATGAAGCCGAAGCGCGCCTCCGCGAGCGTCTGATCGGGCTCGGCTATCGCGAGATTCTTACCATTCCACACGTCGCCGAAGACCGCGACGCGCTGTTCCGTCCGCCCGACGTGCAGCCCGCGCGCCTCGCCAATCCACTTTCCGAAGAAGCCAATGTCCTGAAATCGAGCGGCATCGTCACCATGAGCGCGGCACTGGAATGGAACCTCAACCGCGGCCAGCGCAACGTTCGCCTTTTCGAGATCGGCCGGCATTACCGGCTGCGTGACAGCGAGTCTGTCGAGCCTCCGATCCTCACCATCGGCGCCACCGGCCAGGCTCGCGAAAAAGGTTTGTACGATACCGCCCGAGACTATTCTTTTGCAGATTTGAAGGGTGACGTTGATGCGCTCGGCGCCCTCGCCGGTGGTTTCACGTGGAACGAAGGCGGCTCCGCCTGGCTGCATGCCGCGCGGCGCGGCCGCATCGCGCTTGTCAATGGAGCAATCGGCGAAGCTGGCGAGCTCACGCGCCGCGTAGCAGAGCAGCTAAAGCTGCGCCAGGAAATCTTCCTCGCCGAGCTGCAGCTTACGCCGTTGTACGCCGCGATCCGCGCCGCGAAAGAATCGCGCAGATATGAGCCTGTCCCGCGCTTCCCCGCCGTCGAGCGCGATTTTTCCGTGCTCCTCGCCGATGGCGCGCATTTCGCCGATGTCGCCGACGCAATCCGTTCGCTCAACATTCGCGAAGTCGCATCCATCGATGCCATCGATCTCTACCGCGGCAAGAACGTCCCCGCCGGGCAATACTCGCTGCTGGTCCGCGTAACTTTCCAAAGCCGCGAATCCACCCTGACCGAAGCCCAACTGACCGACTTCTCCGCACGCATCGTCGCCGCGCTGGAAAAGCAACTCGGCGCTCATCTCCGCGCTAGCTAACTCTGTCCTTCGTTTGCGGAAACACAGCACGAATGTTGTGCTATCGTTGCTCAGCAACATGAGCAATTTCGTTAAAGTACAAATCTTCGGCCAAATCTATGCTATTCGTGGCGACCTCGACGAGCGCTACGTCCAGAGACTCGCGGCCTATGTCGATGAAAAAATGAGCGCTATCGCCGACGTCACCGCCACGGTCGACACGCAAAAAGTCGCCGTGCTGGCCGCCCTCGCCATCGCTGACGAACTTCACACCATCCGCAAAGAGCGCACCGATGAGGAAGAGCTTCTGCGCGAACAAGCCGAGCGCTGCCTGACCCTGGTCGAGCGCGCCCTAAAACAAACGGCCTAATTATTGAAGGGAATTATCTTCACTGCGACCACTTCGTCGGCGTGCGATCCCAGCGATGCTTCCGCAGCCCCGCATGCACCGGCCCGGGCAACGGACCTCGATCGCTTGCTGCCACATTCGTATCCACGTTCGCGATTTTGCGCATTCCGGGGATAATCGTGCTCACATCCTTATTATTCAGAATGAATCGCAGCGCCATCTCCGCCAAGCTGATTCCTCCGCGCCGGATCTTCTTCAGTTCCTCCACTCGTGCCACCGTGGCCTTCAGATTGTCCGCGACGAAATACGTATTTCGCCAGTCGCCCGCTGGCCATTTGCTGTCCAGCGTCACCGCCCCGGTCAATGAGCCTTCATCAAACGGCACCCGCGCAATTACCGCGACGTCTTTTTCCCGGCACGCCGGGAACAACTCATCCTCCGGATTCTGATCGAAAATATTGTAAATCACCTGCACTGCATCGACCACGCCGTTGCGCACCGCCCGTACTCCGTTCCACGGTTCCCAACGATTCAAGCTCAGCCCAAACCCGCGCACCTTTTCACTGCTCCGCAGTTTCTCAATTACCGGAAGCAATCGCTTGTCGTCCAGCCACTTGTCTTCCCACGTGTGAAGCTGAATCAGGTCCAGCGTCTTCACGCCCAAATTCGCCAGGCTCTTGTCGACGTATTCCTCGATGTATTCCGGCGGGTAACAATCATCCAGCGAATACTCCCGCCGCGCCGGCCATTTGCGATTTTTTGGCGGAACCTTGGTGACCGCATGAAGCTTCTTGCCAGAATTTGCGCGCAGGATTTTCCCCAGCAACTGCTCGCTGTGCCCATCGCCATACGCCCACGCGGTATCGAAGAAATTGCATCCTAAATCGACAGCCCGCTGCAGCGAGGCGAGTGACTCCGCATCCTCTGACCCCATCCAACCCGCCATGCCCCACATGCCATACCCAATCTCGCTCACATTCCATCCCGTGCGTCCAAACCGGCGATATTGCATTCGCGGCGGCTCCTTTGGTGAGTGCGGCTAAACCTTCGTCAGAAACTGCTTCTTGATGGTTCTAATCTGCGCCTCATCGCGCTTGTAAAAGGTCCATTGCTTGATGCGCTTTCCTCGAATGAGCCCAGCCTGCTGTAAAATTTTCAAATGCTCGCTGGCCGTCGGCTGGGTCACGCGCAGCTTGCGTGCAATGAGCAGCCCGCAAACGCCGTCCTTGATCAAGTCCCCGTCGACTTGCGGCGGAAAATGCCTCCGCGGGCTGCGCAGCCAGTCCAAGATCCGAAGCCTGCGTTCGTTGGACAGCGCCCGCAGCGCCAGCTCAAGATTCATATAGACACTTAGCCAAATCCCTAATTATAATACTCTAGTTCGTAGGGGCGCAGCACTGCTGCGCCCCTGCTTGGCTCGATGCAACCTCACGAGATTCCGTGACCACAACGCGCATAGATCGCGACCGCATCGCCGCGGTCGAAAAAATCATCAGGCCCCACGTGCGCCGCACACCCGTCCTCGAGGCTGCTAGCGCCGACTTCCGCCTGGATTCTATCAGCCTCATCTTCAAACTGGAATTCCTGCAGCACGCCGGCTCTTTCAAGGCTCGCGGTGCCTTTGCCAATCTGCTCACTCGGGAAATCCCCAAAGCTGGCGTCGTCGCCGCATCGGGTGGCAATCACGGAGTTGCCGTGGCCTTTGCCGCCGGCAAGCTCGGCGTGCCGGCGAAGATTTTTGTCCCCAACGTGGCTTCCCCGGAAAAGGTCGAACGCATCCGCCGCTGCGGTGCGGATCTCGTCGTCTTCGGCGAGCGCTACGCCGATGCCCTTGCCGCCAGCGAAGCCTGGGTTGCACAATCTGGCGCGATGCCCATTCACGCCTACGATCAACTCGAGACCCTGCTCGGTCAGGGCACCGTCGGCCTGGAATTCCAGCAGCAGTGCCCGAGACTCGACACACTGCTCGTTGCCGTTGGTGGCGGCGGTCTCATCGGAGGCATCGCCGCCTGGTACGCCGGAAAAATTAAACTCATCGGCGTAGAGCCGGAAGCCGCGCCTACGCTAGCAAACGCATTGCACGCGGGTCGCCCAGTGGACAGCCCCGCTGGGGGAATCGCTGCCGATTCGCTTGCCCCCAAACGCGTTGGCGAACTCATGTTTCCCATCGCTCAAAAGTATGTGGAGAAAGTGATCCTCGTCAGAGATGACGAAATCACCCAGGCGCAGGAGGCGCTTTGGAGCGTGCTGCGCGCGGTCACCGAACCCGGAGGCGCTGCCGCATTCGCCGCCCTGCTCGGGCACGGCTACCAACCGGCGCCCGGCGAACGTGTCGGCGTTCTCCTCTGCGGCGGCAATACCACAGCAGTGAACTTCGGTGCCGGTCCGGCGAAATCCGTTGTCAGCCGAGCCAGTATCAGCGGCTAGCAGGTTTTATGTCCATTTATGAACGCCTCAAAGCTCGGAATATCACTCTTCCACAGCTTGACCCACCGGTCGCGGCCTTCGTTCCCTTCGTGTGCACCGGCAATCTCGTCTTCATCTCTGGGCACATCGCTAAAAAGGATGGCAAGCCCTGGACCGGCAAACTCGGCGCGGAACTGACCACTGCGGAGGGAAAGCAGGCTGCACAAGGCGTTGCCGTCGACTTGATGGCAACGCTGCAAGCCGCCGTCGGCGATCTGAACAAAATCCGCCGCATCGTCAAGTTGCTCGTACTTGTGAACAGCGCCACCACTTTCACCGAGCAGCACCTAGTCGCCAACGGAGCTTCCGAACTATTTGGCGATGTGTTCGGCGAATGTGGTCCGCACGCCCGCAGCGCCTTCGGTGTAGCGCAAATCCCGCTGGGCTCTTGTGTCGAAATCGAGCTAATCGCCGAACTAAAGTAGCGGGGGAGAACTGAAGTCTAATTGGCTCTGTTCTCAAAAATGCTCAATAGGCTGACCGCTCACACCGGCCGCCGAATCCCCAGTTTTCGCATGCGCGCTTGCAGCGTAGTCCTCTTCATACCCAGCAGCGCCGCCGCCCCTTTCACGCCCGCAATCCGCCACTCCGTTTGCCGCAGCGCCCGCAAAATGTGCTGCCGCTCCGCCTCTTCCAGCGTCGCTAGGGGAGACGCCGCTGGCCCGAACGCTCCCATTGCTGCGCTTGTCGCAGAATTGTCTGCATTCATTGTCGACGCGCGCAACTCTGACAGCGGCACGCGCAGCTCTTTGCCCGGCGAGAGCAGCACGGCGCGTTCAATCAAATTTTCCAGCTCCCGCACATTTCCCGGCCAAGCGTAGTTCACCAACGCATCCATCGCATCCGCCGGCACATACTGCACAACCTTGCTCTGCCGACGGCTGAATTTCTGCACAAAATAGCGCACCAGCAGCGGAATATCCTCGCGCCGCTCGCGCAATGCCGGAACTTGGATCGGAAAAACATTCAACCGGTAATACAGATCGCTGCGAAACGCCCGCTCAACAACCAGCTTGGAGAGGTCCCCGTTCGTCGCGGCCACCAAGCGTACATCCACCCGCTGCGTGCGATTACTCCCCAGCCGCTCGAACTCCTGCTCCTGCAAAACGCGCAGCAGCTTCGGTTGAAGTTCCAGCGGAATGTCCCCAACTTCATCCAAAAACAGCGTTCCGCGATCCGCCAGCTCGAAGCGTCCAATTTTTTGATTGACCGCCCCAGTAAACGCCCCCCGTTCATGCCCGAACAACTCCGATTCCAGCAGCCCCGACGGAATCGCCGCGCAATTGATCTTCACAAAAGTTCGTTCCCGCCGCGGGCTCAAATTATGAATCGCGCGCGCAATCAATTCTTTACCCGTTCCTGTGTCCCCCAGAATTAGCACCGTCGTCCCCGCCGGCGCCACCAGCTCCACCTGCGCCAGCGCCCTTTTCAAAGGCGCGCTTTCTCCAATGATTTCCTCAAAATTAAACTCCGTGCGAATCTCTTCCTCGAGATACAGCTTCTCCACGGCCAGCTTGTCCTTCAGCACATCAATCTCTTTGAACGCCAGCGCATTTTCCACCGCAATCGCAATCTGTGCCGCCACTTGCTGCACAAATTCGATGTCCGCCGCGCTAAACGCGTCTGTGCTGCGGCTGGCCAAGTTCAGGGTGCCAAACGTCCGCGCCCGGTTCGTCAGCGGAATACAACAGATCATCTGCAATCCTTCCGCGCGTAGCTGGCGCACCACTTCGCTTGGATACTTATCCAGCTCCGCTCCCCTCGCTATCAATGGACGGCCCTCGGCAATCGCTCGCCCCGCCGGAGATGCATCGCGCGGAATCACCGTTTCCGGCTTGAAAAATCCCTGGTGCCCTGGGAAGTCCAGCGCGTAAATTTTCAGCAATCCCGTCATCGGATCCAGCAGCGCCAAGCTTGTGTAGTCGTGACGGATCACGCGTTGCAGGGTCGTGACGATTCCCCGGAAAAGATCCGGCAGCTCCCTGCTGGTCACCAGCACATTATTCAGATCCAGCAGCACCCGCAGACGATCGCGCTCCTGCGCCAATTGCCTCTGGTACGCTTGCGATGATTCCAGGTTCAGCGCGTTGTCCACCGCCACTGCCACCTGGCTCGCCACACGCCGCATGAATGGCAGCTCCAGCACCGCGTCCGGCACCATGCGCCCAAATCCCATCGCTCCCACCCGCCGCTGCGCTGTCGTCAGCGGGACCAGCGCGAACGCCCGCACGCCCTTTTCTCGCAGCACCGTCATGTACTCGGGATATCGTGCCTCTTCGTGCGTGTCGCCTACCACAAATGGCTCTTGCCTCTGCCACACCCATCCCGAAGGATGCCCTTCGATGGGAAGCTCTTTTCCGATCGGCGCGTCGGTGGGATGGTCCGTCTCCAAAATATGCAGCCGCATCACATTTTGCGTGGGGTCGTGCAGGATCAAGGTGAGAAAATCGAAATCGACCACGGAGTGCAGCCGCGCCGCCAAATCGTGAAACAATGCACGGAGATCCCGTTGCTGCGCGATCGCTTCGCTAACCTCCAGCAACGCTTCCAATTGGCGGCGCGAGTGTTCCAGCGGCGCCGCGGGAGCCGTTTCTGGAGCGGAAATGACCGGGTCCGGCATAGCCAGCAGGATAGCATCCGCGTCTGTGGCCCTCAACCGACAGCGCGGAACTTGCCGTCACGGAACTGCACGCAATCTACAAGTTATGGTCAAAGTAACTCTAGCGGGTTGGCGGTTCGGAGATTCCGAGTCGCGCTGTTTCGGATGGGACCTGCACTAAGCACAGAAAATGCAAAACGACCTGACATCCCTTTGCACTCCGTGTATTCTTTGAGGCTGTGTTTTTAACCCTTGCCTAATGCGAATGTCCGAGACAGCGGCTGACCAATCATCAATGGCCCTATCTTTGCTCCACAATCTCAGCCCTACATCACCGGAGGAAGCTTCATGATTGTTGGTGTTCCCCGCGAAACTTTTCCGGGGGAGCGGCGCGTTGCGCTGGTGCCCGCGGTGGTTCCCAATCTCGCCAAAGCGGGCCTGGAA
>Ga0209117_1000033_pt1 | contig 127178 bp, 119 predicted proteins | sample BlaSpr_A8_OM2_M2_FD_187978 | JGI IMG/M metagenome (GOLD analysis project Ga0209117, IMG submission 187978) | Forest soil microbial communities from Thunder Bay, Ontario, Canada - Black Spruce, Ontario site 2_A8_OM2_M2 (SPAdes) (version 2) | ecosystem: Environmental > Terrestrial > Soil >... | reverse complement strand
GAGCGGCGAGGTCGGCTTCGCCCATCTCACGGTCATGGCGCGCACGATGAATGCGGTCCGGGATCGATTTCAAGAGGACCGGCTCCTGGAGCAGGCGCGAGAGAGCTCGCCGGGCAAGTTCCACCACATCTGCCGCCATTTCCGCCACGCGGCTGACCCCAAAGGTTATGCCGCCGAGCAGGCCGAGCAAGTCGAGAACCGCAGCCTCCACCTGAGCATGTGGGAGGACGGCTCCTACATTCTCAACGGGTACCTCGACGCGGTGGGTGGGGCGGCTGTGCGCACCGCGCTCGAGCCGCTGGCTCGCCCATCCGGCGAGGACGACACCCGCAATCTGGACCGCAGGTTGGCGGATGCCCTCGTCGAACTGGCCGAGGGTGGCATGCAGAAGGCGCAGATCCAGGTCACCAGCTCGGTGGAAACCCTGCTCAGTCTGGCTGGCGCACCCGCGGCGGAGATGGACTTCGCGCTTCCGATCTCATCCAAGACTGTGGAGCGATTCGCCTGCGACTCCGGCGTGACTCGCATCCTGCTCGGATCGGAATCGACGGTGATCGACGTCGGGCGCTCCAAGCGAACTGTGTCGGGGCCGGCGCGCAGGGCGCTCGAGGCCCGCGACGGCCACTGCCGGTGGCCCGGTTGCGACCGGCCCGCGAAATGGAGCGCCGCGCATCACGTCGTGCACTGGATCCATGGCGGATCGACCGATCTCTCCAACCTCATCCTTCTCTGCCACCGGCATCACTGGATGGTTCACGAGGGCAGGTGGCAGATCGTGCAAAGCGATGACGGCCGCATGCTGACCATTCCGCCCACAACAACGTTCGGGCAGCTGGCGCGCGGGCCGGATTAAGCAGCTATACGCCCGGCCGCCAGAGCGCGCCTACGTAATCGCGGGGCGGGCCCAGTCCTCTTCGGTCAGGCTGCCGAGCGCGGGGTTGAAGCAGGCGTCGAACGCCTCCTTCAACGTCTGCGGCGTGAGCCGCGGCGGCTCCTGCCGGTAATTCGCAAGGTCGACCAGCCGGGCGATCAGCGCCCGCGGGTGAGAGCCGCGCAGCGGCTTCTTGCCATAGAGGTTGTTCAGCAGGTAACCGATCGCCTTCTCATCGAACGCGACGCCCTGGCGGTCGCACTCGTAGCGCAGGATGCGCCCGAACGCTTCAGGCGACGGATTGCTCACGCCGATCTTGTACGCCATGCGGCGGAGGAAGGCTTCGTCCACCAGCTCGGTGGGCGAGAGGTTGGTGGAAAAGACGATCTGGCACAGGAACGGCAGCTCGATCTTGCGGCCCGATGCGGAGAGGTCGAGGTAGTCGACCTTCTTCTCCATGGGCACGATGAAGCGGTTGAGGAGGCGCATCGGCGGCACCTCCTGGCGCCCGAAGTCGTCGATGACGAACACGCCCGCGTTGGCCTTCCACTGGAGTGGGGCTTCGTAGTAGCGGTTGGATGCGTCGTAGGTGAGGTCCAGCTGCACGAGCTTGAGCTCACCGCCGGCGACGACCACGGGCCGCTCGACCTTGACCAGCCGCCGGTCGATTGGCTGAGCGCCGTCGGCGATCTTGTGGTAGACGGGGTCGATGACCCGGATGATCTCGTCGCCGACCGCGACCGCATGCGGGATCTCGACCGGGGCGCCCATCAGCAGGGCCATGCGCTCGGTGATGGTGCTCTTGCCGTTGCCGGGCGCGCCGAAGATGAAGAGCGAAGCGCGCGAGACCATCGCGCCGCCGATCTGGTCGATGACATGCTGCTCGAGCTCGAGGGTGCCGAGCGCCTTCTTCAGCGAGGCGTCGGTGACATTGGCCTTGCCCGTGGATTGGGAGCGTATGAGGGTGAGGTAATCGTCGAAGTTGATCGGGCACGGCCCGAGGTAGCGCGTCTGCACGGCGGACATCTCTGCGGCACGCTGCCGGCCGGCGCTCGACACCGTGTAGCTCATGCGGACCGGGATCGGGCGGCCCTCCAGCCCAGGCTCGTTGGAGAAGCCCATCGTGTCCATGAGCTGGCTCTTCTGGAATTCCTCGATCAGCGGCTGCAGGGTCTCGAACGGAAGCCCAAGCCTGGTCTCGATCGCGGCGCCGCTCAGCTGGTCGGCGAAGGCCAAAGTTCGCAGCAGGAGGCTGGCGACCAGGTCCCTCCGGACGTGCAGGTCCTCTAGTTTCTTGGGGGCCTCGATCGCGCCTGTCTGCATCGCCGCGCAAATATACCAATCGCCGCACTGATCAACGCCCCCGATACGGAGGGGACGCCGCTCGTAAAATCCAAAGCGCCGGTGCCGGAATACGCAGCCCTTGACCTCGAGACGACCGGTCTCGACCCGGCCCGCGACCGAGTTATCGAGGTCGGCGCGGTCGCCTTCACGCCCGAGGGCGTTACGGCGTCCATGGAGAGCCTCGTCGATCCCGGGCGATCGGTGCCTGAGCCCGTGCTTCGGCTCACAGGCATCAAGGCCGAGGATCTACGCGGGGCGGCCACCGAGGAGGCGGCGCTTGGGGTGCTCGGTGAATTCCTTCGCGGCCGTCAGCCGGTCGGCCACGGCGCCCGGCTCGACGTCGACTTCCTGACCGCCGCGGGCCACTGGGACGGTACCTCCGAAATCCTCGACACGCTCGACCTCGCTCGCATCCTGATGCCAGGCGCACCCAGTCACAGCCTGCCGCTCCTCGCGACCGAGCTCGGCTTCTCGCAGCCGAGGCCGCATCGGGCGCTCGACGATGCCGACGCCACGCGCCAGCTCCTGCTCCGGTTGCGCGACGAGGCTGTCACCCTCGACGAGAACCTCAAAGAGTCGATGCTCGCGCTCGTCGCGCCATATGCCTGGCCCGTGGCCCGTTTTTTCGCGGACGCTCTGACGGCGCCGAATCCGGATGCGACACCCTCTCCGGCTGCGCGGGCTCACGCTCACCCCGAGGCCAAGGCGGGCCGCCCGCCCGACGATCCTGACGTGGTGGCGGCGTTGCTCGGCCCGGATGGCCCGCTCGCCGGTGTTCTCCCCGGCTATGAGCACCGCGAGCCACAGCTGCAGATGCTGCTCGCGGTCGCGCAGATTCAGGCCCGCGGCGGGAGCCTGCTCGTAGAGGCGGGCACAGGCACTGGGAAGAGCCTGGCGTACCTCGTGCCGTCCATCGCCCGAGCGGTGCGCCACCGGGAGCGCGTGGTGGTGTCGACGGACACTCACACGCTGCAGGAGCAGCTCATGAGCAAGGACCTGCCCGGCCTGCGCGAGTGGCTGCCGTGGGACTTCAAAGCCTGCCTGCTCAAGGGCCGCTCCAACTACGTATCGCTGCGGCGCTGGCGCCGCTACCTTGGCGAGCCCTGCCAGGATTCCGAGGACCTGCGCTTCAAGCTCAAAGTCCTGGTCTGGCTCCACAGCACCGAAAGCGGCGACCGTTCCGAGTTGCGCCTTCACGGCCGCGAGGAGGTGTTCTGGGCCCGCATCGCGTCCGATCCGATGGATTGCGTCGGCATCCACTGCACCAAAGAGGACTGCTATGTACATCGAGCGCGAGCCGAGGCTGAGGCAGCGGACCTCGTGGTGGTCAATCACGCATTGTTGCTGGCCGACGCCGAGATCGGAGGTGGCCTCCTCCCCGAGTTCGACCACCTGGTCATCGACGAGGCCCACCATCTGGAAGACGCGGCGACCCGCGGACTCCGCCAGGAGGTCGACGGGCCTGGGCTGCAGGCATTGCTCGAGCGGTTGGGAGGGGGAGCTCACGCCTCCCCACCACGTGGGGAGGTCCCGCCAGGATTGCGCAGCAATCCTCGCGGGGGAGGGGAGGAACAGTCTGGACTGCTCGCGGAACTTCGACGGCAGCCTCATTTGGGCGCGTCCGACGAGGCGTTTGCCGAAGCGGCGCCACTCACGCTCGCCGCGGCGGAGCGGGTGCGCGAGCTCTTCGCCTCGGCGGTCGGCTGGGTCGCGAGCCGCCTCAACGACTCGGAGAGACGCGAAGAGTCGCTGCGCCTGACCCCGCAGCTGCGCGATGACGAAGGTTGGGAGGCGGTGAGGCTCGCAGGAGAGAACGCGACCACCTCGCTGGCGGCGCTCGATGGCGTGCTGCGGCGCGCCGTGGCCGGCGCGCGGGAATGGCTGGGTGGAACGGAACCCGACCAGAGCGTGCGCGAGCTGGAGATCATCCGGGGCCGCGTTCAGGGCGCCACGACCCTGCTCGATGCGGCCTTGCTCGAACCCGATCCCAATCGCGTCTACTGGTTCACCCTCGCGGCCCGCAGCGAGAACCTCGTCCTGCGAGCCGCACCCATCAACGTGGGCACGCTGCTGCGCGAGCGTGTGTACTCGGAGCGCCGGTCGACGGTCTTCACCTCGGCGACGCTGGCGGTGGGCGGGAGCTTCGACTATTTCCGCTCCCGCGTCGGCCTCGGGCCGCAGGCGGAAGAGCTCATCCTGCCCTCGCCGTTCGACTTCCTCCACCAGGCACTCGTATGCCTCCCGACCGACCTGCCCGCGCCCGAGCACGAGGACTTCGACCGGGGTGTCGAACAGATCGTGGCCGCGCTCGCTCGCCGGGTGGGCGGCAGGACCCTTGTGCTGTTCACCTCGCACCGCCAGCTGCGCGACGTCCATGCGGCGCTGAAGCAGCGGGTTGACCTCGATGACGTGCTCATCCTGGCCCAGGGCATCGACGGCCAGCGGCGCCCCCTTCTGAAAGCCTTCGAAGAGGCCGAGCGGCCGCTCCTGCTGGGCACGTCCAGCTTCTGGGAGGGGATCGATGTCCCAGGCGAGCGACTGAGCTGCGTGGTCATGGTCCGCCTTCCGTTCCCGGTGCCGACCGAGCCCGTCTATGCGGCTCGTGCCGAGCAGGTGCGCGACGGATTCACGCAGCTGGCGCTACCGCAGGCGGCGCTGCGGTTGAAGCAGGGCTTCGGGCGGCTCATCCGCCGATCGACTGACCGCGGGGCGGTCGTCATCCTCGACAACCGGATCCTCGGGCGGGACTACGGGAAAGCCTTCCTCGACGTGCTGCCGCCGGCCTCGAGATTTGTGGGCCCGTCGGCGGACATTTCAGATGAGGTCGGCCGGTGGTTGGAGACGGCTTGAGCCGGCTGTATGTGGTCGCGACGCCGATCGGCAACCTGGAGGACGTGACCGCGAGGGCGGTCCGGATCCTCGGCGAGGTGAGCGCAATCGCGGCGGAGGACACGCGGATCACATCGCGCCTGCTCGCGCGTCATGGCGTCCGCAAGCCGCTGATCAGCTATCGGGCGCCGGTCGAGCGGCGCGGCCTGCCCCGCGTGATGTCCGCTCTCGACGAGGGTGACGTCGCCCTGGTGAGCGACGCCGGATCGCCCACCCTGTCCGACCCAGGCCAGGCGCTGGTGGAGGCAGCCTGGGCCGCGGGGCATACCGTGGTGCCTGTTCCCGGTGCGAGCGCGATCACCGCGGCGCTGTCAGTTGCCGGATATGTGGGACCCGGCTTCACCTTCCTCGGATACCTGCCGCGTAAGCCAGGCGAGATGCGCCGGCTGCTGGCCACGCTCGCGGAGGACCCGCGTCCCGCGGTCGCGTTCGAGTCGCCATATCGCGTACGAAAGTCGCTCGTCCTCGTCGCCGAGGTATTGCCCGAGCGGCACGTGACGGTGGCCCGCGAGCTCACGAAGCTCCACGAGCAGGTGCTGCGCGGAACCGCGTCGGATGTGCTGGCCGCGCTGAGCGACCCGGCGCGTGGCGAGTTTACCCTTGTGATCTCCGGTGCCCGAAACAAAGCCTGAACGGCGAACAGTCCTGGTGGCGCCGGCCTGGCCTTACGCCAACGGCCCTCGCCACATCGGCCACGTGGCCGGTTTTGCCGTGCCCGCCGATGTGCTCGCGCGCTTCGAGCGGCTGCGCGGTTCCCGCGTGCTGATGGCGAGCGGGACAGACGAGCACGGTACCCCAATCACATACGAAGCCGATAAGGAAGGCGTGCCGCCTCGTGAGTTCGTCGACCGGAACAACGCGCTGATCGTCGAGGACCTTCGCCGCCTGGGGATGACGTACGACATCTTCACGCGCACCACGACCGCCAATCACTACCGCGTCACCCAGGACCTCTTCCTCAAGCTGCACGAGAAGGGCTACCTGGTCAAGAAGACCCAGATGGGCGCGTTCGATCCGGTGAGTGGGCGCACGCTGCCAGATCGATACATCGAAGGCACATGCCCGATCTGCGGTTTCGACGGCGCGCGCGGTGACCAGTGCGACAACTGCGGCAACCAGCTCGACCCCATCGACCTGATCAAACCGCATCAGCGAGGCAGTGATGCGCCAGTCGAGTTTCGCGAGACCGAGCACTTCTTCTTCGACCTCCCCGCATTCGGGGGGCAGTTGAAGGAGTGGATCGAGCGCCACGACAACTGGCGGCCCAATGTGCGCAAGTACTCGCTCGAGTTCGTGCGCAACCTCAAGCCGAGGGCGATCACGCGCGACCTCGACTGGGGCGTCCCTGTGCCACTGCCGGGGTGGCAAGACAATCCGCACAAGAAGATCTACGTCTGGTTCGATGCCGTGATCGGCTACCTGTCTGCGTCGATCGAGTGGGCGGCGGCGCGAGGCGAGCCGGACTCGTGGAAAGACTGGTGGCAGAACGACGACGCCTGGCATTACTACGTGATGGGCAAGGACAACATCACATTTCACACCGTGCTGTGGCCGGCGATCCTCATGGGCGCCGGCGGTCTGAAGCTGCCGGACGAGATCGTCGCCAGCGAGTACCTCAACATGGGCGGCAAGAAGTTCTCGACGAGCCGCGGGCAGGTCATTTACGTGCGCGACGTGCTCGCGCGCTACGACGCGGACGCGCTGCGCTACTACCTGATGATCGCGGGACCCGAGAACCAGGACACCGACTTCACCTGGTCGGAGTTCGTACGCCGGAACAACGACGAGCTGGTGGCCACCTGGGGCAACCTGGTCCACCGCACGCTCGTCAACGCGCATCGGAACTTCGGCGCCGTGCCCCAGCCGCAGCAGCTGACCGAGGCTGACCAGGCCCTCATCAACGAGATCGAAGAGGCGCTGGGGCAAGTCGCGTCGCAGCTGGGCCAGGCGCGCTTTCAGGTGGCCCTCAAATACGCGATGACGATGGCCGCGAAGGTCAACGTCTACCTGGGCACGGAACAGCCCTGGCATACGATCAAGACCGACCGCGCGCGAGCCGGCACGGTGCTGTACGTGGCCCTTCGGTGCGTCGACAACCTCAAGATGATGTTCACGCCGTTCCTGCCGTTCTCCTCGCAGCGGCTTCACCGCATGCTCGGTTACGAGGACGTGATCGCTCCAGAGCCTCATGTGCGCGAGTTCGCCGAGGGCAACGACTCGCATCTCGTGCTTACGGGCAACTATGAGAGCGTCGATCGCTGGCGACCCTCGAAGCTTGCAGCTGGAACCGTGTTGCCGCCACCCGAGGCGCTCTTCAAGCGGCTGGACGACGTCGTCGAAGAAGAACCATCCGTTTGATCGATACGCACCTCCACCTGGAGGAGCTGGGTGATGTCACCAAGGTCGTGGAAGAAGCTGTGGATGCAGGCGTGACCGGCCTGATCGCGATGGGGGTCGACCTCGGACGGAGCCGTACCGCGGTCTCGTTTGCCCATGAGCACGGTGAGGTCTGGGCGGCGGTGGGACATTTTCCGCTCGAGCCCGCGGACCCCGACCTCGAGGCGTTGCGGGAGCTGGCGGTCGATGACCGGGTGGTGGCGATAGGCGAGATCGGGCTCGACTTCGAGGATGCCGGCGGCGTCGAGCCGGCGCGACAGATCGAACGTCTTGACAAACTTTTCGGCCTCGCCCGCGACCTGTCTCTTCCTGTGTCGATTCACAACCGCGGCGCGGGTGAGGAGCTCGTCAAGGCGATCACGCGGCATCCTGGCTTGCGGGGGGTGATGCATTACTTCGCGCTCGAGTGGGATTGGGCCGAACGATTCCTCGACCTCGGGTTCTACCTGTCGTTCGCCGGTCTCATCACGCGTCCCAGCCGCGCCGCCTTGCGCGAAGTAGTCAAACGCTGCCCCGCGGACCGACTGCTTCTCGAGACCGACTCACCCTATGGCAACGCGCACAAGCGAATGGGCGTACAGAACCGTCCGGCGTACCTCCTGGACACGGCGGACGTGGTCGCGGAGCTGCGCGGGTTGGAGCTTCGCGAGCTCGACGACCTCGAGACCGCCAATGCGATGAGCCTGTTCACACGGATCCATCCGTGATCGACCCGGCCGACTCGAGTCAGCTGGACGGCCTTCTGCGTCGCCACCGCATCGAGCTGAAGCACGGCCTTGGACAGAATTTCTTGACCGACCCGTCGGTGCGCGACGCCGTCGCCGATGCCGCGGGCATCACATCCGACGACGACGTGCTAGAGGTTGGTGCGGGCGTTGGAACGCTCACCGTCGCGCTCGCTCCCAGATCGCGCCGGCTGGTTGCGGTCGAGGTGGACGGCCGGCTAATTCCAGCGCTGCGCGAATCGCTCGCCGGTCGCGACAACGTCGAGGTCGTACGGACGGACATCCTGCGGTTCAACATCCGATCCGCGTTTCCCGACGGAAATGAGATCGTCGTCGGCAACATCCCCTACAACCTCACAGGAGCATTGATCCGCAAGCTTCTCGACGACCCGCCACGACCGCGCCGGCTGTCGCTGGTGGTGCAGAAGGAGGTCGCGGAGCGATGGACTGCGTCGAGCGGAGCCAGCCTTTCGACTGTCGCGGTGCAGGTTTTCGCAACTGCGCGGATGCAGTTCACCATTCCCGCCGTTGCCTTCAGGCCGGCGCCACGCGTGGACTCGGCGCTGGTGCGTCTCGACGTGCGCGAACGACCCGCCGTCGAGGTCGACGATCTTGAGTCCTTCTTCCGGTTCGTCGAGGGGGTCTTTCAGGGTCGCCGGAAGCAGCTAGGCGGGACCTTGGGCCGGATCAGCGGCATTGGCAGCACAGAAGCCAGGACGCGGCTTGGCGCTCTGGGGATCGATCCAGAGCGCCGCCCGCAAACCCTCACCCTCAGCGAGTGGGAAACCGTCTACAGGGACTTCAATCCCGAACCGCCTCGCTAAGCTCTGACGGCGGTGGAAGAACCGATCCGGTTTCCGGTCCAGGCGCCAGGCGGCTTTCGGACCGTCCTGAAGTACACCGCGTTCAGGAACATCTGGTTCGCGCAGCTCGCAGCCCAGCTGGCGGACAAGTTCCTTCTGTTCTCGCTGATCATTCTCGCCTTCAAGATCTCGGGCGGCAGCACGCCGGTCGCGATCACCCTCTTGACGTACACGGTGCCGGCAGTGTTGTTGGCGCCGCCGGCCGGCGTCATCGCGGATCGCATGAACCGCAAGCAGATCATGATGTGGTCCAACTTCGGTCGCGCCGCCGCGGTCGCGTTGATCCCGCTGGCTGCGCTCGTCCCCGGACTGAAGGACGACTTCCTCCACCTGTTGCTGATCACCCTCATCTTCTCCTCGGTTGGTCAGCTGTTCGCGCCGGCGGAAGCAGCGGTGATTCCGACCATCCTGCCTCGCTCAGCGTTGATCACCGCCAACTCCATGGCGCTTCTGACCATGGTGCTCACGCTCGTGGTCGGCGGCGCCCTGGCGCCGATCCTGTCCCGCATCGACCTGTACGCGCCTTACTGGATGGCAGCCGTCTTGCTCACACTCGCAGGCGCGCTGATCTTCGCGTCGGAAATCCCGCCCTTGCCACCCACGACCGAGCCACCGGTGGCGGAGAGCCGCAGCCGGTTCCGCCGGATGCTGGCCGACATCAAAGAAGGCCTCGACGCGCTGCGCGCCTCCCGCGGTCTCCTGCTCGCGTTCGCTCAGGTGAGCATCGCGGTGCTGGTCCTCTTCATGCTCTTCGCTCTCGCGCCCGCGTATGTCAGCCGCGTGATCGGGATCGCCCCGCAGGACTCTTACGTGATCCTCGGGCCGGCTACCGGGGGAGCCATCTTGAGCGCGGTGGTGCTCGGTCAGTTTCTCCGCAACATCGAGCGCTCACGCGTCCTGATCGGATCGCTGTTCGCCAACGGCATCACCCTGCTGGCTCTCGCCGCCGTGCCCCAGGCCATGGCGCAAGTGCCTTCCCTCCACGTCCACGCCCGCATCACCGGCGCTGTGTTCAGCCTCCTGCTCGGCATCGAGTTCGGCGCGATCATGATCCCGGCAGTCACCTATCTCATGGAGAGCACGAGCGACGAGATACGAGGCCGGATCTTCGCGCTCCTCTACATGGTGATCAACGGGGTCACAGCCATCCCCGTGCTGGCGGCGGCCGCGCTCTCAGACCTCATAGGCACGGCGCACGTCATCGGCGGATTGGGAGTCCTTTTGGTCGCGGGCGGCGTGGCGATCGCTACGGTCGGGCGGCGAGCCTTCGAGCCAGCACGGCGATGACGACGATGACCACCACCACCACGAGGCCGCCGATCCCGACGTCGCGGATGACCGTGGTGATCAGTGCGAGGTTGCTGCCGAGGAGGTAGCCGGCCACGCCGACCGCGGTCGCCCAGGCCAGGCCGCCGAGGGCGCTCAGCAGCTGGAAGCGCCAGAACGGCATCCGAGCCATCCCGGCGAGCATCGATCCCCATGTCCGCAATCCGAGGATGAATCGCGCGGCCAGGACCGCCTTGTCGCCATGGCGCGCGAAGAACAGCTCGGCGCGGGTGATGTGCTCCGGCCGGATTCGAAACAGGTGTCCGAAGCGTTCGACGAACGGCCTCCCGCCTCGGTGCCCCAGGTAGTAGCCGATGTCGGCGCCCACCACTGAGCCGAGGAAGCCGAACAGGATGACGAGCACGATGCTGTGGTTTCGCGCCGCCGCCCATGCAGCCGCGGCAAGCAGAAGCGCCTCGCCGGGGAAGGGCACGCCTGCGCTTTCGATGAGGATGCCGAGTCCCGCCGCGGGATAACCGAGCGCGTCCACGATCGCGGTCGCATTCACTGGCAATCCCCTCTCCCCGCAGGGGAGAGGGTCGGGGAGAGGGGCGGGAGCAGTCTCAAGCAATCCCCTCTCCCCGCAGGGGAGAGGGTCGGGGAGAGGGGCGGGAGCAGTCTCAAGCCGCTCATATACTGACGGCCTCATGGCCGACTACGGCGATCACGAGACGAGCGAAGACCCGCTCCACATCCTGCGGCACTCGACCGCGCACCTCCTCGCCGCCGCGGTCATGGAGCTTTACCCGGACGCGAAATATGGAATCGGGCCGCCGGTGCAGGACGGCTTCTACTACGACTTTGCTTTCAGCAAGCCCATTTCCGAGGCAGACCTCGGCGCCATCGAGTCCCGCATGCGGCGGATCGCGCAAGAGGACCGGCCCTTCGTCCGGGACATCGTTTCCCGCCGGCAGGCACTGGACGAATTTCATAAGCGCGGCCAGGACTACAAGATCGAGCTGATCAACGACAAGGTCGAAGGCGATGAGGTGAGCCTGTACCGGACGGGTGACTTCGTCGACCTGTGCCGGGGACCTCACGTGCGCTCGACCAAGGATCTCAAGGCCTTCAAGCTGCTACGGGTTGCGGGCGCTTACTGGCGAGGTGACGAGAAGAAGCCACAGCTGACGCGCATCTACGGAACCGCGTGGCCGACGGCGAAAGAGCTCGAAGAGCACATGAAGTTCCTCGAAGAGGCGGAGAAGCGCGACCACAAGAAGCTGGGTAAGGATCTGAAGCTGTTCATGGTCGACGAGCGCGTCGGTCCAGGGCTTCCGATCTGGTTGCCTGCCGGAGCGACCGTCCGCCGCGAGCTCGAGCGCTTCATCGTGGACGAGGAGCTGGCTCGTGGCTATCTGCATGTAAGGACTCCCGATGTCGCGCGGCTTGACCTGTACCGGCAGAGCGGCCACGCCCAGCTCTATGCCGAGTACATGTATCCGCCCATGCGGTTCGAGGATGGGGAGGAGCTCGAGCTGCGTCCCGTCAACTGCCCGCATCACATCGTTGTCTACCAGTCGGAGCTGCGGAGTTACCGCGAGCTGCCAATGCGCATCGCCGAGATCGGCAACAACTGGCGATATGAACGCTCGGGCACGCTCAGCGGCATGAATCGGGTTCGAGCCTTCGCCCTCAACGACGCGCACATCTTCTGCACGCCGGATCAGCTCATGGATGAGGTCAAGGGATCGATCGAGCTCGCCTTGTATTTCTCGAAGGTGCTCGGCATCGACGAGTTTTCGTACCGGCTGTCGGCGCGCGACAACGTGAAGGAGAAGTGGCTGGGGACCGAGGAGCAGTGGCAGCTTGCACAGGCGGCGCTGAGCGAGGCGCTCGAATCGATGGGCCAACACTATGAGATCGGCGTCGGAGAGGCTGCGTTCTACGGGCCGAAGATCGACTTCCAGGTCAAGGACGCCCATCGACGGGAGTTCACGAACTCGACCGTGCAGGTGGACTTCCAGCTGCCGGAGCGCTTCGAGCTCGAGTACGTGGCGGAGGATGGATCTCGCCGGCGGCCCGTGATGGTGCATCGAGGCGCGGCCGGCGCGATGGAGAGGCTGTTCAGCTATCTGATCGAGCGCTACATGGGCGCGTTTCCGACGTGGCTTCATCCGGTGCAGGTGATCGTCATTCCAATCACCGACGCGGAAGCCGAGTACGCACGCCGGGTGGCCGCACGCCTGCGTGAGGCGAAGCTTCGCGCCGAGGTCGACGATCGCTCAGAGCGGATGCAGCGCAAGATCCGCGACGCGCAGGCGCGCAAGGTTCCGTACATGGCGATCCTTGGGGGTCGGGAGGCCGAGGCGAGCCACGTGAACGTCCGCGACCGCACCGGCAATCAGACCGACGAATCGCTGGAGGAGTTCGCGCAGCGCGTGGCGCAAGAGGTCGCGGAGCGGCGCCGCTGACCTAGCTGTCGAGCTGGATCCTGATCTCGGTCTGCTGCCCTTTGCCGAGCAGCTGCACGAGCCCCACCGTGGCCGGCCGCGACACCCGGCGGAACTGGATCTGCCCATACGAACTGATGAAAGCAGTCACGTGCCAATCGCCGGTATTGAGGTTGTCGTTGTAAAACGCCGTCACCGTCGCCACGTCGTCGCTGGACTCCAAGACCATGAGGCAAGACTTCGAATCCCCAGGAGCGACGCCAGTCCCGAAATGGGTGTTAAAGCTTGTAACGGTCGCCCCCGGGTAGCTCGGAAAATCGGACGGCAGGCAGGCGAAGCTTCCCTTCGAGAACGAATTCACGAACGAGTAGATGCCGAAACCGGCCCCGACGAGTCCAATCACAAGGAGCACCGCACATCCGCCGGCCAGCCACCAGATCCACGGCCTGGAGCGCGGGGGCGCGATCGGCTGCCCCATGAGCGGCACCCACCGCACGCCATCCCAGCGCCACATTCCGTCCGGCGATATCTGCCCTGGTTGGACCGGGGGTTGGACCGACATCGCCCCATTGTGGACCTGAGGCTACAGGCCACCTGGCAACCGGCCGGCGCATGTCCCTTGAACCGCGACCGCAACCACCGCGCCGGTTGTGACATTGCCGATGCGAGGCTGCTGCTTCACGTCACCACCCGAGATCACATGGGTTGAGTCGATCCAACCGCACGCCTGCATGCTCAGCGTCTTGGTGGCGCCCTGGAACTTGGTGGTGGAGCCCGCCACCAACGCCACGACTTGCCCGTCGGGAGAGATGTATGCCGGCGCGGCACCATTGATCGTGAAGGTGCCCAGGACGCTCCCGGTCCAGTCGAGCTTACGGAGCGTTGTGTAGCCGGCAGTGACTTCGCACGCCACCCCCGCCGGCGATGCCGCGCCGGCGATCACGCAATCGGGCCCACCAATCGTGTAGCGCCGGAGAGCCGTGGCCGGATCGACAACGTGCAGCTCGAGTGGCCCGCAGCAGAACGGTCCCCCGCCCTGCGCACAGGACGGCACCTTTGCGACCACCAGGTTGTCGGTTCCATGCCAGCCGACCGGCCAAAGCCCGAAAGCGCCAGTCGAGTTGAAGATCTCGACGTGGTTGGTGGCGCCGTTGAGGTCCTCGACGTAGAGCCTGATCGACACCCCGGACGCGGTGAAGTCGCTCACGACCACCGCAATTCGCTGGTCGTCAGGGCTGACCGCAAACATGCTTCGGCGTCCGCCGCCGACCGGAACCGTGGTGGCTCGACCCGTCTCGCCCTGCACGGTCATGAAGCGCACCACGCCCTGCGCATCCATGTAATACGCGCGGTCATCGCTGGTGCTGATGGGGAGGGGGAGCACCGCGGCGGCGGCATCGCCGCATGTGACCGCGGTCGGGCTGCTGGGCTGCGCCGACCCCACCACTTTGCCGTTCGCGGCGACGATGCTCACGGTATACGTGTCACTGGATAGTGGGGTCGACAGGACGGCGAAGCCGCCGGTCAAAGGCGCCGGTGACGATGAGGGCGTGGCTCCGGGCGTTGGCGCCGACGATGCCGTCGCGCGGGGTGAGCTGGCGGCCTTCGCCGAAGGTGACGCACCGGGATACGAGCCCGGGCCGCCACAACCTGAAACGAGGAGGGCGGCGGCCAGCAGCGACATGGGCAGCTTCACCGCGGTCACCATATTCCAACGCCAACATGCGCACGGCGTTACGTTTCCGGTACGATCCTGCATCTAAAGCAGGGCCCGACCCTCACCCCCAGAGCTACGCTCGAACGGGTACGCACGGACGGCTCTGGCTGTCCGTTTTGTTTTATGTAGGTGGAGGAATACTAAGAACACTGAATTTGGCCGAGGTAACGTCTCATCGCGTTTAAGGAGCTAAGGATCAACGATCAGATCCGCAGCTCAGAAGTGCGGCTGATCGACGACCAGAACAATCAGCTCGGGGTGGTGTCACTTGACGCCGCCCTTCGCATCGCGAGCGAAAAGGGACTCGACCTCGTAGAGGTGGCGCCACAAGCGAGCCCGCCGGTCGCCCGGCTGATGGACTACGGACGCTTCAAGTTCGAGACCATCAAGCGCGAAAAGGACCAGCGGCGCAAGCAGAACGTCATCAAGCTCAAGGAGATGAAGCTTCGGCCGAAGGTGGCCGAGCACGATTTCCAGACCAAGTTCAAGGGTTTGAAGCAGTTCTTGGAAGCAGGCGAGAAGGTGAAAGTGACGATCATGTTTCGCGGCCGCGAGATGGTCCACCAGGACATCGGGAGGAGAATCCTCGACCGGGTGGCCGACGACGCACGCCCCTTCGCGGTGGTCGAGCGCCAGCCGCTGCTCGAAGGCAAGAACCTTTTCATGATCCTCGCGCCCAGCCGGGCCGGAGCCGCCCCGAGCGCCACCAAGGAGACCGCGACCAGTGCCTAAGATGAAAACCCGCAAGGGATTCGCAAAGAGGATCCGGGTCACCAAGACCGGCAAGCTCATGCGCGCGAGCGCCTGGAAGAGCCACCTGCTCGAGCACAAGTCCAAGAAGCGCAAGCGCAACTACGCGAAGAAGCAGTCGGTGGCCCAGGCGGACCGCAAAGAAGTGCGCCGGGCAATGGGAATTTAGCAAGTGACACGAATCAAGCGCGGCGTCCCGGCTCACCGCCGGCACAAAGCGATCCTCGATCGCGCCAAGGGTTTCCGGCTTTCGAAGAAGCTGCTGTTCCGCCCCGCCAATGAGGCGGTGCTGCACGCTCTCGCATACGCCTACCGCGACCGGCGCCGCCGCAAGCGCGAGATGCGGCAGCTCTGGATCGCTCGCATCAACGCCGCCTCGAGGCAGTCGGGGCTGCCCTACAACAAGCTGATGCACGGCCTTCGCCAGGCCGGAGTGGAGATCGACCGCAAGATGCTGGCTGACCTGGCCGTGCGCGACAGCGGTTCCTTTGCTCGGCTGGTGGAGGTTGCGAAAAACTCCCTCTGACCAGCAGCTGATCAGCAGCCCGGACAACGAGGTCGTGCGCCGATTGCGGCGTCTCGCCACCCGGCGCGAGCCAGGCTTTGTCCTCCTGGAGGGTCCGCGCGTGCTCGCGGAGGCGGTGGCGGCCGGCCTCGAGCTGGAGCTGGTCGCGGTGCGCGAGGGAGACGAGTTCAATGCTCGATCCGACAAACGAGTCGCCCTGTCGCCGGGCGTTTTCCGCGCCGTCACCCAGACCGTCACCCCGCGTGGGGTGATCGCGATCGCCCGGATCCATGAGCCGGACGCCAGAGCGGCCGTCGAGGCAGCCCGCCGAAGTGGCTGGCCGCTGGTGGTGCTGGACGGCGTCCAGGATCCTGGCAACGTCGGCGCGATCTGCCGCACGGCTGCTGCCGCGGGGGCGCCTGCGCTGGTGGTGCTCGAAGGCACCGCCGATCCATATGGCGCGAAGGCGATCCGCGCCTCGGCGGGAAACGTGTTCCGACTGACAGTCGCCCGCGCGGCCTGGAGCGATCTCGCCGGCCTCGATGGCTATGGCGCCGCCGCCTCGGGCGGCGAACCGCTGGCCGAGGCGCCGATAGAGAATGCCAGCATGATCGTGCTCGGCAGTGAGGCGCACGGCCTTTCTCGATCCGACCTCAAGCTGGTCACCGTGCAGCTCAGCGAAGGCGTCGAGTCACTCAACGTCGCCGCGGCGGCGGCGCTGATTCTCTTCGAGATCAGGAGCAGGCTCGCGGCATGAGCAATCCACAGGAGCTCACGCAAGAGGCATTGGCGGCCATCGCCCGCGCCAGCACCGAGGCCGAGCTCGCCGCGATCGAGGTCGACTACCTTCGCCGGAAGAACGGGCGCATCAGCAGCCTGCTGTCGGAGATCGGCAAGCTGCCGGCGGAGGAGCGCGCTGCTCTCGGCCAGGCGGCCAACGAGGCCAAGCGCGACATCGAAGGAGCGCTGGCGGCCAAGCGACACGAGCTCGAAGACGCGCGGCTGGCCGACATCGCGGAAACCGAGGCGATCGACATCACATTTCCAGGCCCGCCTCTCGGTCGCGGCCACATCCACGTGCTCACCCAGGTTCAGCGCCAGATCGAAACCGTGCTCGAGTCGCTGGGCTACAAAGTCGAGCTCGGCCCGGAGGTCGAGACCGAGTGGTACAACTTCGAGGCCCTCAACATCCCGCCCGGCCATCCGGCACGCGAGAACTGGGACTCTTTCTATTTCACTCCTGACCTGCTGCTCAGAGCGCATACCTCGCCGGTCCAGATCAGGGCCATGCAGCGCATCAAGGAGCCGCCGATCTACATCATCACGCCAGGCCGCTGCTACAGGCGCGACGCGCCCGAAGCGACCCGGTTGCCGTACTTCAGCCAGGTCGAAGGGCTGGCCGTGGACAAGGCCCTCACCGTCGGCGACATGAAGGGCACGCTCCTGTACATGATCCAGTCGCTGTACGGAGAAGAGCGCAAGGTTCGAGTGCGCCCTAGCTACTTCCCGTTCACCGAGCCGAGCTTCGAGTTCGACGTGTCCTGCGGCATCTGCGCCGGCGCGGGCTGCAAGAGCTGCCGGCACAAGGGATGGCTCGAGGTCGGCGGCTGCGGCATGGTCCATCCCCAGGTTCTACGCAACGGCGGTATCGATCCCACGAAGTGGAACGGCTACGCGTGGGGTTTCGGGATCGAAAGGATGGCGATGCTCAAGCACGACGTCGAGGACATCCGCCTCTTCTACGAGTCGGACCTCCGATTCCTCGAGCAGTTTTAACACCATGAAGATCTCGTACGAGTGGCTAGGAGACTTCGTGGGTCTCGACGGCGTGACGCCGAAAGAGGCCGCCGAGGTGCTCACGCGCCTCGGCATCGAGGTCGAGTCGCTGACCGTGACCGACCTCTCCGAGATCATCGTGGGCAAGGTCATCGAGCAGAAGAAGCATCCGAAGTCGCGCAACCCTCTTTGGATCCACCAGGTAGACCTGGGCAACGATCTCAAGGTGCAGATCATCGCGGGCGCCCCCAACGCGGTCCCCGGCTCGCTCGTGCCCGTGGCTCTACCTGGGACGACCGTTCCCAACGGCAAGCTCGTCAAGGACCTCAACATCGCGGGCTTCAGCGCCAAAGGCATGCTGTGCTCGGCCGAGGAGCTGCTCCTTGGCGACGACCACTCGGGAATCCTCATCCTGGATTCCGGCCGGCCGGGCGACCCGCTGACCACGGTCATCCCGAGCCAGGCGACCATGGACGTCGAGGTGACCTCCAACCGGCCCGACTGCATGGGCCACCTGGGCGTGGCGCGGGAGCTCGCCGCGGGCCTGGACCGGCCGATGAAGGCCGACTTCATGCCCGCGTTCACCGGCAAGGCGGATCCACCGGGCCGCGACCTGGTCAAGGTCTCGATCGATGACGCGGACCTGTGCAGCCGCTACATCGGCGGGGTCATCACCGGGGTCGGTGTCGGCAAGAGCCCGAATTGGGTGCAGCGCCGGCTGCGCGCGTGCGGCGTGCGGCCGATCAACAACATCGTCGACATCACCAACTACGTCCTCCTCGAGTATGCCCAGCCCCTGCATGCGTTCGATCGGGCCAAGCTCTCCGGAGGCGAGGTGCACGTGCGGCGTGCACGGACCGGCGAGAGGCTGCTCTGCCTCGACGGCGTGGAGCGGGAGCTGACCCCCGAGATGCTGGTGATAGCGGATGCGGACAAACCCGTCGCGATCGCGGGCGTCATCGGCGGTGAGGAGACCGCGGTCACCGACTCGACCACCGACGTACTCCTCGAGGCGGCGACGTTCAACGGTCCCAACGTGCGTCAGACGGCGCGCGCGTTTGGCCTGCGCACGGAGGCATCGGCCCGCTTCGAGAAAGGCCTGCCGGCAGAGCTCGCGCTCGCGGGCGCCAGGAGGGCTGCAGCCCTGATCGCCGAGCTCGCGGGGGGCGCCGTCCATCGCGAATGGGCCGACGTCTATCCGCGACCGCAGGAGCCGGTACGGATCAGGCTCAAGCCCTGGCTGGTCGACGAGGTGCTCGGCATCCACGTGCCGCTCGAAGACTCGGAGGCAATTCTCGTGCGCCTCGGCTTCCATGTCCGCGTCCTTGGCGATGGGGAGTGGGACGTGCTTCCGCCTGTCTTCCGGCTCGACGTCAGCATTCCCGAAGACCTGGTCGAAGAGGTCGGCCGGGTCTGGGGATACGACCGCGTTCCGCCCACGCTGCCGGGACGTGGGCGCGACAGGTGGACACCGTCGATCCCGAGCATGGGTCGGCGACTCGACGTCGCCCGCCAGGTGCTCGCGGGAGCCGGGTTCACTGAGACGTGGAATCCGGCGCTCGTGTCGGGACGAATGCTCGAACAGCTGCGCGTGGGGGCGCGAGCGTTGCGGGTGTCGAATGCGTTGAGCGATGACATGGACACGCTGCGAACGTCGCTGCTGCCGTCGCTGGTCAACGTCGTCGCGCTCAACCGCGATCGTGGCCGCACCGACGCGAAGATCTATGAGATCGCGGCCGTGTTCCTCGCGCGCGTTGGCGACAAGACCACCCAACAGCCCGAGGAACCGCAGCGACTCGGCGCGGTGGCGGACGCCGGAGCTACCGCGGATTCGGGGCGTGAGGCCTTTTACGCGATGAAGTCAGCGCTCGACGCTTGCATACGCGAGCTCGGCGCGCCTCCCTGCACCTATCAGCGAGCGTCAGCGGAGCTGTTCCACCCAGGCCGGTGCGCCGCAGTCTTCCTGGACGCGCGCCAGCTCGGCTACCTCGGGGAGATCCATCCGACCGTGGTCGCGGGGGCCAACCTGGAGGGCCGGCTGGTGGCCATGGAGATCGATCTCGAGCCCGTGCTCGCCGCCGCCGGCGCTGTACGCGCGCAGTCGCTGCCGCGCTTCCCGGCGATCGAGCGCGATCTCGCGGTCGTGGTCGAGGAGCACGTCGCCGCGGGCGGACTGCTGGCCACGATCAAGGAGTCGGGACGAGACATTCTCGAGAGCAGCCGCCCCTTCGACGAATACCGAGGCGCACAGGTTCCGGACGGATACAAGAGCGTCGCATTCGCCTTGACTTTCAGGAGCCCCGAGCGCACCCTGACGGACGCTGAAGTGGACAACGTGATGAACGAGATCAAGCTTGCATTGGAGAAGAAGCACGGCGCCAGGTTCAGAGAGTGAGAACCCTTAAGTGACCTGGGTAGACGCCATCCCGATCGTACTTGTTCTCGTCTATGCCCTCCTGGGCTTCCTCACCGGTGTGATGCGGCGGCTGATCGGATTGGTTTCCATTTATGTCGCCTGCGTCGCGGCCACCAACATGGGGCTGCAGGCGGGCGGAATCCTGCAGCAGTCGTCGGGTTACGGGACCGCAGACGCGCGGATCTACGGTTTCTTCGGGATCCTTTTCGCGGTCATCATCGTCATCGATGGGGCCGCGCAGCTGGCGAACAGCCAGATCCAGATCCAGGCCATCGTTTTCAACCGGATATCCGGTGTGATCATCGGAGTGGTGACGGGGTTGATCCTCTCAGTCCTGGTGACGTACGAGCTCCAGGCCGCCGGCAACCCGTTCGGGGGCACGCAACTCGACTCCTTGCAGCAGAGCGTCCGCGACGGGGTCAACGGATCGCATGTCGCGGTGCCGCTCGTGAAGGCGATCGGCAAGCCCATCATCTCGCTCTTCCAGCCGGTCTTGCCGGCGGACCCGCAGATCTATTTCGGCCCCGGCCCCGTCAACCCCTAGCAGCGACTTGAGCCGGAAACTTTTCGAACGCCTGCGTGCGCGGGCGGTCGAGATCCACGTGGAAGAGCACCTGCGGTCGCGCCTGGAGCGCGGCGATTCGCTGCGCGTAAAGCTCGGCCTGGACCCGACCGCGCCCGACCTCCATGTCGGTCACCTTGTCGTGCTGGACGTGCTGCGCGCGTTCCAGGACGACGGGCATACCGTCGTCCTCATCGTCGGGGACTTCACCGCGATGATCGGCGATCCAAGCGGGCGGTCCGAAACCAGGCCGATCCTCACGCGCGACCAAGTGGACGCGGCTGCGCGCACGTACCTCGAGCAGATTCACCTGGTGCTGGATCGGGAGAGGCTCGAGGTTCGCCGCAACTCCGAATGGCTGGGCGAGATGAAAGGCGCCGACGTGCTCCGCCTGCTCGGCAAGGCCACGCTTCAGCAGGTGCTCCAGCGCGAGGATTTCGCGGATCGTCTGAAGGCGGGCACGCCGATCGGCGCCCACGAGATCCTCTACCCGTTCAACCAGGCCTATGACTCGGTCGCCATCCGCGCGGACGTCGAGATCGGCGGCACCGACCAGCTGTTCAACCTGTTGTTCGGCCGCGAGATCCAGAAGGCCTATGGGCAGGAGCCGCAGGACATCGCTGTGTTCCCCCTGCTCGAGGGCACCGACGGCTCGGCGAAGATGGGTAAGTCGCTCGGCAACTACATCGGCCTGACCGAGCCGCCGGAAGAGATCTACGGCAAGACGATGTCGATCCCGGACAAGCTGACCGAAAAGTACCTGCGCCTGGTCTCAGGCCTCGAAGGCAAGGAGGTCGAGGCGGTGCTCGCGATGAAACCCCGCGACGCCAAAGCGGCGCTGGCTCGCCAGCTCGTAAATCGACTGCATGGGGAGGGGGCCGCCGCGCAAGCGGAAGCAGATTTCGTAAGTCAGTTCGTGCGCAAGGAGATCCCCGATCAGAAAGAGGAACACAGGATCGACGGACCGACTGACGTGATCAGCCTGCTCGTCGCCACAGGAATCGCCAACAGTCGCGGGGACGCGCGGCGATTGGCTGAGCAGGGAGGCGTGCGCAAGAATGGCGAGAAAGTCGGGCCTACCGCCGACGCTACGACCGGCGATGTTCTCTCGGCCCGGCGGCGGCATGTGCTCCTGAAGTGAACTAAAATCATCGAAAGCATGTTCGGAGGCTATTCCTAGTGTCTGGCCATAGCAAATGGGCCGGCATCAAGCACAAGAAGGCCATCGTCGACCACAAGCGCGGCCAGGCGTTCACCCGTGCCAGCCGCGAGATCACAATCGCGGCCAAGGAGGGCGGGGGCAACCCTGAAGGCAACTTCCGGCTGCGCCTCGCGATGCAGAAGGCACGCGAGATCAACATGCCCACCGACCGCATCCAGAACGCTATCAAGCGGGGCACCGGCGAGCTCGCCGGCGAGAAGCTCGAGGAGATCCGCTATGAGGGCTACGGCCCGGCCGGCGTGGCCGTCATGGTGGATGCCTTCACCGACAACCGCAATCGCACCTCGGCCTCGATCAGGCACCGCTTCTCCAAGTTCGGCGGCAATCTCGGTGAGACGAACTCGGTCGGCTGGATGTTCGAGCGCAAAGGTGTGATCACCGCGAACGCGGGCACGAACGATCCAGAGGACGTGGGCCTGGCCGCCATCGAGGCCGGAGCCGACGACGTGGAGGTCGAGGGCAAATCAGTCGAGGTCACCACGTCGCCGGCGGCTTTCGAAAAGGTCAAGAAGGCTCTCGAGGCTCAGGGCGTCACCGTGGAAAACGCCGAGATCACGATGCAGCCGAAGCAGACGATTCCCGTCGGCGAAGACAAAGCCGTCGGGGTCCTCAGATTGATGGAGTCCCTGGAAGAGGACGATGACGTCCAGCAGGTCTACGCCAACTTCGACATCCCAACTAACGTCCTAGAAAGAGTTTCAGCACAGGTATAAGACCTAGTGGACACATGCCAGGCAACGCGAACGGACTGATTCTCGGTATCGATCCCGGGCTGGCCGGAACCGGGTTTGCGCTGCTTTCCGGACCCGGCGTGATCCTCTCGTCCAGCACCGTCGTCACCAACCCCGGACCCGATGGCGCTCGACTGCTCAAGATCACACGGCATCTGCGCGCGCTCCTCGCGGACAACCCGCCCGGTGAGGCGTCGCTGGAGGAGCTGTTCATGGGCCGAAACGCAACGAGCGCCATCGGCGTCGCGCAGGCCCGCGGCGCAATCCTGGCCGTGCTCGAGGAGTGCGGCATTCCCGTGTTCGAGTACAAGCCTGCTCAGGTGAAGATCGTCATCACCGGATACGGCAAGGCCGACAAGACTCAGATCGCTCGCATGCTGGGGGCGCAGGTCAAGCTGCCCGAGGGCAGGCTCGACGACCACGCGCTCGATGCCATCGCCATCGCCGTCTGCCACGCCCGCAGCCGCCAGTTCTCTCGCGCGGCTGCGCATTGATCGCACACCTCACCGGCACGGTGCGCCGCGCTGGGCCCGACTTCGTCGTGATCGACGTCGGTGGGGTCGGGTACATGGTCAGCGTGAGCACCGTCACTCGTCAGAAGGTGCCTGCCCCGGGCGGCCAGGTCGACCTCGACATCCACACGCACGTCCGCGAGGACCAGCTCAATCTTTATGGATTCGCTTCGGTCGAGGAGCTCGATCTCTTCGAGATGCTCATCCAGGTCGACGGTGTCGGACCCAAGGTCGGCTTGAACATCCTCAGCGCGGCGAGCCTCGAGGTCCTCAAGCGAGCGATAGTGAGCGAGGATGCAGCGCCGATCCGTCGAGCGAGCGGCGTCGGCCCCCGCACGGCCGCCAAGGTGATCATCGAGCTGAAGCCGAAACTGGACGCGGCAGGTGAGCTCGAGGTCATCCCGCGCGCCGCGGCGCTGGCGGGCGACGGCGCCGTCCCCAAGGCCGTCGAGTCTGCGCTGCGCAACCTTGGCTTTTCTTCTCAGGAGGCACGGGTTGGGCTCGAGTCCGTGGAATGGAAGTCATCGCCATCGACACAAGAAGCGCTGGCAACCGCCCTCAAGGCGCTGGGAAGAAAGTGAGCGAGAAGGACGCCGTGCTCGATGCGCGCACCGACGATGAGCAGTTCGACCTTACGCTGCGCCCGCGAATGCTCTCCGAGTACGTCGGCCAGCAGCAGGTGCGGGAGAACCTCGGCATCCTCCTGGAGGCGGCGCGCAGGCGCGGTGAGCCGGTCGAGCATGTGCTGCTTTGCGGCCCGCCCGGTCTCGGCAAGACGACCCTTGCTCACATCATCGCCAACGAGCTCGGGGTCGCCATCAAAGTGTCCTCAGGGCCGGCGATCGACCACCAGGGAGCTCTCGGCTCGATCCTGCTCAACCTCACGACTCGAGATGTCTTCTTCATCGACGAGATCCACCGCCTCAACGCCGTGGTCGAGGAGTCTCTCTATCCCGCGCTTGAGGACTTTAGGTTCGACGCCGTGCTCGGAAAGGGAGTGGGGGCGAGCGCGGCGACCCTGCCGCTGCCGCACTTCACCTGCGTCGGGGCGACGACTCGGCAGGGCCTGCTCAGCGGCCCGTTGCGCGACCGCTTCGGGGCCGTCTACAGGCTGGACTTCTACAGCAAAGCCGAGCTCGAGAGAATCATCGTGCGCTCGGCTCGCATCCTCGACATCGAGATCCATGAGGACGCCGTGGCGGAGATCGCCAGGCGCGCGCGTGGGACGCCGCGAATCGCAAACCGGCTGCTGCGCAGGGTCCGCGACTACGCCCAGGTGCGAGGGGACGGGCGCGCCACCGCGGACACGACCAAGCTCGCGCTCGCGATGCTGGACATCGATGACATCGGGCTCGAGCCGCTCGACCGCCAGCTGCTCGAAACCCTGATCAACAAGTTCAAGGGCGGTCCGGTCGGCCTCGATACCATCGCGACCTCGCTGTCGGAGGAGCCGGAGACCATCGAAGATGTTCACGAGCCGTACCTGATCCAGATCGGCTTCCTGGCTCGCACGGCACGGGGCCGGGTCGCCACCGAGCTCGCCTACCAGCATCTGGGCATCGCCCTCCCGGACCCCGGCCCGCACCAACCGCGACTGCTGTAACCGAGCAAACTGGGGGCGTGGCGGATGCCGGCCGGCTGCTTCTGGTGGCTGGGGTGCTGTTGATCGTCGTAGGCGGGGCGCTGATGCTGTTCGGACGCTTCCACCTGCCGGGGGACTTCACATTCCGGAGTGGGAATGTGACCGTCTACATCCCGATCGCGACCAGCATCATCCTGTCGGTCGTGCTGACGGTGGTCCTCAACCTCCTCTTTCGACAGCGATAACCAGGCATTTATTTAGATATTCACTTCCTTCCCGGTCTGAAATCGCGGCGGCGGGGTGCGGATTTCAGACCGAAGTGAACGATGGCGCCAGGTGGTCTGGGAATCCAGACCACCTCCCCGGCGTGTAGAACCACACAGGATGCGAGGTTGCAACTCCCGAATAGGAGTCGCAAGTAGGCGCCATCCTTCACGCTCTAGACTGTTTCGGCTGTGCAGCTAGTCCTCAGCTGGCCGATTCGCCTGCTCATCGTGATCGTCCTGGCGTTCTCGCTCTTCGTCGACGGCGCGGGATACGTCTACCGGATCGCGAACCACTACCCGCTCACCGGCAACGTCCCAGGCCTGCCGCCGAACTTTGGCGGCTGGCAGCTCTACTTCCACAAAGGACTCGACCTGGCGGGCGGGACGCACATCGACTACCAGCTCACGAACTTCCCGGTGGGTCAGGCTCGCGCGGACGTGCTGCAGAAGACCATCACCGTCATCTCCAAGCGCGTCAACTCGCTGGGCGTCAGCGAGCCCGAGATTCGCGGTGCGGGCACGAACAACGACCGCATCACCGTGGACCTCGCAGGGGTCACCGCCGACCAGGCGCAGAAGGTCATCGGCGCCGTCAACCGGCTTGTCTACACCAAGTGGGTCCCGGACGCGAAGGTGACGGGCGGCCCTCAGCCCGGCTATAAGCCCGCCTTTACTGGGCTCACAGGCGACGACATCGCAAGCGCCTCCGCCGCCCTCGACCAGAACGCCATTGGCTGGGTCGTCAACGTGGGCTTCACCTCCCGCGGGTCCGACCTGTTCGGAACCCTGACGACGGCCAACGTCGCGGCGTGCCCGGGCGATCCCAACACCAGTCTCGCCGCCAACTGTGCGGGGAGGCACCTCACGACCTGGTTGGACATCACCCAGAAGGACATCGACAACTGGGAAGACCCGGCCTATGCGAACAAGGTCTCGCAGAACTACGACACCGGCTGTCTCGCCACCGCCACGCCGGACAAGATCTGCCCCAAGCTGCTGGTCGACGCGGTGACTCTGCAGGCCATCCTCGGCGGCAACGCCGTGATCAGCGGGGGCGGGAATGGATTCACGCAGGCGGCCGCCAACGACCTCGCCACCGGCATCAACGCCGGCTCGCTGCCAGTCGACCTGCAAGTGCTGAGCGTGCAGCAGGTCGGCTCCACGTTGGGCGCCGAGTCCGTGAAGCTCAGCATCGCGGCGGGCCTCCTCGGGCTCTCGATCGTGGTCCTGTTCATGATCATCTACTACCGCGTTCCCGGCTTCTTGGCGAGCCTTGCCCTGCTTTTCTATGCGGCCGCGGTATTCGCCACGTTCAAGCTCGTGCCCGTGACGCTGACGCTGGCGGGCATCACAGGTTTCATCCTGTCGGTCGGTATGGCGGTCGACGCCAACGTCCTTATCTTCGAGCGGTTCAAAGAAGAGGTGCGAGCGGGGAGGACTATCCCGGCGGCGGTCGACGCCGCCGTGCGCCGAGCCTGGCCTGCGATCTGGAACTCGAACGTGTCGACGATCTTCACCTGCATCATCCTCGGATTCCTCGGACCCGGGCCCGTGAAAGGTTTCGCGGTCACACTCGGCATCGGCGTCGTCGCCAGCCTGGTCTCGTCGATCATCGTCACGCACAACCTGCTGGCGATCGTCATGGCGGGCAGCCGCTTCCGGCGCCCCGGCCTGATGGGGGTGGATCGTGTCCGATCCGTCTGACGACACGAAGGCCGGGAGGCTCGGGACCGAGGTCCCCGAGTCCGAGGTCCCCGAGTCCGAGGAGGAGCCGGAAGAGGAAGAGCCTGAAGAGGAGCAGCCGGGCGCAGCCGCTCATGAAGAGCTCGTTGCGGCGGCGAAGGTGGAAACGCCGCCCGCGCCTCCGCGCGTGCGCAGGATCGACTTCGTCAGCCGCCGCAACTGGTACTTCCTGTTCTCGCTGCTGATCATCATCCCGGGCATCTACTTCATGGTCCACAGCGGCTTTGCGCTCGGCATCGACTTCGCGGGCGGGACCGAGTTCACGGTCAGGTTCACCGGCCAGCCCACGCCCAGCCAGGCCCAGGTCGAAACCGCGGTGTCCGCGTTGAGCGCCGGCGGTTCGGTGATCTCGACGGGCAACGGCGGCTACATCATCCGCACCCCTCCGCTTTCGCCCGCGAAACAAACGGCCTTCGAGGATCAGCTTCGAACCAGCCTTGGGGCATATACGTTGGATCAGGTCCTCGAGGTTGGCGGCACGATCGCCGGCGAGACGATCAGGAGCGCCCTGATCTCCGTTCTCGCCGCCGCGATCGTGATCCTCGCGTTGCTGACGTTCTGGTTCCGCAATGTGCCCGGCGGCATTCGGGCGGGCTTTCAGTTCGGCGGCTCGGCGCTCGCCGCATTGCTCCACGACGTCTTCCTTCTCACCGGCGTGTTCGCCATCCTCGGCTCTGGACTTCACCTGAGGATCGGCGAGATCAACAGCCTTTTCGTGACAGCAGTCCTGACCGTGGTGGGCTTCTCAGTCCACGACACCATCGTCGTCTTCGACCGAATCCGCGAGAACCTTCGCGTCAGCCAGAGGCTCTCGTTCGACCAGGTCGTGAACCTCAGCATCATGCAGACGGCGGTTCGGTCGATCATCACCAGCTTCACCGTCGTCCTCGTCCTCGTGGCGATCCTGGTCGCCGGGGGCGACACCTTGAAGGGCTTTGCGCTCGCGCTCCTGATCGGCATCGTGTCGGGGACGTACAGCTCGATCTTCAACGCAGCTCCCCTGCTCGTGGTCTGGCGGAAACTCCAACCTCTGCGGTAATGTGATCCCAGACCCCGAACATGCCGACATGGCCAATAACGTCGATCAGAGAGCTGCTCGAGCCCACGCTCAACCACATGGGCTATGAGCTCTACGCGCTCGAGCAATCGGGCCAATCGGGCCGCACGCTGCGAGTCTCCATCGACCATGCCGAGCCGATCAAGATCGAAGACTGCGAGCGCGTGAGTCGCGTCGCTGGTCCGCTGCTTGATCACTCGCGCCTCATCGATGGGCCGTATGACCTAGAGGTGTCATCGCCGGGCGCCGAACGGCCATTGCGGGCCCATGGCGACTACGAGCGGTTCAACGGCAAGCGGGTCAATATCCGTTATCGCAGCGGACCTTCTGAAACCGTGATCGAGGGCCAGCTGGTCGCTGTCGACTCGGCCGGCATCGCGGTATCCGGGGTGGGCGCGCGCGGGAGAGCACCGGTAATAGTTCACATTGCGTGGGATGACGTTGTCGCGGGCAGGCTCGCGGTCGCAATCTGAGCCGTCCACCGAGAGCCTCGCAGACGCCCTGACGGCGCTCTGCGCGGAGGTCGGCATCCCATTTGAGGAGATGCTCCACACCGTCGAGGCGGCGCTCGCGACCGCCTACATTCGCGCCTTCAATGCGCCGGGCGACGTGCGCGTCACGCTCGATACCAAAACAGGAGCGCTCGAAGTGACCAGTCGCGTCGTGCGGGCCGACGGCAGCGAGATGGTCCGTACGCTTCCATCAGAGGACTTCAAGCGCATGGCTGCACAGACCGCCAAGCATGCGGTGCTCCGCCACATCCACGACCTCGAGCGCGACAAGGTGCTGCGCGATGTCGCCGAGCATCGTGGTGAGCTGGCCACCGGCATTGTGGATCGATACGAGGCGGGCACCGTGTACGTGGACCTCGGTCGTGCCGAAGGGGTCATGCCGCCGGAGGAGCAGATACCGGGCGAGCTCCTGCATCCCGGGCGACCCGTGCTCGTGATGATCCTCGACCCCCAGCACAACCCGCGCCAGGCGCAGGTCCGCGTCTCGCGCGCGGCGCGCATGTTCGTGCATCGGCTGCTCGAAGCGGAGGTGCCGGAGATCAAAGCCGGCACGGTCCAGGTCCGCGCGATCGCGCGCGAGCCGGGCTTGCGCACCAAGATCGCCGTCTCCTCCACCGAGCCCGGCATCGATCCCGTCGGCGCATGCGTCGGGCCCAAGGGCGTGCGTCACCGCGCCATCCTCAGCGAGCTGGCGAGCGAGCACGTCGACATCGTCCCCTGGTCCGACGATCCCGAGGCATTCGTCGCGGCCGCCCTTGGGCCGGCCAAGGCCGAGTCGGTCAGCATCGACCGAGGCACGCGCACCGCGACCGTATTGGTCCCGCGCTCCCAGCTTTCGCTGGCCATCGGGCGGGACGGCCAGAACGCCCGTCTCGCGGCGAAGCTCACGGGCTTTCGCATCGACATCAAAGCGGGCGAGGGCGACGGGCAGAGCGATGCCGACCCGGAGACGTGACCCCGTCCGCACCTGCGTCGCCTGCCGGCAGGAGGCGGGCAAGGGGGAGCTGGTGCGGTTCGTGCGCAGCGCCGACGGCGCCGCCGCGGTAGACGTCACCGGGAGGGCTCACGGCCGCGGCGCCTACCTTCATCGCGACCCTTCGTGCATCGAAATCGCACGCAAAAAGAAGGCCCTCGACAGGGCTTTGAAGGCGACCGTCAGCGCCGAATTGTGGGCTGAAATATTGCCCTCTCCCCTCGGGGGAGAGGTCCGGAGTGGGGCTTGAGGCAGCAGTAGCCGCCCCTCGTAGGCGGGCCGCCCTCAGGTTTCGAATTCGCCCCGGGCGGCATAATCATACGTTCGGGCATGAAGGCACACGAACTCGCACGCGAACTTGGGATCAGCCAAAAGGAGCTGGTGAACTTCCTCCAGCAACGGCGGCTGACACGCAACGCCTCGGCGCCATTGGCGCCGGGCGCGATCGAGGCTGCCCGCTCGGCCTTCAAGCCGACCTCCGTCGCAGTCAAGATCGAGGCCAATGGCGAGCGCAAGGCCGTCCTGCCCCCGTCGCTGTCGGTCAAGGACCTCGCCGAGAAGCTCGGAGTGAGCCCGGTCGAGGTCATCAAGAAGCTGATGGCGTCCAAGATCCTGGCCACTATCAACCAGGTCATCGACTTCTCGACCGCCGAGATCGTGGCCGACGAGTTCGGCTTCACCGTGGAACCGGTCTTGAGCGAGGACGTGGTCGCCGTCGAAGCCAAAGAGGGCGAGGGCAACGTCGTCACGACCTCGCGAGAGGAGCTCTTCTCGCTCGCCAACGAAGACCCGACGAAGCTCGTCCAGCGACCGCCCATCGTCACCGTCCTCGGTCACGTCGACCACGGGAAGACGTCGATCCTCGACGCGATACGCAAGACTCGCGTGGCTGCGGGTGAGGCCGGTGGCATCACCCAGCGCATCGGCGCCTACAAGATCCAGACGGCCGACGGCCACGATGTCGTCTTCATCGACACCCCTGGCCACGAGGCATTCACCGCGATGCGCGCCCGCGGTGCTCAGGTCACGGACCTCGTGGTGCTGGTGGTCGCCGCCGACGACGGCGTGATGCCGCAAACCATCGAGGCCATCCACCACGCCCGCGCGGCCAAGGTCCCGATCATCGTCGCGATCAACAAGATCGACAAGGACAACGCCAACCCCGAGCGCGTACACCAGGAGCTCGCGGCCCAGGGCCTCGTCACACGCCACTACGGTGGCGAGCTGGAGTGCGTCCACCTCAGCGCCAAGACCGGCCAGGGCATCGACGACCTGCTGACGACCATCGTCCTGTCTTCGGACATCCTCGAGCTGAAAGCCAACCCGGATCGAAACGCCATCGGCACAGTGGTCGACGCTCACCTCGAACGCGGCCGCGGCCCAGTCGCGACGGTGCTTGTGCAGGCGGGAACGTTGAAGGTGGGCGACGACTTTGTTTGCGGCCACATCTACGGCCGCGTGCGCGCGCTCACCGACGATCGCGGCCAGGGCGTCATCGAGGCGCCGCCCGCGACCCCGGTGGTCGTGTCCGGCATGAGCGAGGTCCCACAGGCGGGCGACATCTTCCAGGTCGTCGGCTCCGAGAAGGTCGCGCGCCAGATCGCGCTTACCAAGCTGACCGAGCGCCGCACCACCGAGGCCGCCAGGGACGTCGCGCCGCGGATCACCCTGGAAGAGCTCGCTCGCCGCGCAAAGGAAGGGGAGGTCAAAGAGCTCAGCCTGGTCGTCAAGGCCGATGCGCAAGGCACCCTCGAGGCACTGCTCAGCGCGCTCCAGAAGATCGAAGACCCGGTGGTCGCGATCAAGATCGTCGGCCAGGGCGTCGGCGCCGTCAGCGACTCAGACCTTCTGCTGGCCGGCGTCTCCAACGCGATCATCGTCTGCTTCAACCTCAAGCCGACCCCCGCCGCAACTGCCGCTGCGGAGCGGGCCAAGGTCGAGGTTCGCTACTACGACGTCATCTACAAGCTGACCGAGGATGTCGAACGCGCGGCCAAGGGCTTGCGCGAGCCGACGTATCGCCAGATCCGCGAAGGCAAGGTGGAGGTCCTCATCCCCATCAAGATTCCGCGGCTGGGCATCATCGCCGGCAGCCGCGTGGTGGAGGGCAAGGTCAGCCGTGGCGGCTGGGCCAAGCTGTTCCGCGGCAAAGAGATGCTTCACGAAGGGCGGATCAGCTCGTTGAAGCATTTCAAAGAGGATGTGCGGGAGATGCCCGCGGGACAGGAGTGCGGCATCGGCCTCGAGGGCTTCGAGGACTTCCAGACCGGTGACACGATGGAGACGTACCGTCTCGAGCGCGAAGAAATCTGAGTTCCGCCAATAAATTGACTGCGGAGGTCGCCATGCCGAGCTACCGCGCCGATCAGGTCGGAGAGCAGGTGCGCGAGGAGATCATGTCCATAATTCGCCGCGAGCTGAAGGACCCACGGATCGGTTTCGTGAGCATCACCGCGGTGCGCATGTCACCGGACCTTCGCAACGCGCGCGTTCGAGTTAGTGTGCTGGGCGACCCTGATCAGAAGAAGGCGTCGATGAAAGGCCTCGATTCGGCCAAGGGCCTCATTCGCCACGAGCTGGGACGGAGGCTGCAGAACCTCAGATACTCGCCCGACCTGCGCTTCGAGCTCGACCCCTCGATCGAGTACAGCGTGCATATCTCAGAGCTGCTCAAAGAAGTTCTCCCGGCATCGGAGGAAGACAAGAAATAGCTACCGCGAAGCACAAGAAGCGGTCTGAGTACGACGAGATCAAGGACCTCGTCGACTCCAACCAGCAAATCCTGATCTTCGGACACAAGGACGCCGACGGCGACACGCTCGGCTGTAGCCTCGCTTTCGCCGAAGCCTTGCGAACGGCGGGCAAGCACGCCTGGGTGGTGATACCGCCTCCGCTGCCGGAGATGTACGCGTTTCTGCCCGGATTCGAACAGATCGACGTGGAGCCGCCCGCCGGCGCAGACCCGGAGCTCGTCTTCTTCTTCGACTCCGGCAACCTCGAAAGGTCTGGGAGCAGCGTCAAGCAAATCGCCTCACACGCGACGATCGTCAACATCGACCATCATCCATCGAACTCGAGGTTCGGCGACATCAACGTGATCGAGCCCGAAGCATCGGCGGTCGGACAGATGGTGATGGAGATGCTCGACCATTTCGAGTACCCGATCACGCCCACCATCGCCATCAACCTTTACGTCGCGCTCCTCACCGACACCGGCGGCTTCCGACATGAGAACACGACCCCGCGTGCGCTCGAGGACGCGGCGCGGCTGGCCCACCTCGGAGCGGATCCCGGCCACATCGCCACGCAGGTCTACAAGATGCGGCCCGAGACCACCTTGAAACTCAGCGCACTTGCCCTGGCGACGATGCGGATCGAGCTCGAGGGCCGGCTGACCTGGGCCAAGGTGACGCGGCGGATGCTGCGTGAGGCGAGCGCGGTGATGGCCGAGTCCGAGGGCATCATCGACACCCTCAACAGCATCGCCGGGTTGGAGCTGGCCATCCTCTTCAAAGAGGTTTCCTCCGACCTGACGAAGATCAGCGTGCGCAGCCGCGGAGCGGTCGACGCGGCGGCATTGTGCGCAACGTTCGGGGGAGGGGGCCACATCCGCGCGGCGGGGGCGGAGATCGAGAAGCCTATGGACGAGGCGGTGCAGCAGGTTCTGTCGGCGGCCAAGGAGGCGATCATTGCCGCCTCAACAAAGCCCTGATCGAACTTTTGTAAGCGGCGTCCTGAACGTCGACAAGGCCGCCGGCGAGACGTCCTTCACCGTGGTGAAGCGGCTCCGACATCTGACCGGGGCGCACCGGGTGGGGCATGCCGGCACGCTGGATCCGCTGGCCACCGGAGTGCTGCCGATCCTTTTTGAATCCGCGACCCGCCTGGCCGAGTTCGCCCATCGGCTCCCCAAGACATACGTCGCTGACATCCACCTGGGCTTTTCGACCGCGACCGATGACGCCGAGGCGGAGAAGCAACCGCAAGGTGATCCCAGCGGCCTGACGATCGACGATGTCGCCGAAGCTTTGACGCATTTCACCGGCCGCATCCTCCAGGAACCGCCCGCCTTCTCGGCGGTCAAAGTCGACGGCGAGCGCGCCTACCGACTTGCGCGCCGCGGCGAAGAGCCGAAGCCGACGGCACGCGAGGTGGAGGTGTACGAGGCGCGAGTGCTCGACTTTGCCCCGGGACCCCAGGCCGTCGCGCGGGTGGAGATCCGCAGTGGGAGCGGGACGTACCTGCGCTCCATCGCCCGCGACCTAGGCCGGCGGTTGGGAGTGGGAGGGTACCTGGGCCGTCTCGTCCGCACCGCCTACGGCCCGCTGACCGTCGAGACCGCCATGACCATCGAGGCGCAGACCACCGCCGAGGACGTTCGCGGTCGACTCCTGCCGGCCGAAGTCATACTGCCGGACATGGAGCGCGTACGCCTCAACGTCGAGCAGGAGGCGATGGTCCGCCAGGGCCGCGCCGTGCGCGTGCTCCCCGAGCCCGGCCCGGGTCCGATCCGTGCCCACGATTCCGCCGGCCGCCTGGTCGCGCTCGGCCACACCGACCCGCTTCGCCGCACTTTCGTGCCCGAAAAGGTTCTGAGCTGAAAGTTCATCTGGGGCTGCCCTCGAGCCCCGTCGGCCGCGTCACGCTCACGATCGGCAGTTTCGACGGAGTGCATCTCGGCCATGCCGAGGTGATCAGGAAGACTGTGGAAGCAGCCGCTGACGATCAAGCCCAGCCCGCCCTCATCACATTCGAGCCACACCCCCGGTGTCTGCTCGACCCCGCCAACTGCCCGCCATCGATCACCACGCTGCAAGAGAAGCTCGCCTTGATCGAGGCGCGCGGGATCGAGCACGCCATCGTGTTGCGATTCGACCGGGCCCTGGCGGCGTTGTCGCCGCAAGAGTTCGTCGACCAGCTCGCCGCGGTGATGGACGTGCGCAGGTGGGTGATCGGGTTCGACTTTGCGTTCGGTCGCGAGCGCCAGGGCAGCGCAGACTGGCTTCGCGACCGCGGTCACATGGTGGACGTGGTGCCTCCGTTCCTCGTCGACGGAAAATCGCTGCATAGCTCGGATGTGCGGCGACTGGTCACGCTGGGCGATGTGGAGACCGCGAACCGGCTGTTGGGTCGCGAGTACTCGCTCTCGGGCCCGGTCGAGGCGGGGGACAGAGTGGGCCGAACGCTTGGATTCCCTACCGCCAACATCGGCATCGAACCGAACAAGCTGGTGCCGGCGCTCGGGGCGTACGCCGGAAGAGTCAGAGCGCCCGAGGGCGAATTCATCGCCGCGCTGTCGGTCGGGTACCGCCCGACATTCGGAGGCACGCAGCTGCGGGTCGAGGCCTTCTTGCTGGATTTCGAAGGGGATCTTTACCAGCAGCGGCTCGAGTTTCACTTCGTGCGCTACCTGCATGCGGATATCGCGTTCCCGACGGTTGACGATCTCGTACAGCAGTTGAAGCGCGACGTGGCGGACACGAGAAGCATCGTCAAGTCATGAGTCGGGTGGTCGTCATCGGCGGCGGCATCGCCGGGTACAGCGCCGCGTTGGGCGCAAGGCGCGAGGGCGCGGAGGTGACCGTCGTCGCGAGAGCGCCGGGCGCCACCGCGTTGTATGCGGGAGCGATGGAGGTGGTCGACGACCTCGAGGCCATCCTCAAGTCGCAGCCACACCACCCGTTCACCCGGCTCGGGCTCGACTCGGTCCGTCTCAGCCTGGAGCTCGACGCGGCGATTCAATCGCTTCTACTTGCACTTGAGAAGGACGGGTTGAAGGTGGAGGGCGGCTGGCGTACGCGCGGCCGCTATGCCGACATCCACGGCCTCGCGCGGCCCGGAAATCTCGTCCCCGCCACCGTCGCGCCTGGCGAGCTGCAAGCGCTCATCGGCCGGAGGGTGGCGGTCGTCGGGGTCGCCGAGGTCGGAGACTATGACGCAGAGGCAACGGCTCAAGCGCTGAGTGAGCTCCACGGGATCACGGCCTTCGCCGAACAGGTCTCGATCGCGGACCTGCCGACCTCAGCGGCCCTCACTGACCTTTACGGGCGGCGCGCGCCCGTCCTCACCAAGGCCCGAGCGGCCTCGGCCGCCTACCCGCCTGGCTTCACCAATCTGCCGCCGGACTCATTCGAGCTCCTGTCGACGCCGCCGTCGCCGCACGGGTGGCGGCTGCAGCAGGCGATCGGTCTGGGTTCGATCAAGGCGGCGGTGCAATCGGTCGAGTCGTCTCGCGGCCGGATCACATCGGTGCGGGCAGGCGACCGCTCGCTGCGCGGCGACTCCTTCATCCTGGCGACCGGCCACCACATCGGCGGAGGCCTCGACGGCGGCCGGGTCACGAGCGAGCCGCTCCTGAACCTGGGAGTCTTCCACGACGGCGAGGCCTTGGCCGCGAGCGGCACACGCCTGCAGCACCTTCAGTACATCGACCCCGCCGAAGAGCTGCGCAGCGGCCTTCGCACGGACAACCAGCTGCATCCGCTCGATGAGAGCGGCCAGGTGCCGTACGCGAACCTGTTCGCCGCGGGGGCCGTGTTGGGTGGATACGACTACGCCGGGGCTTGTGGATTCGGAGTGCCCATCCTCACCGGTTGGCTCGCGGGCCGCTGGGCGGCAAAATCGGGAACGTGAGGGCGGACCTGGAGGCGATAGTCGGCTCTACAGCGCTGGACGAGCGCGCGGTACGCGAGACAGATATAAGAGGGAACCTGTCGGTTCCCTCTCATCGCGGCCGCTACGCGGCCGCTGCTCTCTTTCCCGCTGTTTGGATTATCAGAGAGTTTCTCCCAGCCAGGCTTAGGTTTATCGGGGACCAAGTCGCGGCCGGGGTAAACCCGGCCGCCATCGCGACGCTAGCGTGGAACACTTGAGGGCGGACCTGGAGGCGATAGTCGGCTCAACGGCGCTCGACGAGCGCGCGGTACGCGACCTTTGGCCGCTGGCGATCATGGATGAGCGCGCGGGCAAGCACCCGCCGCGAGTGCTCGTGGCTCGACCTGCCGGCCGCGAACAGGTCTCAGCCATCCTCCGCTGGGCGGCAGCCAAAGGAGTCGCGGTCACCCCTTTGGGAGGAGCGACCGGTGTGTGTGGCGCGCTTGGGCCGGAAACCGGTGAGCTGGTGATCGATATGAGCGCGTTCGATCGCATTCTCGAGGTCGATGACGTCAACCTCATCTGCCGCTGCGAGTCGGGTGTGAACGGGCTCGCGCTGGAACATCATCTCAACGACCGCGGGCTCACCCTGGGCCATTACCCGAGCTCATTGGCCGGCACTACCGTCGGCGGTCTGTGCGCCACACGATCTTCGGGCCAGGAATCGAGCCGGTACGGCAACATCGAGGACTTGGTGCTGGGATTGGCGGTGGTGATGCCCGACGGGACGTTCGCCGCGCCGCGACCGGGGCCGCGTTCCGCTGTGGGGCCTGCCCTGCACGAATTGTGGCTGGGCTCCGAGGGCGCGCTCGGAATCATCCTCGAGGCTGTGCTGAAAGTGCACCGCCTGCCCGAATCCGTCGTCGGCCAGGGATACGAGTTCGCCGACCTCAAATCCGGCCTCGAATGCATGCGCGGGATCATGCAGTCGGGGATCCGGCCGCTCCTCATGCGGCTCTACGACCCGGAGGACGCGGCCTTCAACGGCTACGAGCTTCCGCTGGGCAGCAGCGTGCTCGTGGTCGCGACGGCGGGGCTCGAGAGCGTCGCGAGTGCAGAAGCGGCGGAGGTGCGGCGCCTGGCCGGATCAGCAACTGATCTCGGCGAAGAACCCTGGGAGCGCTGGAAGCGCCACCGGTTCGATCTTTCCGCCGAGCGCCTCAGGAAAATGCTCGCGCCGCCCTGTTCCTATCTCGACGTGATCGAGCTGGCCGCGCCGTGGACGGCGCTCCCCCAGCTTCACGCCCGGGTAAAAGACGCAATAGCAGTCGGAGGTGTGGCGTTATGCCATTTCAGTCATGCCTATGAGCAGGGCTGCTGCGCCTACTTCTCGTTCGCGGGCGCGGGGGATACGGAAGTAGAGGCCCGGTCGGCTTACAACCGAGCCTGGGAGGGCGCGATGACATCGGCGCTGGAACTGGGAGCTACCATCAGCCACCACCACGGCACGGGACAGGTTCGGGCACGGTGGGTCGCCGACGAGATGGGAGGCTGGATGCGAGTATGGCGATCGGTCAAGGAGGCCATCGATCCCGCCGGGATCATGAACCCGCGCGCGCTCGGAGGCGCTCGTTAGTGTCCGACGTACTGTTCATCGTCAACCCGGCCTCAGGCGCTGGTCGCGCCGGGCGTGAATGGTCCGCGATCGCCGGCTGGCTGCCTTCCACCGGGCTGCAGTTCGACACCGCGATGACCACCAGGCCGCTCGAAGCGACCGAGATGGCGGAGCGGGCTGTGAGGGAGTCGCGACCAGTCATCGTTGCGGTCGGCGGCGACGGCACGCTCAACGAGGTCGTCAACGGCTTCTTCCACAACGGCGCCCCCATCCCCACGACCAGCCGGCTGGCCATGCTGCCGCTCGGCACGGGTGGTGACTTCAGGCGCACCTTGAAGATTCCGCTCGACCCGAGGGCCGCCATCGAGATCCTCCGGACCGGAATTCCGCGCCGACTCGACGCCGGCTGCGCGTCCTACAAGGCCAATGACGGCAGCACTGGCGTCCGTCATTTCATCAACATCGCGGACGCCGGTCTCGGCGGCGAGGTCGTACACCGCGTCAACAACGGCAGCAAGCGACTCGGCAGCGCGACATTCACCCTGACGTCCTTCATGTCGCTCCTCGCCTGGAAGAACAAGCCGATGAACGTGGTCGTCGACGGCGTGGCTCACGACCTCAAAGCGCAACAGGTCGTCGTGGCCAACTGCCAGTACTTCGGCGGCGGCATGCGTATGGCGCCGACGGCTTCGCCAACCGATGGTGTCTTCGACGTGATTCTCGTCGGCAACGCCGGCAAGTTCGAGACGATTCGGGGTATTGGCACGGTGCGCAGCGGCGCGCACATGGACGAGCACAACCCGAAGGTTCAATTCATGTACGGCAAGCGCATATCCGTGACATCGCCTCAGGAAGTGCGTATCGACCTCGACGGCGAGGATCCCGGCTTCCTGCCTGCCTTGTTCGAGATCCAGCCCGGAGCGATCGAGTTCATCACGCCGCGATAATTCCCTGATGCAAACGGGGTCCCCGCGAACTCACGGCGTAGCCTCGGAGAGGGGTCCCCGCAAACTCACGGCGAAGCCTCTGAGTTTGTGGGGCTTTTTCGTGGGGAATTGACTAAAGGGGTCATCTGCACCCCGCACCGGCTCGCCTCCGAAGCCGGGGCGCAGGTCTTGCGGGACGGCGGCAACGCCATCGACGCGGCGATCGCCGCGGACGCGGTGCTCTGCGTCGTCTACCCGCAGATGACCTCCGTCGCCGGCGACCTGATGGCGATCGTCTGGCCTGCGAATGGGGACGCTCCGGTTGGACTCGTTGGCGCCGGGCGCTCCGGCGAGCTGGCCACGATCGAGGCCGTGCGCGAACGAGGTCACGAGACCATGCCGGAGCGTGGGGTGCTGAGCGTCACTGTTCCCGGCACGGTCGAGGCCTGGGGTCGCCTGCTCGAGCGCTTCGGGACGCTGGGCATGGCGGCGGTGCTCGAGCCGGCGGCGGCGCTCGCGCGCGACGGGTACCTCATCACCGACCGGCTCTCGGTGTTTCTCAAAGAGGCCGCGGAGCTGCTCGCCAAGGAGCCGGCGGCGCACGAGCTCTACCCGCCCATGGAGGGCGGCATGCTCCTTCGCAACCCCGACCTCGCATCGGTCCTGGGCGACATCGGCCGCGGCGGGATCGGATCGTTCTACCGGGGTGAGATCGCCGCAGCGATCGTGGCCGCCATCAAGCGACGCGACGGCTTCGTGACCGCCAGGGACCTCGCTGCGCACAGATCGCAGTGGGTGGAGCCTTTGAGCGTTCGTTATCGCGACTTGACCGTCTTCGAGCTGCCCCCTCCGACGCAGGGCCTCACCGCGCTGGCGATGCTGGCCAGGCTGGACCGACTCGCCTCCCATCAGCTCCAGCCCGGACTGGGTTTCGTCACCGCGTTCAAACAAATCCGCGACGAGTGCTACCCGCTCCGCGACCGCTACATCACCGACCCCGAATTCTCAGTCACACCTTTGGAGCCGTTTCTCGAACCTGGACACGCGGTGGTTGGGCTGAGCGATGGGCAGGAAGGGGGCGACACCATCTATATGTGCGCCGCCGACGGGCATGGAAATCTCGTGTCGCTCATCCAGAGCGTGGCATACGGCTTCGGTTCGGGGATCGTGGCCGAAGGCACTGGCATGCTGCTCCAGAACCGAGGCTCTTACTTCAAGCTCGATCCCACCCACGTCAATCGGCTGGAGCCGAAGAAACGGACGATGCACACGCTGATCCCGGCCATGGCCGCCCGCGACGGCCGCCCCGCCATCGTGTACGGATCGATGGGGGGCGACGGCCAGCCGCAGCTTCAGACGCAGGTCCTGATCAACCTGGTGGACCGTGGGCTCGAACCCGCGGAGGCGGTGGCCCGGCCGCGAGTGCGCGTCCAGGCCGGCGGCGAAGTGATTTCAGTCGAGGCCGACGACCCCGACGCGCGCGATCTCAATCGCTCGGGCTTGAAGATCGAGCTGATGCCCGCCGGACACCACTCCTTGGGCCATGCCCACGCAATCGTCATCGATGGACCAGGTGCGTGGCGGGCGGGAGCGGATCCCCGCTCCGACGGCAGCGTCGAAAACGTGCCTTAACGTCTGGCACGTATAATTTCGATTCGGTTTGGCAGAAGAGACTGAAGTCAAGAGCAAAGTGATCGCCGAGTACCGGCGAGCTGAGAAGGATACGGGCTCGCCCGAGGTCCAGATCGCGCTCTCGACGACGCGCATCCGGGAGCTCACCGAGCACCTCAAGACGCACGCCAAGGACCATCACTCGCGCCGCGGCCTACTCCTCCTGGTTGGCAAGCAACGGCGTCTGCTGAACTACCTGAAGGACACCGACGTGGAGCGATATCGCGCGCTCGTCGGCAAGCTCGGGATCAGGAGATAGTCGACCGCCGGGCGCGCGCAGGGCGCACGTTCAAGCAAGAAGTCAATCGGGAGGGCTCCCGGTCGCGCGGGTCAGCTCTTAGAAGCTCTCATCAAGACAGTGGTTTTGACGGCAGCTGCTAGGAATCTGGCCCAGAATCGCGACTAGTACATGCGCCCTCCCAAATGGAGGTAGTCACGTGGCAATAGTCACGAAGAACGTTGAGGTCGCAGGCAAGCGGCTCTCGATCGAGACTGGCCGGGTGGCCGAGCAGGCGAACGGTGCGGTGGTGATCCGGCAGGGCGACTCGGTCGTCTTGAGCACCGCGGTGATGGCGAAGGAGCCGCGAGAGGGAATCGACTGGTTCCCGCTCACCTGCGATTACGAGGAGAAGCTCTACGCGGCGGGCAAGATCCCCGGCGCGTTCATGCGCCGCGAAGGCCGACCTAGCGAAGCCGCCATCATCGCGTCCCGGCTCACCGACCGACCGCTGCGGCCGCTGTTTCCAGATGGTTTCCGGCTTGACGTCCAGGTGGTGTCGACCGTGCTTTCGGTCGACCAGGAAAACGACCCCACGATCCTGAGCATCAACGGCGCGTCGACCGCGCTGACGATCTCGGACATCCCGTTCGCGGGCCCGGTCGGGGCGGTCCGCATGGGCCACCTGGACGGCCATCTCATCGTCAACCCGCCGATGTCGCGCATCGGCGAATCCGAGCTCGACCTCGTCGTCGCCGGCACCGCTGACGCCATCCTCATGGTGGAAGCCGGGGCCAAGGGCGTGACCGAGCAGGTCGTGCTGGAGGCGCTCGAGATGGCGCACGAGGCGATCAAGCAGGTGTGCGCCGGACAGCTCGAGCTGCAGCGCGAGGTTGGCAGGCCCAAATTCGAGTACACCCCGCCGCCATTTCCGCAGCAGATTGTCGAGGTGGTCAGCGAATACCTCGCCCTCCGCCTTGATGCGGCCGCGTTCAACCCTGACAAAGCCGCGCGCGAGGCGGCGGTCAACGAGTTGCGCAAGCGCACCATCGCCGAGCTCGGCGAGCGCTTCCCGGAGCACGCTGACATCCTGGGCAAGCTGTTCGACAAGAAGCTCAAGGACCGTGTCCGCCAGCGGATCATCGAAGAGGGAGTGCGCCCCGACGGTCGCGGCCTCAAGGACGTGCGGAACATCACGGTCGAGGTTGGGGTGCTTCCACGAACGCACGGCTCCGGTTTGTTTACCCGAGGCCAGACCCAGGCGCTGACGATCGCAACGCTCGGCTCGATGTCCGACCAGCAGAAGCTGGACGGACTTTCCCCGGACGAGTTCAAGCGCTACATGCATCACTACAACTTCCCGCCCTTCTCGGTCGGTGAGGCTCGGCCGCTGCGCGGCCCCGGCCGGCGCGAGATCGGTCACGGTGCGCTCGCCGAGCGAGCGCTGCTCGCCGTCATCCCCTCGGTCGACGAGTGGCCGTACACGATGCGGCTGGTCTCGGAGATCCTCAGCTCCAACGGGTCCACGTCGATGGCGGCCGTATGCGGCTCGACGCTTTCGCTCATGGACGCCGGCGTCCCAATCAAGGCCCCGGTGGCGGGCATCGCGATGGGCCTGGTGACGCGCGAAGGCAAATTTGCGGTGCTCACCGACATCCAGGGCGTCGAAGACAACCTGGGCGACATGGACTTCAAGGTGGCGGGCACCAGGGACGGCATCACCGCCCTCCAGATGGACATCAAGGTCCAGGGCCTGACCCACGAGATCCTGGCCCAGGCGCTCGAGCAGGCTCGTGTGGCAAGGCTCTTCGTGCTCGACAAGATGCTGGCCGTCCTCCCGCGCTCACGCAGCGAGATGAGCGCGTTTGCGCCCCGCATCACGACCATTCACATCAACCCCGACAAGATCCGCGACATCATCGGCCCAGGAGGCAAGATGATCCGCAAGATCACCGAGGAAACCGGCGCCCAGATCGACGTCGAGGACGACGGGCGGGTCTTCATCGCGGCCGTCGACCAGGAGGCCGGCCAGCGGGCGATCGACTGGATCAAGGGCCTGACCGACGAGGTCGAGGTGGGCAAGATCTACAAAGGCAAGGTCGTTCGCATCATGCCCTTCGGCGCCTTCGTCGAGGTGCTCCCCAACCAGGACGGCCTGGTCCACATCTCCAAGCTGACCGACCACCGTGTCGATCGGGTGGAAGAGGTCGCCAACGTGGGCGACGAGATCGTCGTCAAGGCGACCGAGATCGACAGCCAGGGCAGGTTGAACCTGAGCCGCCAGGCCGCGATCGATGAGCTGACCGCCGAGGGCAAGCCGATCGAGGAAAAGATCGACAAGGAGGCCATGGCGACAGCCTTGGCGTCCCCACCGCCGCCCCCACGCGAGGGTGGCTTCCGCGGAGGCGACCGCGGGGGTCGCAACGGCGGCGGACGCGGCCGTAGGTAGATGAGCGGGCCGATCAAGGTCGCGGTCGCCGGTCACCGCGGCAAGGTCGGCTCGATCCTCGCCGCGGCACTGGCTGCGGAGCCGGACATCGAATACGTCGGCGGGGTCGGCGCAGGCGACGACCTTGGCGCGTTTCTGCGCGAGAAGCGGCCCCAGGCGCTCGTCGACTTCACGCGCCCTGCGGTCGCGCTGCACCACGCTCTCGCGGCGATTGCAGCGGGGGCGGCGCCTGTGGTCGGCACCACCGGAATTGCGGCCGAAGGCATCGACCGCATCGAGGCCGCATGCAAGGAAAAGCGGCTGGGCGGAATCGTCGCGCCCAACTTCGCAGTCGGCGCCGTGCTGATGATGCACCTGGCCGAAATCGCGGCTCCACACTTCGATGCGGCCGAGGTCATCGAGATGCACCACGCGACCAAGCTCGATGCTCCGTCAGGCACGGCGCTGTCGACCGCAAAGCGACTGGCCGCACGGCGTGGGAGCAAACCCTTCAGCCACAAGCTGCCCGAGAAAGTGACGCTCGAGGGCACGCGCGGCGGGGTGGAGGGGGGCGTGGGGGTGCACAGCATCCGGCTGCCTGGTTTCGTCGCGGATCAAGAGGTGATCTTCGGTCTCCCCGGCCAGACCATGACCATTGCTCACCGCACCACGAGCCGTGAAGCATATGTGCCTGGCGTGCTGCTCGCGATCCGCAAGGTGACGAGTGAGCCGCGTTTCTATCGCGGCCTCGACGAGCTCCTCGGCTTGCGCCTTGGGTAAGGTCCAGGTCTGGGCCTCGCAGCTGTGGGCGAACGACTTCCCTCCGGTTTGTGCGATGACCGGCCGGCCGGCCGAGACTTGGAAGAAATTCAAATTCGCGACGCCGCCGGATTGGACCTATGCGCTGCTGATCCTGGTTTGCCTCGGCGGCCTCGGGTTCATCGCTTTCACGATCGTCGTCGCGGTGGTGTCGCAGCGAGCCAGCGGGTTCCTGCCCCTGACCCGATCCAGCAGCCGGACCGTGAGGCTCGCGTTCTGGATTCCACTCGTACTGTTGATCACGTGGCCCGTCTCCTGGGCGATCGCCGTGACTTTCGGACTCTCTTCCAGCGACCCGACCCCCGCGGTGATCGCCGGCGTGTCGTTTTGGCTCGGCGTCTTGTTCCTGGTCGCCGGATTGATCGGCCGCTTGATCATCAATCCCCTGATCTCTCCGCGAGCGAAGGTTAGGGAGCCGGCGCCTGGACAGACCGATCGCATCGTCGAGCTTCGCAACGTGCATCCGCTCTTCGTGGCAGCGGTGCTGCAGCGGCAGCAAGCCTCCGCGTTGCGCTACATCGCGCCAGCACAGTCGCCATACCTGCCCGGATCGACTTAAACTGAAGCCGTGCCCACCTCCAAGCGTCTAAACGTTGCCGTCGTCGGCGCGACGGGGCTCGTGGGCCAGCAGATGCTGAAGATCCTGGCCCAGCGGAAATTTCCCGTGGCGAGCGTGACGGCTTTCGCATCGGAGAGATCCGTCGGAGCCCGGGTGCCGTTCAATGGTGAGCACCTGACCCTGCGGCGCCTGGACGAAACCGTCTTCAAGGGCATCGACATCGTGATGTTCGCGGCCGGCGCCGATGTCTCTCTGCTTTACGCCCCCGCTGCGGCGGAGGCAGGAGCGCTGGTGATCGACAAGAGCTCGGCGTGGCGGATGAAGGCAAACGTGCCGCTGGTGGTGCCAGAGGTGAACCCCGAGGACATCCGCGACAACGAAGGCATAATCGCCAGCCCGAACTGCGTGACGATCCCCCTGACGATGGTGCTCGAGCCCCTGCGCGTGCGCTTCGGCGTCAAGCGGGTGGTCGTTTCCAGCTACCAGGCGGCCTCGGGGGCGGGACGCGCGCTGATGGACGAGCTCGAAGACCAGACCCAGGCCATCGCGGCCGGCAAGGAACCCAGTGTGGCCGCCACCTCACACCAGCTGGCTTACAACGTGATCCCGGGCGGCTGGAAGCCGGAAGCCGGCGGCTACAACGAGGAGGAGATGAAGCTGGTCGACGAGACTCGCAAGATCCTCCACGATGCGGAGCTTCCGATCGCAGCCACATGCGTGCGGGTGCCGGTGCCCATCGGCCACAGCGAGTCGGTCTTGATCGAGACCAACGAAAAGGCGAGCGCGGACGACGCGAGGTTGGTCCTGGGCAGCGCCCCCGGCGTGATCGTCGAGGACGACCCGCACGCCAAGATCTACCCGACCCCACATCATGTCGCCGGCAAAGACGAGGTGTATGTTGGCCGCATTCGAGAAGACCTCTCGTCCAGCCACGGCTTGATGATCTGGCTGGTCTCCGACAATCTGCGCAAGGGAGCCGCGCTCAACGCGGTTCAGATCGCCGAGTACGCACTCGAAATGGGAGTTATCTGATGGCAACCGATATCGGACGTCTGCTCACGGCCATGCTCACCCCGTTCAAGTCCGACGGTTCGGTCGACTATGAGGCGGCCGAGAAGCTCGCTGTTCTCCTGGTCGCCGATGGCTCCGACGGCGTGGTCGTGTCTGGGACCACCGGCGAGTCTCCGGCCCTCAGCGACGACGAGAAGATCGAGCTGCTGAAGGCCATCAAGAAGGCGATCCCGCGCCACTCGGTCGTCGCCGGCACGGGCAGCAACGACACCCACCATTCGGTCAAGCTCTCCGAGCGTGCGATGAAGGCCGGCGCCGACGCCCTGCTCGCCGTGGTGCCGTACTACAACAAGCCTCCGCAGGAGGGCATGTACCAGCATTTCAAGGCGATCTCGGAGGTCGGTCCGACGATCATGTACAACATCCAGGGCCGCACGGCGATCAACATGTCGGCCGCGACGACGCTTCGATGCGCACAGCTGCCGGGCATCATCGGCGTCAAAGAGGCCAGCGGCGACCTGGACCAGATCGGCCTGGTCTGCGCGGGCAAGCCGAAACACTTCAAGGTGTGGAGCGGCGATGACAGCTGGACGCTGCCACTGCTCGCGGTCGGCGGCGATGGCGTCATCTGCGTCGTCTCACACATCGCCGGGCGTTCGATGAAGAAGATGATCGAAGCCTACGAGCGGGCCGACAACCAAACCGCGACGAAGATTCACCAGGGCCTGCTCCCGGTGATCAAAGCGCTCATGACCACCGCGGCCAACCCTGTGCCGATCAAGTCAGTGATCAACGCAATGGGCTTTCCGGCCGGTCCGTTCCGCCTTCCTCTGGTTCCCCTGACCGACGATCAGCTCAAGTCCGTGATGCAGACGATCCGGGAGGCGGAGGACCTGATCACGTTCAAGACGGGAGTGAAAGTCGCCTAGCGCATCGCTCGAGCTCGAGCAACTCCATACCGAGGTCCGCGCATGTGTCAAATGTGGTCTGCACGCGACGCGGACGCAGGCTGTGCCCGGGGTGGGACCCTGCCCGGCCGACATCATGATCGTGGGCGAGGCGCCCGGCTTCAACGAGGACCGTCAGGGCGAGCCGTTCGTCGGGGCTGCGGGGAAATTGCTGGACACGCTCCTGGAGCGAATCGGTCTGGGCCGCGCGGACGTCTACATCACCAACGTGCTCAAGTGCCGCCCACCGCAAAACCGCGACCCGATGCCGAATGAGGCCGAGTCCTGCTCGCCCTACCTGGTCCGCCAGCTGGCGATGATCAAGCCGAAGGTCGTGCTCGTCCTCGGCCGGCATGCGTTGGAGCGCCTTCTTCCAGGCCAGGGTTCGATCTCGCGCGTACATGGCAGCCTCGTGCGCCGAGGCGACGTCGCTTATGTGCCGCTGTATTACCCCGCCGCCGCGCTGCACAACGGCGCCCTGGTAGCTGACCTCGAACGCGACTTCGACCGCGTCAAGGCATATCTCGACAAGCTCTTGGCGCCGCCGCCCCCAGAGCCCCTGCCAATCCCCAAACAAGAAGCAGAGCAGCTGCGCCTCTTGTGAAAGACTCGCGGCTTCGGTACCTGCCGCTGGGAGGCCTTGGCGAGGTCGGCATCAACATGTGGGCTCTCGAGTGGGAGAACCAGGTGCTCGTCGTCGACGCCGGGCTGATGTTCCCGCAAGACGACATGCTCGGCATCGACCTCGTCCTGCCTGACATCTCGTATCTGCTCGAGAGCGGCCGCAAGGTGCTGGGCATCTTTCTCAGCCATGGCCACGAGGACCACATCGGCGGGCTGCCCTACGCCTTGAAGAAGCTGAACGTCCCCGTTTATGGCACGCGGCTGACGCTCGGGCTGGTCAAGCCCAAGTTGAAGGAGCACCGCATCCTGCGTGAATCAGACCTCCGCGAGGTTCGCGTCGGCGATGCCGTGCAGCTGGGCCCGTTTCGCGTCGAGACGGTGGCCGTATGCCACTCGATCCCGGACGCGGTCGCGCTCGCGATCGAGACCCCGGTCGGCCGCGTGGTGTACACCAGCGACTTCAAGCTGGACCCGGCGCCGCCCGACGGTCATCCGACCGACATGGAGCGCTTCCGCCGCCTTGGCGACGACGGAGTCCTGCTCCTGCTCAGCGACTCCACCAACGCTGAGCGGTCGGGCCGCTCCGGGTCGGAGCGTGATCTGCACGCTCCTTTCGAGCGCATCTTCGGCGAGGCGCCTGGCCGCATCGTGGTGGCGAACTTCGCGTCGAACATCCACCGCATCCAGCACCTGGTCAGGATGGCCGTTCAGTTCGATCGCAAGGTCGCCGTGGTCGGGCGCAGCCTGCAGACCAACTTCAAGACGGCTCGCGAGCTGGGTTTCCTCAAGGTGCCCGAAGGTCTCACGGTCCAGCTCGAGAACGCCGACAAGGTCCCTCCGTCCAAGCTGCTGCTCCTGACCGCCGGCAGCCAGGGCGAGCCGATGTCCGCCCTCGCACGCTTTGCCGCCCAGCGCCACCCGCTGGTCAACGTCCTGAAGGGGGACTGGGTGGTGATCTCCGCCCGCCCCATCCCCGGCAACGAGCGCATGGTGCACCAGACGGTCAACAACCTGTACCGGCACGGGGCGCACGTGTTCTACTCCGAGGTCGGCCATGTTCACGTCACGGGCCATGCCCAGAAGGACGAGCTGCGCGAGATGATCGACGCCGTGCGGCCGCGCTACTTCATTCCCGTGCATGGCGAGTACCGACAGCTCTATCAGCACGCCGACATCGCACGTGAGGCCGGCATCGACGCCGATCGGATCGTGGTGGTCGAAGACGGCCAGACGGTCGAGCTCGACCGCGACTCGATGCGGCGTGGTGACAAGGTCGGCACCGGGCTGGTCTTCGTGGACGGGCTCGGCGTGGGCGATGTCGAGCAGGCCGTCCTTCGCGACCGCCGGCACCTTGCCGAGGATGGGATCCTCGTCGTCACGGTGGTTCTCGATCGCGACACCGCCACCGTGCGCGCGGGCCCGGATCTCGTGTCGCGCGGCGTCATTGAGCCCGAGCTTTCGGCCAAACTCATGGCGGATGCGAGGAGAGCCGTCATGGAAAGCATCGCTCGCTTTGCAAACACACACGCCGACGTCAACCTGCTCAACGAGGCGATCCACGACGCCGTTTCGAGGACGGTCTACAAGCAGACCCGCCGCCGTCCGATGGTGATCCCGGTGATCACAGAGATCTAGACCTATGAAACTTCCGCCGCTCGCGCTCGTCGCGCCGAGCCTATGCCCGCGCTGCGATCAACCCGCAATGGTGGTCATGGACCACTCCGAGGAGTCGCGGTGCGGGCACTGCGGCCTGCAGCTGCACCAGTGCGGAAGCTGTAGGGGCATCGCCGGCCCGTTCGACCGGTACTGCGGCTTCTGTGGCCACGAGCTCGTGCGGGGCCTGGACCGGCCGATCTGGTGGCGGCTGTGGCTGCTGGCCGCGCTGGTGCCACTGGCTGCGGCGCTCACGGGCGGAATCTGGTGGGCGGCGACGCACCCGATCAAGTAGCGACCTTGCCGGCCTCGATCATCGCCTCAAGCTGCCTAGACTTGTAAGGGCCCCATTACGCTCAAAAGCGCATAACATCTCGGTACGCAAACCGTTACATGAGTAGTTAGTGAGCGCGTGTAGGTGCCGGGACAAACGTCGGGGAGGCTGGTTACGGGTTTGCGACGTCGGGGCTGCGCTCTTACTTATTAGTTGCGGAGGGGTTCCCGCCACAGGTAGCGCATCCGCTGCCCGTACGGACTCGAAGTCGCCGCCGAGTTCGTCGCCATCCCCCTCGGGTACGTGGCAGACCTACGTCGACCAGCAGTATGGCTACAGCATCTCCTACCCGCCGGATTTCACGTTCTTAGCCAGAGATTCGGGATTACCCGGTGGTCTCCAGTTCGATCGCGCGGTCGAGACCAAGTACGCAAACGACTATCCGCCAGGCCAGGTCGAGATCTACACCTACTCCATGGACGCGAACTCGCTGAAGGCTTGGATTACAAAACACACAGGCCCCGCCGAGGCGCCGGAAAGCCAGGCCCACTATTTTACAAACACATCCAACGTCACTACCACCACACTGGTTGGGCGGCCGGCAATTTCATTCGACTACTCGGTGACTGGCTTTCCTGCGATCTCGCATACGACGGTGTTTCTCCAAACTTCCTCGCGTGTGTTCCTAATCGCCTGGTGGTCGGAGACTCCCCAATATGCTGCAACGATTCAGCCTGTGTTTCAGCGGATGCTGGCTAGCCTCCGAGCCTGATCAGGTGCGAACGGTATGCGCCAGCGCTGAGGCCTTATAGGACATCGACGCCATCGGAAGAAACACTGCCTATCTGTTCAATCGCGCTCCGCATTCGACGCAGAAGCTGTGACGTCCGAGGTTGTGATGGCCGCACGATGCACAGACCAGCCGTCGCGGTGGGTCTGCCTGCAGCCATCGCTCGCGCTCTCGCCGGTACCAGATGCCGTCCTCCGGACCGAGCATCCAGCGCCGTCCCTCGCCGTCGAGGACCGCGAGGTCGCGCACCGCGAGCCTGAAGGCTCGGGCCTGAAGGCCGCCGTTGCGACGCTCGTCGACGAGCAGGCGATAGCGCGTCTCGGCGTCCGCGAAGGGATCGACAGCCACGTGGAGAGTATCGCTCGAAGGCTGGCCCGAGTTCAGGGGCTCAGCCTATGCGGGTGTAGAATCCGGTGAGCCCGGCCTGACGGGCAGGCCAGCATGCGTCGCACCAACTCACGAAGCTCACGCTCACACGCGAACGGCGCCCGTCGCGCCTCATCCGGGCGTTCTCGCTCAGCCCGCTCCAAGCGCACACCCAGACGGCCGCACCTCACGCCGCGCCAGGTCCGGGAGATCGCCGGCGTCCTCTTGATCCTTGCGGGTCTGCTCGGCGGGCTCGCGGTGGCAAGCCACGCCGGGTCGATTCTCACGGGGCTTCAGCAATGGCTGGTGGCCAGCTTCGGCCGCGCCTGGTTCGTCCCGGTTGCGGCTGCGGTTGCGCTTGGAAGCTACATGCTCTGGCCGCGGGCGCCTCGGCCCCGACTGCTCGACGTCCTCGCGGGCACAGTCGCGGTGATCGCGCTGGTCGGCCTGTTCGGGCTTGCGGCGTCAGCAGGCGGGTCGGTTGGGCGAGCGATCGACAACGTAATGGTCGGGCTGGCGGGGACCTGGGGCGCGTGGGCGCTGCTGGTGGCGGGGCTCGTGATCGGTCTCATCGTCACGATCCACTTCAGTCCGGGCGCACTGATCGCGACGGTGGTGAAGACCTTGCGCGCGGCCTTCGCCGAGCGCCGAAGGTTGGAGCGATTGGTCGCTGCCCCGGCCGACCAGGCTAAACCCGCGGCCAAGGCGACCCCGGTCGCTGCCGTCGAGGACGTCGGGCCGGCGTATCCGCCGGTCGCGGCCGCCCTGCGGAGCTGGGAGGTCGAGACCGAGGAAGAAACCGTCAGGTCGCTCGAGTCGAAGCACGCCGATGACGAGGAGCCGGAGCCGGACGCCGAGAAGCCGGCGGCGCTGCGCGTGGTCGCCGAGCCTGAGGACGATTTGCCGGAGATCGACTGGAAGCTGCCATCGATCGCGCTGCTCGACACTGTGACCGCCAGGCGCGAGCGCATGGCCGACGAGATCAAACGCAACGTCAAGATCATCGAGACCACGCTGGCAACGTTCGGTGTCGAATGCAAGGTGATCGGCGTCAATCCCGGCCCTGCGGTGACGCAGTACGAGATTCAACCGGGTTCGGGAGTCCAGGTGAAGCGGATCACCGCCTTGAGCAACGACTTGTCTCTTGCCTTAGCCGCAGCGCCGCTGCGCATCGAGGCGCCCATCCCGGGCAAGTCCGCGGTCGGCATCGAGGTGCCCAACAAGTCGGCGAGCCTGGTCACGATCCGCGAGGTGCTCGAGACGGCGGCTTTTCGCGAGGGCACTCACAAGCTTGCCCTTGCCCTTGGCAATGACGTGTCAGGTCAGTCGATCGTCGGCGACCTGACGCGCATGCCGCACCTGCTCATCGCCGGCGCCACCGGCCAGGGCAAGAGCGTGTGCATCAATGCCTTGATCACGAGCCTGCTGTTCCAGGTCACGCCAGACCACCTGCGCCTGCTGCTCATCGATCCAAAGCGTGTCGAGCTCACGAACTACAACGGTTTGCCTCACCTCGCGCTGCCAGTGCTCGTCGAGTCGCACCAGGCTGCGGCCGCTCTGCGCTGGGCGGTGGCGGAGATGGATCGCCGGTACAAGATGTTCTCGGCCGAGGGCGTGCGCAACATCGCCGCTTACAACGAGAAGGCCACGCAGCGTCAGGCGCGCCAGCTTCCATACATCGTCATCGTCATCGACGAGCTCGCCGACCTGATGATGGTCGCGGCGGGCGAGATCGAGGAGCTCATCTGCCGCATCGCCCAGCTCGCGCGGGCAGTCGGCATCCACCTCGTCATCGCCACCCAGCGGCCGTCGACCGACATCATCACGGGTCTCATCAAGGCCAACATCCCCTCGCGGATCGCGTTCGCCGTCGGCTCGCAGGTCGACAGCCGTGTGATCCTCGATACCGGCGGCGCAGAGAAGCTTCTCGGTCGTGGCGACATGCTGTACCAGCCGGTCGATGCAGGCAAGCCGACTCGCATCCAGGGCGCATTCGTCAGCGACCCCGAGGTCGAGTCGGTTGTCAACTTCTGGCGTTCACAGGGCCCGCCCCGCTACATGGAGGAGATCCTCGAAGAGGGTGCCGGCACCCAGTGGGAAAGAGGCGAGACCCCCGAGCGCAAGCTGGATCCTCTGTTCGCGCGAGCCGCGCGCGCCGTCGCCGCCGAGGGCGGGGCTTCGGTATCGCTTGTGCAGCGCAAATTCAATGTCGGCTACTCGCGTGCGGGCCGCATCGTCGATCAGCTGGCAGAGCATCGAGTCATCGGTGGCTATCAGGGGTCGAAGTCGCGCGAGGTCTTGATGAACCTGCCCGACGTCGACGATCTCCTGGAGAAGATCGGACTCGAATGACTCCTAGGGCCTTTCTCGCCGCCAAGCGTGGCGAGCGCGGCCTCAGCCTGGAACCAGCCGCGACACCGCCTCCATCGCCGTCCCGGTCGTCGCACACTTGATCCTGGTGAACCTGCCCAACCTGCTGACCCTGAGCCGTCTGGCGGCGATCCCGGTCTTGATGGCGCTGTTGCTGCTGCGCTTTCCGGGCCACGACCAGCTGGCGGCCGCACTGTTTGTCGTCTCCTCCTTCACCGACACGCTCGACGGGCAGATCGCCCGACGGCGCGGCATGGTCAGCGACCTCGGCAAGTTCCTCGACCCCCTGGCGGACAAGCTGCTCGTGCTTTCGGTCCTGATCGTCCTGGTCCAGGAGGGACTGGTCGCGGCGTGGGTGGTGGTGGTGATCTTCTCGCGCGAGCTGCTGATCACCATCCTCCGCTCGGTGGGCGCAAGCCAGGGGCGCGTGATCAGCGCGGCTCCGCTGGGCAAGACGAAGACGGTCACGCAAATGGCCGCGGTCGCGCTGCTCATCCTGCAGCGGCCGTACCCGGGGCTGGTCCTGATCGCCGCCCTGGCAGTTGCGCTTGCGGTCCTGTTCACGATCGGGAGCGGAATCGATTACCTGGTGCGGTTCCGCCATCTGATCGGCTTGGGCGGTGGCGCTTCCATTTCGCAGTCCCAGGTCGACCCGCTTTCGGAAGCGCTGGGCGCGACGCTGGCTCGCGAAAAGCTCACCGTGTCGGTGGCTGAATCTTGCACCGGCGGGATGGTCGCGACGCTCATCACCGACCGGCCCGGAAGCTCTGCGTACTTTCGTGGCGGCGTGATCGCGTACGCGGATGAGGCCAAGCGCGACGAGCTCGGGGTGCCAGGGACGCTGCTCACGCGCTACGGCGCGGTCAGTCGTGAGGTCGCTCTGGCCATGGCCGAGGGGGCCAAACAACGATTCGGGACGTCGCTGGCGGCCTCTACCACCGGCATCGCGGGCCCGGACTCTGACGGCTCCGCCAAGCCCGTCGGACTGACCTACATCGCGATCGCGTCCGATTGGGGGAAGCGCTGTGAGGAGTACATGTTCACCGGCGACCGCTGGTCGAACCGCAGGCAGGCCACGGCGCAGGCCCTGGAGCTGCTGCTCGAGGAGGCGCGGGCCGGCGCCGGTCGGCAGAAGAGAGGCCGGCGTGAAAGTGCTTGACCGCCGAACACTTGTTCGCTACACTTCCACGACGGCTAGCTGTTAAGACGACGTTGACCTCAGCCCCACGACGTAGAACACTCGCCGCAACGACCTAGGAGGCATCGACAAGGAATTGGAAAAGGAAAAAGAGAAGTCCCTCGACTCGGCGATTTCCCAGATCGTGAAGAGCTACGGCAAAGGCGCGATCATGAAATTGGGCGAACAGGCAGCGCAGCGCGGTGAGATCATGGTGATCCCGACCGGCGCGCTGCTGCTCGACCTCGCGCTCGGCGTGGGAGGGATCCCGCGCGGGCGCGTGACCGAGCTCTACGGTCCGGAGTCCGCCGGCAAGACGACGCTGGCCCTACATGTCATCGCCGAGGCCCAGAAGCAGGGTGGGGTGGCGGCATTCGTGGACGCAGAGCACGCGCTGGACCCGTTGTATGCATCGCGAATCGGCGTCAAGATCGACGACCTCCTGATCAGCCAGCCGGACACCGGCGAGCAGGCGCTCGAGATCGTCGAGGTCCTGGTTCGCTCCGGGGCCGTCGACGTCATCGTCATCGACTCGGTCGCCGCGCTCGTGCCCAAAGCAGAAATAGAAGGAGAGATGGGAGATGCCCACGTGGGGCTGCAGGCGCGGCTCATGTCGCAGGCGTTGCGCAAGCTCACCGCCGCGATCTCGAAGTCGAACTGCTCGGTCATCTTCCTGAACCAGCTGCGCGAGAAGGTCGGGATCATGTTCGGCAATCCGGAGACCCAGCCAGGCGGCCGCGCCCTCAAGTTCTACTCATCGGTCCGGCTCGACATCCGCAAGGTCGAGGTCATCAAGTCGGGGCTCGATTCGGTCGGCGCACGCGTCAAGGTCAAGGTGGTCAAGAACAAGGTCGCGCCCCCATTCCGGTCAGCCGAGTTCGACATCCTCTTCAACGAAGGCATCTCGCGTGAGGGCTCGCTGATAGACGCCGCGCTCGAGTACGGGATCTTCGAGAAGAGCGGGACCTGGATGTCTTACGGCGATCAGCGCCTCGGCCAGGGTCGAGAGAACGTGCGCAACTACCTGCGGGAGAACCCGACGCTCTCGTCCGAGATCGAGACAGCCGTACGCACGAAAGCCGTGGGCGGGACCGCGCAGTCGGTGCAGCGGGCCTCCGCCGCGCGGGCCGCGTCGGACGGTTCTGGTGCCGCAGAGGAGTTTTAAACGACCGCCGCCCTCCGACAGTGCGCTTGATGCCGGTTTGCGCTTGCTGGCGCGCCGCGCCCACTCGCGTGTCGAGCTGCTGCTGAAGCTGACGCGACGCGGCTATGACAGCGGGGCGATCAGGGCGGCACTCGGGCGGTTGGCAGAGCTTGGCTACCTCGACGATCAGTCCTTCGCGCGCTCGTTTGTTCGCCGACGGGGCTCGGTTCGAGGCCCCCGAGCCCTGTCGGCAGAGCTGGCCGCTCGGGGCGTCGATCGAGCCCAGGTCGACACGGCCATTGCCGAGTTCGGCGAGGCCGAACAGCTGGCTGCCGCCACTCAGATCGCGGAACGCTTGTACGCCAGGAAGCCCTCGGGCGGCTACCGGGAGATCCTCGACGAGGTGGGCGCCAAGCTGGTGAGGCGAGGCTTTTCGGTCTCCGTCGCCCGGGCCGCGTGCCACGCCGTCCTGGCAGGGCACTCGGACCCCGCACCGGCCTAGAATTTCCTCACGAGCGGCGCAAATTGTTGCGCCCGCAGTCATAGAGCCAACCCGACGCGGGCCTACGAGGGCCTGCGATGGAACCGCACTTTGACAATCGAATAAATGAGGTGCATGTCACATGCCTGTCTACGTCTATGTACTGATTTTTGTGGCCATTGTGGTGGCGCTCCTCGCCGGCTTTGGGGTGGCTTACGTCCTGCTCAGGAACCGGCAGGGCAACGGAGCCAGCGCCCTCGAGGCCAAGGCCCAACAGGCGCTCTCAGAGGCTGAAACCCAAGCCAAGGAGAAGCTGCTCGAAGCCAAGGAGGATGCCGTCAAAGTCCGGACGGCGGCCGAACAAGAAGCCCGAGAGTACCGGCTTCAGTCACAGCAAATCGAAAAGCGCCTTCTCCAAAAAGAGGAGAACCTCGACCGCAAAGGCGAGGACCTCAACCGGCGGGAACGCGAGTTTGCCGACCGGGAGAAGGGGCTCGACGAGATCAAGGCCCAGCTCGAGGACACCTACCGCCAGCAGGAACAGGAGCTTCAGCGCGTCGCCAACATGACGCGACAGGAGGCTCAGGGCGTCCTGATGGCACAGGTCGAGCAGGACCTTCGCAACGAGGTCGCCCGCAAGGTGCGGGAGGCCGAGTTGGCGGCTCGCGATGAGAGCGAGCGCCGAGCTCGAGAGATCGTCACCGAGTCGATCCAGCGCATCGCCGCCGACCAGACCGCCGAGGTCTCGGTCTCGGTGTTGCCGCTGCCGACAGACGAGCTCAAGGGCCGCATCATCGGCAAGGAGGGCCGCAACATTCGGGCCCTGCAGCAAGCCACGGGGATCGATCTCATCGTCGACGACACCCCGGAAGCCGTGATCATCAGCGGCTTCGACCCGGTGCGCCGCGAGGTGGCACGGGTCGCGCTCAACAAGCTGATCGTGGATGGACGGATCCATCCGGCCCGCATCGAAGAGATCGTCGCCAAGTCCCGGCAGGAGGTCCTGCAAAGGGTCAAAGAGGAGGGGGAGGCGGCTGTTCTCGAGGTCGGGCTTCAGGGTCTGCACCCTGAAGTCGTCCGTCACCTCGGCATCCTGCGATTCCGTACCAGCTACGGCCAGCAGGTGCTGAACCACTCGAAGGAGGTGGCCTATCTCGCCGCCATGATGGCGTCCGAGATTGGCGCCGACGTTCGTATCGCCAAGCTGTCGGGCCTGCTTCACGACATCGGCAAGGCCATCGACCACGAGGTCGAGGGCTCACACGCCGTGATTGGAGCAGATCTTCTGCAGCGACATGGGGTGCCCGCCCCGGTCGTGCATGCGGTGCGCGCTCACCACTACGACGAAGAGCCGCACTCGTTGGAGGCGCTCCTCCTGATCGCCGCAGACGCCATCTCGGCGGCGCGGCCGGGCGCGCGGCGTGAGTCTCTGGAGGCTTACGTCAAGAGGCTGGAGAAGCTGGAGGAGATCGCGAACTCTTTCCAGGGAGTCCAGCAGTCATACGCCATCCAGGCCGGACGCGAGGTCCGGATCCTGGTCAAGCCGGAGCAGATCGACGATACCGCCGCCCAGCTGATGGCGCGGGACATCGCCAAGCGCATCGAAACGGAGCTGAGCTTTCCGGGTCAGATCCGGGTCACGGTCGTCCGCGAGACGCGCGCTATCGAATACGCCAAGTAAGCAAATCAGTTGAGTCCGGACCTGATCTCCCTCCCACCTTCAGGGGGGAGGGATAGGGGAGAGGGGCTTGAGACCTCATTCAGCGAACCAAAAGGGAGTCCGCCTCGGGCTCCCTTTTTTATTTGTTCAGAGTGCGCCCTGCGCGCGCCCGGCGCCAGCTAGCCTTGTCCAGCCGTGGCCGACGACTTCCGCATCCTGTTCGTGGCCGACGTCGTGGGCCAGCCCGGTCGAGATGCAGTCAAGGCAATCCTGCCGGCGCTGAAGCGCGAGCTGGAGGCCGACCTGACGATCCTCAACGGCGAGAACTCCGCCGGCGGCTTCGGCCTGACCGGCAAGCTGGTCGCCGAGCTGAAGGCGGCCGGCGCTGACGTGATCACGACCGGCAATCACGTTTTCGCCCAGAAGGAGTTCGTCACTGAGCTGCCGGCCCTGGAGCGGGTGATCCGGCCGGCCAACTACCCTCCGCAAGCCCCGGGGCAGGGGTGGTGCGTCGTCCAGGCAGCGGGTCATGAGGTCCTCGTCATGAACCTGATGGGCCGGATCTTCACGATGGATACCCTGGACGACCCGTTTCGCGCCGCGGACGCGATCCTGGCCGCTCATCCCCAAATCAAGATCGTTTTCTGCGATATGCATGCCGAAGCCACCTCCGAGAAGACGGCGATGGGGTGGTATCTGGACGGCCGCGCGAGCGCGGTGGTGGGGACCCATACACACATTCCGACGGCGGACGGGCGGGTCTTGCCCCAGGGCACGGCCTATGTGACCGATGTCGGCATGGTCGGCCCGCGCGACAGCTGTATCGGAATGGACAAGGATGTGGTCCTGCAGCGGTTCCTGACCGGGGTCCCGAACCGCTTCGTGGTGGCGTCTGGAATCGTGACTTTCAATTCGGTACTGGTTACCATTAGGCCTTCCACCGGACGGGCCACATCGATCCAGCGAATCGACCGCGAACATATTTGAAGGGGTTCCAGCAAATGCCAGGCGAGCGCGTTCCAGTGGAGGTGCTGAAGGTTTCAGCCACCTCCAAGCCGGTTGCGGTGGCCGGAGCCATAGCGGGCGTCATCCGGAGCAAGGGACGCGTCGAGGTACAGGCAATTGGGGCGGGTGCGATCAACCAGGCAGTGAAGGCGATAGCGATCTCGCGGGGCTATGTGGCCCCGGGAGGGCTTGACCTGGTTTGCATACCGGCTTTCATCGACATCTCGATCGACGGCGAGGAACGCACCGGCATCCGCCTGCTCGTGGAGAGCCGCTGACGCCACGGTCTGAATTGGCACCCTCGCCCCGAAGGGGAGAGGGATCTGGGGAGAGGGGCGGGAAATCTCGCGCGCGCTCGTTCCACATCTGGACGATCGGGTGTCAGATGAATGCAGCCGATTCGGAAAGCCTGGCGCGAAGGCTGCTCGCAGCCGGCTACACCGAAGATTCGCTCGACCGGGCCGACGTCGCCATCCTCAATACGTGCGTCGTCCGCCAGGCATCTGAGGAGCGGGTCTACTCCAAGCTCCATGAGCTCAAAGCCTGGAAGACGCCGGACCGGACGATCGCCGTCACCGGCTGCATCGTGGCCAAGGAGGGGGATGATCTGCGAGGACGGTTCCCCCACCTCGATGCCGTCGTACCCATTGGCGAATACGACGACTTCCTGTCGAATCTCGCGGCCCGCTACGACTACTCGGAAGGCGAGGCCCTACCGCCTGCCGGCCGCACGGGAGTCAGCCACTACGTACGCGTGATCCAGGGCTGCGACCACAACTGCACGTTCTGCATCGTGCCTCGCGTGCGCGGCCGGGAGCGTCATGTGCCGATGGCAGTCGTGCTCGAGGAGTGCCGTGTCGCGGTTCTGGCAGGCGCCCGGGAGCTCGTCCTGCTGGGCCAGAACGTCGACGACTACCGCGACCCACAGGGTCGCGGCGGGCTCGCGGCCCTGGTTCGCGAGGTGGAGAAAATCCCCGAGTTGAAGCGACTGCGCTTCATGACATCTCATCCACAGGACCTCGAACCAGAGCTGCTCGAGGTGATGGCCGCCAGCGACGTGGTGTGCAGAGAGCTGCAGCTGCCGGTGCAATCTGGTGACGATGGCATCCTCAAGCGCATGGCGCGCGGCTACCAGACGAGGCACTATCGAGCCATCGTCGAGCGTGCGCGCGGGTTGATGCCCGACCTCGGGCTGGTCACGGACGTGATCGTCGGTTTCCCGGGCGAATCGGAGACCGCGTTTCTCAACACGCGCAGTCTGCTCGAGGAGATCGAGTTCGACGTCGTCCACCTGGCCATGTACTCGCCTCGTCCGGGCACGTTTGCCGCCACCAAGATGGCGGATGACGTGCCGGCGGCTGAGAAGCTCAGGCGCCTCAACGATCTCCTCGCCCTGCAGCGCGAGATCGCGACGCGCAAGACGGCGCGCTGGGTGGGCCGCGACGTCGAGGTCCTGATCGAAGGCACCGACGAGCTGGGCCGCCCGTACGGCCGCATCCGGCAGGGCAAGCGCGCCGTGGTGCTCCGCGGGTCGGGAGTGACGGCGGGAACACTGGTCAACCTGCGGGTCATGCAAGCGACGGCCGGTCAGTTGGCGGGGCTACCCGCCGCGTGAAAGACGGCACTGCTCTGACCCCGGTCATGCGGCAGTACCGGGAGGCGAAGGAGCAGCATCCCGAGGGAATCCTCCTCTTCCGGCTCGGCGACTTCTATGAGGTCTTCTTCGACGACGCCCTGATCGCGGCGCCGGTGATGGGTGTGACGCTGACCTCGCGCCCACTGGGCAAGGCAGGGCGCGCGCCCATGTGCGGAGTGCCTTATCACGCATGGCAGCTGTACGTAGGCAAGCTCTTGCGCGCGGGCCACAAGGTGGTGATCTGCGACCAGCTGGAAGCCCCCGGCAAGGGCCCGGTCGTCAAACGCGACGTCACCCGTGTCCTCACGCCGGGGACCGTCGTCGAGGACTCTTATCTCGACCCGGCGCGTCCCAACTACCTGGTCGCGGCCTGGACCCGCGGCGCCGAAGCGGGCCTGGCCGCATGCGACATTTCCACCGGCGAGCTGCTCCTGAGCCAGCTCCCCGCGGACCGATTGAGCGCCGAGCTCGAGCGGCTCGCGCCGGCGGAGCTTCTGACACCACCCGAAGTCGAGGAGTACAGGTTCGATCCGACCCGCGGGCAGCAGCGACTGCGCGACGTGCTGGGGATCGCCTACCCCGCGGCGGTGGGCGCAGCCGACGCGCCCCTGGCTGTCGGCGCCGCGGGCGTGGTGCTCGACTATCTCAAGCAGATCCAGACGCGGGTCGGCCCCGGGCTCCTGAGCGTCCGCACCTATTCCCCGGACGCGACCATGGCGCTCGACGCGGCCACCGTACGCAATCTCGAGCTGCCCGAGCTCGTGAAGCTCGTCGACCACACGAGGACGCCCATTGGGGCTCGCCGGCTCCGCGCATGGCTCGGGGCCCCGCTACGAGACGCTGAGTCGATAGAGCTGCGGCTGAGCGCGGTCGACGAGCTTGTCGCCGCGCCGACTCTTCAGGACCGGCTGGCGACAGCGCTCAAAGACGTGGGCGATCTCGAGCGGCTCGTGTCGCGCGCCGCCCAAGGCAGGGCCGGTGCTCGTGACCTCGTTGCCCTGCGCCGCTCCCTGGACGCGATCCCGGCGGTGCGCGATGCCTCCGGCGCGTGCGAGGCGCTCGCGACCCGCGAGCTGGCCGGACAGATCACGGCTGCGCCCGAGCTCGCGTCAGAGCTGATGCGCGCGGTAATAGAAGACCCGCCCGTGCACGCGCGTGACGGCGGCGCCATCCGGCGCGGCTACGACGCCGAGCTCGACGGGATAAGCGATGCGTCGCAGAGCGCGCGGGAGTGGATCGCGGCTCTGGAATCCTCGGAGCGAGGGCGGACAGGCATCCGTTCGCTCAAGGTTGGATTCAACAAGGTGTTCGGCTACTACATCGAGATCAGCAACGCCAATGCCGTCTCCGTCCCGGTCGACTACATCCGCAAGCAGACGCTGACCGGCGCCGAGCGTTATCTGACCCCGGAATTGAAAGAGAAGGAAGCAGTCGTCCTCACTGCGCAGGAGCGCATCGCCGCCAGGGAGGTCGAGATCCTCCGCGACCTGGGCGGCAAGGTGGCTGACTCCGCGCCGGTCCTGCGGGCGACCGCGCAGGCGATTGGGAGTCTCGACGCGCTCAGGAGCCTGGCCGTCGCGGCCGCCAGCCAGCGTTGGCGCCGGCCAAGCGTCAATGCAGGCCTCCTCCTCAGCATCAAGGGCGGCCGCCATCCTCTCGTGGAACGCCATCTCGCCGACGGAGCCTTCGTCGCTAACGACCTCGAGCTGGATCCCGACGACCAGCAGATAACGATCCTGACCGGGCCCAACATGGCAGGCAAGTCGACGTTCCTGCGGCAGGCCGCGGTCATCGTGCTGCTGGCGCAATGTGGAAGCTTCGTCCCGGCCGACCAGGCGGTCGTCGGTCTGGTGGATCGCATCTTCACTCGCGTCGGAGCGCACGACGACATCAGCGCGGGCATGTCGACGTTCATGGTGGAGATGACCGAAACCGCAAACATCCTCAACCACGCGACGCGCTCCTCGCTGGTGATCCTCGACGAGGTGGGGAGGGGAACCTCGACATACGACGGCGTCTCGATTGCGCAAGCGGTCGTCGAGTACCTGCATGACTCACCGCGCCTCGGCTGCCGGACCCTCTTCGCCACGCACTATCACGAGCTGACCGCGCTCGCTGAGCGCTTGCCTCGGGTTCGCAACGAGCGGGTAGAGGTGCTGGAGGAGGGCGAGACGGTGCGCTTTTTGCACCGCGTCGTCCCGGGCGGCGCCGACCGGTCTTACGGCATACACGTGGCCGCGCTGGCCGGGCTGCCTTCAGGGGTCATCGCGCGAGCGCGCCAGGTGCTGGCTGACCTCGAACGCCAGCGTCCGCTGGAACCGCCGGAGCAGCAGCTTGGGTTGCCGATGGAGATGGCTCCAGACCCGCTCCGCAAGGAGCTCGAAGAGATCCAGCCCGACACGCTCAGCCCTCTCGAAGCCCTGCAGAAGCTGTACGAGCTCCGTTCCAAGCTGGACCGATGATGCCGATTCAGGTCCTGGCTCCCGAGGTCGCGGATGCCATCGCCGCCGGCGAGGTGGTCGAACGTCCTGCCTCGGTTGTGAAAGAGCTCGTTGAAAACGCCCTCGATGCCCAAGCGCGTCGCATAAGCGTCGACGTACGAGGAGCCGGACGGACGTCGATTCGTGTGAGCGACGACGGGGCTGGAATCGCCGCCGACGAGCTGCCCCTTGCATTTGTGCGCCACGCGACCAGCAAGGTCGCGGCGCTGTCTGACCTCGACGCCATCACCAGCCTCGGATTCCGCGGCGAAGCACTTGCCAGCATTGCCGCGGTAGCCGACGTCGAGTGCTCCAGCGCCGGCGCGCGCATTCACATCGCGGCGGGTGAGGTGATCGATCAAGGCGCCGGGCCGCTGTTGACCGGGGTCACGATCGAAGTGCGGGATCTGTTCGCCAACGTGCCGGCGCGACTGAAGTTTTTGAAGTCGGACGCGACCGAGGTCGCCGCCATCAAGGATGTGGTGACCGCCTTCGCCTTGCTGCATCCTCATGTCCGATTCCAGCTCACGATCGACGGCCGCGCCGCTGTAAGCAGTCCAGGTGACGGCGATCGGCGCCGCGCATTCGCGTCAGTTCACGGGGCTGCGGTCGCCGCAGAGATGCTCGAGATCGTCGGCCTGCCGTTGGTCACCGGCATGGTGTCTCAGCCACGGCTCAGTCGTGGCAGTCGCGACGGGCTCGTGCTGGCGGTCAACGGACGGCCGATCATTTCGCGCCCTCTGCTGTACGCATTGGAGGAGTGCTACCAGGGCCGCCTCGAGCGCGGGCGGCATCCGGTGGCGGCCATCGACATCGGCATCGACGCGGCCCTGGTCGACGTCAACGTGCATCCCGCCAAACGCGAGGTCCGATTCCGCGATGAAGGTGCTGTCTTCGCTGCGCTGCAGCGGGCCGTCCGGTCGGCGCTCGGAGCGAGCGAGCCGATCCGCTACCAGACCTCACCGCCGGCCTCAGCCGTTGCGGCGGCGCGGGCTCGAATGCCTCAGCTCGTGGTCCAGGGCTCCGCCTTGCTGGCCCTGGAGCCGGACGTGCCGGGCCCAGGCTCGGCCGGCGTGCTCCGCCCGATCGGACAGGTCGGCCCCGGCTACCTGATCGCCGAAGGGCCGCAGGGCCTGGTCGTCGTCGACCAGCACGCGGCTCACGAGCGGGTCCTGTACAACCGGCTGCTGGAACGGCTGCGCACCGGAGTGGGCGCCAGCCAGCCGCTCCTGATGCCGCAGGCGGTCGACGTCGAGCCGTCGTTGATGGCGGCCGCCGCCGATCACCGCGCGGACCTGGCGACGCTTGGCCTCGAGTACGAAGAGTTCGGCCCGCGCAGCCTGCGCATCACGGCGGTGCCGCTCGAGATGCCCGCGGGCCGCGCCACCGCGGCTGTGCAGGAAACGCTCGCGGCTCTGAGCGAGACTCGTGGGGATCAAGCGATGCACAACGCTGCAGCCGCGCTGGCCTGTCATTCCGCGGTCCGCTTCGGCGACGTCCTCGATCCAGCCGAGCAGCGAAGGCTGCTCGCCGACCTGGAGATGGCCGAGGAATCGGTCACTTGCCCGCACGGGCGGCCGACGCGCCTGGTCGTCGAGTGGCAAGAGCTCACGCGCCACTTCCGAAGAAACTACTGAGTACCCCACGAACACGGAGGCTTCGCCTGGTCAGGGGTCCCCGCAAACTCAAGGCGGAGGCTCTGAGTTTGTGGGGCTCTTTCGCGAGGACCCCTTGACTCACAGCCCTTCCGTGCCTGTGATCGTCGGGCCGACGGGCATCGGCAAGTCCGCGCGGGCATTCGACCTGGCGCTGAAGATCGGGGGTGAGATCGTCGTCGCCGACTCGCGCCAGGTGTACGAGCGGCTCGACATCGCGACCAACAAGCCGAGCGAAGAGCAACGCCGGCAAGTGCATTACCACATGATCGACTTCGTCGATCCCGCGGCGACCTTCAACGCGGCCGAGTACGTCGAGGGCGCTCGCGCCGCCATCGACGACATCTTCGCCCGCGGCCGCGTGCCCATCGTCGAAGGCGGAACGATGCTCTACGTCGACGCTCTCTGCGACGGGTTCAGCCTCACCGGTGTGCCCCCGAACCCAGAGCTGCGCAGCGAGCTCGCTCTGCTCGACGTCGCAGGATTGGTTGAGCGACTGCTGACTCTGGATCCGGACCCTGGCGTCGACCTACGCAATCCCGTCCGCTTGGTTCGCGCCATCGAGGTGCTGCAGGCAGCCGGACCGCCTCTGCGCCGCTTGCGCCGGCGAACGCCACCGCCCTGGCACCCGGTCCGCATCGGCCTGATCGCCCCGCTCGAAATCATCGACCACCGCCTCGACGAGCGCAGCCGGGCGCAGGTCGAGCGCGGACTCGTAGCGGAGACGCAGGCTGCGCTCGACGCAGGGGTTCCAGCATCGGCCTACGTGATGACCGGGATCGGCTATGCGGAAGCGCTTGCATATATCAAAGGTGAGCTGACGCTCGCGGAACTTCCACTTGCAATGGCGAGATCGAACCGCCGCTACGCGCGCCGCCAGCTGCGGTGGTGGCGGCGAGACTCACGCGTCCGCTGGTTCGACATCGAGCCCGATGCGACGCCAGCTATCCTCAACTACGTGGAGCAGTCGTCTTGAAGGGAAGCACCAGCGCCGGCGCGCAGCGCTTGGGCCTCATCCCGCCCTACCTGTTCGCGGAGATCGACCGCAAGGTGCAGGAGAAGAAGAGGGCCGGAGTGGACGTGATCTCGCTGGGCATCGGCGATCCTGACCTGCCGACGCCTCAGCGCATCGTGAGCGTCCTGCAGGAAGCCGCGGCCGACCCGGCCAACCACCGCTATCCGTCGTACTTCGGGTTGGCCGAGCTGCGCGAGGCGATCGCGCACTGGTACCGCGATCGTTTCCGCGTAGCGCTCGACCCCGCCAACGAGATCCTGCCGACCCTCGGCTCCAAAGACGGGATCAGCCACGTGCCGCTCGCGCTCGTCGACCCCGGCGACGTCGTGCTTGCGCCGGACCCCGGCTACACCGTTTACATGACCGGGGCGCTCATGGCGGGCGGCGAGCCGTACATCATGCCGCTGAAGTCGCAGAACCACTGGCTGCCCGACCTCGATGCCATCCCCGATGCGGTGGCTGAGCGTGCGCGGCTGATGTGGCTGAATTACCCCAACAATCCCACCGCGGCCGTGGCCGATCGCGCGTTCCTCGAGCGCGCTGTCGATTTCTGCCGCCGGCACGGCATCGTGCTGTGCCACGACGCTCCGTATTCGGAGATCGCATTCGACGGATACAGGCCGCTCAGCCTTTTCGAGATCGACGGCGCGAAGGACGTCGGCCTCGAGTTCCACTCGCTCTCGAAGACCTACAACATGACGGGCTGGCGCATCGGCTGGGTTTGCGGTCGGGCGGACCTGGTGGCTTTGATCGGGCAGCTCAAGACCAACATCGACTCCGGCATCTTTCAGGCCGTCCAGTGGGCCGCGATCGAGGCGCTGAATGGGGGGGAGGCGGAGACGCAGGCCGCGTGTGAGGTCTATGCGCGGCGCCACCGCCTCGTCGCGGAGACCTTGAACGGACTGGGGTGGTCGATCAAGCCACCACGCGCGACCTTTTACGTGTGGGCTCCGGTACCGTCAGGTTATGACTCGATCAGATTCGCGAGCCATGTGCTGGACGAGGTGGGCGTGAACATCACGCCGGGCGTCGGCTTCGGCGCCCATGGCGAAGGCTACTTTCGGCTTTCGGTGACCGCTCCTGACGCTCGTCTGGAGGAAGCGATGGCGCGACTGAGGCGGCTCAAGCTCTGATCACGAGGCCGCCGCGCGAGCGGGCATACCTGGTCGGGCTGATGCTGCCGGGAACCACCCCCGAGCTGGTTCGCGAGCAGATGGCCGAGCTGGCCGACCTCACCCGGACGGCCGGCGCCGACGTCGTCGGCGCCGACATCCAGCGGCGCTCGGCGGTCGACCCCGCCCACTTCATCGGCATGGGCAAGCTGAATGAGCTGCGCGAGCTCAAGCTCGAGGGCTCATTCGATCTGGTCATCTGCAACGACGACCTCAGCCCGCGACAGCAGCGCAACCTCGAGCTCGAGCTCAAGACGCGGGTGCTCGATCGCACAGAGGTGATCCTGGAGATCTTTGCCCAACACGCACGCACGCATGAGGGCCGCCTGCAGGTCGAAGCGGCGCGCCTGCACCACCTTTTGCCGCGACTCATCGGCGCGTACGCGTACGACCGCCAGGTTGGCGGCCGGCGAGGTGGGGTGGGGGCGCGCGGTGGCTTCGGCGAGCAGCAGATCGAGGTCGAGCGCCGCCGCATCCGCAAGCGCATGCGCGATCTCGAACGCGAGATCGAGCAGGTCAGGTCGCAACGCCACCAGCAGCGGACAGGGCGCAGGCGCGCCGAGCTCGAGACCGCGGCGATCGTCGGTTACACGAACGCCGGCAAGTCCACCCTTCTCAACGCGCTCACCGGGGCGCGCGTGCATGCGGAACACCGGCTTTTCGCCACGCTGGATCCCACGACGCGGCGCGTCGACCTGCCGACCGGTCGAGGCTTGCTGCTGACCGACACAGTTGGATTCATTCAAAAGCTGCCTACCGACCTGGTGGCCGCCTTCCGCGCCACGCTGGAGGAGGTCACGGAGGCTGACGTGATCCTCCAGGTTCTGGACCTGAGCGCGCCCGCGGTGGCGGAGCAGGCGGAGACGGTAGAGAAGGTCCTGGCCGAGCTCGGAGCCGCCGACAAGCCGCGCGTGGTGGCGCTGAACAAGGTCGACCTGCTTGGTCCCGCGGCGCGCCGGCGGGCCGTGGCCGCGCTCAGCGCACGGTATCCGGGCGCGGTGGCCATCTCGGCCACGAACAAGCTGGGCCTACCCAATCTTCTCGAGGCCATCGACCAGGCCAGCCGCGGCGACGTCGTCAAGCTCGAGATCCTGGTGCCTTACGGACGCGAAGGCGTGCTCGCGGAGCTGCGCCGGATCGGGGGCGTCGAAAAGACCGAATACGTCGAAGGGGGCACACGTGCGTGGGGCTGGGTGGCCCGCCACGCAGCGCGCCGATTCGAGTCCTACAAGACGGTTATCGGAAGAGCCTGATCACTCCGCGGACGATGCCGACGAGGCTCACGTTGCTGCTCACGATGGGCTCGAAGGCCGGGTTCTCGGCAATCAGCTTGACGTGGCCGTTGCCGCGCTCGAAGCGCTTGACGGTCGCATCGCCGTCGACCATGGCGACCACGATCGAGCCGTTGGGCGCCTCCTGCTGAGGCCGCACGAGGACGAGATCGCCGTCGAAGATGCCGGCGTTGATCATGCTCTCGCCGCGGACGCGGAGAAGGAAGAAGCCCTCCTGGGCGAGGTCGGTGGAGAGCAGGACGTGGTCTTCGATGTTTTGCTCTGCGAGGATCGGCGCCCCGGCGGCGACGTTGCCGACGACGGGCACCGAGACAGCGTTGCGCCGTTGCTTGTCGAACTCGACGTCCTGCACGAGCTGGACGGTGCGCGACTTGCTGGGGTCCCGGTGGATGAGACCGCGCCGCTCCAGCTGGTTCAGGTGATTGTGGACTGTCGAGCTCGAGCTCAGGCCGACCGCCTCGCCGATCTCGCGAACGCTGGGGGGGTAGTTGCGGGTCTTGGTGACGTAGCGGATGTATTCGAGGATCTTGGTCTGCCGTTCGGTCAGCTGTTCGGTCAATTTCGTTCTCCAGGAAGTCGTTTTTCAGGACGTAGGCGGGACGTTGATGCCCATGCTAGCACCTGGGACGCTTCGATGCAAACCTTTGTTCGGTGCCTTGACAATCGAACGCCCGTTCGTTACTGTTTCCCTCGAACAGATGTACGCCAACAGGCTCGCGGCACGCCCACTCAGGTCAGCCCAGTCGGATCGCGCGCTGCGCCAGCTCTACCGGTGGGCGCTGGTCCTGGTTGCCGTGCTGGCCGTGATACTGGCCCTCAGCCGGGTCGCCCAGGGCGGCGAAGCCGCGGCGACGGTGGTGGTGCAGCCGGGCGACACCCTGTGGACGATCGCAGCCGAGCGCTATCCCGGCGACGACACGCGCGCGCGCATCGATGAGATCGAGCGCCTCAACAACCTTTCGAGCCCGGTGATCGTGGTGGGGGAGACCCTGCGCCTGCCGGCTTAGAGGCTTTCTTTGGCGACGGTGATCAAGCATTCCGGGTCGCCTCGCAACATGCAGCTCTCCTCAAAGATCGTGATGTCGACCTTGTAGTGGGCGGCGGCGCCGCGGATGATGCCCTTGGCGAGCGGGCACAGCTTTCGCGGCGAGCGGTACGAGATCAGGACGGACTCCGGTCCTGCCCGGGCGGACTGGAGCTCAGGCGGTCGAGCGTTGGGGGTGTTGAGCCTGACGCCGCGATGGATGACGTCCTCCGTGTGGAGCAGGAATTCGATGAAGCTCCAGCGCGGGTTGACCAGGAATCCGTACACCTCGAGCAGCCCGGGCACAAGGGCGACGCCGAACTCCTCGACAATCTCCTCCGGCGGCCGGCCGGTGGCCTCGACCAGGCCCCGCAGGATCACCACGAGCTCGTCGTCCGGATATTTGCCGCCGAAGTCGTAGCCGCCGTCGCCTCGCCCCGTCAGGTTGCGCATCCGCGTCAGGCCGGGCTGGCCGAGCTTGCTCGCGACGTACTTCTCCAGCTCGTCGAGGATGACCCCTTGCATCGTGCAGGATGGTACTCAGGGGACCGACGAATCGCGCCCTGAGATCGGTTAGGGTCGCCTCGTGCGTATCGTCCTGGTGACCAGGCAGGGATGCCACCTTTGCGAGGAGGCCTTGCGTCTTCTCCAGGAGCTCGATGTGCGCCCCGACCTGGCCGACGTCGATGCCGATGACGAGCTGCACCGCCTCTACGACTTTCGCGTGCCGGTGGTCCTGGTCGGGGACGCCGTCGTCGCGGAGGGCCGGATCACCCGCGATCAACTTGTCAACGCGCTCGCGAAGCGGTCGGGAGAACGCCCGGGCGCCTAGTCCTTGCTGCCTTCGACAGTGAAAACGCAGGCCGGATCGCCTCGCAGGACGCACTCGTTCTCGGTGATCTCGATCTCGACGCCATAGTGCGCGGCGGCGCCCCGGATAACTCCGCGGACGGCCGCGCAGGCGCGAAGCGGGGAGTCGTAGACGACCCTGACGGTGCCTGGCCCTGTACGCGTGGCGTTCACCTTGGCCGGCAGCGCGCCCGGCGTGTGGAGCTGGAGGGCCGCATGCAGCACCGGTTCCATCCCGAGCAGGAAGTCGTCAAAGCTCCACCGTGGATTGACGAGGATGCTGTAGTACTTGAACATGTCCGGCACTATCGCCTCGCCGAACCCTTCCAGGACCTCAGGGATCGGCTTTCCGGTGACCTCAGCTGCACGCATGGCGAGCAGCCCCAGCTCCTGATCCGGGTAGGCCTGGTCGAGCTCGTACTGGTGGCTGGCCGGCCGTCCTGACCGTTCGAGCACTTGACTCCATGTCGGCTCGCCGAACGCTTGCACGACGTAAAGCCGCATCTCGTCGAGAATCACGCCCTGCATCGGACTGATCGTAGGCAGGGGAGGTAGGCCTGGCCCCTACAGAACGCGGGGTCCTGGCCCGCCTAAATGGTCACGATATCGAGTGGCATCCGTCAGCGCCGGAGCTTGACCTAGCGAGCCGTCCGCCATCAGGTCCGGGCCCCCCGCTCGCGTTTGGGCAGGGGCCCTCGCGACGGGGGCGGACCGGGGCGGCTCGGCCGGGGGTAGGGGCGCCCCGGCAGGCTGGAGTCGAGGTGGTCGGCGCGTCTAACCTTGTAGGTCCAACGTTTGTCGCCCATTTGGACCGCTGCAACGTTGAAACGTATTCGGATCAGCTGGTGGCGTCTGGACCTGGTGAGCCCCGACCTGGGGGAGCTGGGCCGTCTTGCCCGCCCACCCAGCTCGTCCCGGGTCCCAGCTGGGGCGGCGTAACCCGGGGTCCCCAGCTGGGAAGGACCGTAGCCCCAGGCCGGGGCGTGAGGCTTTGTCCTGGGTGCTCAGTGGCGGTCGATCGCCAGGACCATGAGGCTCTGAGGATGCCGGATGGTTGGTGGCATCGTCAGTGCTGGATTGCAACGGCTCCGGAGCGCGAGGAGCGGCTACGATCCATCCGTGCGGACGTTGGACGGCACCGGGCTCTAGCTGGCTACTTGCTGGCTCAGGATGAGTGGGGAGGGCTGCCGGCGGTGGTGGTCCGGGCTAACCTGGTAGGCCGGTCGATTGATACTGATAACGAGTGTTCTAGATACCATAAGGTCGGCAGCGCTGACGATAATCGCGTGCCCGCCCCACGATGCCTCCTCCTACGACGCTTGGTGGTCTGCGAGCAGGCTCCGGGTGCGGTTGATCTGGCGCGGCGAATGCATCGGTTTCTTGATGAAGACGGCTGTGCCCCGGTGATTCAGCTCGCGCTGTATCCAGTAATGCGTTTCCTGCTCATCAAGCCAGGACTGGGGCAGTGGCGCCCGGCCGAGGGTGCGCTTGCTGCGTTGCAGTAGTTCGATCATCACGAGAGCGTTATCACACTGCTCTGGCTTGATTCGGAGCCAGGGCCGGATGCCATTGAGGAAAATCTTGGCCTTGGGCCCGGTTGACCTCCAAGTCCAAGCCGCGCTTGTGCCTATTGGCCGTCCAGGGACCCCGACCACGTAACCGCCCCATACGCTCCGCATCCAGGCGAGGACGTCCCGATCGCGATTGGCTACGACAACATGAACGCCGTAGTAGTACCTGCCACGTTTAGGCGCGAACGATCTAACAATGGCGATGCAGCCTTCGCCGTCGACGAAGCCGGCCGCGTATGCCCAGTCGGTCGGCGAGGGATCTTCGGGCACGGCCCGCTGCATTAGGCGGAGCGCTGCAGGGCTGGCTCGGCGTCTAGGCCGCGCAGGAAGACTTCCAGCGGCACCGCGGCCCGCTCGAAGTCCCTGCGCAGGAGCTCGAGGTCCGAGCCCTCTTGGGCGATCCCGGCGATCGCCAGCTCGACTGTCCGCAGCGATTCGGCCACAAAGACGCTAAGGGGCTCTTCAGGCCGTCCGGAGACGGCGTCCTGGGCCCAGGAGTCCCGAACCTCGGCCGCGAGCCCCAGCAGCCGCTCGACGATCGAGCCGACCATGCGGCGCTCGGCCGGCTGCCAGCGCAGGCGCGAGAACGCCTCCGAGGTCGATCGGATCAGGCGGCGCAGCTTGACCTGGGTGCTGAGCGTACGCATGTTTGCGATAATTGTAGCCGAACAGGCGTTCGATTGCAAGCCAGGGCGTTAACGCGCCGGCGTGTCCCCCACCTCGTCCGACGGGGTCGCCGGGCGCGCGCAGGGCGCCTTAAGGGGCAAAGATGCGGCAGAGGCTCGCGGCCAATGACTCCGCGTCGGCGCCTGGGTGCGTGAGGAAGTAGCCCACGGCGTCGTTGACCGCGCCCACCACCGCCCGCCCGAACACCTGGGGGTCCTGGTCGGCATAGAACGAGTCGTCCAGAAGGGCGAGCCGCACCTCCTCCGCGACCATGTGGGCAAACCGCTCCTGGAGCTGATGCCGGACCTCTTCCACGCTCGGGCTGAGGCCTACCGACTCCACCATCATCAACCGCGCCACGGCCGAGCGCTTGTAGCAGGCAACCACGAAAGCACTGATCCCGCGGCGCATGCGATCGCGATGGTCGTGGCCGCCGGCAGCGGCGCCGATGACAGCGTGGATGAGCTCGCCGCCCTCCTGCGCCAGGACCTCGCGAAAGCACTGCTCCTTGGAGTCGAACTGTTCGTAGAAGGCCGACTTGGACATGCGCGCTCGGGCGACGATGTCGTCGACCGAGGTCTCGTGGTAACCGCGCGCGGCGAACATCGCCAGGGCCGCCTGGGTCAAACGCGCGCGCCGCTGCAGGCGTCGGGCTTCGCGCGGGTCGTCGGTGCCTGGTGCAGCGATCGCCACGCTAGTCGCGGGCAAGGGCTCGCGAGATGACGAGCCGCTGGATCTCGCTGGTGCCCTCGAACAGCGTGTAGATCTTGGCGTCGCGGTGCCACTTCTCGACCGGGAAGTCCCGGATGTATCCGTAGCCGCCACAGATCTGGATCGCCTGCTCGGTGACCTTGACCGCCACCTCGCCGGCTTTCAGCTTGGCCATCGAGCCCTCGGCCTTCTTGAACTCGCCGCCATTGCGGCCTTCCCACAACGCTCGCCAGATCAGCGCGCGAGTCGCCTCGATCTCCGTCGCCATGTCCGCGAGCATGAATGCGATCGCCTCGTTCTCGATCAGCGTGCGGCCGAACTGCTTGCGCTCCTTGGCGTACTGGAGCGCGAACTCGAAGGCAGCTCGCGCGATCCCCAGCGCCTGCGCGCCCACAATCGGCCGCGAGAGCTCAAAGGTCCTCAGTGCTCCAGACGAGCGCTGGTGCACACCCTCTTTTGCGCGCGCCAGCCTGGCCTCGAGCTTTTCCATTCCGCCGAGCACGTTTTCGAGCGGGATCGTGCAGTCCTCGAGCAGCACCTCGGCGGTGTGCGAGGCGCGGATGCCCATCTTCTTTTCCTTCTTGCCCTGGCGGAGGCCCTTGGTGCCCGGCGGCACGACAAAGCTCGCCTGCCCGCGTGCCCCCAGCTCCGGCTCGACCGACGCGACCACCACGTGGACGTCGGCGATGCCGCCGTTGGTGATGAAGATCTTCTGGCCGTTGATCACCCAGTTGCCGTTGGACCGCAGTGCGCGGGTCTTCATCGACGAGACGTCAGACCCTGCCTCCGGCTCGGTTACCGCGAAAGCGCCCAGCGCGGGCTTCTCAACGGTGCCGAAACAAGCGGGAATCCAGGTCGCGATCTGCTCCGGGGTTCCTTGCGAGAAGATGGCCGCGATCGGCAGCCCCGTGCCCTGGATTGCGAGCGCGATCCCGGCGCAGCCCCAGGTCAGCTCCTCGGCAACGAGCGCGGGCATGATCCCGGTGGTGTCGGCGTACGTCTGCTGGAGGAATTCGACCCCGTAGAGGCCCACCTCGGCCGCTTTTTTGACCACCGGCCACGGGAACTCCTCGGACTCGTCGTACTGGTGGGCGACGGGGCGGATCTCCTTCTCCGCGAAGCTGTGGACCCAATCCCTGATCTCACGCTGCTCGTCTGTCAGCTCGAAGGAAACCATCTCTCTCCCGTTTCATAACGCTTCCGCGGCTCGATCGTCTTGAGAACTCGCTGGTACTGGTACGTACCGTTCTGCAACACGGACGCTACGCCGCACCGCGTCATCGTGTCAAGACCTTGGGCAGTTAATGCGCCCGGTCTGGGCCTACTCCCCCGTCCAGTGCGGCTTGCGCTTGGCCAGGAATGCTTCGACGCCCTCCTTGAAGTCCCGCGACGTGTAGCAGGCCACGATCAGGTCGGAGTCAGCACCGTCGGGGATGAGCGTGTCGCGCACCCGCCGCAGCGCTTCCTTGGTGGCCCAGAGCGTGAGCGGAGCCATCGACGCGACCTCCTCCCCCATCGACTGCGCCCGTGCTGGCAGCGACGCCTCATCAGGTGTGACCTCGGAGAGGAAACCACACGCCAGCATCTCCTGGGCATCCATGAGCCGCGCGCGCATCATCAAGTCCTTCAACCGAGCGAATCCGATCAGGGCCGCGGCGCGCGCGTAGTTGGCCATCGACAGGCAGTTGCCCAGAGTCCGCGCGATCGGGAATCCATATCGGGCCGACGGCGAGGCGATCCGAAGGTCGCAGCAGGCTGCGATCGCCGCTCCAGCACCGGTGCACGCGCCGGCGATCGCGGCAATGGTAGGCACGCGCACGGATTCGAGCGTGCGCATGACCAGGTTTCCACGCGCCTCGTAGTCAAGCGCGTCCTGTTCGGTCTTGAAGGCTCGGAACTGGCCGATGTCGGTGCCGGCCACGAAGGCTTGACCGCCGGCCCCCGTCAAGACGACCGCGCGCACGGTGCGATCGGCGTTGACTTCATGGCAGGCAGTCTCGAGACGGCTGTACATGTTCCACGTGAGCGCGTTGCGCGCCTGCGGCCGGTTGAACGTGATCCACACGACCGCGCCTTTTCGCTCGACGATCAGTTCGTCGGCCGGCGCGTTCATGAAGCTTTGACCACGTGCTTCTCGATGAGGCTTCTGACCTCGGCTGCTCCGTAGCCGAGCTCTGCGAGCAGCACGGCGGAATCCTCGCCCAGCAACGGCGCCGCGCTGTCGCGCCGCACCGGAGTGCTCGAGAAGCGCATCGGGGAGCCGAGCTGGCGCACCGGCCCTACCGTTCGATGTGGCGCATCCCAGTAGTAGTTCCGGGCGAGCAGGTGAGGGTCGGTGAAGACCTTGCCGAAGTCCTCGATCGGGGCGCACGGCACTCCCGCTTCGCCCAACGCCGCGAGCCAGTGCATCGTCGGTCGGGTCGAGGTGATGGACTCGATCGTCGAGGCAAGCGCTTCGCGGTTGCGATGACGGCGACTCGCGTCGGTGTAGCGCTCGTCTTCCAGGAGGCTCTGCAAGCCGAGAGCCTCGCATAGCGCCTTCCAGTTCGGCGGAGTGGTGGCGCCGATCGTCAGCCAGCCGTCCGCGGCGCGAAAAGCCTGATACGGCGCCGCACTCTGATGCGCGGAGCCTGACGCTTGCGGGATTTCACCAGTCGCAAAAAAGCGGCCCGCCTCCCAGATCGCGAGCGAGACGCCCGCCTCGAGGAGAGACACGTCGATGAACTGACCCTCGCCGTCGTCGCCTCGCGCGTACAGGGCCGCGACCGCCGCCAGCGCACCGTAGAGGGCACACACGAGGTCGCAGACGGGCACGCCCACCTTTACGGGTTCGCCCCCCGGCGTGCCCGTGATGCTCATGAGGCCAGAGCGGGCCTGGGCCATGATGTCCATCCCCGGCTGGTCGCGCAGCGGCCCGTCCTGGCCCCAACCAGACGCGGCGACGTAAATGAGCCCGTGGTTGATGCGCTCGAGGCTTTCGTAGTCAAGCCCGAGGTCCTTCATCGTCCCAGGGCGCAGGTTTTCCACCACCACGTCCGCAGTGGCCACCAACTTGCGGAAGATCTCTTTGCCCTGGTCGGTCTTCAGATCCAGGGCCATCGAGCGCTTGTTCCGGTTCAGGCGCATGAAGGCCGAACCCTCTCCGTCGATCAGCGGCGCTGACTGGCGAACCTGGTCGCCGCCGTCGGGGTGCTCGACCTTGATGACCTCCGCCCCGAGGTCGGCGAGCTGCATCGCGCAGAACGGCGCCGCCATGTAGTTGCCGACCTCCACCACCCGCACGCCTGTCAGTGGTGCAGCCATTCGCTCAGGACCTCCTCGGTGTGCTGCCCCAGCAGCGGCGGCGGCATCCGGATCGGGCTCGATTCGCCGTCGATCTTCCAGGGCGCGCCGACCTGGTCGATCTCACCAGCAGTTGGATGCTCGATCTCCAGGCGCATGTCCCGCGCAGTGGCGAGTGGACTCGCGAAGGCCTCCTCGATGTCGAGGATGGGGCCGGCGGGAATTGCGAACTGCTCGAATCGCTTCAACCACGCCTCCCGTGTGTCTTCCTTGAGGTGGGCTTCGATCGCGCGGACCAATGCGGGCCGCGTCGCCTGGCGCTCGGCGTTGGTCGCGAATCGCGGATCGTCTGCCAGCTCCGGTGCGCGGATGGCCTCGCAGAATCGCGCGTACTGCGCATCCGTCGCGACCGCCACGTTGATGAAGCCGTCGCCGACCGCGAACGTGCCATAGGGTGCGATGGTGGGGTGGTAGTTGCCCTCCTGCCTGGGGACCTCACCAGTCGCAAAGTACCGACCCGCCTGGTATGTGAAGAGCGCGAGCAGCGAGTCGTTGAGCGCCACGTCGATACGCCGGCCCTTGCCGGTGGTGGCTCTCTCGACGAGCGCCGCGAGGATGGCCTGGGACGCGAACATCCCGGCCGCGATGTCCCCGATCGGCACACCAACTTTCGTGGGAGGGCCGTCGGGAGTCGCGTTCACGCTCATCATGCCCGACGTGCCCTGGGCGATCTGGTCGTAGCCCGCCAGCGTCGGCTGGTTCTGTCCGAAGCCGCTGATCGACGCATAAATCAGCGCGGGTTTTACGACCTGGAGCGTCCCGGCATCCAGTCCCAATCGGGCCATGGTGCCGGGCTTGAAGTTCTCCACCACCACGTTGGCTGCCATGGCCAGCCCCTTCGCCACCGCCAGGGCAGCCGGCACCTTCAAGTCGAGGACCACGCTGCGTTTGTTGCGGTTGATGGAGAGAAAGTAAGAAGACTCGCCCTCGATGAACGGCGGGCCCCACTGGCGCGAATGGTCGCCGGCCGGCGGCTCGATCTTGACCACGTCGGCGCCGAGGTCGCCGAGCAGCATCGTGCAGTAGGGGCCGGCCAGCGCGTGGGTGAAGTCGAGGACGCGGATTCCCGCCAGAGGTAATGGGGCGCCGCGTTGCACGCTAAGCCTTGGCGCCGGCGCCGCCCGGGGGTTCCGGCTGCCACCTGAGCAGAGAGACGTCCGCAACGACCCGTAGGTGCAGACGCATCGCCTCGGCAGCCAGCTCCCTGCTCCCGGCCTCGATCGCGGCCAGGATGCGCCGGTGGGCCTGGAGAGAGCGCGGCGGCCGCCCGGGTTCGCTCAATGACTCGACGCGGCTCTCCTGGATGACGTCGGCCATGGCGTCGATCAGGTGCAGCAGGATCTGGTTGCCGGCGGCCAGCGCGATGGCGTGATGAAACGCGGCATCGCCTTCGATGCCCAGGGCGCCGGCAGCGATCTCGGCCTCCATCTGCGTGAGCGCCGCTTGCATCGCGTCCAGGTCTTCTTGGCTCCGATGAGCGGCGGCAAGCTCCGCCAGCTTGACCTCGAGAGCCTCGCGAGCCTCGAGCACCTCCGGCAGTCGGCGGCGCCGCTCGAGCAGCTTGGCGAGCGACTCTCCGAAGCCGCGGGTCCGGCGTAGGAACACGCCTTCCCCGTGGCGGACGTCGACGAAGCCCAGCGCCTGCAGGACTACGAACGACTGGCGCACCGAGGTGCGACTCACCTGGAGCTGGCTCGCGAGATCCCGCTCGGCCGGGAACTGGTCCCCAGGCGACATCCCCGACTCACGAACGAACTCCCCCAGACGCTCGCCAACGTCCTCGTAAAGGCGACGACTGCGCTCGAGGGGCCGCAGCGCGGCGGCGGATGGCGCGCCCATTGGAGTGTCGCGGCCGAGTCTATCAGGGCCCATAGGTCTAGTGGTCCAACCATTGACAGGTCGCCATGCCTGGACTAATCTCGGCCGGAGCCGGCCGAGCTATGCGACTGCGCGGGAGGGACGGTTGATGAACGCCAACCTCGGAAAGACCGATCGACGAGCAGGCGCTTGGCGCTTGATGGCAGGCGCCGTCGCAACAGCGTTCGTGCTGGCGGCGTGCGGCGGCGGCAGCAGCTCCACCTCCCACCTCCCCACCGGCCCGGTGAACATGGGCGTGCTGTCGTGCTTTACCGGCAGCCTTGCGAGCCTCGGTGCTGCCATGCTCCAGGGTTCCCAGGTGGCGATGCAGGGGATCAACGCGGCCGGCGGCATCCTCGGCCAACAGCTGACCATCAGCCACGCCGACACTCAGTGCGATGAAGCTGACGGCGCGGTGGCCGCGCGGCAGCTTCTTGCAGCCAACAACGTGGTGGGAATCATCGGCCCCGAGACCCAGGAGATCAACGCCGTCGCTCCGATCGTCACCTCGGCCAAGGTCCCGACCCAGTTCCAGGGCGGCAGCACCGCGTTTGACAAGAACGCCAACCAGTATCTGTGGAGGGACAGCCCTTCGGACTCACAGCTCGGCGTCGCGATGGCGCTGTACGCGTACAACAAGGGATACCGAAAGGCAGACCTGGTCTTCTACGCCGACATCGCCGCGCAGACCTTCCCGCCGCCGATCACAGCCACGTTCCAGAAGCTCGGTGGCACGGTTGTCAAGAGCTACACGATTTCCCCTGCGCAGACGTCGTACCTCACGACCGTCCAGCAGGTGATCGCCGACCAGCCTGACGTCATCTTCACGCAGACCGACGCCCCGACCGCAGCCGTGCTCTTCCGGAACTTCCAATCGCTGAACAACCTCGCCATCCCGTTCGTCGGCACTGACGTCACCGGTGGCGATGACTACTTGAAGGCCATCGGATACCAGGTGGCGCACGACCATTTGATCTCCGTTTACGGCACGTCGGTGACCGGCGCGGCAGCGGACGAGTTCAACAAGCTGTTGGGCAACACGGCGTCGCTCGCCAACGCCAACTACGCGTATGACTCGGTCATCAGCCAGGCGCTTGCGATCGACAAGGCCAACAGCATCCTCGGACCTGACATCAACGCGGCGATGATCAGCGTGACCAACCCGCCCGGCACGGCGTGCTACACGTACGCGACGTGCTACGCGCTGATCAAGGCCGGCACCAAGATCAACTACGAGGGCGCGAGCGGACCGCTTGACTACAACCAGTACCACAACGTGTTCGGACCCTACGCCGCGTTCCAGCAGAACCCGGCCACGGGCCAGCAGGACCAGATCCTGGTGCTGGATGCGGCGGCGCTCGCCAAGGCGACGCCCTGAAGTCAAGACGGAGAGTCAGCTGATCGAGCGGTCTCTCTGAGACGGTTCCGGCGGGCCACAATTAAGGTCGGGCTGTGCTGCTGACGCTAGGGTTCGGGATCGTCACGGCGTCCATCCTCGCCCTGTCGGCGGTCGCCTTCACCCTCGAATACGGGGTGACGAACGTCGCCAACGTCTCGCACGGCGAGATCCTGACCGTGGGGGCGTATGCCGCCTACCTCACGCACCAGAGGACTGGAAGCGCGATCATCGCCGCGATCGCGGCGGCGTTGGCGGGCGGGGTCGTGGCGCTGGCGATGTACTCGAGCCTGATCGGGCCGTTCATCCGCTTCGGCGCCACCCCGACAGTTGTGTTCATCGCCACGCTTGGGATGTCTTTTGTCATCCAGAACACACTGGTCATCTTTTTTGGCGCGGCCAACGTCGCCTACACGGTGGCTCCGGGCGCGCCGCACCAGGTCGGCCCGTTCTTGTTCACACCGCTCGACGAAGAGATCGTCGCCTCGGCGATCGCGATCACGGTCGTGCTCTTTCTCATTATCTCGCGAACAAAGTTCGGCAAGGCCCTGCGCGCGGTTTCGCAGAATCGGGAGCTCGCGCGCGTCAGCGGCATCAACGCCACGAGGGTGGCGGCCGCGACGTTCTTCCTGGCCGGTCTCATCGCCGGCTATGCAGGGTTCGTGCTCGCCGCGTTCGTCGGCTCGTTCACTCCCTATTTCGGCTTCGGCTTCTTCCTCATCACGCTCACCGCCGCGGTCGCCGGAGGCCTCGGCAGGGCCGTGGGCACCATGGTCGGTGCGGTCATCGTCGGGATCACTCTCGAGGTGCTCCCCGCGCTACCGGTTCCATTTGTCGGCGGATACATCAGCGCGAGCTACAACCTCGCGTTTGCGTTCGCGATCCTGGCGGTGGTCATCCTTGTCCGCCCCCGAGGACTCTTCACCAGCGCCCGCAGGACTGTCTTCGAATGACCTGGAACCTCTTCTCCGCATATCTCGTCTCCATCCTGACCGAGGGGGCCATCTTCGGAATCATGGCCCTCGGTCTCAACGTCATCTGGGGATGGTCCGGCGACTTCGACCTGGCCTACTACGGCTACATAGCAGTGGGCGCGTACATGACGCTCGTCCTCACGATCGGGCCGGCCTCGGCCACCCCGCCGGCACAGTACATCCTTGGTCTTCAGCTGCCGTATCCCCTGGCGGTCGTGATCGCCGTCGCCACCGCGATGGCTGTCAGCCTCATTGTCGGGTCGATCGCCTTGCGCCATTTGCGCGGCATCTATTTCTCGATCGTGACGCTGGGCGCCGTCTACGTCATGTACGTAATCGCCGGTCAGTTCGTACCTCTCTTCAACGGGTACAACGGCCTGTCAGGGCTCTTCGACCCGATGGGAGACTGGCTCGGTCTCGATTACCAGTCGTATCAGTACTTCTTTCTCGGCCTGAGCCTGGCCATGTTCGTCCTCGTCTACATCTTCATGGCGCGCGTATCCAGCAGCCGCTTCGGGATGGCCCTGCGGACGCTGCGCGAGGACGAGCGCGCGGCGGCTGCCTTTGGGCGGGACATCTACCGGTTGAAGCTCAAGGGTTACGTGCTGGGCGCAGCCCTCGGCGGCTTTGCGGGAGCTCTCTTCGCGGCCTACCTCACCGCGTTCAACACGTCGGCATGGGCGCCGATCGAAGTGATCGTCCTCTACTCCGCGGTCCTCGTCGGCGGCCGCGGAAACATTCGAGGCGTGGCCCTGGGCGTCCTGATCATGGGCGTCCTGGTGCAAGAATCCACACGCTTCCTGCCCCGACTGCCAGGCGTCGGTGAATTCGACACTCACCACCCGCAAGTCCTCCTGGCGATGCGCGGGGTGGTGATCGGCCTGGTGCTCGTACTCTTCCTTCGCTTCCGGCCTCAAGGACTGCTGCCGGAGCGACGGTTAGTCGATCGCCAGGCGGCAGCCGACATCACGCCCCGAATAATCCCCACGAACTCTGAGGCTTCGCCTTGAGTTCGCGGGGGCCCCTAAAAACCGCGTGAGCGCGCCGGCCGCCACCTCGGCGCTCGAGGTGCGCGGGCTGACCAAGCATTTCGGAGGCGTCTTCGCTGTCGACGGCTGCACCTTCCAGACTCCGCTGGGGCAGGTGACCGGGCTCATCGGGCCGAACGGCGCGGGCAAAAGCACGGCCATCGACCTCATCTCCGGCTTCAAGCTGCCCGACAGCGGGACCGTGCTGTTCAAGGGCCGCGCGATCGAAGGCCTTCCCCCCCACCGCATATCGCGCATGGGGCTCATCCGCACCTTCCAATCCCCGCGTGAGTGGCCAGGGCTCACCGTGCTCGAAAACGTAGTGATGGCGCGATGGGATCCCGGCCGAGAGAGCTTCGTGGGCGGCCTTCTCGGTTTGCGGGGCGAGCAGCGGGTCAGGGCGGCAGACGAGCTCTCGAAAGCCCGTGAGATCCTCGACGAGTTCGGCCTGGCCGGGCTGCGCAACGAGCGGGCCGGCAATCTCAGCGGAGGCCAGAAGCGTCTCGTTGAGTTCGCCCGCATCCGCATGGCCGCGCCCGAGCTCGTGATCCTCGACGAGCCCATGGGCGGCGTGAACCCGGTATTGGGGGAGCGCATGGCGGTGGCCATCGAAGGCTTCATCGCGGCCGGAACTTCCGTCATCGTCGTCGAGCACAACCTGCCCTTCATCGAGCGCGTGACCGAGCACGTCATCGTCATGGCGCAGGGCACCGTGATCGCGGAAGGTCCGTTCGAGTCCCTGCGCGCGAACCAGGATGTAGTCGACGCGTATTTGGGCGAAATGGTCAGGTGACGGTTGACGCACCCGCCCTCGAGGTCGTCGGGCTCACCGCCGGCTACGGCGGACCTCCCGTCATCGAAGGGGTGAGCATCGCCGCGAGCCGCGGCGCGATCACCGCCATCGTCGGTCCCAACGGCGCGGGCAAGTCGACGCTGCTGAAGGCGATCGCCGGGCTGATCCGGCCCACCGCCGGCAGCGTCAAGGTGAAGGGCATCGATGTCACCGGCTTGCCGGCAGAGAAGCTCGTGCGCAAAGGCGTCGCTTACGTGCCCCAGGTGGCGAATGTCTTCCCCGAGCTGACGATCCGCGAGAACCTCGACATGGGCGGCTACAGCCGCAGAGCCGGCGTGCACGAGAGGATCGACCAGCTTTTCAAGCTCTTTCCCGACCTGGCGGCATCGTCCCACCGCAAGGCCAATACGTTGAGCGGGGGCCAGCGCACGATGCTCGCCCTGGCCCGAGGGTTGATGGTCGACCCCGCCGTGCTCATCCTCGACGAGCCCAGCGCGGGCCTGGCGCCGAAGTTCCAGGGTCTGATCTGGGAGCGCATCGAGGAGATCAAGGCGACCAACGTCGCCGTGCTCGTGATCGAGCAGAACACACGGGAGACGCTCCGGCACGCTCAGTGGGCATACGTCCTCGTGCTTGGGCAAAACCGCCTCGAGGGGCCCGGCCAGAAGCTGCTCGATGATGAGGAGGTTGTGAACCTCTACGTCGGCCGGCTCTCATAGCCAGTTGATCGGCAGCCGCAAATCGACAAACCCTCGAATCGATGCCGCGATCGGCGGCCTTGGGGGCTTCGCGGGCGGGCTGCTGGGCGTCGGCGGCGGCTTCGCCATGGTGCCGCTGCAGGTCATATGGTCGGGCAGCGACCAGCACCGGGCGAACGGCACTTCGCTAGCGGCCATCCTGCCGATCGCGGTCGTGGCCGCGGCGAGGTATTACTTCGGTCCTGGCACCCCGCAGGTCGACCTGGCGGTGGCTTTCTTCCTCGCCGTCGGTGGAACTGTCGGGGCGCTCGTAGGCGCCCTGGCCGCGCGCAGGCTCTCTGACGTCGCGCTCAAGGTGATCGTCGCCATCGTCCTGGTCGCCGTCGGCGTGAAGGAGGTCTATGACGCGGTGGTCGGGACAGCGCCGCAGCTGGTGGGCACCTCGATCCAGCCCCACGAAGCGCGAGACTTCGCGATCATCGCCGCGGGCGGCCTGGTGGTCGGGGTCGTCAGCGGCCTGACGGGCGTGGGAGGCGGGATCCTGGTGGTCCCGTTCCTCGCACTCGGATTTGGCATGGGCCAGCGCATCGCGCAGGGAACATCACTCCTCGCCATCCTCCCCACCGCCGCGATCGGCGCATTGACCTATTACCGAAGCGGCGACCTCGACGTCCGGGCGGCCGCGTGGATGGGAGCTGCGGGCGTTCCGGCAGCGCTGGTGGGCGCATCCCTCGCGTTGTGGCTGCCGCAGCGTGCGCTGGGTGGCCTGTTCGGCCTGTTCCTCCTGTTCGCGGCAGCGCGGATATGGCCCAGGAGCCCGCGCCGCTAGGCGCCTGGGGTGAGGGGATGTCCCGTTACTCAGGCGGCTTGGGGGCCGGCTCCGGCTGGCTCGTCACCACCGAGTGGTGCCGAAACTGCGCGTCCGCGGGCACCTGACTGCCAGGCCCCTTGGCCTTCTTCTTCTTCTTGACCTCGCGTCCTTGCTTGTTGCGTCCTTTAGCCATGGGCCCCAGTTTCTATGACCAGGGCCAGTTCGCGCAAGAAGGATTCGACATCCGTAACGAGCCCGATCGACTGCCAGCTGCCGCGATCGGCGAGCTTGGTGACAACGGCCGGGTTGATGTCGACGCAGACAGTGCGCACGCCCGCGGGCAACATGTTGCCCGTCGCGATCGAGTGCAGCATGGTCGACAGCATCAACGCCATGCGGACGCCGTGCAGCGCGGCACGCATGGCGCGCTGGGCCTCGACCATGTCGGTGATCACATCGGGCAGCGGCCCGTCGTCGCGCACGGACCCGGCCAGGACGAACTCCACGCCGTGGTCGATCGCTGACTTCATCACGCCTGATTTGAGCTGCCCGCTTTCGACCATCTGCCGCAGGCCACCCGCCGCGCGGACGCGATTGATTGCGCGCATGTGGTGTTCGTGCCCGTGCTCGATGGCGAGCCCGCTCTCGACGTTGACTCCGAGGGCGGTCCCGAAGAGCGCCGACTCCACGTCGTGCACGGCCAGAGCGTTGCCGGCGAACAGGACCTGCACGTACCCGAGCTCGATGAGCCGGGACAGGTAACGCCCCGCCCCGGTGTGAACGACAGCGGGTCCAGCGACAACGACGATTCGGCCGCCCGCCTTCCGAATCTGCTTCATCTCGTCGGCGATCGCGCCGATCAGAACCTTCTTGGGCTTTTCGGCCGAGACCTCGCTTGCCATGAAGGTGAAGATCTCGGTCTGCCGCGATCGCTCGAGCGGCGTGACCCTCACGCCTTCATGGCCGACGACGACCTCCGTGCCCGGCTTCGCGCCCTGAAATACGATGCATCGTGCGCTCGCGGCCGAGGAGTCCACCGCGATCGCGCAGTCCATCTCGATGTCCTCGACCAGGACCCAGCGATTGCCGATCAGAACCTCGGTCGGGAGGTTGCTGGTCGAGTAGAAACCCTCCGGGAACACGCCCTCTTTGGTGACCTTCTCGAGCTGCGCCGGCTTCTCCGACTCCGCAGTCGCGCCCAGCGCGCGAGCCTGGCGCACGATGCGGTCGAGCTGTTCGGCCGACGAGGCCACGACCTCCATGCGACAGATCGACGTGTCCGTCTTGTGCTGGCCGACCTTGAGCTCCTCGATCGTGAAGTTGCCGCCCTGGTCCATGACCAGGTCCATGACCTGGGGCAGGATCATCGAGTCGATGATGTGACCCTTGAGGACCAGGCGAGCAGTGTGTCGCTGGTCGCTCATCGCAGCGCGCCGACCACGGCGTTGATGGCGTCCTTCGCCCTGGCCGCCTCTCGCGACGGTTTCTCGGCAAACATGACGCTGCGGCTTGCCGACAGCAGGCATGAGGCGGGATCGCCGTTCCAGGCCGCACGCACCGAGCCTTCGAGGTCCCCGCCCTGCGCGCCGATGCCCGGAATCAGAAACGGAAGCGGCGACGAGCCGCGCACGTCTGCGATCTCGGTCGGGGCCGTGGCGCCGACCACCAGGCCGACGTTGCGGTGAGCGTTGAGACGCTCGGCGAGCTCCGCCACGCGTTTGTACAGCGGCCTGCCGTCGGCGTCCAGGTGCTGCAGGTCCGCGGCGCCGGGATTTGAGGAGCGGCAGACGACGTACACCCCGCGATCCTCGTAGCGGGTGAACTCTTCGAGCGAGTCGGCGCCGAGATACGGGTTCACTGTGGCGGCGTCCATCCCCATCGTTTTGAAAACCGTGACCGCGTAGGCGCGCATCGTGTTGCCCATATCGCCGCGCTTGCCATCGAACAGGAATGGCGTGTTCGGTGCTTCATCGCGGAGCTCAAGGAGCGCCCGCCAGCCGTCGGGGCCGTACTGCTCCCAAAACGCGCTGTTGGGTTTGAAGCAGCACACATGCTCCTCGGTCTGGCGCACGACCTCTCGGCAGTGCCGAAGCGCGCCCGCCGCGCCGCCCGCGATGCGCTCGGGATCAGGGTCGAGCCCGACACACAGAAGCGTGTCCCGGTCTTTCGAGAGCGCGCGGAGTCGATCGAAGTAGCTCACAGGCAGCTTGAATCCTAACTAGCATGAAGGCGTGGAGCGGCTGATCCGGATCGGGCTGGCGCAGGTCAACACCGTCGTCGGCGACCTGAAAGGCAACACGCGCCTCATCACGGACTGGATCGGGCGCGCCCGCGACCAGGGCGCGGACATCGTTGCTTTTCCCGAGCTCGCGATCACCGGTTACCCACCTGAAGACCTCGTGCTCAAGCCTGGGTTCGTCCGCGACAACCTGAAGCAGCTGCAGGTCGTGGCCGCCGCCACCAAGGGAATCTCGGCGGTCGTCGGCTTCGTCGACGAGGATGGCGACCTCTATAACTCCGCTGCTTTCATGAATGACGGTGAGGTCAAGGCCGTCTACCACAAGGTCTTCCTGCCCAACTACGGGGTGTTCGACGAGCAGCGCTATTTCGCGCCGGGCCACAGTTGCCCGATCTTCGAGGTCTCGGGCATCAAAGTCGGCCTGACGGTCTGCGAGGACTGCTGGTATCCGTCCGGCCCGATGGCATGGCAGGCCTACCACGGCGCCGAGCTGCTGATCAACATCAATGGTTCGCCCTATCACGCCGGCAAGCGCGGGCCACGCGAGGAGATGATCGCGGGCCGCGCCGCGGATTACGGGGCATTCGTCGCTTACATAAATCTCATCGGCGGCCAGGACGAGCTCGTCTTCGACGGCAACAGCGCCGTGTTCGGACCGCACGGCGAGCTGCTCGCGCACGCGGCGTCGTTTCGTGAGGACCTGCTTGTCTACGACGTCGACATGGGCACAACTCCGTTTCACCGGCCCCACGAGAAGATCCACTACGAGGCCGAAGGCGCGGCGCGGCTGGAGCTCGAGGTGACCGAGGTGCCGCTGCCCGAGCCGGCCGCGAAACGGACCAGGCCGAAGGTCGCCGCCCGCATTGAGACCCCGCTCGAGGGCGCAGCCGAAATCTACGCGGCGGTGGTGCTCGGTACCGGCGACTACATCCACAAGCAGCAGTTCCAGAAGGTCGTCATCGGCATGTCGGGTGGCGTTGACTCCGCCCTGACCGCCGCGATCGCGGCCGACGCGCTCGGCCCCGAGAACGTCATCGGCGTGCGCATGTCGTCGCGCCACACCTCCGCGGAAAGCATGGAAGACGCGGGCCTCGTGGCTGAGGCGCTCGGCATGCAGCTCATGGACTTCTCGATCGAGCCGCCGCATCGCGGCTTCGAAGAAATACTCGCCCCCGTTTTCAAGGGGACGAAGCCTGGCGTGGCAGAGGAAAACCTGCAGCCGCGCATCCGCTCCACCATCCTGCACGCGCTGTCGAACAAGTTTGGGTACATCGTGTTGAGCACCGGCAACAAGTCCGAGCTCGCGACCGGTTACGGGACGCTGTACGGCGACATCGCGGGTGGATACGCGGTCCTGAAAGACATCACCAAGACGACCGTTTACGAGCTCTGCCGCTACCGCAACTCGCTGGGGCCCGCCATCCCAGAGCGCGTGCTGACCAAGCCGCCATCGGCCGAGCTGAAGCCCGGCCAGAAAGACTCCGACAGCCTCCCGCCCTACGAAGAGCTCGACCCGATCCTGCGCGGCTACGTCGAAGAGGACCTCACGCCCGAGGAGCTGATCGCCGCCGGGCACCGGCCCGAGACGGTTGCGCGCGTGATCCAGCTCGTCGACCGGAGCGAGTACAAGCGGCGCCAGGCGCCTCCGGGCGTGAAGATCACGCCCCGCGCGTTCGGCCGCGACCGGCGCATGCCGATCACCAACCGATACGTCCCGAACGGGGCCCGACCAACGAGCTAGCGCGCCGACTGGGCATAATCAAGGCTGATAGCAGGTATAGATAGGAGCTATATGGCGGGTACTTTTGACGTCGTTGTGGTGGGCGGGGGGCCTGGGGGCTACGTCGCCGCCCTCCGCGCAGCCCAGCTCGGGGCGGCCACGGCCATCATCGAAAAGGACCGGTTCGGCGGCACCTGCCTGGTCCGTGGCTGCATCCCCACCAAGGCCTTGCTGCAGTCTTCCGAGCTGTACACGCTGGCCAAGGGCGGCGCGCCGTTCGGCGTCGTGGCCGACAACGTGGGCTTCGACTGGCCGGCGGCCCAGAAACGCAAGACCGCGGTCGTAGACCAGCTGGTCAAAGGGGTCGAGGGACTTCTCAAGGCCGGCGGTGTCACGATGCTCGGCGGCGCTGCCAAGCTCGCGGGCGGCGGCGCGATCGAGGTCGCGGGAGACCGCCTGCAGGCCAAGAACATCATCATCGCCACGGGCTCTGCGGTATCCCGCATCCCGTTGAAGGGCGCTGAGCTCACCATCGACTCCGACGCCATCCTCGAGCTGAAAGAAATTCCGAAGCGGCTGGCGGTGATCGGTGGCGGCGTGGTTGGAATGGAGTTCGCCGCCATGTTCGCAGCGCTGGGCACCAAGGTCACGGTGCTCGAGATGCTGCCGCAGATCCTCCCGATGGTCGAAGCCGACCTCGTCAGCCTGTACGCGAAGCACCTGTCCGGTCTAGGCGCCGAGATCCATACCAACAGCAAGGTCGCCGAGGTCGCCAAGGTTGGCGGAGGGCTGCAGGTCCGGTTCTCGACTGGCGCCGAGGGAGGCGCTGTCGATGCTGATCAGGTCCTTCTTGCTGTGGGCCGGTCCCCGTACACCGAGGGCCTCGGCGCCGAAGCGGCGGGAGTCCAGCTCGAGCGTGGCCGCGTGGTGGTCGACGACCACCTGCGCACGAGCGCTCAGGGCGTGTGGGCCATCGGCGATGTGATCGGCGGCATCATGCTCGCGCACGTCGCCTCATATGAAGGTGTGTGCGCGGTCGAGAACATGGCCGGCCACGCGCGCGTCCCCGACTACCACGCCGCGCCGAACTGCGTGTACACGGACCCGGAGATCGCGCACGTCGGCCTCGGCGAGAAAGAGGCCAAAGATCGCGGCCTCGAGGTCAAGGTCGGGCGCTTTCCGTTCGCGGCCGCCGGCCGGGCGCTCACCCTCGGTCAGACCGAGGGTTTCGTCAAGGTGGTCGCCGACGCCGCCTCCGGCCGCCTGCTGGGCGTCCACATCGTCGGACCACGAGCCACCGACCTCATTGCGGAAGCGACCCTCGCCGTCCAGAACGGCCTCACGCTCGAGCAGCTCGACCTCACGATGCACGCCCACCCGACCCTGCCCGAAGCCATCATGGAGGCCGCCCTTGCGGCCCAAGGCCGCGCGATCCACATTCCCAACCGTCGTGCTGCCTCCAACCCAGCCCCGAACCCCTCCCCCACTCCTCCGACGGCTTCTGGCGGAGCGAACGCCCCCTCACCGGCAGCGCCTGACGGCGCGGCCGGAGCTCCCCACTTAGTGGGGAGCCCAGTCGCGTTGCACAATCCTGAACGGCAGATGGTCACGCCGGTCAAGCCGCCCCCTCCGCCCGTCCCCGCATCGATCACAGCCAAGAAGCTCGAGCTCACCAAAGCCAACCGCGACTTTCTGCTCGGGATCCACCGGCTGATGCAGCTCATCCGGCGGTTCGAGGAACGCGCCCAGGAGCAGTACACGAAGGCGAAGATCGGCGGCTACTGCCACCTCAACATCGGCGAAGAGGCAGCGGTCGTGGGCGGCATCCTGCCCCTCAAGCTGAACGACTACATCTACACCAGCTACCGCGAGCACGGGCATGCGATCGCCCGGGGCATCGACCCAAGGGCAGTGATGGCCGAGCTGTTCGGCAAGGAAACGGGCACATCGCACGGACGGGGCGGGTCGATGCACATGTACGACGCCAAGCTCCGATTCATGGGCGGCTACGGAATCGTCGGCGGCCACCTTCCCCTTGCGGCGGGCGCCGCTTGGGCGGTCAAGTACCGCAAGGACAAGGATGTCGTCTCATGCCTGTTCGGCGACGGCGCAACCAACATCGGCGCTTTTCACGAGTCGCTCAACTACGCGAAGGTGTTCGACCTGCCGGTGCTCTGGTACTGCGTCAACAACCGCTACGGGATGGGAACGCCGGTCGAGGCCGCTTCGGCCGTCAAAGACATCTACAAGAAGGCATGCGCGTACGACATGGAATCGATCCAGGTCGACGGCATGAACGTGCGCGAGGTCTTGCTGCGCACATCAGAGGTCGTCGAGAAGGTGCGCGCGGACTCGCAGCCGCGGTTCATCGAGGCCCTGTGCTATCGCTTCAAGGGCCACTCCGTGGTCGATCCGGACAAGTACCGCTCTGCAGAGGACAAAGAGAAGTTCCGCAAGGCGGACCCGATCGTCGCCTTCGAGCACGAGCTCGAGCAGAGCGGCCTCGCCGATGAGGAGTACTTCAAGGCCGTGCGGCAGGAGATCGACGCCCAGGTCCAGGACATCATCAAGTTCGCCGACGAGAGCCCCGACCCGAAGGTCGAGGACCTCTACAAGTACGTCTACGCCGGCGAATGGGAGCAGCGGCCCGAGCTGCGGGGCAACCCTCTCTGATGGCAGCTGAAGAAAAGCTCTACCGCGTCGCTCTGCGCGAGGCCCTCGCGGAAGAGATGGAGCGCGACGACTCCGTCTACCTGGTCGGTGAAGACATCGGCAAGTTCGGCGGCGCCTATCGCGTCACCGAGGGCCTGCTCGACAGGTTCGGAGCGCAGCGAGTGGTGGACGCGCCGATCGCGGAAGAGGCGATCGTCGGCAGCGCCATCGGCTCGGCGATGCTGGGCCTGCGACCCGTCGTGGAGCTGATGACCATCAACTTCTCGCTGGTCGCGTACGACCAGATCGTCAACAACGCGGCCAAGATCCGCTACATGTTCGGCGGCGAGGCCAAGGTGCCGATCGTGATCCGCATGCCAGGCGGCGCCGGCCACCAGCTGTCCGCCCAGCACTCGCACAGCTTCGAGGTGCTTTACGGGCTCATCCCCGGCCTGCTGGTCGTCGCGCCCACCACGCCAGAGGATGCCAAAGGCATGCTGAAGTCCGCCATCCGCACCGACAACCCGGTGATGTTCCTCGAGTCGATGAGCCTCTACAACGTGCGCGGCATGGTCCCCGACGGTGACTACACGACACCAATCGGCAAGGCCGCGGTTCGCCGCACCGGCACGGACATCACGATCGTCGGCGTCTCGAGGATGGCAGTGCTCGCCCACGAGGCGGCCAAGCAGCTCGAGGAGGAGGACATCGACGCCGAGGTCATCGACCTACGCTCGATCCGCCCCATCGACTGGCAACCGATCGTCGAGTCGGTTCGCCGCACCTCCCGCTGCCTGGTGGTCGAGGAGGGCTGGGCGACCTATGGCGTGACCGCCGAGATCGCCGCCGGCGTCCAGGAGCGGTGCTTCGACTACCTGGACGCCCCAATCCGGCGGCTGGGCGGGGCGCAGGTGCCGATGCCATACAGCCTGCCCCTCGAGAAGGCTTCGATACCGACGAGCGAGGACATCAAGAAGCTGGCACGAGAGGTGGTTGGCAGGAAGCCGCTCGATGGCTGACGTCAATATGCCGAAGCTCTCCGACACGATGGAGGAGGGCACGATCGTCGAGTGGAAGAAGAAGAGCGGCGATCCCGTCAAGAAGGGCGAGGTGATCGCTGAGGTGGAATCGGACAAGGCGACATTCGACCTCGAGTCCGAATCCGACGGAGTGCTCGACATCATCGTTCCGCAGGGTGTGCCGGCCAAGATCGGCGCTCCTATCGCGCGCATCGGCGCCGCCGGCGAAGCGCCTGCCGCCCAGGCCACGCCGGCCGCGCCGGCCGCCAAACCTGCGCAGGAGGCTGCGCCGAAAGAGCCGGCCAAAGACGTACCCAAGGAAGTGGCGAAGGCAAAAGAGCCCAACGCCGAGCCCGTAGCCGCCGCCTCCTCTGCTCCCCCGTCTCCCAAACCGGCCGCGCAGCCCGCGCCTGCCACGCAGGATGGCAATGGCGCAGCGGCAGGCAGCGCAGATGTCAAAGCCTCGCCTCTCGCGAAGCGCCTGGCCGCCGAGCTAGGCGTCAACCTCGCGATGGTCAAGGGCAGCGGCCCCGAGGGCCGGATCGTCAAGGAAGACGTGCAGGCCGCCGCTGCCGGCAAGACCGCGCCCCAGCGCGCGCCCGCCCCGGCTGCTGTTCGACCGGCGGGTCCCGACGTCGAGGTCGTGGAGCCCACCCGCATGCAGGCGACCATCGCCCGGCGCATGGCCGAGGCGAAGACCACCGTCCCGGAGTTCACTGTCACCGTCGAGGCGCGCGTGGACCTCGCCGTGAGCATGCGCCAGCAGCTGAAAGACTCGGTGCCCGGGGCCGACAAGGTCACGATGACGGACTTCCTCGTGCGCGCCTGCGCGCTCGCGTTGAGGAAGTTCCCCGAGGTCAACAGCTCGTGGGTCGACGGCAAGTTCCAACGCAAGCGGCGGATCAGCATCGGCCTCGCTGTAGCGCCGTCGCAAGGCATGGGCCTTCTGGTGCCGGTCGTGCACGACGCAGACCTCAAGGACTTGATCCAGATCTCCATCGAGTCGCGGCAGGTGATCGAGCGCGCGCGTTCGGGCCGCCCAGCGGAAGGCGACCTTTCCGGCGCCACGTTTTCGATCTCGAACCTCGGCATGTACGGCGTCGACGAGTTCGTGGCCATCATCAATCCACCCGAGGCAGCGATCCTCGCGGTGGGAACGATCAAGGAAGTCCCTGTCGTCGATGCCGGCCGGATCGTGCCGGGCAAAGTGATGAGGATGACCCTATCGGTCGACCATCGAGTCTTCTATGGCGCCACCGCTGCGCAGTTCATGGCCGAGGTCAAGCGGCTGATCGAAAACCCGGTGACCCTGGTCGTCCCCGCCACCCAGTGACCCCGGACGAGGTCGCCGACCTGCTCGAGTCCTCGGGCCACGCGTTCGCCGCCACCCTCGATGCGCTCACGCCTGAGCTCGCGTCCTGGCGTCCGGCTCCAGGCGAATGGTGCGTCAACGAGGTCGTGGGTCACGTGATCGAAGCCGAGAAGAGCGGATTTGCGGGCCGGATCAGGCTCATCCTCGGAGCCGACGAGCCCGACCTGCCCACAGCGGACCGCGACCGGATCCTCAAGGACCGCGACGACTGCGCCCGCAGCCCCAAGGAGCTAAAGCGGGAACTGCTCGAACTTCGCGGTACGAGCATCAAGCTCGTGCGCTCTCTGCGCCCCGAGCAGATGGAGCGCGGCGGCCTGCACCCTCAAGTCGGACGCCTGACGGTTGACGATCTTCTCCATGAGTGGGTGCACCACGATGGCAACCACCTGCGCCAGGCACTCGGCAACGTGCAGGCATACGTGTGGCCGAACATGGGCAACGCGCGGCGCTTCACGCGCCCGGAGATGTAGCTAAGCGGCGGACGCCGAGGCCGGTGGAGGAAGTGGCTCCGCCTGGCGACCCTTCGCTGCCGGCAGCGCGAGGTGCATGCGCAAGTTGCCCGAGCTGTCGATATCCGCCCACAGCCGCCCGCGCATGGCAGCGGCCAGCTCGCGCGAGATCGCAAGCCCGAGCCCGACCCCTCCCGCCGCCGCTGATCGGGACGGATCAGCGCGATAGAAGCGCTCGAACATGCGGTCTGGATCCGGAGGATGCGGGCCGGCGGGGTTCGTGACGACCCCCTCCACAGAGCTGCCGATCAGCCGCGCGCTCGTTGTGATCGTGCATCCAGACGGCGCGTATTTGACGGCGTTGTCCAGCAGGTTGTCGAGGATCTGGTGCAGGCGTTCCGGGTCGGCGGCCACTGGAGGAATGTCCGCGGGCACGTCCAGCTCGAGCGCCAGGTCCCGGGCGTCGGCGCGCGGCCGTACGATCTCCAACCCCTGCTGCAGATGGCCGCCCAGGTCGACCGCCGTGATGTGGAACGAGATCGATCCGGCCTCGACCCGGGCGAGATCGAGAAGCTCCTGGGCCATGCGCAGGACGCGCTCAGACTCTTCGTGGACGATGGCAGCCGCGCGCAATCGTTCCTTTTCGGTTTTGATGCTCCCGTCGACGAGCGCCTGGCTGAACCCGATCAGGCTCGTCAACGGCGTCTTGAGCTCGTGCGAGACGTTGGCGAGAAATTCCCGCTGGACCCTGCGCGCGCGCTCGACTGCCTCCGCCATGCGGTCGAAAGCCGCCCCCAGCTTTCCGATCTCGTCGGTCCCATGGATGCCGACACGTCGCGAGTAGTGGCCCGCGGCGATGTCTTCGGCGGCTGCGGCCAGCTTGCCGAGCGGCCGCGTGAGCGAGCGGCTCACGAGCAGCACCAGGAGTATCGCCAGCAGCAGCGCTGCACCGCCCGCGAGCAGCAGCCGGGGCACGAGGTCGCTCGCCGCAGCCGCGGCGAACGCTCCTTGAGGCAGCCCGAGCACGACGTAGGCAGCCCCCAGCGGGTCGCGTGTGGGTGTGATCGTCGTCGCCGCGACGAGGTAGGTCTGGCCGCCGAGTATGGTCCGCGCCTCCGCGACCCCCGTGACACGTTTTGAGGGCGTAACCGAGATGGCCTGGCCGCTCGTGTCAGCGCTGCCGCTGTCGAAGACGACTCGGCCCTGCCGGTTGAGGAGCAGAAGCCGGCTGGTGCCAAGCTGGGACGCCAGCAGGTTCAAGCGCGCTTCGTAGTCGATCGGGTCGTCCAGGCGGCACGTGGCCGCGCCCGCATTCGTCGCCGCCCCGACGCGCAGCAGGCATTGCTGGTGTTGGATCAGCGGGCGAGCCGTGAGGATCGACCGGTCGAGCTGGTCCTGCGCCGATTGCAGCTCGAGGTCCCGCACGAGGACCCATGTCAGCGCCCCGCTCAACAGCAGGCTCACGGCCACGATGCCGGCGGCGGCGGCGAGCAGACGGAGGCGGAGGCTCAGCTCGCCGCCAGCTCCAGCCGGTAGCCGACGCCCCAAACCGTCTGGATGCTCGGGTCGGAGATCCTCGCGGCGGCGAGCTTCTCGCGGACCTGCTGAACATGGACGTCCACTGTCCGTGTGTAGCCCGGAAAGTCGTAACCCCATACCAGGTCCAGCAGCTCGCTGCGCTGGAACACGCGACCGGGATGCCGCGCCAGGAGCGCGAGGAGGTCGAACTCCTTCGGCCTGAGCTGTACGCGCGAGGCGCCCTGGCGGACCTCGTGCCGCTCGAGGTCGACTTCGAGCCTGCCCGCCCGGATCAGCTTGGGTTGGTCCGGCTCGAGCCGAGCTCTGCGCAGCAGCGCCTTGGCGCGCGCCACCAGCTCTTGCGGATGAAAGGGCTTGGTCAGGTAATCGTCGGCGCCCACCTCGAGGCCGACGACCTTGTCGGTGACCTCGTCCCGGGCGGTCAGCATGATGATCGGCACCTGGCTCTGCTTGCGAATCTCCTTGCAGATGGTCAGGCCGTCCGTTCCAGGCAACATGATGTCGAGGATCACAAGATCCGGCTTGATCTGCGCAAAGCGCGCGAGAGCCTGCGTCCCGTCCCCCACTCCCTCCACCTCGTACCCCTCGCGCGACAGGTAGAGGCGGGCGAGCTCGACGATGTGCGCCTCGTCGTCGACGACAAGGATCTTGAAGCTCAAAGCCGCCATACCATCAATACATCACCATCCCGTCACCCGGATGTGGGCCGGACGTGATGGAAATGTAAACGAGCTAGGCCGGGGCCTTGGTTCCGGTCTTAGCTCCGGTTTTGGTGCCGGCCTTTCCGGCCCTCCGGTCCGTGCCCGCCCGCAGGACGAGCTTCAACGGGTTGCCCATCAGGCCAAACCGCTCCCGGATCGCCTTCTCCAGGTATCGCCGGTAGGAAAAGTGGAGCAGGCCGACGTCGTTGACGAACATCACTACGGTCGGTGCCTCGGACGCTGCCTGGGTGGCGTAACCGAGCCGTAAGCGACGGCCTTTGTAGCTCGGGGGCGGATGCTCCACGAAGGCCTGGCGAAGGACACGGTTGAGCTCGTTCGGTGGGATCTTGATACGGCGCTGGCCCACGACCTCCAGGGCTGACGGAATCACCGAACGGATCCCCTCCCTGGTTTTTGCGGACACGGTCACAATCGGGGCGAAGGGCGCGAACTTGAAGCTCCTGAGGAGCGCGGTGCGCCAGTACGCGGCCTTGCGGTGGGCAGGCTCGACCAGGTCGATCTTGTTGACCACGATCACGAGACCCTTGCCCGCCTCCAGCGCATAACCGGCCACATGCTGGTCCTGGGCCAGCACGCCCGCCGACGCATCGAGCACGAGAAGGACGGCGTCAGCACGCTCCATCGCGTGGATGCCGCGCAGCAGGCTGTATTGCTCCAGCCGGTCGCGGGCAGTCGACTTCCGGCGAATGCCCGCGGTGTCGACGAGCACGACAGGCACGCCGTCATAGACGAGCTCGGTGTCGACCGGGTCGCGCGTGGTCCCTGGCAGCGGGCTCACGAGCGCGCGTTCGTCACCAAGCAGCGCGTTCAAAAGGGACGACTTGCCGACGTTGGGGCGGCCCATGATCGCCAGCCGGTCTGCCTTCGTATCGACTTCCGGCTCTTCGGCCGGCGGCGGCAGCTCCTCGACGACCCGATCCAGGAATTCCCCGACGCCCAGGCCATGCTGGGCGGAGACGAGGCTGGGCTCGTCGAATCCCAGCTCGTGGATCTCGTGCGCGAAATGCTGATTGTTGGGCGAGTCGGCCTTGTTCGCGGCGACCAGGACACGACGGCCCGACCGGCGGAGCAGGCCGACGATCTCTCGATCGAGTGGGGTCAGCCCTTCGCGGACGTCGAGCAGCAGGACGATGACGTCGGCCTGTTCGATCGCCACCTGTGTCTGAGCCTCGATCGCGGCACGCGATTCGTCTTTGCCACCGTCGAGGTCCAGGCCCGCGGTATCGACGATCGAGAACTCGCGGCCGCGCCACTCCGCGATCCCATATATGCGGTCGCGCGTCAGGCCCGACTGCGGGTCGACGATCGCCTTTCGCCAGCCGAGGACGCGGTTGAACAGCGTCGATTTGCCGACGTTGGGGCGGCCCACAATGGCGACGATCGGTCTGGACACCGGTCAATTACACGTGAAAGCGAAGTTTCACGTTCGACTGGCGCCGCCGGCGTCACCTGATTTCGAGCGGTTCGGGGTGAAAAGGCCCCCCGTCCTGGTCGGCGACGAACGCGTTAGCGTCGACGGGCTTGCCCTTCGCGATCGAGACGATTACGTAAACGTAGCCCGCCCACGCCCGTTCGGTGTCGAAGCGAGAGGCCTGGGCGGGATGATCTGGGTGGCTGTGGTAGTAACCGACGATGTCCATCCCCTTCGCGTCCGCCTCGCGCTGGATGCGGATGTGGTCGCGCGGATCGATCTCGTACCGATCGCGCGACCGCTCGACGATGATGTTCCGCGCCCGGCGCACCTCGGTAACGGCGTGGTCGGCGTTCGCTCCGAGCATGACGCCGCAGATCTCGTCCGGGTACCCCTCGGCGCCGTGCGCCTCGATCGCCTCCATGGCGCTCCGCTGAATGTTCACCGGTTGTCGTAGAGGCCAGTCGAGAGATAGCGATCGCCCGAGTCCGGGAACACGGTGACCACGACGCCCTCGCGGACCGTCTCGGCCAATCGCCGCACACCCCACAACGCGGCGCCGCTGGAATGCCCGACCAGGAGACCCTCGGTGCGTGCGAGCTTGCGCGCGAGATCGTAGGCCGGCTCTGTCGGGGCTCCCCAGATCTCGTCGGCGACGCTCGGATCCCAGATCTTCGGAACGATGGCGGTGGGAAGGTGCTTCAGGCCCTCCAGACCGTGGAACGAGTCCTCCGGCTGAACCGCGATGGTGCGGATGGAGAGATCGTGTTCCTTCAACCGCCGAGATGTGCCGACGAACGTGCCAGTGGTACCGAGTCCGGCGATGAAGTGAGTGATACGCCCGGAGGTCTGCGCGAGGATTTCGACGGCGGTGCCCTCGTAATGCGCGCGCACGTTGGCCGGATTCGAGTACTGGTCGGGATAGAAGTAGAGCTGAGGCTCGCTCGCGACCAGCTCCCGAACCATCCTGATCGCGCCGTCCGATCCTTCGAGCGCGTCGCTGTAAACGATCTCGGCGCCGTAAGCGGTGACCAGCGCCTTGCGCTCCGCGCTCACGTTGCCGGGCATCACCAGCTTGACCCGATACCCTTTGGCCGCGCCGACCATCGCGTACGCGATCCCGGTGTTTCCGGAGGTGGAGTCGATGATCGTCTTGCGGTGCGTGAGCTCCCCGCGCTGCTCGCCGTCAACGATCATCGAGAGCGCGGCGCGGTCCTTCACCGAGCCGCCTGGGTTGAACCACTCGGCCTTGGCGTACACCTCGAGTCCTGGAAAGTCCCGCTCGAACAGCCTGACTCGGAGCAGCGGTGTGTTGCCGATCAGCCCGATGATGCCCGCGCTCACAGTTCGCTGTGCCATCTCGTCACAGCATAGGAACCAGGGCCTTTCGGCCGCCGATTCCGCTTCTACGTCAGGAAGTGGGCGGCGGCCACGCCGATGACGACGAAAATCCCGCCCAGCGTGTACCCGATCACCGACCGTCTGTAGACCGAACCGCCCTCGGGCGCAAGGATGTTGAGGACGGCCTTGCCGATCAGGAAGCCGCCGCCGAGGATCGCGATGCTCGGCGATCGGACCAGGACGCCGAACATGAGCACGGCGCTGAAGGCCAGGACCTCGACGAGCTGAAGGAGCGTGTAGGCCGACAACTAATTGGCAAGGGCTTGGGCGAAGTCGGCGACTATGTCGTCGGCCGCCTCGATGCCGACCGACACGCGGATCGTCCCCGGGCCCACTCCGAGCTCGGCGCGCTCCGCAGGGCTCAGGCCGCGATGCGAGGTTATCTCCGGATACGAGATCGTGGTCTCCACACCGCCGAGGCTGGCGGCAAACGTGACCATCCGGAAGCGCGACAGCATGCGCTGCACCGCCGCGCGGCCGCCGTCGAGGTCGAATGCGAGCATTCCCCCGGTTCCCTCCGGCATCAGCCGCAGCGCGACCTCGCGAGACGGCGAGCCCTCGAGCGAGGGGTGATAGACGGCGGCGACCCCCGGCATCCCGAGCAGGGCACGAGCGAGGGCGATGCCGTTGTCGCTGTGCCGGCGCATGCGCAGGTCCAGGGTCCTCAGGCCGCGCAGCGCGAGCCAGGCGTCGAACGGCCCTAGGCTGCTCCCGGTGCGCACCGAACGTGCCCGCGCCGCCGACACAAGGCCCGCGCTGCCGACCACAACGCCCGCGAGCAGGTCGGAATGGCCGCCGATGTATTTGGTCGCGCTGTGCATGACGGCTGTCGCTCCCACCTCGAGTGGGCGAAACAGGATCGGGGTTGCGAACGTGTTGTCGACCAGCAGCGGCACGCCTCGATCGCGTGCCAGCGTCGCTATCGCCTCGACATCGGGCAACTTGCAGAGGGGATTGGTGATCGTCTCCACCAGCGCGAGGCCGGCCCCGTCGAGAGCGATCCGGACCGCATCGAGGTCCGTCATGTCGACGAAGTCGGTCTCATAGCCTGCAGGTTCGAGGTCCTGCCGCAGAAGCGCTAGAGTGCCGCCGTACAGCTCGCGCGTCGCCACGATGGTGACCGGTCTCGGCGCGAGCGCGAGGATCGCCACGTGCAGGGCAGCCATCCCGGTTGCGGTGGCCACCCCCGCCTCCGCGCCCTCGAGCTCGGCAACCGCTTGCTCGAGCATCGAGCGGTTGCTGTTGGAGTTGCGGCCGTAGTAATGCCCCGGCCGGTCCCCGCGCGCAACCGCCTCGTAGTCGTCGAGGTCGGTGTAAACGTGGACCGCTGCGGGACTGAGGTCAGGCGCGAGCGGGCTCCGGGCGACCAGTTCGCGGCCGGCGTGAACCGCCCGCGATGCCGCTTTCACGGAAAGCTCGAGCTCTGGGCGTAGTACGCGCCGGCCCCGAGCTCACGCTCGATGGCAAGCAGCCGGTTGTATTTGGCGACCCGCTCCGAGCGGGCGCACGCGCCGGTCTTGATCATGCCCACGCCAGTCGCGACGGCCAGGTCCGCAATCGTCGTGTCCTCGGTCTCGCCCGAACGATGGGAGATGACAGACGAGTAGCCGGCCGTTCGTGCGGTGTCGATGGCGTGCAGGGCCTCGGTAAGGGTGCCGATCTGGTTGACCTTGATCAGGATGGAATTGGCGACCCCCTTATCGATCCCTTGCTGGAGCCTGTCGACGTTGGTGACGAACAGGTCGTCGCCCACGAGCTGGATTTTCCCTCCGAGCCGCTCAGTGAGCAGCTTCCAGCCGTCCCAATCGTCCTCGGCCATGCCGTCTTCGATGCTGACGATCGGGTAGAGCTCAACCCACTTCTCGTACAGGTTGACCAGCTGGAGCGCCGTCAGCGCAAGGCCCTCGCCGGCGAGCTTGTAGCTCCCGTCTTCATACAGCTCGCTGGCGGCCGGGTCCAGCGCGAGAGCGACGTCACCGCCGGGCTTGTAACGGGCCTGGCCGATCGCCTCGACGATGAGCTTGAGCGCGTCCTCATTCGAAGGCAGGTCGGGGGCGAAGCCGCCCTCGTCCCCCACCCCGGTCGCGAGCCCCTGGCCCTTGAGCAGAAGCTTGAGCTCGTGATAGACCTCCGACACCGCGCGCAGGCCCTCTGCAAACGACGGCGCGCCGACCGGACACACCATGAACTCCTGGAGGTCGATGGACGTGTCCGTATGGGCGCCGCCGTTGAGGATGTTCGCCATCGGCAGAGGCAGCAGGTGTGCCTGCGCGCCCCCGAGGTAGCGGTAAAGAGGCGTGTTCGATGCCTGCGCGGCCGCGCGAGCCGCCGCCAGCGACACCCCCAGGATCGCGTTCGCACCCAGTCGTGACTTGTCGATCGTCCCATCGAGGCCGATCAACGCCGCGTCGAAAGCAGCCTGGTCGGAAATGTCCATTCCGACCACGTGCACGGCGATCGTCTTCTCAACGTTGCTGACCGCCTTCAGGACCCCCTTGCCCCCGTAGCGGTTGGGGTCCCCGTCGCGGAGCTCGAGAGCCTCGTGCTTGCCGGTTGACGCTCCTGAGGGAACGATCGCGGTGGCGCTGCCCTGTTCTGTGGTAGCTGTGACCGAGACAGTGGGATTGCCGCGCGAGTCGAGGACCTCCTGCGCGCTCAGACCCACAAGCCGGATCACGACCGGGAAGTCTAAGCCGTCGCTACGACGGGAGTGGAATCTGCGGCTTCACGCTGAAGCCGTAGTTGAGCAGCACGGTCGCGTCCGCGGCCGAGTGCAACGTGGCGTTGAGGATGACCGCGATCAGGTGCCTTCCACCGCGTGTCGCCGTGGCGACGATGCAGCCGCCGGCATCGCCCGTCAACCCGGTCTTCAGGCCGGTGGCTCCGGCATAGCTCCAGAGCATCGGGTTCAGGTTGTGCGGGTAGAAGGCCTTGTGCTGGGCCGTGGCGGCGATCGCCACGTCCTTTGTAGCCGCGATATTGGCCAGGTCAGGGTAGTACCGGTCCAGGTATGCGGCCGCGTGGGCGAGGTCGTGCGCCGACATTCCATGACCGGGCGCGTCCAGCCCGCTCGGGTTGACGAAATGACTTGCCGTCAGGCCGATGCTTTTCGCCTTCTGGTTCATCTGGCGGATGAAGCGGTCGCGGGGCACGATCCCGCGCGCCAGAGCCTCGGCGGCATCGTTCCCCGAGTCGAGGAACAGTCCATCCAGGAGCTCGCGGACGGTCAGGCTCTCGCCCGGAGACAGTCCCATCACGCTCGGTATGACCTGAACCGCCTCTTTGGCAACGACGACCGACCGATCCAACGAGCCCGCGTCATCGACCGCCACCATGGCGGTGATCAGCTTGGTGAGGCTTGCGGGTGCGCGCGAGGTTTCGGGGTCGCGGGCCCAGATCACCTGGCGTGTATCCATGTCCACGAGGTAAGCAGCCTGGCCGTGGATCGGGAGAGACGGCTGCTGGTTGATCGCCAGCCAAAGGCCCGAGAAGTCGAAATGATCGAAGTTCGCGGGCGGATGCAGCGCCGCCGGTTGGTTGGTGTCGACACCGGTGTTGTGGGCTGTGAGGATCAGGGCGGCCGATCGATTGGCGAGGACAAACCCGCTCGAGACCCCGCCCGCGACCAACAGCGTGATCGTGGCCACGAAAACAAATCTGTCGCGGCCGCGCCTGCGGCGCCCGCGCATTCTTTGGAGCTCGTTTGCTTTGACGTTGGCTGAGACGGTGGAACCCCCTGGGTGAGTTGGCGAGATTCTAGGTTATGGAGCGTTCTCCGGTGCATACGCCGGCGGCCCCGGCATGGCGGGGACTGGCTTGGTCGTTGGTTCGCTGAGGCGCGTGGCGAGCTCGTCGCTGGCGGCCTCCATGGTCGTGAGCGCGGTGCTGTTGTCGCTCGCATTCATGAACACAGGCTGCCCATAGCCGTAGATGCGGACCGCCTTCCACGAGGCGGCGACGAGCCGCGTCCCGTAGAACGTGTAGGTGCCGATCACTCCCTCGCGCGTCTCCTCCGACCACATCTGGTCGAAGATGAAATTTCCATGCGCGTACGTGATGAGCTTGCCGTGATACACCTCGATTCCCTGGTACCAGTGGGGATGGTTGCCGATCACGATGTCCGCGCCCCAGTCAATGGCCTCATGGCCGATGGCCACGGGATCATCTGGCGTTGGGACGCCACGGTCGGCCATCGGCTGGCGCTCGTATTCCTTGCCCCAGTGGAACTGCACGACCACGATGTCCGCGAGCTGGCGCGCCCGCGCGATGCCGTCCTGGAGCGCGGACTGGTCGATCGCGCGGCCAACTCCATTGAAACCAATGAACCCGAACTTGATGCCGCGAACGTCGATCACGGCCACGGGCCCGAGCCCGCTGTTGAGAATTCCGTTCTGATCGAGGAGCTGGACCGTCGAGCTGACCCCGGCGGCGCCGTAGTTGGTGAGGTGATTGTTGGCGAGGTTGACGACCTTTGCCCCCATCAGTGCGAGGCCGTTTACAAAGCGGGCGTCACCACAGAAGGTGAAGCTTGAGTTGGGGTTCACAGGGCAGCCCGAGAACAGCGGCGCCTCCAGGTTGACGTAGGTCACGTCGGCGTTCCTGGTGTAGTCCGCGGTGGGCCGGAAGGGCCACAGGACGTCGTGATGCACGTCGATCGCCGCCCAGGCGACTCCCCGCGCAGGGATGATGTCCCCGGTGACCAGCAGCGTGCGCACCATCGACGGGTCGGCGGGCACGTTGAAGCGTGGATGGAACAGCTCCTGCAGGCTCAATGCCGGCGGCCGGCCCGTTCTAAAGGCGAACGACGGCTGGTCCGAGCCATCCATCGCGGGACCGACGACACGCTCCTGGGACACGTGGGTCAAGCTCACGGCCGGGGGCGAGCCGTTCGTGCATGCCGCGACGAGCAGTCCGGCCGCCAGAAGCGCGGCCAGGTGTCTCATTTGTCGACAGGAAGGCTGATCAGGATGTCTTCGATGGCGATCAACCGGGCGATGTACGAGCGTACTGGATCGCCCAGCTCCCCGCCCGCTCGAAAGAGTTCCCGGTTGCCCTCAGCGCGGCGGATCTTGAGCATGTCGGCGTGCAGCGGATCGAGGGCGCCGCGCCCGAGCGCGGCTTCGACCATGCTGCCCAGCCAGGCGGCGTAGAGGGCCACCTCCTGCGAGCTCGGGTCATCGCCGAGAGCCGGAAACGGGCGGTGGATGTGCTCGTCCCACAATCGCCGCAGGCGCCGGACGTCTTCCGGCTCGCTACGCACCAGCTTTGAGCTGCGCTACGACCGCGTCCGCGACCTGGCTGGTACCCACCGACGTGGGGTCGTCGCGCTTTTCTTTGAGGTCGTAGGTGACGCTCTTCCCCACCGCGATCACGCTCGCGATGGCGCCTTCCATCGCGTCGGCCGCGGCGATCTCTCCGAGGTGCCGCAGCATCAGCACGCCCGACAGCATCACCGCCATCGGGTTCACCTTGTTGAGGCCCGCGTACTTGGGGGCGCTGCCGTGGGTCGCTTCGAAAACGGCGCCGTTGGTGCCGATGTTCGCGCCCGGTGCGAGGCCCAGCCCGCCGATCATGCCCGCCCCGAGGTCCGAGATGATGTCGCCATAGAGGTTGGGGCAGCAGAGGATGTCGTACTCACTCGGCCGCAACACCAGCTGCATGCACATGTTGTCGACGATGCGATCCTCGAACTCGATGTCCGGGTGCCGAGCTGCGACTCTGCGCGCCACCGCGAGGAACAGCCCATCCGTGTGTTTCATGATGTTGGCTTTGTGCACCGCGGTCACCTTGCGCCGCTTGTTCTTGCGCGCGTAGTCGAACGCGAACTCCACGATCCGTTCCGAGCCACTGATCGAGATCGGCTTGATCGAGAGCCCGCTGTCCGGGCGGATCTTCTTCTTCGCCAGCGTGGAGATCTCGTCGATGAGGTGGTTGGCGTCAGCCGAACCCTGCTCGAACTCAATCCCGGCGTAGATGTCCTCGGTGTTCTCGCGCACGATCACGAAGTCGAGGTCGTCGCGCAGGTTGCGGGCGCCTTTGTAAGCCTTGACCGGGCGCACGAGAGCGTAGAGATCGAGCTCCTGGCGGAGGGCCACGTTGACGCTTCTGAAGCCGGAGCCGATGGGCGTCGTGATCGGGCCCTTGAGCGCGACCTTGTGCTTGCGGATCGAGGCCAGCAACGGCTCGGGCAGCGGCGTCCCGAATTCCTTGATGGCGGCCTCCCCGGCCTGGTGCACGTCCCAGTCGAACTGGACCCCGGTCGCCTCGAGCACGCGCACGGTCGCATCGCAGATCTCGGGCCCGACCCCGTCTCCGGGGACGAGGGTGATTGCGTGCCTCGCCACTCTTAAGGCAGGTCTAGGTGGCTATTTCTTGAAATAGTCGGCGTTGATCTTGATGTATTCGCGCTCTTTCTCGGGCACCTCGTCCTCGGGGAAGATCGCGTCTACAGGGCACGGATCGACACAGGCGCCGCAGTCGATGCACTCATCCGGATCGATGAAATACATGTTCGATGCGTCGTCGCTGTGGATGCAATCCACGGGGCAAACCTCGACGCAGGAGGCGTCTTTGACCGTCACGCAAGGCGAAACGATGACATACGCCATGGGCAGCAAGGGTACCATGCACCCGATATGCCCGAGAGCGAGCCCAAACCCAAGCTGATCGAACTCGTGGCCCCTGGCGCCGGCCAGGGCTGGAAAGCCGTGCTCAAGAACGGTAAGGCGGTCGTGATCCACGAGATCCCCGCTCCGGCCGCGGAAGCGGCTGCGGCCGTGCCGCGCATTCAGCGGCTGGCCGAGCACCGGCACCCGGCGTTGGCCCCCGTGCTGGCGTGGGGCACCGACCCCAACGGCGTCTGGGTCGCCGCAGAGCCAAACGAAGGCGTGCCGCTGGGCACGATCCTCTCCCGCGGACCCTTGACGCCTCCGGCTGCGGCCGCGCTGGGCGCGGCGGTCCTGTCGGGCGTCGCCGCGCTGCACGAGGCCGGAATCGCGATGGGCGGCTTTGGCGCCGCCGCGATCCGCGTGACCGGAAACGGAGAGGTTCGGCTCAGCGGCCACCCGGCCGCCGCCGTCCGCGGAGCGCCCTCGCAGAGCGACCTGCGTGCCGATGTGCGCTCATGCGGCATGGCCATCTGCGCGGCCTTCGGCGTCGACCCGGCCGGCGCACCCGCGCCGCCGAACATCCCGCCTGGACTCGTGGTGACGATGCGCTCGATGGCGAGCGGGGCGATGGGCCCGGCCGCAGACCGCGCCCAGGGAGCGCTGCGCGAGATGGCTTCCGCATTGCTCGCACCGGATCGCGCGACCGCGTCGCAAGCCGAGCTCGCGTTGAGGGCCGGCGGCCGCGAGATGCCGGCGATCACGCCCTTCCTGCCCAAGGAGACCTTCCCGCCCGGGGGGCCTGCTGCGCCGCAACAGGTGCCAGGCCTGGCGCCATGGGGCACGCAGCCCTCGGCTCCGGCTCCGCCGCAGCGCGACCAGACGCCCATCCGGGCGCCGGCGTCGTACGACGCGCCTGCCCGCCCGATGGAGACATATCCCCCGGGTGCGCCTGGTGCGCCGGCTCCCGTGCCGCCCCCATACGTACCGCCCCAGCGCCATGAAGAGCCCGCACCCGCAGGGGCGTCCTACGAGCCGCCTCCGCGCTCGCCGAGCACGTTTCCGACCATCACGCCCCCGGTGGAGGCGGCCCCGCCCCCGTCCGCGACCGGGCCCACCTGGCAGGACAAGCCGCCGACCCCGTCTTCCCCTGTGCCTACATGGCAGGAGAAGCCGGCCACCCCGTCTTCGCCTGAGGACACCTGGGGCAGCGCTCCGATAGCCCTGCCACCAGAGGCTCCTGCTCCGGCGCCGGCACCCGCAGCCCCCGAGCCGCCTCCCCCCACCTCGACATGGGACCCAGGCCCGCCGCCGACCGCGACCCCAGCGCCGGCTCCGGAGCCGCCCGCGGCCGAGACGAGGCCCACATGGACGTCGATTCCGACGCCCTCGTCGATGCCGGCCCCAGACGTCTCCTCGTTCCAGGCCTCGAAACCTGCGCCTGCCCCGGTGCAGGCGCCAGCGCCGGCGGCTCCTCCATACGTGGCCCCCGCCCCGGCCACCTACACGGGCACTCCCGCTTCGGCTCCCGACCTCGCTCCGGCGCGCAAGCCCCCCGCTCCGCGTCGCCCGGTCCGCGATCAGGCCACCGAGCGCCCGCCCTGGTTGGTGCCTGCGGCCGCCGTCATCGTGATCCTGCTGCTGCTTGGCGTCGGCTACGGCATCTTCGCCGCCACCCGAGGCGGATCGAACAACAACGTCGGGGTCACGTCGCCCGGGACGTCGCCCGGGACGTCGCCCAAGACATCGCCCAAGACCTCACCGAAGACCACGCCTTCCCCCGTCGGCGGCGCCCTCCAGACCGTGCCGACGTATGCGCCGGCCGCCAGCGACCCCATCACCAAGGTCCAGTTCTGCTTGACCGCGTCGCCCTGCCAGGGAGCCACCTCGGCCGACACCAACTGCACCCTGAACTCGACCTGCCACGTCGACATCGGCATCTACTACAGCGCTGCCGTGGGCCAGCTGACCTACTACGTGAACTTCTTCGACCGCTGCACCGGCACGACCACCCAGGTGTTCACGCGCACCGATACGCCCAACCCGACCTTCCGGATCTTCCTGCCAGCCCCCAACGGCGGCTTCCCGGTGACGATCCCGACTGCCAAGGCGGCCTCCATCGTAGTGGTGGCCAAAGCCGGCACAGCCATGGCCGCTTCCGCGCCCTACGACCTCCCGGGCAGTGCCGCCTCGTGCGCTTGACCTAAGGTCCTTTCATAACCACCCGGAACAACCTCACCCGTGATGAGGCACGTTCGCGCGCAGCGATCGTGTCGGAACCGCGCTACGACGCTCAGCTCGACCTGACTGGCGACGACGAGACATTCACCTCCAAGACGACCGTCGAATTCCGTTGCCTGCGACCCGGCGCCGCCACGTTCGTCGAGTTCATCGGACCCGGCGTCGAGCGCATCGAGCTGAACGGCAAAGCGCTCCCCGCCGATGCGTTCGACGGCGGACGGATCGCGCTCACCGGTCTCGAGGAACACAACGTGCTCAACGTGTCGGGGATCGCGAAGTACATGCACGACGGCACCGGCCTGTCTCGCTTCCGGGACCCGCTCGACGGACGCGACTATCTGCACAGCAGCTTCGAAAGCAACGACGCGCATCGCATGTTCGCGTGCTTCGACCAGCCGGACATCAAGGGCACTTTCACATTCCAGGCCACGGCGCCCGCCGACTGGACGGTGGTGTCGAACATGCCGGGCGCGAAGGGCGGCGATGGCGTCTGGCGTTTTCCGACCACCAGGGTCATCTCCACGTACCTCGCCGCTGTGGTGGCGGGTCAATACCACTCCGTCCATACCCACCACCGCAACATCCCGCTGGGCGTGTACTGCCGCCAATCGCTCGCGCCCTACCTGGACCCAGATGAGATCGCGGAGATCACCGGCCAGGGCCTCGATTACTTCGAGTCGCGCTACCGCATTCCATACATGTTCGGCAAATACGACCAGCTGTTCGTGCCCGAGTTCTCCGCGGGCGCTATGGAGAACCCGGGTTGCGTGACCTTCAACGAGAGGTACATCTTTCGCTCGCGGGTCACGCAGGCCGCGCGCCAGAAGCGAGCCGAGACGATCCTTCACGAAATGGCGCACATGTGGTTCGGCGACCTGGTCACGATGAAATGGTTCGACGACCTCTGGCTCAACGAGAGCTTCGCGACCTACATGGGCAGTCTCGCGAGCGCCGAGGCGACGCGATTCAAGAACGCCTGGACCTGGTTCGCGGCTGAGACTAAGGTCGCAGCCAGGATTCAGGATGAGATGCCTACCACCCACCCGATCGTGGCCGACATCCCCGACGTGGACTCGGTCCATCTCAACTTCGACAAGATCACGTACAACAAGGGCGGGGCGGTCCTCAAACAGCTGGCGGCGTGGCTGGGAGAGGAGACCTTCTTCGACGGCGTTCACACGTACCTCGAGCGGCACTCCTACGCCAACGCCACTCTGGCCGACTTTCTCGCGGCGCTGGAAGACGCATCCGGACGCAACTTGAAGGCGTGGGCTGGGGTCTGGCTCGAGGAGGCGGGCCTCAACAAGCTCGCCCTGGAGCTGAAGGTCGAGGACCACAGGATCAAGTCGGCCGCGGTGGTGCAGACGGCGCCCGAGTCACATCCCGTCCTGCGCCCCCACCACCTGCGGGTTGGTTTGTTCGACGTCGCCACTGACGCCGATTGGGCGTTCGAACGGCGACGGACGATCGAGCTCGACGTGGACGGCGCCCGCACGCGCGTGCCCCAGCTCGAGGGCGAAATCGCCAGCGACTTCGCGCTCCTCAACGACGGTGACCTCGCTTACGCGAGACTCGCGCTCGATCCGGGCTCGCTCGCAGTTCTGCTCAAGGGTCGGCTCCAGCTCGACGATGATCTGGCGCGCGCGGTTGTGTGGGGCAGCTTGTGGGACATGGTGCGCAGCGCCGAGCTCGGCGCCGGCGAGTACGTCGGCATCTCGATTCGCTGCATCGACATCGAGGCCGACCCAGCGGTGTTCCAGTCGCTGATGTTCCGCACGTTCGCCGCCTTTGAGGAGTACGCAAGCCTCGCGCGCCGCGGCGAGCTGCGCGAGGCGGTCGCTCGCGCGGCATTCGACCGGTTGCAACGGACTCCGCCCGGCAGCGACCTCCAGCTGCACTGGACGTACACCTTCATCGATGCCGCGCGCCGGCCCGCCGATCTGGACTGGGTGGCAGGCCTCCTCGAAGGCAGGACGCGGCTCGATGGGCTGACCGTGGATTTCGCCGTCCGCTGGGCGGCTGTGACTGCGCTGGCCACCGCGGGTGCGGCTGGGCCGGAGGTCATCGCGGACGAGCTCGAGCGAGACCCGACCGACATGGGGCACCGCGCTGCGGCGGCGGCCCGGGCGGCGCTTCCCGTCCCGGAGGCCAAGGTGGAGGCGTGGGAAGCCGTCACCAAGGGTCGCGCATCTCTCGCTACAAAGAGGGCTATCGCCGACGGTTTCCATCGGCCCGACCAGGAGTCCTTGCTGGCGAAATACGTCCAGCCCTACTTCGAAACGCTGCTGCCGTTCTGGGAATCGCATGACATCGACGAAGCCCTGATGTTCGTGAGGTGGATGTACCCGATGACCATCATCACGCCCCAGGTCGTCACGCTCACCGACCAGTGGCTCGCCCGAGACCTGCCGGGACCGATGAAGCGCTCGCTGCTCGAGTCGCAGGACGAGACCAAGCGGGCGCTGCAAACCCGTGCCTTCGACAGTTCCCCTCTCCCCGCGAGGGGAGAGGGTCAGCAGGGGGGTGAGCCGGGAGCTGGCTTCGCCAGGCCCGGCGCTTAAAGGGGGGAGTTCCCCCCTTTTAAAGAGAGGGGCGCGGTAACCCATAACGCAGGAACAGGAAGTCGCCGTGGCGCCGCGCGCTGAGCAAGCGGCTCCAGACCGGCACCTTCGGCAGAAGCTCAACCCCCTCCACAATGCCCAGGCGTCGTTCCTTGTTTCGCCCCGCGAGCACGGGAGCGAGCGTCAAAAACATCTCATCGACCAGCCGGGCTTTCACCAGCTCGCCCATGAGGGTCGGCCCACCTTCGGTGAGGACGACGTCGAACCCCATCTTTGGGAGCTCGCCAAAGGCGCGCTTGATGTCGAGCGTCTTACCCGCGCCCAGGGCCATGACCTCACAGGCAGGCGGCAACCGGCTGCCGATCTGCTGCGCGACCGCCCTCGTCGTCAGCACGATAGCGCCATTCACCAGAGCGGGATGCTTGAAATCCAGGTCGCCGGTGGCGGTCAGCAGCACCAGCCGCGGCTCAGCGGCAAGACCGAGGGTTTGCCTCAACACCGCAAACTCCGCCGCGAGGTCGGGAAACACATGGGCCGGCGTCCACAGGTGCCCGGGCGTGGCCCTCATCGTGCCGGCTCCGATGACCACTGCATCGGCGCACGCACGTAGAAGCCCCATCAAGAAGCGATCTGCGCGATTCTTGCCGCTGATGACCGAGCCGGCCGAGACGCCCGAGCCGAGCGCCGCCACACCGTCCAGCGACGAGACGAAATTCGAGTAGACGACCCGGTCGGCGAATCCGAGCCGGCCGTACAGCCGGCTCAATTCGTCCGGCAACGAGTACGAGGGCAGGTCTGACTCGAACAGGACGTCGAAAGGCGCCTGCACCCGAGATCAGTGGTTGCTCGGGACCATTGCGGCCTGGAGGAACTCTGTCCGCAGCTGAGGATCGGTTTCGTAGTTCCCGCGCCAGTTCGACGTCAAGGTCCGTGAGTGAGCTTCGCGCACGCCCCGCATCTGCGTGCACAGGTGCATCGCGTTGAGATGCACGGCGACGCCATGCGGCTGCAGAAGGCGCACCAGCTCATCGGCGATCTCGACCCCGACCCTCTCCTGGAGCGTGAAGCGCCGGGCGAAGACACGCACCAGCCTGGTCAGCTTGGAGATGCCGATGATCTCTTCGTGAGCGATGTAGCCAATGTATGCGTGGCCGTGGAATGGCAGCGCGTGGTGCTCGCACAGGGAGAAGAATTCGATGGGACCCTCGATTGTCTGGGCAATGCTGCAGTCAGGGCCGCCCCGGCACTCGGTCGGGAAGGCCGTGAGCAGCTTGGGATCGCCTTCGTATCCGTTGGTGGCGTCGAAGAGCGCGCGCACGAAGCGAGTCGGGGTGTTCTTGGTGCCCGGCGTGTCCAGGTCCATTCCGAAGGCCGAGAACATCTCGGCGGCGTAGCCCTCGAACTTGTTCCACTTCTCAGGGGCGATGGTCCGGGGATGACTCGTCTCCCAATGCGTGGTCTCTTCAGGGTCGAAGGCGTAAGTGGACATTGCGGACTCCTTGAGCTGGTCGTTGGGTCCGCACCAATGTACTAGCTGTTCTGGATGTCGATCACCAGCCGCGCGGGGTTCGTGAGGAAGAACTCGCGGTAGCACGCAGTCTTCGACAGGCCCAAGCCCCACTGCACGGTGCCTTCGAAATCCTCGACCTGGCGCAGCTCGACTAGCACCGAGTAGCCGGGCTTGATGTCGGTCGAGCCGCTGTAGGCGGTGTGCTCGTCGGCGCCGTGGATGATCACGAGCAGGCCCGTGCTGCCCTGGAGTGTGACCTGCTGGCCGCTGGCGCCTTGCGTGAAGGTGGTCCCGGCATGGGGGCTCATATCCACGTTCGCGGGTTCTCCGTTGTTGAACTCTATGGTCACGCGGTCGTATCCGGGGTGGGTGCCGGTGCGCACTGCGTCGACGAACGCGACCGCCGGCGTGTGCGTGCCCGCGAGCGAGACAGGGCCCGCACATACGAACGCCGGCAGGGTGGAATCGGGGGGCGTCTGCGCCGGGCTGGGGCTGGGCGTGGCGCCCGGCGTCGCCGTCGCGGCAGCGCTCGGACTCGGACTGGGGCTCGGGATCAGCGACGGCCCGATGGCGGTATGCCGGCCGAGGTTTGACACCACCAGCACGCTCACGACGATGGCCGCGATCAGCCCCGCCGCGAGCCCTGCCATCCAGAACGGCCCGGTGCGGGCCGGCCTGCCCTGCTCCAGAGCCGAGCGCACGCGTGCGGACAGCGCCGGGCTGGGCGTCCCGCTGATGGCATCGAACTCGCGGTTGAGGTCGCGGCGGAAATTCTGGCTCATGTCAGGACACCTCCTCGAGGGTCAGGTCAGACCGGAGCCGGCGTGCGGCCCGATAGATTCGAGATTTGGCTGCTGAAGGCGACACACGCAAGGTGCGCGCGACCTCGTCCAGCGGCAGGTCGAGGTAGAAGTAGAGGACCAGCGGCAGGCGCTCGTCAAGACTGAGCCGAGCGACCGCTCGCCTGAGGTCGGTGACAGCCTCCTGGCTCGGTGCATCACTCCGCCGCTCGGATTCGACTTCGGCCGATTTCACAACCGACCACCAGCGCCGCCGACGCGTCATGCGGCACTCGTTGGCCACGATGGAGAGAAACCACGCGCGCAGCGAGCTTTCGTCGCCGCGAAGCTGGCGCAGGTTGCGCCACGCCTTCACCGAGGCCTCCTGCACCGCATCTTCGGCCGCCATCCGGTCGGAGAGCATCACAGCCGCAAGCCTGTACGCGGGATTGAGGAGCGGGTCGATGAGCATAGCGAAGGAGTCGGCGTCACCTTCGGTGGCGCGCTGCATGGCAGACGGCCGCTGCTCCATCACGGCGCTCATCATGTTGCTTCCTGACGCCTCCGGGCCGCGCCTAGCTGCCGCTGGCGATGAAGCGAAAGGTGAGCGTGGATGAGCTCGCAGTCACGTTTGCGCAAGCCGGTCGACTCACGCCGGCGCCGAAGCTGACGACGCCCTCGAAGTCTCCGATCGCACCCGCTTCGAGCAGGATGGGGCCCGATGAGGTGAGGCGCACCGCTCCGTTGTAGTTGCTCATGTCACCGCGAAAGCCGCGAAGCACGATTCGGACTCCCGAGGCGCCGGCGAGATCGACGGGCCGGCCACTGGGGTCCACTGTGAAGTGAGCGCTGCCAACCGGGGTGACCTCGAACTGCGGCGTCCCTGACGCAAAAGTTAGTTTCAGCGTGTCCCCATCCGTCACTGCGGACACGATGGCGGGCGTCGTGGCCGAAGCGGATGGCGCGGCCGGCCACAAAGCGGAGGCGGCGCCAGAGGCGGTGCAGCTGAGCGCGACCGGGCTGGCCGTCGTCTGAGCAGCGGGGCTCGAGGTCGCGCTGTTGGCGGCGCCGCAAGCGCAAATGAACATCACGGCCAGGGTCGGGGTGGTGCGTCGCATATCTCTTCCTCCGAAACGTGGGGACACGCTCCTGCCTGTTTGATGCAGCAGCCGGGTGTTTGGTTGCAAATTCCCTCTCCCGAGGGAGAGGGCGGGTGCGATCAGGCCTTGTTCGCCCAGCAGTTGGACGTCAGATCGGCGCCAAAGCTGCCGCCGTTCAGGGTGAGCGTCGCGGTCCACGGTCCCGCCAGGTTGTATTTCGAGCTGCCATCGAATGTAACCGTGACCGTGCAGGTGCCGGACGCATTCACCTTGCCGGCGTCAGCGGGAACCACCAACTTCATGTCGGAGGTTGGGTCGCCCACCAGAGTCACCCGGTAGGTTGTCCAAACGACCTGACCGTAGCCGGGTAGGTCGAAGTACCGTCTGCGGCCGTCGTCGGGCGCGGTGTACGTGTGGTTCAAGCAGCCTGGGTATGCCGACGGATCGCAGTTCGGAAAGGCGAGCTTGACCGCCGACGCGGCCATGGCCACCGCGCTCGAGCTGACGTCTGGACCGAACGTCGCGGTCGGCGTGCCGTCGACGCCATCGACCACCTGCGAGGTGCGGTCGTAGAAGGCGTTCGCGTCCATCGTGACGCTGTGGTACCCCTCTACCGCCTGGATGGTGGTCACGTCGGAGGTCGCGGGCGCGATGCCGTCGACCTCGACTGGCCCGGGCTGGTTCGGCAGGGTGATGTGGATCGTGACGAACGGGATCACGATCCGCCAGGAGCGGTAGATGAGGTCGCGGAACCTCGCATTGTCCTTGCGCACGGTGAAGGTCTGGGTGTGCTGCTGACCTGCCCACGTCAACGACACCACGACCGATTGCGTCGTTCCATCGGTCGCCTGCGATGAAACCAGCTTGACGTTGCGCACGTCCCTGTTCTGCGGCACTTTCATCATCGATTCGATCGCCGGCTGACGGAAGAACTCTGGATTCGATCCCTGCTGAAACGTTGCGTTCGCCATCATGCCGCTCACGTCGCCCCGGCTCTGCGCGGCGAAGTAATCCGTCACCGCGTGCTCGGGGCTGTAGGTGCTCGAGCGAAGCAAATACCCAGCCGCGCCGCCCCCGCCCAACACCAGTATCTCCAGGAGGGTCGCGGCCGCTACGGCCAGCCAGAGATTGCGTGGCCGCGCCGTTTGGCTGGGTCCAGGTGTTGCGGCCGGGTCTTGAGCGTCCACCCTGTCTAAACCTTACCGGCGGCATCGAGGTGGGCGTTTTCGTCAGCAGTTCGCAGTACGCCTGGATTGCACGAGCATCACGATCGAGCAGATGACGAGCCAACCCAGAAACGTGGCGAACGACACGATGTCGGGGAGCGCGCCCGCGGCAAGGATCCCAGGCGGCGCAAAGAAAGAAACCCAGGAGACAGCCTGCAGACCCCCCGCCACCGCGGCCGCCAGTCCGAGCCAGCGAGGAAGCACGTTTCCAGCCAGGATCGACGCGGCGGCGGAACCGAGGAACAGCAGAATCGGAAAGGTGGCGACCTGGAAGGCGAAGCTCTGAAGGTCGTTGAGAAGGGCTGCGCGCGCGGGCTCTGGGTTGGGGCGGAAAGCCAGGGCGTGGAAGGCAGCCACCTGGATCAGCGCGCACGCAGCGACGATGGCGGCTGCACCGAACGCGGTCAGGGACGGGATGCTCCGGATCCGCGCGTGGAGGACCGAAGCGAATATGACCAGGAACATGGCCCCTACGCCATCGGCGACGCTCTCGATCTCCAGTCCGATCCTGTGTCCGTTGTAGTAAGCGACGACGTCAGCGGCCGCGGCCCCCGCGACGGGCGGTGGAGGTGAGATGAGCCCTGTCAGCGCGAGCGCCACCGCGGCCAGCACGCCCGATGCAGGAAGCCACCGCGCCGGCGTGCTCACGGCCGGAGCGTACGCGCGATGCGGTGCTAAGGTGGGTCCGCCGTGACTCCATCGTCCACGGACGAGGTTCTTTCGGACGAGCCCTGGCTGTCCATCCGGTGGGATGGCGACCACAAGTGCGTTTATGCAGAGTGGATCGGCTTCGCCAATAGCGTCGAATTTCGAGCCAGCACGATGGCGATCCTCGAGGCGATTCGACAAAAGAGCTCTGCGGCGTTGGTCAGCGACAACCGGAGGCTTGAAGGGGTCGCCGACGCAGATCAACTATGGCTCCGCGACACATGGATGCCGCTGGCCGTAGCTGCGGGCGTCAAGCGAATAGCGGTGGTGCTGCCGGGTCAGGGCCTCGGCAAGGTTGCAAGCGAGGACATCATCAGCCGGTTTGGAAACACGGTGTTCGTCACGCGCACCTTCACGATTGTCTCGGAGGCGACGAAGTGGCCGCCGAAGCGTGACGGCAAATTTGAACGCGGCACCTCGAGGCGGCTCGGTGAGCCGACCTCGAGGCTGAACGACCTACTTCTTGCCGGTGCTCGTCTCTGGAGTCGACCGCCGGTGCTCGGGTACGAGAATCTTCTTTCCGTCCTGCTTTCGCGTGTAGCCGGGTACCGCCACGATCTTGTTGCCCTTCTTGGTTTCTGCCATGACTTGTGACCTCCGCTGGATACTCAGCCGAGCCTTGGCTGCGACTGGCTAGGATGCGCATTTGATTGCGCGTGGCCCTGTCTGCGGGCCAACCTCATCTGAGCTTTGTTCGCACAGCAGAACAAATTCAGCAACAGGCCAGGCGGTATTGGCGCAAGCGACGGTCGTTTACGTCGCCCGGCGCCGCTTCCTACCCCCCGAGACGAGGCGCACGATCATGAGTAGGATCACCGCGCCGGCAAAGGCCACGACCATCTCGCTGATGATCGGGTAGCCGATCACCAGGACGTTGATGTGGAAGATGCTCGTGAGAAACCCAGCCAGAAAGGCGCCCAGTATTCCGATGACGATGTCGCCGAAGATACCTAGCCCATGACCCAGCGCAACGCGGCTGGCGAGGAAACCCGCCACCAGTCCAACCAGGCACCAGATCAGGATCGTGCCCCAGTCAAAGTTGATCGCGGTCCCGTTGATGGTTACAGCCATCTCGATTACAGGATGGGCAGTCGCTCGTAACAAACGCCGCAACTTTTGATCCGGCGTCTGGCGGACGGGTTGGGATTTGAACCCAAGACAGCCTTGCGGCTGTACAGCATTTCCAGTGCTGCGCCTTCGACCGGACTCGGCCACCCGTCCCGCGACCACTGTAGCCAAAAGTCACAGGTCGCCTGGTGGGGTTTCTACCGAATCAGAACCAAGCGTCGAGGACGCTGGCGGTGGTAGGTGGCGGCAGGGCTGGTCCTCCGATGCCCGGGATGATCGCATCCATGTTGACCACTGAGGCGCGGCCGGTGCTGGTGTCGTGGGCGAGGATCACCCCATCGGGATAACTCTCGCCGCCTGGTCCGCATTGGCCGGCCTTCTCTTCGTTGGACCACGCCACGGTTCGGGTGACGAACACAGGCTCAGAGCTGATGCCTGCGGAAAGCTGAGCTGCGACGTGAGTAGCAAGATCGAAGGTCCACAGATGCGGTAGGCCGCCGCATGCGTCGGCTGGTGGGCCGACATACGAGTCATAGATGATGCTGCTGCCGGTCGGCGCCACTCGAGCCCAGAAGAGGCTGCTCAAGCCGGTCGCCACCGTCTGCACATTGCCGGTTCCATCAAGGCTATAGAGCTGGCCTGCGGATGGTGATGGCCCTGGGCCGTAGAAGTAAAGCGTGTGTCCGGTCGGCGACCAGCTACCGAACTCGGCCCACGTGGATTGGATGAGGATGAATGAGTCCGGCGGCGCGTACGAACCGAGGATTCCGAAGACCCGGTATACCAGGAACTTCGCAAGGCCTGACGCAGGTTTGAACTCGTTGTAATCGAGCAGTTCCTTTCCATCGGCGGAGAAGGCGAGCTGATCGAATGGGCCTCGACCGGGCGGAGGTCCGCCGTGACCTCCGATCGGTGGCTGCAGATAGAGCTCGCGATCGTAGCCGGCCCCGTCGATGCGAGTGCTGATCGATCCGGCCGGGTCAATGGCCGCGCGATAGGCGAACGTGGTGCCATCGCGGCTGTAAACCCCCTCAAAGGCAGGTGCCGGCAGGCGCGCGGTCTGGACCACCTTGCCCGAGCTCAGGTCTGCTGAGCCCAGCTGGTCGCCGATCCAGAAGACCACCTGGTTGGGCGCCTGGCCGAAGTTGCCGCCCTGCGCAGGGCTGAGCAGACAGAGAAGGGCAGGCTTGAGTGGATTGGAGACGTCGAGAACCTCGAGTATCGGAGGGGTCGTGGCCAGTTCGTACAGCGCCAGCCCATGGGTAGCCGTGACCGGCCGGCCGCACGTGAGCTGGGTCGTGAACGGCCCGCCGGCCGGCGAAGGAGTGGCGCTGGGACTGCTCGATGGGCTGTTCGTGATGGATGGCGACGGTGCGGTGCTCTTGGGCGAGGGCGCACCGCCTGCCGTGCCGCCTGCAGCGCACGCCGTCAGGGCGCAGACGGCAATCAGAGTCGCGGCCGCAATCCTCACCACGTATCGAACGAAATCAGCGCTTGAGTGTTACGCCGCTGGTGGCATCAGGACGGGCCTATCCAGCACCGCTCGAGCGGCCGACCATCCGCGGACCGTCGGCTCCCGCGACGATGCACGTGTCTGTCATCCCAATGAACAACCCATGCTCGACCGCGCCGGTCGTGGCCTTGATCGCCAAAGCCAGCCCGGCCGGATCGTCGATGCCGCCCTGGAACATCAGGTCGAGGATCAGGTTGCCGTTGTCGGTGATGAATGGAGCCTCCTCCCCGCCTCGCACCGTGAGCGACGACCCCAATGCGATCAGCCGCTCGGCCGTGGTTCGCCATAGGAATGGCGACACCTCGACCGGCAGCACGCCCACACCCAGCTGCTTGACCACCTTGGATTCATCGACGACCACCACGAATCGCCTCGAAGCGGCTGCGACGATCTTCTCGCGGAAGAGTGCCCCGCCGCGCCCCTTGATCAGATTCAGCGCCGGGTCGACTTCGTCCGCGCCATCCACCGCCAGGTCGATCTCGCCCACCAGCTCCTGGACGATCTGGATTCCAAGCTCGGCGGCCAGCTCCGCGGTGGCACGCGAGCTCGGCACGCATCGCAGCTTCATCCCGCTCGCCACCAGGCGGCCGACTCCCTCGGTGAAGTACTTCGCTGTCGACCCGCTCCCGAGGCCGAGCAGCATCCCGTCCTGGACGAGCTCGAGGGCCTTCTCGGCGGCCGCGCGCTTGAGCGCCTCCTGTTTGCTACTCAACTGCTTTGCGAATAGCCGCGATGCCGGCGGCGATGCCGGCCTTGTGTCCGAACACCGAGCTGCCCGCCACCAGCACGGTCGCGCCCGCCTTCACGGCCAGAGGCGCGGTCTGGGCGTCGATGCCACCGTCGACCTCGATCTCGACGTCTGGCGCCATCGCCCGCAACCTGCGGATCTTGTCCGGGCTGCGGACGATGAACTTCTGGCCGCCAAAGCCTGGTTCGACTGTCATCACATTGACTAGAACGATGTACGGGAGGATTTCACGCAATGTCTCAAGGGGCGTCGCGGGGTTGATGGCCACGCCGGCATCGGCGCCCAACTCTTTGATCGCCTGCACCGTGCGGTAGAGCGACGTCGTCGCCTCGACCTGGACTTCGATCAGGCTCGCGCCGGCTTTCGCGAAAGCCTCGATGAACAGATCGGGGCGCTCGATCATCAGGTGGGCCTCGATCGGCAGGTCGGTGACCTTGCGCACCGCCTCGACCACGAGCGGGCCAAAGGTCAAGTTCGGAACGAAGTGGCCGTCCATGACGTCGACCTGAATGCGGTCCGCGCCGGCGGCCACCGCCTCAAGCACCTGATCGCCGAGGCGGGACACGTCGGCTGAAAGGATCGAGGGAACGACCTCGATTCGCTTGTCGTGCTTCACGCCCCTCTCCCCTGCGGGGAGAGGGGAGCTAAACCCCGGCGGCCTCGCGGTCGATCAGCCATCGCGCGCCCGCAATCATCCCCGATGGGACCTCGCCGCGTTTCGCCTTCGCCACGGCCTCGGCCTTCCCCGCCCCTGTCGCGAGGATGATCACGCGGCGTGCAGCGCGCAGAGTCGACAGCGTCAGCGTCACGCGTTGAGGGGGCGGTTTGGGAGCGTCGCGGATGCCGACCGCCCATCCTTTCGCCTGGACAGCCGGATGGCCCGGAAACAGCGATGCCGTATGCCCGTCCTCCCCCACTCCCAGCAGCACGATGTCGAGCGGCGCCACCGCCGAGACCACGTGTGAGTACAGTCCGGCCGCCTCATCAGGCCCCAGCTCGGCGGGGATGCGGTGCACGGTCGCGGGCGCAACCCGATCAAGCATCGCCTCCCGCGCCATCCGGTAGTTGCTGTCTGGATGGTCCGGGCGCACGCACCGCTCATCGCCGAACAGCACCGTGACGCGACCCCATTCCACGTCCAGGCGGGCGAGCAGCTCATAACATCGCCGGGGCGTGGTGCCCCCGGCCAGGACCAGAGTTCTGGCCCCGTCCGCGATGGTGGAAGCGATCTCCGAAGCGGCCGCGGCTGCCACGTCCTCGGCCGACTCGAGGACGGTGAGCTCCACCCCTACAGGGCCCGCATGAGCCCGGCTCCCGCCGCCAGCGAGCGCGCGAACACCGCATCGTGCGCGCCCATGGCAAGCAGTTCGACCAGAAGCGACGCGTCATCGTTGGATTCGATGCGCTGGACGTGCCGCAGGGTATCGGCACCTCCGATGTCGATCAGCGTGAGAAGCACCAGCGAGTTGTCCGCCCTCCTGCGCTCGCGCACGAACACTGTCGGGCGTGGGGGCGCGCTCTCCCCGGGTGGATCGCCGGTGGCGGTGTGATGGAGCGAATCGCGATTCTGGAACGCCATCTCGCGATGCTGGGCGGCTTTCCTTTGCGCGATCTCCATTCCTGCATCGTCCTCACCGCCGGTGGAGTGCTGGTGCTGGAACGGCACCGGCCCCAGGTCAGGAGCCGGACGCCGCGTCCGCTCCGGCGCCCTGGCGATAGACAACCTGAAAGTGGTTCCGCCGGCCGTGCCGACGATCCGCACAGTGCTGATCTCGCCCTCCACCAGGCCGGCCTTGACGACCGACCGGAAGGCCACGTCGACGATCCTCCAGCCATCGGCCTCGAACTGGGCCGAGACAATTCCTCCCGCGCCGCCCGCTGCCCGCTGGAGCTTCCACCCTAGGGCGCTCGCCATCCAACCGACCAGCGTTGCGGAAGGGATCCGGTTGCCGCGGCCCGCACCCGCGTAGTCGATGCCGATCTCGCTGATTCCGGATAGAAATGGCCGGCGGGTTACCGGGGCAAAGAACTGTGCGATCGATTCCCGCCACGGAGCCAGGCGCGCCCATTGCAGGTCTGCCATCCCGAGACGGCGGTGCGCATGTGCGCTCGTATCCGCGAAACCGAGAAACGAGTGATAAGGACGCGCGAACCCCGCCGTGTCTACCACCAGGGCGTCGGCGATGTCCAGTGCGTCGCGCAGCTCCCTGGACCCGAACGGCGGGGTCCCGAGCCACCAGACATAGGTCGGCACGCCGCTGACCAGGAGCGGATCGACCAGGCCGGCAAGGTGCGTTGCCGCCGGGCCCCGAACCTGCAGCGTCACCAGCTCGTAATGGGCAGGAGAGGCTGCAGCGGCGCCCGTCGCCTCCGTTACCTGCACTGGAGGAGGCGCGGTGATCGAAGCGTCGATACGGCCTGGCTTGACGTCTGCCTGGTCCCGCACCACGATCGCGAGCGACGGGTGGTGGACGGCGATCGTCGTGCATATGCGTTGGGCAAGCTTCTCCTCCGCCTCTGTCGCGGCCACGGCGATCAGCGTCATGACGCAATTACGCGGATGTGGATGGTCGTCGTCCGTGGATTGCGCCTCGGCGAATTTCCGCCTGAACTCGGTCAGCGCGCTCAGGACCTGCGCGATGGTGACTCCCTCGCCCTTCCATTCCAATGCGTCGCGCGGTGGACCGCTCAGGGCCTGTGCCATTCCCTCCCATCCGCCTCGAGCAGCTTGGCCGCCGCGTTAGGTCCCCAGGTGCCGGCCGGATACATCTGCAGCGGCGGCCTGCCCTCCCTCCATGCGGCCTCGATGGGATCGATGAGCGTCCACGCGGTCTCCACCTCGTCTGCGCGCGTGAAGAGGGTGGGGTCGCCGATCATGCAGTCGAGCAAAAGGCGTTCGTACGCCTCCGGCACCTCGACGAGAAACGACGAGGCGTATAGAAAGTCCATCGCCACGCTGCGCAGCCGGATGCCTGCAGCCGGCACCTTGGCGCCGAACCGGAGCGAGATGCCCTCCTCGGGCTGGATGCGCAGCGTGATGGCGTTGGGGTCGAGCTCCTGGGCGGCCTGCCGGCCGAAAGTCAGGTGGGGCGGTCGGTTGAAGAGGACTCGGATCTCCGTCGCCCGTTTGGGCATGCGCTTGCCGGCGCGGATGTAGAACGGGACCCCGGCCCAGCGCCAGTTGTCGACGAAAAGCCTGAGCGCCACGAATGTCTCCGTGAGCGAGCCCGGCGCCACGTTGGGCTCTTCGCGATACCCGTGGACGTGCTCGCCCAGCACCCATCCACTGGTGTACTGGCCGCGCACAGTGGATTTGACCGCGTCCTCTTCGGTGATCGGACGGATCGCTCGCAGCACCTTCACCTTCTCGTCCCGGACGGCGTTGGCTTCGAATGCGATGGGCGGCTCCATCGCGGTGAGAGCGAGCAGCTGCAGCGCGTGGTTCTGGACGATGTCGCGAAGAGTGCCGGCCTTGTCGTAGTACGCCCCTCGGTTCTCGACCCCGATCTCTTCCGCGGCCGTGATCTGCACGGAATCGATCAAGTGGCAGTTCCAGATCGGCTCGAAGATCGAGTTCGCGAAGCGGAAAGCCATGATGTTCTGGACCGTTTCCTTGCCCAGGTAGTGGTCGATCCGGAAGACGGAGTCCTCGTGAAAAACCCGCTGCACCATCCGGTTCAGCTCGCGCGCGGACTTAACGTCGTTGCCGAACGGCTTCTCGACCACGATCCGGTGGTAGCCATCGCCTGCGTTCAGTCCGGCGGCCTTCAGCTGCTCGGTGATGGTCTCGTAGGTCGGCGGCGGCGTCGCGCAGTAGAAGACCCTGTTCCCACCCACATGCCGGGCGTGATCGAGCTCATCAAGTCTGCGTCCGAGCGCCTTGAAGTCGTCGAGCTTGCTGAAGTCGACCTTGATGTAGAACAGACCCTCGAGAAACGACTGCAGCACAGCCTCGTCGACCGGCTGCGTCCGCGAGAACTCCGAGATCTTTTCCGAGGCTCGCTTGCGAAATGCGTCGTCGCTGAGGTCGTCGATCGCAGCTCCGACCACCGCGAACCCGGCCGGCAGCAACCGCTGCTTGGCCAGGTTGTACAGGGCCGGCAGCAGCTTTCGCCCGCTCAGGTCCCCGGTCGCGCCGAAGATCACCATCAGCGCCGGTTCGGCGACGCGATAGTCGTGCAGGCCTTCGGCGAGCGGGTTCGGCGCTGCCGTCGCTGTCGTGCTCAACGCCCCTCTCCCCTAACCCTCACCCCGCTGGGGGGAGGGGATTACTGCGGCGCTCAACGCTGGGCCGTCTCGCCTTTGGCGTCGGTCACCACCGCATGTCCGCCAAATTGATTTCGCATCATGGCGAGCATGCGGTCGCCGAATGTGTTCTCCATCCGGCTCCGGAAGCGAGCGAACAGTGACTCGGCGATGATCGGCACCGGCACCGATTCATCGATGGCCGCCTCGACGGTCCAGCGTCCCTCGCCCGTGTCCTCCACGTAGCCCTTGATACTGGCAAGCTCCGGATCCTGTGAGAGGCCTCTTGCGATCAGGTCGAGCAGCCACGACCGGACGACGCTGCCCGTGCGCCAGGCCTCCGCGATCGCCTGCATGCTCATATCGGGGAAATTCTTGGAGAACTTCATGACCTGGAAGCCTTCGGCGTAGGCCTGCATCAGGCCGTACTCGACGCCGTTGTGCACCATCTTCACAAAATGACCTGAGCCCTCCGGGCCCGTGCGCACCAGGCCGCCATCGTCGGGGGCGAGGTCTTTCAACAACGGAAGGCAGTAGTCGTAGATCGCCTGCTCAGCGCCGACCATCAGGCAGTAGCCGTACTCGAGGCCCCAGATGCCGCCTGATGTCCCGGCGTCCATGTAGTGCATTCCTTTGGCTTTGACCCGCTCGCAGTCCTCCATCGCAAGCTTCCAGTTGGTGTTACCGCCGTCGATGATGATGTCGCCCGGATCGGCGAGCACGATGAGCTGGTCGATCGCCTCTGTCGTCGGATCGCCCGCCGGCACCATGATCCACATCACTCGCGGCTTGGATTGAAATTGCTTCACGAAATCTTCAATTGACGAGGCGCCTACAGCGCCTTGAGATGCCTTCTCTTTGACCGCGTCCGCCGAGCGGTCGTACGCGATCATGCGGTGGCCGCGCTTCATCAGACGCAGGACCATGTTGCCGCCCATGCGGCCCAGGCCGACCATCCCCATCTCCATCGCTGTCGCTCCTTTACGAATCCCCTCCCCCCGTCGGGGGGAGGGTCAGGGAGAGGGGCGTGAACACCCCTATCTGACCGCTGATCGAACCGCCGCCGCCAGCGCTTTCCATCCGGCCGCTGTCTCTTTGCCGAGCGTCACCCGCAGCGCCGGGAACCTGCGCGATGTGAGCGACTCCAGGTCGCCCAGCGACTGCGCTTGCTTGAGGATCGAGAAGCTGTACGGCTGGCCGGGGATGGGCACGTCTTTCGTGTCGTCCTGGACGATCTGCAGGAAGAGGCCGACCTTGGGGCCGCCCTTGTGCAGCTGTCCTGTCGAGTGGAGGAAGCGAGGCCCGTAGCCTGCGGTCGTGGCGTAGTGGGTCGCGTCGCGCACGGAGGTCCGGATCGAGGCGATGGCGGCCTGTGAAGCGGTCGTGCGGGTGGTGTAGGCCATGATCGCGAAGTACGCCCCACGCTTGCCCTGGCCGAGCAGCGATTTCAAGCCGGCTCGAGACTTGGCCGCCGGCACCGACTCCGCCTTTGGGAGCTTGCCGCTGGCGCGGTACTTGGCCAAGACCTTCTTGGTGTTGTCCTTCGACTCCTGCACATTGGGCTGGTCGAAGGGATCGATGCCCAGGACCGACCCGGCGATCGCGGTCGCGATCTCCCAGCGCAGGAACTCGCCGCCCAGGTCCAGCTTGTCGCGCAGCGTCAGCGTCACCACGGGTTGGCCGGCTTTCTCCAGCGCCTGGACCGCCTTGTTGGGCGGATCGGCGTCCATGCGGATGTACACGAACAGCCGGTCATCGCCGTAAACCGCGGGCTTGCCGAGCGGTTCGCCCTCGACGGGCACGATCCCCTTGCCCTGCTTGCCGGTGCTCTCGGCGATGAGCTGCTCCACCCAGTAGCCAAACGTGGCCACCCGGGGCGACGCGATGAGCGTCAGCTTGTTACGGCCCTGCACCGCGAGCTCGCCCATGACCCCGCCCAGCCACACGCCCGGGTTGTCCTCGGCGGGCACGGAGTCGGCGCACGAGTGCGCCATCTCCACCGCGCGCTCGAGCATCTCTGTCACGTCGACGCCCATGAGGGCGCCGGGCACGAGCCCGAAATAGCTCAGGGCCGAATATCGGCCGCCGATGTCGGGCGGGTTGCGGAATATCCAGCGGAAGCCATGGTCCTTGGCCAGCTTTTCCAGCGAGCTGCCCGGGTCGGTGATAGCGGCAAAGTGGCGTCCGGCCATCCCGTCCTTTCCGCCGCCATTCACCTCTTCCCAGAAGTAGGCGAAGTGCGACAGGGTCTCGGTCGTCTCACCCGACTTCGACGCGACGATGAAAAGCGTGTCCTGGATTCGGATCCGTTGACGCACCGCACGGATCGTGGCCGGGTCCGTGGTATCCAGCACGTGGAGCCTTGGATGGCCGCGGACCGGGCCGAATGTGTTCCTCAACACATCCGGACACAGGCTCGAGCCGCCCATGCCGAGGAGGACGACGTCGGAGTACGTGCGGCCGTCGGTGGCGAGCTGGCGAAGCTCGGGCGCGTGCTCGAGCATCTTCTCGGCCACATTCAGCCAGCCGAGGCGATCGCGGATCTCCTCACGCTTGGTCGAGTCCGAGGTCCACAGCGTCGAGTCCTTGGCCCACAAGCGCCGCGCTGCGTCGGCCTTCTGAAGCTGGGCCACGCGCGCGTCCACGTTGGGCTGAAGCGCGCCGAGGCTGTACCACTGCCGCGGGCCTTTGCCCGTCTTGATGTTCAGGCTTTCTTTCTTGATCGTCGCCAGCAGGCTCTCGAACGATTTCGTGAAGGACTCGACCCCCTCGACCTCCAGCTCGCGCGTGACCTGGTCGAGGTCGACGCCGATGTCCGCGAGCTGCTTCAGCTGGCGCTTGGCCAGCTCGACGTTCTCATCGATGCTTCGTCTGGCCTCGCCGTGCTCCCGGAATGCGGCCAGGGTCGCCGGCGGGATGGTATCGACAGTGTCGGGACCGATGAGCTCCTCTACGTAGTAGGTGTCGGGATAGCGTGGATCCTTGGTCGACGTGCTCGCCCATAGAGGGCGCTGCAGCTGCGCACCCGCTTTCTTCAGCTTGTCCCAACGCGGACCGCTGAACTGGTGGCGGAACCGCTCGTAGGCGATCTTGGAGTTGGCGATCGCGGCCTTTCCATACAGGCGTTCCAGCGCGCGCTTCTGGGCCGGATCGGTGCTCAGCTCGATCTTCTGGGTCAGGATCTTGTCGGCCTTCGTGTCCACGCGGCTGACGAAGAAGCTGGCGACGCTGGCGACCTTGCGCAGGTCCCCGCCCTGTTTATGCAGTTTCTCCAAGCCCGACAGGTAGGCCTCGATCACCTCGCCATATCTGTCGACCGAAAAGATGAGGGTGATGTTGATGTTGTGGCCCTTTGCGATCTGGTCGTAGATCGCGGGGATGCCTTCCTTGGTGGCGGGGATCTTCACCATCACGTTCGGCCGGTGGCAGCGAGCCCGCAGGTCCTCGGCGTAGGCGATCGTGCGCCGCGTGCTATTCGCGACCGTCGGTGAGACCTCGATGCTGACGAAGCCGTCGTGACCTTTCGTGCGGTCGTAAATCGGGCGGAAGACGTCAGCCGCCGACGACACGTCTTCGACCATCAGCTCCCAGAGAATCTCTTCGGGCTTGTGACCCGCCCTCACGAGCTGGACCATGGCTTCGTCGTAGTCGTTGGAGCCGCTGACCGCCTTCTCGAAGATGGTGGGGTTGGACGTGACGCCGCTGATGCCCTCGTCGCGTAGCCGCGCCAGCTCACCCGATGTGATCAGCTGGCGGCGGATGTTGTCCAGCCAAAGCGACTGGCCGAGGCGCTTGAGCTCCTTGATCGGCGCTGGGATGCGCACAGTGGTAGCCATGGGCGCTACTTCGCGGCCAGCAGCTTGGTCGCGGCCGCCACGATGTGCCGGGCTGAGATCCCGGCTGCGTTCATCAGCTCCTCGGGCTTGCCCGAGGTTGGCAGATCCTTCACCGCGAGGTGGGCCACGTGCAGGCTGCCTTCGGCCGCGAACGCCTCCAGCACCGCCGCGCCAAGGCCGCCCTCCGGGTAATGGTCTTCGACGATGACGAACCTGCCTTTGGTGGCGCGCGCGGCCTCGCGAAGAGTCTTCACGTCGACCGGCTTCACGGAGTAGAGGTCGATCACACGGGCGGAGATCTTCTTCTGCGCAAGCGTGTCGGCGGCCGCGAGGCAGTTGTGCAGGGTGACGCCCGCGCCGATGAGCGTGACCCGATCCTTCGGGCTCGACCGCACGACCTTCGAGCCCCCGATCTTGAAGGTCTCGTTCGGCCCGTAGATCGTGGGATAGGCGCCGCGCGTGGTCCGCATGTAGACGATGCCGCTTGCGTCAGCCATCAACTGAGTGAGCTTGGCGGTCTGGTTGGGGTCGCTCGGATACAGCACCGTCGAGGTGTGGATCGCGCGCATCGCCGCCAGGTCTTCGAGCGCCATCTGCGACGGGCCGTCCTGTCCGATCTCGACGCCCGCGTGCGAGCCCACCAGCCTGATGTTCGCCTCCGAGACGCCGGCCATCCGGATGAAGTCGTAGGCACGCGCGAAGAAGGCGGCAAAGGTGGAGGCAAAAGGCCGGTAGCCCCGGACGCTCATGCCGATCGCGGTCGATACGAGCTGCTGCTCGGCGATGTAGATCTCGAAGAACCGATCCGGGTACGCCTTCGCGAACTCGTCCGCGTGCGTGGAGTTGGACACCTCGGCATCCATCACGACGACGTCCGGGATCGCCCCCAGGGCCAGCAGCGCATCGCCATAGGCCTTGCGCGTGGCGACCTTGTCTTCCTTCTGGTAGGTGGGCAGAGTGACCGGCGCGTCCGTGTGCTTGATCGCGGGCTGGCCCGATTCCGGCTTCGCCGTCTTGACCTTGAGATGGCGGATCCCGCCTAGCTCCTTGATCGCCCGCTCCGCCATGTCCGGCGGCAGGGCCTTGCCATGCCAGCCATCCTTGTTCTCGATCTCCGAAAAGCCTTTGCCCTTGATCGTCTTGGCGATGATCACGGTCGGCTTGCCCGTCGCCGAAAGCGCGGTGCCGTAGGCGCGGTCGATCGCGGTGACGTCGTGGCCGTCGATGACGATCGGGAAGCAGCCGAACGCCTCGATCCGGCGGCGGTAGGTGTCGAGCGTCCAGCCGTACTCGGTCTCGCCGCGCTGGCCGAGCCGGTTGATGTCGAGGATGGCTGTGAGATTGGCAAGCTGGTAGAAGCCGGCCTTGTCGAACGCCTCCCAGATCGAGCCCTCGGCGAGCTCCGAGTCGCCGCACAGGCACCAGACGTGGTACGGGAGCTGGTCGAGCTTCTGCCCGGCCAGGGATACGCCGACCGCGATCGGCAGCCCCTGGCCCAGGGAGCCGGTGGCGACGTCGACCCAGGGGATCGCCGGCGTCGGGTGGCCCTGCAGGCGTGACCCGAACTTGCGGTAGGTCATCAGCTCCGTGTCCGTGATGGCGCCAACCGCCTTGAACATCGCGTAGACGAGCGGCGAGGCGTGGCCCTTGGAGAAGATCAGGTGGTCGTTGTTGGGGTCCTTGGGCTTGTTCCAGTCGTACTGGAGGTAGCGGGTGACCAGGACCGCGATGAGATCGGCGGCGGACATCGAGGAGGTCGGGTGCCCGGAGCCCGCCGCCGTGCTGCACCGGATGGAATCGACCCGCAGCTGCTGCCCCAACTGGCGTGCGAATTCGAGATCGGTGGTGGCAAGCGCCTCGGTGGTGACGGTCATTTCACTCCCTACCACTCTCGAGTGGCACGTCCCGCGACGCAACTTCGCGGGTCCCCCGGCGTGTATTCGGCTCTAAGTCTATCGGTCTGTGGAAATCGGGTCCGAAAACACCCCTTGGGTTCAAGGAGTCGTCGCAACACCTCTGAATTGAAGAGGTCAGGCGATGACAGCGTTTGCAGGTCGGCAAGTCCTCACGCAGTTCTGGTTGTT